>ERZ1673695.5-NODE-5-length-516144-cov-12.230759_pt1 | contig 516144 bp, 485 predicted proteins | sample MGYA00580225_ERZ1673695 | MGnify/ENA primary metagenome ERZ1673695 (study PRJEB41218, sample SAMN15661739) | gut metagenome | host: Homo sapiens | place: Canada: London | collected 2015-08-20/2019-03-30 | study: EMG produced TPA metagenomics assembly of...
CGTATACGTTGCAGACAGCGGCACAATCACTCTTGTCGCCACTTGGGAGTACAGACAGGTAGAAGTAAAATTCGTAGGTTACGACGGCGAAATAGTCAAAAAAGCGCCTTACGGTTCGGACGTGCTGCCGCCGGAGGATTTTGAGCTTCCGCACCAGTTGTTTTGCTATCGTTTGTCCGACTGGGAGGGCGACGGCGATATGACCGAAGTGACGGAAAACCTTACCTTCAACGCCGTTTACGAATATGCTCCTACGGCGGAAGAAAATTTTGAATTTACTTTAAACGACGACAAGCGGAGTTACAGCGTTGCAATCAAAGCAGGCTCCGTGAGTTTTCCCGAGGGATTGGCTATTCCTTGCGAGCACGACGGATTGCCCGTTACAAAAGTCGGCGAATGCGCTTGGCTTGAAGTAAACGGCGACGTTTACGTGCCGTCGTCGGTCAGGGAGCTGCTTGCAGGCGCCTTCGCGGGGCTTTCGGGAGCGTGGCGAATAATTGCGGCGGAGGGATTGGAAACTATAAACAACAACTCTTTCGCTTATATTACCGATACGGACATACTGCTTCCCGCTTCCCTTGCCGAAATGAACGGAAAGCCTTTTTACGATACCTCTTTGTCATTGATAAGCTTTGCCGAGGGCGGCGCAAATTTCAAAATAGAAAATGACGGTTTGTATTCCGCAGACGGAAAAACTCTTTATCTTGCGGACAGTTCCGTCGTTACGTTCACCGTTCCGCGGACGGTCGAGCGTCTTGCAGACGGATTGTTTGCCGACTTTCAGTCGCTTCAATCGGTTGTAGTCGATGCGGATTTGGAGACGCTGCCTACAAGCACGTTTTATCAGTGCGGCTCTCTTACAACCGTAGTATTCAACGGCGTTGTTAAAAAAGTGCTCGGTTTCAGAGAAAGCGAGAATATAACCGGCAACGAAAACGACATCTATACCGATGTAAACAATTTCGGTGCGTTTTTCAACTGCCGCTCTCTCAAATCGATTGTGTTCAAGGACGGTCTCGAATACATAGGCGACGGCGTTTTTACCACATTCGGAAGCGCTCTTGAAGAAATAAGCATACCCGCGTCGGTCAAAGAGATACATCCTTTCGCTTTTTCCGAAGCAAACTTTTATTCAGGCGGACTTAAAAAGATAACGGTTTTCGGCGACACGACAAATTCGAGATATTATTCCGACGCCGATTCCGCCTTAATCGAGCGGAACGAAAACGGCGACAAGCTGCTTTTGTTTGCCAACGGCTCGCCGCTTACCGAGTATGTCGTGCCTGCGTCCGTTAAAGAGCTTGGCAGAAACTGTTTTTTCAGAAACGCCAACTTAGTCAAAGTAACCTTGCCGTCCGACATAACCGAGCTGCCGTACGGCTGTTTTGCGGTGTGTCTTTCGCTCAAAGAAATCGTTCTTCCCGCTGCGTTGAGAAATGCGTCCTGCGACTCGGCGGACGGAGCGACGAACGGTTTTGTGGGCGGTTTGCAGCCCTCGGGCAAAAGCGGCGTGTTCGGCGGCTGCGAGTCGTTGGAAACGATTAATCTCGGCGATACCGCGCTTGAATATGTGCACGAGGGTATGTTTTCGTATTGCTCCAAGCTTAAAAGCGTCACTCTTCCCGCGACCGTCAGAGGAGTGGGAGCTTACGCTTTTGAAGGCTGTCCCGTAGAGGCTTACGCTTTGAGCGGAGAAAGCGAGTTTCTTTCCGTCGAGGAGGGCGTGCTTTACGACAAAGGAAAAACTCTGCTGATTGCTTACCCGCAAGGCAGAGAGGAGCAAGCCTTTACCGTGCCGGCAAGCGTTGCGGAGATTGCAGTCGGCGCATTTGTCGACTGTTTGCTCGAAACGGTAGAGTTTGGCGACGGCGTGGCGGTAATCGGAGAAGGAGCTTTTTCCTTTATGTCCGAGCTTAAACGTCTCACGGCGGGCAGCGGAGTTGAAAAAATCGGCGACGGCGCGTTTTTCAATTATTATTACGGCGGCGACGAAACGGATACGGAGGATAATGCAAATGACGTCCGATTTGTATTCGGCGGTAGCGCTCCCGTATTCGACGGTACGGAGTTTTTTCCTCAAAACGCAACGATAAAGGTGCCGACGGAGCATTTTGCGGGCTGGTACGCCAAGCTGTTTCCTTTCGGGCACTCCGTGCTGCTCGACAAAACGGGCGTGCCCGAGACGACGTTTGTGCTTGTCGGCGCGGACGGAAAAAGGGAGGAGCTTAAAGCGTTGGCAATAGACGTTATGCCTCTGCCCGACGGCGGCGCGTCGGGGAAATATTTTACCGGCTGGTTTTTTAAGGATGGAAGCGTAGACGGCGACTGGGGAACGGAGGCGGCGTTTCCTTTGGTAGGCGACGGCATTGAGACAACCGTTACCGTTTATTCAAGGTGGTCGGACGAGGCGCGGGAGGACGGAAGCTGCAAGGAATTTGCTTTCATTCTTACGGACGAAGCCAAAACTTTTACGCTCTCAAACGGCGTTTACGTTTTCAGATACGACTATAAAAAAACTGAGTTCGGCTTCCTGTCGTTGCAGTGTTCGCTCGAAGCGCTTGACTTCGCCTATATCTTTTCGGTAGAGGATACGACGGGCAAAACGTATCATCCAAACGGAATTTTCGTCAACAGCCCGACGACGTTGTATTTCACTGTCGTTTTTTCCGATATGGAACAGACTTGCGATTGGGAGTTTTTTATCTCGCAATGAAATGTTGCGCTCAAACAAAAATCGGGGTTTACCATAGGGAATTTTTACCACAGTGAAAGAAGTATAGCGCACTGTACCTTGCGAGCAAGGCAGTGCGCTAATCTACTTTACTTTCTAAATCATTTATTATATAATAATAAAATAAAGGTAACTTAGTAAAGAGGTATTGATATGGTATGTTCTTATTGTAAGAAAAAAATGTCTGACGGTTATATTCCTGCAATTCAAAGTGCTTTAATGTGGATTCCCGACAATGAGAAAGTGCCGCTATTTATTTTTAGTAAAGCAAAAGGAGGCGTAAATTTAACAAAAGTTCCGTTTTTTAAAAGGCAAAAGGCAAAATCTTATTATTGTGGCAACTGCAAAATTGTGATTACTCCGGTAGCTGAAGATTATTAAGACAAAGTTAGAAAATGAAAAATAATTTAATGATTGGGAGACAAATTTTAATTCATTGAGTAAGAAAAAAAGAGCGGAGATTTCAAAAATCTCCGCTCTTTTTTTGAGATATTTAAGAATTGCACTTTTACCCATGCTTTGTGTTTTAATATTTGTCCGTGTAAGGCTGGTCGGAAATGCCTTGTGCTTTGAGCTTGGCAGTCATTTTGTCGAGGCGGGTTTTATATCATGCGAAAAAATGCCCTGTCAAGCGCGGGCGAAAGGCGAAAACAGGCAACAAAAAACCCCCGACTTCGGGGGCAAAAAAGGGGGAGGGGAATTTAATTTTCAAACAAAGGTCTGCGGCTTGCGAGAATGTCGTTTTCCGGGTCAAGGCTGAAAATGCCTTTTTTCAAAATCGGCACCACGTGTTGGTCAATCATGTGGTCGATTTCTTCGTCGGACAGGTCGGGCTTAATCATGGTGCGAAGGGCAAGGAAGCTGTTTATTCCCATAAACAGATAGGCTGCCGAGTCCACGTCCACGTAGTCGGCCAGCTCCTGTCTGTCGTAGGACAAAGAGCGGATATAGCTTGCGCCGAAAGAGCGGTAGTAATCCACGAAAAGGCTTTTGTCTACCGTCAGGCTTCCCCACAGGATTTCAAACATATCGTGATTTGCCGCGCCGTATTTGACAAACGCCCGCAAACCTTCCTTTTCCTTTTCAAGACGTGTGGTGCAGTTCTTTTTGAGCAGCGCTTCGTTTATTGTATCCTTGATTTCGCGCTGTACGTCCTCCATCAGGCAGCGGTAGAGGGCTGTTTTGTCGTCGAAGTAAATATAAAACGTGCCGACGGCGGTATTGCTCTCGCGGCAAATGTCGGTTATGGACGTCTGATAAAAACCGTTCTTGGAAAAAAGCTTGCGCGCGGCTTTCAGAATCTTGTCCATTTTGCTTTTGCCGAGCTTTGTTTTGGGTTGTGTTACGCCTTTGATTTCGGAATTGTTCATGTTTTAAAACCTTAATTTTTTGCTTTGAAAACACTTTTTTGTTTTTGCCGTGTATATAATAATACTTCCCGTTCAAAAAAGCAAGCGATTTGTGAATCTTTTTCATATTCAAAACAAAAAGTTCTTTAATCGGTTTCGGGCAGGCGAATAAAAATGAAAAAATCACCGTGCCGTTATTTTTTAAACGGTTGACTTTGCCTGACGGCGAGGCTATAATTAAATCGATAAAAAAATATCGATTTAATCTTATCGATAAGCCGTGTATTTAAAAAACAGGGGATTTTTTCAAAGAAAACGGGCAATAATTAACAAATCCATGCGTTTTCATTTTTAAAATCCGTTCGCCCCGTTGACAACGGTTGGTTGTTGGGCTAAAATATACGCGCAAATATGAGGATTGTTCATAAATGAAATCGTTTCATATTTGCGGTTTTTAAGAGCAATATATTTAAAAGGAGATAAATATGAATTACTCGGAAATCAAAATCGGTCAAAAGGCATCGGTCACCAAGACCTTCAAGGACGAGGACGTAAGAAAATTCGCCGAAGTCAGCATGGACGTCAACCCGATTCATCTGGACGACGAATACGCGAAAAAGACCGTTTTCGGTCAACGCATCGTGCACGGCATTTTGACGTGCGGACTTATTTCCGCAGTGCTTGCCAACAAGCTTCCCGGAGAGGGAACTATTTATCTGGGGCAGGAAGTGAGATTTACGTCGCCCGTGCTTTTGGGAGACACAATCACCGCCGAGGTGGAAGTCGCGGAGATGAGAGACGACAAACACATCATCAAGCTCAACACCGTCTGCAAAAATCAGGACGGCAAGGTGGTTGTCTCCGGCGTCGCGACCGTAAAACACGACTAATCTGAACAGGAGTATCGTTTAGAAATGGACAAGGTTTTTAAATACGAGTTATTCAACAAGATGATAAGGGATTTCGCGGTCAACGAGGTCAAGCCTTTGGCTCACGAGGTTGACGAGCAGGAGCGTTTCCCTTACGAAACCGTCGAAAAGATGGCAAAGCTCGGACTCATGGGCATAATCGTACCCAAAGAGTACGGCGGCATGGGCGGAGATTACAAAATGTATATCAAAGCCGTGGAGGAGCTTTCCAAGGTCTGCGCCACGACGGGCGTTATACTTTCCGCGCACACCTCGCTGTGCATTGCTCCGATTATGGAGTACGGCAACGAAGAACAAAAGAAAAAATATCTGCCTAAGCTTGCGTCGGGAGAGTGGCTGGGCGCTTTCGGTCTGACAGAGCCGAACGCGGGCACGGACGCCAACAATCAGACCACCACTGCGGTGAAAGAAGGCGACCACTGGGTGCTCAACGGCAGCAAAATATTCATTACCAACGCCGGTCCCGCCAACGTATATTTCGTCATAGCGGTCACGGGACGCAATCCCAAGGGCGTGGAGTGCGCCGCGTTTATAGTGGAAAAGGGCTTCCCCGGATTTTCCGTGGGCAAGAAAGAGCTGAAAATGGGTATACGCGGCTCGTCCACCTGCGAGCTTATATTTGAAAACTGCATAGTTCCCGAAGCCAATCTGGTTGGCAAAATCGGCGAAGGCGTCAAAATGGCGCTCAAAACTCTGGACGGCGGCAGAGTGGGCATTTCCGCTCAGGCGCTCGGCATAGCAGAGGGCGCGTTGGAAGCCACCGTCGCATACGTCAAGGAAAGAAAGCAGTTCAACAAGCCTATTTCGGCATTCCAAAACACTCAGTTCTGCCTTGCCGACCTGTACACCAAGATAAACGCCGCGTCTTTGCTGGTTGAACGCGCAACCGAAGCCAAGCAGAACAAGTCGCCCATGCTGGGTATGTACGCCGCGCAGGCAAAGCTGTTTGCCGCGGAGACGGCAATGGAGGTCACGACCAAGTGCGTGCAGCTCCACGGCGGCTACGGCTATACGAGAGAGTATCCCGTCGAGAGAATGATGCGCGACGCCAAAATCACCGAGATTTACGAAGGCACAAGCGAAGTTCAGCGCATGGTTATTTCCGGCGCGCTGCTCAAAAAATAGGAGATAGGCAGAAATGAGAATTTTAGTTTGCATGAAACAGGTTCCGGATACGACGGACATAAAGATAGACCCCAAAACCAACACCCTCAAAAGAGACGGCGTGCCTTCCATTATGAACCCCGACGACAAAACCGCTCTCGAAGTGGCTTTGCGCTTGAAGGACGAGTACGGCGCGGAAATAGCGGTCATCTCCATGGGGCCTCCTCAGGCGGAAATCATGCTCAGAGAGGCTCTCGCCATGGGCGCCGACGAGGCTTACCTTATGACGGACAGGGCGTTTGCGGGTTCCGACACTCTTGCGACCTCCACAATCATCGCCGCCGGCATCAAAAAAGTGGGCTGCGACTTTGTTATCGGCGGACGTCAGGCAATCGACGGCGACACGGCTCAGGTGGGACCTCAGATTGCCGAGCATCTCGGATGGCCTCAGATAACCTACGCCGTAGAACTCAAAAAGGACGACAAGGACGTGTTTACCGTCAAGCGTCAGTTTGAGGACAGATATCAGATGCTCAAAGTAAAGGCTCCTTTCGTGGTTACCGTTCTTTCACAGATGGCGACTCCGAGATATATGCACGTAAAGGGCATTGTCGAGCAGGAAGAAAAACAAATCAACATCATCAATTTTGCCGACCTCGACCTCGACGTCAACAACATAGGTCTTGCGGGCTCTCCCACTAAGGTCAAGACCACGTTTACGAAACAGTTTGACAGCAACAAAGAGGTCGTGGAGCTGCCCGTTGAAGAGGCCGCTAAGCTTATCGCCGAAAAATTGGCTGAAAAGCATTTCATCTGAGGTCGGGAGGAATTTAAAATGGCTAAAAATATTTTCGTTGTTTGCGAACAGAGAGATAACAAAATCCAAAACGTAAGCCTTGAGCTTTTGGGCGTCGCCAATGAGCTTGCCGCAGTCACTAAGGAAAAAGTTTGCGCGGTTGTTTTGGGCGACAAAATCAAGGAAGCGGCGAAAGAGCTTGCAGGCTACGGCGCGGATATCATATACGTGGTGGAGGACAAAGAACTTAAATATTATCTGACGGAGCAGTATTCGCAAGCGGTGTATCAGGTGCTCAAAACCTATGAGCCGAACATTGTTCTTTACGGCGCGACGAGTATCGGCCGCGACCTTGCTCCCAGACTTTCGGCACGTCTGAGGACGGGACTCACCGCCGACTGCACAAAGCTCGAAGCGGACGAGCAGGGCAATCTTTACATGACGCGTCCCGCTTTCGGCGGCAATCTGTTCGCCACCATAGTGTGCCCCGACCATCGTCCTCAAATGTCCACCGTCAGAGGCGGCGTTATGAAAAAACGCGAATTCGACGCGGGCAGAAAGGCGGAAATAGTGGAAGTCAAAGTAAATTGGGACAAATCCCGCTTTGCGGTTTCCGTTGTGGAAGAAGTGCTTGCCGAGAAATCCGCGGAGAGCATAGACGACGCTAAATTCCTTGTTTCCTGCGGAAGAGGCGTCAAAAACAATCTCGAAAAGGTCGCCGCCTTTGCCAAGAGCATCGGAGCCACGACAAGCTCCAGCCGCGCGTTGGTGGACTCGGGACTCATGCCTTCCGAAAAGCAGGTCGGTCAGACGGGCAAAACCGTGCGTCCGCAGGTGTATATGGCTTTGGGTATTTCGGGCGCGGTACAGCACCTTGCGGGTATGGAGGAGTCCGAATTTATCGTTGCAATAAACAAGGACAAGGACGCTCCCATTTTCAAGGTCGCGCATCTCGGAGTGGTGGCGGACGCCAACGCGATTCTGCCTTATCTTGAAAAGGAAATCAAAAAACTCGCGAAATAATGGCTTTTGCAGCCGCCGATTAAGCATTTTGTATTAAAAGGCGGCTGTTTTGCTAAATTTCGATGTTTTCAGGGGAATAATGTTAATAAATTTGTCAAATACTATTGACATTTTTCCAAATAATGGTAAAATTTGGATATGAAACATATTCACAAGTGAATCGGTTTCATATCCTTTGATTAAAAACAAGGAGATGGAAACAAATGTGTGACAAAAAAGTTTTTGTAGTCGCCGCCAAGCGTTCCGCCATAGGCAGTATGTTGGGTTCGCTTGCCAACACTCATCCCGCCGACCTTGGCGGAGCAGTGGTCAGGGCTTTGCTTGAAAGCGCCAAGGTTGCTCCGGAAGCCGTAGACGAGGTTATCGTAGGCAACATACTACCTGCCGGAAACGGACAGGGCATAGGCCGTCAGGTCGCAATCAAGGGAGGTATTCCCATCGAAACGCCCGCTTACGCCGTCAATATGGTGTGCGGCAGCGGCATGAAGGCCGTTATCAACGCCGTTGCGGAAATCAAAGCGGGCATGGCGAATCTCATTGTCGCGGGCGGCGTCGAATGCATGAGTTCGGCTCCTTACCTTATTCCCAAAAACGCCCGTCAGGGTATAAAAATGGGCGACTTCAAGGTTACCGACCACATGGTTTTTGACGCTTTGACGGATGCGTACAGCAAAGTTCACATGGGTATTACGGCGGAAAACATAGCCGAAAAATACGGGATTTCCCGTCAGGCTCAGGACGAGTTCGCTTACGCCTCGCAGACCAAGGCAATCAAGGCGGTTGACAGCGGCGCGTTCAAGGACGAAATCGTTCCCGTTACGGTAAAGGTCGGCAAGGAAGAAAAGGTTTTCGACACCGACGAATATCCCAACAGAAACACCAATCCCGAAAAGCTTGCCAAGCTGCGTCCCGCATTCAAGCCGGACGGAACGGTGACCGCGGGCAACGCCAGCGGCATAAACGACAGCGCCAGCTTCACCTTGATAGCAAGCGAGGAGGCTGTCAAAAAATTCGCACTCACGCCTATGGCGGAAATTATCGCGGTAGGTCAGGGCGGCGTAGACCCTCAGTTCATGGGACTCGGTCCCGTGCCGGCGATTTTGCAGGCGCTTAAAAACAGCGGACTCAAACTCAGCCAGATGGAGGTCTTGGAGCTTAACGAAGCGTTTGCCGCGCAGTCCTTGGGCGTCATACACGAGCTGTCGCAGAAGTGCGACTTAAAGAAAGAGGAGATACTCGCGCGCTGCAACCCCAACGGCGGCGCCATCGCGCTCGGACACCCTGTCGGAGCTAGCGGAAACAGAATTATCGTAACACTGCTGCACGAAATGATAAAGGCGGGCAACAAGCTCGGTCTCGCAAGCCTGTGCATAGGCGGCGGAATGGGCACCGCGGTCATACTCAAAAGAGACTGATTGAAAAAAAACAAAGTCGAAAATAAAAAATTTATTCAGAGGTGTATATTATGAGACTTAACGGAAAAGTTGCCGTTGTTACCGGCGGCGCAAAAGGACTCGGCGGCGAAATGTGCCAGCTGTTTGCAAAAGAAGGCGCGAAGGTTGTGGCTGTGGATATGATGCCTTTGACCTATGAAAACGCCAATGTGGAGTTCTACAAGCTCAACGTCACCAGCTCCGAAGACTGCAAGGAGTTTTACGACTACGTTATCAAAAAATACGGCAAGGTTGACGTATTGGTAAACAACGCGGGCATCACCAGAGACGCCATGACGCGCAAAATGACCGACGAAATGTGGAACGCGGTTATTTCCGTCAACCTTACGGGCGTGTTCAATCTGACTCGTCTTATCGGACCTCAGATGGAAGAAATCGGCGGCGGCAGCATAATCAACATTTCCTCCGTCGTAGGCGAATTCGGCAATATCGGACAGGCCAACTACTCCGCGACCAAGGCGGGCGTTATCGGTCTCACCAAGACATGGGCAAAGGAATTTGCCAGAAAGGGCGTGCCCGTGAGAGTAAACGCAATCGCTCCCGGCTATATCATGACGGACATGATGAAAACCGTGCCCGAGGATTTGCTCAAAAAGTTTGCGGGACAGACCATGCTCGGCAGACTCGGTCAGCCCATAGAAATAGCCAACGCCGCGCTGTTCCTCGCTTCGGACGAAGCGTCTTACGTGACGGGACATCTTTTGAGCGTAAACGGCGGAATGAGATTGTAAACCGACGAAATTCGGTCTCGGTATTTTTACTAAAGCAAGGCAATTCTCTCCCCAAACGGGAGAGAATTGCCTGTCGGTATTTCGGTTGTTCTTTCGGACGACCTTTTGCAGGGCTTGCCGCGTGTGATATCGCTTGTTTTTGTCAATAATATAATGCGGTATTGCGACGGAAGCGACCTTTCGGGGGATTATTTTCGGAAATTAAAGGAGTAAAAGATTATGATTGACGTAGGAATTGTCGGCGTAGGGACGTATCTTCCCGAAAAAACCATGAAAGCGGCGGAAATTGCCGGACTCACCAACGGAGTGTGGAGCGAGGACGCCGTTATAAACAAACTCGGAATAAAACAGAGATATTTGCCCGGTCCCGATGACGGAACTCAGGAAATGGGAGCCAAGGCGGCTTTGAAATGCTTGGAAAACACCGGCGTCGACCCCAAAGAAATAGACGTTATTCTGTGTATCGGCGAGGAGTGGAAGGAATATCCTCTCACCACGTCCGCCTGCTATATTCAGGACAGAATAGGCGCGACAAACGCGTGGGGTATAGACGTGCAGAATCGTTGCTGCACCTGCGTGTCCGCGATGAAAATCGCCGCGGATATGTTGAGAGCCGACGACGAAATAAATACCATTATGATTTGCGGCGGTTACCGCAACGGCGACTTCGTGGATTTTACGGATAAAAATATGTCCATGATGTACAACCTTTCCGCAGGCGGCGGCGCAATCATACTGAAAAAGAATTACGGAAAAAATTTGCTGCTGGGCAGCAAAATCATGTCCGACGGCAGCCTTGCGAGAACGGCGGGCGTCGAAATCGGCGGTATAGCTCATCCTTTCACAAAAGACAACATCGAAGAGGGATACAAGTCGTTGAGACTTCTCGAACCGCAGAAGATGAAGGACAGACTCAACGAGGTGTCCATGCCCAATTGGTATCACTGCATAGACGAAAGCTTGAGACAGGCGGGAATGACGAGAAAGGACATCGGATATCTTGACGTCCTGCACATGAAACGCAGCGGCCACAAGGGAATGCTTGCTGAATTGGGACTTACCGAGGAGCAGAGCATTTATCTCGAAGATTACGGTCACGTAGGACAAATAGACCAGATTTTGTCGTTGGAGCTTGCTTTGAAAGCCGGCAAAGTCAAGGACGGCACGGTAGTGTGCATGATAGCCGCCGGTATCGGTTACGTCTGGTCGGCAAACATCATCAAGTGGGGTAACAAATGAATTTTTTACAAGTCATTGTAAATAGTCTGCCGCAGATGGCGATTTACTCTCTGGCGACAATAGGTATCGTTCTGATTTTCAGAACAACGGGTACCACAAACTTCGCGCAGGGGCTTATCGCCACCTTGGGTACGTTTATGACGACGCAGATGGCATTGTATGCGGGGCTTCCGCTCTGGCTGGGGTTGATTATCGGTATGGCGGTGGCGTTTTTGATGGGCATATTCATGGACGTCGTGCTGATTCGCAACGCGCGTAAAATAAATGCGTCGGGCAAACAGATGATAACCATGGGTATGCTGCTCATACTCTCGTACGTGATTCCCGTTATATTCAAGAATATAACTTCCAACGGCAATCTCGGAAATGTGTTCGAGTCGGGACCTTTGACCTTTAAATTGTTCGGCGTCACTCTCACAATCGCGCGCAATTACGTTTACGTAATCATACTTGCAATCCTGCTTTTGGCGGTGGTGTTTATCTGTCTCAAATTCACCAAATGGGGACTGGGCGTCAGGGCTACCGCTTCCAACGAGGTGGTTTCGCAGATGCTCGGCATAAACACCAAAGTGATTACGGCTTTCAGTTGGGCAATTTCCGGCGCGCTGGCGACAATCGCGGGCGTATTTCAGGCGGGCGGCGTCGCGCTCAACGTGACGATTATGAGCAACGTGCAGGTGTTCGGCTTCCTTGCCTGCGTATTGGGAGGCTTTAACAGCTTTTTCGCACCGATCATCGGTACGATAATCATACCTTTGCTCTACAACATATTCGGCTCGCTTCCCATTCAAAATGCGGGAATGTGGCAAACGGCAATGACGTTTATTGTCGTTATGATACTAATCCTGGTATTCCCCAACGGTATATTGGGCAAGAAAACTATAAAGAAGGTGTAATTATGTTAGGATATCATTTGAAAAAGAATGTTAAACCGATAGTAAAGCATCCGTTTTTCGCCTTCATAGTTTTCGGATTGGTATTGATTCTGCTCCAAATTTTAAGCTGGACTGCGGGATTTCCCAAGTCGTCGGCAATGAGCGGAATTGCGACGGTGCTTATCTATTCGATAGTGGGCTTCGGTTTTACGTATCTGTTGGGATACGCGGGGTTGGCGTCGCTCGGCACGGCGGGCTTTACGGGGCTGGGAGCATATATAGTCGGATATTTTCTGCGTGAAACGGGCGTTCCCTACATCGTGAGCATTCTCGTCGTGCTTGCCGTGTCCATTATTCTGGGCGTTGCCGTAGGATTTATTTCCCTTCGTATAGAGGGTATATTCCTTGCAATCGTTACTCTCGGTCTTTCGGAAATACTTTACCAGATTTTTACCAACTGGATCGATTTTACGGGAGGTCCGAACGGCAGCTCGGCTTCCATACCGATTTTTCAGAAATGGCTTGGACTCAGTACGACGACGTCAAAAAGAGCGATGTTTATCGTATTGGTTGTTGTAGTGGTTTTTCTCATGATAATCACCTTCAACCTGTGCAAAAGCAGCACGGGACGCGCCATGCTCGCCATGAAAAACAGCACGTCGGCGGCGCAGGCGATGGGCATAAGTTTGCTCAGATACAGACTGCTCGCTTTCGTTCTCTCGACGGTATATGCAGGTATCGGCGGCATTATGTTCATGAGTTATCTGGGATACGCTTCGCCCACAAACTGGACGCTTATGTTCTCCCTCAATCTGCTTGCCGCAGTCATTATAGGCGGCACTCGCAGCCTGTGGGGAACGATTGTCGGCTGCTTTATCGTATTCGGACTGACTCCGATTTTCTTCCAGGATATTGCGTTTTTGAGAGATAATTCGTGGTTCATGTACGCGTTGATAGGCGTGTTGATTATTCTTATAATCATGTTCTATCAGGGCGGCTTGGTTCAGCTTGTCAGAGATATAATAAACGGCATAAAGAAGGCGCGCGCAAAGAGGAGACTCTACAGATATGGAGAAGAAGAATAATCAAATGGTCGACAAAGAAAAGGAGCTTAAAAACGTTGCTCCCGACACCGACGTTGCTCCCGATGTGACGGACGCTTCCTCTTTTCAGGGAGAACCTTCCCATCCTTCGTCCAACCGTCAACAGATGCGGTTGATTAACAGGATAGATTATTACAAATGGAAAATCAACCTTTTGACCGAGTTGATTTCCGTGGAAAGAGAAAATCTTGAAAAGAGTCGGGATAACAGAACCGGCGCCTTCAAAGAAAGGCAGAGGAGAAAAATTTTCCCGTTAAAACTCAAAGCGTCCGATGTCGACGAGGCGGTAGAAGAGCTGTACGGTCGGGATATAGAAAAATTCGACAAGCGGCAAAAGCTGAATTTCAGAGAATACAGACAGAATCTGCGCAGAGCGGAAGGTCTGCTCAATACCGACGGCACGCTCAAGCGTTTCGAGCTTGATGCGGAAGGCAACGAAATTCCATTTGAAGCAAAGCTGTCGGCAGAGTCCGAAGAGCTGCTCAAAGCGTTTGAGGTTTCTCAAGCGGAACAGAGAGCGGCGTTTATAGAAGGGTTGAGAGTCAAGGCCGTAGCAGCCGTCGGCGAAGGGGCGGCAGACGCGGAGGATATTTACGAAGCGGCTCGATTAGAAGACGAGACTGCGTTGGAGTCTTTCGTCGCGGAAGAAAATTCAAGAATAGAAAAGCGTATGGAAAAATACGTCGAAGCGACGCAGCAAAAAATCAACCGCTACAACGAAAAGCTGCTTTCCATGCAGGAAAAGCTTGCCGAGCTTATGGCGGAAGAGGAAGCAAAATTCGGTGTGGAGCTGCCTGCCGACGTCATATTGCGGCTTGACCGTCTGATTATGGAGTTCGGCGGCTTGAAAGCGGTAAACAATTTGTCCTTCGACGTCAAAAAAGGCGAAATTTTCGGTCTTATAGGTCCCAACGGCGCGGGCAAAACAACGGTTTTCAACTGCATAACTCAATTTTACAAGCCTACCGGCGGATTGATTTATTACAGAAACCGCGAGGACAAAGTAATAGTTCTCAACAAATATCAGGTTCACGACGTAATAAAGACGGGTATAGTGAGGACGTTCCAGAACGTAGAGGTCATTTACGAGCTTTCAATACTCGACAATCTGCTCATTGCGGCGCATACGCAGTACAAAAGCAATATTTTCGCTCAGATGTTCAACACAAAGGGCGTAAGGCAGGAGGAGGCGGTCAACCGCAAAAAGGCTTTGAAGGTGCTGGAATACTGCGGTCTGCTGGACAAAAAGGATTTGCCTCCCGTCGGTTTGCCCTACGGCGTACTCAAAAGGATTGAGCTTGCGAGAACGCTTATGGCGGGTGCGTCTCTCATTATACTGGACGAGCCTGCGGCAGGTCTCAACGACAACGAAACAATCGAGCTTGCGCAAATGATAAGGCGCATCCGCGACGAATTCAACGTCACGATTTTTCTTGTGGAGCACGATATGGGACTTGTCATGGATATATGCGAGCACATCTGCGCGATTTCCTTCGGCAAAAAGCTGGCTTACGGCACGCCTCAGGAAATTCAGGCGAACCCCGTCGTTCAGGAGGCTTACCTCGGTACCAACGAAGTGAAAAAGGAGGCGCAAAATGGCTAAAATTCTCGAACTGCGCGACTTGTGCGTGAGCTACGGAGCTATTGACGCCTTGAAATCGGTCAATATAAGCGTCGAGGAGGGCAGCATCGTTGCATTGCTCGGTGCAAACGGCGCGGGCAAAACGACAACTCTCAGAACAATATCCGGCGTTGTCAAAGCCAAAAGCGGACAGGTTCTGCTCAAAGACGAGCCAATCACCAACAGAGTGCCTTACAAAATTGCCAGTCTCGGCGTAATTCAGTCCCCCGAAGGTCGCCTTATTCTCAACGGGCTGACTGTGGAGGAAAACTTGAAGGTCGGAGCATACGGCTTGAAAGGACAGGCAATACGGGTGAAGAAGCCTGACGGCAGTTACGAAACCGTCAAAATGAGCAAGTCGCAGCTGATCAAATACAACTTTGACAAGGTGTACAAGCTGTTTCCCATTTTGCAGGAGCGCAAAAAGCAGCAGGCGAACACGCTCAGCGGCGGAGAACAGCAGATGTTGGCAATCGGCAGAGCGCTCATGGCGTCCCCCAAGGTGCTTTTGCTTGACGAGCCGTCGCTCGGACTTGCACCTCTGATTATCCGCGATATATTTGAAATAATAAAGCAGATAAAGGAAGAGGGCAACACCATTCTTATCGTAGAGCAGAACGCTTATCAGACGCTCAAAATCGCGGACTACGCTTATGTTTTGGAGCTTGGCAAAATCAGTATGCAGGGTCCCGCAAACGAGCTGATTCACGACGAGCGCCTTGTTGAAGCATATCTTGGCGGCAAAAAGGATTAAGTCGCACAAAATCGGTATTTTTGTCCCGAAAGGGGCAATGATATAAAATAAAAATAAAAACGACTGATGGAAAGACATCAAAGGAGAAAAAGTAGATGAAAAAAGTTCTAAAATCAGTAGTCGCGGTAGTTTTGTGCCTGGCTATGGTTTTGTCTTTGGCAGCCTGCGGTCCCAAGTACACTAACGGTATTTCTACCGAAGAGTTTACCGACAAAAAGACCGGCGTAAGCTACAAAGGCAGAATCAAAATCGGCGCGGCGATTGCTCGCACGGGCGCTTACTCTTTGGTCGGTGAGCCTTACGGCGGATTCTATGATTTGTACGTAAGATACATCAACGAGGAGCTTGGCGGAGTTGCCAAAGGTACGGGCGAGGGCGCTTTGGGTTACAAGCTCGAAGCAACCACGTATGACGATCAGGGCGACGGCGCGCAAGGCAAGAACTATATCCAAAAGCTGGTCGAAGACGACGGCGTATTCGCGTTGGTCGGCAATCTCGGCACATGGAACATTGTTGCCGCTCAGGACTATATAGAGGAAAGCGGAGTCCCCAGCGTTTATTGGGGAACGGGTTCGTCCTATCAGTATTTCAACCCCGCAGAGGGAAATGAAAGATACACTTTCCCCGTGCAGCCCATTTACAACACCGAAGGCAGAATAATGTACCTGCGCGCTATGCAGCTTGCCTCTCTTGAAGGCTCCGGAGTTACGTCCGTCAGCAAAATCGGCGTTATCCACTCTTCTTCCGACGACGGCGCGAGCATCAAAGCCGGTATCGAAGAGCAGAGAAACATCAACATTCAGACCAATCCTGATCAGCCCGAGGTTATTTTTGCTCAGATTAATTCTACCACTGCAACCGAACTGGCCTCTCAGGTTCAGTTGGTAAAGGATTGCGACGTTGTTATCATTGCGGGCAACCAGACTTATTTCCAGGCGGCTTACACCGCAATGCAGACCGCTGACGTAAGAAAGCCCGTTATCACTTCTTACGTCAATATCGCTCCCGCGACCGTTCCCGATGAAGCGGTTGATGCCAATGCGTCCGATATTTACGGCGGAGCTTGGGTTATAATCGACGATTCCGCGGATGAGCGTCAGAAAGCCGACTTCACAAGATTCGTAGGTATATGCACTTGGGGCGTAGAAAAGGGAATTATCAGCCAGAGCATCGCAGATTCTTATATGATTTCTGCTTACGCAATGTCCTCCTTTATCGCTCTCGAAGTATTTATGGAAGGCATCAATAGACTTGCCGACAAGGAAATCACCAGAGAAGCGTTTCTCGAGGCTATGGAAAGCGCGCCTATCAATGTGCCTATTTCCGGCGGCGTAAATTATGCCAACGGTCAAAGAATCGGTTTGGACGGCATGAGCTTTGTTAAGTATGTCAGACCTACCGAGGCAGGTGCGGCAGCTTCCACGGGAACATTTGTGAATGTTATCGGAATGCAGTCTATCGACCAGATACTCGGCGAACTCGGCGACGCAGAATAATTCTGTCAGACAAAATGCAGTAAAAGGGGAGGGTTTCCTCCTCTTTTATTGCTAAATTCTTTAATTTAAAAGCTTTGATATAGTTGAACGTGAAGCCGCGTTTTTTGAGTATGCGGGCTTATCGGCAAGCGCGTCGATGCGTCCGCAAATTTAAAAAATTCGAGAGAGGTAAATTTATGTCGGAGTTTTTGTTCAAAGGAAAAAAAGTTTATTACGAGCTGCACGGGGAAGGGGAACCCATCCTTGTGCTTAACGGAATCATGATGTCTACGGAAAGCTGGAACGCCTTCAAGCCTTCTTTTTCCAAAGACAACCTTCTGATTCTTGTGGACTTTTTCGATCAGGGCAGAAGCGACAGGCTGGATTTCGAGTACAAACACGATTTGCAGGTGGATTTGCTCAAAGCTCTGCTCGAACACATAAAAATCGACAGGGTAAACGTGGTGGGCATTTCCTACGGCAGCGCAGTCGCGCTGCAATTCGTGCTGAAATATCCCCGATGCGTCAGACGGCTGTGTCTGTTCAACGGCGCGGCGCGTACAAGCAGCTGGCTTACGGAAATAGGCTGGGCGTGGAACGAAGCCGCAAAGCTCGGAAGCGGCAGAGATTATTATTACACGACAATCCCTCCCGTTTACTCCACGTATTTTTACGAAAGGCGTCTTGACTGGATGAAAAACCGCGCCAAAAAGCTTATTCCGTATTTTGACAGAAAGGACGTTCAGGAGAGCCTGATCAGACTGACAAACAGCTCCGAGGGCTACGACGTTTCCGATCGTCTGGGAGAAGTCGAGTGCCCTACGCTGATTGTGAACGCTACCGACGACGTTCTTATTCCGCTTGTGGAGCAGACAAGACTTCACGAGGGCATAAAAAACAGCGAAATGGTGATTATCCCCAAGTGCGGTCATGCGAGTATGTATGAAAAGCCCATGCTGTTTTCAAGCCTTGTGCTCGGTTGGATAAACGTCAAAGACGAGGATTACGAATCTATTTTCGCTTAAAAGGAGGGAATAGGAAATGGAAATTTACGACAAAAAGTTTGTGGAACTCGGCAACGGAGAAAAATACGCGTTCATCGAAACGGGTAAGGGCGCGCCGTTGCTGCTTATTCACGGCAACATGTCAAGCGGCGTGCATTTTTCGCCTATCTTGCCCGCCCTTGCCGAAAAATTTCATTGCTTCGCACCCGATTTGCGCGGCTTCGGCGACAGCAGCTACAACAAACCCTTCGGCAGCCTGAAAGAGCTTGCCGGGGACGTAAAGCTGTTTGCCGACAGAATGGGCTTGAAGGAGGCATACGTCATAGGTTGGTCCACCGGCGGCGGAGTGGCTTTGGAGCTTGCGGCTGCCGAGCCGCAATTTGTCAAAGCCGTTTTTTCCATTGAGGGGGCGAGCCACAAGGGATATCCCATATTCAAAAAAGACGAAAAGGGTATGCCGATAGTAGGCAGTCTTTATTCCTCTCCCGACGAAATGGGAGAAGACCCCGTTCAGGTCAAGCCCGTGAGTCTTGCCTTTGCCGCCAAAAACTTTCAGGCGACGGACGCTCTGTGGAAAGCCACCATATACGTTGTGAACAAGCCCTCTCAGAAGGACAACGAAATACTTATAAACGAGACCATGAAGCAGGTTTGTCTCAACGAGCTGGATTGGTCGCTTGCAAACATAAATATGTCAGACTCGCCCAATTTTTATCAGAAGGGCGACGACACAATTAAAAACGTCGTGTGCCCCTGCGCGTTCACAAGCGGAGAGCTGGACATGGTAGTTCCGCGCTACATGGTCATGGAAAACGTAAACGCGGTGAAAAACAGCAAGCTCTTGGCTTACGAAAAGTGCGGACATTCGCCGCTTGTCGATTGCCCCGACAGACTGATAAAGGACATAACGGAATTTTTTGCCTGACGGCGCAAAGGAGAAACGGAAGCTTCCGTTTCTCTTTTTTTCTTTGCTTTCGGGTGCCGTGCAATGACTTGATAAGCTGCGCGAATTATGCTAAAATATAAGAAGATTGTTTGAAGCGGGGTATTCCATGAAAACAGGTATTGTCGCTCCCTCCCGACAGGAGCTTGAACCTTTTTTGAAGCGTTGCGAAAACGTAGAGGCAACAAAGCGCAGCGGTTTTGAGTTTTTTACCGCCACGCTTTTCGACAAGGAGCTGGTTTGCGTCATCTGCGGCATATGCAAAACAAACGCCGCGTGCGCTACGCAGGCGCTTTTGGACGGCTTTGACGTAAGCCGTGTGTTTCTGCTGGGCGTGTGCGGAGCAATCAGTCCCTCCCTTAAAATAAAGGACACGATTGTGTGCACCTCTGTGGCTCATCACGACGTGGAGCAAAGTATTTTGACGCAAAACGAACCGCGCTTTGCTTCGGCTGCGTTTGAGTGCGACAAAACACTGCTCAACGCCGTGCAGAGGGCGGAGCTCAACGGGCTTCCTTACGGTGTGAAGCTCGTTTACGGAAAGGAGGTTACCGGCGAGTCGTTTGTGGACAGGGAGGGGCGCGAGCAAATCGTCGCGGCGCATTCCCCGTTGGGCGTCGACATGGAAACGGCGGCGGCGGCGCAGGTGTGCGCGCTCAACCGCGTGCCTTTTCTTGCGCTGCGCACCGTGACGGACACGCCTTTTGAAAGCGGTCTGGAAGTGTTCGGCAAAAATCTTGCAAGCGCTTCGGAAATATGCGCTTTGGCTCTGTATGAAACGCTGAAACAGCTGTGACGGAGTAGATATGCACAAGGTTGTTATTGCACCAGATTCGTTCAAGGGAGTTTTGAGCGCAAGAGAGGTGTGCGACATAATCAGCTATAAAATAAACAGGCATTATCCCTTTTGCCAAATTGTCAAAGTGCCTGTCGCGGACGGAGGAGAGGGAAGTATCGAGGCTTTTCTCTGCGCAAAAAACGGAAAAAAGATTTTTTGCGACGTCAAGGGCGCAAACGGCGAAACCTTAAACTGCTATTTCGGCATTTTTGAAAAAACCGCGGTGGTGGAAGTGGCTCAGGCGGTGGGGCTGAGTCTGCCTACGCGCGCGCCCGCGCTTTCGGGTACTACCTACGGCGTGGGACAGCTTATCGGTCAGGCTGTCAAAATGGGCGTGGAAAAAATACTTCTGTGTCTTGGAGGAACAAGCACCGTGGACGCGGGCTGCGGGATGGCTGCGGCTCTCGGCGCAAAGTTTTACGACAAGGAGTTTAGGGAATTTCTGCCTGTGGGCAAAAATCTGTGCGAAATCAGGTCGGTGGATTTTTCCGCGATGCGCCGCCTGTTGGGGCTTGTCAGAATCAATGTTTTGTACGACGTGGACTGCAAGCTGTGCGGCGACGAGGGGGCGGCGGCGGTGTTCGGTCCGCAAAAGGGACTTACGCCGTCCGAAATTTCCTTTGCGGACAAAAATCTTGCTCATTTTGCCGAAGTCGTAGGTCAGGCTTGCGGCTTTCGCCCCGAAGAAATCAAAGGCGGCGGCGCGGCGGGAGGTATGGGCGCGGGCGCAAAGGCGTTTTTCAACGCCGACATGAATCGGGGCATAGACGCCGTGCTGGAAACGATAAATTTCAATTCTCTCATACGAGACGCGGATTTGATTATTACGGGAGAGGGGCGGCTGGATTCGCAAAGCGTTTACGGCAAGGCGCTGAGCGGCGTTTGCCGCGCGGCAAAGAGGATGAACGTGCCCGTCGTGGACATCGTGGGCGAAGTGGGCGCCGTGGACAGAGAGCAGCTTTACAGATTCGGTCTTACCGCCGTTTTTGCGCTCAACAACGATATAAACTGCGGAAACGCCAAGGAAAAGAGTACGCTTGCCTTGTCTGCGCTTACAGACGAAATTCTCAACCTTTGGTCAATCGGTAACAGAGCGGACAACGCAAGGAGCTTTAACAAAATATGAAAAAAATCGCGGTGTTGACAAGCGGCGGAGACGCGCCGGGAATGAACGCCTGCATCAGGGCGGCGGTTCGTTTCGGGTTGTCAAAAAACATGGAGATGTACGGAGTCATGCGCGGGTACGAGGGGCTTTTAAAGGGCGACATATTCCGCATGTTCCGTCATTCCGTCACCGACATAATACAGCGCGGCGGCACGATTTTGAAAACCGCCCGCAGCGAAAGATTTTTCGATGAGGAAGGGCGCAAAGAGGCTCGGGACAGACTTGCCGCTCTCGGAATAGAGGGGCTTGTGGTCATCGGCGGCGACGGCAGCTTCAACGGCGCGGCAAAGCTCGCTTGCGAGACGGATATAAAGGTCGCCTGCATTCCCGGTACGATAGACAACGACTTGAATTACACCGACTATACGTTGGGCTTCGACACGGCGGTGAACACCGTGCTGAACGCGGTAAACAACATACGCGACACCATGTCCTCCCACGACCGCGCGTGTATCGTGGAGGTTATGGGACGCAGCTGCGGAGACATTGCCCTGTTTTCGGCAATCGGCGGCGGCGCGGACGCCGTTGTAACGCCCGAAAAAGGACTTGACCTTGACGCGCTTGCCGCACAGTTGAAACAGGGCGAAAAGCTCGGAAAGTCAAGCAACATAATTTTGCTTAGCGAGGGAGTGTGCTCCGCCCAGTCTCTCAAAGAACAGCTTGCCGCCGTCACGGACATGACTTTAAGGACGGTGACTCTCGGTCACGTTCAGAGAGGAGGCTCTCCTTCGTTGAGAGACAGACTGCTTGCCGCCCGTTTCGGAGTCAAAGCAATCGAGTGTCTCATTGCGGGAAAAAAGGCGGTTGCCGTGGGCGTAAGAAACGAAGAAATCGTGGCGGACGACCTGCAAAAGGCTCTCGCTTATCCTGCGGCGGACAGAAGCGAGCTGTTTAAAGTGTGCGAAATCCTCTGCCGATAGAACATGAAAGGACAAAACAAATGAAAAATCCGACATACATTGCCGATATGCTTTACAGATACGCCCGAAAGCGTCCTTTGAGACTGCATATGCCGGGACACAAGGGACGTATGGGCAAGGATATATTCGACTCCCGTTTGGATATAACGGAGCTGGGCTTTTCCGACGATTTGCGAAACTCGGGCGGGGCGATTCTCGAAAGCGAAAGGCTTTGCGCGAGGCTTTACAAAACCAAGCGCGCGCTGTACACGGTAGGCGGAGCGACGAGCGGCGTTCACGCGTTTGTAGCTGCTTCAAAGGGAAAAATTCTTACCGACTCCTCCTGCCACGTTTCGGTGGACAACGCCGCCGAAATTTTCGGAAAAACGCTTGTAAAGCTGGAAAAACCCAAATTTTCCGCACTGAGTTTGGATGATGTAAAGCGGGCGATAGACAACGACGGCGAAATAGGCACGGTGCTTTTGACGAGTCCCGACTATTTCGGTTTGTGCGCTCCTCTTGAAAAAATACGCGACTATCTTGCCGAAAAAAATATCATGTTTTTTGTGGACGGGGCGCACGGCGCGCATTTCGGTCTGGACGACGAACATCTGCCCGCTTGCCCCGCGAAATTTTGCGACGCGGCGGTGGTGTCCTGTCACAAGACGCTTCCCGCGCCTACCCAAACGGCGGCAATCCTGACAAACAGCGATATTTTGGCGGACGAGCTTAAAAAAAAGCTGAATATGCTCTGCACCACAAGTCCGAGTTACATTCTTCTTGCAGGGCTTGACAGAGCAATCGCCTATTGCGGCGAGCGTGCGCAAAAAAGGCTTGCAGAGCTTTACTATTGGCTGCTGGTGTTGAAATTCAGGCTTGCGCTTCTTGACGTGCCCGTGCTGGAAAACGACGACTTCACGCGAATAGTCATGGACATGAGCGTGTGGGGAGTATCGGGGAAAGCCGTCTTTGAATATCTGTGCAAAAAAAATATTTTCGCGGAAATGTACTGCGACGACAAGGTGGTGCTGTTGTTTTCCATGAAAAACGACAGATGGGACGTAAGGCGGGTAATAAACGCAATGTCGCGTCTGTCAAAAAACAAGCCCCCCAAGGAAAAAGCGACGGGTACGGGACCGTTTGAATATCCGACAAAAGAGCAAAATCAATTATGAACAAATTTGTTACATTCGAGGGCTGCGACGGCGTGGGAAAAACGGCGCAGCTCAAAAAGCTGAAAATTTACTGCGACGCCTTTAAGCCCGACGTCGTTTTTACGAGAGAGCCGGGCGGGAGCGCAGTGGCTGAAAAAATCAGGGGAGTCATACTGGACGCGGGCAACGCGGGCATGACGGATATGTGCGAAGCGTTTTTGTACGCCGCCGCGCGCGCCCAACACTTGAACGATATTGTGCTGCCCGCGCTCAAAGCGGGAAAAACCGTTTTCTGCGACAGGTATGTGGATTCTTCTCTGGCTTATCAGGGAGCGGGGCGCGGTTTGGGCATAGAGCGCGTGTGGCGTCTTAACCTGTTGGCGACGGACGGAGTTATGCCCGAATGCACCGTTTTTTTCGATTTGCCTCCCGACAAATGCTTTGAACGAAAGGGCGGCGCGGACTGCTCTGACAGAATCGAAACGGGCGGAAGGGATTTTCATATGAGAATTTACGACGGTTACAGAGAGCTTGCCGCGCGTTGGCCCGAAAGATTCGAGGTTGTGGACGCTTCGGGAACGATTGACGAAATTTTCTCCGACCTGACGGCACGTCTCAAAAAACGCGGAGTTTTGTAATGGACGGAGTGGTCATGGATTTTCTGCTTTCGGACGCCATTTTCGGCGAGCTTAGAAAGCAGTTCGGAGAGTCGCGCGCGGCGCACGCTTTTCTTTTGGAGTGTCCCGACGCTTATTTGCGGAGGGACGCGTTAAGACTTCTTTCGGCTTTTGCAGTCTGCCGCGACGGCGGCTGTCTTGTTTGCCCCGATTGCAGACGCGCGCTCAAAGGCGTGCACTGCGACGTAAAGTTTCTGCCCTTTGACGCGGAAAAGGGAAAAATCACCGTCGCGGACACGGACAAGCTGATTGAAGACGTGCCGCTCAGACCTCTTAACGCAAAGAACAAGGCTTATCTGTTGGACGCTTCTTTAAGCGCGGGACGGGAGGAGTGGCAGAACAAGCTTTTGAAAACATTGGAGGAGCCGCCTGAAAACACCTTTATTTTTATTGCGACGGCAAACGCGGAATCTCTTTTGCAGACGGTAAAAAGCCGTTGCGAAATTTTGCGAATAGGCGGCATGGAAAAAGAGAAAATTTTCGACGCGCTTTGCTCGCGCGGCATTGACGAAAAAACCGCGCGTTTTGCTTCGGGCATTTGCGGCGGGCAGCTTTCCAAGGCGGTTGCAGTTGCGGAAGACAAGAAATTCATCGATACCGCGCGTTTTGCAGTCGATTTTTTCGCAAGGCTTAAAAACACCAAAAAAACTCCGCCGTTTATTGCGGAGCTAAACAGGAGAAAGGACTCCGCCTTGCTTTTTTACGAAATGGCGGAGTTGATTATGAGGGACGCGGCGGCGATTTCCTGCGGTTTGGAAACCGCGTTGCCCGACGAGTTCAAGGAGCAGCTTGAAGTCATTGCCGCGGATTATTCGCCCGAAGCAGCCGCAAGCGCGGTCGGGCATATAGAATACGCCAAGCGCAGAACGGACAGCGGAGGAAACTTTGCGGTTGTCGCGGACGAGCTTGTTTTGAAAATATTGGAGGACAAATACAGATGCCGGAGATAATAGGCGTTAAATTCAGAACGGTGGGCAAGGTATATTATTTTGCTCCGAACGATATAGCTTTCGAGGTAGGCGACGGCGCGATAGTGGAGACGGCGCGCGGATTGGAATACGGCGACGTCGTGACTGCAAACAAGGAAGTCCCGCAAAGCGAAATCGTGGGTACGTTGAAGCCCGTCGTGCGCAAAGCAAACGCCAAGGACAAGGAAAAGCATTTAAAAAACGAAAAACGCAAGGCGGAGTGCATGGTCAAGGCACGGGAAAAGATAGAAGAGCGCAAGCTTGACATGAAGTTGAAAGATGTGGAGTTTACTTTCGACGGCAGCAAAATCATATTTTATTTTTCGTCGGAGTCGCGCGTGGATTTCAGAGAGCTTGTAAAGGACCTTGCGTCTATTTTCCACGCGAGAATAGAACTCAGACAAATAGGCATAAGGGACGAAACAAAAATGTTGGGAGGACTCGGTCCGTGCGGCAGAGCGTGCTGCTGCAATCAGTTTCTCAAGGATTTCGAGCGCGTGTCGATAAAAATGGCGAAAACTCAGGGGCTTTCGCTCAATCCCGCAAAAATCAGCGGTCTTTGCGGCAGACTCATGTGCTGTCTCAAATACGAAAACAATCATTATACGGAAACCGCAAGACTTATGCCCAAGGTGGGCAGCGAGGTGGTTACGCCCGACGGACGCGCCCGCGTTGAAAGCGTGAATCTGCTTAAAAAGAGCGTGCTTGTGAAAATCGTGAACGGCGACGCGGTGGAGTTCAAAACTTTCGACGTCGCCGACGTAAAGGCAAAAAAGACCATAGCCGAGGACGTGGACGACACGGTTGCCGACGAAGAAATTAAATCGATTTTGGATTGATTTTTGTTGACATTTGAAATGCTCGGCATTATAATATCCGTACAAAGTATTTTTACAAGGAGATACGTATTATGGCTTACAAAATCGGTTCTGAGTGCATTTCTTGCGGTAGCTGTCAGGCTACCTGCCCCGTCGGCGCAATCAGTCAGGGTGCGGATAAATTCGAGATAAATCCCGAAGTTTGCATCAGCTGCGGAGCGTGCGCCGCACAGTGCCCCGTGAGCGCAATCAGCGAGGAATAACACGGTTTTAAAGTCCGCCTAGTGGCGGACTTTTTTATTGCCTCAAAACAGCCGACGCGCTGTTGACCTGTCCTGCAAAAAAATGTTATAATCGATTTATGAACAATTTGAAGCCGGACGAAAGAATAGAGGATTTGCAGTACGGAGGGCTTAAAATAATACAGAGCGCGTCGGAGTACCGTTTTACGACCGACGCCGTTCTGCTTGCAAACTTCGTCAGAGGCGCCAAGGGCAAAACGGTGGTGGAGCTTGGCGCGGGCTGCGGAGTCATATCGGTGCTGATTTCAAAAAAGCAGCGTCCCGCAAGACTTGTCGCCGTGGAAATACAGCCTGTCATGTACGACCTTTTGGAACGCAACGTAAAGCTCAACGGACTTGACATAGAGACCGTTTGCGCGGATATGCGCGACGCCGAAAATTTTGTAAACGGCGCGGACATTGTCGTATGCAATCCTCCGTACCGCGCATTGAACAGCGGCGAGGGGCAAATCAAGGAAAGTATAAAAAACTGTCGGCACGAAACACTGATAGACCTTTTCGGAGCGGCGGGGGCTGCGTCGTCCGTTCTGAGGTTTAACGGAAGCTTTTTTCTCGTGCATCAGGCGGAGCGCTTTGCGGACGTGGCTTGCGCCTTGCGCGCCAACGGAATGGAGCTAAAAGAGGCGTGCCTGATTAAGTCATTTTCGGGACAAGTCCCCAAGCTCGCTCTGTTTAAAGCCGTCAAAGGAGGTAAGGTGGGGTTAAAATGGCTTCCCGACCTTGTGGTGTTTGACGAGAACGGCGGCTACACGCCCACCGTCAGACGCTTGTACGCAATGGACGAACAGTAAGGAGGAAATTTTTTTGGTTTATTTCGTAGCGACGCCTATCGGAAATCTCGGGGAAATAACGTCCCGAGCGACGGAGGTTTTGAAGTCTGCGGACGTGGTTTACTGCGAGGACACGCGCCGCAGCGCTCTTTTGTTGAAGCATATAGGCTCGTCGGCTCCGACAAGGAGCTACCACAAATTCAACGAGGAGCAGCGCTTAAAAGAAATTTTGCAAGCGGCGCGCGAAGGAAAGAACATTGCGATTGTTTCCGACGCGGGTATGCCGTGCGTTTCCGACCCGGGACGCGTTTTGGTAAACGCTCTGATTGAAGACGGCTTAAAGTATACCGTCGTCAGCGGAGCAAGCGCGTTTCTCAACGCTTTTGTTTTGAGCGGCTTTGCCGCGCCTTTTACCTTTGTCGGTTTTCTGCCCGAAAAAAAAGTTGACAGAGAAAGACTTATGCAAAGAGTTGCGTCCTTGTCCGCAATGATTTTTTACGCGGCGCCTCACGACGTCAACGAAAATCTCGGTTATCTGTACGAAAGGTTGGGAGACAGGAGAGTTGCGGTAATAAAAGAAATAAGCAAAATTCACGAAAAAGTGACTTTTTTCAATCTGTCCGAAGCGCGCGTCGAGGAGCCTCGCGGCGAATACGTGTTGGTGACGGACGGCGCAAATGAGGAAAACGCGCTCAACGGTTTAAGCGTGGAGGAGCACGTTTCGTTTTATGCGGACAAGGGCATGAGCAAAATGGAAGCAATCAAACAGACTGCAAGAGACAGGGGCACGAGCAAGAACGAAATCTACAAACTCTTTTTCAACAAAGACGAAAACAATTGAAACGCAAACTGCAACACGGTTCGACAAAGAAAGACACGGGAGAAAAACTGTGTTTTCAGTCTTTAAAAATCAAGGCTTGATTGCACTTGCAAAAATACAGGCGCTTTGATATAATTTAACAAATGTTGAAAACTCACGAAAGAATAGCGGTGCTGGACGACTTCAAAGGTTTCATGCTGTTCTTTTATATTTTTGTCCAGGTCATGACGCTGCCCAAGACGTTTGCCACGCCCGAATGGTTTGCGCACAGCAAAATCGGCGGACAAGCTTTGCCCTTCTTATCAATAAGCATAAGCGATTTCGGTCCCGCGCTTTTCTTTTTCGTCATAGGCATGGCTGCCGTCTGCGCTTTTGAAAACAGAGTAAAGAGGGACGGACTCAAAGCCGCGCGCAGGCACTATCTCTATCGCAACTTGGCGGTCGTGGGCATTGCCGCCGCTGCGCAGTTTGCGGGCAACGCCTTGTCAGGCTCCTCATACGACTGGAACGCGCTGTCGAGCGTGGGGTTTGTCGGCGTTTTGATGTATCCCTTTTTGAGAAAAGGAACCTGGTTTCGTCTTTCCTCCGCCTGCGTCCTGCTTGCGTGGTATCAGCTTTTCCGTAGCGAGCTGTTTGCCCTTTTGGGAGGAAACGAGGGAGGCATTGCCGCCTGCTTCGGTTATCTGGGGCTGACGCTGCTTGCTTCCGTGCTGTCCGATTTGCTGAAAAAGGAGCTTATGCTTTACGGCGCGGGAGTGGTTTGCCTGGGAGTCGCCGCTACTGTTGCGCATTTTGTTTTGCCTCCCGTTTTCAGAGAGTACAACGTGTCGTATGTTCTGATGTCTTTGTTTGTGATTTCGTTGCTGTTCTACGGCTTTGCGGTAGTCAATTCCTTTGTGAAAAAGAACATACCTTACGTCAACTCGGTGGGAAAAAGTTTGTTGTTCTTTTTTGTACTCACCTACGGGAGCACTTTCTTGTCAAGACAGCTAATCAAAGCGCCTCTGACGCTTGCCGGCTGCATAATACTTTCCTGCATTATTTTCACGGTTTATTGCTTTATTGCAGGAGAGCTTGAACGCAGGAATATAGTTATAAAATTGTAAAGGAGAAAAATTATGGAAGAAAAGCAAGTCGAGACTGTCGGAAACGACGCCGAATATGCGGACGGGACTCAAGTTCCCTTAGCAGCGCAGACGGAAGTCAAGGAAAACAAAATTGTCGCAATCGGGCGCAGCCGCGCGCTGGACAACGTGAGAGGATTTATTATTATCATGCTTGCGCTAAACAGCGTGTACGCCAAGCTTATGCCTGTTGCCAATCCTTTGGCATGGCTCGGACACGCAAACATAAACCCCTTCAACAGTATGCCGCAATACGGAATTTATCTTGCGGACTTCGGCGCGCCTATATTCATGCTGTCTATGGCGTTTGCCGCGGTGATAAGCTACAACAAAACGGTGTCGGCAGAGGGACGCGGGAAAGCAAACGGGAAATTTATGCGGCGTTATTTGGCGCTCATTGGCGTCGGATGCGCTTATGTTCTGATTTACAAATTCATAGAAATTTTTACCGGCGGCGACGGAATATATAGAGGCAATCTCAATGTCCTTATCATATACGGCTTTGCGGGACTCATTTCCATGATTTTTTTCCGTCTGAAAAAATATTGGCGGCTTGGTGCGGGCGTCGCGCTCATAATCGCGTTTCAATGTCTGCATTTCATCGACAAGGCAATGCTTTACACCGTGAGCACGGAGTTCGGCGGTCTCATCGGTTCTGTCGGCTGGGCGGGATTTTTCCTTATCTGCACCTATTTCGGAGAAACCTATTTTTCCGGCGAGAGAAAGGAGTTTTACATAGCGTTCGGTGGAAGCGCGATTGTCGCAGCGCTCTTTGCGTTGGGCTTTTTCCTGACAAGGGACGGCGATATTCTTACCGACCTCGCGGCACGTTTCTTTACGCTTAACCGTCTGATGTACTCTGCCTTTTATCTGTTCCTTACGCTTTTTACAAGTCTTGTGTGCTTCGCGTTCTTCGATTTGGTTTCCCGCGACAAAAAGATTATGTTTCTTACAGCGTGGGGGAGAAGCCCGCTATTCTTCTATCTGTACGGATACGTGCTTTACCTTATTTGTTCGTTTTTGCCGAAAAGCTGGGTCATGTACGCGGTTTCCATTGTTTTCACTCTGGCGGCAATGATGGGCGTGGCTTATATTTTTGAAAAGAAAAATATCAAAATCAGTATCTGATTTTCAATTTTGCTTGAACAAAAAGCCGCACGAATATTTCGTGCGGCTTGTTTTTGCGCCTGTCGTAATAATCAAAGACTCTTTTTGAGTATTTCGCGTATTTCGCTTTTGTCCAGAGTTTTGTAACCACCGTCCATAATCAGCACGCTGTCCGCAATATCGTTTATACTGCTTTCGGACGCGCCCAGCTCGGTTATGTTCATCACAAGCCCGATTTTTTTCATCCAGCTCTCCATTTTTTCCAAGCCTTCGAGAGCCGTCTGCTCGTCCGTCTTACCCTGCGGGTCGACGTTCCATACGTTGACGGCGTATCTTCTGAATTTTTCCAGACCGTAAGGGAGAATATGGCGGTAGTAGGGCAGAGAGACCGCCGAAAGCGTCATGCCGTGCGCCGCGTCCGTGTGCGCGCCGACTGCCTGTCCGAGCATATGCACCTCCCAGTCGGTTGATTTTCCTTTCGCCACCAGCGTGTTCAGCGCCCAGGTCGCCGTCCACATAATGTTGCTGCGCGCCTCATAGTCCAACGGGTTTTTCACCGCCGCTTCGGCGCTGTTTATCAGCGACTTCAAAAGACCTTCCATGATATAGTCCGACGTATTGTCGTCCGTCCCCGAAAAATACTGTTCGAGTATGTGGGACATGATGTCGTAAATGCCCGAAATCATCTGATAGCGGGGCACCGTCATGGTAAACTCCGGATTGAGCACGGAGAATTTGGGAAAAACATTTTCTCCGAAAACGTGACCTATTTTCAGCTTTTTCTCGCGGTTGGTGATGACCGAGCCGCCGTTCATCTCGCTGCCCGTGCCCGCCATGGTCAAAACGCATCCGACAGGCACTATGGGATTGTCAACGTCCTCGAATCTGTCGAAATATTTGTCCCAAGCGTCCTCGTTGCAGAAAACCGATACGGACACCGCTTTGGCATAGTCGCACACCGAGCCGCCGCCCACCGCAAGCAGCAGGTCGGCTTTTGCCTCGCGCGCCTTCTCTACTCCGTCCCTGAGTTTTTCCGCCGTGGGATTGGGCATAACGCCGCCGTCCTCGAAAATTTCCTTGCCGTTGCGTTTGAGAATGTCAACCACTTTGTCGTATATTCCGTTTTTCTTGATGGAGCCGCCGCCGTAAATGAGCATAATGTTTTTGCCGTAACGCGGAAGCTCCTTGTTCAGTCCGTCGAGAGCATTTTTCCCGAAATACAGTTTGGTGGGATTGCAGTAAGTAAAGTTTCCAAGCATATTTTTTCACTCCTTTTGACGTTTTTTATCTGATAAAATCGGTTCTCGCGGTTTTTTCGTTCTGCGGAGCGTCCAAGCCCGCTTTTCTGCCCGCTTCTATACATTTGATGAGCCAAGCCATGTTTCTTGCGAGATTTCTCATGGTCTGCATGCCTTCTTCGTCCTTTTTCGTCTCTTCCGGTAAACTTCCGTGCACTATGTTCCAATAGGTGGAGGAGACTATCGGCATCTGCGAAATTGACGGATATTTGTTCAGCACGTCGAAAGACGCCGTCGTGCCTCCCCTGCGGGCGGAAGCGACTACCGCCGCAGGCTTGTGCTCGAAGCAACCGCGCGCCGCGTAAAACATTCTGTCCAGCGCGGACAGAATGCGCCCGCTCGGATGCGCAAAGTAAACGGGCGTGCCGAAAATAAATCCGTCCGCAGTCTTTGCCTTTTCTATCCAATCGTTTACGCAGTCGTTTTGAAACACGCAGCGGTTGGTCTTGGCGCAAACTCTGCACCCGATGCAATCCGCAACGGGCGCCGCTCCGATTTGCAGGATTTCCGTTTCTACACCTTCTTCGTTTAAAATCCTCGCCGCTTCCGAAAGAGCGGTAAAGGTGCAGCCGTGTTCTCTGTTGCTGCCGTTGAAAAGCAATACTTTCATATTTTTCTCCTTGCATTGCCGAAAAAACAGCCGACAATTTTTACAGCTAAATTATACAGCCGAGTAAAATATCCTGTCAAATACCTTTTTTCTATGATTATCCAATACATTTTTTTATAACGCAAACAGCGGAGGGCTTTTGCCCTCCGCTGTTTGCGAAAAACGTCGAATTTCGACGCTGGCGGAGACGGTGGGATTCGAACCCACGTGCCGGTTGCCCGACAACACGATTTCGAGTCGCGCTCGTTATGACCTCTTCGATACGTCTCCGTAAATTTTAAAAATCCTTTATATTATACCCGACATTGATTTGTTTCGCAAGCGTTTGACCGAAAAAATTAAAATTGAGGAAAGTAGGGATAGCCGCAAAAAAGTGGAAGCTTTCTTGTGGGAGACGCGTTTATTTGAAAAATGCGCGCGCAAGCGGCAGCAAAAAGCTTTTTCTTGCGTAATTTTTGCCAATCAGAGGAATCAAGCGTTGCAGCGTCTGTTCGTTTTCCACAGTTTCGAGTATGCTGTCCTTGTTGCAGAGCTCGACAAGCTCCTGCGGCGGCGGGACGGGCTTTATGTGGGAGTTGAGCGGACAAACAAGCTGACAGATGTTGCAGCCTAGCAGTCTTCCGTTCCTTTTCAATGCCGCATTGTTTTCGGGAGTGTCGGCGTATTCCTCCTGAATTTGTCTTAAACATTTGTTTTTTATAAAGCCGTCGGGGACAAGCGCGTCCTGCGGGCAGGCGGCGACACACAGCCCGCAGCGGGTGCAAAGGGGGTGGGAAACGGTGGGAATCGAAGAAAAAAACTCCGTTTCGGCGCCATCGACGAACGCCGTCGCAACAAAGAAAAAGCTGCCGTATTCTTTCACGAAGCACAGACCGTTCATTCCGTAATCGGCAAGCCTGTATTTGTCGAGAAGTTGTTTTATGTCGGTGCGGCGGTAGCGTTTGGCGTCAAGTCCCTTAGCTTTCAGGCTTTGAAGCAGCTGCAAATTTTCAAAATATACTTTGTTGGACGTAATATAATAGCTGTCTATTTTGAGGCAGTCGGGAAACTCGGAATAATCGTAAGGAGAATAAGGCGCGAAATACATGATGAGCGCGCCGCCCTCAATCGGCAAAAGCGCGTAGCGTTTTATGCCGTGCAGGCGCATAACTTCCGAAACAATTTCATTCATGCCGTTATTTTACCACAAACGACGGCAATCGGCAAAAATTTTGACGCTGTTACTTTTAAACCTTTGAATTTATTTCGGAAATGTGTTAAAATAAACCTGTTTGAAAGACCCCCTTGCCAAAGGCTCGGCGGGTCGCTTTGGGTTATTTTCAAAAATCGGGAGGAAAACAAAATGTATCTTGTAGTCGGTTTGGGCAATCCCGACAGGCAGTACGCCGACACCTTTCACAACGTGGGCTTTCTCGTCGCCGACAGGCTTGCCCGATTGCTCGGCGCAAGCTTCGACAAGGGCGAGTGCAGGGCGATATGCGCCCACGCGCGCCTGTGCGGCGAAAAGGTGATTGTTGCAAAACCAATCACGTATATGAACCTGTCGGGAGAAAGTTTGAAAGAGCTGGTAAAAAAATATAAAATAGAGCGCGAAAAATGCGTTGTGGTTTACGACGATGCGGATATGCCTTTGGGCGCGATAAGACTGAGAAAAAGCGGCAGCGGAGGCAGCCACAACGGAATGAAAAACATTATCGAAAATATGCGCACCGAAGATATATTCAGAGTGCGCGTAGGCATAGGACGTCCGCAGAACGACAGAATGGAACTCAAAGATTACGTGTTGGGCAAAATAAACGACGGGCAGAGGACGCTTCTCGAACCGGCGCTTGAAAACGCCGCGCAGGCATTGAAAATGTTTGTGTCGGGCGCGGATGCGGACGCCGTTATGCGGACGTTCAACAAAAGGGAAAAGAAAACTCCCGTATCACAAACAGATGCTGAACAGACTGAATAAATTGTCGCGGTATCCCGCGTATAAAGAAATCCTCGATTGTCTGCGGAGCGGAAAGCGCACCGCGGCTTTCGGAGTCTGCAAATACGAAAAATTTTTTGTCGCGGGAGGTCTTGACGGCTTTCCCGTATATGTCGCGCCCGATTTCGTATCCGCGCAGGAAGCCTTGCGCTGTCTCAACGATTTGACGGGGGGCGGCTTCGTTTACATTCCTTACAACGAAGACACTCTTCTGTTCAGGCAGGGAACGGGGCGGCTGCGTATGGAAATCAACTCCGCTCTCGACAAAATTCTGTCGGGCGCGAGGGGCGCGGTGCTTGCAGCCGACGCTCTTGCGGCGCGCTATCCCGATAGGAATGCGTTTGAGAGAGGACGTCGCACGCTGAAAAAGGGAGATACTGTTTCCGTTTCTTTTCTTGCGCGGTTTCTTTCGGAAAACGGTTTCAGACGCGTTTCCGCGGTGGAAAAAGCGGGGGAGTTTTCGATAAGAGGGGATATTGCGGATATATTTACGCCCGATTACGATTCTCCCGTGCGGCTTGATTTTTTCGACGATGAAATCGAAAGCATAAAGCTTGTCGACAAAGAGACGTTCAGGTCGGGCGAGGAGCTTGACGGCGTTTCTTTATATCCGTTGTTTTCCGTGCCTAATGGCGAGGGGCAGAAGTCCGTCGCAAAGTCGCTTGTCGACTCCTCCGCGAAACAGAAGCTGTCCGCCGACGCGCGCGCAAGGCAGGGCGCGCTGCTTGACGAGATGCTGCCGTCGCTTGAAAACGGAACTGCGGACAACGGATGGCTCATGCCTTTTTTCCCTTGCTCCGACCTGTCGGAATTTCTGCCCCAAAACGCGGTCATGGTTTGGGACGAGCCGAAAATGCTTTCGGACAAACTCAACAGAACCTACGACGAGTTTTTTATGCGGATAGCCAATCTTTTGGCGGTCGGCGAAATTTTGCCCGAGCATACCGCGCAGCTTGTGCCGCGCGAAAAAGTTTTTGACAATTTTTTGTCTTTTTCACAGCTTGCGTTGATGAGTATTGCAAGTTCCGACACGTTTTTCAATCCGACAGCGGCTGTTTCTCTCAAATCCACGCCGCTGTTCAATTACAAATTCAACATACGTCAGCTCGGAGAGGATATAAAGCGGTGGAGGCTCAACGGCTACAAGGTCGGCGTTTTCTGCGACGACCTTGCGCGCGGGCAAAGGCTTGCCGAGGCGTTGGGCGAGGCGGACTGTCAGGTAACCGTTTCTTCAAAAGAGCCGGACGAGCTTGGCGAAAACACGGTTATAGCCGCGCGCCTTGCGAGAGGCTTTGTGAGCCACTCCAACAAAATCGCCCTTGTCGGCGGCGACGACGTATTTTCCAAGCCCGTCGGACAAAACGCCCGCAAACTTGCCAAAAAACGCGACAAGGTTTTTCTTTCGCTCGAAAAAGGCGACTACGCGGTTCACGAGGTGCACGGGATAGGTCTTTGCGACGGCGTTCACACTCTCACGGGCAGCTTCGGCACCAAGGATTTTATCAAGCTGCTTTTCCGCGACGGCGAAGCCGTTTACGTTCCGGTTGAAAATACGGATATGCTGAGCAAGTACGGCGGAGGGGAAAGCGCGCCTCGTTTGAGCCGTCTCGGCGGTGCGGAGTTTGAAAAGGTCAAAGCCAAAGTCAAAAGCAATCTTAAAGAAATGGCAATCGACCTTTTGAAGCTGTACGCGGCGCGCCGCAATTCGAGAGGCTTCGCATATAAAACAGACGAATATCTGGACGAGGAGTTTGCCGCCGCGTTCCCTTTCACGGAAACGGACGACCAACTCAAATGTATAGAGGAAATAGACGCCGATTTGAAAAGCACGCGCATTATGGACCGTCTTTTGGTGGGCGACGTGGGCTTCGGCAAAACGGAAGTTGCCATGCGCGCCGCTTTCAAGGTGGTTTCAAACGGATTTCAGGCGGCTTTTCTCGCACCCACGACAATACTTGCCGAGCAGCACTACAACACCCTCAAACAACGCATGGAGCATTTTGACGTAAAGGTGGCGTGTCTCAACCGTTTCAGAACCGCCGCCGAGCAGAAGAAAATAATAAAAGAACTGTCGGAGGGGAAAATAGACATAGCGGTGGGCACCCACAGGCTTTTAAGCAAGGACGTCAGGTTTAAAAATCTCGGACTTTTGGTGCTTGACGAGGAGCAGCGCTTCGGAGTGGAGGACAAGGAAAAGCTTAAAGTCATCAAAACGGGCGTGGACGTGCTTACCATGTCGGCAACTCCTATTCCGCGCACGCTGCATATGGCTCTGACGGGCATGCGCGACATAAGCACGATTGCCACGCCGCCCAAGGAGCGCGTTGCGGTGGAGTCTTACGTCACGGCGCAGTCCGACGCGCTGATAAGGGATATAATACTGCGCGAATTCAACAGGCAGGGGCAGGTTTTTCTCGTTTACAACAGGGTGGAAACGATAGACTTGTTCGCCGCGCGACTCAAAAATCTAGTGCCCGAGGTCAAGATTGCCGTCGCTCACGGTCAGATGAACGAGGTGGCGCTGGAAAACAATATTTACAAATTTTCCCGAGGGCTTTTCGACGTTCTGGTATGCTCGACGATTATTGAAAACGGCATAGATATGCCCAACGCCAATACTTTGGTCGTTTGCGACGCGGACAGGCTGGGGCTGAGTCAACTCTATCAGCTGCGCGGCCGCGTCGGGCGCGGAAGCCGTCTCGCCTTTGCTTATTTTTTGTACAGGGACGGCAAAATACTTTCCGAAACGGCTTACAAGCGGCTGTGCGGCATTGCCGAATACAGCGAGCTTGGCAGCGGCTTCAAAATCGCCATGAAGGACCTTGAAATACGCGGCGCGGGAAACGTGCTCGGCAGAGAGCAGCACGGGCATATGCAGAAGGTGGGCTACGATATGTACGTAAAACTGCTCAACGAGGCGGTAGGCGAAATCGAGGGCAGACCGGTGCAAAAGACGCTCAACACTACGGTCGAGGCGGACGCGGACGCGTATGTTCCCGACGACTATATCGACAAGGACAACAGAATGACGCTTTATCAGCGGCTTGCCGAGCTTACGGGCAAGGAGGAGGCGGACAGGCTTGCGGACGAGCTGAGGGAAATTTACGGAGAGCCGCCGCAGGAGGTTAAAAATCTGCTGGAAATAGCGTTAATCAAGAGACTTGCCTCCAAAGCCGGCTTTGAACGCGTCAGGGTGGACAAAAAAGGCGCGGAGCTGGATTTTGCCGACAAAAAGTATCTTGACAACCCCGCGCTGTTTGCCGAAATGGAGCGCCGCAAAAACACGTGCAGGCTGGACGCAAGCAAAAAATTGTCCGTACAAATCGGCTTCGACGGCAAAAACGCGTCCGCAAATCTGCACAGTCTTGAAAATTTCTTGCTGGCTTTGAGCTGAAATTGTTTTAATACACTTGCAAGAAACGAAAAAGTCCTGTATAATGTTTTGGTATATGGGGACATATACCTTTGCCAAAGGGTAAAAAAGAATTTCGGAGAACATGAAATGACTAAAAAAATTACTCGCTTATTCTGCATCGTTTTAGCGCTGGCGCTTGTCTGCACCTTTGTCGCGGGCTGCTCCATGTTTCAGACAAACGCCGACCGTTACAGAGAAAAGACCGCTTTTAAGGTAGGGGAGCAGACGGTTACCGTCGGAGCCCTCGAGGACTTTATTAACACGAACATGTCAAATTATCTCAATCAGGGCTACGACATTCAGTCCGTTTGGGACGCGCTCATGCCGCAGTTTATCATGAACTACGTGCTGGTGGACATGCTTAAAGAAGATTTGCCGTGGCCCAAGGTCACGCAGACGCATTCCGCCGCTTCCGATTATCCCGATTCGGAATTTCTGAAAAACGAGAACGACATGGAGTTCATCATGAAAACCGTCAAAAACTCGCTTTATCAGTCGCTGGATTCGCTTGTGGAAACGGAGCTTAACAACAAATACGAGCTGAACGCCGCGGAGGAGGAAGAAGAGCGCAAGGAAAACGTAATCCCCGAGGACGAGCTGAATCTGCCCTTGGGCGGGCTTACCCTCAACGACTATGACGACGACATCGAGGGGCTTGACGAGGATTTGGCAAAATACAGAGCGGACGACGAGCTGACTGTTGACAGCATACTCAACGGCTACAAATTCGAAGATGAAAACGACCCTCTTTTGCTTGACGCTCTGGCAAAAGTAAACGACAGAATAGCGCGCAACGAGGACACTTCCGACGACGAAAAGGTCGCGTTTACCGCAAAGGAATACATGACGGCGCAGAAAGCGGCTTTCAATTCGCTTACGCGTTCCGTGGAACAAAATTATTACGGTTGGTCTTTGGCGCAATTTATCGATTATCAGATAAAGAGCACCGTTTTCAACCGTCTTGCTCAGGAGTACACCATGGTGTACTACGAGGGTATTGAAACCGAGGGGGAAGGTCAGCAGCTTATTCTTTCCAAACTTGTGGAGAAATACGAAAACCTTAAAGCCGCGCAGGAGGAGGATTTCAGACTCCATCCCACCAAGTTCGAAACCTTTGTTACTTCTCTTTCGGACACGAGCTTTATCTATACCGTGCCCGCGCAGTATGAAAACGAATATGCTTTCGTCAAAAATCTGCTCATATCTTTCAGCGACGAGCAGAAAGCCGTGTTGGAACATTACGGAAACGTATACGGAAAAAACAGCGAGACTTATCTTGCAAAGCGGGACGAGCTTGCGACTCAAATCAAAGCTACGGATTTTAAGAGCGAAAAGGACGAGGACGGAGAGTACGCCAAGCTCGAAAACATCTTTACCATATCGGAAGGAGAGGTTACTTTTGCAGACAGCGTGCTCAAAACGGCTCTCGAAGCCGTGAGCAAGCCGCAGGATTTTGCGGCGCTGATAGACCGTTACAACGAGGACCCCGGCGCGCAGGGCGCTACCTATGATTACGTGGTAAAGGTCAAGGAGCCCGACGCGGCAGGCACGCAGGACAGCTGGGTAGCCGAGTTTTCCGCCGCCTCGCGCGCGGCGATAGCCGAAGGTCAGGGGAGCTACAAAATCGCGGTGACCGATTACGGCGTGCACATAGTCTATTTCACCGATTACGTCAAGGCGGAAACTTTCGACTTTGCAAACGACAGATACACGCAGGGCACCGCCGCGTACAGATTTTTCAAAACCTATTACGACGCGGTCAAGGCTACGGTTTACAACGATATAATGCAGTCGCATTACGACAGCTATTTTGACCAAAACAAAATTTCGGTTGAAAACAAAAACATCAAAAATTTGCTAAAACAGCTTGGCGTGGAGCTGAAATGGCAGCTTTGAAAAACAAGGAGTCGCTTGACGGCTCCTTTCTTTTTAAAAATTTTTTTGACATACGCATAAAATTCTCAAACAGTCAAACACTAATTTTGCTGACAGAGATTCAGGAAAACAAGAGGTGTTTATGTCGCTTGGAATCACACGCAAAATCGACGAGCTTGGTCGCATCGTCGTGCCCAAGGAGCTTAGAAATACGATGAACCTCAAAGAGGGCAGTCTGATGGAAATCACTGCCAACGAGGACAGTATTGTTATGAAAAAGCTTTCTCCTTTGGACAGAGGCAGAGAGTTTGCCGCGCTGATTGCGGACACGCTTTCAAGGCAAACGGACGGAGCTATGGTTTTCGTCGTCAGCGACGACGAAATCGTTGCAAAATGCGGCAAAGGCAGCAGGGATTTGGACGAGATTCCCGAAGCGGTTAAACACCACATCGACAAGCACCGTTATTCGGGCGGCACCGTCGTTGCAGGCACGGGAGACAACGCCGCCGAGTTTGTCGTAACGCCCATTTCGGCGGACGGCGAGCTTTACGGACATCTTGTCACAACGCGGAATTTCTCTCTTTCGGGAGAGTTGAGTAAATTCGCGGCTGCTTTGTTTTCCACTTATCTCGGTTAGCGCTTTATGACGCGGGCGCTTTCGCGCCCGCGTAGGTTTCCCGAAGGGTTTGATTTGTTTTAAAATAGTCAATAATTAAAGTCGGTACATATATTGCGGGAGAATTTTTTGACAACTAAAGACGAGCTCTCTCAATATATTGACAAAACCTCTTCCCCGTCGGGGAAGAGGTTTTTTGATTTTTGTCAATCCGCGTTTTTTTCGTGCAAATACCGCAAAAAACTACATATACTAATCTTATGAAAAAGGGGACAAGAAGAAACAGTTTTCTGCTGGGTGCGGTGGTGCTTTCCGCAGGCGGTTTTATCGCCAAAATTCTGGGCGCGGTGTACCGCATACCGCTTACCAATATGCTGGGCAGCTACGGAATGGGGCTTTATCAGCTTGTATTTCCGATGTATTCTCTGGTGCTGACTTTAAGCGGAGTCGGTTTTTCCATGGCGGTAAGCAAAATGGTCGCCGCCCGCATGGAGCAGGAAAAAACAATTGAAGCAAAGCGCGTTTTTACGAGCGCGCTGATTATTCTTTTCATACTCGGGGTGCTCAACTCTCTTATGCTTTTGTTGGGAGGAGACCTGATTGCCAAAATTCAGGGCAACGCCAATCTGGGAGTTCTTTACAGACTGATAAGCCCTTCCGTACTGCTTGTGTGTCTTGTAAGCGCGTTCAAGGGATATTTTCAGGGCAAAATGAACATGGCGCCCACCGCGCTGTCGCAGATTTGCGAACAGGTAATAAAGCTTGCTGCGGGGCTTTACCTCGCGTATCTTTTCATGCCCGACATAGAAAAGGCGGTGGGAGGCGCTGTTTTTGCCATAACTTTGTCGGAGGGAGTAGCTCTGGCTGTTTTCGCCGTTATTTATTTTTTCGACGCGAGGAAAGAAAAAAAGGCGCTTCCTCTGAAAAAAACTGCGGAGCAGCCCTCGGATTACAAATCCCTGATGAAGGAGTTGACGTCCATTGCCCTTCCTCTGACTCTCGGCGGACTTATAATGCCCGTTTCTCAGCTTATCGACAGCGCGCTGGTGCTCAATCTCGTCAAAGCGGGCGACGCGACCACTCTTTACGGAATATGGAGCGGTCCCGTTCACTCTCTCCTCGGTATGCCCGTGGTGCTTGTCGGAGGAGTCGCTGCGGCGGTCCTGCCCGCAATCAGCAGAGCGCACGTGTCGGGAAACAAACCGCTTATGGACGCAAACATAAATTCGGCTCTTAAACTTACAAACGTAATCGCTCTTCCGTGCGTGCTGGGTTTCGCCTGTCTAAGCAGGCAGATTGTGCGGCTGCTTTATTCTTCTCTTCCGGAAACGGATTTGCGGCTTGCGGGCAGTCTGCTGGCTCTTTCTTCGGCGAGCATATTGTTTCTGGCGCTGTCAGGCACGTGCACGTCGATAATGCAGGGTACGGGAAAAATCTATTATCCTCTCATGTTTCTCGGAATTTCCTGTATCGTCAAAATCGCGCTGAATTTAATTTTGATGCCCTTAGAACAAATTAACATTTATGCGTTTGCAATTTCCACGACAATATGTTATCTTTTAAGTGCCGCTCTGGGACTGAGATTTATCACGCGCAGACAAAACGTCAAAATCGACGTGATGCAGACATTTTTCAAGCCGCTTGCGTGTACGCTTGCGATGACGGTGACGCTGCTGCTGTTTTCGGTTTTCGCGTCGGACTTTGTCAACACGACTTTGGGCACGGTGACAGCCATTCTTGCGGGCGGCACAGTATACGCCGCGATGATTGTGCTGCTTAAAGTTTTCGGAAGCGTGAACAAGGTTTACGGCAGGATAAAGGCGCGGCTTACCGGGAGAACAAATGAAAATTGAAGAAAATGCAGTTTTTTTAACGGTTCCTTGCGCGGACTTTTGCGAAAGTCCCGACAGATATTCAGGCTTCGACCTGAAAATCACGCCGCCCTTTGACGACAGGCTGGCGGAAGTCGCGGACAAGCTGTTCGGCAAAGCCGCAAACGTATTCGACGACGGCGGGCGGAAAATTTCCGTCGGGCAAGCCGCCGAAGCGACGCGGTGGATTTACATAAAGCAGCCCGTTTTTCTGGAAAAAAAGAGCTTTTCCTACAACGACGTGATTGAAATTTTGTCCGCGTTGCGCGGCGAAAACGGCTGTCCGTGGGACAAGGCGCAAACTCACGAAAGCATCCGCTCCAACCTGATAGAGGAGGCTTACGAGCTTGTAGACGCCATAGACCAAGGCGACAAGGACAAAATCATAGAAGAAACGGGGGACGTTCTTTTGCAGGCAGTGTTTCACATGACCATTGCAAAGGAAGAAGGCGAATTCGATTTTTCAGACGTATATGACGCGCTGTGCAAAAAGCTGATAACAAGACATACGCACATTTTCGGCGAGGACAAGGCTCGAAGCAGCGAGGAAGCGCTTAAAAATTGGGAGAAAAACAAGCTGCGCGAAAAAAGCATAACCTCTGTGGCGCAGAATCTCAAAGAGGTGCCTAAGGGTATGCCGTCTTTGCTGCGCGCTTACAAGGTCGTCAAACGCGCCGCTAAGGGAGGGCTGATAAGTTCCGAACGAAATTCGGCGTTTGAAGAAGCCTTAAAAAAGCTGCGGGAAACCGCGGACGTCTGTTTTGAGGGCAAGGACGCCGAAAACCTTGCGGGAGAAGCGCTTTTCAATTTGGTAAACCTGCTGCGTCTTGCGGATATAGAGCCGGAAGCCGCGCTTAACAAATTTACCGAAAAATTCGTCGAAAAAGCCGTGCAGGCAGAGGTAAGGACGCGCACGGAAAATGACTGAAAAAGGGATTGCAAAAATACTGCCCAACGACATGGTTTTAAGCCCTCTTGCGGGGTACACGGACGCAGGATTCAGGACGCTGGCAAAGGACTTCGGCTGCGGGCTTACCGTTACCGAAATGGTTTCGGCAAAGGGACTTGCGATGAACAACCATGTTTCGCGCGACCTGCTGTACGTTGCCGAAAAGGGCGTCGTAGCCGCTCAGCTTTTCGGAGGGGAGCCTGACGCGTTTATCGCGGCGTTGGAAAAAAAATGCTTCGACAGATTTGAAATCATCGACATAAACATGGGCTGTCCGCAGAAAAAGATTGTAGGCAACGGCGAGGGCTGCGCGCTCATGGCGGACGTAAAGCGCGCCGAGAAAATCATACTTGCGGTAAAAAAAAGCACGGACAAGCTTGTTACCGTCAAATTCCGCAAGGGCTTCGGCAACGAGAACACGGCGGTCGAGTTTGCGAAAATGTGCGAGGGAGCGGGCGCGGACGCGATAACCGTGCACGGCAGAACTTCCGACGAGATGTTTTCGGGACGCGCCGATTGGGGCGTAATCAAAGACGTTGTGTCGGCGGTTAAAATACCCGTATTCGCCAACGGAGACATTGCGTCGCGCGAGGATTATCTAAACGTCAAAGAAATGACGGGCTGCTTCGGAGTTTCGGTAGGGCGCGGCGCGATGGGCAAGCCCTATGTGTTTGCCGAAATTTCAGGCAACGATTTTTCCTTCGACCTCATGTCCGCGATAAAAAAGCATTTTGAAATTTTGCTTTCGTTTATGCCCGAAAGGCTGTGCGTAAACGAAATGAAGAAACATATCTGTTGTTATCTCAAAGGCATAAAAGGCTCGCGCAAGGCAATGCCTTTGCTTCAAAGCGCGCGCACGGCGGAGGAAACGCTGCGGCTTGTTGATGAGTTTCTCTCTTTTGACGCGTCCTGCTGAATACGAAATTTGTTTTGCGCCTTGCCGCCATCGCGTTGTTTTCGATTGACAGAAAGCGTGAAAAAAGCTATTATATTACAGGTGAAAAATATTCATGTTTTTTCGGTTGACTTGTTTCGGGGCTGTTTGCGCGCTTTCCGAAAAATCGATTGACGCACGGAGGATAAATGGGCGTTTGGGAGTACGTTGAGGTTGCGATAGGCTTTCTCGCCGGTATCGGAACTTTGCTCGTGGGCATGAAAATGATGTCCGGAGGTATGGAAAGGGCGGCGGACAAGGGCTTGCGAAAGCTTTTTTCCAAGATGAGCGACAATCGGTTTGCGGGCGTGGGCGTGGGCTGCGCCGTCACCGCACTTGTGCAAAGCTCCTCGGCAACCACCGTTATGGTGGTCGGATTTGTCAACGCGGGAGTGATGACGCTTTTTCAGGCGACGTCAATAATCATGGGCGCCAACATAGGCACGACAGTCACGGCGCAAATCCTTGCGCTTCAATCCTTTTCCGTTACGGCGATTTTCACGTTGTTTGCCTTTGTGGGAGTCATGGTGCAGATGTTTGCCAAGAGCGACACGGCAAAAAACGTGGGCTTTATGCTGGCGGGACTCGGCATAACTTTTGTGGGGCTTGCGCTTATGTCCGACTCCATGTCGGAGCTTGCAAAGGAGCCCGTCATCGTCGATTTGCTCGAAAGGTTGACCAATCCCATTCTTCTTGCCTTAATCGGCGTGGCTCTCACCGCGGTAATCCAAAGCTCGGCGGCGGTGACCGCAATACTTATCGGCATGGTGGGCAACGGGATACTTGTCGGAGGCAGCGGCAACGGCATTTTGTTCGTAATCATGGGCACAAACGTCGGTACGTGCATGACCTCCATACTTTCTTCCATAGGAACCAACGCCAACGCCAAGCGCGCGGCGTTTATACACTTTATGTTCAATTTTATCGGCTCGGCGGTGTTCATCGTCATTTGTCTTTGCTGGGCTGATTTCAAAGCGGTCGTCATAGACAGCTGGATACCCAATCCGCAGCAGCAGATTGCCATGTTCCATACCTTGTTCAACGTCTTTACTACGGCGTTGCTTATACCTTTTTCGAGGTCGCTTGTCAAGCTTTCTCAGTTTGTCATACGCGAAAAGAAGAGTCCTGATGAATTTTCGGTAAAATACATAGACGAGCGCATACTCCAAACGCCTGCAATAGCTCTTGCGCAGCTGATAAAGGAAATGAGCTATATGCTTGAAGTGGCGCAGCGCGCTCTCGACAAGGCTATGGATAACTTTATAAACAGAACGGAGGACGAGGAGCCCGTAAGAAAGGATTTGAGAGAAATTAATTTTCTTTCGGGGAAAGTCACCGATTATCTGATAAGGCTGTCCGAGGAGGATATGTCGCACAACGACGAGCTGACGGTGTCTTCGCTTTACAAGGTGCTGAGTGACATTATGCGCGTGGCGGATTTTTCCAACAATATCATGCGCTATCTGAGGGTGGCGGTTGCAAACGAGCTTTACTTTTCCTCGGAGGGACTGAACGAAATTAAGGAAATGTATTCGCTTGTGGACGAGCTTTTCAAGGACGTGGATTATACCTTTGCCAACCGCACGACGCGTCTTTTGGCGAAAATCGAGGATACCGAGTCAAAGACGGACAAATTCAAGCTTCAACTTCAACAAAACCACTTGGACAGACTCAAAGGCGGAAACTGCAAGTCTGAAAGCAGCAGTCTTTACGTAAATCTTATCGGCAACATAGAGAGAGTAGCCGACCATCTCGTATATATAGCGCAAAGCGTCAAGGAGTGAAAAAATGAAAAAAAGCATAACCGACATAGCGTTAAAAGGCAAAAGATGTCTCGTGCGTGTAGATTTCAACGTACCTTTGGACAAAAACGGAAAGGTGAGCGACGACACAAGAATCACCGCCGCCCTGCCCACAATCGAATATCTGTCGAAAAACGGAGCTAAGGTCATACTCTGTTCGCATCTCGGACGCCCCAAGGGAGAGTTCAGGAAAGAATTTTCGCTTGCGCCGGTTGCCGTGAGACTGCAAGAGCTTCTCGGGCGAAAGGTGGTTTTTGCGACTGACGTCGCGGGAGAGGACACCGAGCGGAAAGTTGCGGTGATGAAGGACGGCGACGTGCTGCTCATGGAAAACCTGCGTTTTAAAAAAGAGGAGGAAGCCAACGATACCGGATTTTGCAAGCGTCTTGCTTCTTTTGCGGAAGTATACGTCAACGACGCTTTCGGCACGGCGCACCGCGCCCATGCCTCGACTGCGGGAGTCGCGGCATTTGTCAAGGATTCGGTCAGCGGTTTTCTCATGGAAAAGGAGCTTGAATTTCTCGGCAGAGCGCTCGAAAATCCCGAACACCCCTTTGTCGCCATACTCGGCGGAGCCAAAGTTTCGGACAAAATAGGCGTGATTGAAAATCTTATTGACAAGGTGGACGCGTTGCTTGTAGGGGGAGGCATGGCTTACACCTTTTTGAAATCCGAGGGGGTAAATACGGGCAGATCTCTCTGCGAGGACGGTCAGGTGCCTCTTGCGGCAAAGCTGTCGGAAAAAGCGCGGCAAAAGGGAGTGAAGCTTCTTCTGCCTGTCGACCATGTGGTAGCTTATTCCACGGACAAGGGCGAGCATTTCGTCAGCAGCGACATACCCGACGATATGATGGGGGTGGACATAGGTCCGAAAACAGCGGAATTGTTTGCAAAGGCTTTGTACGGCGCAAAAACCGTGGTTTGGAACGGTCCTATGGGCGTTTTTGAAAACCCCGACTATGCTGCGGGGACGTTTGCCGTTGCGCGCGCAGTTGCGGAAAGCGGCGCAACAAGCATAGTGGGCGGCGGGGACAGCGTGTCTGCCGTTTCCTTGTCGGGACTCAAAGACAGAATTACGCACGTGAGCACGGGCGGCGGCGCAAGCCTTGAATTTTTGGAGGGCAAGACCTTGCCCGGAGTAGCCTGTCTCGACGACAAAAAGGAATGAATATGAAAAACAAGATTATTGCCGGAAACTGGAAAATGAACAAAACTGCGGAGCAGGCGGAGGCTTTTTGCCGCGAGCTGCTCAAAAACGGCTCGGACTGCGGCAACAGGGTAATTATTTTCGTGCCTTACACCGACCTTTCTCTTTGCGCAAGGCTGTGCGAAAATTCCTTTGCGGCGGTAGGCGCGCAAAATGTTCATTGGGAAAACAGCGGCGCGTTTACGGGAGAAATTTCGGCGCAGATGCTGCGCGAGGCGGGCGCGGAGTATGTGCTGACGGGGCACAGCGAGCGCCGCGCTCTTTTCGGAGAAACGGACGAAACGGTGGCAAAAAGAACCGTCGTCGCTCTTAAAGAGGGCTTGAAGGTTGTTATGTGCGTCGGAGAAACTCTCGAACAGCGGGAGAGCGGACTGACCGAAAAAGTGCTGGAAAAGCAGCTGCGTGAAGGTTTGAAATATGTAGACGCAGATATGATGAGTGCAGTTTCCGTTGCATACGAGCCTGTCTGGGCAATAGGTACGGGAAAAACAGCGTCCGCCGAGCAGGCGCGTGACGCGATAGCCTGCCTGCGCGGTGTGCTGGGCGGAATTTTCGATGCCGCGACGGCGGAAAGCACATATATACTTTACGGCGGAAGCATGAATGAAAAAAACGCCTTCTCGCTGTTGTCCATGAAGGGTGTGGACGGCGGTCTGATCGGCGGAGCAAGTCTTGACGCCGAAAAATTCATTTCGATTATCAAAGCTTACGACAATACGGAAAGAAAAATATGACACGGAAAAAAACGATAGCATTAGTTATACTCGACGGGTTCGGCATGTCGGAAAAAACGGAAGGAAACGCGATTGCCGGCAACGCTCCGTTTTTCGACTTTCTGACCAAGCAATATCCTTTCTGCACGCTGTCGGCGAGCGGCGCCGACGTCGGGCTGCCGCGCGGACAAATGGGAAACAGCGAGGTCGGACATCTCAATATCGGCGCGGGCAGGGTTGTTTTTCAGGATTTGCCGAGAATAAACAATTCCATAAACGACGGAAGCTTTTTTGAAAATACGGAGCTGGTAAGCGCCTGCGAAAAGGCAAAATCGACGGGGAGCAGGCTGCATATAATGGGACTTGTGAGCGACGGCGGCGTGCACAGCCACATGTCGCATATTTACGCGCTGTTGGAGCTTGCGAAGCGCAAAGGAGTGCCGCAGGTGTATGTCCATTGCTATATGGACGGCAGGGACACGCCTCCCGACAGCGGATTGGGGTTTGTCCGTGCTTTGAAGCGCAAAATGAAGGAAATCGGCATCGGAAAAATCGCTACCGTATGCGGACGTTTTTACGCAATGGACAGGGACAACCGTTGGGAAAGGATTGAAAAAGCCTACGATATGCTTGTTTTGTCCAAGGGAGAACGCGCAACCGACGCGGAGGCGGCGCTTGAGGCCAGTTACGGCAAAGGCGTTTGCGATGAATTTGTGCTTCCGACGGTAATAACCGAAAACGACAAGCCCGTTGCCGCAATCGAGGACGGCGACGTGGTTATATTCTTCAATTATCGCTCGGACAGACCGAGAGAATTGACGAGAGCTTTTACCGAAGAGGGCTTCAACGCCTTTTCTCTCAAAGGAAAAGCGAGAAAAGTGACCTGGGTGACAATGACGCGCTACGACGAAGCGTTCAAAAACGTCCGCGTCGCTTTCAATCCTCTCGAGCTGCCGCAGACTTTGGGGCAGGTGCTTGCTCAAAACGGCAGAAAACAACTGCGCATTGCCGAAACGGAAAAATACGCCCACGTGACGTTTTTCTTCAACGGAGGAGTGGAGGAGCCCGACGAGGGAGAAAAAAGAGTGCTTATCGACTCTCCCAAAGTGGCAACCTACGATTTGCAGCCTGAGATGAGCGCGTTTGTCGTTTGCGACAGAGCCTTAAACGAGCTTGAAAAAAACGATTACGACGTGATGATATTGAACTTCGCGAACTGCGATATGGTGGGGCACACGGGCAATATCGAGGCGGCGGAGAAAGCTGTCAGGGTTGTGGACGAGTGTCTTCGCAAACTTACCGAGTATATTCTCGCGCGCGGAGGGGTGCTGCTGGTGACAGCCGACCACGGCAATGCCGAAATGATGAGGGACGCGGAAGGCAAGCCGCATACGGCGCACACGACCAATCGGGTGCCCTTCGTGCTTGTCGGAGTTGCCTACAAGGACAGACATTTGAGAAGGGACGGAAGTCTGTGCGACATAGCGCCGACGCTGCTTGAAGTGGCGGGCATAGAAAAGCCCGAACAGATGAGCGGCAGAACTCTGCTTGAAAAGTAAGCCGCATATTCAATTATTGCGGAAAATTACTTGCAAAATTTTTGGCTTTGTGCTATACTGCCAAAGCATTGTATTGGAGGTCAAGATGATTTCAACCTTGTTGGCGGCTTCTGCCGGACTTATTTTGGGCATCAGAATAACATTGATGGCGTTGATGCTTATCTGCGCCGTCTGTATAATAGTTTTCGTCATGCGTCAGCACGGCGAGGAGGACGGTCTTGGAGCAATCAGCGGTCAGACCGAAACGCAGGACAGCTTTTACGGCAAAAACAAGTCCAAGAGAAAGGAAAGCAGACTCAAGCTGTGGACCATGATTTGCGGCATAGTGATAGCCGTTTTGAGTATAGCTTGGTTTGTTGTGGAATTGCTGGTTTGACAACGTACCTGACGGCAGAGCTTGGTTTCTGCCGTTTTTTTATTGAAAAAGGAAAGTTCTTAAATGAAAATCGTTGCAACTAACAAAAAGGCTTTTCACGACTATTTCGTCATCGACAGCTTTGAAGCGGGAATCAACCTTGTAGGCTGCGAGGTCAAGTCTGTGAGAGCGGGAGAAGTAAACTTAAAGGACAGCTATGCCGTTATACGCGGCGGACAGCTAGTGCTTGTTTCCGCATATATAAAAAATTACGACAAGGGCAGCTTTTCCAATGTGGACAGCCGCCGCGACAGAAGGCTGCTTATGCACAGGCAGGAAATTATGCGGCTTTTAGGCAAGGTTAAGGAAAAGGGCTTTTCGCTTGTGCCCCTTAAAATGTACCTTAACGGTTCGCTTGTAAAGGTGGAAATAGGTCTAGTAAAGGGCAAGCAGCTTTACGACAAGAAAAAGGCTATTGCCGAAAAGGATGCGGAAAGAGATAAACAGCGGCAGCTTGCCGATATGAAAAGGTGAATTGAAAGGAAACAAAAAAAATTTCAGAAAGTGCGTCAAAATCCTTTTCAACCCAATCAAAATTTGATAGAATATATAAGCGTCGTGCAAACGTCTCGCAAACGCTACTGTGGCTCAGTCGGTAGAGCAGCTGATTCGTAATCAGCAGGTCGCCGGTTCGAATCCGGCCAGTAGCTCCACGCCGAAACACGACGGATTTTGCAAATAAGACAGCGAAAGCTGTCTTATTTGCTTTTAATCTGTTTTTCTTTTATCAAAAGCTATTCGCGACTTTTTGAGAGTTTTTTTGATGTTATTGTATCCTTTTCGGGCAGCAATGACAAACCTCGCGAACAATCTCGGGTAATAAAACGTGACCTGTAAACTTCAGGTCACGTTTTAATTTAAATTTTATTCAAATGGTTTGCTCGTTTTTTTTTACGCTAAATAAAGAAAGATAGGGTATACGGACAATTTTATTTGTCGGGCTTGTATTGCGTATCAAAGCCGCTGTTTGTGTCGGGACGCAGTGCGTTGGGGAAATAAATGTCGGTTTTTATGTCGTTGACGATTTTTTGCAGCCTTGAAGTAACATCGTAAGGGTTTTCTATATCCCAAAGCACCTGTGCCTGCGCGGAACCTGAAATATAGATGTCTCCGACGTGCAGCAGCTTGTCGACAAGTCCGACTTTCAGATTTACGTTTTGTATGTCGGCGTAAAAGACGTTGTTGACGTCTATACCGATTAAACCGCTTTTAATGATTATCCGACGGTCGGTAAAAATATACTCTATGTTTTTTTGTCTGCGTCCCGCGGTGACGACATTTGAAATCCAAATCCAGACGGGCAACAGATGAAACGCGAAAAAAACAACCAAGAACACAATGAGCGGCGCAGGCATACTTTTGAAAAGCTCAAAGCCAATCATCAGTCCTATGAAAGCGCCGTCGAAAACAATCCACAAAAGGGCGAAAGGCATCATTTTGAAAACCTGCGCCAATATATATGCGTTGCGTTTGGGCTTTTCGCGCAAGATAATTTGTTCGCCTGCCGAAAGCATATTTTCTACGGCGCAGACTTCGGAATTTTTTCCGAAATATTTTTCGTTGTATTTTGCCATATTTACTCCTGTAGGCTCTTAAATGAGTTTTGATTTGTATTTTTGCGTGCAGGCGGGGTAAACACTTGAAACACGTTTTTAATCAAAATTTTCGGGTGTTGTTCAAAACCGACGACGGTCGTTTTGTCAGTGATTGTTTTTGACGGTCATGTCGGCGGAGGAATCTTCTTCCTGAACGTCAAAGGAAAATTTAGTTGGCTGCGACGCGTTTAAAAGAGCAATTTTTTCCTCTGCCTTTTGAAAATATTTTTCATAGGCAATCTTCAAAAATTCGGGCATTTTGCCGCTGACGTCCTTTTGTTTGCCGTCAAAATCGTAAGCTCCGTTGACTTTCCAGCCGTTGAGCAGACCTATGCTGATTGCGTCGGCGGGGCAATAGAAGGAACAGCGGGCGCACATGACGCATTTTCCGCCGAATTTAGGCTTGCCCTCCGACATGCCGATATTGCCGACGGGACAGTTTGCCGCGCATTTTCCGCAGCCCGTGCATTTGTCGCCTGCTTTGAAACGGAGTCCGTTTATTTTCATGGCGGGATGCTCTATGCGGAACAGAGCCGAGACTGTTCTGCCGAAGGGAAAGGATTTTAGAAAACTTTTTTTGCCGTCAAGGATTTCCTTTGCGTCTGCCGCGCACAGCCGTTTGGCGGAGTCCCACATCCTTGCCGCCATGCCGTCGGGGTGTCGGAAAATCATGTTGTAGGGCATGACGTAGTGATATTCGTTGGTCAGGAAATAACCCTTTTTTTCTAGCTTTGCGACAAGACTGCCCGAAGATATATTGTTTATCGCAAGCGGCTCTCCCGACGATTTTATTATGAAGTATTCCTTGTACGGCAGGTCGGGCAGCGCGGCGGCAAAGCGGTGCACCACATAGGGCGCGTTGAAAGCATGGATGGGATAAGCCAGTCCCGCCAAATCAAAGTCCTGCGGCGGGGGAAAGCGTAAAATCCCGTCCTTTTCGAGAATATGTATTTTGCAGCTTACGCCGCGGCTGAAAAACTCGTCGGCATAAGCTCGGGCTATTTTCAGGGTGTTGCCCGTCCCCGAAAAAACGTAAATGACCGCGTTTTTCATTTTTTCGGTCTCCGTCAATTATCTGTGGTGTTTTAAATTGATTTTTTTCGCAGTTTGAATGAAACGTCAAATTTTCCGCAAACTTAATATATCATACTTTTCGTCGAAATACAACATTTGTGACAAATTTAAAGCGTTTGATAACGCAAAACGTAAAAATTGCTTGCCAAACGGCGCGTGTTGTGCTATAATCATGCTCCCCAAAAGGGCTGCGGGGGTGTTTGAGATTCGCCCGTTGTGCAGGAAATTTGCCAAGCGCGTCGCAGTCGCCCGAGTCTGCGTAAAAACGGGCAAAAAAAATAAACGCTGAAAATAATTCAGTTTCCAACTACAAGTTGGCTTACGCCGCTTAATTTTCGCGGCTCGTCGCCCCTGTTCCCCGCACGGCAGGCAAGCGGCGCTATTTAGCGCGGGCAAGAGGACAGGCGAAATTGCGCGTCGGCTGTTCGCTTAAAAGCGCATTACCTTGTCGATAAGTCTGTTTGCGGACTTGCGGCAGGGGAAATCAAACCGCAAACTACACGCGTAGAAAGGCATTTGGCCGTACGGCGGTACAGGGGTGCAAGTCCCCTCACCTCCACCATAACAGGGGTATATGCACGCTTTTGACAGGTGTGCGTATTTTTTTGTTTCGTTCCGCCAAATCGCGGATAAGGGCGCAAGATGCGCCCTGTATCTTATTTCAAAAGCTTATTCGTCAGGTCTAAAATCGGCAGGGGAGCTACAAGTGTTTTGGTTTGCGGCAGATTTGTTTGAAACCTGATTTCGATACGCGAGTTATTCCTTACTGTTCTTCTTGACAAACATTTTGGAAAATTTGGTGCAACCTGAAAATTCGGACAACAAATGCGGAAATCCGAATTAAAAGCGCATTTTAAGACAGTTTGTTCGGGGAGCCGACGCTCAATCGCCGTTCAACAATTCGTCAATGCTGACGTTAAACAAATTGGCAAGCTTTCTAAGCATCGCGATGTTCGGCTCCGTGCGTCCCTGCTCCCAGTTTGCGTAGCAGCTTTCTACCACGTGCAACTCGCTCGCAACCTGTTTTTGTGTCATAAAGCTGCTGTTTCTGTAATATTTGAGACTTTCGCAAAATTTTTTATCCATAGAAAATTTATGTCGCAAACTACACAAAATGTCTTGACGCTAGACAATTCATCTAGTATAATTTTAAAAAAACAGAGGTAAAAAGTATGAAATATTGTAAACATTGCGGCGCACAAGTGAGAGACGAGGCTATTTTTTGTCCGAGCTGCGGTTGTTCGACAGAGTCTCAGCCGCCCGCAAAGAGCAATGAAACGAGTGAGGGGCTTAGAATCGCGACTAAGTTTTTTATGATACTGAGTTGCTGTCTTACCGTGGTTAGCCTTGTTGGGGGTGTTTGTGCCATGCTTGTTAATCTTGATCAGATAGAGGCTTGGCTTATTTATCTTGTTTGTGCCGGGTGGTTTCTTATTTCTCTTGTCTGGAAAATACCTATGACCGTGAGATATTGTAGGTCAACAGATAAATCAGGACTTTCCGTTGGTACGGGATTTAAAATTTGTTCGTTGTTGTTTGTCAGCATGATTGCGGGCATATTGATGCTTTGCGACAATGAAGCGTGATTTCAAACAACGCAAATACAAATAGTTGGATATTCGGAGTAGAAAAGAAAATTTCAAGGTGCATGCGTAGAATTGCCTGCACCTTTTTTTTAAGAAAAACGCGGTGTGTCGGTGCGTCTCTGCTTCCTTTTTGCGAAAACGGCTTTCTATTGTTTGGCTCGGTCGCCCCTGCTTTTGAGACATAAAACGGCGGCTGCGGCAATTTTTGAGAACTTCGCAAAAATTTAGATTGATATAAATTTGTCGAAAACCATACAAAATGTCTTGACGCTAGATAAAATATCTAGTATAATTTTCCCAAAAAGCTCAGGAGGTTACAAATGAAATATTGCAAGTATTGCGGCGCACAGATGAACGACGGCGACGCGGTATGTCCGAGCTGCGGTCGCGCTGCGGAAACACAGCCGACGCATTCGGCAAGGTACAATACGGGAACGCAAACCGCAGCCAAAGTGTTTATGATTATCAGCTGCGTGCTTTACGCGCTGTAGGGGATTATTATGATGACCGTCGCTTTTTGGGTGGGAATCATTTATTGGATTCCGCTTTGTTGGGTTGTGCCTATGACAGTTGTATACAACAATTCGATAAACGGCATGAGACCGCCCGTCGGGTTGGCTTTCAAAATTTGTGCGTTGCTGTTTGCCAGCCTGATTGCGGGTATATTGATGCTTTGCGACAATAATAATTGATTTTGATTAGATATGCACTACAGTTTGAAAATTTCAACAAAAGAAATCTTTAAAAAAATATTTCGTTGATTTAATAGAAAAAAGACCGGATTTGACAATCCGGTCTTTTTGCGTATATGACTAAATCTCGTATTGTATGTTAAAAAAGAGTATTACTGTGAAAAGGCTATACAAAACACATAGTCCAATGCATAAAAAAGTAACGACGTGCCAATGCTGTTACACATAAGCCCGATTCCGCAATGAAATCGTCGTTACTTGAAGATATTTACTTGTTTATCGGTTTAGTGTCAATAAATTCGAGTAAGCTTATAAATTTTTTCTTCTTGTTCTTAATAACAAAAAATCCCTTAATGATTTAAAAAATTTGTTAAAAAACATTTGACACATTTACCGATAAATGCTAGAATAATCAAGCTGAATTTATATTCCTCCTTAGCTCAGTCGGTAGAGCATGCGGCTGTTAACCGCAGGGTCGTTGGTTCGAGTCCAACAGGGGGAGCCACAAAAGGAACTTAAGTTTGTCTCAACGATAAATTTAAGTTCTTTTTCATTTTTGGTCAAAATCTAGCGAAAAACTATGATTTTGGCTCTTTTTTTATGCAAAAAACTGGAAATTTTGCTATTTTAAGATGTAAAATTAGTTAAAAACTGTGAGGGATTATAGAGTTTATAACTAGGGAAAGAACTTTATAAAGTTGTAGAATGAGTGACTCGAACCAACAATATTTAATTGTGTGAGGTTAGAGAGTACTCCCAGCAATGGTTTTTCGAGTCCACAACGGGGAGTATGATTCACTACAACAAAAAGTCTATATAAATTATTTTCTTACAGGGGTACTAAACATCTTGAAAAAAATGATATGATGTGATATAATATGATTAATAACATAGAGTTGGAGTCAATATGGAATTTAAAGATAAGGTTTACCAAGCTAGAATGCAATTAAATTTAACACAAATGGAATTCGCAAAAGAATTGGGTTTTGGATTCGCTACAATTAGTAGGTGGGAAAATGGAGTAACAAGACCAACAAAACTTAAGGAATATGCCTTTAATCAGTTTTGTAAAGAGAAAAGTATTAATTTTGTAGAGGAGTCTAAATAATGAAAGTAATTAGTTTGTTTAGTGGCTGTGGCGGATTGGATTTGGGCTTTGAAAAAGCAGGCTTTGATGTTGCTGTTGCGAATGAATTTGACCCTACAATTTGGGAAACTTTTAAGGCGAATCATCCTTTAACAAAACTAATAGAGGGAGACATTCGTAAAATTAAAGAAGAAGATTTTCCTAATAAAATTGATGGGATAATTGGTGGTCCACCTTGTCAGTCTTGGTCAGAGGCAGGTTCATTACGAGGAATAGATGATTCACGCGGTAAATTGTTTTATGAATATATAAGAATATTAAAAAGTAAACAACCTAAATTTTTTCTTGCGGAAAATGTAAGTGGTATGTTAGCTAATAGACATTCGGAGGCTGTTAAAAACATAATACAAACATTTAAGGAATGTGGATATAATGTTTCGGTTACATTGGTAAATGCAAAAGACTATGGAGTAGCACAAGAAAGGAAAAGAGTTTTCTATATTGGATTTAGAAGTGATTTGAATATTGATTTTAACTTTCCAGAAGGTTCAACAAAAAAAGGTAACAAGTTGACATTGCGTGATGTTATTTGGGATTTGCAATTTACGGCTGTTCCTGCAGGAGAGAAGAATTATCATAACCCAGTAGCTATAAATAATAACGAGTATTTTACAGGTTCATATTCAACTATATTTATGAGTAGAAATCGTGTAAAGGATTGGGATGAGCAGGCTTTTACGGTTCAAGCATCGGGTAGACAGTGTCAAATTCACCCTCAGGCACCTAAAATGGAATTTATTTCTCAAAACAAAAGGGAATTCGTTAAGGGTAAAGAACATTTATATCGCCGTATGTCAATTAGGGAAGTTGCGAGAGTTCAAGGGTTTCCAGATTCCTTCAAGTTTATATATAAGAATACGGATGATGCTTATAAAATGATAGGAAATGCTGTACCAGTAAATCTTGCTTATGAGGTTGCTGTAGCAATAAAAGAAACTTTAGAAAAAGCATAGGAGAAAAATATGAGTGAACAAAGTAATAACCAAGGGCGTGCATATGAATACATTTGTGTGTTGACATTATGTGAAGAAATACAAAAGCTGAGACCTGCAATAGTTCAAATAAATAGCGCCTTAAATGCTAACGCTAATGCGTGGAATAGTCTTTCTCCAGTTCTTCAAAACATTTTAACAGAAAGTGCAAAAGCAACGGTTGGTACAATTTTTGACATGGAACCGATGCTACTTGAAGAAGGCGAAGATATGGTGGTGCTTACGTGTCAAACAGATAGCGAAGGAAAGGAGGGCGACGTTAGAGATATTGTAATTACTAGAAAAGACGCAAAATGGGAAATTGGTTTAAGTATAAAGCATAATCATTTTGCCGTAAAGCATAGTCGTTTAGGTAAGTCTTTAGATTTTGGTTCAAAATGGTTTGGTGTTCCTTGTTCTGCTGAATATTGGCAAGAAATAAAACCTATTTTTGATTATTTGACAGAGCAAAAATCATTTGATAAAAAATGGAGTGAATTACCATCAAAAGATTTACAAATCTATGTTCCTCTTTTAAGGGCATTTATTAAAGAAATTCAAAAGAGCAATAGCATTGATTCTGCTGTGCCACGCAAAATGGTGGAATATTTACTTGGCGAATTTGATTTTTATAAAGTTATAAGTATTGACAGCAAAAGAATTACACAAATTCAATCATATAATTTGCACGGAAAACTTAATCAACCAAGCCGTATAAATCAACCTAGAATTCAAATACCAGTTGCTTCTTTGCCTACAAGAATTGTTAGTTTTGATTTTAAGCCTAATAGCACAAATACGGTAGAACTTTATATGGATGGGGGCTGGCAATTTAATTTCCGTATACATAACGCTTCTACTAAAGTAGAAACCAGTCTTAAATTTGACGTACAAATTGTCGGCATGCCAGCAACGATAATTTCAATAAATTGTTCGTGGAAATAATGATAAAAATAATTAAAGGATATTAATAATGGATTTTGAGCAATTAAACAATACTATAAAAAACTATTTGGATAACGATAAAACAAATAGTGCTATTATGCTTACTGGCGAATGGGGTTCTGGCAAAAGTTATTATATAAGGAATGAGTTGTTGCCATATATTGAAAAGGACGGCGATAAAAAATGTATTGTCGTTTCTTTATATGGAATAAGCGATATCGCCGAAATAAACAAGAACATATATCTTGAATTGCGAGCAAAGATGCTTAGTAAAAAATCCGAAAAAATATCTTCCGGGAAATTAATAGCTAAGACAATAGTTAAAGGGGTGACAAGTTTTTTTGGGGTTGATTTGAGTGTAAGTGAGAAAGACTTAAACAATCTATATAGTTCTGTTGACTTGACTGGTAAACTGATTGTTTTAGAAGATGTGGAGCGCAGTTCCATTGATATAAAAGAGATATTGGGATATGTTAACAGTTTGGTTGAGCAAGACGGCGTAAAAGTTCTATTAGTTGCAAACGAACAAGAAATTTATAAATATGAAGAAATAGTAGAAGAAAAAGACGGCAAGAAAAATATTAAAAAAGTGTTTTCGTCTGACACATTAGAATATTTAAAAATCAAAGAAAAAACCATTAATGATACCATTTATTTTATGGGTAATTATATTGAAACGATAGAAAATATAATGAGAAATTTTTCGAACAAATATTTTGATTTGATGATTGCCGATAAAAATATTTTAGGGTATTCTAATATCGCTGATGAGATTCGATATGCGATAATGACGATAGAAGTAAACTCATATAATTTCCGTTCATTTATTTTTGGATGTCAAAAAGTTGTGGATTTACTCAACGGCATTGATTTTGATTTGGACATAGATTTTGTAAGGGCATTATTTTTAGGGGTAATTATCTTCGCATTTAAGCATAAGAAAAATGTTTTTTTGTGTTGGGAGGATGATAAATCGATTACATCAACTACATTGGGGTCATATAAGTATCCTTTGTATAAAATTGCGTACGACTATGTTGTTTTTCAGCAAAAAGATAAAAAACTATTAGAGGCAAGCAATAGATATTTTATAGAACAGAGAGATGCATTATTAAAAAAGAATGCAGTATCGGAAGTTTTAAATGTAATTTATAATTATTATGAATTGAACGAGGAAGATGTTGTTTCTGCAGTAATTAGTACCTGCGATTTTCTAGAGAAAGACGATATTCCTTATAGTGAATATTTAAAATTATCCAATTATTTAATTTCCTTAAAATATGTAGTTGAGTGTTACGATTTGGTAGATAAATGTAAGAATTTTATGATTCAAAATATAAGGAAAGCGAGTATGCAAAACAAGATAAAGTTGTTGCATAATAGTGGAATCGAACTACATACAGAAGATGAACAAAAAGAATTTGCTGAATTTGAAAAGGAATTAAAAGATATTGCTGATTCTGATAATAGACAGTGGCAAGATTATAATTATACTGTTGAAGAATTTGATGAGTTTTATGGCAAAATTTCCAAACGGGAAGATAGATTTTTAAGCGACCGTGCTTTTATGCAGAAAATTGATGTTGATAAATTGTTGCAATTAATTCCATTGCTTGAAACTAGTCAAATATCAAAATTAAGAAGCGTTTTTTTAGGTAGATATGGATATGCTAATATTAATGAGTTCTTTATGTTAGAAAAGCCATATCTAGAACAATTAAAACAAGGATTAGAAGAGTTATTAAAACAAGGAGCGTTTGAAGATAAGATAAAAGCCAACCAAATTAAGTGGTTTATATCTAACTTGGAAAACTTTATTTTGAAGTTAAATAAATAATAGAATTAATGTTTAAATTTTTCTGACTTTTTGTATGTTTAACCCTTAAAAATGACAAAATATTTTGCAATATTATATATGAAAAAACCCAAAAAATGACCGTGTTTTTCTTAAACACGGTCATTTTCTTAAAGGTTTTCACGAAAATTATAGCAGTTTTGTTTACCGCAGTGTCGTCTCAAAACAACATTACGGCGTTTTTTCGGTTCGACTGCGGTTAAAGATAACGCGATGTAATTGATTAAGTTATTTGACATAACTCTAAAAATTTGTTAAAATAATCCATAAGCTTGAAATGAAAACTCAACTTTTGCCCTATAACAAAAAGAACGTCGCCGTTGCGGCGGAGGTAATAAAAAACGGCGGAATTGTCGCCTTTCCCACCGAAACCGTTTACGGTCTTGGGGCAAACGCATTCGACGCGCGCGCGGTTGACAAAATTTTTGCGGCGAAGGGGCGTCCCGGAGACAATCCGCTCATCGTGCACGTCTGCAAAAAAAGTCAGATAGAGGAGGTCGCCTGCGAAATCAGCGCCGACGCGAGGAAAATCATTGACAAGCTTTGGCCTGACAGCTTGACGATTGTGCTCAAAAAGCGCGACTCGCTCCCGCCCAACGTCACGGCTGGGCTTGACACCGTTGCGGTCAGGATGCCCGCAAGCCGCGAAGCGCGCGGTTTTATACGTGCGTGCGGCGTGCCTCTTGCCGCTCCTTCGGCAAACAAATCGGGGCGTCCGAGTCCGACGTCTGTTTTGCAGGTTGCGGAGGACATGGACGGCAGGCTGCCCGTCATTTTGTCGGGCAGAAATTGTCGCGTCGGGATAGAGTCGACGGTTTTGGATTTGACGGGAGAAGCGCCTGTCGTTCTGCGTCCCGGCATAGTTTCCGCCGCGTCGATAGAAAGGGTATTGTCTAAAAGGGTTGTTTATCTCAAAGAGGACGCGCCCTCGGCAAAGCTCAATTCGCCCGGACTTCGTTACAGACATTACGCGCCTTGCTGCGAAATGGCGCTCAATCTCGACGGAGACAGGGAAAAGATTTTTGCGCGTTACAGAGAAGCCGTGCAGGCTGGGAAAAATCCCGTTTTGCTGTGCGGTATGGAGCGGGAGGAAAATTTTGAGGACGCCGAGACGGTCTGTCTCGGAAGCACCGACGAGGAGTGCGCGCGCAATCTTTTCGGCGCGTTGAGAGCGCTTGAAAAAAAACACGACTGCATCATAGCCGTCTGGACGAGAAAAGGCGAGGTGGCAGACAGCGTTTTGAACCGTCTCAAAAGGTCGGCGGGCAACAACATTTTTTAATTTGTGAAAAAGGAAGTGATATAATATGACCATAGCATTAGCTTGCGACCATGCGGGTTACGCATTGAAAGAAGAAATCAAAACCCATCTTTTGCAAGAGGGGTACGAGTGCAAGGACTTCGGCACTTTCAGCGCCGAATCCTGCGATTATCCCGACTATGCTTACAAGGCAGCCAAGAGCGTGGCGTCGGGAGAATGCGAGCGCGGCGTGCTTGTATGCGGCACGGGTATAGGTATGAGTATAGTTGCCAACAAAGTCAAGGGCATACGCTGCGCCCTGTGCACCGAGGAGTTTTCCGCGAGGGCGACGAGACAGCACAACGATTCCAACGTGCTTGCTTTGGGAGCGCGCGTAATCGACGCGCCCAAAGCCAAGCTGTTGACGGACATTTTTCTTACCACGGAGTTTGAGGGCGGACGCCACAGACGCCGTCTTGACAAAATTACGAGAATAGAAGAAAACGCCTGCGATTGAACGTCGCGGGTTTTTCTTAAAAATTTATCGTTTTATATTGAGGCAATCTCCGAAATGGTCTTGCAAATTGCCTGCGGTTGTGGTAAAATAATCAATAACGAAATTTGAGGCGGACAAGCCTTGAACGGAGGCAGAAATGGATGAGAAAAACGCAAACGGTGAAATAAACGCCAACGAATCGGTCAAACAGTTGTCGGACAGCGACGCTCAAAGCGTCGAGTCCGCGGCGGAGGCCCGCGAGTTTGACGTTGTCACGGAAAAGCCTGCGCAAAGACAGGAAAAGAAAACGAAAAACGCGGCAAAGCGGCCGTCGGGAAAACAGCGGAGCGAAACAACGCAGGTTGTTACCAAAACCGCAGTCAGGACGCTGGTTGTACTTGTAGCCGCGCTGATTTTGATTTTCGCTTTTTATATTTTGGTTTTTCCCGCGTCGTCGGGCAGCTTTTGCTATACGGTGGGGATGAAAAACACCTCCGCATGGCTTGCGTCCCGCGCCGCAAAAAAGAGCGGCGAGGTGGACGACTATTACACTGCCTTTCTGCGCGCCGTTGACGCAAAGAATTGGTCGATAGTCGAGCGGTCGGGCAGGGCTTTGCTTGTGCCTGCCGAGGTGGACGGAACTAAATTCACATCTTCCGATTTTACGGATTTCTGCGACGAGCTTGACGACAACGAAATTTTGTCCGAGCGTGATTTCAGCACAAAGACCTACGTGCAGTACAATTATATTTACAGCATAGCTGTCAGGCTTGACGAAAACGACGAAAACATTTTCAATCTCGCAAAAAGCTATATCAACAGCGGCAGCAGCTATTATTATGCGGGCTACAATCCGCTCAAAGCCTATATAGACGCGGCGGTGAAAAACAAAAAAATCGAGCCGAACATGATTCTTGACGAATTTATGGATTATTATCAAAGTTATTCGTGGCGCGACGAAATCGGCGGAGACCATGCCACCGCGCAGAGATATATGCGTCAGGACTTAAAACGGCTGGTCGAGGCGAGAATGGGCGAAAAGGATAAGCAGGGAAACATCACCGTCGTTTGGGAAGAAGGCAACGAAGTCCACGATTTTTGGAAGGATAAATTAAATTAAAATTACCTAATTTTCAGGAGAGCAAGATACAACATGGAAAAGATTGTTAAAGAAGGCTTGACCTTCGACGACGTTCTTATTATACCTCAGGCTTCGGATTTTCAGCCGAGTCAGGCTGATTTGTCGGTAAAGCTGTGCGACAAAATCAAACTCAACATTCCGTTGATGAGCGCGGCAATGGACACCGTCACCGAATACAAGCTTGCGATTGCCATGGCGCGCGAGGGCGGGCTGGGGCTTATTCACAAAAATATGTCGATAGACGAGCAGGCAAGTCAGGTTGACAAGGTAAAGAGAAGCGAGCACGGCGTGATTACCGACCCGTTTTCGCTGCATCCCGAAAATATGGTCACCGAGGCGTTGGAGCTTATGGCGCGCTACAAAATTTCGGGCGTTCCCATTGTGGACGACACGGACAGGCTTGTGGGCATACTCACAAACCGCGACCTGCGTTTTGAAACCAATTTCAATCAGCCGATAAACAATGTCATGACCAAAGAGAATCTCGTGACGGCGCCTGTGGGCACCACTCTCAAACAGGCTCAGGAAATACTCGGCAAACACCGTATCGAAAAGCTCCCGATAGTAGACAAAAACTTCAAGCTAAAAGGCTTGATTACAATCAAGGACATAGAAAAATCAATTCAGTATCCCAACTCCGCGAAAGACTCCAAGGGACGGCTTTTGGCGGGCGCCGCGGTAGGCATCGCAAAAGGAACGATGGAGCGCGTTGCCGCTCTGGTTGACGCGGGAGTCGACGTTGTTGCCATAGACACTGCCCACGGTCACTCCCGTTTCGTCGGTGAAATGGTGACTGCAATCAAAGAAAAATTTCCCGACCTGCCTGTGATTGCCGGCAACGTGGCTACGGCTGCGGCAACCGAGGCGCTCATCAAAGCGGGCGCTGACGTAGTCAAGGTAGGCATGGGACCCGGCTCCATATGCACGACGCGCGTTGTGGCGGGTATCGGCGTGCCGCAGATAACGGCCATTATGGATTGCGCCGAGGCGGCGGACAAGTTGGGCAAACGCATAATAGGCGACGGAGGCATCAAGTATTCCGGCGACATAGCCAAAGCCATTGCGGCAGGCGCAAGCGCCGTTATGATAGGCAGTCTGTTTGCGGGGACGCTCGAAAGCCCCGGCGCTATGGAAATTTTCCAAGGCAGAAGCTTCAAGGTCTATCGCGGCATGGGTTCGCTCGCAGCTATGGAGGCAGGCTCCAAGGACAGATATTTTCAGGAGTCGGCGACCAAGTTCGTGCCTGAGGGCGTCGAGGGCAGGGTTCCTTACAGGGGCGCTCTCGGAGAAATGGTGTTCCAACTCATGGGCGGTTTGAGAAGCGGCATGGGCTACGCGGGACAGCAGACAATAGACGGTATGCGCAAAAACGCGCGGTTTACGCGGATAACCAACGCGGGTCTGATTGAAAGTCATCCTCACGACATTTCGATAACAAAAGAGTCGCCCAACTATTCTACCAAGATATAAAACGAAAAATATGGACAAAATATTAGTTATCGATTTCGGCGGTCAGTATATTCAACTGATAGCGCGCGCAGTCAGAGAACAGAATGTTTATTGCGAAATCATGCCTTGGCGCGCGGGTATGGACAAAATCAGGGCTTACGGAGCCAAGGGCATTATTTTAAGCGGCGGACCGCACAGTGTCTACGAGGAAAACGCGCCTCAGATTTCAGACGAAATTTTCAGTCTCGGAGTGCCCGTTCTCGGCATATGCTACGGTATGCAGTACATTGCGCACAGGCTCGGCGGCGTTGTGCGCACCGCGCCCGTCAGCGAATACGGAAAGCAGTATCTCAACGTGAATCAGTCCGAGCTGTTTTCCTCCGTCAAGCAGAACAGCGTCGTCTGGATGAGTCACTGCGACTACATAAGCGAAATTCCCGCAGGCTTCCGCAGGACGGCGACTACGCCTACTTGTCCTGTAGCCGCGTTGGAGTGCGTCGAAAAGAAAATTTACGGCGTACAGTTTCATCCCGAGGTCAATCATACGGAATACGGCAGGCAAATACTCAAAAACTTTTTGTATTCCGTTTGCAAAATCGAGGAACGCTGGTCGATAGGCAATTTTGTCACCGAAAGCGTGGAAAAAATCCGCAAAAGGGTCGGGGACGGAAAGGTGCTTTGCGCTTTGTCGGGCGGCGTGGACAGCGCTGTTGCGGCGGCGTTGGTTCAAAAGGCGGTCGGAGACCGCCTGACCTGCGTTTACGTTGATCACGGATTGATGCGGAAAAACGAAACGGAGGAAATTATCAGAGTTTTCCGCGACGAAAGGGGATTCAATCTGATAGCGGTGGATGCGGGAGAGCATTTTCTTAACAAGCTGTCAGGCGTAACCGACCCCGAGCGCAAGAGAAAAATCATAGGCGAGGAGTTTATCCGGGTCTTTGAAAAGGAAGCTAAAAAAATAGGTGCGGTGGACTTTCTTGTGCAGGGCACCATATATCCCGACGTTATAGAAAGCGGCAGTCCTACGAGCGCGGTCATAAAGAGCCACCACAACGTGGGCGGTTTGCCGTCTGTCGTGGATTTCAAGGAAATACTCGAACCGTTGAGGGATTTGTTCAAGGACGAGGTGAGAAAGGTGGGCGTCGCATTGGGATTGCCCGACAGCATAGTTATGCGTCAGCCCTTCCCCGGTCCGGGACTTGCAATCAGGGTGCTTGGAGAAATAACTCCCGAAAAACTCGGTATTTTGCGCGAAGCCGACTACATTTTCCGCACCGAGCTTGAAAACGCGGGACTCAACCGCGACATATGGCAGTATTTCGTTGTTTTGACCAACGCCAAATCGGTGGGGGTTATGGGAGATTTCAGAACGTACAGCTACACTGTTGCGTTGCGGGCGGTGACAAGCGTGGACGGTATGACGGCGGATTGGGCGCGGATACCATTTGACGTTTTGGAGCGCATATCCAACAAAATCGTCAACAATGTGGAGCACGTAAACAGAGTCGTCTACGACGTCACAAGCAAGCCTCCCGCTACAATCGAGTGGGAATAAAATCAAACGGCTCCGCATTTTTCAGGCGGAGCCTTTTTCGGACTTGAAATGAATTTTTTGGCATTTGATATCGAAGCGGCAAACGGTTACAAGCCTTACAGCATTTGCAGCGTGGGTTACGTTATCGCGGACGAGAGCTTCAATATTCTACACAAGGAAAATATTTGGATAAACCCCAAAACGAAATATAACCTGAACGGCACGCGCAAAAACGTCGGCATAGATTTGCATCTCGACAAAGACGTGATTGAGCATGCGCCTGCATTCGGGCAGGTTTACGACAGACTCAAAGATCTGTTGACGGACCCGACCGTGCGTGTGGTGGGGCACGCGGTGGAAAGCGACGTAAGTATGCTCAACAGCGCGTGCAGGCACAACAGACTTCCGTGTATCAATTTCGATTTTATCTGTTCGCAGCTGCTTTTCAAGCTTTATCGGGGCGACAAGGACGTGAGGGGGCTTGACAAAATCGCCGACGAGCTGGGGATAAGCTTTGCCCACCACGCCTCCGACGAGGACGCGCTTGCAAGCATGCTTACTTTAAAATATCTTTGCGAGGACAGCGCTCTTTCGGTAGAAGGTCTTTTGGAAAAATTCAACGTGCGTATCGGCAGCAACAGAAATTTCGTTGTAACGCGCACGGTTTCTCTGTCCGGACAAATAAGCAAAAAACGCGTTACTTCGGAGGCAATAAAAGCCATTTCCGAATATATACGTTCCAACAGACTGAGAAGCGCCCCCTGCGGCGCGCTTAAAGGGAAACTTGTCAGTCTTTCCCGCGCGTTGGAATGCTCGGGAGGCGAGGTTTTGCACAGCGTGATTAAAAAGATTTACGCCTGCGGCGGACAATATACCGCCAAGGTCAGCAAGGGCAGTATATATGTTAAAGAGGAGGGCGAGCCGTCCGAAACCGACGCCATGAGGGAGAAATATCTGTCGGAACTGCGCAAAAACGGCTTCGATTGCGAAATATTGAACGTAAATGAATTTCTCGACAAATAAAATAAGCCTCCGTGCGAAACAGTGCGCACGGGGGCTTTTGTAATTAAAACTTTTTCAGATAACCCATTCGCCGTCCTCGAACAGAGCTACGACTTTACCGTCGTAGCCTATACCTTCGACGTGCAAATCCTTTGTGCCTACCATGAAGTCGCAGTGCTCGATCGAGTCGTTTACGCCGAGCTTGTCAAGCTGCTCGACGGTCAGCTTGTCGCCGTTTTTGACGGTTGAGGGATAGCCCTTTCCGAGAGCAAGGTGGCAGCTGGCGTTTTCGTCGAAAAGGGTGTTGTAGAACAGAATGCCCAATTCGGAAATGGGGGAATGTTTGCCGATTAACGCGATTTCTCCGAGATAATGACTGCCCTCGTCCGTTTCCACGAGATTTTTAAGCGTTTCGTAGCCCTTTGCCGCGCCGAAGTTGCAAACGCGACCGTCCTTGAATTCGATGAAGAAATCGTCGATGACCGTTCCGTTTTCAACAAGAGGAAGCGCGCTTTTCACGATACCGTTTACCTTGTACTTGTGTGGAGCGGTGAAAACCTCTTCGGTGGGCATATTTGCGGTGAAGTTTATTCCGTCCAGCGCTTTTTCGCCTGCGCCCGTCCAGATGTGTCCCTCGGCAAGACCGACTTTTAGGTCGGTGCCTTTGGAGTTTGTCATGCGTATGTACTCGAAGTTGTGCTCGTTGAGGAATTTTGCTCTGTGTTCGAGTTTTTCGTTGTGTTCCTTCCATGCTTTGACGGGGTCTTTTTCGTTGAGGCGCATTGTCACCGCTATTGCGTCCCAAAGCTTGTCCACAGCCTGCTCGTCGGAGCAATTCGGGAAAATCTTTTTCGCCCAATTTACCGACGGTACGGGGACGATACACCAACGAACCGCGTTTGACATGGTGGCTTTTCTGAATTCTATGAATTTCTTGCTCGACGCCGTGGAATAAGCCTTGATTTTTCCCGCGTCGATTCCTTCGAAAATATCGGGGTCGTCCGAGGTTATGGAAATATGCGCGGCTTTTTGCGTCACGCCGTAAAGTTTTTGCGCGACCATCCATTCGGGAATGTCCACAAGCGTTTCCGTATCGGCGTGTTGGTATCTGATTTTGGAAAGCTTTTCGTCCTTCCAATAGACGAAAACGTCTTTGGCTCCGGCTTCAAAAGCGGTTTCGGCAATTATGCGGGCGAACTCGCCGCATTCTATGGGGGAGTTGATGATGAGAATCTGACCCTTTTGCAGGTTTACGCCTATTTCGACTGCCAGACGTGCGAATTGTTTTTGTTTTTCGTTGCTTAACATTTATATGCTCCTTGTTTTTATTTTTTAAAATTTCAATGCCTGAGAAATATAGCCTTCCAGCTCTTCCGTCTTGATTCGGATTTGCTCCATGCTGTCGCGCATTCTTACCGTCACGGTGTCGTCCTCCAAGGTCTGAAAATCCACCGTTATGCAAAAAGGCGTGCCTATTTCGTCCTGTCTGCGGTATCGTTTGCCGATGCTTCCCGTCTCGTCATAGTCCACGTTAAAGCTTTTTGCCAGCCTGTCGCAGATTTGCGCTGCGTTTTCTCCCAGCTTTTTTTGCAACGGCAGCACAGCCGCCTTGAAGGGGGCAAGCGCGGGGTGGAGTCTTAGCACGACGCGCGTTTCGTTGTTTTCAAGCGTTTCCTCGTCGTATGCGTTGGACAAAAAGGCGAGCACTACACGGTCGGCGCCCAAAGAAGGCTCTATGCAATAGGGCACGTATTTTTCGTTGCTCACGGGGTCGGTGTATTCCATGCTTTCGCCGCTTGCGTTCTGATGACACATGAGGTCGAAATCCGTTCTGTCGGCTATGCCCCACAGCTCGCCCCAACCGAAAGGAAACAAAAATTCAAAGTCGGTGGTTGCCTTGGAGTAGTGGGAAAGCTCTTCTTTTTTGTGCTCGCGCATTCTCAGTCTGTCGTCGGAAATCCCCAACGATTTGAGCCAATCGCGGCAGCGGTTTTTCCAGTATTCAAACCATTCGAGGTCTGTGCCCGGCTTGCAGAAAAATTCAAGCTCCATCTGCTCGAATTCCCTTATGCGGAAGATAAAGTTTCCGGGAGTAATTTCGTTGCGGAAGCTTTTGCCTATCTGTCCCACGCCGAAAGGTATTCTTTTGCGGGTGGTGCGGCAGATGTTTTTGAAGTTGACGAAAATACCCTGAGCCGTTTCCGGTCTGAGGTACAGCGTGTTGGCGCTGTCCTCGGTTACTCCCTGAAAGGTTTTGAACATCAGGTTGAACTGCCTTATTTTTGTGAAATCACGGCTGCCGCACACGGGGCAGGCAATTTCGTGTTCTTCGATAAAGCTTTCCATCTGCTCGTTTGACCAGCCTGCGATGTTTATTGAAAGCTTTTTTTTCGCGGCGTAGTTTTCGATAAGGTTATCCGCGCGGTGACGGCTTTTGCAGCTTTTGCAGTCCATCAGAGGGTCGTCGAATTTGCCGCCGAGATGTCCGCTCGCCCTCCAGGTTGCGGGATTCATGAGAATGGCGGAGTCAAGCCCCACGTTTGTGGGCGGCTCCTGCACGAATTTAAGCCACCATGCTCTTTTGATGTTGTTTTTAAGTTCGACTCCAAGCGGACCGTAGTCCCATGCGTTTGCAAGTCCTCCGTAAATTTCGCTGCCGGCATATACAAAGCCTCTGCCCTTGCAGAGATTGACCAGCTTGTCCATTGTTACCTTGCTGTCCATAAAAAAACCTCAAAAGAAATTTTATTACAATCTCGAAAAAAAGTCAATTGTAAACCCCGATTTAAAAAAATTTTAACTCTGCGCGCTTAAAAGGCATAAAAAAACGCGTTCAAAAGGGTTGTTGCCCCCGACCGCGTTTTTAAGTTTTAAAATTCGAGAGGAATTTTTACTTCTCCCTGCGCGCTGTGGCACAGCGGACATTCCGTCCAGGCGGCTCTGCGCGTATCCTCGTGACCGCACTCCGTGCATTTCCATTGAATTGCTTTTTCGCTGTTGTACAGCTTGTCCTTTTCGAGCTTGGCGTAAATCTGTTCGAGTACGAGATAGTGTGAGCGCTCCACCTCTGCAATCAGCTCGAAAGCCTGCGCGACGTCGTGAAAGCCTTCATCCTTTGCCACCTGCGCGAAATCGGGATAAATTGTGGTTGCCTGATTGAGTTCGTCCTGCGCTACGGATTTTATTTCCTCATTGAGCGTTCCCGCTTTGAAGGGGTATCCGGCGGTGAACTCTATGTTGGGCACTCTCTCCGTGCCGTTGTCGGTAATAAAGTCGTAAAAAACTTTGGCGTGCTTCATTTCGTTTGTCGCGTGCTCGGTGCATATCTGACCGACGTAGGCAAGTCCTTCCCGTTCCGCTTTGTCTTTGAGAAACTGATATCTTGCTCCGTCCTGACACTCTCCCGCAAACGCGCGCGCAAGATTTACGAAAGTTGTGGATTCCTTTAATTTCATGGTTTAAACCTCCGAAAAAAATTATGCACCTTTATGTTTGTCTTGATACGCAAAAAAAGAAATAATTTGTCATTTCCGCGGGAGAAAAGCAATAAACTTTTAATACCGAGGGATGGGAAAGGTTATGAAAGATTATATTGTGGAAAGGGTTTTGCAGTCGGCGGCATACGTAATTGCAAACAAAGCGACGGTACGCGCCTGCGCTTTGAAATTCGATGTGTCCAAATCGACGGTTCACAAGGATCTTACGGAGCGATTGGACAAAATCGACGCCGACTTGCGCAAAAAGGTGAAAGCCGTGCTTGACGTCAATCTCAACGAGCGGCACATCAGGGGCGGAACGGCTACCAAGGAAAAATACAAATCGGAAAACGCGCAATGAAAAAGGGGGGAGTCCGTCAGTCGGGCTCCCCGTTGCTTTTGTCGGCAATAAATTTTTCTTCCGCCTTGTCCCACAGGTTGTACCTTTCGGGATGCATGACTGCGGCGGTGATTCTGTCTTTTGCAAAGGGTATGTCCTCCTGAATCTTTTTCAAAAGCGTTTTCATATATTCTCTTTGTGTATGCTTGTCGGCGGGACAGGGATTGTGAACGACGGGCAGATTTTTGGCGTAAGCGGCAATATCTCTTTCGTCGATAAAAACCATAGGTCTGATTACCGCAATTCCCGTGCGGCTCATAAACGACTTGGGCGCAAAGGTATTGAGCCTGCCCTCAAAGCACATGGAAAGCAAAAAGGTTTCCACAACGTCGTCGGCATGATGTCCCAACGCAAGCTTGCCGAATCCCTTTTGTTTAAGAACGCCGTTGAGCGCGCCCCGTCTCATTTTGGAGCACAGGCTGCAGGGATTTGATTCCTTGCGGATTTCAAAAAGAATCTGCGCAATGTCGGTTTTTTCGACGGTGTAGTCCACGTCAAGCTGTTCGCAAAATTTGCGCACGGGCGCGTATGCGTCCGCTTCGAAGCCCATGTCTACGGTGACTGCGGCAAGTTCAAACCGCTGCGGCGAAAATCTTCGGTAAGCGTTGAGCAGCGCGAGCAGCACAAGACTGTCCTTGCCGCCCGAAACTCCGACGGCGATTTTGTCCCCGTCGTCGATTAAGGAAAATTGATTTACGGCGCGTCTGAAAGGCGCAAGCAGCGTTTGCAGTTCCATGGTTCAATAATATCAGAAAAATCGGTGCAGTTCAACTTTTTGCGGACAAAAAGCCGAGCTTGATTGATTTTCGCGCCGCGTTGGTGTATAATTAAAATTCAGGAGAAAAGCTATGAGGTTTTGGGGCAGAAAAAAAGAGGAGCTTCCCGAAAAGACGGCGCCAAAGCTCAGACACAGATACAAGGTCGGGCTTGCTTTAAGCGGAGGCGGCGCCAAAGGCATAGCTCACGTCGGCGTAATCAGAGCCTTTGAGGAAACGGGACTTGACTTCGATTTTGTGGCGGGCACGAGCGTGGGCAGTCTTGTGGGCGCGGCTTACTGCGCGGGAATTTCATGGGAGGAAATGGCGGAGTTTTGCCGGTCGGTAAAAGAAAAGGAAATAAGAAACAGCCGCTCCGTTTTTTTTCCGTCCGAATCCCGCAACATAGAAAGATTGGCTTACAGGCTGCTCGGCGGCAAAAATTTCAACGAGCTGAAAACACCCTTCGCCTGCAACGCCGTCAATTTGGCGACGGGCGAGGAAAGGATTTTTACGCGCGGCAATCTTGCCAAGGCAATCAGTGCGAGCTGTTCGGTTCCCGTCATTTTTTCGGGAGTTGACATAGAGGGCGAGCATTACGTGGACGGCGGCTTGCTCAACACGATACCCTCCGACATCGCGCGCGGTATGGGAGCAGATTACGTGGTGGCTGTCGACCTCAACCCGACGAGAGGAGAGGGCACTTCGTCGCGCCGTTTGCTCAGCGTATTTTGGGCTACGTTCAACATAGCTATGAAAAGCACCGCCTACAAGGGGATTATGAATACGGACGTCATGATAGAGCCTGACCTTAAAAGGTTCAAATCCACAAAATTGGAGGGCGTTGACGAAATGATAGAGGAAGGCTATCGCGCGGCGTTGGAGCAGATGCCGGTAATAAAGCTTATGCTCGGCGCAAAGTAAGACAAGGAGAAACTTATGGCTGAAAAGAAAAACGACAAAAAGACCACGCGGGTGGCGAAAAGCAAATCGGAGCAGAAAAAACAGCTTGCCGGCTTTGCGGTGGGAGCCGCCGCCGCAGGAGCCGCCGCAGCGGCTGCGGCAGGAAAAGGAAAGTCAAAAAAGAAAAAGAAAACCATTGCCGTTGTGGCGGTGATTCTTGTGCTTGCCGTCATCGCGTGCGGCGCGCTGTATTATTACGACATAACGCCCTTCAACTTCGAGCTCGGCAGCTCGTACGGCTTTAAATATTACAAAAACGCGGTAAAAAAGGTCGTTTCAACCGTTGACGGCGAGCTTATCGTGCACATGATAGACGTTCATCAGGGGGACAGTATTCTTTTGCAGCTGCCCGACGGCAAAAATATGCTTATCGACGGCGGCGACAAGGACAGCAAAATCGCAGCGCATATTATAAATTATCTATTCGATTACACCGATTTAAAGGACGAAAACGGCAAAATAACGCTTGATTACGTTATGCTTACGCATACCGACGCCGACCACTGCGGCAGTCTCGACAATGTAATCGCGCACGAGGACATCGACGTGAAAAACGTCTACCGTCCTATGGTTGTCGCCGAAAGCAAATATTTTTCAAACGACCCGTTGAAGGAGTATGCGGAGGAAATGAATTATGCGGTGGATACCGTCACCACTCAGGCTTACTCCGACTTTATGAACGCCGTGTACGGCGAGCCGACGCTTGAAAACGTCTATTACAATCTCGAAGGCATGACGATAGGCGGAGAGGACGCGGGATACATATTTTATTTTTACAATCCGTCGGTGGAAATGTACAAAACCATTAGCACGGCAAAGCAGAAAAACAACGTGTCGCCCATGATGCTTTTGGAGTTCAACGGCCGCAGAATTTTGCTTACCGGGGACAGCGACGAGGAGGCTGAGGACAATTTCATCGAAAACGTCAGCAACCGTCTGTTCGACAATGATTTTGACGGAGACGTCGACGTGCTGAAGGTGGCGCATCACGGCGGCAGAGAGTCTACCAAGCAGGAGCTGCTTGATATGCTTATGCCCGAATACGCCATGATTTCCTGCGGCGAAAATTCTTACGGCCATCCCAGACCTGAAACTTTGGAAAAGCTTGCGGCAAAAAACACTCGGGTTTATTGCACTTACAGAAAATACTCGACGGGCGCGGAGGATTATCCTTACAGCTCGGATAAATTTGACGGAAACATCAGGATGAAAGTTGACTCGGAGGGAAATATCTCCTTTGATTTTGTCGCCGACCTTATAGAAAGCGCCAAGACAACAGCGTCATCAAACAAAAGCGGCGAGCTTTTGCGAGCCGCGTTTATGGGACTGCGCCGCCGTTTTTGCGCCTGAGCCATGCTTGTACTCAGCTTTGACGGCACGTCGCACGGAGCGGGATACTCCGCCGCGTTGAAAGGAGTGCCGCGCGGTTTTGAAATTTCCGTTGACAAAATCAAAAACGAATTGAGACGCCGCCGTGTCGGCGTGGGAAGAAGCGAAAGGCAGCTTTCGGAAACGGACGAGATTATTTTTCTCAACGGACTTGACAACGGGGTGACGACAGGCGCCGTATTGCGATTTTTCATACCCAATGCGGTTGAAGTTGCGTCCGACGGGACTAAACCTATCACGGCGATACGGAGCGGTCACGCCGATTTGGCGGGCTGCGTCAAATTGGGGCTTGAAAACGCCCGCCCCGTCTGCGAGGAGGCAAGCGCGAGAAACACCGTAGTCTATACTGCGGCGGGAGCGATATGCAGGCAAATCCTTGAAAAAAAAGGTTTAAGCTTTTTTTCCTATGCGGAGAAAATAGGCGGAGTCGAGACCTCTCAAACGGATTTCGACACGCAAAGTCTTTTGCAGTCCGAAAAGCGGCGCGTACGCTGTCCCGACCCTGCGGCTGCGCTCGCTATGGAAAGGGAAATAATTTCCGCCCGCGAAAGAGGGGAAACTTTGGGAGGCAGGGCGCGTGTGCTGTGTTTCGGTTTGCCGACGGGTACGGGCGAATTTAAGAGTCTTGAAGGGCGGCTGTCGTGCAGGTTGGTCGGACGGCTTGCCTCCATTCCCTCAGTCAAGGGAGTCTGGTTCGGAGACGGAGAAAACTATTTTCCCGACGAGCTTGCCGCAAAAGGGAATGAAATAATTTACGCCACAAATCGTTGCGGCGGCGTCGTCGGAGGCATGAGCAACGGCAGGGAAATCAGCGTAGCTTTGACCGTCAAGCCCGTTCCCACACGCAGAAAAAAATCGGAAACGATAGACATAGTTACCTGCAAAACGGTTGAGACGCATTTTGAACGCGCAGACGTTTGCGTGGTTGAAAGCGTCGGAGTAATCGCCGAAAATTTGCTTGCGTTTGAATTGCTCGATTGTATTCTGGAAGAAAACCGAGTAGTATTCCGCAGGTTTGACAAGAGCCTTTTCGACAGAGAAAACACGGTTTTCGCTACCGACGCGGTTGTGGCGGACAAGCTGGGACTTTATGGCGAAAATGTTTTTTGCTTTGAAAAGGGAGAACGCGCCAAGAGCTTTGAACAGGTGACGAAATTTCTGCAATTTTTGTCGGCGCGCGGCTGCGGCAAGGATACGCTTGTGGTTGCCGTCGGCGGCGGCTCGGTGGGGGATGCCGCAGGCTTCGCGGCGTCGGTGTTCTGTCGCGGCGTAAGGCTCGTGCAAGTTCCTACCACGCTTCTTTCGATGCTGGACAGCTCGGTTGGCGGCAAAACCGCCGTGGATTTTTGCGGAGTAAAAAACGCTGTGGGGACGGTTTATCCCGCCGAGACGACCTTGGTCGATTTTTCTCTTTTGGATTTTTTGCCGCGTTCCCTTGCGGACGAGGGCAGGGGAGAGCTGTTCAAGTACGCTTATCTTGACGAAAATATTTCTCGGCTGATTGACGAAAACGCGGATTTGAAGGTTCTTGTCGAGAGTTGTCTCAAATACAAGCAACGGATTGTTTCAATCGACGAGTCCGACCTGCTGCTCAGGCGAAAGCTGAATCTCGGACACACCTTGGGGCACGCTTTCGAGACGGCTTTCCGACTTCCTCACGGTCAGGCTGTCGCAAACGGATTGTTTTACGAAACTCAAATCGCCTGTTTTCTGAAAATTTGCAGCCCTGATTTCTGGAAAAAGAAAAGGGCAGTGTTGCAGCAAAACTTTGAAATAATTAAGGAGTTCGACGAAGAGCAGATTGTCGCTCTTTGTCAGTCGGACAAAAAAAATATATCCCGCAAAATTTCGCTTATGCTTCCCGACGGACGTTTCGGAGTGCGCGAAACTTTTTTGAACGCGGAAGAATTGAACGGACTTTTGAAAAGATGTTATTTGAACCGGGAAACTACAATTTCAATTCTCGTCTGAATTTCGGCGACAAATCGATAACCCACCGCGCGTTTATCTGCGGTGCGCTTGCCGAGGGGACGACCGAGATAGAAAACGCCTGCATTTGCAGAGACACGCTGTCGACGGCGGACTGTCTGAAAAAAATGGGGGCGGATTTTGTCTTTCGCGGAACGTCCGTTACCGTATACCCGCTCAAAGCTCTTCCCTCCCGAAACGAGCCTCTTGTGCTGGACTGCGGAAACAGCGGCACGACGGCGCGGCTGCTTGCGGGCGTCGCCGCGGGGCTTGAAATAAGAGCGGTGTTCAAAGGAGACGCTTCCTTGTCGCGACGGCCTATGGATAGGGTTATCCTGCCGTTGCGGGAAATGGGATTTGACATACGGAAAACCGACAACGCTCTTTTCGTGACGGGAGACAGCACTTGCGTGCGTGACGAAAGGGAATTGTCTTTTGAAACCTCATCCGCGCAGGTCAAGGGCGCGCTGTTGTTTGCCGCGCTTGTATCGGGCGGAACAATAAAAATAACGGAAAAAGTAAGGTCGCGCAACCACACCGAAATCATGTTAAGCCATCTGGGTGCGCGTATAAAAACGGACGGAAATGAAATCCGACTGGAAAAGAGCAGGATTAAAGGCGCAAAGTTAAAAATCCCCAACGACGTTTCCACCGCCGCATTTTTTATTGCCCACGGTTTGCTTGGAGACGGAGCGGTTTTGAACAATGTCGGCGTCAATCCCACGAGGACGGAATATATTTCGCTGCTTAAAGAAAGCGGCGCGAATATAGAAATCTCAAACGAAAAAAATGTCTGCGGAGAAGCGGCTGCCGATATTTCGGTAACAAGAAGCGCGTTGAAGCCTTTTATTTGCCGCAAGGAGCGGTCAAGGCTTTTGCTTGACGAAATACCCGCTCTCGCAGTTTTGGCGCTCACGGCAAAAGGCAGAAGCAAATTCGAGGGCGTCGGCGAGCTTGCCGCAAAGGAAAGCGACAGGCTTGCGGGCGTTTGCGGGCTTGCAAAAAGCTTGGGTGCGGACGCAGCAGTATGCGGCGACTGTCTTGAAATTTACGGAAAGGGGTATATCGAAGGAGGGCAGGCGGACACGCTGAATGACCACAGGCTCGAGTTGGCTGCGGCGACTGCGGGACTACACAGCAAAAGGGGCGTCGAAACGTCTTTCGGCTATGCCGACGTTTCCTGTCCCGATTTTCTGAAAATAATCGGAGCGGAAAAATTTCGGCTGGGACTGTTGGGCGGCGATATAAGTTCAAGCAAATCTCCGCTGCTTTTTTCGTTGTTTTCGGATTATTTCTCCGTGCCGCTAAGCTACGAGCTGTTTGAAACGGACGCAGCCCGTTTTGACGACACTCTTAAAAAATTGAAAACCTATGCCGACGGATTCAACGTGACAATGCCTTACAAAAGTAGGCTAAGCTCCGACGGTATGCCCTCGAACACGGTGCTTAACAAATGCGGACGGTTTTTGCCCGCCGTTACGGACGGCGACGGAGTTGTTTTGTCGCTTGCGGCCCACAAAATCGATGTAGAGGGCAAAAAACTGCTGCTCATAGGAGCGGGCGGCAGCGCGGCAGCGGCGGCCCGCGCGCTTGCGGACAGAGGGGCGAAACTCTGTTTTGCAAACAGAACGCAGGAAAAAGCGCGTGAATCGGCGAGTCGCTTCGGAGGAAAAATTTACGAAAAAGGAGTTGTCTGCGACGGGATTCTTAGCTTTGTACCCGTATTCGACAGGCTGCTTTTCGCGGACGAAAAGGACGTCGCGGCGGCTGAATTTGTGCTGGACGCATATTATTTTCGCGATACGCGCCTCCTGCAATGCGCGCGAAAGTACGGAAAAATCGCAGTGGACGGATTGGATATGCTCTTTTTTCAGGCAATCAAAGCCTTCGAGATTTTTACGTCCGTCAAGGCGTCCGATGCCGACACGGAAGCGCTTTATGCGCTGTTCAGGAGTAAAATATGAAAATACTTGTTTTAAACGGAGTAAATCTCGGTCGCCTTGGAAAGCGTCAGCCTGAAATTTACGGCTTTGACACTCTGCGCGCTTTAAACAAAAGGTTAAAGCGTTACGCATCGGCAAAAAACATAACTCTGAAATTTTTTCAGACCGACAGCGAACCCGCTTTGCTCAAAAAAATTAACCGTGTTTCCTTAGACGCGATTATTTTGAACGCGGGGGCATGGTCGCATTATTCCTACGCGGTGCGCGACGCTGTGGCGGCTTGCTGCGTACCCGTCGTCGAGGTGCATTTGTCGGACATAACGGCGCGCGAGTCTTTCCGAAAAATCCGCGTGCTTGAAGGCGTCGTTGCTGCTGCGTTCTGGGGAGAGGGCTTGGGCAGCTACGAAAAAGCCGTTGATTTTCTTGCGGCGGAGGCAGTACGATGAAAAAAAATCTGGCGCTTATCGGAATGTCGGGCACGCTCAAATCCACAGTCGGGCGCAGGCTGGCGAAAAAATTGCAGTTGTTGTTTATAGACACTGACGATATGATTGAGTTTGAGACGGGCAGGAGCATTCCGGAAATTTTCGAGCTTGCCGGCGAGGACTATTTCCGCAGTCTCGAAAGAAAGCTGGTAGCGTCTCTTTCCGACTATGACGGCGCAGTTATTTCTACAGGCGGCGGAATCGGAGCAGACGACGAAAATATGAGAGCGCTTTCGGAGCACTGTACGGTAATCTGGCTTGACGCGACGCCACGCACAATTTTTTACAGACTCAAAAACACAAAGCGAACCAGACCTAAGCTTGAACCGTTCAGCCTCAAAAAGGTGGAGGAGCTTTGCCTGTTGCGCAAAGCGGATTACGCAAGACACGCCGATGTAAAAATCGACACGGATTTTTGCAATGCCTCTCGGGTGGCGCAAAAAATAACGGATTTTCTCGATTGCGGCGTCAAGTTGCAAAATAAATGACAAAAAACCCGCCTTGCGGAGCAAATCGCAAGGCGGGTTTGTTATTCTTTTTTCTTATTTTTTGTTTTTCCGTCGCTGTTGCTTATTTTGTTCAGGAGATATACCGCAAGCACGATAATACCCGTAACCAAAAAAATTCCCACCATACCGATACCCATTATCGAAAGAGATTTGAGTATATTGTCCGTTTTGACGTTTCGGAAAAAATTTAAAATCGCGTAACCTATATTTACAAAAAATTCATGCATAAATCGTTGTCTCCTTTCAGCCAATCATGCCCTGCACAATGGAAAGTATTAGCCCTCCGGCAATCACGGACGCTATTTGTCCGGAAACGTTCACGCCTACGGAGTGCATAAGCAGGAAATTTGATTTATCCTCTTCAAGCGCCATTTTTTGCACGACTCGCGCCGACATGGGAAAAGCCGAAATCCCCGCCGCTCCTATCATGGGGTTTATTTTTTCTTTGCTGAAAATATTGAGCAGTTTTGCAAGCATCACGCCGCCTATTGTGTCTACGATAAACGCGATAAGTCCGAGCCCCATTATCAGCAGCGTATTGAATTGGAGAAATTCGGCTGCTTTCATTTTGGAGGCGACGGTTATTCCCAAAAACAGAGTAATTATGTTTGCAAGCACGTTCTGCGCCGTGTCCGAAAGCGAGTTGAGTACGCCGCACTCACGGATAAGGTTGCCGAACATGAGAAAACCAATCAGCGCCAGCGCATCGGGAGCAAACAGCGCGACAATCATCGTGACGATGATGGGGAAGAGGATTTTCGTAAGTTTGGAAACCTTTTTCCCCGAATAAGCCATTTTTATCTGTCTTTCCTTTTTGGTGGTGCACATTCTGATAACGGGCGGCTGCACGACGGGAACCAAAGCCATGTAGGAATATGCCGCTACCATGATTGCCGCCATATAATCGGATTTCAGCATGCCGGCGACATAAATGGAGGTAGGACCGTCTGCCGCTCCGATGATTGCAATGGACGCCGCGTCTTTAAGCTCGAAACCGAGCAGGCTTGCGGTAAACAGCGTAAAAAAGATTCCGAATTGCGCCGCCGCGCCGAAAAGCATAAGCTTTGGATTTGTCAACAGCGGTTCAAAATCAATCATTGCACCGATTCCGATAAACAACAGCAGGGGGAACAACTCGTGAGAGTCGATTCCGATTAAGAACAGAAAATCAATGACCGCCTGTACTCCCGTTCCTTCTTCCGCAATCGGCAGGTTCATCAATATGGCGCCGAAGCCCATAGGGAGCAGCAGCGCGGGCTCCATTTTTTTGCAATTGCCAAATAAATAAGCAGGCCGCCTATGCACCACATTATGACGCCCGGCAGGGTGATATTGGTAAAATTTTGGAATAGTTGTCCCATAACTCATTTACTCACTTCAAAACAAGCAGCGGAGTGTTTGCTTCCACCGCGGAGCCTTTGTTTGTAAGAATACGCGCGACCACTCCGTCTTTTGCCGCAACGATTTCGTTTTCCATTTTCATAGCTTCCAGCACAAGCAGGACAGAGCCTTTTTTTACCGCGTCTCCGACGGATACGTTGATTTTGACTATCGTACCCGGCATAGGCGCTGCGACCGTGTCGCCTTCTGCGGGCGAGTCCGTTCCCGAGGGCGACGAAGTTTGTTCCCGACAGTCGACGCAAACGGATTGTTCAATCGATTCGGACGTATATACGCCGTCGTATTGGTCAATGGGCAGCGGCTCCGCAGTTTCCGCTTCCACCTCGTAAGTGCGTCCGTTTAAAGTAATAACGTATTTCATTTTTTCAATTCCCTGATAGATTTAAATCTCAGACAATTAAGCGGCACTCCCGCTTTGTCGGCGACGATTGCCATGAGCAGGGCGGCGGTTTTCGGCTCCACGTCGTGCAGCTTTATTTGTCCCGCCGAGCCGGGCGCGGTTTTGTCGGCTGCGGACAACGAGTCGGTTGAAACGGTTTTGTCGGCGTCTTCCCTTTTTTGCTTCCGTTTGATTTTTCTTACAATCAGAAAGACAATTAAAGCAAGCAGTAACAAAACCGCAACAAACGCCCCGTATCCCAAAATTGCGGATAAGGTGCGGTCGGCAGGGGGTATTTCGGAAAAAAGCATTGTTTTCATATCTTCTTTTTTTGTTTAAGTCTGACGGTTTTTGTCTGTTCAAATTCGACAAGGTTTCGTCAATGGAGGGAAAAAGCTTTTGTTCAAGAAATGTGTCCTACGGCGCAGTACCATAGGACACATCTAATATTATCTTATCCGTTGGCTTTTTTTCTGCGGGGCTTCCATTTTCTGATTAACAGAATAAGAATTGCGATAAGCATGAGCGTCGTCACGATGAGGGAGGACATGACTATCCAGTTGATAGGCTCTTTTTCCGTCGTGTCCGTGTTGCCGCTGTCATCTTCGACGGGATTTTGCAGCTCGTACAGATAGGTTCTGAATTCCTGAATGTTTTCAAAATTCAGTTCCTTTTCAAAGTCGATAAGATAGGTGCCTTCTTCAAGCAAATTGCCGTCGCTGTCGAGATAATACTTTTTGTTGAAGTTTTCGACCATGGTTTTGAGTTTGGCAAGCTCTTCGGTATCTTCCTCGTTCTTTACCTTTGCAGCCTGCTTTCTGACAAGCTCGAGGTCGTCGGTTTCCGCCGCTTCGAAATATCTGTAATCCAGACCGGAAACGTTGCCGAAAGAGGATGTTACGGTGAGCTGCTCCATAATAATGCTTTCCTTGTCAAAGTCGGACGAAGTAAGCACTGTTTCGACGTCGTCAAGAGGTTCGCCGTCCACGTCTTTGCCGAACAGTTTCATGTAGTCCTCCTCGGTAATGGTAGCGCAGTAAGCCTGATCGAAAAGGGCTATTCCCTGCACATACTGTTCTTCGGTCGCGTTTCTCGAACCGAGCCACAATTCGAGGTAAACAGTCTTGGCTTCGTTGCCCACGGCTATATAGAAGTAATATCTGACGTAGCCGTTGCCTTCTTCCTCGTTTTCCGCCGCGTAAGCCGTGCCGTCCATAGCTTTGTCGTAGCCCGAAAGCACGTTTCTGCCGTCCGTCAGATAGACGTAGGGGACGGCGTCTCCAATGCCTTTGGCAAGCACGCTTATTTTATAAAAAGTGTTTGCCGAAAGGGAAATTGACGCGGACTGAACGCCGGCGGAGGTTTTAACCTTGTTGTTTATCATGAGAACCGACCTTGCGTCGTCGTCTTTAAGCGGGAAGTCGTTTTCTCCTATGCCCAACTCTCCGAGCAAAGAGGAATTGTTTTTAAACAACAGACCTGTCTGAATGTCTCCGATGGCGTTGGGAGCAAGCGTGCCGTTGCCGCCGATAGCCGTGTTGCCCGAAACGTAAAGCGTCCAGTTTGCGGGTCTCACTACGGTTTCCAGTCCCGAATTGTTGAGCGGAATGTTGAAGGACGGGTTGCTTATCAGGTTGTCGGTATCGAAAGTCTGGTCGAGGTCCACAGTCTTGATGGTGGAGCTTGACGAGGTTCCGTTAAAGTCGCTCTGCTCGATTTCAAAGAGCGCAAGCTCGGCAATGTACAGCGTTCCCGAAGGAATAACTCCGCCCGCGGCGTAGTTTTTCATTCCAAGATAAATTTCAAGCGTCAACTCTATTGCCTGCGAGTTGGAGGGTTTGATGTAAAACTGATATTCCGTCCAACCGTTGAAGGTATCGTTTTCGATGTCTTCGTCGGTGTTGATTTTTTCAAAATAGGTTGTTTTGCTTGTCGCCGCGCTGTTGGTGTTGTCGAAAAGGTAAATATACGCGCCCGTATTTTTTGCGACGTTTTCCGTTCTCACCCATACGCTCAATCTGTAAGACTTGTTTATCGAAGGCGGATTGACGGTAAAGGAGGAGTAAGTGACGCCCGCCTTGGTATCCGAAACATTGGTTATTCTTGTTATGCTTCCGTTCTCGTCGTCGGCGAAGGGAAGAAATTCAAACTGCTGCTTGTATTCCTCGTAGGTCAAAAGGTCAACCGTGCCGAATTCGTTTTCGCGGGTGAGAGTCTGGTCTGACTCTTCCGCATCGGAGGAATCGAAGGTGTGACCGATGTAGAAGCCGTCCTCGTTTTCCGTCTTTTCCTCTGCGTTGTTGTTGAGGAAAGCGCCTTTGGAAATTTTTTCGCAGGAAATTTCACCGAAGAAAGCCGTGCCCATGGAGGGATTTTCGGCAAACTCCGTCTGTCCGAGTCCCAATTCAAAGTACAGTGTCTGGCTTGTGTTCTTTGCTCCTTCGATATAGAAGGAATATTGCTCCCATGCGCCCGCAGTGCTGATGTTTTCCATTCTCACGGCGTAGTAGTCGGAGGAAGCCTGGCTGTCGGAGGTCCTCAGCGCGACGTAGGCTCCGTGCCCCGTGATGGAGTCGGTTTTTACCCAAACGGAAACTTTCAGGTATTGGCTTGACGCAACGCTGAAAGAGGAGGAGAGCACGCTGGCCGCCGTTTCCTCGGCGTTGCTTATCATGAATATTCTGCTGTTTTCCGAATCGGCAACGGGATAACCCGGGTTAGTCGTGTTGTTCAAGCCCTTTTGTCCCAAATCGTAAACAACCTTGCCGTTCCACTCGTCCTCCTTTGTGTCCACAACGCCCATAAGGGTGTCGGAATCCACGACGGAGTCGCGTTTCGTCCAGCTTGTCGCCGTCAGAGGATATTGCAGATTCTGCGCGTCCGCGTAAGTGTACTTGAAATCGCTGTTTGAAATATCCAGCGACGACGAGGTATCGCCGTCCGGTCTCGTGGACTCGATGTTGGAGGGAATAACTTCCTTCCACAACGCGAGCACAAGCGAAACGACGATAACCGCAACCGCAACGATGGCTATGAGCGAAATAATCATAGCCTTTTTGCTTTTCAAGGACTTTGCTGCGGAGCCGGAAGAATTCGCCTGCTTGTAGCTGGCTGGCGTGTAGCGATTGTCGGATTGTTTTTTACTCATTTGATTCACCCTGTTCAGTAAAAAATTTTAAGCATAATACGGCATAGTAAACGCTATGCTCCGACTATTTTAATACAAACGGAGAAAAAAAGCAATAACATTTACTTGGTTTGTTAAATTTTTCTTAAATGGGTAAAATATTTTTGATTAAGGCTCGCTTGGAGAACGAAAATGAAAAATTGGCTCAGAATATTGCTGATTGTCCTTTCCGGCTGCGGAATAGGCTTTATAAACGGTTTTCTCGGAGGCGGAGGCGGCGTGCTGGTCGTCGCCGTTTTTCTCGCGCTTTACGCCCTGCCGCAGAAAAACGCCCACGCAACCGCGCTTCTAGTAATTCTTCCGATAAGCTTAATCAGCGCGCTTGTCTATCTGCTAAACGGCAGCGTTGATTGGGAATACACTCTTTTTGCGACAATCGGAGTTGTCGCGGGGGGAGCGGCGGGCGCGCTGCTGCTCAACAGGCTCAGCGGCAACGTCGTCAAGCTCATATTTTCCCTTTTGCTGCTCGCGTCGGGAGTGAGGATGTTTTTATGACAGTTTGGCTTATCGTATTCGGCTTTATATCGGGTATACTCGGCGGCATGGGCATGGGCGGCGGCACGCTTTTAATCCCTTTGCTCAATTTTCTCGATATAGAACAGCAGACAATTCAGGCAATCAACCTTATCAGCTTTTTGCCCATGGCGTGCGTAGCGCTCGGACTGCATTTCAAAAACAAGCTGGTAAAGCCCCGTCGTACCCTGTGGATGATAGCTCCCGCCTGCGCGTTTTGTATTCTGGGCGCGCTGCTTACCAAAAACACGTCTTCCGAGGTGTTGAAAATCTGCTTTGGCGTGTTTATGCTCCTGCTGGGCGTGTGGCAGTTGATTTTGTCCGTAAGACAGATGGTCAGGGAAAGAAAGACAGACAAGGAAAGTTCGCTTTTTTCCGATACGGAAAAATAAGCTTCAAGCCCCCGACGCGTGCGGGGGCTTTGTCGACAAGCCGTATTCGGCATGTACGGACAAGCGCGGTGTTCGGTAGGTCGGACAGAGGTGAAAAAATCGGCGAAAAAAGCGTTTTAACAATTTACATTTATTTTTTCATGTGTTATTATGAAACATATTCATAAGTGAAAGCGATAAACTAGCCGATTAGGATTAAAAGGGAGGCTTCAAGGTTTTGAGAAAACATACAAGAACTTTCAAAAAGGGGATACATTTTCCCGATATGAAATATCTCGCAAAAGACAAGCCTATCGAGCCGATGCCGCCGTCGGAGCATTATTTCGTGGCGTTGAGTCAGCACATAGGCGCGCCTGCCAAGCCCGTAGTGGAAGTTGGCGCGACCGTTGCGGCGGGCACTCTGATTGCCCGCGCAGACGGGATGATTTCCGCAAACGTATTTTCTCCCGTGAGCGGAACGGTAGCGGGAATAGAAACGAGAAAAAACAAGCAGGGCGCAAACGCTCCCTTTATCCATATAAAGAACGATTTTAAAAACCGCGAAGAATTTATGCCTCCCGCGGACGCCTCCGACGCCCGTGCGGTTAGGGAGCGCATAGGAGAAGCGGGCATAGTGGGACTTGGCGGCGCGGGGTTTCCTACTCTCGTCAAGCTCAGTCCCTCCAAACCCGTGGATATTTTGATAATCAACGCCGCCGAGTGCGAGCCTTATCTCACTTGCGATTACAGAGTTATGCTGGACAGAACGGAGGAATTTGTCAAGGGAGTAAAAATACTTTCAAGCTGTCTGGGCGTCGCGCGCACCGTGATAGGTATAGAAGAAAACAAAATGGAGGCGTATGAAAAGCTGCGCGCCTTCGACGGGTTTGAGCTGATTCTGCTTGAAAAGAAATATCCGCAGGGCGGAGAAAAGCAGCTGATTTACGCCTGCTGCGGCAGAGTGGTTCCCGCAAAGGCTCTTCCCATGGACGTCGGCGTCGTGGTGCAGAATGTCGCCACCGCGCTGGCGGTTTACGAAGCAGTGGAAAAGGGCAAGCCTCTTTACGAGCGTGTGGTTACCGTTAGCGGCAAGGGAGTTGCGGAGCCTAAAAACCTGCTTGTAAAAACGGGAACGCTTTTCGAGGAGGCGCTGGATTTCTGCGGCGGAATTTCCGAGGACACGCAAAAGCTGATTGCGGGCGGTCCCATGATGGGTACGTCTCTCTACGATGCGTCGGGCGTTTTCACAAAAACGGATTCGGGGCTTTTGGCGCTGACGGGAGAGGAGGCAAACGTCAGTCAGCCCTCCAATTGCATAAGCTGCGGCGCGTGCGCGAGAGCGTGCCCCATGAATCTTATGCCGATGTACATTGATTTTTACGCGCTGGCGGGCGATTTCAAAACCTCGGAGAAATACGGAACCAATCACTGCATAGAGTGCGGTTGCTGCGCCAACGTCTGTCCCGCAAAGCGTCCGCTCGTGCAAAGCATACGCTTAGCCAAGGCAAAGCTCAGGGAGAAGGCAAAATGAGAAAATTCGTTTATTCCGGTTCGCCCCACGTCACGGGGCGCAGGACGACAAAGGGAATAATGCTGGACGTCGTCATAGCGCTTTTGCCGGCGACGGTTGTCGGCTGCGTCTATTTCGGCTGGAAAGCGCTTCTCATCGTTGCGATAGCGGTGTTGACGGCCGTGCTGACGGAAGTGCTGTACCGCATGATTTTCAACAGAGAAACCTTTAAGGAAGCAGTCAAAATAGATTTTTCGAGCGTCGTCACGGGACTGCTTATCGGACTCAATCTGGGCGTGCAGGTGGCTTGGTACGTACCCGTTTTCGCTTCCGTTTTCGCAATCGCCGTTACCAAAATGCTTTTCGGCGGAACGGGAAGAAATCTTTTCAATCCGGCGATTGCAGGCAGAATTTTCGTATTCATCAGCTTTTTGTCCGTGATGACCAAGTTCGACACTCTGCCGGGCGGCGCGGAGCTTGTCGGGGCGACGCCTTTGGGAAACCTGCTTGCCGAGGGCAGCGCGGGCGTAAGCAATCTCGATTTGTTTTTGGGGCGCGGAGTCGCAGGCTGCATAGGCGAAACGTGCAAGGCTGCGTTGATTGCCGGCGGACTTTATCTCGTTGTAAGAAGGGTAATCAACGGACTGTATCCGTTGATTTACATTGCGGTTGCGGGGCTTTTCACCGTTGCGTTGAAGGGCAGCTTTTCGTATTTTCTGCCCACTATCCTGTCGGGAGGGCTTATGCTCGGCGCAATCTTCATGGCAACCGACTACGTAACCACCCCCAACACTTTCTGGGGCAACGTGCTTTACTTTGCCATGCTCGGCTTGCTTACGGCGGGACTGAGGCTTGCGGCGGAGATAGAGACCGTTTCCTTCTCCATTCTGATTATGAACATCATCTGTCCGTTAATCGACAGATATATAGTGCCCCGTCCCTTCGGAAAACGCAGGGAAAGAAAAACAAAGGAGGCAAAAGCATGAAAGGCAGAGAGTTTTTTTCAAGCGCGTCCTTCAAATCGATAGTAGTGCTGATTCTAATCGCCGTCGTGCTGGGAGGCGCGCTTAGTATACTCAACGACGTGCTCTACGTATCGGCGGAGGAGGAAGTAAACCGCGCAATCAAAAAGATTTACGGCAGGGAAATCGGCTGGGAGGAAAAGGAGCTTGACCCCGAGTTTTCGTCAAACGACGACTACGGCGAAATAAACACCGTATATCTTTTGGAGGACGGAAATTATCTCGTGCAGTCGACGGGCGCGGACGGATACAAAAAGGGAACGGTTACGCTTTGGGTGGTGCTTTCCTTTGACGGCGGACAATTGAAGGGAATAGAAAAAATTTCCTACGCGGGCAACCAATCCCAAAGTCTTATGTCCAAATTCGGCGACGAGCAATACAAAAAATATCTTGAAGATTTCGACGGAGGGTACTTTGATTCCTCCGATTCGCGGTATATCGTGGGCGGAGCAACCTACACGTCGCACGCGATTACAAATTCGGTAAACATGGCGTTGTTTTACGCCGAAAACGCTTTGGGAGGAAATGCAGATGAGAGTTAAGGATATAGCTCTGGACGGCGTGGTTCGGCAGAATCCCACGTTCAGGCTGGTTCTGGGCACCTGTCCCACGCTGGCGCTTACAACAGCCGCCTTCAACGGCATAGGCATGGGGCTGTCGGTTACTTTCGTTCTAATATGCAGCAACGTGTTCGTTTCTCTTTTGCGGAAAATAATACCCGACAAGGTGCGTATTCCGGCTTTCGTCCTGATTATCGCCACATTCGTCACCGTCGTACAGATGGTTCTCAAAAAATTTATGCCGGATTTGTACGATTCGCTGGGAGTATTTCTGCCGCTGATTGTCGTCAACTGCATTATTCTCGCTCGCGCGGAGTCCTTTGCGAGTCACAACAAGGTGGGCTATTCGGCGCTTGACGGTCTGTTTATGGGACTCGGCTTTACCGCCGCGCTCACGCTTATGGGCGCGTTCAGGGAAATTCTCGGAAACGGCACCTTTTTCGGCATAAAGCTGTGGGACTTTCAAATAGCGTTTTTCAGCTCGGCGGCGGGAGCCTTTCTTACCTTCGGGCTGTTTATCCTAATATTCAACGTGATTTACAACGCCGCAAACAACAGGGCGAAGCACAAGCACGCCTTGCATGAAAACGGAAGCGCAACCGAAAAGAGCGCTCAGGAGGCATGATATGGCAATCGGCGCGTTGATAATCGGTGCTGTTTTCGTAAACAATCTTATATTGGTGCAGTTTCTCGGTATTTGTCCTTTTCTCGGCGTTTCCAAAAAGGTGGAGTCCGCGTTCGGCATGGGCATGGCGGTCATATTCGTCATGACGGTCTCCTCGCTCATTTCCTTTGCGCTCTATCAGTATGTTCTTGTGGCGCTCGGGTTGGAGTATCTGAAAACCATAGTTTTTATTTTCGTCATCGCAGGTCTGGTGCAAATCCTGGAAATGGCGCTTAAAAAATTCGCTCCCGCGCTGTACAGGTCGATGGGCGTTTATCTGCCGCTTATTACAACCAACTGCGCAATCCTCGGCGTTGCCGAGCTTAACATAATGGGAGGATACACCCTGCTCACCGCAACTCTCAACGGCTTGTTTTCTGGGGTGGGCTTTACGCTTGCAATAGTTTTGCTCGCGGGACTGCGCGAAAAGCTGGACAAGCTTCCCATAGCCAAGCCGCTCAAGGGCTTTCCGATAACGCTGATTACGGCTTGCTTTATGGCGATGGCTTTTTACGTTTTCAATTCCGTCACGCTCGGAGGTTGACATGGAATCGTTGATGTTGTTCAAGGATATAAATTGGAAAAGCTTCGGAATCGTAGTCGCGATTATGGCGGGCATAGCGATATTTTTCGCAGCGCTGATAATAATAATTTCACGTTTTTGCGAAGTCAAGGGCGACCCGAGAGTTCCCGAAATCGTTTCACATCTGAGCGGAGCGAACTGCGGCGGCTGCGGACATCCCGGCTGCGAAGGGTTTGCGCGCGCGCTGGTTGAAGGCAAGGCAAGTCTTGACGATTGCGGTCAGACAACAAAGGCCAACAAAATAGAAATTTCCAACATACTCGGAATAAATTATTCGGGCGGAGAGGAGACCGTGGCGGTGGTGGCGTGCTGCGGAGGCATAGCCTGCGACGACAAATATTCCTATCAGGGTTACGGAAGCTGTATTTCGCAGCAGCTGCTTGCGGACGGCAGAAAAAAGTGCGAGGTGGGGTGCATGGGCGCAGGCAGCTGCGTGGACGTATGCCCCAATTTTGCCATTCAGGTTCACAAAGGGGTGGCGGCAGTAGACAAGGATTTGTGCATAAGCTGCGGGCTGTGCATACGTACCTGCCCCAAAAATCTTATAAAGCGCATACCCAAGTCGGCAAAGGTTTACATCGCGTGTTCCTCTCAGAACAGGGGCAAGGACGTTATGGACGTGTGCAAGGCGGGCTGCATAAGCTGCGGTCTGTGCCAAAAGGTTTGCCCTCACGACGCAATACATCTTGTCAACAACGTGCCGATAATCGATTACGGCAAATGTACCGGATGCATGACCTGTCTTGAAAAGTGTCCTCGCAAGTGCATAAGAAAATGCTGATTGACAGGCGTTAAAAAATTGTTTTAAAGAAAAATGCCGTGTGAATATTTCAAAAAAGGTATTTACAGGGCATTTTTTTTATGCTATGATAAACGTGCAAACGAGAAAAATGCGGAACGGTGAAGAAAAATGATTGAAGCAAACAAAATTGTCGAAAGAATAGGTCTGATAGACCTCGGTTCAAATACGGCTCGTCTCGTCATATTCGACGTGCTTGAAGGCGGCTACTTTATGGTGGCGGACGAAATGGTGGAAGCGGTGCGTCTCGGAGAAACGGAGATAGACGGCTCGCTCAAACAGACGCGGGTTATGCAGGCAATAAACACGGTAAAGGTGTTCAAAAAGCTTTGCGCTGTGTTCCGCGTGGACAAAATTCTCGCCGTGGCGACAGCGGCGGTGCGTCGCGCGAAAAATCAACGCACCTTCCTCAACGAGATGTTCGGATCTACGGGACTCAAATTCAAGGTGGTTTCCGAAGAGGAGGAAGCCAATCTCGTCTATCAGGGCGTGATAAATTCGATGGAAATCCCCAAGGGGCTGATTATGGAAATAGGCGGCTCCGGTACCAAATTCGTGTATTACAATCGCCGCAACATTCTGCATACGGAGGTATTTTCCTTCGGCGCCGCGACGCTTGCGGAAATGTTCGGAGGAGCGGACGTCGCTCCGGAGGAGACGGAACGCAAGGTCGCGGAGTTTTTCAGGCAGCAGCTCGAAACGGTCGATTGGCTGGACGAGCTTGACCCTGAAACTCAGTTTATAGGCGTGGGAGGCTCTTTCAGAAATCTTTCCGCGCTGGCTCGCCGTATGCGCAAGTATCCGCTCGACATGACGCACAATTACAATCTGCCCGTAACGGACCTTAACGCAATATGCGATATGCTGAGAACCGCAGACCCATCCAAAAAGAACAGGATAAAGGGCTTGACCTCTGTGCGCGCGGACGTTTTTCCCTGCGCTCTGACGGCGATAAAATGCGTTGCCGATACGTTGGGCTTTTCCAAAATAATCACATCCGCGTGCGGTTTGAGGGAGGGTATAATGTTCAATTACGCCGTGCCGCTTACGCTGGAAAAGCCGATAACCGACGTGCTCGGACACAGCATACTGACTTATCTGAATTATCTTGGCTGCAACGTGGCGCACGCCGAGCAGGTTTACAATCTGACGATACAGCTGTTCAAGCAGTTGAGAGTGCTGCACAAATTTCCCCGTATGTACGTGCGGGTGCTGCGAGTGGCGGCTCTGTTGAACGAGGTGGGCAAGACCTTCAAATATTACGACAATGCGCGACACGCCGCGTATATGATACTCAACTCCAACCTTTACGGCATTTCCCACAGGGACATAGTGCTTGCGGCTTATGTAACCGACGTATTCAACAAAAACGAGGCTCCGCTCACCGATTGGGACAAGTTCAGGGAAAAGGGTATAATAACCGACGAGGACGTGGAGGCAGTCAAAAAGTTGGCGGTGATTTTGGGGCTTGCGGTTGCTTTTGACAGAAGCAACGCGGGAGTTATCATGGAAATCAACTGCGACGTGTTGGGCGACAGCGTTATCATGAAAACGGAGGTCATAGGCGACACCACGTTGGAAATGCGGGACGCCAACAGATGCGTTACGGACTTCCGCAAAGTGTTCAAAAAAAATCTCGACATTATCTGAAAGAAGATGAAAACGGTGCTTGCGTCTGCCTCTCCCCGCAGGAGAGAACTTTTGAAAAGCATACTTACGGATTTTTCCGTGCACCCTTTTTCGGGGGAGGAAAATCTGCCGCCCGACAAGCCCGCTCGGTATGTCAAATCGCTTGCCGCTTTGAAAGCCTGCGAGGTTGCTCGGCTTTTTCCCGACGCGACGGTTATCGGAGCGGATACGGTTGTCGTCTTCGGCGGCAGAATCATAGGCAAACCCAAGGACGAAAAGCAGGCTTTCGACATACTGAAAGAACTGTCGGGCAAGACGCACTCGGTTTACACGGGCGTGTGCGTCGTGCGCGGAGGAAAGGAAAAGGCGTTTGTGCGAAAAAGCAGGGTGCTGTTTTTTTCCCTTACGGACGAACGGATAAACTCTTATATCGCTACCGGTTCGCCTATGGACAAGGCGGGCGCTTACGGCATACAGGACAGCGGCTTTGTAAAAAAAATCCGCGGCAGCTATTCCAATGTTATGGGACTGCCTGTGGAAAAGCTGCGCAAAATACTTAAGAAAGAGGAACGAAATGGCTAAATACGAGCTGATTGCGGACATAGGAACCGATTTTGTCAATATGTCTTTGAAAAACGCGGATTTTGTTTTGCGGGAGCCTGCGCTGGTTTTGGCTGACGCCCGCAACGAAAGCGATTTTCTTTCCGCGGGACTTGCCGCCAAAAGGGCAGCCGACTCGGAAAACTCAAAGCTTGTCTATCCTTTCGCCGAGGGCTGCGTCGCGGACAAAAAAGCCGCCGATTTTTTTCTGCGGAAGGCAATGGAAAAGCTTCTGCCGTCCACGGCGTTTCCCCCCAGAGTGGACGTTTGCTGTCTTGTGCCTGTCGGCTCGGGCAACGGCGAAAAAAAGGTTCTGGAAGAAATTTTCAACAATATAGGCGTCAAATCGGTCAGATTCAAAGAGTCCGTGCTTGCCGCCGCCGCAGCCTGCTTCAAGGAGTTTGACAAAAGAGCGGGAATTGTAGTGGACATAGGCTCCTCAGTGACCGACCTTGCGGCGGTGAGAGAGGACAAAATCGTTGCGGGCTGTTCTTTTTATATCGGAGGAGCGTATTATACGCAGCAAATTTCCGATTACGTTCTGAAAAAATACGGGCTGCAAATAACCTTTGCCGAGGCGGAGAAGCTCAAACTCAAATGCGCGGGACTTTATCCCAACGACGTTTCTTTCGGTACGGTGGCGGGACTCAACATAAACAAGGGCGCAGCGGAAGAAATAACTGTCACCGCGCGGGAAATTTACGACGTTTTGGCAGCTCTTACCGACAAGCTGTGTCAGGTTGTGACAAGCCTTTTGCTCACCGTTCCGCAGGAAACGAGCGCTTATTTCAAGGAAAGCCCGATTTTTCTCTGCGGCGGCGGCGCTCAGCTGTCGGGTATGGAAAAATATTTTTTCGACAAAATGAATATGGGCGTGCTTGTTCCGTCGGACAGCTTTCTCGCAGCGGTAAAGGGCGCCAAGCTCCTTTTGTGAATTGTATTTTTTGTTTTTCAACGCCTCTAAAAAGAGGCGTTTTTTTGCGGATTTTATTTTTATATAAATTTATTTGTCGAAAAACGCGAAAAAATTTGTCCGAAAACGTCTGATTTTGCGGCTTGCCTTCGGTATTGGCTCCTTTGATGTATAATTGAACGAAAGAGGTTTTGCTTATGGCAATAAAAATAGCCGTGCTCGGCGGCAAGGGAGGAGTTGGAAAAACCACGGTTACCGCCAATTTGAGCTACGCGTTGGCGGGCAAGTCGCTGAGGGTGGCGGCGGTCGATTCGGACACGGGGCTTAACTGTCTCAACAAAGCGTTTCGCCAGCCCAAGCCGTTGTTCTATTTGAACGACGTGCTGACGGGACGTTGCAGAATAAGGCAGGCGCTTTCACAGAGCGAAACGCGTCAGTCCTGTTATGTTTTGAGCTTGAAGGAAGACACGTCTCCTCCCGCGCAGAATATACGCGCGCTTTTTAATCAGATGGAGCAGATGTTCGATTATATTCTTGTGGATTGCCCTCCGGGGCGCGGTTCGGATACGGAAAGAGTATTCAAGTGCTGCGACCATGCGATAGTGGTGTTTACCCCGCATCCGAGCGCCGTCAAGGGAGCGGCAGCCGTCATAGAGTCCTTGAAGCCTTACGATTATCTCAAAATTTATTCCCTTCTCAATATGGTGCGCGGAGACCTTGTCAAAAGCGGCGTCATACCCACGCCCTTCGAGCTGTTCAATATGCTCAAAGCGTCGCCTCTGGGGCTGGTTCCCGAATCCGACGAAATAGGGTTTTCCCCTGTCGCCCAAAGCGAAATTTTCGATATAATCGCCAACAATCTGCACAACGGCAGAAGCGATATATTTGACTGCGTAAGGCAGTATTCCGGTTTTTGGGGCAAACTGAAAAGCAAAATGAAACGCAACGCATAATCGGTCGGGCGCGCTCATATATTATCCCAAAGAAATGTTTTTTCGGAGGTAAGGCACGATGTATGACGACGAAAGCGTGGCAAGGTACGATTGCGAGGCGACGGAAGAGGATTGGCTGGAAATAAGCTACACCAAAAGACACTATATAGACGACGAGGATGATTTTGCCGCGCCCGCTGCGGTTTTGCCGCACCGCATAAGAAAGAAAAAGAAAAGCGGCAGGCGTTCCGCAGGGAACGGCGAGGTCAGAAAATGGGTGTACCGCGCGGCGGCTCTTGCCGTCATGGCGGGGCTGTTGATTGCAATGCGCTTTGTGGACAGCGGTTTTGTGGGCGACGTCTTCAAAACGGCAAAGGAAACCTATACCACTTCTCTGATAAGCGCGTTTACCGCAAAAACCGATTCCGACACGATAAATATACCGATAAACTACAATGTGGAAAGCGTAACCGACGGAAACGTGGTTTTGGGAGGCGGCATGCTTTCGCTGAGTCTTACCGACGGCAAGGTGGAGGACGTTACCGAAAACAGCGTGACAGTGCGCGTTTCGGACGACCTGTGCGTGGTTTACGGCAACCTGAGCGCCGTATTGGTTGCAAACGAGCAGAATCTGGCATATATGGACGTAATCGGAAAATACGAGGGCAGCACCACCGTCAACCTCTTGTACAAGGGCGAAAAAATCACCGACATAACGGCGGTTGACTACACGCTTACATGGCAGGTCTGAAATTCAGGATTTTAAAAAGCTTCTGGCTTCTGCTGGCATTTTCCCTGTTTATCAGGCAGGCGTATATCTTCGGACTTTACACATTGAGTGTGCTGATACATGAATCGGCACACTACTTTGTTGCCAAAAAATGCGGCTACAAGTGCAATTGCATAGCGGTTTCCGCCTTCGGCGCCGTCCTGTACGGCGAATTCGACAGCGTTGACAACCGAGACGGCGTCAAAATCGCGCTGGCGGGACCTGCGGCAAATGCGGTGTGCGCTTTGGTTTTCGTAGCGCTGTGGTGGATGTTTCCGGCGCTTTACGTTTTCAGTCAGCCCTTTGTCGCCGCAAACGTCTCGCTTTGCCTGATAAATCTGCTGCCCGCCTATCCGCTTGACGGCGGGCGCGTTTTCGTTTCTCTGCTTTCCGCGAAAACCGATTACGCAAAAGCGTTGAAGGTAAGCAAAATCCTTTCGGTGGCGCTGTCTGGCGCGCTGTTTTTTGTTTTTCTGTGTATGTGCTTTGCGGGCGTGCCCAATTTTTCTTTGGGATTGTTTGCGGTCTTCGTCCTGTCCGCCGGGCTGTCCGAAACAAAGGGCGAAATTTTCAGCAAGCAAATAGTTTTCGAGGTTTACAAAAAGAGATTGGACAGGGGAGTGGAAAAAAAGACGCTGGTGTTTTCGGAGGAGGCGACGCTTAAAAGCGTTGGCAAAAGAATGTCGCACCACTTTGTTTATCGGATAGAGGTGGTGGAGGCAAAGGACGGAGAGGTAAAAAAAGTCTTTTCTCACGCACAGTTCCTCAATCTTCTTTCCTCCCATGCGCTTGACACTCCGTTAAAAGAGTTGTTATAATCTCTTTTATGAAACTTACGGAATCGATAAGCAAACCGGCAAGGTATACGGGCGGGGAGTACGGCGCGCCCGATACCTCGAAGCCCTTCGATACAAGCGTGTGTCTTTGCTTTCCCGACGTGTATGAAGTAGGGATGAGCAATCTGGGCACACGCATACTTTATTTTCTCATGAACGGCCTTGACGGCGTCGTGTGCGAAAGATGCTATGCTCCGTGGACGGATTATGCCGATTTTCTAAGAAACGAGGGCAGTCCGCTTGTCAGTCTGGAAAACAAAAAGCCTTTTAAAGACTTCGATTTCGTCGGTTTTTCGCTTCAATACGAATTATCTTATTCCAATATGCTTCTTATGCTGGACCTTGCCGGCTTTCCGCTGCTTGCAAAGGACAGGGGAGACGAGTTTCCCATTGTCATCGCGGGCGGTCCCTGCACGGTCAATCCGGAGCCCGTGGCGGCGTTTGTCGATATTTTTATGCTGGGCGAGGGGGAAACGCCTTGGCCGCAGCTGCTCGAATTGTACAAGCTCAACAGAGGCATGAAAAAAAGAGATTTTCTGCGCCTTGCGGCGGATACTCTCGATTGTCTTTATCTTCCCGAGCGCGTAAACGTGCGCACGGAAAATGGCAGAACGGTTGAAGTGCGCTATGAAAAAAAGGTAAAAAAACACAAGGAAAAAAATCTGGACGAGAGCTTTTTCCCCAAAACCGCGCTTGTGCCCAATCTTGAAATCGTCCACGACCGAGCCGTTGCCGAGCTGTTCCGCGGCTGCGCCAACGGGTGCAGATTTTGTCAGGCGGGTTTTATTTACCGCCCGGTCAGGGAGCGTTCTCCGGATACGGTTGTCGCTATTTGCCGTTCTTTGCTTTTGAGCACGGGCTACGACGAGCTTTCGCTCAACAGTCTTTCGACGGGCGATTACAGCGGATTGAAGGAGATTGTGGCCCGACTCAAACCCTTTGTCAAAGAGCGCGGAGTAAAGCTCAGCCTGCCGAGTCTGAGAATGGACAGCTTCGACGGCGAGACGGCGGATACGGAGCGAAAAAGCTCTCTTACCTTCGCGCCCGAAGCGGGAACGCAGCGTCTGCGAGACGTTATAAACAAAAACATAACGGAGGAGAATATCTTTAACACTCTCGCTCAGGCGTTTGAAAGAGGGTATTCGTCGGTAAAATTTTATTTCATGCTCGGTCTGCCCACCGAAACGGACGAGGATGTGGAGGGCATAGTAAATCTGGCGGCTGCGGTGAAAAAGCTGTACAGGGAGCGCAGAACGTCGGGAAAGGAGCTGCGACTGAGCATTTCCGCGGCGACCTTTATTCCCAAGCCCTTTACGCCGTTCCAATGGGAGGGCTTTGCCCAAAGGGAGGACATAGAGCGCAAGCAAAGCTATCTCAAATCCCGTCTTAAAAAGCTGGGGGTGGGCTTTTCCTATCACGATTACGACACGTCTTTTATGGAAGCGCTGCTTGCGCGCGGAGGACGCGAAATGAGCGCGGTGCTTTTGGAGGCTTATCGCGGAGGAGCCCGCTTCGATTCTTGGGACGAGCATTTTGATTTCAAAATATACGACGCCGCGCTGAAAAAATGCGGAACAGACGTCGGCGCCGTCGTCGGCAAAAAATCCTTCGACGAAGTTCTGCCTTGGGATTTCGTAGACGTGGGCGTGGAAAAAAGTTATTTGAAAAGAGAAGCGGAAAGGGCTTACGCCGCAAAGACCACTCCGTCATGCCTTAAACAATGCAACGGCTGCGGACTGCAAAAGGAGGGATTGTGCAAATGATAGCAATCAAATATGCCAAGCGTTATCCTTTGTCTATGATTTCACAGTCCGATATGCTCAACGTAATAAAAAGAATTTTGACGCGGGCGGGCGTAAAGGTCGAATATTCGGCGGGCTTCAATCCGCATATGCTTCTGTATTTTTCGCCCGCGCTTTCGCTGGGCATAGAGAGCGAGTGCGAATACGTTTGCGCCGCCGCGGGATATGCGCCCGATTTGATAGAAAAACTCAATGACGCGGCTCCGTCTGGTTTCGAGTGCCTCAAAGTTTTTTCTTTGCCCTGTGAACCCAACCTTACCGCGAGGTCTTACGCCGCGCATTATGTGTTCAAAGCGCGCGGACTTGGAAAGCAGAAACTTTCTTCCATTGCGGGAAACCCCGATTTTACCGTCTTGTTCAAGGACAAGAACGGTGAAAAAGTCAAATCCGCCGGCGAAAAAATCTATATGCTCAAAGCTGTCGGCGATGACGCCGCGGAAGCCGTGCTTGCCTGCGGCAACGACAATCTGCGCGCCGACAGAGTGTTGAAGCAGCTGTGTGCGGATTTTTCTCTCGATTGGGACGCCGCAACGGTAACCAAAATCAGACTGCTGCTTGACGGAGCGGAGGACGCGGACGAATTTCTTTTGAAGCTGCAAAAAAACGCGGCCGCAGCTTGCAAAAATTGAAGAAAATGCAAAAAGCCGGACAAAACTTGTCCGGCTTTTGTCGATTAAAGATAGTATTTCATGTCTTCGATTATCTGTTCGAGATATTCGATAACGTCGCGCGCAAGCGTCATGGTTTCGGGATTTATTTCGGGCGTATGCCTTAAAAGCTTGCCAAGCTCCACGATGCCGTTGGTGCTGCCCAAAATAATCATCTCTGCGGATTTCGACACCGAATCGTCCGCGAGCATTTTCATTTTTATGCTTGCTTTTGCGAAAAATTGTCCCGCGCCGAATTTTTCCTCCAAAGTGCTGCCGATTTTGTCCGCAAGCTCGTCGCAGCGCTTGGCAAATTCGGTGTAGCGTCCGACCTGCTGTTTTAAAATCTCCACAAACTTGTCGTTTTTCATGTTGGGTATGACTGTTTCCGTGGAGTGAATCGCCATAGTGACAACCTTTTTGAGCGAATTTAAAACCTTTATGGAATTGACGTAATTGGTATTTTTGCCGCTGCCGTTCCAATCGTAATTTACGTAATCCGTGTTTTTGACGCCGCCCGAGCGTTTATTCGTATCTGCCATCGTTTTCCACCTCGTTGTAGGAGTCGGTAGAGGGGATGCGCTTGGAGTTGTAAAACTCCTTCACCGAGCCGTTGTCGGGCGCCTTTTCCGAAGGCGTTTCGTAAGCCTCGTCAAGGTCCTGACTCAATTTGCTCGACGCGAGCACCTCTTTGTTGAGAAACACGGGCGTAACCGTGTCGCCGTACTGTTCGGTTTCGGGAAGAGCCTGAAACGTGCCCTTGTTGTTTTCGTGTCTCATGCCGTCCTTTGAGTCGGACACGTCGCGGGCGTTGTTTACGGACTGCGCAAACTGTTCCTGGTAGTCTGCCACGGGCTGGTTTTCCCCGTCCTTGTCGATGTAAGCGTCGCTGTAATTGAACCATTTGTTGCGCGCCGTTTCGGGGTGCGCGTTGTAATTGTTGCCGTGAATATCTTTTTCGGACATAATAATTCTCCTTTTTACGGTTTTTGTTTTTAGTATTTGCATCAAATTCAAAAACATACGGAAAAAAGCGGCAAAATATTTGACAAGCCGTCCGCCTTGTGATAAAGTATTCGGGAGCCGCTTAAGACGGGTTTTTTTCAAGCGCATTTTTGCCGCCCGATTGCTTAGCGAGACTGGACAGAGGAGGTAAAACCATGTACGCAATTATCCTTACGGGCGGAAAGCAATACCGTGTCGAAAAGGACATGAGACTCACGGTGGAAAAGGTTTCCGCAGAGGTGGGCGAAAAGGTGAGCTTTAACGCGCTTATGTACGCCGACGACAAACAGACGCTTATCGGCGCGGACGCCGCCAAGGTCAAGGTCGAGACGGAAGTTGTGGAGCACGGAAAAGGCAGGAAGCTTACGATATTCACTTACAAAGCCAAGAAGAATATCCGCAAAAAGCAAGGTCACAGACAGCCTTTTACCACGCTTAAAGTAAACAGCATCACGGTCGGCTGAGATGACCGAAATAAAAGTCACAAAAAAGAACGGCTCCGTCGTCAGAGTGGTGTGCGACGGTCACACGGGTTACGGAGTCGAAGGCGAGGACATAGTTTGCGCCGCTTTGTCCAGCATAGTGCAGACGGCGCTGCTCGGACTGCTTGCGGTCGCCCGCGTCAACGTGGATTTTGTCAGAGACGACGGCGACGGACGTTTGGAATTTTCCGTTCCCGAGCTTGACGAGCGCATGAGACACGACGCCGACGTTATTCTGGACACTATGCTGTGCGGAGTTTCGGATTTGAGAGAGGCGTATTCGGACTTTATCGATTTGGAGGTCAACTGATGTTTATCAACATTCAATTGTTCGCCCACAAAAAGGGAATGGGCAGTTCAAAAAACGGCAGAGACAGCGAAAGCAAAAGATTGGGCGCCAAAAGAGCGGACGGTCAGGCTGTGCTTGCTGGCAATATACTCGTGCGTCAGCGCGGCACAAGGATTCATCCCGGCAACAACGTAGGCTTGGGCAAGGACGACACCTTGTTTGCATTGATTGACGGCGTAGTCAAATTTGAACGCAAGGGCAAAGAAATGAAACAGGTCAGCGTTTATCCCAACGACTGAGAAAACAGAGACATTAAGGGGCGGCTTAAACCGCTCCTTGTTTTTTAGGAGAAAAAGATGAAAGCGCAAAAGACGGAAAACGGAATAACCGTGTTGCAGGCCGATTGCTTCAACCCGCGGGATATATTGGAGTGCGGGCAGATTTTCAGGTTCGACAGGGACGGCGAGGGGAATTATCGCGTCTTTTCTCTCGACAAGTACGCCGAAATAAAAAAGACAAACGACGGATACTTCATATCGACGGACTCTCCCGATTATTTCTACGATTTTTTCGATTTGGACAGGGATTACGGCGTGATTTGCGAAAAGCTGTCCTCCTCTTACGACGTGATGAAGCGCGCTGTCGAATTCGGCAGAGGTATAAGAATACTCAGGCAAAATCTCGAAGAAATGATTTTTTCCTTCATCATTTCCGCCAACAACAACATAAAGCGCATACAGCTCATCATCGGCAGGATTTGCGAGGCGCTCGGAGAAAAAACGCCTTTCGGCTACGCTTTTCCGTCGGTGAAAAAATTGGCGGAAGTGAGCTCTCCCGATTTCTATTTCCGTCTCGGGGCGGGGTACCGCGCGCCTTATATTTACGAAACGGCAAATGCTTTGAAGGAAGGCTTTGAATTGGACAGGCTCAAAGAACTCGACTCTGTCAAAGCGCGCAAAGCGCTGCTTGATTTGAAAGGCGTAGGAGCAAAAGTAGCCGACTGCATAATGCTTTTCGGACTTAATCGTTTCGACGTGTTCCCCGTGGACACCTGGGTGAAAAAGGTTTACCACCGTTATTTCGAGACGGGCTTGAAGGACTCTGAGATTTCGACCTTTTTCGTGGATACCTTCGGCGATTTGTCGGGCTTTGCCCAACAATATCTTTTTTATTTCCTGCGAACTATGGACAAAGGCGGAAAAATGTAGTATAATACGCTTATTCGGAGGTGCATAATGCTTAAAGAATTGAATATCGCGCTGTTTGCGGACGCCGACAACTGCGGTTTGGAGTACAGTCATTTTGACAACACGCTTTTCCAGCTCAACGAGATGGGGAACGTCGTGTACGGAAAAATTTACGGCGTGTCCGACAGAAAACATAAGGAAATCATCAACGATATAAACAAATTCGGTTTTGATATGGCGCCGGTAATGAGAGTGAAAAAACGCGGCTCCAAAGTTTTCGACAACCGTATTTTAATCGACGTCATGGACGAGGTGCTTTCAAACGGCAATATCGACGCGGTATGCATCGTCGCCGCGCGCGCGGACATGGTGCCTCTTTACAGCAGACTGCACAAGCTGGGCGTTAAAATAGTGGCGTTGGACAATGTGGACGACGAAAGCCTTGCCTTTGTGGACGAGGTGCTTGACATAGGTCTTGTGGACGTAATCAAGCTTCCCAAGCCCGCGACTCACGCCGCAGCGCCTGAAACGAACGAAAAAACGGAGGAGACGGCTCCCGACGTGCAAAACGAAAACGTGCAAAACGAAGTTGAAACAAATGCCGCTCCCGCAGAGGTTGAAGACAACGGCTTGTCCGAAGCACAGAGCGCACAGTCGGTGGTTTCGGCAAAGCCCGACGAGGATGCGGAAATTCTTAAACAAATCGAGGAGGTCAAGGCGCAGCAAACGCCCGTTTCCAACGACGACGAGCAGCTTCTCGACGAAATCAAGAAGCTTCTTGAAGAATTTAATACGGAAAGCGATTGAGCAGCAAAGCTCGGCGGTCCTTAAGGGACCGCTTTTTGTTTGTTCCGCAAGTTAAAAAACGCTCTCCGCTTTCATATAATAGAACGAAAGCGCCGTATGGCGCGAAAAGGAGAGCAGGTGAGAAAATTCGACTCAGAGGTGGCTAAGATTCTCGATTTGGAATTGGCGGCGTTGGTCAATTCCTTCAAATACTCCGTTTACGGGGGGCATACCGTAGTCGTCGAGGGACACAGGGGACTCGTGAGCTTTTCCTCCGAAAAAATTATTTTCAGGTTGGGAAAAACCGAGCGCCTCGAAATAATCGGTGAAGAGATATCAATAAAACAGCTTACAAAAAATTTCACCGTCGTAACGGGAAAAATCAAGGGGGTTTCAAATGGCTGAAAAGAGCTCTTACGCTACATATCTTGTGGAGGGGCTGAATACCGAAAAAAACCTTAATTTTCTCTGCGGAAACGGTATTTGTCTGTACGAGGTAAAAAAAATCAACAAAAAACAATACTTTGTGACCGTCCCCTTCAAGGAACGCAAAAAGTTGATTGCTTTATTGAAAAATAGGTGCTATAATATAAAATTGATAAAAAGCGGCGGCTTTTTGGGATTTTTGGAAAAAATCAAAACGCGCTTCGTGCTAGCGACGCTTGTGTTCGCGGCTTTCTGCGGTCTGTTCGTCGCAAGCCGTTTCGTGTGGGACATAGAGGTGAACGGAGACGCGGACGCGGCGGCGGTGCTTGCCGTGCTCGAAGAAAAGGGCATAAAAAAGGGCTGTCCGCTGTCGCGGATAAACATAGACGAAACGGAAAATTTCCTTTCCTCGCGCATAGAAAGCAGTATGTATTGTCTGCTTGACGTCGAGGGCTGCCGCCTTTACGTCACGGTCATAGAAAGGGAATCCGCGCCTCCCGTCGTGGATTTGAATCAACCCGTGGATTTGGTTTCGGAGTACGACGGAGTACTCACAAGGCTGCTCACCGTTTCCGGTACGCCCGCGGTAAACGTGGGGGACAGGATAAGCAAGGGACAGGTAATAATCAGCGGCGTGCGCACCTACAACGACGGAACCACCGCTCCCGTGAGGGCGATGGGCGAGGCGTGGGCGACGGTCGAGTGCACGGGCGAGGCGGTTTTTTCCGAAACCAAAACCGTGCTTGAGGAAACGGGAGATTTTTATTATACGACGTATATAGGCTTGTGGGGCTACGATTCGATTCCCAAGGAAAAGAAAAAATACGAGTTCAGCAAATTCGAGGACGAAGTTTTCAGGCTTTTCCCGCTTGGTATCAGGGTGGTCAGGCGACGGGTGTCGGAGTTGAAGGAGAGGGCTGTTTCCGCGTCCTTAGAAGAAAGTCTGCCGGCATTGAGGGAGGAAGCGTTGAGCAATGCGCTAAAAAACGCGCCTTTCAAGCAATACGACAGAGTCGAATACGTTACGTTTAAGCGTGACAACAAAACGGTCGTAAGGGCAATAATATACGGCGACGTGAACATAATAGGTTTAAACGAAGGAGATAAAGAGTTTGGCAAAAAAGACGGCGAAAATTAACGCGGGCTCGGTTGACGCTTTGATAAAGCTGTTCGGCTCGTGCGACGAAAACATCAACATGATAAAGGACAAGCTCGACGTCGAGGTGGTGAACAACAAGGGAGAATTCTGTTTTTCGGGCGAAGAGGAAAACGTGGACGCCGCTCTCGAGGTGACGAAAAAATTGCTCAACTACATCGGCAAGGGCGAGGAAGCGGATATAGGCAGGGTGAGCTACATCTGCGACTGCGCTCTCGACGGTCGTCTTGACGAAATCGACCAGCTTTTGAACGACGTAGTGGCGGTTACCTTTCGCGGCAAGCTGATAAAAAGCAAGACCGTAGGACAGAAAAAATATGTGGACGCGATTAAAAAAAACACCGTGACAATCGGCGTCGGACCTGCGGGTACGGGCAAAACCTATCTTGCCGTGGCGCTTGCCGTGTCGGCGCTCAAAGAAAAAAAGGTGGATAAAATCATACTTACGCGTCCCGCCGTCGAGGCGGGAGAAAAACTCGGCTTTCTGCCAGGCGACCTTCAGGAAAAGGTAAATCCCTATCTGCGTCCCCTGTACGACGGATTGCAGGAGATGTTGGGGCTTGACAGCTATCAGAAGCTTATGGAAAAGGGAGTCATAGAGGTTGCGCCGCTGGCCTATATGCGGGGCAGGACGCTCAACAACGCTTTTATCATTCTCGACGAGGCGCAGAACACCACGCGCGAGCAGATGAAAATGTTTTTGACAAGACTTGGAGAAAACAGTATAATGGTTGTTACCGGCGACCTGACTCAGATTGACCTGCCCGAAGGCAAAAAGAGCGGGCTTAAAAATGCAGTGACGGTTCTTAAAGACGTAAAGGACATAGCAATCAGATTTTTGTCCGAAAAGGACGTCGTGCGTCATCCATTGGTGCAGGAGATAGTCAAGGCATACGAAAGAGCCGAAAAAAGGCAAGGAGTTTGATTTTTGAAGAACAGGCTGACAAAAAATCAGGCGATATTCTGTATGGCGGCGTATGTCGTTTTTTACGCGCTGCTTACGGCGTGCTGCCTGCTGCTTTTCGTAAGAAAATCCGATGAGGAATTTTTCGTCAAGCTGGGATATTTTATCGTGCTTGCGGTATTTCTCGGCGCGATTTTTCTGTATTTTTATTTTGCGGATATAGAAATTTTAAAGAGCAGACGCAAGTTGCTTGCGGTTATATGCGTTACATTCGTCTGTTTTCTGATTTCGATTTTTATTTCCAAGGTCAACGTATTTCTCTCTCCGTACGCCTTATGCGCGTTGGTTTTGACTTTGCTTCTGGGGCACAGAGTAGCGTTGTTCACGTCTTTGTTCACGGTCATCATATATTTCGTGTCCAATCTTATTTTTTCCGACTTGACCGGAGCGGAGCTTTACGGAGCGTTTTTCGAAGCAATTGTAACGATTATTTTGGCGGTTTTCGCGTCCGGCAGGCACATAAAGCGGATACATTACGTTTTTGTGGGCATCAGCATTTCCGTTGTCGCTGCGGCTACGGTCGGGCTTTCATATCTGTTGTTTTACATTCCCGGATATTCGCCTCTCAAAATCGGCTTGGGAGCCGCTTACGCCGCGGGCAGCGGACTTTTAGACGTTATGCTCATGTTTCTGCTCGTGCCCGCCTTGGAAAGGCTGTTCAATCTGACTACCGATTTCAGGCTTGCGGAGCTTACAAGCACCAACAATCCGCTAATCAAGCGGCTTTTCAACGAGGCGCCCGGCACCTTCAACCACAGCCTTACGGTTGCAAACTATGTCGAGGCGTGCGCAATGGCAATCGGAGAGGATACCTTTCTTGCGCGTGCGGCGGCATATTTCCACGACATAGGCAAGCTGAAAAACCCCAATTATTACGTGGAAAATCAGACGGACGGTCACAACCCGCACGACGAAATTGCGCCCGAGCTGAGCGTTTCCTTGCTGAAAAAGCACATAATGTATGGAGTTATGCTTGCAAGGGAATACGGCTTGCCCAAGGAGCTTGAAAGCGCGATAACGGAGCATCACGGCTCGTTTCCCATGAAATTCTTTTATTACAAAGCGAGAAAAATTACGGAAGGCGAGCTTGACCTTAAAAATTATTCATACGACGGTCCCACCCCGACAAGCAAAATCAACGGAATGCTGATGATAGTGGACGCAAGCGAGGCGGCTTTGAGGTCGCTTAACGTAAACGACGCCTTGGCGGCGGAGCGTCTTGTAGACAACATAGTTAAAGAAAGGCTTGATTTGGGGCAATTCGACAACTGCGACCTGACGATGAACGAAATCAACATAGTAAAGCAGACCATAGTGACGACCTACGTCGGCATAAGGCACGAGCGGGTGAAGTATCCCGACGTCAAGCTGTCCGCACCGGAGGGCGAAAAATGAAAATTTATTTTTCGGGAGCGCGTATCGGCGAAAAAAGGCTGTTGTCAAGGGTACTTGACTACGCGGTTGAAAATCTGCGTCAGCCGGAGCGGCTTTCGCTTTCGCTCTCTTTTCTCGACGAGGAAAAAATGCGCGCGCTCAACAAGGAAACGCGAGGCGCGGACAAGCCTACCGATGTTTTGAGTTTTCAGTATCTCGACTACATAAAGGCGGGAGAAAAGGTCGATTTGGACAGAAAGGAATATTTCGACGTCGTTACGGGGCTTGTGGATTTGGGAGAAATATATATCTGCCGCAGCATTGCGCGACGGCAGGCAAAGGAGTACGGCCACAGCGTCAAAAGAGAAAAGGCGTTTCTTGCGCTTCACGGTCTTTTGCATCTGCTGGGCTACGACCATGACGGCGGCGAGGACGAAAGGGAAATGTTCGCAATTCAGGAAAATTTCCTTGACGCGCTCGATTTGAAAAGGAGTTGAGATGAAAAGCGGTTACATTGCAATCGTGGGCAAGGCAAACGCCGGCAAATCCACGCTGTTAAACAGCCTTGTCGGGCAGAAAATATCCATAGTCAGTCCTAAGCCGCAGACCACGCGCGACAATATTACGGGCATATATACGGAGAGCGACTGTCAGATGATTTTCGTGGATACTCCGGGCGCTCTCAGACCGTCCAACAGACTTGGCGACTACATGGTAAAAAACATAGAGGCGGCGACTGTGGACGTTGATTGCGTCTTGCTTGCGCTGGACGGTCACGACGGAATAGACGAAAGCGAGCTGGCTTTGGCGGAAAAATATTCCGCCCTTGACGCGCCGCTGGTGGTTGCCGTCACCAAAACCGACATCACGCAGCCGGAAAAACTTTTTCCCGAGCTTGAAAAACTCAACTCTTTTCCCAAAATCAGGGAAGTCTTTGCGGTGAGCGCAAAAAAGAACAGAGGCGTGGACGAGTTGAGAAACGGTTTGAAAAAATATCTCGGCGACGAAATCATGTATTTTGCCGAGGACGAGGTGACGGACAGACCTCTGCGTTTTCTCGTGTGCGAGACTCTGCGGGAAAAAATTCTGCTTTGCTGCGAAAGCGAGGTGCCGCACGGCGTGGGCATTGTGCTCAACAAAATGGAGTTTGACGAACAGAAGCGCGTTTGGTTCATAGACCAAAACATAATTGTGGAAAAACAGTCCCACAAACCGATTATTTTGGGCAAAAACGGCGCCATGCTCAAAAGCATAGCCACCCATGCGCGCGCAAGCATGGAAAAGCTTTTGGGGGACAGGGTTTTTTTGGAGCTGTGGATAAAGGTCAAGCCTAATTGGCGGGACAATCCGTATATGCTCAATGAAATAGGTTACGACAAAAGCTCCGTTTGAAAGGGTGTGCCCCAAAAATTTTTTAATATACGTCGCCGTTTTCGTATATTTAATTTGCACGCAACTCAAACTAAAAACGGAGGCTTGTTTTATGCGTGAAAAGGAGCTTTTGTGGGAGATGTTCGTAAAAACGGGAAACCCGTCTTATTATTCTTTGTACAGAAAATTGAGCACCGATGATAGAGAAAATTAAAGCTCTTGTGTTGAGAGCGGCGGATTTTAAGGAAAACGACAAGCTGTTGCTGCTCTACTGCGGCGAATACGGCAAAATCACGGCAAGCATACGCGGCGTAAAAAAGCCCGGCGCCAAGCTGAAATTCGCGGCGGAGCCGTTTTGTTTCGGGGAATTCATGCTTTCGGTCAAAGACGGACGCTACGCCGTGACCAACTGTACGGAAATCGAAAGCTTTTTTTCTTTGCGCGGCGACGTTGTTACATATTGCTGCGCGGGCTGCGTCGTCGAGCAGCTTGCCAATACGGGACAGGAAAATCAGTCGGAGCCGCAGCTTTTGTTGCTTGCGTTGAAGACGCTCAAAGCGTTGGAGGAAAAAAACGCGACTTCCAAGACAATTCTGATAAAATTCCTGCTTGAAAGCATGAAGACGGCGGGGTTCGGTCTTTCCTTCGACAAATGCAGCATGTGCGGCAGCCGCACCTTTGACAGAATGTATCTTAATCTGGATATAGGAGGCGCCGTATGCCCGCTGTGCAAACACGACTGCTCCTCCCGCGAGCTTGACGCGAGAGTTTTCAATTGTCTGCGCACGGTAGATTTGCAGCCCTTTGATAGACTTTCCGCTCTGAGATTCGACGCATTCGAGAATGATTGTCTCAAAGCTTTGGACGCGTATGTCGCGAGCGTAATTAAAAAACTTAACAGCCTGCAAATGTTGTTGAAAATGTAAAATTTTTTATTAAAACCCAAAAAAGTCACTCAATCTGTTGTTAAAGGCGAAAATATTTGTTAAAATGTAAAGCGGTCTTGATGCCAAAGACCGCGTTTTTTATGCAATTACTATATGGAGGAAGATATATGACAAAGTACGTTTACCTGTTCAACGAAGGAAACGGCAAAATGCGCGAGCTTTTGGGCGGCAAAGGAGCCAACCTTGCCGAGATGATGAATCTCGGTCTTCCCGTACCCGACGGCTTTACCGTCACGACGGAGGCGTGCAACAAGTATTACGAGGACGGAAAAACGCTTTCCGAGGAAGTCAGAGAGCAGATTTTCCAAGCGCTTGAAAAGACGGAAAAGAAGCTGGGCAAAAAGCTGGGCGACGTCAAAAATCCCTTGCTCGTGTCTGTGCGCAGCGGCGCGAGAGCGTCCATGCCGGGCATGATGGACACTATACTCAATCTCGGACTCAACGACGAAACGGTAGAGGGGCTGGCAACGCTTACGAGCAATCCCCGTTTTGCTTACGACAGTTACAGACGTTTTATACAGATGTTTTCCGACGTCGTTATGGAAATTTCCAAGGACAATTACGAAAAGCTTTTGGAAAAGGCAAAGCAGGCCAAGGGCGTGACGCTTGACACCGAGCTTGACGCAAACGACCTCAAAAAACTCGTAGTCGAATTTAAGCAGACCTATAAAAAACTCAAAGGAGAGGAATTTCCCCAAGACCCCAAGGAGCAGCTCATACAGGCGGTTCTTGCGGTGTTCCGCAGCTGGGACAACCCGAGAGCAATTTATTACAGAAGGATGAACGATATTCCCTCCGATTGGGGAACGGCGGTCAACGTGCAATCGATGGTTTTCGGCAACATGGGCGAGGACTCGGGAACGGGCGTTGCCTTTACACGCAATCCCGCAACGGGCGAAAAGCAGCTGTTCGGCGAGTATCTGATGAACGCGCAGGGCGAGGACGTCGTGGCGGGAATCCGTACTCCTCAATCCATAGCTCAGCTCGAAAAGCAGAACAAGGCGGTTTACGAACAGTTTGTCGGCATCTGCAAAATCCTCGAAGACCATTACAGGGATATGCAGGACATGGAGTTCACAATCGAAAGAGGCAAGCTTTATATGCTTCAAACGCGCAACGGCAAGCGTACCGCCGTCGCCGCGCTCAAAATAGCCATTGATATGGTGGAAGAGGGCAGAATAGACGAAAAGGAAGCCGTATTGAGAATCGAGCCCAAGCAGCTTGACGCTCTGCTGCACCCTCAGTTCGACCCCGATGCTCTCAAAAAGGCCAAGCCGATTGCCACCGCGCTTGCCGCAAGTCCGGGCGCTGCCTGCGGAAAGGTTTACACCACGGCGGAAAAAGCCATTGCGGCGGCTGCAAAGGGTGAAAAGGTAGTGCTGGTAAGACAGGAAACCTCTCCCGAGGACATCGAGGGCATGGCTGTTTCGCAGGGCGTTCTTACCGCGTGCGGCGGCATGACCTCCCACGCCGCGGTAGTTGCGCGCGGCATGGGTACCTGCTGCGTTGCGGGCTGCAAAGAGCTGATTATCGAAGCGGGCAACGATTTCTTCCATATAAACGGAAAAAAATACAACGAGGGCGACGTGATTTCGCTTGACGGAAGCACGGGCAATGTTTACGGAGAGGCTATTCCTACAATGGAGGCGTCCGTGACCGGCAATTTCGGCACAATCATGAGCTGGGCAAACAAGTACCGCGTCATGAAGGTAAGAACCAACGCCGACACTCCCAAAGACGCAGCCAACGCCGTGCGTTTCGGTGCGGAAGGCATAGGTCTCTGCCGCACGGAGCATATGTTCTTCGACAGCGACAGAATCATGCCCATGCGCGAAATGATTGTGTCCAAAACGGAGCAGGAGCGCAGAAAAGCGCTTGCAAAACTGCTGCCCATGCAGAGAAAGGACTTTGAAGGCATTTACGAGGCCATGGAGGGCAGACCCGTCACCATACGCTTCCTCGACCCGCCTCTGCATGAATTTCTCCCCCACAAGGATGAGGAAATAAAAGAGCTCGCCCAACAGATGGGACTTGGTTTTTCGGAGCTTAAAGCCACCGTTATCGGTCTGCACGAGTTCAATCCCATGCTCGGTCACCGCGGCTGCCGTCTTTCCGTGACGTATCCGGAGATTGCGGAAATGCAGACCAGAGCCGTAATAGAAGCGGCGCTCAACGTCAAAAAGAGCAAAGGCTACGATATCGTGCCCGAAATCATGATTCCTCTTGTAGGAGAGCTTAAAGAGCTAGAATTTGTCAAAAATGTCGTGGACACAACGGCAAAGAAGGTCATGGAGGAGCGCGGCGAAAAAATAAATTATCTCGTGGGCACTATGATAGAGGTTCCCCGCGCGGCAATCACGGCTTCGGAAATCGCAAAAGCGGCTCAGTTTTTCAGCTTCGGCACAAACGATCTTACGCAGATGACTTTCGGTTTCTCGCGCGACGACGCCGGCAAGTTCCTGCCCTACTATTACGAAAAGAAGATTTTTGAAAGCGACCCGTTTGCCAGACTCGACAGGTCGGGCGTAGGCAAGCTCGTAGAAATGGCGGTGGAGGGCGGAAGAAAAACCCGTCCCGACATCAAGCTCGGTATCTGCGGCGAACACGGCGGCGACCCCAGCTCGGTTGAGTTCTGCCACAACATCGGGTTGGCGTACGTTTCCTGCTCGCCTTTCAGAGTGCCTATTGCCATTCTTGCGGCGGCGCAAGCAAATATTAAACGTCCGAGGTAAACATATATAGTGGTTTAACTAAGTTGTACCACAAGATATTGTGTTTTTAGGGCTTACCCCGATAATGGGGTAAGCCCTTTTTCTGTGCTGAAAATGCTCTGAAACAGGCTTAAAAAGTGCTATTTCCATATAAGTTGAACACTTGATTTTTACTATAAGATATGGTATAGTATAGGCAGGGTGAGGTAACAAAATGACGGATTATAAGTCAATACTTTTGTATTATTATAAAGGGAACACAAACACGCAGATAGCTACCATTTGCGGTTGTTCGCGTACAACTGTCATCAAGACAATAAAAAGAGCAAAGGAATTGAATTTGAAATTGCCTCTACCGGCTACGCTGCGCGATTCTGATTTGTATTTAATGCTTTACCCCAAAAGGGGTAAAAGAAAGGGATACTATATACCGGATATTCACAGCATAGAAAAAGACCGCAAAAAGCGTAGGTTTTCTAAATTTCGTGCTTGGCAAAAATACTGTCGTGTTGCCAAAAGAGAAGGGTATAAAGCATACAGTAAATCAAGATTTTACAGTCTATTTCATGAATATGGCTCTGCGGGTGCGAGGTTTCATGTAAAAAAGAGCAAGAATATAGGCGACATACTTGGGTTTTCATTGTTGCAGAGCAGATACTCAAACGATGCTACTTCTTTTGAACTTGTTGAAAAACAAATGGACGATTGGTGTAAAGAGCGAAGATTGGATAAATTTAAGATCTGGGATTTGAGAGTAGCAGGATTTTAGTACAAATTTTTTAAGTAGGCTTCAATATGGTTGACATAAGGCTCCGTTTATCATATAATTCATATAAATATGAAAAGTATGGAATATATGAGGAGGTAGAACAAAAGTGGAAATTCCCAAAGGGCATTATATCTTCGGTACTGTAAAAGTAGGAGAGCGCGGGCAGATCGTCATTCCGCGCGAGGCGCGAGATAAATTCAATATAAAGGCGGGTGATACGCTCCTTGTGCTCGGTGACGAAAAGTGGGGTATCGCCGTGACCAAATCAGACGTGTTACAGAAATTCGCGTCGGACATCTTTCAGAAGATGGAGGGCGGCAGCGATGAGTGAGTTTGAAAATACAAACCTGCCTTTTCTTGAAAAAGATTGTACAGAAATTTTCGGCGAAGAGCAGGGGAAAATGGTATTCGGTAAAACACTTGAAATTTACCACGAGCTTACCCGTAAAGCCGACTACCGTAACAACGATGCGATCAGGTTTCATATGACGGTAAAACTCTTTCCCGCTATGAGTTACTATAAAGCATTGCAGGCTTTGGAAATTGACGACGCCATAGAAAAGGTCAGAAGAGAAACGCAGAAAGCCGCTCTTATAAACAAGCAGAATAACGCAAAGTTTGCGCGCATGCCGTTCGTTTTTGCAATGTATCGAATGGGCGTGAAAAAGCACATGGCAAAGAACTTCCCTCACGAAGGCTGGAAAACGGAGTGGGTTCGCTGCGACGGAAAAGAAATACACTTCAATCTCCGTTCCTGCTTGTATTACGACATCTGCGTGGAGAACGGCTGCCCCGAACTCTGTCAGGTTTATTGCGAAAACGACAATATCGCCTTTTCCGGGCTTATGCCGAAGATACGCTTTGAAAGAGCGGGAACGATCGGCGAAGGCGCAGCTTGCTGCGATTTTCATTTTATCAACGCAAAAAAGAAAGCCGATAAGAATTGAATCATATAGATTATAGCGCGGGGGTAAGTAGCCTCCGCTATTTTTTGCGAAAAATTTTTTGATTACCGCCGCAAAACTCTTGACAGGAGAAGAGCATATGATTATAATGATAATTGAATTATCGGTAATTAAATTATCATAGGAGGTAGGCATGTCGGTTGCGGACAGGAGCATCGATCCTCGCATCATGGAGAGCGCGAAAGAGGAGTTCCTGCAAAAGGGATTTTTGGATGCGTCTTTGCAGGAGATCTGCAAAAAAGCGGGGGTTACGACGGGCGCACTGTACAAGCGGTTTAAGGGCAAAGAAGAACTTTTCTGCGCGCTGGTGGAGAGCACCGTTCAAGACCTCGAAGAGGTAGTGCGGCAAAAATCCGTTTTGCCCGCCACGCTAACGGACGAACAACTTAAAAAGGCGTGGGACATGGACAGGGAATATATGCAGTGGTGGTTTAATTATCTCTACGACCGCTACGATGAAATGCGACTGCTGCTCGTCTTTTCAGACGGAACGAAGTACGCGAACTTCGAGCACGAATGGGTGGAGAATATGAGCCATACTACCTATGCGTATTACAAGGAGGCGCAGAGGCGCGGCCTGACAAAGACGGACATCTCCGAAAAGGAGATGCACGTCATGCTGTCCGCCTTTTGGACGGCGATCTGTGAGCCGCTCATCCACGGATTTACAAAGGAGGAGGCAGGGCGCATATCCGATTTAATGTGCGGACTGTTCGACTGGTATAAAATGCTCGGTTTCGAGCGGTAAATTTTGCCGCCCGCAGAGGCGGCAATTCTTTCGGTATATTGTTCGCATATGCGAACAAATAAAAGTACAGGAGGCTGTATGATAAAAAGTATCTTGAAGTACGCGGGTAAGTACAAGATTCTTACCATTGTGGCGACGGTCATGGTCATCATAGCAGTGGCGGCGCAGATCTTGCCATACATATTCGCATATCAGATCATCTCGCCGCTGATTGCGGGCGAGAGCATAACATGGCAGTTCGCCGCGGGCAGAGTGGTGGGCGTTGCCGTCTGTCTTGTTCTGAACTTCGTGTTCTATCTCGGCGGGCTGTCCCTTTCGCACATTGCGGCGTTCAACACGCTGTATAATCTGCGCGTGAGCTTGCAGGGAAAAATGGAAAAACTGCCCCTCGGCGTGGTGCAGGAGAAGGGGACGGGAAACTTGAAAAAGCTGTTCGTGGACGACGTGGAGAGCATGGAACTTCTGCTCGCGCACGCCATACCCGAAGGCATCGGCAATCTGCTCATTCCCATTGGCGTGTTTATTGCCATGTTCGCGATCGATTGGAAACTCGCGCTCTTAACACTTATTATGCTTCCCATTGGCGTATGGGCGGTCATGATGATGACGCGCGCCGGCTTTGCTAAAATGGACAGTTATTACCGCTCGGCGCAGGTCATGAACAACACCATCATCGAATACGTCAACGGCATGGAAGTCGTCAAAGTGTTCGGCAGGGACGGCGACTCTTATAAACGGTATAAAAAGGACGTGGAGGCGTACCGCGATTTTACGCTTGACTGGTACCGTGTGTGCTGGCCGTGGATGGCGGTGTATGCGGGCGTGTTCGCGTGCTGTTCACTGTTCACGCTGCCATTCGGCGGCATGTTCGTCGTGAACGGCTGGTCACAGTTGGCAGACCTCATTTTGGTGCTCTGCCTTTCCTTTGGGCTGGGCGGCCCGCTCATGAAGGCGATGCGTTTCGTTCCCTCGCTCGCGCAAGTCGATCGCAAAGTCAAAGAACTTGAAAAGACTTTAGATGCCGAACTGCTAAAAAGCAAGGGCAATGCCTTTACGGGTAATGGCAACACGGCTGTGTTCGAGAACGTGACTTTCGCCTACGAGGATAAGGACGTCATTCAAAGCGCCAGCCTCGTGGTGCAGGAGGGCAAAAAGACGGCGCTGGTCGGCGAATCGGGTTCGGGCAAGAGCACGCTCGCAAAGCTATTGGTGCATTACTATGACATCGGCGGTGGAAAGATAACTTTGGGCGGGCAGGACATTACGGACATGAGTCTTGATGCGCTCAATTCCCGCATTTCCTTTGTGTCGCAGGATAACTTCCTTTTCAATACCAGCATTTACGATAACATCAAGGTCGGCAAGCCCGATGCGACGAAGGAGGAAGTGCTCGCCGCGGCACAAAAGGCGCAGTGCATGGAATTTATAAATCGACTTGAAAACGGTATTGATACGCTCGCGGGCGATTGCGGCAGCGCGCTTTCCGGCGGGGAGCGGCAGAGGGTGTCGCTTGCAAGGGCTATTCTGAAAAACGCGCCCGTCGTCATTCTGGACGAGGCAACGGCGTTCGCCGATCCCGAAAACGAGGAGAAGATGGAAAAGGCAATCGCCGAGGTCGTCCGGGGCAAAACGCTTCTCGTCATTGCACACCGCCTTGCGTCCATTCAGAACGCGGATAAGATTTATGTGCTGGACAATGGCAGAGTGGCGGGCAGCGGCACGCATAAAGAGCTTTTGGAAAGCAACGACATCTATAAACGGCTCTGGCAGATCTCCGAGGACAGCGCGGCGTGGAACGTGGTCGGAACGGAAGGAGGCGCGGTATGATTAAATTTTTCGTAAGGATATTGAAGTTTTCGGGTAAATACAAGGGCAGGGTGCTCTCGGCGGCGCTGTTCGCGTTCATCAAGGGCATCTGCATCATGATGCCGCTCTTTCTCGGTTTCCTGCTCTTTAACGAGTTTTACGAAGGGACGATTACAGTGCCTCGCTGCCTTATCTACTTCGCGGGCATGGCGGCGTCGCTGGCAGTACATATTCTCGCCACCAATTTGAGCGACAGGTTGCAGAGCACGGCGGGATATAAGATCTTTGCCGAAAAACGCATGGAATTGGGCGCGCGCCTTCGGAAACTTCCTATGGGCTACTTCACGGCGGGCAATATCGGCAAAATCAGCTCGGTGCTCTCGTCCGATATGGTTTTCGTGGAAGAGAACGTCATGCAGTCGATTGCGGATATGCTGGGCAACGGGTTTTCAGCGCTCCTCATGGTCGCGTTTATGTACGTCATCGACTGGCGCATCGGGCTGCTGGTCACGGGCGTGTCGCTGGCGGTCGTCATCGCCGCGGCCTTTATGAATAAATCAGGCGTAAAACACAGCCATATCCGCCAGCAGCAGAACGAGGAACTGACGGATGCGGTTATCTCCCACATTGAGGGCATCGGTGTCATCAAGAGCTACAATCTGCTCGGCGAAAAGTCGGAAGATCTGACAAAGAACTTCCGCAAGACAAGGGACGCCGCGCTCAAATTCGAGTTCACGCAGCTGCCGTGGATGGTCGTGCTCAACGTGCTTTATACCGTCGGCATGGCGGGCATCGTCGCGCTCGGCGTGTGGCTGTATTTTGAAAATATGATGACCTTGCCGTACCTCATCGGCTGCGTGCTGTTTGCCTTTTCCATCTTCCTGCCGCTCAAAACACTGTACAGCGAATCGTCGCGCCTGACCGTCATGGGTAGCTGTTTGGACAGGATTGAGGGCGTGTTCGATGAAAAGACGCTGCCCGACAACGGCAAAAAACACATTCCCGCAACCTCTTCCGCCCCCGAAATATCGTTTGAGAACGTGACATTCGCATACGGCGAAGAAGATACTGTTCACAATGTCAGTTTTGCGGCAGAAAAGAACACGATGACCGCGCTCGTCGGCCCCAGCGGGGGAGGAAAGACGACGCTCGCAAACCTTTTGGCTCGTTTTTGGGATATAAAATCGGGCAGTATAAAGGTTCGGGGCGTGGACATCCGCGACGTGCCGCTCTCTGAACTCATGGACAAAATCAGCATGGTGTTCCAGCGAGTGTACCTGTTTCAGGATACCGTCTACAACAACATCACGATGGGCAGACCGACCGCCACAAGAGAGGAGGTGGAGGAGGCAGCGAAGAAGGCGCGCTGTTACGACTTCATCATGAATCTGCCGCAGGGGTTCGATACCGTCATCGGCGAAGGCGGAGCCTCCCTTTCGGGTGGTGAAAAACAGCGCATTTCCATCGCGCGGTGTATCTTAAAGGACGCGCCCATCGTCATTCTGGACGAGGCGACGGCGAGCGTCGATCTCGACAACGAGCGGCACATTCAGGAGGCGATCACCGAACTTGTACGGGGCAAAACCTTACTCGTCATCGCGCACCGCCTGAACACCATCCGCGCGGCGGATAAAATTGTCGTCGTGTCCGAGGGGAAAATCGCCGAACAGGGCACGCACGAACAGCTCTTAAAGCGTGGCGGTATCTACAACAATTTCATACATCTGCGAGAAAGGCAACGCCTCGCGGGAAACGAGTAACAGGAAAGCGGTCGCTATTGCGGCCGCTTTTTTGAAACCGTCGTTAATTGCTTGCTTTTTGCGGATAAAGAAGATATAATATAACTATGTTCGCATATGCGAACTAAAAGGAGAATAGAGTTATGTTAAAGATAGTTTTAGAAGTAGAAGGCATGCATTGCGGTATGTGCGAAACGCACGTCAATGACGTAGTGCGCCGCGTGGATGGCGTGAAGAAAGTAAAATCTTCGCACGCAAAGGGCAGGACGGAAGTTGTTGCCGAGGATAGCGTGAATACCGCGCTCATCAAAGAGGCGATCGCAAAGCAGGGCTACGGCGTGGGAAGAATTGAGACGATGCCGTATGAAAAGCACGGTCTGTTCTCGCACAAGAGGTGAGTGTTATGTTTCTGATCCGCAAATTTGAGGAGAAGGACGTCCCCGACTGCGCGATGTGCTTTTACGAGAGCTTTTTTAACTGTCCGCTGACGGAGAATGACAGAGCATTTCTGTGCGATTATGCGCAGGTACTCGCAGAGAAGTGTTCCTTTACCTATGTGGCGGAGAGCGAAGGGCAGGTCGTCGGGTTCATCATCGGGCACTACAAAAAGAATTTTGACAAGGCGCTCGCCAAACTGCACGACGTAAAACCGCATTATAAGGCGTGGTTAAGGTGCTTTTTCAAGTTTATGTTCGGCGGCTACAAGATGTCCGCACCGTTCAAGGCACAGTTCGATCTCTTTTACAAGAAACTCAAAGAGAACGGCAAAGATACTCCGCTCACCTGCGACTGCGAGCTGATGGCGCTCTGTTCGCGCAGAGATTACCGAAAAGGTTTGGGAACGGCGCTCTGGGAAGCCTTTCAGGAGCGGTGCATTCAGAGCGGCGTAAAGACGGTGCGCGTGTTCACCGATACGGATGCTACATACACATTCTATGAAAAGCGCGGTTTCAAACTCGTATGGGAAAAGCCGTATTCCTTCGGCACTCCCGGCAGATCGCTGGTGTACGAGTATAAATTATAAGAGGGGCAGGGCTATGTTAAAAAAATTTTTGAGCAATTGCAAAAAACCGAAGGGAAAATTCGGCAAAATGATCGTGAGCGCAATGAACAAAGGGCATGCACCTCTCGCTCTTTGGGCGTTCGAGGTGTGTCCGCTGAAAGACGGAGAGAGTGTTCTGGACGTCGGCTGCGGCGGCGGAGGCAATCTTGTCCGCATTTTGAAGCGTTGCCCGAAAAGCCGCGCGGACGGCGTCGATTATTCGGAGGAAAGCGTTGCATGCAGCCGGAAAGCGACCAAAAAATATGCGGACAGGTGCGGTATTTTGTGCGGAGACGCCATGAGGCTGCCGTATCGGGAGGAGACCTATGACAGGGCGGTGTCCTTTGAATCTATTTATTTCTGGCCCGATCCCGTGCGCGGACTAAGAGAGATATACCGCGTATTGAAAAAGGGAGGCAAAGTAATGCTTGCCTCTGAAATGACCGATCCCGAAAAGGGAAAATTCTGGGCAAAACGCTGCGAAGGCATGACGATATATACAGCGGAGCAACTTGCTGCCTTTCTGGGAAAAGCGGGTTTTTCCGATATAAAAATCCATAAGACGCGCAAAGTCTGGTGTGCCGTCGAGGGGATAAAGCCCTGATGCGGCAAAGATATGGACGGAAGCATAGAAAATGATTTTAGCAATCGAAACGACGGCTTTATGTATTGTCTTTTTTCTGTTATGTTTTTTGGGAACGGGGACTGACGAGAAGAACTTGAAAAATTATTCGTCATATCCGGATGAGGTTCAAAATCTGATAAACGAAATTGCAAAATATCGTGGGCGCTATAAAGAACACAGTAAAGCGGCGGTATTTTTGTTGAATTTTTTGTTGTTCTTGTTTTTATTTTTCATTTTGGGACTGTTTATCAGAGACAGCAGCTTTTTGCAAAATTTTGTTTCCCTGACCATTATGGGGCAAAGTCTGAACGTATTTGATTTTCTGGTCATTGACCTTTTATGGTGGCGGAATACAAAACGCATTCGTTTTACAAAAATACCCGAAAAAGAATTGTATCGGAATCCGAAAAAACATATATGGTCGTTTATCAGGGGAGTTGTGATGTATCTGATAATCGCTTTAGTAGACGGATATATATTGACGTTATTTTAGTCGGAAATATAGTATGGACGGTAATGGAGGATACGAATGAAACCGGATTATAAGAATTGGGTGCCGAGAGGGTTGTTGTTTCTCCTCGGCGGTATGGCGATTATCTGCCTTGCCGTGTGTGCCGTATTCGGTATAGCTGGCGTGGCGACGGAGGGCGGACTTCGCATCGCGCTCGGCGTTCTGTTTGGCGCGGCGTTTTTGCTGTTTGCCGTCCTGACGGGGATATTTGCAAACATGTATTGCGCCTTTTCGTATAACGGCAAAAAGCAGGTTTCAAAACGGGTGATCGAAGGCATTGCGCAATACGTTGCATTGTCGGACGGAGGAAAGGGGTTGGATGTCGGATGCGGCAGCGGGGCGCTTACCATCGCCTGTGCAAAGCGCAATCCGCGCGCGCAGATGGTCGGCATAGACCGCTGGGGCAAAGAATACGCCTCGTTCAATCTTCCGCTCTGCGAACGCAATGCAGAGGCGGAAGGGGTGCGAAACGTATCATTTTTGCGCGGGAACGCCGTAAAACTCGACTTTCCGGACAAAACGTTCGACGCCGTGACGAGCAACTATGTCTATCACAACATCAAGGGCAAGGATAAACAGCAGCTTCTTTTAGAGACGTTACGGGTGCTGAAAAAGGGAGGCACGTTCGCCATTCACGACATCATGTCGTCGAAAGGTTACGGCGATATGCGGGCATTTGTGAAAAAGCTGAAAGAGTGCGGCTTTGAGAAGGTCGAACTCATCGACACGACGGACGGATTGTTTCTGACCAAGAAAGAGAGCAGGGCATATATGCTCGCGCATTCCAAACTGTTGGTCGGAAAAAAGTGAAGAGGAATAGATGACGCAACGAATTTTACAAGCAATTTTTTAGCGCGATAAAAGCGGCCATAAATTTTTATGAGATTTCGTAGAAATATGGTCGCTTTTACTTGACTATCTAAAATAACAGTGTTATAATAACCTTGTTATCAAACATATGAGGTACAATATGCGGGAAAAGGACGACAGTGCGCGCGGCAAAATTTTAGAGGCTGCAAAGGCCGAGTTTCTGGAAAGGGGATTTGCCGAAGCCTCCATGCGCACGATCGCGGAGCGTGCGGGCTTTACCACGGGTATGCTGTACAGTCGCTTTGCAGACAAGAGCGAGATCTTCCGCGAACTTGTAGAAAGCCCTGCCGATGAACTGTCCAATTATTTCATAACCGTACAAAACGAGTTTGCAGGGTATTCCCCCGAATACCAGCGCAGGGAAATGCACCCTTATGTCGCGCAGAAGATAGACCGTATGGTCGATTTGATTTACGATAATTTCGATGCTTTTAAGCTCATCATCTGTAAAAGTGGGGGAACGAGCTATGAATACTACGTCGATAAAATGATAGACGTGGAGACGGAGAGCACTTTCCGCTTTATCGATGCGGTTAGGGGAGCGGGCTTTCAGATCGCGGACATCCGCAAAGATTTGGCGCACATGCTGGCGAGCGCGATGTTCAACGGCATGTTCGAGGTCGTCATGCACGACTTATCGCGGGAGGATGCGCGGCAATATATCCTGAAATTGCAGGAATTTTTCAACGCGGGCTGGGATAAACTGCTCGGTCTGTAAAGAGAAGGGGAGAAAAGCTCCCCTTAACTCATGCACAATAGTTCGCATAAGCGAACTAAAATATAGGAGGACTTATGGCTAAACAAGAAAAGAGTAGGGGTACGTTCTCGTACCTGTACGAATGGGCGCGCCCGTATCGCCGCCGGTATGTTTTGTCGGTGCTGTTTGCGGTGTGTGAGGTCGGATTCGGTATTGTTCCGTTCGTGTGCCTCGGCAAGATTACGGAACTGCTCGTCGCGGGCGAGTTTGCGTTCACGTTCGGAACTTACGGTATGTGGTTGCTGATCGCCGCGCTGTGCTGGGTGGGGCATTACGCCTGCCACATGGTTTCAACGACCATTTCGCACAAGGCGACGTTCACCGTCATCTCCGATGTGCGCACGAACGCCTGCGACAAACTCGCGCACATGTCCCTCGGCGACGTGCTTTCGCGACCGAGCGGCGAGATCAAGAACACGATTTTAGAGCGCATCGACAGCATTGAGACGACGCTCGCGCACATCGTTCCCGAAGTGTCATCCAAACTGCTCGCGCCCATCGCTTTGTTCGTTTACATCATGACGATTGACTGGCGGGTGGGGCTGATTTCGCTCATCACGATACCCGTGGGACTTTTGATGTATATGTGCATGATGATAGGCTACAAAAAGAAGTTCGGGCGGTATGTGCGCGCGGGCAAGAACCTCAACTCTGTCGCCGTGGAATATATCAACGGCATCGAGGTCATCAAGACGTTCAATCAGTCCGCCGATTCGTATAAGAAGTTCACCGACGCTGCGTATGAGTCCGCGCACTCCGCTATCGACTGGATGAAGCAGAGCCAAATATTCTTTTCCATAGCAATGGCGGTGTTCCCCGCCGTGCTTCTGACGGTATTGCCCGCATCTGTCGCGTTTTACGTTCAGGGCAGCGTCACCCTCGCCGAGTTCGTCATGCTCGTCGTTCTGAGCTTCGGTATGCTCACGCCGCTCATCGGCATTATGAGTTACAGCGACGACATCGGGAAAATCAGCGTCATCGTTGGGGAGATAAATTCCATTCTGCAAAAGCCGGAGCTTGTCCGCCCGAAAGAGAAGGTAAAACTTACAAACTATACCGTAAAGGGCGAGAACGTCCGGTTCGGCTACGACGAGGGGAAAGAGATCCTGCATGGCGTAAATTTCGAGTTCCGGCAGGGAACTGTCAACGCGCTCGTCGGGCCTTCGGGCAGCGGCAAATCGACGATCGCAAAGCTCATCGCCTCCATGTGGGACGTGGGGAGCGGAAAAATAACGATCGGCGGCAAGGACATCCGCGAAATCCCGCTCGAACAGCTCAACCAAAACATCGCCTACGTCGCGCAGGATAACTTCCTGTTCAACGAGAGCGTGCGCGAAAATATCCGCAAGGGCAACCTCGCCGCGACCGACGAGGAGGTAGAGAACATCGCCAAAGCGTCCGGCTGCCACGAATTTATCATGAAGCTCGAAAACGGCTACGACACGATCGTAGGCAGTTCGGGCGGGCACCTTTCGGGCGGTGAAAGGCAGCGCATTGCCATTGCGCGCGCCATGCTCAAAAACGCGCCAATCGTCATCTTGGACGAGGCGACCGCCTATACCGATCCCGAAAACGAGGCGGTCATTCAGAGCGCCGTGTCAAAACTCGTGCAGGGCAAAACGCTCATCGTCGTCGCGCACAGGCTCTCGACCATCGTCGATTCGGATAAAATATTCCTCGTAAATGACGGCAAAATCGAGGCGAGCGGCACGCATGAAGAGCTGCTTAAAACGTCCGCACTTTATAACGAGCTGTGGCAGGCGCATGTAGGCGCAAAGGACAGGGTGGAGGATTAAACTATGTTCAAATATCTGTTGAAGTTTATAAAATTTGCAGGAAAACAGCGCAAGCACATGATAATAGCGCTCGTATTCGGGTTGTTACAGTCGATATTTACCGCGTTTTCACTCCTTGCAACGGCGTATGCCCTGCAAAATATGATAGAGGGAACAGCGACCATGTCCACGGTCTGGTCGGCGTTCGGCATTGTGGGCGGAGGAGTATTGCTCGCCGCCGTATGCAATTATTTCTCCACGCAGTTTCTGACGTATGCGGGCTATACCATAGCGGCGAACGCGCGTATCCGCATAGCCGATAAGCTCAAATACGCGCCGATGGGGTATTTCAACGAACATAACCTCGGACAAATTGCAAACACCGCCACCAACACGGCGGAGTCGTTGCAAGATACCCTCACGCGCTGCCTGCTTCTGACGACAAAAGGACTGTTTATGGCGCTCGTCATAACCATTTCGTTGCTTGTTTTTGATTGGCGCATAGGTCTTGTCGCCGCGGCGGGGTTCGTTCTCTTTCTCATCATCAATCATTTCCTGCACAAGGCGGGAGAAAAGAACTCGGACAGAAAGACTGTTTCTGGCGATAGAGCGGTGGAGGCCGTGCTCGAATATGTGCAGGGCATCGCGGTCATCAAGTCGTATAACCTGACGGGCAAGGCCAACAAAAAGGTAACATCCGCCATCAAAGAGGACAGGGACGTCAACTACGCACTCGAAAAGAACTATATCCCGTTCATGGCACTGCAGGGTGTTGCCGTCAAACTTGCCGGTGTGGCTATCATCGCGGTGTCGGTATGGCTGTATGCGCAGCTTTCTATGCCGTTGTTTACGGCGCTCGTCGCCTGTATCGCATCCTTCATGGTGTTCAACGACCTCGATTCGGGCGGCAATATGTCCGCGCTGTTGCGCATGGCGGCAAACAGCATCGACAAGATCGAGGCGGCGATGAACCTGCCCGTCATGGACATAAACGGCAAGGAGATCACGCCTGTCAAGACAGATATTGCCGTGAAAAATGTGGACTTCTCCTACGACAAGCGCAAGATCATTGACGGCGTTACGGTGGATATTCCCGCGCGCTCCTCGCTCGCCATCGTCGGCGGTTCGGGCAGCGGCAAAACGACGCTGTGTAACCTTATCTTGCGGTTTTGGGATGTGGATAAGGGGAGTATCTCCCTCGGCGGGCACGACGTGCGAGAATATAAACTTGACAGTTTGCTCAAAAATTACAGCATGGTGTTCCAGAACGTGTACTTGTTCAACGATACGATCGCGAACAACATCCGTTTCGGAAAGCCGGACGCGAGTATGGAAGAAGTGATAGAAGCTGCAAAAAAGGCGTGCTGCCACGACTTCATCTCCGCGCTCCCCAATGGATACGATACGGTCATCGGCGAGGGTGGCGCGAGCATTTCGGGCGGCGAGAAACAGCGCATCTCCATAGCCCGCGCAATCATAAAAGACAGCCCTGTCATCATTCTCGACGAGGCGACGGCGAACGTCGATCCCGAAAACGAATGGATGCTGCAAAACGCCATTCAGGAGCTGACGAAGTCCAAAACGGTTATCATGATTGCGCACAGATTAAAGACGGTGCGCCATGCCGATAAGATCATCGTACTTGACGGCGGCAAGATTGTCGAAGAGGGCACGCATAAAGAGCTTCTCAAAAAGCAGGGCAAGTATGCCGAATTTATCGCCATGCGCGAGAAGTCTGTGGGCTGGAAACTCGGCAGTGCAATGCAAAACAGATAGTCGGGAAATAAGGATTAAATATTGTATGTGGTCGGGCGAGTGGCGTATATGAAAAACTTGCGCGGAAGGGTTGACAAATGTCTCCCTTCCGTGTATAATACTAATAAGTTCGCTTATGCGAACTTATTAAAATGCATATGGTTCGCAATGACGAACTCAAAGGAGAAAAATGAGCGCAACGGAATATTCCATCGGCCGTCATTGCGGCGTTACGTTTGCGGGGTTGAAAATTGCCAGCCTCGTCAGTTTGCGGAAAGGGGAAGAGGACGTCATCCAAACGCTTTCACGCCGCTTTGCAGGGAAAGGGTTTGCGTTCATACTTCTGCGCGAGGACGAGGAACGGCTGCTCGTGTATGTTTGCCATAGGGCGCGGCTGGAAAAGTATCTTTTTGCACCTGACGTCAGGGCGTTCCTTGCGCGGTTCGGGTATGAATACGGTTCGGTGGAAGAAGCGCTAAAACAGTTGAAATGCCGCATGAGCAGCGAATTTCCGCACGAGATCGGCGTATTTCTCGGCTATCCGCTTGGCGACGTGTGCGGCTTTTTGCGCGATCCCGACGGTTGTATTCTTTGCGGCGCGTGGAAGGTGTACGAAAATGTGGGCGAAGCGGCGCGCACGTTCGAGCGGTTCCGCCGCTGTTCCGCCTGCATCTGCCGGCATATGGACAGAGGGCGGTCGCTCACACAGATTTTTAATATAGGTTAAAAAAATTACTTGGAGGTATCTTATGAAAGTTTCTATCGTGTATTGGTCGGGTACGGGCAATACGGAAGCAATGGCAAATGCTGTTGCAGAGGGCGCAAAGAACGCGGGTGCTGAGGTCGAACTTCTGCCCGTTTCCGCGGCAAGTGCCGATATATTGAGCAGCGACGCGCTTTTGTTCGGCTGCCCCGCAATGGGCAGCGAGGAGCTGGAAGAGAGTGAGTTCGAGCCGTTTTTCTCGTCCGTCGAAGGTTCGCTTTCGGGCAAAAAAGTGGGACTGTTCGGCTCTTACGATTGGGGCGACGGCGAATGGATGCGCACTTGGCAGCAGAGAGTGGAAGCCGCGGGCGGCGTGATGATCGAGGACGGACTCATCTGCAACAACGCGCCGGACGACGACGCTCTTGCCGCCTGCCGCGCGCTCGGCGAAAAAGCGGCAAAGTGAGGGAGTATGCTCAAAATTACATTGGAAGTCGAGGGGATGCGCTGCGGAATGTGCGAAACGCACGTGGGCGACGTAGTGCGCCGCGTGGAGGGCGTGAAAAAGGTCGCGTCCTCCCACGCGAAGGGCAGAACGGAAGTCATCGCCGAGGACGGCGTGGATATCACGCGCATTAAGGCGGCGATCACCGCGCAGGGCTATACGGTCGGCAATATCCAAAGTCAGCCATACGAAAAGCACGGGTTGTTTTCGCGCAAGAGGTAACGGAATATGTCGGCGACGGCGATGACCGCACTCGGTTTTTGTATCATTTTTGTGGCGACAACCGCAGGCGCGGCGCTCGTATTCTTCTTCAAGGGCGAACTTTCGGGTAAGCTCAACACGCTGTTCTTGGGCTTTGCTTCGGGCGTGATGGTGGCGGCGTCCGTCTGGTCGCTACTTATTCCGTCTATTGAAGGTGCGGGAGAAACATACGGGGCATTGAGTTTTCTGCCTGCCGTCATAGGTTTTCTTCTTGGCGGGGCGTTCCTCGTGCTTATCGACAAGCTTGTGCCACACGTTCATAAGGGAACAAACGAGGAAGAAGGATTAAAAAGCCACTTAAATAAGTCCGCAAAACTCTTTCTTGCTGTCACCATACATAACATTCCCGAAGGACTTGCCGTAGGTTTTGCGTTCGGTGCCGCCGCAGCGCTCGGAGAGGAAGGCGCGTTTGTTTCCGCGCTCGGTCTTGCCGTGGGCATGGCGATACAGAATTTTCCCGAAGGCGCGGCGGTGTCTTTGCCCATGAAAACGGCGACGGGCAGCCGCGGTAAAGCCTTTTTATACGGTATGGGAAGCGGAGCTGTGGAACCTGTATTTGCCGTCATCGGGTATTTTCTTGCAGCAAATCTCACGGCGGCACAGCCGTGGTTTTTGGCGTTCGCTGCGGGCGCAATGATATTTGTCGTCGTAGAAGATCTTATTCCGGACGCACATCTCTCCGAACACCCGCATTTCGGCACATGGGGCGCAATGCTCGGCTTTGCCGTGATGATGGCGTTAGATGTTGCTTTGGGATAAAAGATTATTTCTGTTAGCGTATGTTAACGCCCCGCGTTTTCTCTTTACTTTTTCTTGAAAACAGAGTATAATCTATGTTATAAATGATACGAGGAGGTGCGCGCATGGCTATCAAGAGGACGAGAGAGTCGGAAGAAATGTATCTGGAGACCATTCTTTTGTTGCATAAAGGGCAGCCGAACGTGCGCGCCGTAGATGTGCGCGACGAACTCGGTCTTGCAAAATCGAGCGTTTCGCGCGGCGTCAATCTCCTTGAAAAGAAAGGGTATATCCATATCGACCGCGAAACGGGAAATCTCAGTTTCACCGACGCGGGCAGAAAAAAGGCAGAGGGCATTTACGAGCGGCATCAGACGCTTACAAAAGTGCTGATGAAAGTGGGCGCAAACCCCGAACTTGCCGAAGAAAACGCCTGCCGCATGGAACACGTCGTCTCCGACGAGATGATGGAAGTGTTCCGGAATTATATCAAAGAGTAAGGAAAAAGGGAACGCCGTGCGCGTTCCTTTTTTTTGTGCAGGCAAATTTTTCGGAAAAATTTAATTAACCGCGGTAAATATATTTGACTTGCAAGGCAGAAATGATTATACTATATATTGGTTCGCAAGAGGGAACTTGAAATGAGAATTTTTATTTAGCCAGTAAGTTCGCCACTGCGTACCTAATTTTTTGCCCGTGAGTTAGTGTATGCGAACTTGTGTGCGGCGAAACAGAGGCAAGAAGTGAAGGGAACAAAAACACAAAAGGCGCCCAAAGAGCTCAAAGCGTGGGAGAAGGAAAGAAAGCTTATCCCCGTGATGATAAAAAAGTATTGCCACGGAAAACACGGCACGAAAGGGGAGGAGCTGTGCGAGGAGTGCAGAGCGCTCACGGAATACGCCCTCTTCCGCCTCGAAAAGTGTCCTTTTAAGGTCAATAAAAAGTTCTGCTCCTTCTGTCGTGTCCATTGCTACAAGCCAGATATGCGGGAGAAGATAAAGGACGTGATGAAGTGGTCGGGGCCGAGAATGATATTCACGCATCCCGTGTTCACATTCAAACACGTTTTTCAGATGGTAAGCTACAAACGCAAATTACGAAAAGAGGCAAAGGCGAAAGCAAATGTTTGATAAAGAACTCTTAAAACTTATCGGCGGAAACAAAAAGTACGTCGTCTATACCGTCCTTTTAATGGTGCTCGGTATGCTCGCCAACATCGGTATCACGGCAAGCGTATGCTGGGCGGTGTATTTCCTTATCGAAGGTTACGAGCCGCTCGCATACATATACCCAGCAATAACGGCTGTTATCGCCATTATCGTGCGCTATGTCGCTTCCCGCTGTACGGGGAGTTTGAAAGATATGCTTGGCAGAAAGGTGAAAAAGGACTTGCGCGAGCGTACATACGATAAGATACTGCGCCTCGGCGTGCGCTCTACGGACGGTATGAGCATGGCGGGCTTGACGCAGGTTTCGATGGAAGGCATCGAACAGCTCGATCTGTACTATTCGACCTATCTGCCGCAATTCTTCTTTTCGATGATCGCGCCGATACTTTTATTCTGTATCTGCGTGGGTATTGATTGGCGCACGTCGCTTGTGCTTTTGGCGTGCGTGCCGCTCATTCCCGTATCCATCGTGGCGGTTTCAAAGTACGCAAAAAAAATCTTCGCCAAGTATTGGGGCAAATACACCTCGATGGGCGACGCTTTTTTAGACAGCGTGCAGGGGCTGAAAGAATTAAAGATTTTAAAAGCAGACGCCGCCCGCCACGTCAAGATGAACGCGAGCGCGGAGGAGTTCCGCAAGATCACGATGAAGGTGCTTGTCATGCAGCTTGCAAGCACGACCATCATGGACTTGGTCGCCTACGGCGGCGCGGGCGCGGGTATCGCACTCTCCATCGTCGGGCTTATGAATGGTTGGCTCGCTCCCGCGGCGGCGCTCTTTTTGGTGCTTGTGGCGGTAGAATTTTTCCTGCCGCTGCGTTCCCTCGGCTCTGCCTTCCACGTCGCCATGAACGGCGCGAGCGCGGGCAGAAAGATCATATCGCTTCTCAACCTTCCCGATCCCGTATGGGGCAAAGAGGAAGTGACGGGAACGCAATTAAAACTTGAAAACGTTACGTTCTCCTACGACGGCAAGCGCGATGTGCTTAAAAACGTGAGCATGACCTTCCCCGAAAAGGGAATGACCGCCATCGTCGGCGAGAGCGGCTGCGGAAAGAGCACCGTAGTCAATATGCTCATCGGGGCGTACCGTCCGAAAGCGGGCGAAGTGACTGTGGGCGGCAAGCCGCTTGAAAGCGTGACGAGGGAGGCGTACTATTCGCATATCGCGTCCGTTTCCTACAACACCTATATCTTCAACGACAGCGTGCGCGCAAACTTCGAGCTTGCGCGGCGGGATGTGACGGATGAAGAGATCTGGGCGGCGCTCGAAAAAGTCAACCTTGCCGGGTTTATCAAGGAAAACGGCGGGCTGGATAAAGTCATCACCGAGGACGCCAACAATGTGTCCGGCGGGCAGAAACAGCGGCTTGCGCTCGCGGTCAACCTTGTTGCAGACAAAGATATTTATGTCTTTGACGAGGCGACGAGCAATATCGACATTGAGTCGGAAGCTATTATCATGCGCAATATCAAGGCGATGAGTGCGGAAAAGAGTGTCATTGTTATCTCGCACCGCCTTGCCAACGTCGTCCCCGCGGACAATATCTACTTTATGGAAGAAGGGGAAGTGAAAGAGCGCGGTAGTCACGCGCAGCTTATGGCAGCAAGCGGCGGCTATGCAAAACTGTTCAATGCACAGAAACAGCTCGAAGAGGGCTACAAAGAAATTACGGGCATTGCCGCGGAGGTGAAAGCATGAAAGAGAAACTTCGCAGAAGCGGCGCAAAGATCATGGCGAGCCTCATCGTCCTGCTCGGCTCTCTCTCGTATATCATGATCCTCGCCGTCATCAACGGCTCGGTCGGGTTTATTGCGGCAATGGGCGTTACGGTCGCGGGCGCAACGGGCGTTGCAAAGGCTTTGGGTGTCCTCGGTTTCTGTGCGGAAATCCCGCTCGCGTGGGGCTGGATCATCGGCATTGCCGTGGGGTGCGGCGTCGTGCGCGGCGGCCTTCGGTATTTAGAACAATACAGCAACCACTACATCGCCTTCAAACTTTTGGCAGTATTGCGCGATAAAATTTTCGGCGCGCTCCGCGTGCTTTGCCCCGCAAAACTCGAAAGCAAGCAAAAGGGCAGCATCATCGCCATGATCACTTCAGATATCGAAACGTTGGAAGTGTTCTACGCGCATACCATCAGCCCAATCTGCATTGCCGTGTTGGTATCGCTCGCCGTGTTCCTGTTCGTGGGTTTTATCTCTTCGTGGTATCTCGCGCTTGTGGCTCTTGCGGGCTTCCTTGTCATCGGCATAATAGTTCCCTTGATATCGTCGGGCAAGTTGAAGGAATCGGGCGTAAATTATCGCCGCGAATTTGCGGGCTTTAATTCCTATTTCCTCGACAGCATCAAGGGAATCAAGGACATTGTCTTGAACAACGCAGAAAAGGACAGGGAAGGGGAAGTCAACCGCCGTTCGGACATTCTGCTGAAAGAAACGAAGAAGATGAAGCACGGTATCACAAGGGCAGGCGCGGCAACCGAACTTTGCGTGACGCTGTTTATCGCAATATCTCTCATTGTCGGCATTGTATTGGTTTCGGCAGATATGCTCGACCTCGGCAGGATGCTCATCGGCGTAGTGACCATCTTCGGCAGTTTCGGCCCCGTGCTCGCGGTGTCGGCTTTGCCCGGCAACCTCACGCAGACCTTTGCGAGCGGCGACAGAGTTCTCAATCTCTTGGAAGAAAAGCCAGCCGTCACGCCCGTTGAAAACGGAAAGACTTTCGATTACGAAAACCTTTCGGTCAATGATTTGTCTTTTGCCTATGATAAGAGCACACCCGTTCTCAAAGAGATGTGTATGCACGCCCAAAAGGGCGAGATCATCGGCATTGTCGGCGAAAGCGGCTGCGGAAAATCGACATTCTTAAAGCTGCTCTTACGCTTTTGGGAAAAGGACAAAGGAAGTATCGCTTACAACGGCATTGATGTGGACAACATCAATTCGGATAATCTTCTCGATAACGTGACGATGGTTTCGCAGACGACCTATCTCTTTGACGAGAGTATCGAGGAGAACCTTCGTATCGCAAAGCCGAACGCCACACAGGAGGAAATGGAAAGAGCCTGCAAAATGGCTTCGGTGCACGACTTTATCATGACTTTGCCCGAAGGCTACAAAACGCAGGTCGGGGCAATGGGCGACAACCTCTCTGCGGGCGAAAAACAGCGTATCGGGCTTGCCCGCGCGTTTCTGAAGGGCAGCGAACTTATACTTTTAGACGAGCCGACGAGCAACGTCGATTCCATCAACGAGGGCATGATCTTAAAATCGCTTGCCGAACAGAAGAGTAAAAAGAGCATTATTCTGGTATCGCACAGGGAGTCCACAATGGCGATAGCGGACAGAATTTACAAAGTAGAAAACGGCGTTATGACGGAGGGACGGTAACGTGAACGAAGAAGAAAAAGAAACGACCAAAGAACAATCTGCTGCGCAGGCATTGATCGAAAATACGGAAGAAATAGTGGATACCGCAGCTGAGGAAGAAAAGGCGGAGCCTGTAAGCCCCGTCAAGGAAGATGCCGACGACGAAAACAAGATCTTCCGCAAGTATAAGATAAAGGACATCGTGTTCCTCGCCATTATGGCGGCGTGTATGCTCGTCACGGGCGCAATTATGCCGCTCGTGGGGAATATTCCCGTGTTCGGTATCGTACAGGTCTGCCTCGGTCTGCAATTCTCTATTTTTCCCGTCATTGGCATGATGAAGGTGAGAAAGACGGGTTCCTTACTGTTTATGTCCGTGTGCTGCGGCGTGGTGCTTATATTTATGAGCACAGTCATGTTCGTGTGCATCCTCATCTGCGCGGTCATCACGGAAGCGCTCACGGTGCTCATCTTCCGCGGCTACAAAAAAGACGGCGCAAGCGTGTTTGCGGGGATTATTTTCTTTCCTCTGACGTTGCCGTTCCTGTATATCTATTATAATTTCCTCTATACCGTCACGGACGAAACGGGAATAGCGGTGAGCGCGTTTATCGGGGCAAATCCCGGCATAGCGATCGGAATGAGCGTTGCGGTCGTGGCCGTGTGCGCGTTGGGAACGGTGATAGGGCTTATCATCTCGCGCGAAATGAGAAAATCCGGAGTAATGAAAAAGTGAAGGCGGTCTGGAACCAAAAACTTTATCCGTTGGTGGCGATCCTGTCCGGGGTATTCGTCATCGTATTCGGGCTTGTTATGGCGAAAGACCTGCTCGCGTGCTCGGTTTTTCTCGCGTGTGTGTTTGTGTGGCTCATGATCTTCGGGTGTTGGAAATCCTGTCTGCACGCACTGCCCGCATTTATCGTGGTTGCGGGGATATTCTTCGGGATCTTCTATGCGGCGACTGGAACGTTCGATTCGGGTTGGGCTATGGCAAACCGATTCGGCGCGGTGTTCCTCGCCATTGTTCCCGGAATGTCTGCAACGCCCGTGCGGATGACGAGGAGCCTTTCTCAAGTACATACGCCCCGCTCGGTCACGCTCGGAATGCTGATTGCGATGTCGTTCGTGCCTATGCTTCGGGGCGAGATAAAGAGAGTGCGCGAGGCGATGAAAACGCGCGGCGCGGGCAGCATACTCAATCCGAAGATATTATACAGAGCTTTTCTCGTGCCGTTCGTCATGCGGCTTGTCAACATTTCAGACACGCTCGCGCTGTCGGTGGAAACGCGCGGGTTCGCGCTCGGAAAAGTGCGCTATACCATATACAAAAAAGAAAGCCTCGCGATCTCCGATATAGTCTATGTTCTCGGTCTTATCGCGGGCGCGGTGTTGGTGATTGTCTTATGAACGCGATAGAACTTAAACAAGTGAATTTTTCCTACGACGGAAAATCGAAGATACTCGAAAACACCGACTTTACCGCAGAATATGGCGAAGTGACGCTCCTTTCCGGGCATTCGGGCGAAGGGAAGAGCACGCTCATGTATATAGTCAGCGGCATCATTCCCAACGTCAACTACGGCGAACTTACGGGAGAAGTTAAGATCGCTGGCGAGGACATCAAGGGCAAAAAGCTCGGCTATATCTGCCGCAAAGTCGGTGTTGTCTTGCAGAATGCAGACGAGCAGATCATTCAGAAAATAGTGGAGGACGAGATCGCTTTCGGCTGTGAAAATCTTGCCTTTCCGCCCGAAAAGATACAAAAGCAGATAAACATTGTCTGCAATCTCTTGAAGCTCGATAAGAATTGGAAGTGCCGCACCCTTTCGGGCGGGCAGAAACAGCGGCTCATCACGGCAAGCACGCTCGCGATGGGGCAGAAGATCATCGTTTTAGACGAACCGCTCGCTAACCTCGACAAGGACGGCGCGGCGATGCTGATGGGAACGCTCCGTTCGCTCGCTAAAGCGGGGTATTGCGTGGTCGTCATAGAGCACCGCCTCGACATGGTGCTGCCGTTTGTCGATACCGTGTGGCATATAGGCGGCAAAATGGTAAAAAGAATAGAGGATAAAGCGGCGTATTTGCAGGCGCAGACGGCGAAAATCGGCGATCGCTGCGAGCCTTTTGAAGGCACCGCGCCGCTGTTTACACTCAAAAACGTAAAATTTTCCGTCAAAGACAGGGGCATTCTCAAAGATATATCGCTTGAAATCCCGAAGGGCGGCAGAACGGTTTTTCTCGGCGAAAACGGCTGCGGAAAGACTACGCTCATGCGGCTCATTGCAAGGCTGTATAAGCCCACGGGCGGGAGCATCACGCAGTATATCGACGAAAAGTTCAAACAAAAACCGCGCGGCAGCCGCGCTTGGTTCAAAAAGGTGGGCGTTGTCTATCAGAATCCCGACTATCAGCTCTTTATGCCGACGGTAGAAAAAGAGATAAACTTCGGCGCGTCTTCGCCGGAATATGCGGAGCATATCGCCGACCTTTTCGGTATCAAGCACCTTTGGCACCGCCATCCGCAGTCGCTTTCCGAAGGGCAGAAAAGGCGCGTTTCCATTGCCGCGGTCGTCGCGTGCGCTCCCGAAGTTTTGCTTTTGGACGAACCGACGGTGGGGCAGGACTATGACGGGCTCTGCCAGATGGTGGAGATACTCAACAAGCTCCACGAACAGACGGGCAACACGATGATAACTATTACCCACGACGTGCGCTGCGCCGAAGCGCTCTGCGATCAGGCATACCTCATCGCGGACGGCGTCGTTCAGAGAAGCGGCGGCAAAGAGCTCGTGCGGGAGTATTTCACGCCGTGAAGGATAAGGGGGTATATGATGCACCATTCACAGCTTGAATATCTTGTAGCCGTACAGAATTTGCAGCGGCAAGACCGCGGCGCAAAGGGGTACGAAGTTGCAGAGTACCTGAACGTGTCGCCTGCGTATGCGGTAAAGCTCAATGTCTATGCTGAATCGCAGGGGTATATCCGGCGGGACAAGGCGCGTACAATACGGCTGACGCCGCTCGGCGAACAAGTGATGGAGGAATACCTTGCGGCGGCACGCTCGATGGGAAAGTTTCTGTGTTCCTGCGGAGCGGACGAAGGCGATGTAAAAGGAGACGCCGTAAGATGCGTATGCGCGCTTACGGGCTCGACGCGGCAGGCGCTCGTCAAAGCGCATACCGCGCAAAACGGATAAAAATTTTTTTGCACATAGGTTCGCATACGGGAACTCATGTGTGAGAAAAGCGGAAAGGGCATGCCCTTTCCCGTAGCCTGCGGGCTACGGGAATACAAACAACTCTTAAAGAGAAAAAGGAGAACGCTCGGTGCTGTTAAAGTTAGAAAAAATCGGAAAGATATACGATTCCAACGATATTCTCACGGTGGGTATCCGCGGGATCGATTTGGCGTTCGACTATAACGAGTTTGTGACGATAGAAGGGGAGAGCGGTTCGGGCAAATCGACGCTCTTGAACGTCATCGGCGCGAACGATACATACGAAGAGGGCGAACTCTACTTCAACGGCGAGCCGACTTCGCACTATTCCGAAAGCGATTGGGAGAAGTACCGCGAAAAGAACATCGCCACCATCTTTCAGGACTTCAATATCATAGAAAACCTCACCGTTCTGGAAAACGTGGAGCTTGCGCTCCTTCGTCTGGACGATAAAAAGGAACGCCGGAGAAGAGCAAAGGAACTCATCGCCCGCGTAGGGCTGACCGAGCAGATGAACAGGCGTGGAAGCAAACTTTCTGGCGGCGAAAAACAGAGAACGGTCATAGCCCGCGCGCTCGCAAAGGACGCGCCCATCATTCTCGCAGACGAGCCGACGGGCAATCTCGACGTCAAGGCGAGCAAAGAAGTGGCGGCGCTTCTGAAAGAGGTGAGCCGCGATAAACTTGTCATCGTCGTCACGCACAACCCCGAATTTTTCAAGCAGTACGCCACGCGCCGTGTGCGCATCTATGACGGTAGCGTGAGCGAAGATAAGCAGATCGAACCTCCGGCGCCGTACTTCGGGAGCGAACAGACGGAGCAGATAGCCGTCAGCCGTTTTCATAATTTCAAAAACACGATCCATATCGGCGTACTCAACTATAAGAGCCGCCCCAAATTCACTACGATGATGAGCCTTGCGCTCGCGGTGTGCGCGGTAACGCTCTTTCTCGTCATTGCACTGTTCGGGCAGAGTCTTATATCACCGCTCACGACCACGCTGGATGGCGTGGGGATAGAGGGCAAGGTCATCGTGTCGGGTACGGGAGACGGCATTTCTGCGGAAACGCTGGACGAACTCGCTTATGATACAAATGCGGGCTATATCCTCGGCGACAGAACGCTGTCCGAATTTACCGTCGCCGTTCCCGAAAGCGGGGATATGCTCAGGGGTTATGAGGTCGTCTGCCTGTATTCTCCGTATGAGTATAATCTTTCTGCAAACGAGGGCGTGCTGGTGCTTCCGCAATCGGCAAGTGCCGACGGAGCGGCGATCGCCGATGCATTCACAAACGCAGGCGTCGGGCTGGAGAATATAGAGATAAAAACTTCGCTCACGGCAGAGGACGTGCGGCTGTATCTCGGCTACGGCGCGCTCGCGGAAAACGGACTGAAAATACAGGCGGTGAATAGTACGGTGCGGCTTGGCGAGGACGAAACGACGGTCTATACCTTTGCCGTCAACGAAAATCTTGCGGACGGAAACATCAACCTCGTCAACTCCAATTACTTCAACGTGGTGGGGCGGACGGCGGTGTTTACTGCAAAGGCAGATAAGGCGTATATCGTGGCGGACGCGAGCGGAGAGAACGAAAGCATTGACGGACTCATCGTCGAAATGAGCGAAGCGGACTATGCTGCCATGTTTGAAGGCGGTTTTTCCTCCGCTGTGCAGGCGTGCCTGTATTTTACCTCGGACGACGCGGCGCGTGCGGCTGTTTCAAAACTGCCCGAAGGATATATGGGGCTTTTGTCCACGAGCGGCATTTATGTGCAGAGCGCGGGGGACGTGTTCACGTCGAATGTGCTTTGGTATGTTGCGCTCATCGCCGCAAGCCTTTTGGTCGGCGTGCTCATCGGCATCATCTTTATGCGCAGCGTGAAGATCTATCAGGCGGACTTTGCGGTGTACAGAACGCTCGGCATTCCGAACAAGGTTTCCAGCCGCTCGCTGTATATCCAGATGGCGCTCATTTTCCTGCCGACGCTCGTGCTTCTGCCGCTCGTATCGCTCGTTGCCGCGGTCATTCCGGGCAGCAGCCTCGCGTTCGTTTCGGCGGGCAATTACTTCTTCATAGAAGTCATGCTGCTGTTCATCGTCGAACTTGTGGCGTTCGGGTTCAATAAATCCCTCAACGGGCAGAGTATCCGCAAGAGCTTGAGGAGGGGAAGCAAATGATTAAAATCGAAAACATCGGCAAAGTATTCAACGCGCACTCCCGCAACCGCAACGAGGTATTGAAGGGCGTCTCCTTCGAGCTTCCCGAAAAAGGCTTTATCGCCATATACGGCAAATCGGGCAGCGGTAAGACCACGCTTCTCAACATCATCGGCGGGCTTGACAGGCAGGACAGCGGCAAAATATACATCGACGGCGAAAACGTTGCCGGAAAAGCGGATAAGATACGCAACGCAAAAATAGGGTTTATCTTCCAGAATTATTACCTTGAACGCAGCTATACCATCGCCGAAATCATGCGCAACGCCATGCACATCGCGGGATTTAAGGACGAGGGGGAGATAGAGAGGCGGAGCGAGCAGGTTCTGACGCTCGTCGATATGGAGCGGTTCAAAAATAAACAGGGCGATGCTCTTTCGGGCGGACAAAAGCAGAGGGTAGCCATTGCGCGTGCGCTCATCAAGGGCGCGGACGTCATTCTCGCCGACGAGCCTACGGGCAACCTCGATGCGGAAAACACCATGAAGGTCATGGACATTCTCAAAGAAATCTCCAAGACCAAACTCGTCGTGGTGGTAACGCACGAGATAACGCTCATCAAAAAATATGCCGACAGCTACATAAAGCTCGTGGACGGCAGGCTGGACGAGAATACCGACCTCGGCGAAGTGTTTGAGTACGATACCGAACATAACAATATCTATGTGGACGAAAAGCCGCGCGGAGAGGTGAAAGAGGGCGCGCTGGACATAGAGTTCTACGGCGATACCCCTGCGGCAAGGGATACCATACAGGTATTTAACGATAAGGGAAACATCTACATAAAGGCGGGTGCGAACGTCACCGTTCTGGACGAACGGAGCGAAAAGAAAATTATCTTCCGCGGGACGCAGACGCAGGAGGAAGAGCAGCCCGTCCGTCTTGTCCCCGACTTTGCAAAGAGTACGGCAAAGCGCAACGGCAGGCTGTTTACGGGGAAGAGCATATTCAAATTGTTCCGTTCGGACGGGAGCGAACGCGCCTATTCGACGGCAAATATCTTCAAACAAATCTTCATCTTCGTCATCGCGGCGGTGCTGTGCTTTCTTTCCCTCATGGCGTTCGAGGCGGCGAACACGAGAATTGAAAATAAGGTGCTTGATAGCAACAGTGTGTATGTCAACATGAATACCTATACCGACCTGCGCACGCTGGATACGAGTTTGTACGATAGTATAGATTTCTTTGAAACGCAGTATAAGCAGGGCAGTTTTTCGTATAACGAAATCGCCTCGCTTTCGGGCATATCGGCGGACTATGCGCCAAAAGCGATCGAGGCGGACGACGCGGCGGAGAGTGTCGGGCTTATCTACGGCGCGATGCCGCAGGAAGGGGAGGTGCTCATCACCCGCGCGCTCGCCGAAACGCTGAAAACGCAGTTCCGCCTTCCGGAGCTAAGCAGCGACCGCGCAATGCTTTTGGTCGTATTTGAGGGGGAATACCGCGTAAGCGGCATTACGGACGGAGCAATGCCCGCGGTGTACCTCAACAAAGTGGACTATGTAAACTTCCTCGGCGTGTACAACACGGTGCAGTTCAACGACTACAACAACCTGTTCTTTGCCGCCGACTTTGCGGGAACGAGCTATACGAGCGAGATCCTCTTGTCCGACAGTTCCACGCTCGGCGACAGCGAAGTGACGGTGGAGATCAACCGCAATTCGCTGTATAAGATGATGAGCGACACCACGCAGGCGGATTACCTCGTCAATGTCACCAACTCCCGCCTTGCGTCCACGTCTGGCACCTCCACGGCGATTCAGATCGTAGGCAGCCGCCCGATGTATGTGCAGCGGTTCGAGATCACGCGCGACGTAATGGATACGGATATCCGTATCTACGTCAATGCAAATACGCTTTCCAACATTTTTGTCGCGTTGCAGCCGGACATCGACGCATTGCAGGGTACGACCTCTTCCGCGGGCATTGCCTCGCAGTTCTACTTCGAGATAAAGACGGGCGGAGGGGAACAGCTTACCTCTCTTACGAGCACGCTCTCGCAGCTCGGCATCCGCAGTATTGACATCAATGCACTGTATGAGCGGGAGAACGCGGAAATCATGGGCGAAGCGACAAGCAATCTTTCCATCTTCTTCGTCGTGCTCGCGCTGCTGCTCATTGTATGGTTCTTTATAGAAAAATCGGGAAGCATACGCAACAGCAAAGAATACGGGATTTACCGCGCGATCGGCGTGAACAGGAGTAATCTTCTGTTCAAGGAGATGCTGACGGCATTGGTGAGCAACATGATCGGGTATATCGTGTTCTATCTCATCGTGTTTGCGCTTATGTGCGTGCGGTATGCAGTCATGAATATGGCGTTCGGGCTGTTCGTCGGCATTGCGCTGGGCGTTATGGCGGCAGGCGGACTTCTTATGCTTGCAATATCGCTTATCCCGTATCTGTTCGTGCTGTGGCAGACGCCCGCGCAGATACTCTCCCGTTACGATATATGACGGGCTTTACAACATAAGGAAACAACCGCAAGACGGTTATTTCGCAAGAAAATATATTTTATAAAAGGAGTAGTTTTTATGGCAAAGATCAAGAACAGAATTCTGATCATTATGGCGCTGGTGATGCTGTGCGCGGTCGGCGTATTTGCGCTTGCCGCCTGCAACAACACCGAAACGTACACCGTGACGTTTATGGTGCGCGAAAACGGCACGACGGGCGACTGGCAGCAGTATACGACCGTCGATACCAACGACGACGGCTCGGTAACGCTCCCCGCCGAACCTACCGTGGACGGCTATACCTTCCGCGACTGGTACACCGACGAGGCTTGCAGTGCGGATAATGTGTTTGACGAGAGCAATGTAACGGGCGACATTACCGTGTACGCACTCATGGCGGAGGCGAACATCACGCTCAACATTATGGACGGCAGCGGCACGGCTTCGCAGGTTGCGGGTACGCTCTCCGCGCTTTCCGAAACGACGGCGGAGCAGGAAGCCGCCGCAGCCGAAGATAACCTCACGTTCGACGGCTGGTACACCGACGCCGCGTTCACACAAAAATATTCCGACGGAATGGACGCCACCGCCCTCTACGGCAGATATATGGCGGCAGTCACGATAGACGACGGATATGCTACGGTGTACACCGCGCTCGTCACTCCCGGCACGGCTATGAGTGAGCCTACCGATGACGACGTGTTGCAGTATTATATGGGCGAGATCGTGTATTACACGCTTGTCGATTCCGAAGGGAACATTCTTTCAAAGGACAGCAACGGTGCGGCGGCAGAATTTGACTTTTCTACCGAAATTGACGGCAATACAAGTTTGCGTGTTATGTGGGCGTCACCTAATATTATTTATGAGTTAAATCCCTCTGTAAGCGGCGAATCGGCTGGTCTTATTGTAAGAGGATTTAGCGAGAATTTGACTAATTATCCTGTTGTTTCAATTCCCGCGTATGCTACGATTGATGGCGAAACGACAGTCCGTCTTGTTGAAACTGTTATTGAAAGTGAGGGTGTTAATGTGGTGTGCCCGGCAGCCACAAAGATTATCTTTTCCGACGGAATAAAGATGATCAGCGGATTTAACGGGGCAGAAGGAATGCCTACGGCAGTTGAAGAAATAGAGCTTCCTTCTACACTCAAAATAATTGATACTGCTTTTTGGAATCTTACAGCTCTTGAAGATGTGAATATCCCTGAAGGAACAGAGGTTATTCTCAATTCGTTTTGGGGAGCTGTTTCCAATGTATCGGGCGCGGCTGAAAGCATATATACCTTAAACAACTATTCTTTTGATATTGAAATACCGGATTCTGTACTCAATATTTCGCGTGCGCCGTCTAATTTCGTTTATTCGGAAAATTCGGACTTTTGGTATGATGAAGTTACGAATGCCACCTATAAAAAGGGAAACGGTAACGATAACGAAACGCTCATCTCCATGTATGACTTTGGTTTTACGGCCAATGTGAAAGAGGGTGTGGCATATGTTCAGGTTGGTGCATTTCTCGGAATGGACTTTGATTATTTGTATTTGCCGTCCACCTTTCAGAATATAGCCTATAATGCGGATGCCGATGGCTATCCATATTACATCGGAGCGGTTTCAGACAGAGGAATGGATGACGGAGCATTTAATTTGTATGCCGTCAATGCTATGACGCGCTACGGCTATGCTATCGTAGACAGGCTGGATGTTATGGAGCGTGTTGTATTCGATTTGACTGAAAGGCCCGTTGCGCTGCAAAATGGTGATGCTATTCAGGGCAAAGTTGACAACAACTACAGTCCATTTACGGCTCTCGTTTTTGACAATGAAGATAAAGTCGTATTCACAGGCGAAATCGCAAGCGGCGAAGCTGTCACGGTAAGGGTGCGCGCCATCTATGAAGTAAACGGTAAATATGCCATTTATTCTGTATCGGGCATTGTGAGCGGCGGTAAGCTGACCGAGCAGGCAATTTTGGATGCAATCGGATTTGACAGTACGACTTCTGTCGTAGTGTCGATTACACAGTTTGGAGATGATTATTTTACCACCGATTCCGAGGCGGAAAACGGAAAGACGATAACTTGCAGGCAGTATATCGAGGTCGTTTACAGCGATAACCCCGGCGGTGCAGTCATTGAACTCGTAGATGGCGTTATGACCGTTACGGGATTTGATGCGTCGACAGCAGTTGGTGATAGCAACAGCGGATACACCGTAACGATTCCTGCAATATATGAAGGTGTAGCCGTGACGGCGATTGCCGATAGTGCGTTCAAAGGAAACGAATCTATCATTACCGTCTCTATTCCTTCAAGCGTGACGGTTATCGGCGCGGAAGCGTTTATGGATACGATAAATCTTACCACGGTGACCATTGCGCCCGGCGGACTTTCCGTTATCGGCAGGAGCGCATTTGAAAACAGCGGCTTTACTTCTATCGCGTTGCCTTTGGAAAATCTTACGGATGTCCAGCCATATGCTTTCAAGTCCGAAAAATTGCAGAAATTTCTTGCGGCTGATGGTGAAACGCCTCTTCTTGTGGGGAATTTTGTAGTTACAGAAGAACTCAGTACATCTCCAATGGGCTCTATTATGGCAGGCATGTTAGGTGTTGAGCAATATATCGATGTAAGTACAATAGAAATAGGAACATTTGGTTTTATCAGAAACGGTCAAAAAGATTATATTGGTCTCTTTAAGTACACGGGAACGGATATTGCCGAAAAGACGCAGGGAACAAATTCTACGGAAACCGTAGATGTGACCATATATGATGTGCAACTTATTGCGGTTGCCGGCGGAGCAACCACTTCTACGCGTTTGGCTTTGGGACATTCATACCGCGACTATTATTATGAAATGCCGATGTATAAATCGTTCTTGAAGGAAGCTGTCGTAAGATTTGAGATTATGGAAGGTTCCGTATATTATCTCAACGCAACAAGCGGTAGTAATAATTGTTTCCGTGAAGGTATTGTGTTCGGCGTCATTTCCAAAGTTCATAAAAATGCCTTTACGGATATGGCTGGTTTTTTGAGTGATACGACAAGCGGCGTAAATAAGATTTATACGAATACAACAGACACTTATGACGATACATGGCTTTCTTCTTCGGATTTCTTTGATACTACGATTTTCGAAGATGGATGGTGGGAAGGTATGGATGTCACAAGTGACGAGTATAAGGCATTTGTAGCAGCAATTACTGAAAGTGATGCCAGCGTAAGAAACTAATCAAGGAAATGTTAAGGGACATTTTTCACAAGAGAATATATTTTATAAAGGAGTAGTTTTTATGGCAAAGATCAAGAACAGAATCCTGATCATTCTGGCGCTGGTGATGCTGTGCGCGGTCGGCGTATTTGCGCTTGCCGCCTGCAACAACACCGAAACGTACACCGTGACGTTTATGGTGCGCGAAAACGGCACGACGGGCGACTGGCAGCAGTATACGACCGTCGATACCAACGACGACGGCTCGGTAACGCTCCCCGCCGAACCTACCGTGGACGGCTATACCTTCCGCGACTGGTACACCGACGAGGCTTGCAGTGCGGATAATGTGTTTGACGAGAGCAATGTAACGGGCGACATTACCGTGTACGCACTCATGGCGGAGGCGAACATCACGCTCAACATTATGGACGGCAGCGGCACGGCTTCGCAGGTTGCGGGTACGCTCTCCGCGCTTTCCGAAACGACGGCGGAGCAGGAAGCCGCCGCAGCCGAAGATAACCTCACGTTCGACGGCTGGTACACCGACGCCGCGTTCACACAAAAATATTCCGACGGAATGGACGCCACCGCCCTCTACGGCAGATATATGGCGGCAGTCACGATAGACGACGGATATGCTACGGTGTACACCGCGCTCGTCACTCCCGGCACGGCTATGAGTGAGCCTACCGATGACGACGTGTTGCAGTATTATATGGGCGAGATCGTGTATTACACGCTTGTCGATTCCGAAGGGAACATTCTTTCAAGGGACGACAATGGCGCGGCGGCGGAATTTGACTTTTCTACCGAAATTGAAACCAACACAAGTTTGCGTGTTATGTGGGCTTCGCCTTATATTAACTATGACTTAAATTCTTCTACCGGTGGACTTGTCATGCAAGGCTTTAAAAGTGCAGACGAGCGCGGCGATATGGATACATATCCTGTAATCAGCATACCGGCATATGTTACGCTTGATGGTGAAACGACAGCCCGTCTTGTTGAGTCCGTCATTTGGGATAGCAATATTGAAGATATTTGTCCTGCTGCAACAAAAATCATTTTTGCGGATGGTATCAAATCAATAAGCGGAGTTATGGGTAATTTAGCGGGAGTTACTGCTGTTGAGGAGATTGTTTTGCCTGATACGCTTAAAATTATTGATACGGCTTTCTGGAACTTGTCATCTATAAAGAATTTTGACATGCCCGATGGTGTGGAAATAATTATCAATTCTTTCTGGATGGGTATGACGGGACAAGATTTGCCCGCAAAGACGGAATATTCCTTTGAGATAGAAATTCCCTCTTCAGTGAAGTATCTGTCGCAGGTGCCTTCCAACTTCAAATATGCGGAAAATTCCGATTTTTGGTATGACGAAGTTACGAATGCTATCTATAAAAAAGGGGACGGCAACAATTACGAGACGCTCATCTCCATGTATGATTTTGGCTCTGCCGCCAATGTGAAGGAGGGAGTGGCATATGTTCAGGTCGGTGCGTTTGCAGGAATGGACTTTGATTATCTGTATTTGCCTTCTACATTTATCAATGTAGCTTATATTGCCGATGCCGATGACGATGATTATCCTTACTATACGGGCGGAGTGGGCGATAACGGATATAGCACGGGTGGTTTCAGATTGTATAGAGCGGAAGGCGGAACGACTCGTTACGGTCTGGCTATCGTAGACAGACTTGATATTATGGAGCGCGTTGTGTTTGATTTGCCTGAAAGGCCAACTGCATTGCAAAATGATGCAATTCAGGGCAAGGCAAACGGCAACTACAGTTCATTCACGGCTCTCGTCTTTGATGATGAAGATAAAGTCGTATTCACGGGCGAAATCGCAGACGGTGAATCTGTCACGGTAAGAGTGCGCGCTATATATGAAGTAAACGGTGAATATAACACTTATTCCGTATCGGGCATTGTAAGCGGCGGTAAGCTGACCAAGCAGGCAATTTTGGATGCAATCGGATTTGACAACGCTGCCTCTGTTGTAGTGTCGATAACGCAGTTCGGAGATGAATATTTTGCCTCCGCTCCCGAGGCGGAAAATGGAAAGACGATAACTTGCAGGCAGTATATCGAGGTCGTTTACAGCGATAACCCCGGCGGTGCGGTAATTGAACTTGTAGACGGCGTTATGACCGTCACTGATTTCGACGAAACGACGGCGATTCTTGATGAGAACGGCGGATATATTGTTACCATTCCCGCAATGTATGAGGGTGTAGCAGTGACGGCGATAGCCGACGGCGCATTCAAGGACGTTGATTCTATTGTTACGGTTTTCATTCCGAAAAGCGTGACAACGATTGGAGCAGAAGCGTTTATGAATACGGTTAATCTTACCACTGTGACCATTGCGCCCGGCGGGCTTTCCGTCATCGGCAGGAGCGCGTTTGAAAACAGCGGCTTTACCACGATCGCATTGCCGCTTGCCAATCTCACCGATGTTCAGCCCTATGCCTTCAAATCCGAAAAATTGCAGTCATTTACTGCTGTTGAAGGAGAAAAAGATCTTTGTATCGGAGCGGGTTCATTAGCGGGGTATGCAAGTATGATGAATCAATTTGATTTAAGCTCTGATTCTTTGTCGAAGATAGCAGAAGGTACATATTTGTTTGTGGCTGATATGTACGGTAATTGTACTGGTCTTGTACGATTTAAGTCATTTATTATAAATGATGACGAAAAAACCACTACGACGTATGTGGACTATGTGGCGATTGCCGGCGGGATGACGGCATCGCAAGTCGGACTTGGTTTAGATATGGGAATGGGCTATAAAGTCTACTATGAGTTACTTGAAGGTTCGATATATTATCTTAAAAGTGTAGGAAAAAATCAAAGTGATGGAGGTATAATTTTCGGACTTGTCACAAAAGTGCATGCAAATGCTTTTACCGATATGGACGAAAGTATTATGGTTGAGTCAGAAACGGCGACTAAAATGAAAATAAGATATGCGGCAAACAAGGGTGCAAGCGCTGATATGTTCAAGAATGAGACTATATTTGAGAATGGTTGGTTCGATGGTAAAAGTTATGGCGACGAAGGTATGACGTTTTTAGACCATGTGACAGATTATTCAGGTTCTCTTATCTAAAATCTTTGTATGGTATAAGTGACCCAAAGGATAAAGGAGGTTTTGTTTTGAAGAGAAGACGTATTTTAGCAATCGTGTTTGCGCTTATTGCGGCGCTCTCTATGGTATTTGCAGGGTGTTCGTCGCAGTCGGCGTCAACGCCGCAGGACGTCATCAAAGACGCATACGGCAACCAACAATTCAAAATCTCCTTCAATTCCGAGGGGCTTGATGCGCCCATTGCCGATATGACTTATACGGCGGAAAGTATGCCTGCCCTCCCCACTCCGGAGAGGGTAGGGTATATCTTTTCGGGTTGGTATCTGGACAGCGCATATACGATACCGTATACGGACGGCATACTCTATCTCTATATGCGCGACGTAACGCTGTACGCCAAATGGGAGCAGGAGACCTTTGAAACAGACGGTACTTATGACATTGATTTCTCGGCAAACATAACCGAGATAACGTATAAAGGCGAACTTGCCGACGAATACGGCTGGTATGATTTTGCGGAGGCTATTGTAGGGGATGAAACGTACATCGAAAAGACGGAGAACGGCTTGCTTTTGAAACTTCAATACGAGGCTCCCGCGATCGTTCCGTTTGGTTCATCGGACGTTTATACAGTCACGGTTTCTTCCGCGTCGGCGGCTACGGTGCGTTTGTCCGAGAGCATTACGCCCGATAACGATACCGTAAAAACTCTTTACTTCAATATTGACGAACACGATTTGACGGTGCCGATTTATTTTACCGTCTCCTGTCTCAATTACGACGATATGAATATGTCGGCGACCGACAGGGCAAAGACGCAGGTCACCTATACGTTGGAGTTCAGCATAGACAGGCTGATAGGTTTTTCCCGTCCGTTCGTCGACGCGTCCGTGCAGCTGCCGGAAAATACATATTATCTTGTGAAAACACATTATGTTCCCGATGATTACGACGGCGATTCCATGATGGAAAGCTACAATGCCGTCTATTCCTATTTGAGCGTGGACGGGGATGGGAACTACACGCTGATAAAACCGTTTATGCCCTATACGGGACTTGTAAGCAATATCAGCGGAACGGTTTATGATAACTTTACAGACAACTTCTATTCCCGCGGAATGACGTTTGGCGCGACCAACTTATATTACACGATAGACCCGCCTTCGTCGCTTACGGCGGAGGAGATAGAGGAGGCGGAATACCTGCCCGAACTATATAACGGCGAGTATTACGGGAGTTATACGGTGGAGTATCACGCCGACACGGGCAGATATTATATGCTGTACGACCTCGGAAAAGATTTGACCAAGCAGTTCATGATAAACGGCGCAACGACCGGATTTATGGAAATATACGGCGCGATGGGCAGTTATAATATCGTAATGACGCTGGACTACGAGCATATCATTCAGCTTGCAGATATAGACTACCAAAGCCTGTCCGGTGACGCCTATGTATACGGAAGCGATATGCAGTATTACGCAGGCAATCTCGCCGATCTGAACGAAACGGACATGGCGAGGGACGCGGTGGAAGATCTGGGACTTTCCACGATGATGGTCAACTACTATTATTCCGCAACTTCCGCAAACGCGCCTTTGGCGCAGCGCACGATGTACAGCCATAGTTTTACCGTTACGCCCACCGAGTCGACGAACGCCTATACGGTAGCCGATTCGAGATACCGTATCGCTTACTTTGACGTGACAACAAAAGTTTACGGGCACGATCCGTCCGGAGGAGAAAACCTGTATGCCGATTCAATGACGGTAAACACGTTCGGTGGCAGCGGTCTGCGCGAGACGGCGCAGATCGTAAACGGAAAAAGCCTCGATGTCGGCGAAAGAGTCTGGTTTTCCGAACTCTTTACCGAAAAGGTCGACGCAAACGGGGATTTCGCTTCGGTAGACGTCACGATATATTCGTTGAACGACGACGGAAGCATAGATTATGCAAGCGCATCCGTACCCGATAAAAATTCGGTATATGAGTTTACTGAAAATATTGCCGTGGAGTTTACCTATACGGACGGCGGAGATATGCAGACGGCGCTCGTGTATCTTGCGGAAAAAATTTCGCCTGAATATACTATCGCAGGCAACTATACGGACGGGAAATACGCGAACGGTGTTACCGCAGATATTCCAGATATACGCTATACATGGGGAACGGTTTCGGGCAATTTTATAGACAACTACTATCTCAGCACGGAAGGAGAAGTGGGCGTCAATCCCGTATCGGTAGCGTTGTATACTCTTACCGACGGCGGCTATTCACTCTCTTATTTCGGCGATAACGTCTCGACGCTGACAATCGGTTCGGACACGCAGATCGTCGTATACGAACTGAAAAATATTTTCGGCGAACGTGAGTATGTATATCTTGAATTTGTCTCCACAGGCGGAAACGAGTATACAATAACGGAGAACGGCGAGGAGATAGAGACGGGAACCATACGCTATGATGCGGACGGCGAACGCAGGAGCGTATCATCGGATAATCGCTTCAATACTCCGTTCAACGATATATCTTTTATTACGGGAGAGCTTAGTACGGAATACAAGCTGTCCCTCGACGGCGTTGAGAATGACCTGCCGCTTACAACAGTCACTGTATACACTTCGACAGGAGAGCATATTTTTACGTCGGACTACGAAAACAGGCTTAAAAATCTGCTTGAAAACAGTTCTTACGCGACGGTCGTTTTCACTTACGGCAACGGTTTTGACAGTTATACCCGCTACTTTGCGTATAATTTCTTCTACGGCGGAAAGAGCGAACTAAATATTTTTAGCGACGAGTATCTGTTTACCGATTATGAGTATGTATTTTCCGTGCCGGAGGTTTTAAGTGCGGACGGCGTCTCTTTGGGAGGCGGTTCGATCCAAGTGCGTGTTTCGGACGATTCGGCGGCAGGGAATAAGACGTATTCACTCTCGCAATCGGACGGACAGTGCAGACTCACGTTTAACCAGACGGGCGTATATTATATAACGCTCGTAGCGGAACTTGCCTATGACGAAAACGGTGACCGAGTATTCGGCGGAGAGAGTCAGACGATTTGGGCAACGCAACAGGTTACTGTCAAAGACGGCAGGGGTGATGTGAGCATTACCTTTGTGACGGATGAGGAACATCCTTATGCCGCAGGCATTGTGTATGACGAGATCGTTATCGACGGCGAGATTTACTATGCGTATACCGTTACAGCGTCGCTTACGGGCGATATATTTACGCTGTCCAAAGCGGGATATTTTGCAAGCACATCAGACGTTCTGTTTGGTTGGTCGCCGCGCATACGCGGAGAGTATACGTTTAACGATGCTTCGCAGATTTACGACAGCGGTTCGATCTTGTCCGATTTTATCGGTTCGTTCGGTACGGACAGCATCTTTCTCTATGCCATGTGGGACGAGGGAATTACCGTCCATATGGATATGAATACGGAAATTACGATGCAGGACAACTATGACCTTTCTACGGTTTATGCCAACCGCACGGGCTTATATCGCGGCAGATATACGATTTCACTGCCTTCCGCCGATAATGTGCGCCAGCCTGCCGGTTGGATATTCGTAGGGTGGACGGTGAAAGAAACGGGAACGCTCTATTCCGCAGGTACGAGCATCAATATCCGCGAAGGCGTGGCGGTCAATGGCGAAATTACGATTGCGGCAACCTTTATTCAGGAATTTAAGGTGCGCTATCAAGTCAACAGCACTTATGGCGGGACGATTATTGACGGAACCGTTACGGAAGGAGACGCCATAACGCAGCCGGATGTAAGAGAAAAGGCTGGATATACGTTCAAAGAGTGGCGCATTGCGACTGTTGTTGAAAACGGAAAAGCAACTGCAATTTCTGAAAGCGCATTTGATTTTTCGACTGAGAGTTCATCCGAACTTGTCAATGCTACGATAAACAACCGCGATAGCATTGTTCTCGTCGCCGTGTTTGAAGATGCGGAGGGCAATCTCGTATGGTAAAAAGAAGAAACCTTTTTGTTGCGGTCATAGCCGCCGTGTGTATGTTGTTGGGCCTGTTTGCTGTCCTTACGGGCGGCGGGCTTACGGCATACGCGGAAAGCCCCGTGCAAAGTTCGGACGGCACATATTCCGTTCCCGTCAATTTAGACGGTCTTACGATGGGCGCGGATAACTTCTCGTCCTCGGCAACCGTAGAAAAGAGCGGCGAAAACTACTACATGACCTTCGGTCACAGTTCGAGCGTGGACGACCTCGTTCTGGAAAGCGGGAATATGCAGACTGGCTGTACCATGCGGACGGAGAGCGGCTGGACGTATTACACCTATACCATGTCCGAAGAGCGTTTGCAAAGCAGTCTTTCCTTCACGGCATATATCGTACCTATGAGCATGACGGTGGATTTTTCCATCACGCTTGATTTGTCTGCCGGAACGCGCACGGGAGATTACGTTGACGTCGGCGAACGCCCCGCTGAGTACGTTCCCGTCATCCAGACGACGGCGGGCAGGGAGTACGAAGCGTCGCGCGGTTCGGTATTTCCCATTCCTTCCGCAACGGCAACGCTCGGCAATGAAAATCTTGACGTGAGCATTTCGGCGTACTATGTGCAAAGCGGCGAGCAGACGGAAGTGCCTGTCACGAACAATTCCATTACGCTGGAAAACGTGGGGGAGTATCACGTCGTGTACCGCGCGGAAAGCAATACATATCTCACCAACCTCGGCGATCCGTCCTATACCGAATACGACGTAAAGATCACTTCCTCCGCGGGCGGCAGCACGCTTGCAAAGTTCGAGGACGCAAACGGCATACTTGCAGAGGAAACGTCGCTGCTTGCCAGCCGCATCACGGCGGGGAGCAGCGTCTATACGACAGCGGCAGATAAAATGGCGAGCATAGCGGACAACTTCGAGGTGTTCGGCGTTTCGCTCGTCGGCACGGACGGAACGCAGGTAACGCCTGGCGGGAACATCACGCTGTACTTGCAGGCAAACATGACCTACGACCGCAACGAAATCGTTGTCTATCACATGGCGGAGGACGGCGCGCTTAACGAACTTTCCGCAGACGGCTACGGGCGGTATGTGAAGTTTGATACGGATAGGACGGGCACGTTTATCGTCTGTATCCCCGGCGTGGCGTTCGTCATGCCGATGTGGGGGTATGCCGTGATCCTCGTCGCATGCGTGCTTGTGGTTGCGGCGGCTGTAATGGTTACGGTCATACTTGTCCGCAGAAAGAAGAAAGCCAAGAAATTGCAAGAGAATGCTATCGAATAAATTAAATTTGAGGGCGGGATGAAACAACGTCCCGCCTTTCAGATTGCAAAGGATAATGGGAAAAATTCTGCACAATGAGTCAATGGAAATGTATCTGGAAACAATTTTGCGGCTCTGTAAATCCAACGAAAAAGTCAGGGCAGTGGATATTGCGAATCAAATGCGGATTTCCAAAGTATCGGTTTGTTATGCAATCAAGAATTTGCAAGCAAAGGACTATGTGACTTACGAATCGCGGTTGATCAGACTTACGAAAAAAGGTAGGATTTTGGCCGAAGAGATCTATGAACGCCATTGTGAACTTACGAAACTACTGATAAGTTTAGGGGTTGATTCGGCTACGGCCGAGCAGGATGCCTGCCGTATAGAACATTGCATATCGCAAGAAACGTTTAATGCCGTCAAAAGGTATAATGGAGGGCAAATAAATTATGCCGAGAGCAAACGAGCAGAAAATTAAACTCCTTGTGCTGTATGATATTTTACAGCGGGAAACAGACGAGGAACATCCACTGTCAACGAATGAGATTATCGAGCGGCTATCTGCGCGCGGAATAGAGGTGTCCCGTAAAATATTGCCCGGTGATATAGCGTTACTCAACAAGTATGGATTTGAGATACTGTCATACAAGAAAAAAAGCCACTACTATTATGTAGCGTACAGACCGTTTGATATAGCAGAGTTGAAAGTGCTTATAGATGCTGTTCAGGCAGCAACGTTCATATCCGAATCCAAGACGGAAGGGCTTGTAAACCGACTTGCAAGCATGGCTGGAGAAAAACAAGCGGAGAAATTAAAACAAAATTTTATCTGTTACGATACGGTCAAGAAAGACAGCAAATATATTTTTTATTACATAGACGAAATTGAGCGAGCAATAGCACAAGGGAATAAAATCTCTTTTTGCTACTGTTATCTGACCTATAAAGCGGAGCGCAAATATCGGAAAGACGGACAGAGATATATAGTGAATCCGCTTGCGCTCGTATTTAGCCGCGAGAATTATTATGTCGTATGTTATGACAATAATCATAAAGGATGTGCTAATTACAGGATAGACCGCATAGCTGATTTGAGAATAGAGCCAGAGAGTATTGATCAAAGAGCGGACTTTGAAAACTTTAATATAAATGCTTATCGCCGACAGGCATTTTCCATGTACAACGGTGTACTGACCGAAGTACAACTTACTGTGCATGAGGATTTAATAGAAGAAATTTTCGATAAATTCGGGGAAAAAACAAAATTATATCCGCAGGGAGAGGAATATTACACGACAGTTGTTTCGGTTCAGGTGAGTCCTGCGTTTTTCCGGTGGGTGATAGGTTCAATCGGAAAAATAAAAATATATAGTCCGCGGCAGATTAAAGAACAATTTGACGCATATGTGGACAAGGTTAAGGAGAACTATTGAGAGCGGTTCGGAAATATTCCCGAACCGCTTAATTTTTTATTTCACTTCCCGGTTATGGGACGCGAGCCGATTGCAAACAGATGTTCGTAAATGATATAATACGCTTGCAGTCAAACGGAACTTAAAGTTCCGATAGATAAATTACTACTAAGGAGAAAATAATGCGCGGTGTTAAAACGGGCGGCAGGGCGGTAGACGAGCGGTTGCTCGAAACAGTTGAAGCATTTATCAAAAAGCATCAGAGGACGAACGGGAGATCTCCGACTCTGCGTCAAATCATGCACGAGTTTCCGCGTGAGTTCCCAGCGCTCTCAAAAGTACAACGGTATGTACTTATTTTGAAACGAGAAGGGAGGATAGAAGATGATAACGGGAAGATCGGTATAGAATGGCAGATTCAAAAAAACAATGATACTATCATGATACCGCAGATTGGTACAGTAACTTGCGGTGAACCTATTCTGGCTGTGGAAGAGTATGAGTCGAATAACGAAATTCCAGCAAGTTGGTTCGGGCGTGGTGAACTGTTTATTCTAAGGGCAAAAGGCAACAGCATGATAGGTATCGGGATTCATGACGGCGACCGCGTTGTGATACGGAGGCAGGACAGCGCAGAATACGGACAAGCAGTCGTCGCGCTAATCGGAGATGAGGCAACTATAAAAACGTTCAGACCGGAAAAGGGGAGAATAATCCTTCATCCTGAAAATCCCCGGTTGAAAGATATTATAGTTGCACCGGAGGAGTGCAGAGTGCTTGGGCTTGTTGTGGGTTGCGTACACAAATTTGTTGTATGAAAAATACGAAGGCTGAAAAAGGATGAGCGTACTTTGAGAGAGGAAATCCCCAACCCTCAATGAAGTTGCTCAAATCTCAAACTTTATTCAGAAAGGGGAAAGGAGGCAAGAAAAATGAAAAAGTATGTAGTATGCTTGGAATGCGGACGAAAACTTTGTAAAGCTGAACCGGATTCGGTGGTAGAAATGTACTGCCCGACATGTAAAAAAACGGTATATGCCGAAGTCCGCGACGATACAGTCGTAACCACGCAACAAGAACAAGTATTAAAAAAGGTTACATAATTTCAAAAGACAACAATCGAATAAGGGCCTCATTCGAGAGTCATACCCGCTGTTGAGGAATGACCGGAATGTCGGCGAACATTTGTCGCAGAGATAGCTTATAATCACCCTTTAAATTAAGGAAATATAGGCCTGACAAATAGAATCCGAGTAAGATAAACGGATTTTATTTGTCGGGCTTTTTTATTTTTCCGAAAAATAACTCCGTCTGCTTGCGCCCGGATTCTTCCGCAGTCGGGCGCTTTTTTGTTGTTACGGGCGAGATCCGTCCGATTGCGATTTCAAAAAAATCGAATCGGAGGATTTCAAATGAAACGTATTTATTTTAAGGACGGGGAAGGGAAAACGGTATATGTTGAGGTTTCTGACAAGGTCGCGGAAACATATATGGAGGTCAAACGTGAGGCTTGGCGCAATGATTCTTATGAGGAGTATCATACCACATCGCTTGATGCAATTCAGGAGTCCGGACATGAATTTGCGGACGAAGGAGCAGATATAGAGGCTGGCATGATTTCTCGTGAAGATGCAGCCGAACGAAAACAAATGCTTGTAACCCTGAAAAGTGCAATACCTCACCTGACGCCTTTACAACAAAGGACATTAAAGAAAATCTTTGTATTGAACATGTCGCAGGCAGAAATTGCAAGGGAAGAGGGCGTTTCCGAACAGGCTATATCCGACAGAGTATCCCGCATATATAACCAACTCAGAAAGGTGCTGAAAAAAAATTAAAAAAATTTTCAAGAAAAGTACTTGAGGGTATGCCGTTTTTTCTCTATTAGGTGAGAGGGTTGTGTTGCAGCCCGAAATTAAGGAGGATTTATGGAATATCTGAATGCCTTGATCGGAAATACGGAGATGTATATTCCGGTCAATGAAAAATTGGGTTCATCGATGTTGCTTGCCCATAAGCGCCTGAACTACAAAAAGCACATCGCCCGTATGCGCCACGCATACAAAGGCACTATTGAATCGGAGAGGGTAGAGGCAAGCGCAGACTTTTTTTATGTATTGGAAGATGTGCTGGACGAGCAAGGCTATCCCGATGTAATCCATCATCTGTTCGAGATGTTTTCGACAGATGAAAGAAAACTGCTGTATGCGCTTTTCCGTGAAGATAAGACGGTACGTTTTCTCGTCGCAGTACAAGGCTACGAAGAGGAGATGATTCAAAGGACAGTACGATTATTCTTTGAACGGTTGAAACAAAAAATTTTTTAAGGAGAAAGACAATGAGGCAATTTGAAACTAAACTTACGCTGCGCATTTACGATACAAAGCTCATCGAAAAAATGAACATGATTATGAAGTTCAATCCGAACAGGTATCAGAGCAAGAATCAGCTGCTTTTGGAACTTCTGGAACTTGGCGTGCGGGAAAAATTGAAAGAATTTCCTACGCCTCCCACGACTCCGGTTGCGGCAGCGAATGCAATTCCCATTTCACATGAGTGCAACTGCAACGCGGAAACACTCAAGCAAATTAAGGAACTTATCGAGGGAATGCACCTTTATAATAAGCAGAATGTCGAAGGACTGCTTGCGCATCTGAAGATGTCGGAACGCTTGTCCTCATCCATCTACAATATGGTTTTTGCCATTCTGAAAGACGAACCGGTCACACCCGTACAGATAGAACTCGGTTATTTGGACGATGTGCCAAAACGATTCGCGGAATTTCTTGCTATGTTGCTCGATGAGCTTATAAAAGAAGAAAAGCATGAGGACGACGAATGTATGGAAACGGAGGAGGACGAGGATAGACTCGTGAGCTGAAACATGAATGGGTGTGCCGAATGTATTGGTGAGTATCGGATATGCGCCGAATGACGAAACGCTGAATCGGTTGCACTCCGTAAAGCCGAAATATCTTGCAGAACGCAGATTCTATGCTTGCAGACAGCAAGATGATTTCCTGAAATACGTCAACAAAGGAATCGATGCGGGAGACTATCTTGGTTATGCCGGTAATCCTGAAAAGAGTAGCGGGATATTTGATGCCCGCGGTTTGATGAAGAAGTCGCAAATCAAGGAATTGCGTACATTACTTCGTTCCACGGACAGCAATATTTGGCACGCAGTCATCAGTTTTACGGAGAATTTCGGGAATAAATACATGACTTCGTACAAGGACGCATTGGAACTTTTGCGCTTGGAACTCCCGAAGTTCTTTAAGAACATAGGTATAGCGTCGGACAATGTGGTGTGGTATGCGGGACTTCACGAAAATACGGACAATCAACACATTCATCTCGGTTTTTTTGAGAAGGAGCCGCGCTTTCGCAGAGAAAACAGTCCGGAACTTCGCTATCGGTTCGGTACGATTTCGCAGGATGCGCTCAATGCGTTTCGCATAGCTATTGAGGAGCGATTGACTGATGCAAACTTTGACTTAAAGCGTAGCAGGCGTAATCTTACGGAATCAGCGCAGGAGACATTGTTTCATTTGTACGGGTGGAACGATTATGAGCGGGAGTTGAAAAAGAAACTCCTCGCATTGTATCGGGCCTTGCCTACAGACGGGCGAATCAGTTACGGGAGCAAAAATTTGGATGCGCTTCGTCCGCAGATCGTTGAAATCGTGAATTTTATTATACGGAACAATCCGGGATTAAAACGGGACTTCGATGCTTTTTGCGCGGACGTGGCGCGGTTTGACCTGAACCGTAAGCGCATTTGTGAGGATCAGAAAATAGAGGATACAGAAAAGTATCTTGTTGGAGACAAATATATAAAAGACATCTATCGCAGGCTGGGCGACAAGGTAATTAAGGCTGCGTTGGATATAAAGAAAAAGGGCGACAGGGAGGTGAACCGATGTAAGAGAGAATTAGCGAAAAAACGAGTGGAAAAAAGATACAGGGCATATCTGTTGGAACGGGCGGTGCGAATCGGCGCGGATGTGGATGATGAGGCAATTCGTTGTTTTGAGGAGTACAGGCGCAAACTTGCAAAAGCAGAATATGAAAGGTTGGTAGAAGAAGGAGTGATAGAGGCCGAATAATGTTCAAGAGAGCGATCAGGTGGGTGAAAGATAAGACAAAGCAGTTTTTCTCATTTTTATGGAGACAGAGGGCGAGGGTTTTTAAGTGGGCGGCTATTTTAGGAGTAGTGTTTTTCTGCTGTTATTTTTTTGGATTTACATTGAACTGTTTTGTTGAGGGCGGGTTTGAACTGAATTTTTCGGCGAGGTTGCTTTTTGACGGCAAGACATTCCTGTATACAGGTGCGTTCTGTTTGGTGGCGCTGTTTATCGTGCTGTATTACTATTACACGCATTATTGGATATTCAATTCCAAGAATATCATCAAGGGTAACAAACGGGACAAGGACATTTCTGCAAATTTAGAACAGGCGCACTTTCAGACGGAAAACGAGATTGAACAGAATTTCCAGATTATATCATATGACGAGTTGCCGCAAAAAGAGATAAAGGGGATACCGATTCGGGCGTATGAGGAGGGAAAGAAATTAAAAGTTACTTTTTCGCCGCCCACGCATACGCTCGTCATCGGTACGACAGGTAGCGGCAAAACGACGACTTTTGTCAATCCGACGATACAAATTTTGGCGGAGAGTAAAACAAAGCCGTCCATGCTCATCTCAGATCCGAAAGGTGAACTGTATCAATTACACGCAAAGAAACTGAAAAAGGCCGGATACAAGGTACAGATTCTCGATTTGCGCAATCCATATAATTCGGTGCGTTGGAATCCGCTGGAACGAGCATACCTGAACTATCAACGCATGCTGCATCTTGAAAAGGAAGTAAAAGTGCATGAGGATAAAGGTTGCTATGAGTTTGAGGGAAAACTGTATTACGATCCAAAAAAGAGAGATGCCGCTTTGCAGGTAAAAAAACAGCAACTCAATGACGTCGTCTACGAGGATTTGAACGACATTGTTTCAGTATTGTGTCCGGTCACAAACAAAAACGAACCTATGTGGGAGAGTGGGGCAAAGAACTTTATTCTCGCCATTGCGCTTGCGATGTTGGAGGACAGCGAAAATCCGGAAAACGGTCTTACAAAGGAAAAGTATAACTTCTATTCCATTATGAAGGTCGCGACAAATACGGAAAATGATTGCGCGGAAATGCTCAACTATTTTCGTGGACGCAGCCCGCTTTCACGAGCGGTCACATTGTCCAAACAAGTTCTCGACAGTTCGGAAAAGACGCGGGGCAGTTATTTGTCGAGCACATTCGATAAAATTTCCATGTTTGCAGATATGTCGCTGTGCGCTCTTACAAGCGAAAACGAGATAGAGTTTGGCAGTATGGGGGAAAAGCCGATTGCGCTGTTTTTGCAGATACCGGACGAAAAGGAAACGCGGCATACGCTTGCAGCAATGGTGATTTTGCAGGCGTATAAAGAGCTTGTTTACAAGGCGAATACATACGAAAGTCTTTCCCTTCCGCGCCCTGTTTATTTTATTCTCGATGAGTTCGGACAGTTGCCGAAAGTGCAGAAGTTGGAGCAGATGATTACGGTAGGGCGCAGCCGTAACATATGGCTCAATCTTGTCGTTCAGAGTTATGCGCAGCTTGCCAAAGTTTATGACGATAAGAGTGCAGATATTATCAAATCGAATTGCAACACGCAAATTTTTATCGGTACGACGGACTATAAGACGATAGAAGAATTTTCCAAGCGTTGCGGTAATTTCAGTATTTTACAGAGGTCGGTCGGGTTCAATACTGTGCGTGCGGACGATGTGAATTCCAACACATCAGTCAAGGAGCGCCCGCTCATATATCCGTCCGAATTACAGCAACTCAACAGTAAGGGGAATATGGGCAATGCTATCGTAACGGTATTCGGGTATCAGCCAATCCGAGCAAAATTCACGCCAAGTTATGCGAGCAAGTTTTACGATTTGCGGGAGAGCAGACAGATTTTGCGGACAGGCAGATACTTCGATGAAAATGCGGCGTATTACGATATGAAAAAACGTAACGAACGCACTTTTGCGGGCAGGCGAGCAGGCATCGGCAGAAACGGCGGCGGGGGATTACGCGAACAGATCGCGGAACGGCGACGTAGGTCGGCGGCAACGGAAAAGCTGCAAACGCTGATAGCCAAATCATTGCACGGATTTGCGACGGAGCAGGAGAACAGCGACATATTCGTCCTTGTTCAGTCGGGGGAATATGACAAAGTAATTGGAAAATTGAAGGAGCTAAAAACCCGCGCAGGCGGTAAAAGCGAACGCGGTTCGGCAATACAGGACGCAATTGACCGCGTGGAAGAAATGAAAAACGGAGACATTCGTTTAGAAATCAGAGAATGAAAAGGAGGTAAAAGACAGAATTGACTACAAAGAGGAAACTGACCTTTGCGGGTATGCTTATTGCATTTTGTTTGCTTTTATGCTGTGTGTTCGGTTTTCTTTTTTCTACGACCGGCGGAAACACGGCATATGCTTACAGCAGTTCGACAAAATACAAACTTGATCTGACCGCAACGGGTACGTCAGGCATCTATATCTACGTTTCAGGCGCGACAGGTTCCGGAACTGTATCCGATGGGGCAGCATTCAATTTTGCGCCAAACAGGGTGGATGTCGTTCTTACGAAAAAGACAGAACTTGGGCGTTATACATATACGCGATACGTCAAAGATTTTTCCCTTACCGGGCCTGTTACATATTCAAGTGCGGATAAGCAGAAAAACAGTTCGAAATCGAGCGAAAAGACGGTTACTTATACGTTGCCTACTCTCACTAATGGGAGCTATACGCTGACTATGACAACGGGGCAGGATTACTCCGGTATGATCGGTGATGCAAGTACAAAGGTCACATTCAATTTTATTGTAGATAAAAATAGACCTACAATCAGCGGGGCATCTGTTTCCACAACGGGCAAGTATACAAACAAGGCATTTACGGTTACGGCAAGCGATTTGTTGAGCGGTATCGACAAACTGTATTGGAAAGCGCCGACGGCGAGTATCTATTCGTCCACGACGGCAACTTCTAAAACGATTTCGGCAGGAAGTACAAACGGAAGGTATACATTCTATGCCGTAGACAAGGCAGGTAATCAATCGTCCTACTATTATGTCTACTATGACAATGTTGTGCCGACCGGTACGATTAAAGGAACGAGCGGTACGCTTTCATCGGGAAGTTATACCAATAAAGCATTTTCCTATTCGGCGACCGATTCGGGCAGCGGAATAAACTATTTGCAGTATAAGAAACCGGGGAGCAGTACATGGACATCTTATACGTCCGGGACGACTATTCCTGCGACTTCAACAAACGGTTGGTACTATTTCCGTGCCTACGATAATGCAGGGAATGTATCTGCGGAAAGCAGCGTATGTCTTGATACCGCAGTGCCTACGGGAACGGTATATAAGGAAACGACTTCCGTATCGAGCGGCAGTTCCGTCAAAGGTGCTTATATTAAGTTCATAGCAACGGATTCACTTTCGGGCGTAGCAAACTGCTATGTAAAAGCACCGGGCGAAACGAGTTATAAATCTTACACAAGCAACAGTCCGCTGACGACAGAAGGGGTGTATCAGTTTTACATTGTAGATAGGGCAGGCAATCAGTCAAGCACATACAGCGTCGCACTTGACAATACCGCACCGACCGGAATGGTGTACGGAGGGACAACAGAAAAGCCAAGCGGAAGCATTGTCAATAGTTCGTATATTAAATTCATCGGCAGTGATAATGCAAGCGGCGTGTCGGCTATGTATGTGAAAAAGCCGGGCAGTAGTTCTTTCATCAGCTATACAAGCGGTACGCAGTTCACCGCTGACGGAAAGTATGAATTTTATTGCGTAGACGGTGCCGGCAATCAGTCGCAGACATACAATATCACACTCGACCGCACAAAGCCTGTCGGCACTGTGTACGGCGGGACGCAATCAATGTCGAGCGGCGCAAAAACAGGTGCGGCATATGTAAAATATACAGCAACAGACGCATTGAGCGGAGTTTCCAAGTGCTATGTCAAAAAACCGGGTAGCAATGTTTTCACGGCATATACGGCGGGGGAACAGCTTGCGGGTGACGGGACATATGAGTTTTATTCCGTGGACATTGCAGGAAATGAAAGTGAGCATATGACGATCATGCTTGACAACACCAAACCTGTCGGACAGGTCTACGGCGGTACGGCAAAAATTGAGAACGGCAGCCATATCAATGCCGCATATATCCGCTTTGAAGCAACGGACGAGATGAGCGGCGTAGCGAAATTATATGTAAAGATGCCGGGGGACAAGAATTATGCCGCTTACAATGCAACGACACAGCTAACGACAGAAGGACAGTATTCTTTCTATGCGGAAGATGAAGTCGGAAATGAGTCGAATGTGTATACCGTAACGTTGGACAGAACCGCGCCTGTCGGTACGCTGTCAGAAAGCGCGAGTATTACAAACGCGGCAGACATAACCTATTCGGCAACGGACAACATTGGCGTGGCTGAATTGTATGTCAAAAAGCCCGACGCGAGCAAATTTACTGTTTTTACGGCGGGAACAAAATTTACGGACGAGGGCGAATACGAGTTCTATTCCGTCGATGCTGCGGGCAATAAGAGTTTGACTGTCAACATTATGGTCGATAGGACGAAGCCCGTTGTGACCGTAAATGCGGGAGGTAAGAACGTTTCTGACGGCGCAAAATCAAACGCAGAGTATGTGCGTATGAGCGCTGCGGATGCTTTGAGCGGGATTTCAAAACTTTTTGTAAAAATACCCGGCGCGAGCAATTTCGTGGAATATACAAGCGGAACGCAATTGACCGCCGAAGGGGAATATTCCTTTTATGCGACGGACAATGCCGGCAATCAGAGTGCAGCGGTAAACGTACTGCTTGACAGAACAAAACCGACAGGACAGATTACTGCGGCCGAATCGAATGTAAACAGCGGTGAATATACCAACAAAAATTATGTGAAGTTTGCGGCTTCGGACGACGCAAGCGGCGTTGCAAATCTTTACGTCAAAATGCCCGGTAGCAATTCGTACATTTCCTATTCCGTTGATACGATGCTGACAGAGGAGGGAAAATACGAGTTCTATGTGACGGATACTGCCGGAAACAAGTCTGAAACGTATATCGTTACCATTGACCGCACAAAGCCTGCGGCAACGCTGTATGGTGGTTCACAGAGTATTTCAGACGGTAGCATTACCGCAGCAGATTATATTTGCTATGAGGCAACAGATAGCGCTCTTTCCGGGGTGTATGTAAAGAAACCGGGCGAAACGGCATTTGTCAAATTCACGAGCAGAGAAAGGTTTACGGCGGACGGGAAGTACGAATTTTACGCGGAAGATTTGGCAGGGAACAGGAGCGAGACCGTATCTGTAACATTGGATACAACGGCACCCGCAGGACAACTCTATGCCGGAGGGAAAGCAGTCAAAAGCGGGAGTGTATCGAACGCAGAATTTATAAGTTACGCAGCGACCGATGCGACGAGCGGCATAAAAGCACTTTATGTTAAACTTCCGGGGAAGAGCGGATTTACCGCCTATGAAAGCGGCACGAATTTGTTTGAAAACGGAAAATATGAGTTCTATGCCGTCGATATTGCGGGGAACATCGGCACAACGATTGCGATTACGTTGGACAACATTGCGCCCGTTGCCGCAATCATGACCGATTTAGGCGAGGGCGTTAGCGGAACCACTTCCAATAGTGCATATATTACGTTTAGCGCAACGGATGCAACCAGCGGCATTGCTACATTGTATGTAAGACTTCCGGGCAAAGCGACATTCTCCGAATATGCGGGCGAACGCCTGACGGACGAAGGAGTTTATTCGTTCTACGCTGTCGATGTTGCGGGGAACCGTTCCGAAGAAATCGGCATAACGCTGGATCGCACGGCTCCCGTCGGCAAAATTACATCAGGCAAGACAGAATTGCCGAATAACGGATATACGAACCAGACGTTTTTGTACAGTGCAACCGACGTGAACGGCATCACCAAGCTCGAATACAAAATTCAGGGCGGAGAATGGCAAAACTATGTGCCAGACGCGGAGATTTTGGCGGAAAGCGGTGACGGGGAATATGTATTCCGGGCTTATGATTCGGCGGGAAATGTGTCGGAAGAAATGCGCGTAACGCTGGATACCAAGTCGCCTCGCGGGGTGCTTTATGCGAACAATGATGAGAAAGAAAACGGTGCTTATACAAATTACGACCGTATCTCTTTCACGGGTGAAGATGAAAATCTGTCTGTATGCTATGTGATGCTTCCCAATAGCAAGGAGTGGACGCCGTACACGAACGGAGCACTTTACTCGGAGAGCGGAAAATATCAGTTCAAAGCGACTGACATGGCGGGAAACGAATCAGCCATTTATACCATCATCGTAGATAGAACGGAAAAAGCAGTAACACTCAGCAATGTTCAGGATGGGAAAACGAGCAAGACGGTAATCCTTAAATGGCAGAACGGAGATGCGGATGTATATGCGCCTGTTATCGAAGTTACGGTGAATGGCATCGCGGTCGAAAGCGGAACAGAGATCGGTACATTGTATGGCGGCAAATACATTGTTGTTAGCAAGGATGCTGCGGGCAACGTGTGGACAAGCGAGTTCATGTCCGAACGTGTGAATATCAATGCTGTAACGAGTAATAAGGAATGGTGGGAATGCGGCGGCCATGCGTTTGAAACGTATGACAATGCTTTGAATTTTATGCTCGATGCAGAGTACGCATTAGTTCGTACAGGAGAATGGAACAGTGATGTCTGGGATACGGGCATCATGATGGACGCGAAGGATAGCGTGAATGCAAAACCCGGAAAGTATTTCATTTACAAAAAGTCCGGCGATGCAAACGTTGAAGTTGCGTATTTTACGGAAGCACGCTTGCAGGAAGTGATGCTCGAATATGCCGTGAGCGGCATCACGCATTACTATTATTGGCAGAAATCGCCTGCTGCGTCCGCCGAAGGCAATGACCTATATGTTCTGAATACGCAAGGAACGTATATTGCCTCCGAGATAGGTCTTTCGGATAAAGTCGAATACATTATCGACGGTAAACCGTATTGTGGCAGCGTGTATGCTGAATCCGGCAAGCATAGCGTGATTGTAAAAGATGCATGGGGGAATGAGGCGGAATATACATTTGTCATCGTTCGCAACTTTGCGGATATACAAATGGCAGTCGGCGAAGGTGAATTTTCAAAAACCGATGTTGCTCAGGTGTTCTACTTGAAAGACAAAGTACATATCGCCATTTCCGATACTGTTGACGAATATGCCATGTTCTATATTGAGTTTGAGGACGGCAGTCGTAAAATTCTTTCCCTCGGTGAAACTTACGAGATTGCGGAGAGCGGGAAATACGTTATCTGTTCGGTCAACCATTTCGGTCTTTCGGAAGAAGTGACGATTTATATTTCGTTGGACGAGCCGGCAATCACTTTTGATTCCGATACGGATAAAAAACAACTTATCATCGACGTAACGGCAAGCGCTGATTCCTATGCAAAACTCCAAAGCATTGCGATTTATAAGTCAGTTGACGGCGGTGATACATGGGTGCTGCTTACGGCAGACGATTACGGCACCGTTATTTCGGAAGCGACCAAACAGTATAAATTCTGCACGAGCGGCATGTATCGCGTGGTAGTGGAGGATACATTCCATACGGGATTTGAGGCTATCGAAGGTATGACGGAATATACGCAAATCGGGCCGGCAGGAGTGCTTAGCGGTGTGGAGAACGGCGGTTATACGAATAAAAACGTCAAGTTCACATGGACGGACAATGCAACTGCGGTCATTACCGTAAATGGCGAAACGAGTGAATATACGTCGGGGACAACTCTTTCGGATGACGGTGAGTATGAAATCGTGCTGACGAATATGGACGGACAGACATTTGTCGTTTCGTTTGTAATCGATAAGACTGCCCCTGAATATGAGCTTACGGGCGCAGACAACGGTGCCACGGTAAACAATGATATTTCGCTTGCTTTCGGAGAGGATATCACCGCAGAGGTTTCGATTAACGGCGATACGACAACTTACATGAGCGGAGAGGTGCTGACAGCGGAAGGCGAGTATGAATTTACTCTGACGGACAAAGCAGGCAATAAAACCGTTGTGAATGTCTTTGTCGATAAAACGGCAGATTATGAAATCAATACCGTGGACGGATTCGTGTCAAACGATGATGTCGTAATCAAAGCAAACGAAGAACTGACAATCAGTCTTTCAAAGGACGGCGAAACTTTCGCGTATGAGTTTGGCGCATCACTTACAGAGGAGGGAAATTACATTGCACATATTTCTGATTCTTATGGGAATACCGCAGAAGTTTCTTTCCGCGTGTTAAAAACTACCGTGCTGAATGATTTTGCACACGATTTTACCGGCGTCAACATTGTGTCGTCAACATGTAACGGCGAGCCTTGTGAACTTAATTTTGCGGCAGACGGTAAGTATGAAATTACGGCGACGGACGGGGAAAAGGAATATACCTTTGTGGTGATTCTTGACCGCGTTGCACCTGAAATTGTATTGAATGGCGCAGAAAACGGCGGAGAGACGAAAAGCGAGGTTGTCGTCGAAAGCATCTCTGAAGCAGCAGACATCACGGTATATTTTAACGGAGAAAAAATTGAGTACAGAGTAGGCGCGAGCGTGAGCGAGCTTGGCGAATATCGCATTGTCGTAACCGATGCTGCGGGAAATACAAGGGAATATACTTTTACAATTGTGTACGGACTCAATGGCGGCGCAATTGCTCTGATTGTTATCTTTGTGCTTCTCATTGTCGGAATTATTTTGGGAATCGTTTTCGGAAAGCGTGCTGTGTACAAGAAAAAACTTGCGCAGAAATCGCAAGAGGAAGGCTCGGATGAGGATGACTCTGATATGGAAGATTCGGATGCCGCGAATTTTGAATCCGATGAAGAACAGACCGCAAACTATTCGGATGATGCCGATGAAGAGGTCGTCGAAGAAGTTGTGAATGACGACGAAAATATTGAGACGGACAACGACGAGCGCGAAGAATAAGCCGGGAAAAACTCCGTAGTGTGGGCCTCAAATACCCAAAAAAGGGAGCAGGTTAACGTGTAGGCGCAAAGTGACGCACTTCGTGCTTTTGCGCCCACACAAAAACCGAACGGAAGCGGGATACCCGCCTTCGTTTTAAGGGAGAAAAATTAAGAAAGGAGGGTACTAAGTGAATGTAAATTTTAGCAGTGCAAGCACATTGCTTGCGGTCGATTTTGCGCCTGTGATTGAACCTATCCTTGAAGTGCTGGATGCCATTCTTTGGCCGGCAATCGCCATTGTCGGCGCGGTAGGAACAATCTACTGTATCATACTCGGTATTAAGCTCGCAAAGAGCGATGAGCAGAACAGCAGGGAGAAAGCGAAAAAAGACCTGATCGGCGCGATTGTCGGCTTTGTCATAATCTTTGTGCTTATCGTCGCTCTGGAGATAGCATTGCCTATATTGCAGGATTGGGTACAGTCACAAATATAGCAGGATTAAGATATGGATTGGTTTGTTGATTGGTTTCTCGGCTGGTTCTACGAACTCCTGTACGGATTACAGGCGGGACTTTGTAGCCTGATAGACTTTATCAAAAGAATATTCTTCAAACTTTGCGGGTTGGATACCGTGGTGATAGACGGGGAATCGCAAGACCTTGTTTCATCGCTCATCGGTTCAGATACAATCCGCAGGGTATTTTTGACGATATTTCTTATTGGCGTGATTCTGCTTGTCATTTTTGTAATCATAGCATTGATCCGCGTGAACTATACGGCAAACGAAAAGAAAGGTCGGGGCGAAGTATTATCAAAAGCAGGACATAGTTTTTTGATTATGTTGCTCGTACCGTTTCTTCTCCTTGCGGGAATGATGCTCGTCAACGTCATTATGGGTTCTATCAACACCGCAATGCAGCAGTACGTTACAGAAGGGCAGACGATGATTGGCGGACAAATGCTCATTACGACGGGGGATTCGGCCTATATCGGCAGCGAAGGTCAGCGTGAAACGATAGAAAGAATGTTTTTAACGGGCGAACTTGATTATACCGATATAGGTGTAGTCAAACAGTATTATGACTTGTCCGAAATGAACTATGTCATAGGATTGCTCGGTGGGCTTGTAATGCTCGTCATCTTTGCGATTTCGTCATTTACGTTTATTCAGAGGATTTTCGATATCATTCTGCTGTACATTGTTTCGCCGATTTCAATCAGCACTTTGCCGCTCGATCAGGGCAACCGTTTCAAAGTATGGAAAGACATGATGATCTCGAAGATACTCTCGGCATACGGCATTATCTTGGTAATGAATTTGTTTTTCCTGATTATTCCGCAAGTCAACAAGATGCAATTCTTTGAGAGTAACTTTGAAAATTCTGTCGTACATATTCTGTTCCTTATTGGCGGGGCTTTTGCGGTCACAAAGGCAAACCTTGTTATAGCCCAACTTACGGGCAGTCAGGCGGGCGGGCGTGAACTTGCGCAGATGATCTACAATATGCGTTCGGGCATCGCGTTCGCAAAATCGGCGTCAGGGATTGTCGGCAGAACGGTCGGCAGAGTGGTCGGCGGCTCTGACTATCTAAAAAACAGGAAGAAAGGACATGGCAGGATAGAGAGTGTGGGTATGGCTGCACATAGCGAGCGCAACCAACGCCCGATGACGGAAGAGGAAGATATGACGGACAAGCAAATGGCGACGCAGGCATTGGGTTCGGTTACAAGACTTGCCACTATGCCCGTAGGCGTCGTGAAAGACATGGTGCAGGGTGGTGTAATACAAGCCGGTAAGAATTTTATGCCGCGACTGAGAAACGTGGCAAAGGGTACGACTGTAACAAACAGAGCAGAAGTTAAGCCGAAAAAGCCGAATATTCAAACCACGCCCCCGGAAAACGATGAACAGGCGCAATCGTCGAGCGATACCGCATCGACGAGGGGAGCGGAAGGCGGCAGCACAACGTTGAGACCGAAGGAGGGAAACGATGAGGATAATTCCGAAGAACACTAAAGTAAAAATGACTTTTTACAAGAGCGTGACGGTAGCGGATGTAGTCATCGGATTTATCGGGCTTGTGTTAATTGCTATTGCGTTATCAAGCAATCTTGCTTTTAAGTTCCTGATAGCCGGAGGCATTCTCGTTTTGTTTATTCCGTTATATATCACGTTCAACGAGGACAGGGTGTACAGACTTGTCGGCTATCTGTTTCGGCACTTGTTTGTTCGGAAAAAGTACAAAAAAGCAACCAAAGGGGAGGTAATAAAAAATGACGTAGAGGGCGTAGTACCATATGAACGTATTTGCGGCGGAGGCATAATCTCGCTGAAAGACATGCACTATGCGGGAATCATTGAAGTACAACCTGTCGATTTCCGTATGCTGAATGAGTTTTCGCAGAATGAACTGATAGATGGTGCGATATCGAAGGTGCTGAACAACGTGCCGGTCGGCTACGAGGCAGATATAGTCAAAGTAGAAAGGCCGCTTATTTTAGACAACTTCATCGGCGACGAATTGGAACGTATTGTCCGGCTCGGCGAAAGCAGAGAAAGGGGGGAATTAAGAAAAGAGGAATATGAACCGCGTGTCGATCTGATACAGGACAGGATAGCGCTTATCGACGAAATCAACAGTAGCAGACCTATCTATTACAGCAGATATTATCTTGTGTTGCACGGCGGTAGCGAAAAAGAACTTTCGGCGAATATGCGCTATGCTGCCATTACGCTGCAAAGCTCCGGAATCAATGCCCATATTTTGAGCGATAAGGAATTGGCGGCATTTATCCGATATACCATTGATTACGATTTCGATGAACGTGTACTCGATAAGACAAAAAGGTATGGCTCATTTTTTGCTCCGAGTGAATTGAGATTCGGACTAACGTCAACGCAACAAAACGGAAAAACTCTGACGCATTTCGTCATCAATAATTATCCGCTCCGTGTGGCAAACGGATGGGGCGATGGTTTGTTTGATATGCCGCATACGAAAGTGGTTCTGAAAGCAAAGCCTGTCGAAAAGTTTAAGGCGTTGCGTCGGGTAGATAACGCGATTCTCGAAGTACAGACGCAGAACAGGCGCAACCGTGCAAGCGATGTAATCGAGAAAGACACGCATCTTGAGAGCTTACAGGACTTGCTTGTCGGGATACAGAATGAAAACGATGTGCTGTTTGATGTCACGCTTATTATTACGGCGTATGATGAGAAAGGTAAAAATACGGTCAAGAAACAAGTCCGTCGCAGACTGCGTGAAATGGGATTCGGGTTCAATGACATGCTCGGCCGACAAATGGATACTTACCTTACGAGTCAGATTTGCATGACGGACAAAATTCATCTTTCCCGCGGAATACATACAAGCAGCCTTGCCGCGGTGTTTCCGTTCGTGAGCAACGCGATCGTGGACGAGAAAGGCCTTTTGATAGGTGAAAACAAATTACCTGTGTTTGTAGACTTTATGCGCAGAGATACGGAACACCTGTCATCAAATATGATCGTTCTTGGCAGGCCGGGAAGCGGGAAAAGTTATGCGTGCAAGAGTATCATAGCGCAGCTTGCAAGTTGCAATACAAGAGTGTTTATCCTCGATCCCGAAAGCGAGTACGGAAAACTTGCCAAAAGTATGGGCGGGAAAGTATTGGATGTATCAAGCGGAAAATTCGGTAAAATCAATCCGTTTCAGATTATACGAACGGAGGATGACGAAAATAAGGACGGCACGAGTAATGATTACTTTTCGCATTTACAATTTTTGGAAGAGTTTTATCGCGTAGTTCTGCCGGGAATCAACTCCGATTCTTTGGAGCTTCTGAACAGACTTACACAGGAGCTGTTCAGTCAGGCTGGCATAACGCCTTATTCGGATCTGAACGGTATATCGGAAGAAGAATACCCGACCTTTGACGACCTCGGAAAGCTCATAGACGATAAGATAGAACGCGAGACAGACGAATACAATCGCGGCTGTCTGAAAGTGCTGACGAACTACATTGCTAAATTCCGTACCGGGGGCCGATACAGCAATTTGTGGAACGGGCCGACGAGTTTTGCCCCGCGGGAAAATTTTATTGTATTTGATTTCCAAAAACTCTTGGCAAACAAAAACGGTGTTGTTGCAAACGGGCAGATGTTGCTCATTGTGAAATGGCTGGAGAACGAAGTCGTCAAAAACAAGGATTACAATACGAAAAACGGTGTATCGCGGAAACTTGTCGTCGCCGTTGACGAAGCCCATTTGTTTATCGACGAAAAGTACCCCGTTGCGCTCGATTTTATGGCGAGCCTTGCAAAGCGAATACGAAAATATGAGGGGATGCTCATCACAATTACGCAGAGCGTAAAAGATGTTGCAGGGACGCCGGAGATAGCAAGAAAAAGTCAGGCACTCATCGATGTATGTCAGTATTCCCTGATATTCAGTTTATCCCCGAACGATATGAGCGATTTGTGCGAACTTTACTCACACGCAGGGCAAATCAACGAGTCGGAGCAAGACTATATTATGCACAACAAGCGCGGTACGGCATTCTTTATTTCGTCACCGCAGAACAGAAGCAATATCGACATCGTAACAAGCGATTTCGCGGAAAATTTATTTTAATAAGAAAGGAGAGTAAAACATGGAAAAGAACAAGGTGGAGAACTACACGGAAGAACAGCGTGCGGAAATTAACGAAATTACCGAACGGCAGTACAGAAAGATGCTTGCCGAGGGCAAATATAAAGACTTGCTCATCAAGTTCGGTCAGAACGGAAATTATTCGGTCAGTAACATGCTGTATCTGCTTTCACAGAATCCCGATATTACGGTCGTTAAAGGTATGAACGAATGGGAGCGTGCCGGCAGACATATCAAGGAGGGCGCAAAAAGTATGGAAATCATGGCGCCCACCAAAGTCAAGTACAACGTCAAAGTTACGAATCCGGACGGCAGCCCCAAATTCGACGAGGACGGCGAACAGATTGTCAGGGAGAAAGAACGCACAGAGGGCTTTCATCCCAACTATGTGTTTGATATTTCGGATACGAAGGGCGCAGAGTATGTTCCGTATAAAATCGACAAAGTATCCGATGCGGAAAAGCGTGTTATTCTTGACGGCGTATTCAATGCGCTGTCCGGCAGAAGGTACAAGTATAAGTTTACCAACGAGTCGAAGTTCGCGGAGGGCGAAACATATCAGATTGATAAAGAGGAAAGAACGGTCAGATTGCGCAAGGGCATGAATAACACCACGACGGTGCTTACGGCAATCGAAGCGGCAAGCAGGGCGCTTTCGGATAATTTCAAGGGCAAAGAGTTCGAGGGAATGACCGGTGAAAACGCGGAAAAGGTTGAAAGCGCAAGTCGTTCTTGCATCCTTGCCGCCCATTTCGGGTTGGATACCAGCGGCTATAACTTTGACTTTATGAAAAATATGACCGAGGAACAGGCGGGAATGTTCCGCGAGAATCTCAGTTGCATTTGTTCGGGAACAAAACTTGTTATGGACAAGATTGCACGTTCTTTTTACCGTGACCAACAGGCGCGCGCAGATGCCGCGCCTGCGGTTGCGGACGATAATTTTGGTTGGGATCCTTTTCGTCCCGCAAGCGAACATGGCTCCGAAATGGAGTGCGCTTAAAAATATTCCGAAAGAAATGAGGGTTTTGCCGCAGTGGGTGTGCTATAAGGCTGTTCCGAGAGAAGGTCATTGGGGAAAAATTATTCAATCACCCGTTACGCGAGAGGCGGCAAAGAGTAATTGTCCGTCCGGTTGGACTGACTTTGAAACGGCTTTGGCATATGCGCAGAGTCATAATATGGACGGTGTAACATTTGTTCTGACGGGCGGCATCGTATTTATAGATTTGGACGAAATTGACGAAAAACCGCAAGAAGTACGAAAACAACTTTCCGAATTGTGTGAAGGCTTGGACGGGACATATTGTGAATCATCGGTGAGCGGGAGAGGGATACATTTCTTTTGTAAAGGAACGTTACCTGAAAACGCGAGAAAGAAGAATGAACGGCTTGGTTTGGAAATGTATGAAACCGGTCGATTTGCGTGTATGTCCGGGAATGTTATTGGCGGAGCGACCGGCTTGAAGGATTTGTCGGACAGAATCGGCGAGATAAACAGGCAGTATATCGGAGAACCATATCGGGAGATCAGCATTGAACGTCGCCCTGCAACGGCATCGGATATGGAAATAATAGACGCAATCCGAAATAGCAAGCAGGGCGCAAAGTTTGAAAGACTTTATGGTGGGGATTGGAGCGGCTACGAATCGCACAGTTCGGCGGATTTTGCGCTTTTGAAAATGCTTACGTTCTGGACGCAGGACGAAACACAGCTCGACAGTATATTCCGTTCAAGCGGACTTTACCGTCCGAAATGGGATAAGTGTAACGGATATTACGGGAAATACCAGATCGGCAATGCCTTGCGACTTACGACAGCAACAAGGAAAAACAGTATGGAGATGTAAAAATGGAGAAAATCAAAGTCATTGCAAAAGAGGTGGGGAAACCGGCACGGCCTTATGAAATTGAAAATTCCTATAAAGCAATAAAAAATTTTGTCGGCGGGAACATTGAAACACACGACTACCCGTCTTTTGACGAAGTGACAATTTATTGTAATCGCGACTTGCAGCAAACAGACGTAACGATTGTGTTGGAAGAACATCAAGCATGTCTGTGCGGTAATTGTCTGATCGTCAAACAGGATATGGAATCTGACGGCGAGAGCGTTTCCTTTTCTGATGAGGAAATGAGAATAATGCTGGACGATGTATCGAAACGAGAGATATGCCGAAAAGGATTAACGCGGGAAGATGTGATGCAGTGTTTCGGGAATTTTACGGAAATGGAAATGTAAAAGGAGAAGGGATAATGGAAGATTTGATGACAGTATCCGCAGACGGATACAATCTGCAAGTGTTCCGCGATGAATATGCCGAAAATCCGCGCGAGTGGGATAATCTCGGCAAAATGGTCTGCTGGCATAGGCGCTATAACCTCGGTGACAAACATGATTATGAATCGCCGCAGGATTTTTACGAAAGCGATGAATACAAAAATGCGCTTGTGATTTTGCCGGTCTATCTATATGACCATTCCGGCATCACAATCTCTAATTCCGACTTCGGCGACCGTTGGGACAGCGGGCAGATTGGCTATATCTTTGTAACAAAGGATAAAGCGCAGGAAGAATACGGACTTCTAAACGAAACAACGACAGAACTGATTCGCGAGCGCCTTATGAGCGAAACAAAAATGTACGATCAGTATTTGCAGGGGGATTGTTATGCGTTTCGTATTACTGACGAAAATGGCGAGGAAATCGACGGATGCGGCGGTTTTTTCGGGGATGACATAAGCGAAGTCTTGCGAGATATGCGCGACAACGTCAGTATTGAATTTGACGGATTATTCAAAAAAATGGAACACCATTCGTCTGCATATGCGGCAATGATGTGAGGGGGAGAAGTGAAGGAACAGGATGTAGAGGAAGTACGCAAAAAGTTTTTTGCGCAGGTGCAAGAGGAATATGAGAATTTTCGATTCGGACAGATCAGCGGCGGAATTGAGCGGGTTTATAAAAATTCGCTGAAAATTACATTTTACAAGGAAGTTTACCGCTACCTTATGGACGATGTGCTGCATGATGAGGAATATATCGAATTTTTGGGGGAACCTATTATTCAAAAACTATGGGATGTATTTGTCGTCAGCGAGTTGCCGAGGCAGACACGAGATTACCTTCGTCAGCTTGTAAAATTGTATCGTGAAAATAACGCAAGGGAGAAAATGGTTGCATGAGTTCACAGGCTGTTGGGTGCATGACCGTTGTACTCCCGGAAAGTAAGATACCGGAATTTGAAGCGTATTTTGATGAAGAAAATGAATTTGCTTTTAAGAATACGGAAATCTGGCTAAGGGAAGTGGCCGATGCGAGAATTGTCGGGTTTCAGAGGCGCATATATGATATTTCATGCGGTTTAAGTCTGGAATCGTGCTTGATTGAACCGGAAGATAACGACATCAGGGACGTTTGCTATAATCTCAAACTGTTACACCTTGATATTGATGCGTTGAACGCTGAAGAACATTTTTCCGAAAATATCGTATTTGAAAACGGTACATGCCGTTATGACGTGAAAGATTTATACGGCGAAGATTGCTCTTATGAAGTTAAGGGAAAGAACGAGGCGGAAATGTAGGGCGTATGTCGGATTTTGCAGTGTTTGAATGTACGGCTGTTTTGCCCAAAGAGAATGTATCTAAGTTCAAAAATCTTTTTTATCATGAGGGCAAAGACAGAAGTAAAAAAAATTTCGGGGTGGCTGCGAACTGGTCGGAAGAAGATTTTGCAGATAATTTAACGCGAGTTACGTTCGATTGTCAGAATGGTCAGGGTATTTATTTCGGCTGGTATAAGACGGAAGTGGACGGCATGAACATGGAAGGGCATTGCCGGAAATTACAGGCTCACGGGCTGGTCGCCATCAACGAGTGGCAGTCGCCGAAAACGGCAGATGAGTATTGGCTTTATCTGCATGGGGAGATCATGATTATGTCGCAATGCGATCCTCATTCGTCAATGCAATTTGATGTACACAACGGAGTGGATTATGTGGCAAAACAAATCGAACAGAACCGGGCAATGGAGATGTAAATGAAAGAGGAAAAGCATGTGCAGGTCGGCAGCAAAGAAAGAATCGGTGATGTGTGGTATTTTTCTGCCAACACCTATAGCAATGGCGGCGGTTATGGTCTGATTTATAAGAACGGAGAGGCTTATTACGAACCGCAAAAATATCCGAAAGATGAAATAGTCTATATCCCTGAATACGGATTTCCCGAAAGAGAGTATGATCAGGTGCATGAGGGTGATTTGATTTCAAAATATACGCGGCAGGATTTGATAGACATTACTTGCAGCGAAACTCTTGCTTCGGAACTGTTTGATGAACTTACATGGCAGCACCCTGAGTCTTTGTGGAATGAATGGTGCAGCGATTCTGATAAAAACGGCTATTGGATTGAGGCGCAGTGGGCATACGAAAAGGTATATCTGCCGGAGTTTGCAACTGATGTTGACAGACGCGGGCAAGAGCCGGTATGTAGTGAGGAATTTCGGGATAATGAATGGGGAGATAAAGAGTGCAGGAGTTACTTTTTAAGGCGTTTAGTTGATATGGCACTTGTTAGCAAAGAAGATATGGACAAGATAATGAAAAATATGGAGGCGGAAATTGTATGAGCGGGAAATCGTATAAGGAAGTTGTAAGTGAAAATGTAGAAAAAGAGTATAAATCCTTCTTTGAAGATGAAATGAAAAAGTCGAAGGAAGAGATATTCTACGACAACTACAGGATTCATTTCTATGTGGAATTGAGAGACTTTCTCATGTCGGACAATGACCTTGATGACGAGTATTATGAAAAGCTGGCAAGCGAAAAGGACAGTTTATTGGCTTTGTTGTATGACGACTTTTTGGACAGAGAATATTCCAGCATCAACAATTGGGAGGATACGACAGACTTTTTGGAGTCGTATTGCGAACGATATTACGAAAACACCGATGTTGCGGGAGGGACAGAACTTGAATAAGACGATTTATTCGACGGATGCGGACGCGCTTGAAAAGTTGGAAGCGCGACTTGAAGAACAAGAAAAGAAATATGCGGAGATGAAAAAGCTCAACAAGTATTTCCGCGAGAACTGTACGGTCAAAGGGTATCCGGGAATCGATGATGAAAAAGCGGCAAAAATTGATGAACGCATTTCCAATGCCTATTCGTGGTGCAAAGCTCCATATCCGCAATATGAGATGCAGAGCATGTCACAAAAAATTCGCGCCACAAAAGAACGCATCAAGTCGCTTGAAACGGAGCAGACGCGCGAGGAAACGGAATATGACACGGATGGTCTTGGTTTTGATGTCGTTGAGAATAAAGAGATTGCCCGGTTGCAGATTATCTATCCGGGCGGCGGTCGCGTTGATAATGAAACATATAAGCGTTTGCGCGAAAACGGCTTTGTGTTTTCCCGTACAAATGGTGCTTTTCAAAGGCAACTCAACGAAAATTCACGCTATGCGGTAAGGAGATTTATTCAAAGGCAACGCAATATTGTGGAACAAATGAGCACGAAAAAGGAAACGGAGGCGGAGATGTGATGGAACTGAAAGAATTTACAGTCGATGATTGCCTCCGCACCATGTACGAAACTCCGTCAGACGGGGCAAAGTCGAATGAAGGAAAGGTGTGCATCATTCCGCTTGAAAATCTTGCGGAAGAATATCGTAGACCTGAGTATCAGTTGTTTCGTGTAAGTGGCGGTTTCGGTTGTATTCCGGGCGGGATAGGGCGCGCGTGTTACGGCAGATTTTGTATTGACGGAGAGCGGACAATGTGGCCCAAAGGAGATTTTCTCGGTGTTGCAAATGAAAGGGTGGAAAGAATCGCCGAAGAAATGGAAGCCGCATGGAAAGACAGGACGGTTGAAAAGAATATGGAGATGTGAACGTGCTTACAAGGAAAGAGATAGAACAAAAAGGATTGCAAGAGGGCAAAGACTATATATATCTCGGAGATGTTCGTTACCGCGAGGGTGACAAATTTGAGCGAAACGGTAAGGAAGTCGGTGTTCGGAAAATTATTGATGATTACCACTTCATTGCATCAAACGGAGAAAGCTGGCATACGGGTATGTTTTATGAGCAAGGCTGCTCCCACGGGCGAGATATGGTTCCGCTCGAATTTAACCCGCGTATGTTTGATAAGGCAGAGGAAAGGCTTAAAAACCATCAAATTTATCACACGGAAGTTTATGCAATGAAAGACGGGCGCATTGAACACAATGGAACTTTGATTGCGCGATATGATAGCCGTCATAATGATTTTCGTGCTGAATTGGGCGAGGAAATCTCACGGAGTTTTCTGTCGTTGGAGGCATCGCTCGCTTTGATTTGCCCGGATTATGCGGAAGAATTGCGTTGCGTTGTGCAGGAATGGGGCGTAACCGGCGAGGACAAGCAGGGTATTTTGCTTGACGACGGGAACACGTATATCGTTTGCGACGGTGCGGAGTATCTCCCGGTAGCCTGCGGAAAGACATCGGTGGATTTGCGTTCGGTTGCTGTTTTGAAGAAGATGTGTTCTCCTGCGCAGCAGTTTGTTTTTGTTCAGGATTTTGTAAAGCGAGAAAACGGCGAGTATTGCGGGGATATTATAGAGGAAACGGTAGATTTTCTCGATGCGGCGGAACTGTTTGAGGGACTGACAGGCAGAAGAATCGAAGAAGCAACCCCGACAAATTGTGTGATACAGAGCAAAGGTGAGGCGGAGATGTAAATGGTGTAAGCAATCAGCGCCCCGCAAAAAGCGAGGCGCTGTGGATACGCTAAATAAAACGAAAGGGGATAATTTTTAGATTTTGTCCCAAAGGCAAAAGATCTTCGGCGTTGCAGATAATACCGCCTTCGGATACTTCGAGGGAGGGAAAGAAGGTGGAGAGCGTTCCGAAATGCTTTGCGTCTTTTACGTTGGGAGAAGAAGTCTTTTTGATTTCTATCGGATACAATTTCCCGTCGCGGTAAAACAACAAGTCGACTTCCTGCCCGTCGGTATTGCGGAAGAAATACAAATCGGGTTCCTTGCCGGCGTTATAGTACGATTTCAGTATTTCACTCACAATAAATGTTTCATAAATACTGCCTGCCATTGCGCCGTTTGCAAGCGTCTCCGGTGTCAGCCAGCGGCAGAGATAGCAAACAAGGCCCGTGTCCGTAAAATATACTTTTGGCGTCTTGATGATGCGTTTATTGATATTCAGGGAGAACGGCTGCAAAAGATAGATAATGTTGGACGCTTGCAGAATAGAGAGCCAGCGCTTTACCGTTTTGCTGTCAACGCCGACATCCCGTGCGAGAGAGGCGGCGTTCAACAACTCTCCCGTTCTGCTTGCAAGGGCGGTCATAAATTGTGTAAAGGCGAGAGTATCGCCTACGGAGCCGAGCTGCTTGACGTCGCGTTCAATATAGGTATCTACATAGGCTGCATAGTATTGTTCCCAATCCATGTTTTCATTCGAGTATAGTTCTGGCATGCTGCCGCGATGAATCCTTTCCCATAGATTTTGAATGGACGGAGCCATCTTCGGGCGGCGTTCAAGGAGATAATCCGATGTGGGCAGAAAAGGACGGTCGAACGGATCTTCATAAATTTCCCTGTCGGAAAGTCCGAGCATATCGACAATGCCGATTCGCCCCGCAAGGCTTTCGCTTACACCTTTCATGAGCGCGTATTTTTGTGAACCCGTAAGAATATACATTCCGGCCCTGCGGTCAGAGTCGATCATGTATTTCAGCACCGAAAAACATTCGGGTGCGCGCTGCACCTCGTCAAGGATGAGCGGAGAGCCGTGCAGTTTGAAAAACTCAACGGGATCTTGTCTTAAACTCAATAGTTGCAGCGGGTTATCCAGCGTGACGTTCGGAATGTTTTTGAATCTGTTGAGAAGAAGCGTACTTTTCCCGACCTGCCGCGGCCCTGTAATCAGCACGGCGGGGAAAGCCGCAAAAGATTTTTCGATTGTCTTTTCTATGTGCCTTGCAATGTACATAATTCACCTCGTATTTCCGTTGATTTGGAATGCAACTCCATTATAACGGATAAATATGTGTTTGTCAAGAGAAATATGGATTTGGCTGCTGAACGATTGTTGCAAATAATGTCGAAGGAGAAAAAGATGAAAAGAAATAAAATGGGTAATTTGCTTTCCATTGCGGGTGATGATGCGGAAGATATAAAGCAGTTTATCGACTCTTTTTTATCGCAAGATTCGGAAAGCGATGATCCGGAAGAGAAATGCGTAGATTTTTGCAAGATAATTGCCGTAGCGGATCCTGAAGATGAGGAGGAATGTTTGCGGGAGTGGGGAGTGAAACAAAATGCCTCGAATACTTCTGTTATCTACGAAGGCGAAGGACAACCGCCTGCAATCGCGCATTTGATATTTTTTGATTCGGAGGGGGTCGTTCCCGCTATTGTAAGAGCTTTGGCGAATAAACGTTCCGACCTGTATTTTCGTTATGAGTTTTGTGACGAGGATGCACAGTATGCAGGGGAACTTGTTATTGAGGGTGGATATGAACATGGCGAACTGTATGAACCGCGCGGTGAAGATACGATTGTTTTGTTTCATGAGATTTGGGGGCGATACGATGCTTTTGTAAAGGATGAGAAAACCGGCAGGTATATTCCGGCCGATGAAACGGAAAGACAACTTGAAATAGAATGAGAGATTTGGAAAATGAGGGGAGAAGAAGCAAGGGAAAGAATACGGCGAATTTTTGAAAACGGGCCTCGGCTTGCGGGATTTTATTCTTTTGCAATCAATAATCCGCATTTATCGTTCTGGAATGCCGTACAGATATATTCGGCAAATCCGAATGTGACGGTCTGTAAATCGTTTGATGACTGGCACGAACAAGATAATCGCAGAATCAAACGCGGCGAACATGGCATTGTCTATTACGATGAAGATAATCCGTGGCGCAAACGCCATGTATTCGATATATCACAGACATATGGGAAAGAAAGATACCGCGGCGTACAACATAGGATGCGGGAAAAAATGCTCGCGGACTGTATCAACGGTCAGAATATCTTTGCCGGTATATCGCGAGATGAAGAAAGCCCGGTCAAGACGGCTGTCAGAAGATATTGTCAGGAACATTATCTGAATAGTGAGGGTACTGAAGAATATGATGAACAATATCTGTCCTGCCTTACAGAGGGGGTAACGCGGTGTATTTGTGCTTTTACCGGAAATGCTTATGAAGATGTTGGGGCATTGCCGTTTGATGAGGATACAAATTTTCGGCTTTGCGTGGAAGTGTTCGATCTTGTTGAAGGCTTACAAGATGCGGTAATCGAAAGTGAGCAACGCCGTGAAGAAGCAAAAAAAGAACGTGAGCGAAAGAAGGTAGCTCGTCAGACATTTAATGAAGAAGGAGATTTACTCAATGAATGGCCGCAGTATTCGCAACTCTCATTATGGGACATTGCGGAAGGAATTTCTGAAAACAGAATTCCCGATGCAATATCAGATTCTGTTGATGACGGGCGGATTGTCCGCGCATCTGAAGAAAACAGAGAAAGCAGCACAGGCGCTCAAACGCCGATTGACAGCGGAGGTGCTTTCGGACAACTTGTCCTCGAATTACCTGAAGAATTTGCAGGACAATCGGATGGCGGAAATGGAAATCGAGAGGACTATATTGGAGGAAATCGTGTACCAGCCGCTCGAAACTACCGACTGACAGAGGAAAACTTCCACTATGCAACGGGAGCAAAGACACGCTATCGTCAAAATATCGACGCCATAAAAGTAATGCTGCGCTTGCGCAGCGAAGGTAAACAGGCGAGCGACGAAGAAAAGGCAATTCTTTCCAAATACGTCGGGTGGGGCGGTCTTGCTTATGCGTTCGATCCGGAAAAACCCGAATGGGCAAAAGAATATGCGGAATTGAACGAACTTCTCGATCCCGAAGAATACCGCCTTGCAAAAGAGTCTGTTTTGTCAGCGCATTATACTCCGAAAACAATCATAGACGGAATTTACAGCGGATTAAGTCGAATGGGTTTTATAAAGGGCAAAATTCTTGAGCCTGCGATGGGTATAGGGAATTTTATCGGTTTATTGCCCGAAACATTCGATCCGAAAGAAACCTACGGCGTAGAGATAGACTCTTTGACAGGCAGCATTGCAAAACTTCTGTATCCGCAGACAAAAGTAAAGATTCAGGGATTTGAAGAAACAAACTTTGCAAACAATTCGTTTGATGCGGTAATAACCAACGTGCCGTTTGGTTCGTTCAAAGTATATGATAAGGAATACGACCGCCTCGGCTTTTACATTCATAACTACTTTCTTGCAAAATCTTTGGATAAGATTCGTCCGGGCGGCATCATTGCGGCAATCACGACCAAAGGTACAATGGACAGGGCAGATACGTCCGTAAGACAGTACATAGCAAACAGAGCAAAACTTCTCGGCGCAATACGCTTGCCAAACATCGCCTTCAAGACAAGCGCGGGAACGGAAGTAACGGCAGATATTCTCTTTTTTCAAAAGAGAGACAGGATTGTAGAAAAGGCAAAAGAAAGTTGGATAAATGTCGGCACGGATGAAAACGGGGTGCCGGTCAATCAATATTTTATTGAACACCCGGAAATGTTGCTCGGTACAATGGTGCAGCACAAGTCAATGTACGGCCGCGACGATGAGACTGAATTGCTGCCGGACGAACGCGAACTCGGACAGGCTATTGCTGAGGCCGTTACAAATCTGCCGGAGAACATTTACGACGCGAGTAAAGCGGTTCCCGTAGGAAAGACGGTGGCAGAGGCGGAAATAGAAATCGACGAGGAACATAAGGACTTAAAAAATTTCTGCTATGTCTTTATCGGTGATACGTTGTACCAGCGAGAGGGAGACCGTTTGCGTGCGCGCGACATAGCGAAAACAAATGTAGAGCGCATGCGCGCCCTGATCGGCCTGCGTGAACAGGTGCGCACCGTTTTGAATGTGCAGCTCGATAATTGTTCTGATGAGGTTTTGCGGCGGGAACAGTCTGTTTTGAACAGCAGATACGATTCTTTCGTTCGCAAATACGGTATCGTCAATTCGAGGACAAACAGAGGATTGTTCCGTGAAGATGCAGATTTTGCTTTGCTTATCTCCATTGAGGATGTGGATGAGAAATCGGGTACGGCAAAGAAAACGGATGTGTTTTCTAAACGCACGATTAAACCATATGAGAAAATTACCCACTGTGACAGCGCTTTGCAGGCCCTGTACGTTTGCAAAAGTGAAAAAGGACAAATTGATCTGAAATATATAGAACAACTGACGGGCAAAAGATATGATGAAATTGTTTCCGAACTTGAGGGGAAAATCTATCGGAATCCTGAAAAGAGTTTGTTGGATGAGGGCAATCCCTATCTTGGATGGGAAGATGCTTCTGTGTATTTATCGGGGAATGTCCGAAAAAAGTTAGAGGCAGCGGAACAGGCGGCGGAAACAGACGAACGGTATCAAAAAAATGTCGAGGCTTTACGCGAGGTGCAGCCGGCTCCTCTCACGGCAAATCAAATCAGTGCGCGTATCGGGGCAAACTGGATTGACGAAAAATATTATAAACAATTCATCTGTGAGTTGCTTGAGATCAACAGTTATCAGGCGGACAGCGTAACTGTCGGATATAGTGCCATTACGGGTGAATGGAGTGTCGGTCGCGATACATATTTGCGGTACAATTTGAACGCCAACTCAGTGTTCGGCACAAAACGCATGGATGCATTCGTATTGTTTGAGAGGTGTTTGAATTCACAGACACCTACTATTACAGATGAAGTAGAGGATGTGGACGGAAAGAAAAAGCGTGTCGTGAATAAGCAGGAAACGATAGCCGCCCGTGAACGGCAAAAGAAGTTGCAGACCGCTTTCAAAAAATGGATATTTGATGAACCGCATCGTCGTGAGTATCTTGTCAGTAAATACAATCAGATATATAACACGACGGTCGTTCCGACGTTTGACGGCAGTTATCTGCAGTTTCCGGGAATGAATCCGGAGATAACGCTCAAAGACTATCAGAAAGATGCGGTAGCTCGAATTTTGCAGGGTGGGAATACGCTCCTGCACCACGTTGTCGGGGCAGGCAAAACGTTTGAGATGGCAGCTGCTTGCATGAAAATGCGTGAAATAGGTATTGCGCAAAAGCCCATAATTGTCGTACCGAATCATCTTGTTGTGCAGTGGGCAAATGAGTTCAGAACCTTGTACCCGACGGCAAACCTCTTAATGGCGACAAAAAAGGATTTTGAAAAAACGAGCCGAAAGCGCTTTGTCGCAAAGGTTGCTACGGGAGATTGGGATGCCGTTATTATTGCGATGTCAAGTTTTGAGAAAGTACCTATTTCAAATGAGAGGCAGAAAGAACGATTGTCAAGCGAAATCGAAGCCATTGAAACAGCTATTGTGGAGGCCAAAAGAGACCGTGGGGAACGTATTCGGGTAAAAGACTTGGAACGCACATTGAAGAATAAGCGAGCACAGCTTGAAAAACTTCTGAATGCAAACAAGAAAGATGATTTGTTGCAGTTCGAGCAGTTAGGCGTAGATGCTCTTTTTGTCGATGAGGCGCACAAGTACAAAAATAAGTTCATATTTACGAAGATGAACAATGTGGCAGGCATCAGCAGGGCAATGTCACAACGCGCGACAGATATGGACTTGAAATGCGAGTATATCGGAGAGCTTCGCGGGGGAGATCGCGGCGTTACGTTTGCAACGGGAACACCTATCAGCAATTCGCTTGTTGAAATGTACACGATTCAGTCATATCTGCAGCGCAGAGAACTGAAAAATCTGAATTTGCAGTTTTTTGATGCTTGGGCATCTATGTTTACGGAAACAGTTACGGGCCTTGAGCTTGCGCCGAGCGGACAGGGGTACAGAACACGGACGCGAGTGGCGAAGTTTACGAATTTACCGGAACTTCTTAAATTGTATCGCAGTTTTGCTGATGTTAAAACGGCAGATATGCTTAATCTTCCCGTACCGAACGCAAAAAAGCCATTGATAAAGTGTGAACCGTCCGAAGATATACTTCGCTTAAACGATGAAATCGTAGAGCGTTCAGAGCGGATTGCTGCGGGTTCTGTCAATCCCCGCATCGACAATATGCTCTGCGTTACGCATGACGGTAAGATGATTGCTCTCGATCCGCGTTGCTATGATATGTCTATTCCGGATGATCCCGCAAATAAGGTAAATCAATGCGTTGGGAATGTCTATAAAATATGGTCGGAGAGCAAGGACAAAAGAAGTACGCAAATTATCTTCTGTGATATATCCGTGCCCAAAAAAGAATATGAGGATTACGATCCGCTGAAAGATTTTGACGTGTACAATGACATCAAGCGGAAACTTGTAACACTTGGCGTTCCTGCGGGAGAAGTTGCGTATATTCACAGCGCAAAGACCGACCAGCAGAAACAGGATATGTTTGATAGGGTGCGCCGTGGTGAAATCCGCGTATTGATAGGTTCGACGGAAAAGTGTGGGGCCGGTACAAACATACAAAACAAACTGATAGCATTGCACCATCTCGATACGCCTTTCCGTCCGAGTGATTTGGAACAGCGCGAAGGGCGTATCGTCCGACAGGGCAATGAAAACGAAACGGTTTGGCTTTATACCTATGTAACGGAAAAGACGTTTGACTCATATTCTTATCAGATACTTGAAACGAAACAGCGGTTTATTTCGCAGATAAATCATGGCGATTATACTGTACGCGAGGCAGAGGATATAGACGACACTACGTTGAACTATGCGCAGGTCAAGGCCATTACTTCCGGTAATCCGAAAATCATGCGGAAAATGGAAATCGAACAAAGGCTCGGTCAGTTGAGTTCGCTGGAGAATGATTACAGGAATAATCGCTATCGGTATCAGGAAATTATCCTGCATACACCGAAGCAGCTTGAAGATTTTATTCGGCGGGAAGAAAATCTGAAACAGGATATAGAATTGCGTGACGCTCATAAAGACGACCTTATTCAAATCGGGAAGCAAAAGTTTGCCGAGCGTAAAGATGCAGGTGAATTGTTAGTCCGTGTCTTGAAGTCGCAGCAATATGTCGGGAAAACAATCGGTATGTTTCGCGGGTTCAGATTGGTGGCAATGGAAAACGGACTTTATATGTCAAATGTAAAACTTGTCGGGGCAAACGAATATAAGGTTGGCATCGGTGACAGTGGGATAGGTGCAATTACTCGATTGGAGAACGAAACAGACGGTTTTGAAAAGTCAATCAGTTCTACAGAAAAAGAAAGAGCGGATGAAGAGGCAAAACTTGAACAGGCAAAAATAGAGGTGGAAAAGCCGTTTGAGTATGCAGAAGAAGTTGAAAGCCTGCAGGCAGAACTTTCCGCAATTGATGCCGAACTTGATTTGAACAAAGAAGAAGCTCCGATTGTGTTGGATAATGAGGCAGAGCCGGAAAAGGCAGAAATAGAGGTGTTGGACGAAACAGAAGAGGAAGTAGAAGTGGCATAGCAAGAAACAATAATCAAAAGCATAAAATTATTAAGAGGGGAGGATACATGAGGAAAATAAAGATAGACCATCAGTATATGGCATATTTACTTTTAGAGATGCTATACAAAGAAGGAAAAGTCAACAAGGATACTTATGATGCGGTCATGGCGGAAAAAGAACGGTATTTGCGTATGGTTAAAGCCGGCGAGAATAGCCCGTCAAAATATAGAATATCGGAACCTTCTGAGATTGTTACCGAATTTGATATAAGTATCGGTAAAAATCCTGATTTGTTAGATAACAAAGATGAAAGAAAGGCAAACTATGAAGCCGAGGTAGCATGAAAGTTGTTAGGTTTAATATTGCTATATATTATTGACAAGTACGCAAAGATGAGGTATAATATCAGTACAATTTGAATAACAGTTCAATGATCGGCTAACTACAAAATCCGCTTGCTGTTAAATTCATGAGCATCATGGAGGCAGAATATGCAAGAACGTGCGATTTTGCTGTTGCGATCGGAGACGGGTAAACACGAGGACTTCGCGCAACAGCGTGAGGTCTTTTTTAATATGTATGGCAACAAGAATATTCAGATTGTTATGACAATAAATTCCGTTGGTAAGAAATTATATGAACCAGAGGACACGATAGGTTTGGGAACAATTCGACGCCACGCTGTATGGAAAGACTACGAAGTACTGTTTGTTCCTTCAATCAATGCGTTTGGGAAAACTCCCGTCGAAATCACGGCAGAAATTATGTTTTTGGAATCGAACGGGGTAAGGGTATATTCGATAAGTGAAGGTATAATTTCTTCAAAGGATTTGCCGTTGCTGTTTAGAAAACAATTCAGAATTGTTAAATAGAATGAAGCATAATCCGTTGGCTAACATGGAGGGTTTGATATGCGAAATGCAATCAGACCCTCCTTTTTATTTTTGAAGGAGGTTTTCGATGGAACAGAACAATATGAAATGCACAGGAAACATTGGTGCAAAACAGTGCGGCAGACTGATGCGGTATAGCATGCAGTTGATTATGTTGCAAAAATTATTGCGTTACAAGTTGCTGAGCGAAAGAGAGTATATCGCTGTTAAAGAAAGACTGATGAAAGATTACGGGATTGTTTCTGATTTTACCGCTTAGAAAACTTGACCGTATAAAAATATAATAACTGCATAGCAAAGGAGTAAGAACATGGAAGTTTCTGGTACTAACAAACTAATATTGCCCAAAGATATTATTTTGGCAGACAGAGAAAGGGAAAGGACAATTGTTTATTATGGCCGAGTTTCAACGGAACATGAAGCGCAGTTGTCTGCTCTTGAAAATCAGTTGCAATGGTATGACGATCAATCGAAGTATCATCCGAATTGGAAAGTTTTGCGAAAGTATATTGACGAGGGAATAACCGGTACACAAGCCAAAAAGCGCCCGGCGTTTTTGAAAATGTTGGAAGATGCAAAAAACGGGCAATTTGACCTTATTGTTACAAGAGAGGTTTGCCGCTTTGCAAGAAACACAGTCGATACGCTTGTTACAACGCGCGAATTGAAAAAAATCGGCGTTGAGGTGTACTTTGTAGAGGATAATATCTGGACAATGGACGGTGATGGTGAACTTCGTTTGACAATTATGGCTACGTTGGCGCAGGAGGAGAGTAGAAAAACATCTGAGCGCGTTCGTGCCGGGCAGAAAATCAGTAGAGATAATGGCGTTTTATATGGGAACGGTAATATTCTTGGATATGACCGTGTTGGTGATACATATGTCATCAACGAAGAACAGGCCGAAACTGTCCGCTTGATTTACAATTTATATTCGCAAGGGCTTGGCTTTAAGAAAATAATCAACGAGTTGGTGTCACAGCATAGAAAAGATAGTTATGGCCTTGTACGCTGGGAATGCACAAAAATTTCGCGTATTCTACATAATGCTACATATAAAGGTTATATGGGATACTTAAAATCTTTTCGGAATAATTATTTGGAGCAAAAGTCCATTATTAACAGAGATGAAAGCACACATTTATATATAAAGGGGAATTTCGAACCGATTGTATCTGAAGAACTTTGGGAGAAGTGTAGGCAAATACGAGAGTCGAAAGCAATGAAAATTAAAAGCTACGGCGGGAAAGAACGAGTAGTTGGTTTCAAACCCAGCAATGATATCTGGGTAAAGAAAATGAAATGTCGTTGCGGTTCTTCTTTCAGGAGATGCAAGTGGCATAAAAATAAAAGTGGCGAACTCATTTACGGCTATCAATGCTATAACCAATTAAATAACGGTTCAAAGAAAATTCGTGAAAGCGCAGGCATATCGACCGAGGGGTATTGCGATATGGGTACAATCGGCGACTGGAAAATTGATATGATGGCGCAAAAGATTTTTCAAGGTTTGTGCGGAGAACAAAGAGAGTGTATAAATCGCTCTTATTCAATTTACGAAAACAACTTCAAAGCAAAAGGGAACAACTCAAATAATCAAAAAGAAGTTTTGTTGTCAAAAATCGAAAAATCAAAAGTTAAGTTGAATAACTTGACTAATATGCGTATGGAAGGCGAGATTTCAAAGACGGAGTATCAAGAATACAAGCAAAAAGTTACTGACGAAATAGCTACTTTTCAAAAAAAATTGAAGGCATTGGTCGAGGAAAGAAAAGAGCCGGATCCCGCCGTCATTAAGATGTCTCTTGATGAATTCGCGGCAATTTTGGTAGAAAAAATTGATTTCAGTGCGCCTATAATTGATAGGGGTATTATAGAACAATTTGTAGAAAAGACTGTTCCGCGAAACACATTGGAATTCGATTGGTATTTGAATTTGATTCCTCATATCTTCGAAGATAATTCATCGACGGGATATAACGAAGTGTGGACTTTTGTTATAAACTTCGACGAGGCAGAAAAATACAGAAAATTGAGAGGAGGGTTTTTAAGAAAAAATCAATGGCGAGATTTGACTGTACATGTTTTTGTGTGAAAGAAAGGGGGCGGGGTGACCGTCCCCTTTAGGTTAATTCTGCTTGCAATTTTAGTAATGATATGATATTATATTACCAACAAAGTAATATGTCGGCAAGGGCGAACATCGCACATCCGAGGGGCAACTAATAGTGTTGTAATATTAACACAACTACTATATATAGTATATAGCGGCTCGTTTTGCTATAATATAAGTTGCAATTCTTCGGAAAAATGAACTGTTTGCAAGAAGGTAAAAAAGGCTGTTTCCATATAAGTTGAACACTTCTTTTATCGGCTGAAATTATGGAACTGAAAAAATTTTTTTGCATAGACTATTTGCCCTTCAAAGTAACACCTTTGTACAGGCGAATATCCGTAATCCGAGGGGCTAAGATTTGGCGCCAAAAAGCGGTAAAAATTCAATTTTTAATTAAAAAACAACGTTTTAGTAGTCATTCTTTTCGGAGAGTGACTACTTTTTTTCTCTTAAAAATCTCTTGATAGGTTAAAAATCGGTCGAAAAAACGGGGTGGTTCCTCAAATTGAACACTTTTCTGTATCTACCGCTATGGGTAAAAAAGGGCGATAAAAAGGAGAAAATTATGTCAAAATACAAATTAATCATTGAATATTACCAAAAAGGCAACAATAACAGCCAAATTGCAACGTTATGCAGTTGTTCTCGCACGACTGTATGGACTGTTCTAAAAAGAATAAAGGCGTTAGAAATTGAAGTTTACGTGCTAAATGATATGAGCGAAGAAGAAATTTCTTCCTTATTGTTTCCCGAAAGGGCGAAAGCGGGGGACGGATATCTGATTCCCGATTTTAAGTGGGAAGAGTTCCAAATGTGTAAACATCAATCGTCAATTCGGCTTTGTCATAGAAGATATTGCAAACGTGCAGCAAAGCAAAACTTGATGGCGTATAGTTGGAAAAGTTTTATAATCTTATATAATGCTTACCGTAAGCCGAAGATTGAAGCCTGCGACCCCAACGACAAGATTCGTAACAAGCTAAAAGATTTTAACTTTCTATTGTCGTGCTGTCCGCGTGGTAGTATAAATTACGAAGTAATTAAAATCCAAAAAGAAGAGTGGCTAAAATCCTTAAAACTCGAAGAAGATAAAATCTTGGATAGTGACGAAGAGTAAATCTACGTTATATTAAAATATACCCGTTCAGGTATAATACACGCCTAACACTTAAAAATAACCCCGAAAGGGTATAATCCTGCAAAATATTAACTAAACCTACACAAAAACCTGTTTGATACAGGAGTTTTGTGTTAAAATGGTTAAAAAATATGTCTTTATACCTAAAATGCGTGGGAAACGTCGGTTTTTCTGCGGAATTTAAGTAAATTAAGTCAAAACACTTAATTATTAACCAAATCGACGCAAACCACTTGACTTTTGTAGTGTTTTATGTTAAAATGGTTAAAATCGGTTTTGAGGATATGTAAATGGCAAAATTTATACCTTATACGTTTACAAAAAAGGACGTTATAGGCTATTTTAAAAATGATAAACAATACGAAAATTGGATAGCGGGGCAAGTTCGTTCTAAAAAAATTGTTAAAGTTCGCAACGGATTATACGTTCAAGTTGACGTGTCGGGATATCCGCTTACGACAAAGTTTGAACTTGCTACAAAAATAGCTGAAGATGCTTGCGTGTGCTATCATTCTGCCTTTGAGTATTTTGGCGTAGCTAATCAAGTTTTTAATACCGTTACAGTGGGTAGTAAAAAGCGCTTCAACGATTTTACTTTTGACGATATCGACTACGTTCGTAAACCTCTAAAACACGACGTTCAAATTATGAATGTAGTAACTGCCGCAGTGCGCGTAACGTCTCTTGAGCGTACAGTTGTTGACTGCCTTGATGATATTGACGCAGGTGGTGGCATTGACGAAGTCTTAAATGTACTTGACCAAATACGTGTTTTGGACGAAACAAAACTACTTGAAACGTTAAAAGCATACGATTCGGTATTCTTATATCAAAAAGTAGGCTACGTATTAGAACAGTTCAAAGATAAGTTTATGTTGACCGATTCGTTTTTTGAAGAGTGTAAAAGTAAACTAACCAATCAGATAAAATATTTTTTACAAGACGAGTATAAAGATATAGAGTTTAATTCTAAGTGGAAACTTATGGCTCCTAAAAATCTGAAATCTCGCCTAAACGGAGGATATTAATGGAGTTTTCAAGACAATATCTAACAAGACTTTCCCAAGAATCCAACTTTATAAAAGATGCTTTGGAAAAGGTTTTACGTCTTTCTGAAATATTAAAATTCTTAAACAGCGACGTTGTTTTTAAGGATAAACTTGCGCTTAAAGGCGGCACAGCAATCAATCTAACCGCGGTAGAACTTCCACGTCTTTCGGTTGATATCGATTTGGATTTTACCGTAAACGTTAGCAGGGACGATTTGCCTGAAATTAAAGAAAAGTTCAAAAAACGCCTAACCGATTATATGTGGCAAGAAGGTTATTCGCTTGCAGATTCTCGCGATCATTTCGCTTTAACGTCGTTCTTATTTAATTACATTAACAACGCAGGCAATCGTGACAATATAAAGGTTGAAATTAACTTCTTGGATAGATGCCACGTCTTACCGCTTGAAAAGAAGAAAATTCTAACGAAAGGTATCATAGAAGATTTTGAAGTTTTAGCCTTAAACACTACCGAACTATATGCAAGTAAAATTAACGCTCTTCTTTCACGTGCTACGCCAAGAGATTTATACGACGTAAACGCTATGATAGAAAATAACGTTATAAAAGATACGGAACTTCTTAGAAAATGCCTTGTATTTTATAACGCTATCGGTGGGGATTACGATATTCAAAGCTTAGACTATAAGAACGTTGAAAGATTAGATTATAGAAAGTATAAAACTCAGTTAAAACCCGTTATATCTAAAGACGATAAGTTCGACATTGAAAAAGCAAAGGAAAGAGTTATAGCTTACGTGAAAGATTTACTTGTTTTAACGGACGGAGAGAAAGAGTTTTTATCTAAACTAAAAGAAAAAGTTTACGAGCCTGAATTGTTGTTTAGCAATGAGGAGATTATCGTAAACGTGAAAAATCTCACCCTGCCGCATTATGGCGCGCTAGAGAAAATTAAAAATTTTTATAAATATGACGTAAGCTGTCATATTTATTGTGCTAAAATCAAAGTGATTTTAGCAAAAAACGAGGTGTGTATTGATTACTTATATATGTGAAAAATGCGGATTAAAAACAAATACAAGTGTTTGTCCTCATTGTGGGGGGCGGTCTGCCATAGATAAAAGTGAGTTGTTTTGGTGTTCGCATTGTAATATCCCAACGTATGATGAAGTTTGTCCAATTTGTGGCAACCATGGGAAATATTTTACGTCTGATGCAAGACCAGTTTTCCCTGAAGAAAGGCTACTCCTAGAAATAATGATAGGAAAACCTTTTTGCTTCGAAAAAGATTTTGTTTGGAATGGTTCGGGAAATAGATATTATGTAAACGGTAAAAAGATTAATTTGAAATTTGGGGATTATTCTCAGTTTGATATTAATGATATACGAGTTAAAGTACAGGAATTAAGGGGTAAAAACTCGTATGAGTATTTTAATAATCAAATACAATTATTCCTGCAAGCTAATATTCAAAGATACAATTATATTACTACTGAAGCCTGCGCATGGATTAATCAGGAGGCGGAAAAATACGACAATAGCTCGATGTTTGTTTCTTTTTCTGGTGGTAAAGATTCAACAGTCGTAAGTAGCTTAGTTTTGCGAGCTTTAGGTAGACCAGATATTATTCATATATTTGGAAATACAACATTAGAATTTCCTTCTACGTATGAGTATGTAAAACGATTTAGGGCTAATAATAGACAAACGCCATTATTGACTGCTCAGAATAAGGAACAAGATTTCTTCAATTTGTGTGAGACTTTCGGCCCGCCGAGTAGAACGTTGCGCTGGTGTTGTACTATTTTCAAAACAGGATTTATAGGGGATAAGATATTAAAAACCTTCAAAGATAAGACTGCAATTTTAACTTTTTATGGCATAAGAAGAATGGAGTCTGCAAGCAGAAATAAATACGAAAGAAAAGATGAAAGCCCTAAAATTAGCAAACAAAAGGTTACATCTCCAATAATCGATTGGTCGGATTATGATATTTGGTTATATCTTTTGGCTTCGGGTGTTGATTTCAACGATGCGTATAGATTAGGCTTTACTCGTGTTGGTTGTTGGTGCTGTCCAAACAATAGTAAATGGTCAGAGTTTCTCACTGCTATATTTATGACAGAACTGTCTGATAAGCTTAAGGGAGTTCTCCTTGATTTTGCTGAGAAGATGGGAAAGGAAGACCCGGAAGAGTATGTTTCCTCTGGCGGATGGAAAGCTAGACAAGGTGGTGCTGGATTGGAGTTGAGTAAAAATGTCAACGTTTCATTTAAGCCTTGTGCCACTGATGAAAATAGTTTTAATTACTCGTTAAATAAGCCCATAGATGATACATTGTATGAATTATTTAAGGTTTTTGGTAAATTAAATTTCGAAATGGGCAACGCACGATTGGGAGAGGTTTACATACTTAATCCTAAAACGCAAATGCCAATAATGAAGCTTAAAGGTAAAAAAGGTCAAACAGAATTAAGAGTTAGTGTTCTTCAAAAACCGATAGCAAAGAAAACTAAAAACATAGAAATAGAACAAAAAATTAAATGTCAAATCACTAAATTCCAATTATGCGTAGGTTGTCACGCATGTGAAAATACGTGTAAAATTAATGCGATAAAATTAAAGAAGAAAGGCACTTCGGATAGTGAGTATGACTATATAATAGATGACTCGAAATGTGTTAATTGTTTTGCGTGTATAGACCATTATTCGGGCGGTTGTTATATGAGAAGAGTTTTATTGCCGAGAGGAAAAAATTATGGAAAATAAACTTTCAAAAGTAAGATTGAAAAGAAATGAATCTTTCAATATAAGAGAAGGCTGGCTGAGAAAAGGTATGAAGCTGTTGCCTGATTATCCCAACTTGTTTTCTCTTGAGGAAGCAATGCAATTGCTTGGTGTTGGTAGCAAAATGGTAAAATCTATTAAGTATTGGCTTTTGACGACAGGCTTAGCAGAAGAGAAAAAAGTAAAATCAAAAATTGAATTAGTTATAACAGAAGAGCTTGGTGAAGTAATTAATCAATATGACCCGTATTTCGAGGATTTATTTACTTTGTATATTCTCCATGTTAATATAGCAAGTAATATAGATAATGCTACTATATGGTATTTGTTTTTTAATAAGTATGATGCAAAAACTTTCACTAAAGAAGATATGCAAAATGTCTTAGATAACGAGTTGAAGAAAATATTGAATAAGGATGTAACTTATTCTGATAGTTTGTTTAGAGATGATTGTGGAAGTGTTATTAAGATGTATGCTGATGACGAGGACAATAACGATCCGGAAGATAATTTAAGTTCTCCTTTATCGGCATTAGGCTTATTGGTGAAGAGTCAAACGAAAAAAGGAACTTTTGAAAAAACTGCACCAAGATACGATAAGCTTGACTGTTTGGTTATCTTATACATCATGCTTAGAAATAAAATTGAAGGTAAAGATTCGGTAAGCATAAATGACTTACTTACTGGTGAAAATAGCGCAGGAAAACTTCTCAATTTAACACGACCAAGACTTAATGAATATTTAGATCAGTTGAGAGCTAGAGGGTACATCACAATTAACAGAACAGCAGGGTTGGATATGGTGTATTTTGATAAAGATATTACAGCAAAACAAGTATTAATTGATTATTACACTCAGGAAGAAAGATTATGAGTTTACAAAGCATTATATCAGTAGATAAAAAATTCCAAACATCTGTTAACTTGGAATACGATATTAATAATGTTGATAAGATAACAGGATATATACCTACAGAGCAATCTGTGGCTGTTATGGATAAGTTTTTAAGAGGTATATATTATCCCTCTTCTGCTAAAAGGGCAAATGTGTTAGTTGGACCTTATGGGAGGGGCAAATCTCATTTGCTGCTTGTGTTATCTGCAATTTTATCATTAGATGTTGTTTCTGAAGACAAGAAAAAGGTTAATAAAGTTCTTAAAGATTTAACAAAAAAGATTAGTCGAATCAATGAACAAACAGGTGTTCTTATTGAAAGTTTATTGAACAGCAATACGAGATTATTGCCTGTTTTGGTGAATAGTAATGGGGTTGATATTAGCCAAAACTTAATCTTGGCTTTGCGTGATGCATTGGAACGCGCGGGCATATTAGATTTATTGCCGACCACACATTTTGATGCAGCGATAGAAGTTTTAACAATGTGGAAAAAGGATTACCCAAAAGCTTTTTCAACATTCGTTAGCGAACTCAAAAGTAGAAAGATAGAACCAACCTTGTTTGCATTAAATTTGGAGAAGTACGATTTAGAGGCGTATAATACTTTCTGTGAAATATATCCAAAAATTGCAGCAGGGACAAAATTTAATCCCTATTCAAATACTGATGTGATAAAGCTATATCAGGCAGTTAACCATGCGCTCAAAGAGTCCACAGCCTTTAGCGGTATGTTCATTATTTTTGATGAATTTAGCAAATTTGTTGAGGCAAATTTAGATAAGTCTCGTATGGCTAATTTTAAAGTTATTCAAGATTTGGCTGAAGCGTCTGACCGTGAATCTAATCCTCAGATGCATTTTACGTGCGTAACTCATAAAGCACTTTTGGACTATTCGGCAAGCGACAGTTTTAAAACAGTAGAAGGACGTTTTGGTAATATTAATTTCGTGGCTTCTTCAGAGCAAAGCTATGAATTAATTGCAAATGCAATAATTAAGAAACCTGAATTTTTACAATTTAAGGAAGCAAATAAGGAAAACTTTAATAATTTAATTAATTTATCAAGCATAGGAATATTTTCTGACATAGAAAAATTGGCGTATGGATTTTTCCCGATAGCGCCTGTAACCGCGTATGCACTATTAAGAGTAAGTGAAAAGGTTGGACAAAACGAAAGAACAGTATTTACCTTCCTTGCACAAGATGAAAAAGGAACATTTGTTGAGTTTATTAAGAACAACGACGGTTTTTCTTTAATGACGGTGGATGCTGTTTTTGATTATTTCCAAGATCTTTTCAAGAAAAGTTTGTTTAATGAGACTGTGCATAGTATGTGGGCAAAAGCAAATTCGGCATTGTATCAAGTTGAAGATGCGAATGCACGTAAAGTTATAAAGGCGTTATCTATTATAGGAATCGTGGGAGATGAAAAATTTCGTCCTGTATCTACGCATATAAAAGCTGCTTTGAATTTTAAAGACAAGGAATTTGATAAAGCCATAAAATTACTGAAAGAAAAGAGTATAGTTGCTCAAAGAGAGTCATCAGAATTTGTATTATTAACTGCTAATGGTGTCGATGTTCAAAACAGCGTGAACAATTTTGTTAACAGTAAAGCTATCAAGATGAATAGATGCGAGTATCTTAATAAACTTCTTGAGACTAAATATCTTATGCCTAGACAATATAACGATGAGTATAGTATGATTCGTTATTTCCAAGTTGAATTTATGGAGGCAGAAGATTTAATTAGAACTAAAAATTGGTTGCAATTGTTTGAAGGTGTAAATGCTGATGGTTTAATTTTAAATATTCTGTTTAGTAACAAATTATGCTCTGCGGAAGTTATAGAAAAAATTAAGGAATTTGCTGGTCAACAACAAATTATTGCATGCGTTCCTGAAACAGAGGAATTGTTTGATGACATAATAATCAAACAACTTTCAGCTGTGGCAGAATTAAAGCATTCTGACGTGGCGAAAGGAGATAAGCATTATCTTGAAGAACTTGAAGTTTATGAAGAAGATGCTGAAAAACGCTTGAGCAAGTATATAGATGAACTGTATAGTGCTACGAGTCCGAAAAGCCACTTCTATAATTGTGATGGAGAAATTCCCGATATAAGGAAACAGATTAACTTGAATAAAGTGATTTCTCGTATTTGTTCGCAAAAATATGGGAAGGCACCGAAAATCAATAACGAAATGATTAATAAAAACAACTTGTCTTCTCCGATAAGAAAGGCTCGTGAATTAGTGGTTAATCATATATTAGAAAGTTCAGAACAAACAACTCTTCCTTGTATGGAGGGCTTTGGTTCAGAAGTAAGTGTGTTTAATTCTGTTTTTGTTGCCACAGGACTTAATCAGACATTAATGGTTGCGGATGAAGGATTAAAAGCTGTTTTATCTGAAATAGAAACGTTTGTTAAAAACGCAGAAACAAAGAAACAGAAATTCAGTAATCTTTTTGATACATTATCCTCAGCTCCTTACGGTGTTAGAAAGGGTATTATCCCTATGCTTATTGCATATGTTTTGCGACCATATAAAGAAAGTGTTGTTCTTTATTATGGGAAGAACGAAGTTGAGTTGTCGGCAGATATCATTTGTTCAATAATAGATGTTAATGGCATAGATTATCAAATCCTTCTAGAAAGTGGAACTCAAAAAAAAGATGAAAGTATAGCAGAACTTTTAGATGTTTTTGCTCAATATGCAGATACTCAAAGTAAAAGCATAAACAAGATTTACAACGTCGTTAAGCTCATGCAAAATTGGATGCGTTCTCTTCCTGAATATACAAAACGTTGTGAAAGCATTTGTGAAAACGGATTGTTTATACAACTATCGTTAGAAGAGTTAAACTTCAAAAAAGAGTTATTGAAATTTGAAATTAATGCAAGAGAATTCTTGTTTGAGTATGTATTTAAAAATAATTCAAAAGCAGAACTCAAACATGCTATCGAAAAAGTTAAATTATTAAAAAGTAGACTTGATAACCATATTTCGAATGTTAAGGATTATTTAATTCTTGAAACTAAAAAGATTTTTGGGGATAGGTCAACAGGAACGTTAGCTTCTGCAATACTTGATTGGAAACAAAAGCTTGATGACAAAACCAAAAAGCGAATGTTTGATACTAAAACCAATCAGATATTAGGGTATCTGTTGTCAATTAACAATTACGACGACGTTAAATTAATAGAAGAACTTTCTAAATGCGTAACAGGTATTAATTTGGCAGACTGGAACAATTCAATGATAGATAAATATAAAGAAATGCTTTCGTCAGCTATTCTTGCTATTAATGAATTTAATGCTTCTTCAGATGATGAAGACGGGGCAAATGGTATAGAAGTTGTTATAAACGGCGAGAAGATATCAAAAACTTTTGCTTCAGTAAAAACTACGCCGATGGGCATGACAGTGAAGAATAACATAGAATCAGTCTTTGAAGAATATGGGGATTCTATTTCATCGGATGAGAAATTGAGTATTTTGCTTAATGTAATTAAAACCTTAATAAATTAGGAGTTGTATATGATTTACTTGGACAATGCAGCAACTAGTTTTCCAAAACCAGAATGCGTATGTAACGCAATGGATGAGGTTAATCGAAATTTATTGGTTAATGCTGGAAGGGGAACATATAAACTTGCTGCGAAAGCGAATTCATTAATTAATGAAACAAAGATGAATGTGGCAAAAATGGTAGGAACTATGGCGGAAGATGTTTATTTTCTTCCGTCGGACACCTATGCAATGAATTGTATAATTAATGGGTTAGATTGGAAGTCTAAAAAAACGGTCTATGTGACTCCGTTTGAACATAATGCAGTGATGAGACCTTTACAGTTAAAGGTTAATTTAGGACAAGCTAGTATTAAATTTATTCCTTTTAACTACGATTTTTCTATTGACGAAAAAGCTTTTAAGGATATGCTTATAAAAGATAACCCCGATTATATATTTGTAAATCATGCGAGTAATGTAATCGGAAATTTGGTTTGTGTAAAAACCATTTATGAATTATCCAAAGAGTGGGAACCCATTATAACGTTAGATGTGGCGCAGACTATAGGTTTGATAGACTTAAGAAAAATTAAGGGGTTTGTGGATTTTATGGCTTTTGCGGGTCATAAAAATTTGCAAGGACCTTTAGGTATAGGTGGATTTATTACTACAAAAGCCACGAAATTAAATGTATCTTTTGCTGGTGGTAATGGTTCAGATTCATTAAATTTGGATATGCCAGAAACAGGAAGTGCTAGATATGAAATAGGCAGCCCAAACATATCTGCAATAGCTGGATTGAATGCGGGAATTAAGTGGGTAACAGATGTAGGAATAGAAAACATTACAGCTCATAAATATCGTTTAATATCTAAATTGATTAAAGAGTTGGAAAATTTTGGGAAAGTTACGGTGTATAAGCCTAAAAAAGAAGATTTCATTACAGGCGTAATATCGTTTGTTGTAGATGGGTACGAGTCTTCAGATGTGGGGCAGATTTTGGATGATGAATTTGATATTGCTGTTCGTACAGGGTATCATTGTGCTCCAACTGTGCACAAAATTATTGACGATACTGCATATGGCGGAACCGTTCGCGTAAGTGTCGGGTATTTTAATACAGAAGATGATATAGACAAGCTTATTGAAGCAATAAGGAGCTTATAAAATGTCTTTTAGGGATATTGAAATAAAAACTGAATATAGGTCAGGGAAAAGTGATGTTATCAAAGACTTTTATGTTCCTGTTTTAGCGCAAGCTAGGAAGTACAAACGGGCTGTCGGATTTTTTTCTTCGACAGCGTTGGTTCAAATAGCCAGAGGTATTGCAGAACTTGTTGCGAATGGTGGTAAAATTGAACTTATAGCATCGCCAAGACTTTCTGAGGAAGATATTGATGCAATCCAACGTGGTTATGAAGAAAGGGATAAGATAATAACGGAAGCAATAATGAGAGCTTTTGTTGAGCCGAAAACTTATTTTGAAAGTGAAAGGCTTAATCTTTTAGCAACATTGATAGCAGAAGGTAAACTTGATATAAAAATAGCTTTTACGGAAGGCCATAATCAACTAGGCATTTATCATGAAAAAATGGGGCTTATGTATGATGATGAGAACAACGTAATCGCTTTTTCAGGTTCCACAAATGAAACAGAAAACGCTTTTATAGCGAATTATGAAGTTATGGATGTTTTTTGCTCGTGGCAATCTGACTTTGAAGAAAAAAAGGTTATAGAAAAAGAACTAGCTTTTCATTTGCTGTGGACAAATGCGGATACAGAAGTATCCATTGTAGATTTCCCTGAAATAGCGATACAGAAATTAATGAGCTATAAGAGAGAAACTATAGATAGAGAGGTTGACCAAAAGGAAATTATAGTTAAACCACAAGTGGTTGTAGAGGAAAAACCTAAAAATGTATTTAGAGTTCCAGAAGATGTCGAGTTTTTTGATTACCAGCAAAAAGCTATTGATAAATGGGAAGAAATAGGGTTTCAGGGTATATTTGATATGGCTACTGGTGCGGGAAAAACGTTTACCGCATTAGGTGCTTTATCAAGGTTATCAGAAAAATTAAAAGACCGAGTAGGGGTTGTAATTCTTTGTCCATATCAACACTTGGTTGAGCAATGGGTAGAGGATATAAATAGATTTAACGTAAAGCCTTTAATTTGTTATTCGAAGTATGATTGGAAGAAAAATTTTAAATTACTTATTAACGATTTCAAACTAGGAGTTAAACAAAATTTCTGTATCATAATGGTAAATGGTTCCTATTCAACACCTTATGCACAAGAAATATTGAAGACAGTTAGAGGAAATCTTTGTTTGGTGGTAGATGAAGCGCATAACTTTGGTTCGACAAAGCTAAGGAAGTGTATGTTGTCTAACTTCAAATATCGATTAGCCTTATCTGCAACATTGGAAAGACATCACGACGAAGAGGGAACGAACAGTCTATTAGACTATTTCAAAGAAAAGTGTATAACGTTCACACTTGAAGATGCTATAAATCAAGGATTTTTAACTCCATATTACTATCATCCCGTAATAGTTAATTTGGAACCAGACGAACTTGATGAGTATATAGAAATTACAGAAAAAGTAATTAATATATTGAAGAAAAATCCGGGGGAAGACTTGCCGAAATCAGCGGAGATGTTGTTGATAAAAAGAGCAAGAATTGTTGCCGGGGCAAGAAATAAGATTGGTGTATTAGAAGAATTAATAACCAAGTATAAAGACGATAACAACATATTGGTTTATTGTGGAGCAACAAAGGTTTTTGAAGATAAGGACGATGAGTATGATGAGGAAGATAAACGTCAAATAGAAAAAGTTGTAGATATTCTTGGAAACAAACTTGGTATGAGAGTTTCTATGTTTACTTCGAAAGAAGATGCCCAAGAAAGAGAACGCATTAAAAATAGTTTTGCGGAAGGGCATTTGTTGCAGGCGTTAGTTGCAATTAAATGTTTGGATGAAGGTGTTAATATTCCTGGGATACGAACTGCGTTTATTATGGCAAGTAGTACAAATCCTAAAGAGTATGTGCAACGTCGAGGTAGAGTTTTAAGAAAGGCTAAAGAGAAAGATTACGCGGTAATTTATGACTTTATAACATTACCAAGGTCATTAGATTCGTCAGAACCAATACAAAATGTCGACTGTGAAATATCGTTATTTAAGAGAGAAAAAGAAAGACTTGACGACTTTGTAAAATTATGCGAAAATCCATCAGAATCATTTAAATTGGTCGATAAAATAAACAAGTATTACAATCTTAATTACATTGGAGGAAAGGATTATGGAATTTAAATCAGAAAACAATGAAATTGTTGTTGATGAAGAAAAGCTTCGTAAGCTTCAATATAGAGTTTTTTCATTGGAACGTAGCAATGAAAAAACTTCAGAAAAAGAGAAATTAAAAGATAATCAAGTAGTAGACACTATTATTAAGATGATTGCGCAGGAGGTTGACAATGTTAATTAAGCAAATAACGTTATCGAACTTTAGACAATACAGAGAAAAACAGGTAGTGGAATTTTCTTGCGATAAAGAAAAGAATGTTACAGTTATTCTTGGTGATAACACAAGTGGAAAAACTACGTTGATTCAAGCATTCAACTGGTGTCTTTATGGGGAAACCTCGTTTAAAACTAAAGATTTAATCAATTCAGAAGCATTGCAAGAAATGGGTACTTTGTCATCCAAAGATGTTTCTGTTGAGATAGAATTAATACATGAAGACAAGCTTTATGTAATAAGAAGAACCCAAAAAGTCACAAAGAATGTATATGGTAAAGCTCCTACATTTTCCTCGCCAGTTTTAAAGGTTGAGTACAAAGAGAAAAATGGAGAAATGCAGGAAGTGCCTGCTTCTAAATGCCAGAATAGAATAGATACGGTTTTGCCCTCAGCGTTATCAGGATATTTTTTCTTTGATGGTGAACATATTTCTGATATTAACAACAAAGGGAATGTTGTAAAAGCTGTCAGGGGGTTGATGGGAATAGAAATTATAAATAAAGCCGTTGACCATTTTTCACCTTACAGTGCAAGTTCGGTAATTAGTAAACTTCAAAAAGAGTTAGATGTCGGTCAAGACTATAAACATATGAAGTTTAAAAGTGATTTGATTGAAGCAAAGGGTCGTTTGCAAAAGTTTGAAGAACGTTTAGCCCAAGTTAAATCTGAAATAGAGTATTTTGAAGGACGTTCTAAAGAGTTGTCTGACAAAATATTAGCTAATGCTGATACAAAACATAGACAAGAAGAAAAGTCTCGTACAGAAAGAGACGTATCTTTCTTAGAGAGAAATCAAACTACAGTAGAACAAGAAATTGTACGTGACTTCACAAAAAATGCGTATAAATTTTTTGCTTTACCTTTGTATGATAAAGTTTATAAGGTGATAGCTGAGGCAAAGCAGGACGGGGAAGGAATTCCCAAAATGCACTCAGATTCAATTGAGTTTATTTTAAAGCGCGGCAAGTGTATTTGCGGCGCAGATTTGACAATGAATCAAGGGGCTGTAAATCATATTAGATATGAACAAAGTTTATTGCCTCCTCAACATATTGGCACAACTATTAGAGAATTTAAGAGAGATTGCCAAAGATATCAATCAGATATAGTAGGATATTCGGAAAGAATTCAAACGGATTATAGAAGAATTCGTGAGAATGCAAACCAACTGGATGATAAGAAAACTTACTTGGCAGAACTTAGCCATTTGTTGCAAGGCAATGTTGATGTTGGTAAATTCGAAAGAGATAAGGTGGAAAACGACGCCCAACTCAGACAAAGAAGAGATTTGGAAGTTAGTATTTCAATGCGAATTGGTGAAACAAAGAACCAAATTGAATCTCTCGAAAAGCAAATCAGCGCACTGCAGTTGGCTACAGATAAAAATAAACGCGTTAATACATATATTGCATATGCTCAGAGAATCTATGAGTGGTTTAAAAAGAGCTATGATGAGAAAGAAAAAGACGTTAAGGATGAACTTTATACCAGCATCAATACGTTGTTTAAGCAAATGTATCACGGTGAACGTATTGTTGAAGTGGACGATAAATATCATATTACCTTAAAAGTAGATAGTGGTAATGGGGTATATGTAAATGATACTTCCCCTGGTCTTGATACGGTAAAGAACTTTGCCTTTATTGCAGGTATTGTTGACTTGGCTCGCAAAAAGGCGCAGCAAAAAGGAGACGGATTAGATGCAATAGAGTATTCTAGTGAACCTTATCCTATCGTTATGGATGCTCCGTTCTCAAATGCAGACGAAAAACATATCGCTAATATTTCTAAGGTATTGCCGCAAGTTGCAGAACAAGTTATATTAGTTGTTATGAATAAAGACTGGGAGTATGCTCAAGCAAATATGAGTGATAAAGTTGGTATGATTTATCAAATTGAAAAACACTCTGAGGTTAATTCTACTATTAGGAGGAACGGCTAATGTTTACAGGCGATATTTTAATAAAAGGAAAGTATGCCACGTATCTTAGATATTTAAGCCAAAAGACCGAGAAAAACGACCACAAAGAAAAAGTTGCGGGTGTTTTTGATAGGCATATCGACGTTTATATGACATCTGCTATAATTGGTTTAACGTATGGTTTAAGAAATGAAGAAGACACTAGTAGCAATGAAACAGCCAAATTGTTCGCAGACGTTGTAAACAGAGAACAGGATAATTTAACTACTATATTCAGAATAGCAATGCTTGTAGATAATAGCGGAAATTTAACTGCTGATGAAAAGATTCATAGAGCATTTAAGGAACCGGACACTGCAGAAAATATGAAATTATTTAATTCTTATGTTCGTGGCGGCCTAGAATGGCTTTACGAACAATTTACTTCGGGTGCCACAACTAGAGATGAATACTTGGCAAAAATCTACGAAATAGTAGATAATTTTGCTAATGAAAATTTATTCTAAGGAGGAAATATGACTATAACAGATGCAATTATAAAAGTTTTAACCAAGAATACAGAGGGGCTAACAGCAAAAGAAATATATGAAAAAATATTAGAAAACAAATTTTATGAGTTCGGGGCTAAAGACCCGATAGGGGTTGTTTCCGTTCAGCTAAAAAGATTTTGTGAAGACGCTAAAATTAGCAATCCATCGCTTGTTAAATGTTTTAGCGTTGACAGAAGGGGAAAGAAAAAATATATAAATTAAAACATTGTAAAGGTGAAGTTATGGGCGAAACGAAGATTTTTAAGCATATAAAAACAACAATTAACGGCATTGATATTTATACATTTCCTATGACAGTATCTGATTTGGCTAATATTAGTTATGTTGCGGTAAGGGGAAAAGACGATGAAGAAGGTGCTGTTCAAAGAGTGTTAAATAAACAAAGAATTGCTTCTATAAAAAGATATGTTTTAGATGGGAATATGTTTGTAAATACTTTTGTAATAAATTGGACGAATACTAATGATAGGCCTATTGTTGGGGAAAATGATATAGAAATTCCTTTAGTTTATAGTTCTGCACAATTAATAGATGGTCAACATAGGTTGGCGGGATTGAAAGCGGCGATGGAAGAAAATAAAGGAATTGCAAATAATTATGTTTTGGTTTCGCTGGCATTGAATTTAGAGACCCAGGCGGCTGCGAAAATTTTCTTAAATATCAACTCAGAACAAAAGCCGGTTCCCAAGAGCCTTATTTACGATTTATATGGTATCACAGCAGAAGAAAGGAATTATGCTATAAATAGGGCAAATGATATAGCTAATGAACTAAATGATGATATTCATTCTCCATACTATAGAGTAATAAAATTGCCTGGAAATCCAAGAGGGAAAGGCAAATTGGATTTATCAACAGTTGTTAATGCATTGAAGGGATATGTTGATAAAGATGGAAAATTTGAGAAGAAAAATATACATGATTTCAATTATCAATACATAATTTTATGCAACTATTTTAATGCAATTAAATACCATGCGGATAAGGTGCAGAAATGGGGAGTGGTAAGCGAAAATATATTTTTTAAAGCTGCGGGATTTATAGGTGCTATAGATTTCTTTTTCGAGTATGTTTTAGAAAAATGTGTTGCGTTAAGAAGTTTTAAGCAAGAAGTTATAATAAAAATGTTTGATTTTTCTGAAGTGGATTTAATAACTCCAAAGGATATCGTAGCTACTGATGGTAGAACAGCAAGAAAGAGAGTAGTAGAAAACTTAAGAGATGCGTTTATTTCTGATTTGCCTGGAGAATCGGATTATGATTTTTAAGACATCAAAATGCCAAGAGGTCTTTCGTAATAGATTTACAGGGGCAAGTGGAGAACCGTTTGTTGATTTTCGAAATGGGAAGAGTATTAATAATGTCTTGGTTGATGAATCAGATATAACTTTGTATAAAGAGGGTGTTACTGAAGATATAAAATCCTTTTACTACAAATCTCTTTTGTCGTATGTCGAGGGAATAGCGGCTGTTGCAAGAAAAAATTTTACGTGGGCGACAATAAAATTATATTATTCATTTTATTTTGGTTTAAGGTGCTCGTTGTTATGCAGGAATGTGATTATTGTTAGAGCAAATAAACATTTGTATTATGCAAGAATACAACTTAAAGAACCAATTTATGAAAAACCCGCCGAGATGACTGACCATGGCGGGGCAATAGACGTCTATTCTAAATATTTTAAGAATAGTGATATAATATGTCTGCAAAAAATTGACGAAGTTGATGCATACAAATGGATGAAAAACTGTCGAGAAATAGTAAACTATAAAGATGCTGAATTTCACGACCCAGCAATAACAGAGTTGTGGATAGAAATAATTAATGAGATTAATAATTCATCTTTTAACCAGGTGTTAAGCAAATATATTGATAAAGATAAAATTGAACAATATTGTTCCCAAGCAACAACGGCAATTTTAGCAATACCAACTGTAAGAATTAGAAGTGTAGTAAATGATATTAAAAACGAGAGAATAGAAGTTTTGTCTGATGAACAAAAAAACTGGATAAAAACCATTGCACAGGAATATATGGACACAGAAGGTATATCAGACCTGCTAATTTAATGGTGTAATGCGAAAAAAGGTTGTTTTAATGATAAGTTAAAAGAAGGAAAGTAATGTGCGTATTTAGAAAACAAGTTGGCGAAAGGAGTTAAATGTGGACGCAAATCTTATTCAAGAAATATCAAAAATGCAAGGCGTTGATAATTGCAATGAGCAATTAACTTTTTTCTATGATGAAACTGGAAATTGCGGAAAGTTTTCATTGTGTGAAAACGGCGTAAATGACCCTACAGCTTTGTATAATGATTTTATTCTTGGTGGAATTGCGTATGTGGGGGAAGAATCTCCTGTTGAAACTGAAAGTTTAATAAAGGCTTTAAATATTCGCTCTGACGAATTAAAATTCAAAAATATTTATAAAACAAAAGATTTTATATCTTTTCTAAATAGCAAAAAAGCGAGCGTTTATATTGATTGGCTTTATAAAAGTGGGTTATTAATTCATTATGCGACAATTAATAATCTATGTGTAATATTGAAATAATGCGAATAATTATCTATAGCAATAAAATATAGTGCATGTAAAGGACATATAAACATGAAAGGCTGTAAAACTAAATGCGATTTTCGACGAGAGTGAAAATGCGAAAATTTTAGCCCCAAAAGACAATAGAAGGACTAGGTAAAAATGAAACAAGGGTATAGGATTATTTCCATTGAAGCGGCGGATATTTATCGGCACGAGCAAGAAAACGGCGTTAGCGTTGGGTATAAAATGCCCGAAAGTAAAAGCGACGCCTATTTTCGTTTGTTCAAAATTTATTTGGATAATTCACTTGACCTCATAGAACTTGAAAAGGCGTATAAGCGTATCTGTCGTAAAAAATTTTCTTTTCAAGATAAGAGCGAAAACGAATATACCCTTGCCGTTATCAACGTTAAATTCAATTATACATACAAGCCCGAAGAGGGTAAGCCTGTAAAAATCAAAGAGTTACGGAAGCATTTCTACGAAAGCGGTTTTTATTTGGACGGTGTACATTACGTCAGATACAAGCGCAGTGCAGGCAGTTCGAGAGAGGGTAAATGTCTTTTCATAGACGAAAGACTTTATAAAGCAATGTCGAAATGGAGCGAGTGCGGATTAAAAGCGCAAACAGATCTTGCTTCTTGGGAATCGTATAAGGCATTGTCATTAAGCAGTATCAAAGGTAAGGTAGAAATTCCGCTTGACGGCATTCTCTTTGTTCCCGACTATAAAAGCACGTTTACGGAAGAAGTAATTTCAATCGAATTGCAGGATGGAAAACTGACCGCCGAGCAGAAACAAACGGAAATCACCAACGATATTTGGGACGGCGAAAGCCTGTTGGACGAAACCGTGTTTATGAACGGGTATGCGGACAAGCATATGCTGCTTCTTCGCAATAAATTCTTCAAGTCCTGCGCATTCCGCACCAAACTGCAAAAGTGGATAAAGGATAAGAGTATTACTCTTGACGATTTGAAAACGAGAGGTTTTACGCTTGCAACGGATATTAACCAAATAGTAATGGTAACAACGCCTAACAGTTTGAAATATCTTAAATTTGCAGGTGGACTTACTGAAAAGAATATTCGCAAGTGGATAGAAAGCGTAGATAATACTTTCGGCGTGGTAAAATGGGATAAAGGCACAAGATTTTTTCACGGCGATATGGTGCAAAGCAGTTATCAACTTCTTAATACGTTGGGAATTGATAAAGCGCAAGCTGAAGAACTATTAAAGCCGAGCTTTGATTATATCTCCCTTATCCGTAACGACGTGGAATTTATGCGTTATCATTTTACCGATGCTTATGCAAGAGAAAAGGACGGAGAAGAAAAGAAAGTTCCCGACGGACTTGCCGAGCGCGCTGAAGTTATTTTTTGCTTGCTAATGAGTTACACGACTTTTGACAGTACAGCTCTATACGCTAATTTTCGTGATGACGTAGTAAGTGGGTTAAAAGGTAATTTGCGCCGTGGACATATTCTGTTGAACGGCACGAACGCAACGCTATTCGGTAACGGTCCGGAACTGTTAAAATACATAGCAGGGGAAGAGGTAACAAGCGAGTTAAAGAAAGGACAAATATATTCTAAACGCTTTGAAAACGGCGCAAAACTTCTTTGCGCGCGCTCACCGCATATCACGATGGGCAATCTTTACTGTGTGGAAAATAACCTTGACGGCGGGATATGGGATTACTTCGATTTAGGAAATAATATCGTCTGCGTAAACGCTATCGGAGAGAACATCCAACAGCGCCTGAACGGTTGCGATTACGATTCGGATACAATGCTCGTAACCGACGATAAACTGCTTGTAGAAACTGCCGAGAAGTACAAGGGCTTTTCCAAGGTTCCCGTATGCGAAATTGAAACGGCTGGCAAGACAGATCAAACTCTTGCCGAGCTTGACCATGATACGAGCGAGAACAAAATCGGAGAAATCGTAAACCTTTCTCAAAAGTTAAACAGTATTATATGGAGCGAAATCCATCACGGCGCACCTGTAGGCAAAATCTTGGAGATTTATAACGACGTTTGTAAACTTGCCGTTTTGTCTGGTTTGGAAATAGACAAAGCAAAGCGCTCCTACGACAACGTGAACGTTGGGAAAGAACTTTCCGCGCTGCGTAAAAAGTATAATCGTCCTGCGCCTATGTTCTTCAAGGAGATAGACGAGAGGGATAAGGAAAACGAGTACGAGTTTTATGATACGGCGATGGATTATATCTATCAGGCTGTTAAAAAATTCAACTTTCAAAAAGGTAAAAAGAAAAGGGTAAATTATACCCCCATTTCTTGGACGATAATTGACAAAACGGCTTCGGATAATGCTACTGATTATAGGCATAGAGATAAAATCATCGAGACTTGCGATGAGTGTAAGGCAAAGATTAGCCGTTTGTATATGGAGCTTCGTATAGCGGACGAACAAGAAAAAGAGCTCGTTTACGATAAGATAGCGGAAGCAAAAGATGAAAGGGACAGGTTGGTTTCAAAGTGGCTAACGAATGAAAACGTGCTAATATTGGTATTGCGCCATTATGAAAAGAATAGCCCTTCTGACTGGCGAATTTATGCTCCGATTGTAAACACTCCGCAGTTCAAAAATTTTTCTCGTTGTACAGCGCTTCCTATAGGTTGTGTGGCAGAAAAAGAGGACGGAGACTTCGTTGTATATGGCAAGAAATTCGCAAGAATATGGTAAAAAGTGAAAAAGCATATTTTGAAGGAGATACTTAAAAGGCTTTCAAATTAACGTTTTCCCTTTCTACGAAAGGGAAGGGCTTGCAAAAACGTAAAAATGAGTAATCGGCGTAATAGAACACACTCGTATAGAGCGTGAAAACATAGCTCGACTGTGAACAACGGTTGGGCTTTTTCTATGCCCGAGCAGAGCAAAAAATCCGAGCTTGTCCCCATAGGACAACTCAAAAATAATTTAGTGGAGGTGATAAAAGGAAAAGACAAGGCGAAGCCTACAGCCTTAAAATGCGGACAAAAGACAATTGAATATTAAGGGGGTGAAAGTTGGGGTGTCGCAGATAGCGAGGAACGTATTTGGATTGCCAAATACCGAGCGGAAACGCTCGCCTCGTTAGGGGGAAACCCCTAAGACCCCGAAAAGCAACGAACGAAATAAGAAAAGGAGGAAACATTATAGGCACAAGAACAAGACCATTCGCCTACATATTCAGGGCGAACGAAAAAGAGAAAAACTTAATAGACAAAGCGATAGCGACCAGCGGGCTGACGATGACGGAATTTGTCATACGGGCAATCACAGGCAAACCGATTGTTGTGGTAGAACACGCAAGCGAGCTGTTAGCAGAGTTAAAACGCCAAGGCAACAACCTAAATCAAGTGGTTAGAAACAGTTATAACGGCTTGGCTACGGAAGAAGAAATAAAAGATTGTATCGTTGGATTAAAGAAACTTTACCGCAAAATATCTATTGCAATCGGAGGCGGGTAATGCCACTTTTGAAATGCAGTGCAAGCAAGGCGAAACCTAAAAACGGCATAAGCTACATAACCAACCCGAAGAAAGTGGCATACGTATCTTCAAGAAATCTCTTCGAGGACGAGGACTATGCGGAGCAATTTGAGCAGACAGCAAAGCGGTTTGGTAAGGGAGATAAGTTTAACGAAAGGAAGTACTATCATTTCAAACTGTCGTGTGCAAGGAGCGATAACGTTACCGCACAGCAAGCCCACCTTTACGCCGAAGAGGTTGCAGAAAAGCTGTTTAACGATTGCGAATGCGTCATCGCAACGCATACGGATACGCAGACGATGCACAGTCATATCATCGTAAACGCCGTTCACCCGATTACGGGAAAGAAGTTGCAGTTCAGTCAAAAGGACTACGTGGCAATGAAAGACGAAGTTAACCGAATCGGAAAAGAACACGGCTTTACGCAAACGGAATTCCGCAAGAGGAGCAAAAACAGCAGAACGGCAACCGAACGTAAGATAATGTTAAAAGGCGGTACGAGTTGGAAAGAAGAACTACGAGAGGTTATTGCGGAAGCAACAAAAAACTCAACTACGCCTGACAAGTTCAAAGAATATCTGCAGAAATGTTACGGCGTAAAAATCACGAGGGACGGCAAGGATTATTCCTACCTGCATCCCGAAAAACAAAAACCTATCCGAGGGGAAAAGCTCGGAACAAATTATACGAAAAGCGAGGTAATAAGAAAAATTGGAAAACAGAATAACGGGGAGAAGTCCGGACCCTATAACGGACGAAGTGGATTTATCGGACAACCTGCCAGCGCAGGAGTTGTGCGAGGAAGTAAAACAAGTAACGGCGCAAGCGCGGGAAGGATTGTTAATGCAAGCCTTGTCGGTATCGAACGAGAAATGCAACGACTTGATTTTGACGCAAAATGTGCGAATTGCGGAACTGACGCAGCAAGTGAAGAACGTAGAATCGCACAACTATTGGCTAGAGAGGAAGCTGAAAGACGACGTAGAGAAGCTATCGAAAGACGTGAAAGAGAGCAACGAGAAGTTGTCGAGAAACCTGAATCAAACGTTGGACAAGATAACGACAACGGTATCGGGGATAGAACGCCAAGTAAATACAGCTACGGAAAAGGCGACTGATTCGGCGACGAAAACTTTAAATGAGCGAGTAAACAAAGCCGCGGACGACGCCGTGTTCAAAATGAATCAGCAAGCGCAATCGCTCACTCAAAAGGTAAGAGAGACGGAGAAAGAAATTGAAAAGGCAAGGGATGAAATCGCATTTGAAAGCGGTTTCAGAAAGTTCTTTTTCTGGGCAACGCCCGTGCTTTTGTTGGCACAGGCGGTCGTTTCGGTACTTTTACTGCTGAAATAGCGGAGTGGCATTCTTTCTAACCCTCTAAAACCCATTGACAGACAGGTAAAAATATGATATCGTATATATACGATAAATATTTTTCGGAGGTTTGTTATGACGTTGGAAGAATTGGAAAGAAAGTCCGAAACGGAAGGTCTTACCGTTGAGGAAGTTATGGAGTATCAAAAGCTTGTAAAACCCGTGCATCACGTTTACGGAAAATACGGAACGCTTGCGAAACACTATATCGAAGAACATAATTTCAGTAAATTGTTGAGTTTGGCAGGGCATCTGCCCGAATACCTGCACGGAGTTGATAAAGCGGCGAATGATCTCTATGACGTTATGTATGAAAAGCTGTCCAAAGACGAGCGGTATAAGCGGACGGGGAATTATTTGGAAGACGTTCGCCGTAGGGAAGAAATACACCGTCTTATCGAAGAAGAAATCTTAAACGAAATCGTCTACGTCGATTAAGGAGGTTTGTTATGGTTACGAGAAAAGAAGATACTCCGCAGAGGTTAGCCAACAGAAAGTACGAGGAAAAGAACAAAGAAAAGCGTCAGGCGGCGAGCGGTAATTTTCAGACAATGATACCAAGAGAGCTGTTTGACGAAATCAATGCGTTTTTAAAGGAACGTAAAATGACAAAGGTGGACTTCATTAAAAGGGCTTACGAGCTTTTGAAGTCAACCGACAACAGCGGAATATAGTTTAACACTATACTTAATACACCCGTAATGCCGGGAATATTAGGCTGTGCCAAAATAAAAATATACGGCGTAGCCTTTAAGGAGAAAAATGATTGAATAGGGCATCCGTATTTATCTTTCCGTTAAAAATGCGGATAATCCCCTATAAAATAAAAATTAAGGAGAATTGAATTATAAGGAATTAAAATTAAAAGAAGAAAAATTAAATAGCGAAGTGGAAAATCAAGGTGGCTACACAGCCCAAAGCGTAGAGAAAATCGACAAGTCAAAAATAAATATGGAGGTGTTTAATAAAATTATCGCGTTTAAGATGTTAGAAATTATGCGTGATAACGAAATGATTGACGAGCGAGAATACGCCAAAATCGAAAAGAAGCGTATTCAGTTTGGGGAAAGTGTAGTAAAGCAAAATAAATTATTCAAAGGAGGCAATTTAACTTGATTGAAAACGGAATGGTAATGCCCACTAACGTTAATTTTAACAGGGCAAGGCAAAGAAAAGTGGTTTTCTACGGACGAGTTAGTACGGAGCACGAAGCGCAACTGTCTGCTTTGGAAAATCAAATGCAATGGTATGACGACGTGGCTAATAGAAATCCTAATTGGTATGTTATTAAGAAGTATATCGACGAGGGGATTACGGGAACGCAAGCGAAAAAGCGACCTGCATTTTTAAAAATGTTGCAAGATGCAAAGCAGAAAAAGTTCGATTTAATCGTAACGAGAGAAGTTTGTCGTTTTGCCAGAAATACGGTTGATACGCTCGTGGTTACGAGAGAGTTAAAAGAGTACGGCATCGAAGTCTATTTCGTAGAAGACAACATTTGGACGATGGACGGAGACGGCGAACTCAGGCTGACGATTATGGCAACGCTTGCGCAAGAAGAAAGCAGGAAGATTTCCGAGCGTGTTCGTGCGGGGCAGAAAATCAGTAGAGACAAGGGCGTTTTATACGGAAGCGGTAACATTTTAGGTTATGATAGAGACAAAGCGAAAGGAACTTACGTAATAAACGAAGAACAAGCCGAAACGGTGCGTATGATTTACGATATGTATTCTGCCGGCAAAGGAATCTCGCAAATTCGTGACGAAATGATACGCCGTAAAAGAAAGGATAGTTCGGGCTTAGTCAGATGGGAAAATTCAAAAATATCACGAATACTACATAACTCAACCTACAAAGGCTATCCTGCGTACTTAAAATCACGAAGAAACAATTTTCTTGACCAAAAGATTATTATAAACCGTGATGAAGATACTTATCTTTACGTAAAAGGCGATTTTGAGCCGATTATACCCGAAGAGCAATGGGATAGATGCAAGCAGATAAGAGAGCAACGTACAAGGTATAGCAAATTCCGCACGGAAAACGGGGAAGTGCTTCACAAAACGGGTATTCACGAAAGTGGCGACATTTGGACGAAAAAGTTAAAGTGCAGATGCGGTTATAAAATGCGCAAAAACAAATGGCGTAAGAATAAAAACGGCGAAGTCATTTACGGGTACAAATGCTATAATCAACTCAACAACGGTTCTAAGAATATCAGGCTTGAAGCAGGGATTGACGATTCAAAAACTTGTAATCTGAGAGAAATATGCGATTGGAAATTAGAGATGATGGCAAGGCATATTTTTGCAGGGTTATGGGGGAGCAAGAAAGATATTCTTAACAACGTGTCGTCTTTATATCAAATCGGCGTGTTTGAAGAATATCAAAAAGCAGCGGAAATCAAGGCGACGGTTGATAAAGAGATTGCAAAATCGGACGAAAAACTCAAACGTTTAATGCGATTGAGGCTCGAAGACGAAATCCCAAAAGATTCATATTTAGAACTCAAAAAGGAAATCGAGCAAGAGAAAATCGAACTTTTGGGCAAAAGGCGTATTCTTGACGCGGGAATGGTTCCGAACGAAGACGGCGAAGAAGAGCCTGCTAAAAAGGTGGAAGATTTTCTATTATCGAAAATGGATTTTACCGAGCATTATATTGATAGGGAAGTGATTAATCAGTTCGTTCATACCATTGTTCCCGTGACGGAAACGTGCTTTAATTGGTATATGAATTTTGACTTGATTGACAAGCCTAACGATATGAAAAAGTTGGTATGGGAGTTTACGATTGATTATAAAGGGGCACGGTCTTACCGAAAGGAAAAAGACGGTATGCTACGACCAAATCAATGGCAGGATTTAACGGTAAGGGTGTTTATATAACCAAAGAATGATAAGGGAAAAACGTAAAAAAATTAAAATTGAATACAACCGCTACGGCGGATAAATATATGGGATATAGTCTTGCGATAACAGCGTACTGCCAGACCTGCAATCGGTCGCACAGGGCAAAAGATAACGAGCACAGGCGAATATAAGAAATCCCCGTAAATAAACGGCGGCAAAATTCAAGGGCTTATGCTTTTTAGGCATAAGCCTTTTTTTTCTGATTTTTTGTCGGTTTGCGTACATATGCTGTGGAGCGGTCAATTACCGACGTTTCGGTAGCTGCGGCGTTTCAAGGCGTTTGTGTTTTAAATCCGATTGTGGTATAATCGACAAACAGGAGTAAATATGAGTTATACTGCTTTAACCGTTCTCGGTTTTTCATTGATATTTTTATCCACGACGCTCGGCTCGTCGCTGGTGTTTTTCTTCAAAAGAGAAATTTCCGAAAAGCTGAACACGCTTTTTGGGTTTTGCTGCGGGAATTATGATAGCCGCGTCCGTATGGTCGCTGCTTATTCCGTCAATCGAGGCAGCCTCGGACTGGGGAACATGGAGCTTTGTGCCCGCCGCGACGGGGTTTGTCGCCGGCGGACTCTTTCTTGTGCTTCTTGACAAAATAGTTCCTCATTTCCACAGCGGAACAAACGAGGACGAGGGGCCGCAGACCTCCTTGAACAAGCCTGTCAAGATGTTTCTTGCGGTCACAATTCACAATATTCCCGAAGGACTTGCAGTCGGTTTCGCATTCGGAGCGGCAGGCGCGCTTGGCACGGACGCTGCGTATGTTTCGGCGCTCGGGCTTGCGCTCGGCATTGCGATACAGAATTTTCCCGAGGGCGCGGCGGTGTCCCTTCCGTTGAAGCAGGCGACGGGAAGCAGGGGCAAGGCGTTTGCCTTCGGCGTAGGCAGCGGAGCGGTTGAACCCGTTTCGGCGGTTTTGGGATATTTTCTTGCCGCGTATCTGACAGCCGCGCAGCCTTGGCTGCTTGCTTTCGCCGCAGGAGCCATGATTTTCGTGGTTGTGGAAGACCTGATACCCGACGCAAAGCTTGACGCGCACCCTCACCTCGGAACTTGGGGAGTCATGATAGGCTTTGTCCTTATGATGGTGTTGGACGTCGCGCTGGGATGATAAAAAACAGTCACGAAGCGGCGGGAAAGTTTTCCGCATATTTTCCGAAAAGAGGCGCAAATGGAAATTGAAAGAAAATTTTTGATTCCCGACGTTTACGTAAAGGAGCTTTTCGAGCGCGATGCCGAGCGCTTGGAAATAGAGCAATATTACGTGACGGTCGGAACAACAGAGGAAAGGTATCGCAGAATCAACGGCGACTGTTTTTTTGCGGTGAAAAGGGACACCGGTTCTTCCCTGTCGCGAGTAGAAACGGAGACGCCGTGCGGCGGAAATGATTTTGAAAAAAATTTGCCCGAAAAAAAGGGGAGAATTATACAGAAAGAAAGACATATTTTGCGATATGAAAATTTAAAAATAGAAATGGATTTTTATAAGGGAGAGCTGTCGGGGCTTGCAGTATGCGAGGTGGAGTTTGACGACGAGAATCAGGCGAAGGAATTTTTGCCGCCGTATTTTTTTGGCAAGGAAATAACCGGCGACGCAAGATACCGCAACCGCAATCTGGCGTTGAACGGTTTGCCCGATACTTAAAATCCGGATTTTTTCGACTCTGAAAAAATTGACGGGTTTTTAGGGGAATTTTAATTTTTTTGCCGAATATTTAATTGTAAGAGCTTGCAAATGGCTAACGACGCGGTCTGGAACAGATTTATATCGGAATTGCTTGACAAAAACGATATAGTGGACGTCATATCCTCTTATATCGACGTCAAGCCTAAGGGCAGAGGCTATTGGGCGCTTTGTCCTTTTCACAATGACAGAAATCCCTCGCTTTCAATCAATCGCGAGGGACAGTATTTTCATTGCTTTGTCTGCGGCGTCGGCGGAAACGCCATCAGATTTATCATGAAATACGAATCCTGTTCTTTTATGGAGGCGGTGGAAACGCTGGCAAAACGCGCGGGACTGGAAGTGCCCGACAGAAGCGGCGGAGACGACGCTGCTTATGAGCGCAAAAAAAAGGAAAGACAGATTCATTACGACGTCTGCCGCGAAGCCGCGCGTTTTTACCATGCCTCTCTTATGTCGGAAAAAGGACTTGCCGCAAGAAAATATCTCGAAAACAGGGGAATCGGTTTGTCCGCCGTCAGGCGTTTCGGCATGGGCTACTCGCCCGATTGGGATTCGCTTAATTTTTATTTGAAAGACAAGGGTTTCAAAACAGAGGATATACACAGGGCGGGCGTTCTGAACGTCACCAAAAACGACCGCGCTTACGACCCGCTGAGCGGGAGGATAATTGTACCCATTGTCAATATGGCAGGCAATGTTGTGGCTTTCGGCGGCAGAATTTTCAACGGCGAGGACGCCGCGAAATACAAAAATACCGTCGTTACGGACATTTTCGACAAGAGCAAAAACCTGTTTGCAATCAATCTCGCAAAAAAATGCAAGCAGGAGGGGAGACTCAAATACGTAATAATAGTCGAAGGCTATATGGATGCAATAAGCCTTTATCAGGCGGGCTTCGATATGACGGTCGCAAGCATGGGCACCGCACTGACGAGCGAGCAGGCGAGACTGGTTTCGAGGCTTACAAAGGATGTTTACATATGCTACGACGGAGACAAGGCGGGACAGGCGGCAACTCTGAGGGGGCTGGATATTTTAAAGAAAGAAGGCTTGAACGTCCGCGTTATGTCTATGCCCGACGAAATGGACCCCGACGACCTTGTCAGAAAAAGAGGGGCGGAGGCGTTTGAAAAGGCTTTGGAGGCGGCTGTTCCCCTCACCGATTACAAGCTTGAATGCGCGTGGAGGGAAAGCGGCGCGGACAAGGTCAACGGAGAGGAAAAAAAGCGGGAAGCGTTCAGAACCTTTGCCAAAAACGCCATTGCCGTGTTGAAGCCTCTGGACAGCGTGGAGCAGGACTCCTATCTCGGACTCATAAGGGACAGGACGGGGCTTTCATACGATATGTTGAAGCGCGAGCTTGTTGGCGGCAGTTCAACCGAAACGGCGGACGATTCGGGCGTCTTAGACGGGCGCAATGCCGTCGCGGACAATCTGTTGAATTTTCTTACGGCAGAGGACAGGGCAATGTACTTCGTGCTGGCAAGCTGCCTTATGCGCAAGGATTATGCCGCAGGCTGTGCCGTTCCCCAAACGGACAACCCTTTTTTCCGTATGGTTGCGGATTATCTTGCCGAATGCAAGAGCTTAGGCAAGCAGCCTGTTTTCGGCGAGCTTTACGCGCTCGAAGGTATTGACGCCTTTTCGGAGGAGCTAAAAAGATTGGTTTCGGTGCAGTTTAACGATGCCGATTCAGACGCGGAATACTTTGCCGACTGTTTGTCCGAATTGAACAAAATTCGGCTCAGAAGTCAAATAAAGGCGTTAAGCGAGGCATACGAGGCGGAGAAAGACCAAGCAAGAAAAACTTCAATCCTTGTCGAGCTGTCCGCACTGACGCGACAAAAAACAGACAATAACTAAAGGAGAAATATATGGAATTCAACGAAGCGGCAATGAAAGAAATTCTTACCGCGCTCAAGGAGGTAAGCTCCAAGGGCTTCGTGACCTTCGACGAGGTGGAAAACAATCTCGACAAAATGAAATTCGACCTGACGCCGGAGCAATACGCGGAGCTGTACAAGTTTCTTGAAGACAACGGCATAAGCGTGACGGACGTGGTGTCTGACGACCTGTTGACAAAGGGAGTCATTGACATAAGCATTGACGACCCCGTCAAAATGTATCTCAAAGACATAGGCAAGGTGCCGCTGCTTTCCGCCGAGGAGGAAACGGAGCTTGCGCGTCGTATGCAGGACGGAGACGAGGAGGCGAAAAAATTGCTCAGCGAAGCCAACCTGCGTCTTGTCGTCAGCATTGCCAAGCGTTACGTCGGCAGAGGTATGCTTTTTCTCGACCTGATTCAGGAAGGCAATCTGGGACTGATGAAAGCCGTGGAAAAATTCGACTATACAAAGGGCTTCAAATTCAGCACCTACGCCACCTGGTGGATAAGACAGGCTATTACGCGCGCCATTGCCGACCAAGCGCGCACGATAAGAATACCCGTACATATGGTTGAAACCATAAACCGTCAGATAAGAGTCAGCCGCGCGCTCTTGCAGGAGCTGGGGCGGGAGCCTACTCCTTCCGAAATAGCCGAAGCAATGGGCGTACCCGAAGACAAGGTTGTGGAAATTCAGAAAATCGCGCAGGACCCCGTCAGTCTCGAAACGCCGATAGGCGAGGAGGAGGACAGCCACCTCGTGGATTTTATAGAGGACGACAAAACCATAGCGCCGGGAGACGTTGCGGCTTACGCAATGCTAAAGGAGCAGCTTATCGGCGTGCTGCACAAGCTCACTCCCCGCGAGGAAATGGTGTTGCGTCTGCGCTACGGCATAGACGACGGCAGGGCGCGCACGCTTGAGGAGGTGGGCAGAGAATTCAACGTCACGAGAGAGCGTATCCGTCAGATAGAGGCAAAGGCTCTGCGCAAGCTGCGCCACCCGTCCAAGAGCAAAAAGCTTAAAGACTTTTTGGAGTGAAATGACTCCGAGACTGAAAAGAATCGTAGAGCTGCTGCCTGTTTCCGACGAGCTGTTCGACGTCGGCTGCGACCACGGCATAGTGGGAGTTTCGGCTCTGCTTTTAAACAAGACGCAAAAAACGGTTTTTACCGACGTGAGCCGCAAGAGTCTCGAAAAGGCGCGCAGACTTGCGGAAAGCAAAGGCGTCCTTTACAAAAGCGAATTTCTTTGCGGAGACGGATTTTGCGGCAGGCGGGCGCATACCGCGGTGATTGCCGGTATGGGCGGGCTGGAAATTTCCAAAATTCTCGGGCAGGCGTCAAGGCTGCCCGACAAGCTTGTTTTGCAGCCTATGCGCGGCGTGCCCGAGCTGCGCGAAAAGCTGTCGAAAAATTATTTTTTTCATGTCGATGAAATTTTTTTCGACGGCAAATTTTATTACCTGATTTATGCCGAAAGAGGCTCTGACAACCTTACCGAGCTTGAAATAAAATACGGCAAAACCAATTTAAGACAAAAAACCGTCGATTTTCACAATTTTTTGTTTGAGGAGACGGTCAAATGTGATAAAATATTAGCTGACGGAAATCACGTGCCTCGGGTGGAGGAGCGAAAAGCCGAGCTTGATTTCCTTCTGTCAGATTGGAGTACAAAATGAATGAATACATTTTACAATTTCAGCAGCTGGATTTGAAGCTGCGCAAAATCGAGCAGGAGCTGGGGGCTACCGAGGAAAGACGCCGCAGCAAACAGCTGCATCAATATCTTAAAGAAAGCGAGGAAAAGCTCAAACAGCTCGAGGAGCACGCCGAGCAGCTTTCTTTAAGACTGGACAAGCTCAAAGACAGCTATGCCGAAAACAAGGAATTGATTGCCGAGTACGCCGCCGCCGTCGACAAGAGCATAGACCTCGACGAGCTGAACTATCTCAACAAAAAATTCAACGATTTGAGCAAGACGGTTTCGCTTTTAGATAGAGACATGGCGGCGCTTTTGAAGGACATGGAGGATACCTCCGCACAGTTCGAGGAATACAGACAAAAGCTTCCCAAAGCCAAAAAGCAGTACAGCGAGGCAAAAAGCAGCTTCGACGAGGTGAGAAAGAGCAGGGAGCCGGAAATAATAGAAATAAGAAAAAAGATGGCTCAGGCAGAGAAAAAAATTTCGCCGGAGCTGCTCGAAAAGTACCGCAAGCTCAAAAGTCAGGGGGTTTATCCGCCTTTTGTCAGCCTGTCGGGCGAAAATCAGTGCGGCGGCTGTCGCGTCGATATGCCCATGTCTTTGGTGTCAAAGCTTTCCGACAAGGGCTACATCGAATGCGAAAATTGCCACAGAATTATTTACAAATCGGAGTGACTGCCGCTTAAATCGGAGAAAAAATGGAAAAAGAAAACAAAATTGTTCTCAAAAACGAAAGAAACGGGCACGTAAACAAGCTGGTAAACGAATTGGGCAGCTGGGGCTTTTTCAAGGTTATTTACCGCAACGATATGCTGAAAATTCTCGGCATGAACATACTCATGCTGATTTTATTCGTGCCTGTCGGTTATCTTGCTTACAGATATCTTATACAGGTGTCGCAGTTTACGTCACGACTGCCCGTTGGCAACGCAATCGGCTTCGGCTACGCGCCGTGGCTTGGCGTCGGCGCTGAAATATCAAGACTCACAAATCTTGCCATGTCGGAGCTTTTGCTGTGGATGCTGGCAGCAGGCGCCGTGGTAGGGCTGTCGGTTGCCGGCGGCATGGCGATAATAAGGGATTCTTTCTGGACGGGCCGTCTCAAGGTTTTCAAGGCCTTCGGGCGCGGAATCGTTGAAAACGGCGTTGCGTGCGTCGTTTGCTTTGTTCTGCTTGTGGGCTGTGTAAACGGCATTTACCACGCCTCCGTCGCCATGAGGGCTTTTCCCGCATGGGCAAGCGTTCTTTTGCAGGTGGTTATGTGGCTTGCGTTGGCTTTTCTGACGCTGTATGTCATGACCTTTTTAAGCGTCAATTCCACATACAAGCAATCCGTGGGAGTAAATTTGAAGAGTGCGTGGCATATACTGATGCGCTATATCGTATCGACGATTTTCAAATTTATCATTGCTTTGCTTCCCGTAGCGTTGCTTTTGCTCACCTTCGGCAATGTAATATTCTCGTTTGTCATAGCTGTTTTCGCAATCTTCGGTTTCTTCTACGTGATTTTCGTATGGCAGAGCCACATGATGATTATTTTTTCCATTTACAATCCAGTGGAAAAAATCAAGATTGTAAAAAGAAAAACGCAGCAGCCCAAGGCTCAGGCTGAAAACAAAACGGAAAATCAGACGGCTTGACTCAATGAGAAACGACAAAGGCAAAAACGGAGTTTTTTCCGCCTCCAACGAGCTTATGCTGGACAAGGCGGACGCGCTTATAGAAAAGGGACAGTATGTCAAAGCTGTCTCTTTGATTCGCCGCGCGCTGGAAAACCAACCCGCTTCCTTTGAAACAAAGCTGTTTCTTGCCGAGGTTTATCACGATATGGAGCTTTACGCGCTGTCCAACAACGTGCTGTTCGAGCTTATGCGCAAAGAGCCCAAAAATCCGGACGTTCTGCTTTTGCTCGGCAAAAATTATCTGGAGCTTAACGAGCTTTCTCTTTGCGGCTATTATTTCAAGCTTTATTCCGAAAACAACGCCGAAGCGGAAATCACGCTCGAGCCGGAAAGAATACAGGCGGTTCGCGGCGGACTTGAGCTTGTCCATCCCATGACCAAACGTCGCGCCGATTTGTTGCAGCAAAAGGCGGGTATGCTGATTAGAAACGACAGACTTGACGACGCAAAAAGCATTTTCGAGGAGCTTGAACGCAATTTCCCCGACGAGATAGCTTACAAAAACAACACGGCTTTTACCGATTTGCTGCTAAACGATTACGTCGGAGGGGAGAAAAAGGCGCGCGACGCTTTGAGCCTAAAACCCGACGACCCGGTAGCGCTGTGCAATCTCGTGACGGCTCTTTATATGGCGGGAAAGAGGGAGGAGTTAAAAAAGTACGCCGAAATTCTTGCAAAGTGCGAAACGGAAGAGCCTGTTGAGATTTTTAAAATCGCTACCACCTTCTGCGAAATAAAATTCGACGAGGAGGCTTTCGTATGGCTGGAAAAGCTGCTTAAAGGCTCTCCTTACGAGCTGGATATGCTGTTTCTTTACGGTTTTGCGGCTTTCAATTGCGGCAAATACGAAAAGTTCGAGGAAGCGCTCACCGACATAACTACAATAGACGAATCCAACGCCGTAGCATGGTTTTATCGGAAATTTATGGACGGATTTTATGAAAATTCCGGACGTTCACGCTACAAGCGGCTGGATTATTATCCCCAAATCCCGCTTACGGCGGCGCAGCGCTATTCGACGACGCTCAAACAGCTGCCCGATTTGTTCGGGATATGGAACGACGAGGATTTGTTCAGAGTGGTGGAGTGGGCTTTGAGATATACGAACGACGCCGAGCTTCACGAAAAGGTGGTGTCCAATTTAAGCCGCACCTCGCCCAAGCCCTGCACGGCTTATTTCAAAAGTCTGCTTATAAGGGACGAAGTTTCGCTGTATCTCAAATCGCTGATAATAAAGGCGTTGATGGAAATGGGAGTTTACGGCAGGTTTCATCTTGTCAAGGACGGCTATTTCACTTGGGTGGACATACCCAAAAATCTGCCCTTCGTCCTGAGAGACAGCGTGATTATCGCCGTTTCGCGCATGAGCGTGGAGTTTATTTACGAAAAAAACTTCGTGTCCAAAATCGTAAGCAAAGCTTTGGAAATTCAGTCGGATATACTCGACGAGGGCATGGAGAATTTCCGCGTCGACGACAACACCCTTGCTGCGGTGATATGTCGTGCGTGCGGCTTTGAAGGCGTGACGGATCAGGAGCTTATGCGTATTTTCGACACGGATTATTTCAAGCTTTTGCGGCAGACGGAAATTTTGTTTGCAAACAAATAAAAAGAGCCTTTTCTCAATATAATACAGCATGAGAAAGGTTCTTTTTTTATTTGCCGACGCGGCGGTGATAGTGGGCGGCGTCATAGGCGCGGGATTTGCCTCGGGAGAAGAGGTGGCCCTGTATTTTTACGGCAAAAACGCCTTGCTGTCGTCGGCGGTCGCGTTTGTCGTTTTTTTTGCGGTATTCTACGTGTTTCTGTCAATAGGACGCAAATTTGCGGAGCTTGAAAACAACGTCGGAAACAGTCTTGCCGACAAACCGAATCCTTTTGTAGCAAAGGCGTCGCGCGTTTTTCTCAATTTCAATTATTTTGCGGTGCTGTGCTCGATGCTTGCCGGCGCAAACGTAACCCTGTCCGCCCTGTTCGCCACAAGAAGCATACACTTTGTTTTCGGCGCGGCGACGGCGGCGATATGCGGTCTGATTCTGTTTTTCGATATGAAGGGAATAAGGCGTTTCAGCAATTTTGTGGTGCCTTTCATCGTTGTTCTCATCGTTTCGGTTTGCCTTCTCAATTCCGAATACGGAACGGTTCAAGGCAAGGGAGGCGCGGGAAGCGCTTTTCTGTACGTGTCGATGAACTGCGTGATAATGAGCGGAGTTCTTTTGGGCATCGGCGGAGAAAGAAAAGCGAACGGATTTTGGCTGTCGCTGATTTCGTCGTTTGTGCTGTCCGCTCTGCTTTATCTGATTATACTGCGCGTCAATTCTGTCGACAGCTCCGTGACAATGCCGCTGCTTTATTACGCCTATCTGGTCGGCTCGGAAACGGGCGCGCTTATGAGCGTGGTTATATATTTCTCCATAGTTACGACGGTTATAGCCTGCGCGTATCCGCTTGTCGAATGGCTGACGCCGTTGCTCAAATCCAAGGTTTTTGCGTTAATCGCCGTGTTTTGTTCCGCTTTGGCGGTGTCCCTTGTAGGTTTTTCCGGTATAGTAGGCTATGTCTATCCCTTAATTTCCGTTTTGGGCGTGTTGGTTATAGCAACCTACGCCGCGTTTCTGATTTATATCAAACGCTCCGAAAGGAAAAAAAAGCGCGCCCTTTGACGGGGCGCGCTTTTTTCAGTTGTTTTTCCACTTTACAAGGAATTTTTCCATCAGGGCGACGACCAGATACATGATTGCGGCGAGTACGCACAAAACTACGGTACACGCCATCACCAAATCCAGCTTGAATACCTGCCCGCCGTAAACGATTAGGTATCCCAGACCTGCCTTGCTGTTGAGATATTCTCCCATGATAGTGCCCACCCAGCTTAAACCGACGTTTATTTTAAGCGTGGACAAAAGCGTCGGAATGTTGGAGGGAAATACCAGTTTGGTGAAAATCTGGAATTTCGAGGCGTTCATGGTTTTGAGCAGAAGCACCTTGTCGGGGCTTGTTCCGATAAAACCGTTCAGCATGGAAATTGTAGTGATGATTACCGAAATCAGGACCGCCATCGTCACGATGGCTTTTTCTCCCGCACCCACCCAAATGATGATGATGGGTCCCAGCGCTATTTTGGGAAGACTGTTCAAAACCACAAGATAGGGTTCAAAGATGTCTTGAAGAGATTTCGACCACCACAGAACGACCGCAACCAGGGTGCCGAGCACGGTGGCAATGAGGAAACCGAGCACGGTTTCTTTTGTGGAGACGAAAATGTGCTTCCACAAATCGCCTGTCTGAGACAGCGCTCCCAGCTGTTTCCAGATTCTGGAAGGGGAGCTGAAAATAAATGCGTCTATCCAGTTGAACCTGGCGGCGAGTTCCCACAGCAGCAAAAACAGAACAAGAAATCCTATCTGGCAAGCAAGGACAAATACCTTGCGAAGTCTGGTTTTTTTCAAAAACCTTTTGTGTTCAATCGATAGCTGCCGATTTTGTTTCATAATTGTTTAATTCCTGCCAAATTTGTTCGAATTGCACGGAAAACGTGCTGTCTTCACGTCGTTTGAGCGGCGTTGAAATATGCTCCAAATGAGTAAAGTGAACTCGTTTTACCGAGGCAGGTCTGTTCGTCAGTACGATTATTTTGTCCGCCATGCTGATGGCTTCGGAAATGTCGTGCGTCACCAGCAGAGCGGTCTTTTCTTCCTTTTTGATGATGTCGTAGACGTCGTCGCACACTTGAAGCCGCGTCTGAAAGTCTAATGCCGAAAACGGTTCGTCAAGCAGCAGAACGTCGGGGTCAAGCGCGAGTGTCCTGATAAGAGCCACCCTCTGTCTCATACCGCCGGAAAGCTGGCTGGGATAATACTTTTTGAAATCCTTGAGATTGTATTTTTCCAACAGGTTTTCGATATGAGCCAGAGCCTCGGGGCTGGATTTTTTTTGAATTTCCAGCCCGAGAATTATATTTTTGTAAATTGTTCTCCACTCGAAAAGATGGTCGTGCTGCAACATATAACCGACTTCGTTGTTTACCTTTTCCACTTTGCTTCCGTTTAACAGAACCTCCCCGAAGGTCGGTTTCAGAATGCCGGCTATTATGGACAGGATAGTGGTTTTGCCGCAGCCGCTCGGACCTACGATAGCGACGAACTCGCCTTTGTTTACGTCAAAGGACAGGTTGTCAATCGCTTTGGTCTCATCGGTTTTCGTATAGTAGGTCATCGAGATGTTGTTAAGAGAAAGCGTTGCGCTCAAATTGCTCTACCTCCGCAAAAAGTCCACATAACATTATATTTGTTTTTCGCGTCGGAGTGTGCACCGGCTGACGATGTTACCTGCCGATTTTGTCCGCTATGCTGTTGTCGATGACCTTTGAAAACTCAATTCTGTCGGAAAGCTCTCCCGCATTCTGCATTATATCCTGCATACGGTTGAAGCTGTCCTCCGTCATGGAAGGATAAATCACCCAGCTGTCGTTTGCTCTGTAATTGCCGAGCGCCGAGGCTATGGTGTCTTTGTCCGAGCCCTCAAAGTAGGGCAGAAGCAGCTCGGCTATGGAAGCGTTGTCATGGCTCAAAAGATATTGAGTGGCGCGGTAAATACAGTCAAGATATTTTTCAAGCTTTTTGGTATTGTTTTTGATATATTCCTGAGTGGCAACGAAGCACGTGTAGGGGACTTCGCCGCTTTCCGCACCTATGGATTCCACGATAAAACCGCTTTTTTCCTTTTCAAGCTCCGACGCCGTCGGTTCGAACAGAGCAACGTAATCTCCCGTTCCGCTCACAAAGGACGGTCCGGTGAGAGCGAAGGGCACGTCGTAGTTCATGGTGATGTTTTCGCCGTCTCTGTAACCGTGCTGATTGAGCACGTACTGAAGAGTCATTGCGGGCATACCGCCGCGTCTGCCCATTATGATTTCCTTGCCCGCGAGATTGCTCCAATCGAAATCGGGTTCGAACTCTCTGCCGACGAGAAAGCTGCCGTCGCGCTTTGTCAGCTGCCCGAAGACGACGGGATAGTCCTGCCTGCCTTGCTGGTAAACATACAGCACGGTTTCGGGGCCCAGCAGGGCGATGTCCGCCGCGCCCGTGACGACCGCGGTCATGCTCAGGTCGGAGCCTTGCCCGTTTATCAGCTCTATTTCATAGCCTGCTTCCTCGAAGTAGCCGAGAGCCATTGCAAGGTATTGCGGGGCGTAAAAAATAGAGTGAGTAGTTTCGTTGACGATTATCTTGTTGTCGTCGTTGTTGTCGCAGGCAGTCAAAGGCAGCGCGACGAGAATCAACGCCAAAACCACGAGTAAAATTTTTTTCATTCAAACCTCCTGAATTTTGAATTTTTAGGCAATAACAGTTTATTCTCCCCGAAAAATTACTGTGAATCGGTAGCAAAACAAAGGCTTGATGTGGTATAATCCTTTTTAATACGGAGACAAATTTGTATGGATATGGAAAAGGTTTACGAGCCGCAGAAATTTGAATCGGACATATATGCGCAATGGCTTGAAAAAGGATATTTCACGCCGGAAATAAACAGGGACAAAAAGCCGTTTACCATAGTTATACCGCCTCCGAACATCACGGGGCAGCTGCATATGGGGCACGCTTTGGACAACGCGGTGCAGGACTGCCTTATTCGTTACAAGAGAATGCAGGGCTACTGCGCGCTGTGGCTGCCCGGCACCGACCATGCGTCCATTGCAACCGAGCTTAAAATCGTGGAGCAGCTGAAAAAGGACGGGCTTGACAAACAGGACGTCGGCAGGGAAAGGTTTTTGGAGCTTGCCTGGGAGTGGAAGGAAAAATACGGCGGCAGGATTGTGGAACAGCTCAAACGTTTAGGCTCTAGCTGCGACTGGAGCCGCGAAGCGTTTACGCTTGACGAAAAGCGCAGCAGGGCGGTTCGCCACGTTTTCAAAAAGCTTTACGACAAAGGGCTTATTTATCAGGGCGACAGGATAACGAATTGGTGTCCCGAGTGCGGCACCGCACTTTCCGACGCCGAAGTGGATTATTGCGAGCACAGTTCCCATCTGTGGCATTTCAAATATTTTACGGACGACGGCAGAAGCATAACCTTTGCCACCACCCGTCCCGAAACAATGCTCGGCGACACCGCCGTGGCCGTCAATCCCGATGACGGGCGATACGCGGATTTTGTGGGGCATACGGTAAAGGTGCCGTTTGTAAACCGCACAATACCGATAATCGCCGACAGCTATGTGGAAAAGGATTTCGGCACGGGCGTTGTCAAAATCACCCCCGCGCACGACCCCAACGACTTTGAAGTGGGTTTAAGGCACAATCTTGAAATCTTGCGCGTCATGAACGACGACGGCACGATGAACGAAAAAGCGGGCAGTATGTTTGAGGGGCTGACCCGCGAGGAAGCGCGCAAAAAGGTGGTTGCCGAAATGGACAAGCTGGGGCAGCTTGTCAAAATAGAGGATTATACCCACAACGTCGGGGAGTGCTACCGCTGCAAAACCACGGTGGAGCCTGTCGTGAGCAAGCAGTGGTTTGTAAAAATGAAACCGCTTGCAGAGCGGGCGATAAAGTGCGTGAGGGACGGCGAGGTCAATTTTGTGCCCGCGCGCTTTGAAAAAATTTATTTCAACTGGATGGAAAACATAAGGGATTGGTGCATATCCCGTCAGCTGTGGTGGGGACACCGTATTCCCGTTTGGTATTGCCAAAACTGCGGCGAAACAATCTGCGAGGAGGAAACTCCCCGGGTATGCCCGCACTGCGGGAGCGAAAGGCTGCGTCAGGACGAGGACGTGCTGGACACGTGGTTTTCGTCTGCCCTCTGGCCGTTTTCCACGCTTGGTTGGCCGGAGGAGACTGAGGAGCTGAAATTTTTCTTTCCTACCGACGTGCTCGTCACCGCTTACGACATAATTTTCTTCTGGGTTGCGCGTATGATTTTTTCCTCTTTGGAACACATGGACGCGCCGCCCTTCAAGGACGTTTTGATACACGGCATCGTGCGTGACAAGGAAGGGCGCAAGATGTCCAAATCTCTCGGCAACGGCGTGGATCCGTTGGAGTTTATTGACGCATACGGCGCCGATACGCTGCGTTTTTCGCTGCTCAACGGTGTGGCAAGCGGAGGAGATATTCGCTTTTCCGACGACAAGGTAAAAAGCACGCGCAACTTTATGAACAAGATATGGAACGCTTCGCGTTTCGTGCTTATGAATATAGAGGGCGCGGCGTTAAAGCCTCTTTCGCAGTGCAGTCTGTCGCTTGCCGACAAATGGATTCTGACAAAGCTCAACCGCGTGACGGGCGAAGTCAACGAAAATTTTGCAAAATACGAGCTTGGCATTGCGTCGGGAATTATTTACGATTTTGTGTGGAGCGAGTTCTGCGACTGGTACATCGAGTTTACCAAGCCCGTTTTGAACGGAGGCGACGAGGAGGCAAAAATTGCCGCGGCGTCTACTCTCAATTATTGCCTCGACGCCGTTTTGAAGCTGCTGCATCCTTTCGTTCCCTTTATCACCGAGCAGATTTACAAAAATATGCCCGTACATTCGGAAACCATTATGCTGGAGAAATATCCGGAGAAAACCGATTCAATCGAGTTTGAGCAAGAAGCCGAGCTTACGGAAAAGCTCAAGGAGCTGGTGGCTAAGCTGAGAAATCTCCGCGCCGAAATGGGAGTGCCGCCCTCCAAAAAAATCCGTCTGTTTGTCAAATCGACCGACGACGGCGTAAAAACGACGGGATTGTTTATTCAGAGGCTTACCAACGCCGAAAGCGTGACCTTTACCGACCGTTTCGACGAAACACAAAAAACCGTTTCCGTCATTTGTTCTGCGGGTGAGGTGCGCGTGCCGCTGGGGGATATGGTTGACACTGAAAAGGAGCTTTTGCGGCTTAAAAAAGAGATGGAAAACGCCGACGCCGAAATAAACCGCGTCAAAGGCAAGCTGTCCAATCCGGGCTTTGTCGCCAAGGCGCCCGCGCAGCTTGTGGAAGCCGAAAAGCGCAAGCTGTCGGAGTTCGAGCAGTTAAAAGCCAAGCTTTCGGCGCGCATGAAAGACCTGACCGACTGAAAGCAAAATCTAAAAGAGGGAGCTTAAAGAAGCTCCCTCTTTCGTATAAAAAGGTAACTTTTTTTCCATAATTGACATATCTTTCTAAAAGGACGCCGCGGAAACGGAGAAAAAATCCGCGTTGGTTCAAAGCTCGAAAAGGGGAGCGAGATATGCTGCTTGGCACGTTAAAAAAAGACAGGGAAATAAAAGCGCTGCTGCACTGCGCGGACAATCAGTTGGACGCCATGGGCTACACCGAACACAGTTTCAGGCACGTTTCCATAGTTTGTCAGAGAGTGGAAAAAATACTCGCCGCGGTGGGCTGCGACGAAAAGGAGATTGAAATAGGCAAAATAGCGGGTTTTCTCCACGACCTCGGCAATTGCGTCAATCGCAAGGACCATGCCCACAGCGGAGCCATACTTGCCTATACGCTGCTTGTAAAAAAGGGTATGAATTATGCGGACGCAGCCCGCGTCATGGAGGCAATAGGCAATCACGACGAGGAAACGGGACAGGTCGCAAGCAAGCTTTCTGCAGCGCTGATTTTGGCGGACAAGTCGGACGTGCACCGCACGCGGGTGAGAAAGCTGAAAATAAGTCAGGACGGATTGGTAGACAAGGACGACATACACGACAGAGTCAATTACGCGGTTGTAATGAGCGATATTGCCATAGACAAGGACGCCGGACAGATAAAGTTTTTGTTTCAGATAGATACGGGCATATGCACGGCGATGGATTATTTTGAGATATTTCTCGACAGAATGAAAATGTGCAAAAAGGCGGCGGAGTATCTCGGCTTCGAGTTTATGTTGGAAATAAACGATTACAGATTGGCGTAAAACAAGGGCGGTTTGAAACAGCGGTTTACGCATAGATAAAAGGAGCGTTGAATTTTACTATTCATCGCTCCTTTTAATAGCGGGAATTTACAAGCCTTTTTCTATAAAGTGCGTCGGGTACGTCTCCCAATATTTTTTGTAAACTCTGTCGGTGTTTCCGTCGAGATTTAACTGATACAATCTGAACGTAACGGGGATATTTTTCGGTTGCCATTGCTCTACATAAGAATACCTATATTGCATACCCAATTTTTGCATTACATAACCGCTTCGGGGATTTTTAATATCGTGAGTAGCGGTAACGTACGGAATCTTATCTTTTTTCAACTGTTGGATAACAGCCCGTCCCGATTCCGTTACAAACCCGTTGTGCCAAAATTCCTTTCTGAGAGCATATCCGAAATCATAACTTTCTTCTGTGCTTGCTTTTATATATCCGATAGGTATATTATCTTGTTTTAAGCAAACAGCATAAAAATAAGCGCTTTCTTTTCGGTATTCGTTTGCAATTCTTTCGTTATAAAATTTCTCGGTTTCCTTTAAGTCTTTCAATACAAACCACGGCAAAAATGTGTTTGCGTCTTCGTCGCCGAGTATTTTGAACAACGCAGGTAAATCCGCTTGCGAAAATTTTCTCAATATCAGTCTGTTTGTTTCAAGTTCAGGCGTATTCATAATTCTTTTAACCGTTAAATTACCTTTTTCTTTTAGACATTATAAAACAAACGGCTTGCAAAGTAAATAAAAAAGCGCGCTTGTCTTGCCTGCAAAGTAAAGCGCGCTGAGTTTATCTGAAAATATCCTATGGAAGTTGAGTCAAAGCCGTCTGTTTTCAACAATTTTCAAACAAAACAAATAACATCACAGTTTTTAAGTTCTTAAATACCCGTATAGATTTTGCCGAGAACGGCTACCGCGATACCGCAGTAAATCATTAGCGAAACGGCGTCTACGATAGTGGTGATAAAGGGACTTGCCACAACCGCGGGGTCAAGCCGGCATTTTTTTGCAATCAACGGCAGAGTGCAGCCTATGATTTTTGCGATTACGACGGTGACGAGCATGGTTACGCACACTACGGCGGCAATGAGGTAGCCGTTTTCGACGGCGTACAGCTTGTCTATGAGCATGAGCTTTCCGAAGCAGACTGCTGACAGCGTAATGCCGAGAAGCAACGACACTCTTAGTTCCTTCCAGATTACCTTTAACGTGTCTTTGAATTGCACCTCTCCGAGAGCAATGCCGCGTATGACGGTGACGGACGCCTGACTCCCAGCGTTGCCTCCCGTGTCCATAAGCATCGGAATACAGCCCGTCAGAATAATACCTATGATTGGCATGTTGAGAGTTTCTTCGTTGGCGTTGATGATTAGACCGGTAAACGTGGCGGAAATCATGAGTATAAGAAGCCACGGCACGCGGTTGAGCCAGATTTTCCAGACGCTCGTTTTCAAGTACGGCTTGTCGTTAGGCGTGATTGCCGCCATAATTTCAAAGTCTTCGGTCGCCTCGTCGTCTATGACGTCCAGAATGTCGTCTATGGTTATTATGCCGACAATTCTGTTTTCGCCGTCAACGACAGGCAGCGAAATAAGGTCGTATTTTCTGATTGTGTGGGACGCTTCCTCCTGAGGCGTATGCGTGTCTACCGAAACTATGCTGACGGTCATAATTTCGTCTACTTTTGTGTCGGGCTGCGCCAAGAGCAAATCCTTGATTGATACGACGCCTTTAAGCCTTCTTGTCGGGTCGGTGACGTAGCAGACGTTTATGGTTTCCTTGTATTCTCCGATTTTTCTGATTCGCGCAAGCGCCTGCTCTATCGTCATGCCCTCCCTGAGGTCGAGATACTCGGGCGTCATTATCGAGCCGGCGCTTTTGTCGGGATAGCGGAGAAATTTGTTTATCAGCTCGCGCTTTTCCGGCTTTGCGGACCTGAGTATTTTTTTGACCACGTTTGCCGGCATTGCCTCGATGATGTCTACCGTGTCGTCTATGAAAAGCTCGTTTACTATGGAGGTGATTTCCTTGTCGGAAGCGGATTCTATTATTTCGCGCTGTTTTTCCGGCGAAACGTAGGAAAACACCTCCGCCGCAGCGTCCGTTTTGAGCAGCCTGAAAACAATCAGAAGCCTGTCGTTGTCAAGCGTTTCGAGAAAGTTTGCGATATCTACGGAATTTATCTCGTCGAGGATTTCGGTCACGAGAGAAAACTTTTTTTCCGCAATCAGGTTTATTATTTCTTCCATTAAAGTTTTCCTCCTTTTCCGTTTTGTCGTTTGCGAAAGAATTTCGCTTAATTATAGCACAAATTTGCGCGTCGGTATACCGAAAAAAGGCAAAAGCGCTTCAAAACGCAATCAAAATCAATGTATGCGTTATTTAACGTCTTTTGTGAATTGACTCCGTAAGCGGGAAAAGGGGAATAATAAATCAACTATTTGCTTTCATTTGTTGAAAAATCAGTCGGATTGTGGTATAATCATCAATACGGTAAAAAGAATTATGAAAAAACCTTCGGACAACACTTTTGCATATATAGCGAGAAATTTTTTCTTTCTGCTTCCGATAGTGGCGCTTCCCGTCGTTTTGCTGACAGTTTTTCAGCGTGAAACGGGGGCTTTCGATTTGTTGGCGGAAATGGCAAAGACGACGGCTCAGACGGGCTCGGTTAAGTTCTCCGACTTTTTTTCCGACCTGTACGCAAAGGTGTCGATTATCAATTTCGACAGATTTGCGGATTGGAACGTTAGCAAGGTGTGGTTCTGGCTTGTTACCGCGATTGTTGTGATGCTCGGATTTTCGCTTACCGTCGCGCATATAGAAAGGCATATGAGACTCGGCGTAAAGGAACCCTTCAAATGGATGTCCATGATGAAGTCCGGCGCTTACAACGCCTTTTTCTATTCCCTGATTATGCTTGTGTTTTACGAGCTGTGCATGGTTGCGCTGAGCAGTTTTATATTGCTCAATTCGCGGATTATGAACGGCTGGTGGGCTTTCGGCATGTCCGTTTTGGCAACCGTCGTCATTTACGCCGTTTTTATCGTCGGATTTTGCTTTTTGCTGCTGACAGTGCCTTCGATGTTTTGCGACGGTTACCGTTTCGGATTTGCGGCGAGCTATTCGATACATCTGGTTGCTCAGCATTTCAAGCGGTTTGTGGGCGTTTTTGCTCTCACGGCGTGTTTGTCGGGGCTTGCGTTGCAGCTGCTTAAACTTGTCATGATGCTTTTGAGCGGAAATATTCCGATACACATACTTCTGTATGCCATACGCGCGCTCAATTATTTGTGGTGGCTTTTGTTTGTTCCCACATACGCAATAAGAAATTATATCGATTATACCGAAGCGTCGAGAAAAGACTTGAAAACTCTTATTTTCGACTGACGGGAGGGTTTTGATGCACAGCAAAAAAATTGTCAGGCTTGCCGCCGTCAACTGGGCGGTTTTCGTAAAAGGTTTTTTGTTTCAGATTTTTACGGTAGGCATTATTGTTGCGGTTTTTTCGCTGATAGTTTCGGATTTTTTCGTGGCTGTCAGCGGCGCCGTCGCGGAGGCGGGGATTCTGGACGCGTTTTCCGGCATGATAAACGGCATTTTCGATTTGTTCAACGGCAAAATTTCCGGAGCCGCTCTCGGCGAAGCAATCGAAAAGTTTTTCGGGACAATCAAAGACTTTTTCGAGCTTGTGCCCGATTTCGCAAGCAACCTCGCGCTTTCCGTCGTGCTTTTCGTCGTGGCGACGACTCTGCTCTATTTTCTGTCGGGCATGACCGATTTGCCTACGCTTTACTGTCTCAACAAATTCATGTCCACAAACAACAGCGGCTTTTATACCTGGTCTTATTTCCGCCAATTCGTAAATTCGCTGTGGTACAACTTTTTGAGAATGGTTGCCGGAGTAGTGATAGATACGGTTATTATCGCGGCGGTCATAGGGAGCGCGCTTTTGTTTTTTGTCAATATCGGCATTGCAGGCGCGGTCATCTCTATTTTGTTCGCTTTGGTGCTGTGCGCGATAAGGGTGAATATTTTTGCTTTCTGGCTGCCGTGCAGGTTGGTTACGGGGGAGAAAATCACAAAATCCTTTAAAGACGGACTTAAAACCTCGCTGGACGGTTTTTGGTGGCTGTTTCTTAACAATCTGATAATAATCGCCGTCTGCGCATCCGTCTGCTTTGCGTTGGTGTTTATATTGCACAACATAATCCTTGCGCTGTGTCTGTGCTTTGTGGTGTTTTGCGTGGCGACCTATTTCCTCAATTGCAGCGCCCTGGTGCATTATTACGAAAATATCGGCAAGCCGTATTTTACCAAAAAGGTCAACATAGGCTTGAGCGACGAAGGATAATTAAAACGGAGAACAAAATGGCATTGGAATTGAACGCGCAGCAGCAGGCTGCCGCAAATTGTTTGGAGGGACCCGTGCTCGTGCTTGCGGGGGCGGGCAGCGGAAAGACGAGAGTGCTTACCGAAAGGATTGCAAACCTTGTGGACAGCGGAGTCAATCCGTATTCCGTATTGGCGATTACCTTTACCAACAAAGCGGCAAACGAAATGCGCGAAAGGCTGTACGCGCGCACCCCTCAGGCGGGCAGAATGACGATTAGCACGATTCACAGTATGTGCGCCCTGATTTTGAGAATGGACGGCGAACAGCTGGGCTATCGCCGCAATTTTTCAATATATTCCGACAATGATTCGGAAAGAGTTTTAAAAAGACTGTTCAAGGAGCTGGGCTTTGACGACGAAAAGCTGTTGAAGCGCGCTCCTTATCATATTTCCGCCTGCAAAAATTCGGGTATTTCCGCGGAGGAATACGAAAAGGATTATCTCGGCGCGTCGGACGACGGGGAAAAACTGTACAAAATAATGACGGAATACAACAAGAGACTTTTCGAGTCCAACGCCATGGACTTCGACGATTTGCTTTTCAACGTGTACCGTCTTTTCAGGGAGTTTCCGGAGACGCTTGAAAAATATCAACGGAGATATTCTTACGTCAGCATAGACGAATTTCAGGACACCAACCGCGTTCAGTATGAAATTTTCAAAATGCTTGCAGCCACCCACAGAAACATATTCGTTGTGGGGGACGACGACCAATCGATTTACGGCTGGCGGGGAGCCGACGCCAACAATCTGCTCAAATTCCGTACCGATTTTCCCGATGCGGAAGTTTTCAAGCTGGAACAGAATTATCGCTCCACAAAGAAAATCCTCGACGCGGCAAACAAGATAATCTCGCTCAACGAAAACCGTTTTCAGAAAACGCTCTGGACGCAGAACGAGGACGGAGTACGCGTCGAAACATACACCGCTTACAGCGAAAACGAGGAGGCCGCTTACGTAGTTCAGCAAATAAGCAATCTTGTTTCGTTCGGCAAGTATACGTATTCGGACTTTGCCGTGCTGATGAGAATAAACGCTTTGAGCCGTGTTTTTGAACAGGAGTTTTTGAAATACGGCTTACCTTTCAAGGTTTTCGGAGGCTTCAAGTTCTTTGAAAGAAAGGAAATAAAGGATACCGCCGCTTACCTTAGGATTTTGGACAACGAAAGCGACGACGAGGCGTTGTTCAGGATTATCAACACGCCGCGTCGCGGGATTGGAGACACGACGGTGGAGAGGTTGAAACGCTTTGCGTCCGTCAACAATATAAGTATGCTTGAAGCGTTGAGAAGAGCGGATTCCGCTGCCGACATAAGCAGCGCCGCCAAAATCAAGCTCAGGGAGTTTGCGGGATTGCTTGACGAGCTTAAACGCATGAGTATGGAAATGCCCCTTGATCGTTTTGTGCGCAGCATGGTGGAATTTACACACCTGCGCGCTTGCGAGGAAAAGACCGAGGCGGAAATCAACCGCGTGCTCAATATCGACGAATTTGTTTCGGCGGTCGAGGAGTTCTGCAAGGACAATCCGCAGGCGGGCATTTCGGAATTTCTGCAATCGGTCAGCCTGCAATCAGACCTTGACAAGCTCAACGCTTCGGACAACTGCGTGAGTCTGGCTACCGTGCACGCGGCAAAGGGGCTGGAATTCAAGGTCGTTTTCGTAATAGGTCTCGAAGACGGAATTTTTCCGATAAGCCGCGCCGTATTCGAAGCCGATGAGATGGCGGAAGAGCGCAGGCTGATGTACGTGGCAGTCACACGCGCCTGCAACAGACTTTATCTTACGAGGGCGAGAAGCAGATTTTTGAACGGCTCGCGCAAGGAAACGTATCCTTCGAGATTTTTGCGCGAGGTGGAGGAGTTTGTACGTCCCGAAAAGGCAGAGGAACGCAAATCCGACGAAAACGGCGGATACATAACAAACAGACATGGCGCAGCGCCTTTGAGAACGCCGCTTTCGGGAGAACAGATTGGCAAATTCAAAGTCGGCATGAAGGTGAATCACAAAATTTACGGCAGGGGAATAATACTTGACGTAAAGGACGGAAACGCCGACGTTGTTTTCGACGCGGTGGGCAAAAAGACGCTTTCTCTGAAAATTGCGCCGTTGGAGATTTTATGACGGAAAAACCCCGAGACACAGAAGCCGCGCTTATCGAAATGCGCGAAGCTGCGGACACGCTCAACAGGTGGGCGAGAGAATATTACGTGCTGGACAATCCGTCCGTTTCGGACGAACGCTACGACGCGCTTTACGACAGACTTGTCCGTTTGGAAAAGACAACGGGAGTAGTATTGGAGGACTCTCCGACAAGACGAGTCGGGGGAGAGCCTCTCAAAGCATTCGAACGCTATCGGCATCTAAAAAGACTGTACTCACTGGACAAGGCTCAGAGCTTCGGCGAGTTGCGGGAGTGGGTAAACAAAATCGAAACGTCTTTCGGCCCCGTCGAATTTACGGTGGAGCTTAAATACGACGGACTGACGATAAACGCGACTTACGAAGACGGAAAATTCGTCCGCGCGGCTACACGCGGCAACGGGACGGAGGGTGAGGACGTTACCGAACAGGTGCGCACAATCAGGACGCTGCCGCTGTCCATAAGCTTCAAGGGCAAGGCGGAGTTTCAGGGCGAAGGGATAATGCGCCTTTCCGCGCTTAAAAGCTACAACAGTCAAAATCCCGAAGAACCGTTGAAAAACGCGCGCAACGGCGCCGCCGGAGCAATAAGAAATCTCAATCCGTCGGTCACTGCGTCGAGAAGACTTGACGCGGTGTTTTACTCTGCGGGCTACGGCGAAGAAAACGTAGCCGCCTCACAGACTGAGCTTGTGGACTTTTTGAAAAGCAACGGCTTTGCCACAAATCACGTTTTCGAGCGTGCAAACGGTTTCGACGAGATAAAAAGAATCATAGAAAGAATCGACTCCGAAAGGGACGGATACGATTTTCTTATCGACGGCGCGGTAGTAAAGGTAAACGATTTTGCCTTGCGCGAAAAGCTCGGATACACCGACAAATTTCCCCGCTGGGCAATAGCCTTCAAATTCAAGGCGGAGGAGGTTGTCACCCGCCTTCTGGACGTCGGCTGGCAGGTAGGACGCACGGGCAAAATCACGCCGCTTGCGTTGCTTTCGCCTGTGGAGCTGTGCGGCGCGACGATAAAAAGAGCCACTTTAAACAATGCCGGAGACATCGAGCGCAAAGGGCTGTGCGTCAATTGCGACGTTTACGTGCGCCGCAGCAACGACGTCATACCGGAGGTGCTGGGCATTGCGGAAAGGTTTCCCGACAGCGTTCCCGTAGAAAAAGCCGAGTTCTGTCCCTCGTGCGGGGCGCGGCTTGAGGAAAGGGGGGCGAACCTGTTTTGTCCGAATCGGTCGGACTGCCCCAAGCAGGTCGAGGGCAGACTCACTCATTTTTGCAGCAAAAACGGCTTCGATATAGAAGGCATAAGAGACAAAACCGCAAGACAGTTTATGAATATCGGCGTGCGTTCTCCCGCGGACCTGTTTTCGCTCGACGAGGAAAAAATAAAAACTCTGGACAAGTTCAAAGACAAGAAGGCGTCCAAGCTTGTGGATGCAATCAAAAAAAGCAAGGACGTCAAGCTTGCAAATTTCATTTATGCGCTGGGTATAGACAATGTGGGCAGCGTTACGGCAAAGGAGCTTGCGGAGAAATTCGGCAGCGTGGACGCACTGCGCGCGGCGACAAAGGAACAGCTTTTGGAAATAGACGACGTAGGGGAAATAGTTGCGGAAAGCATAACGGAGTGGTTTTCCGAGCCGTTTAACGGTGCGCTTACGGACAGGCTAAAAGCGGAGGGCATCGACCCGCATTATGAAAACAAAACCGTGCGCGGAGCTTTTTCCGGCAAGCGCGTCGTGCTTACGGGAAGTCTGGAAAATTTTACGCGAAGCAAGGCTTCCGAGCTGATTGAGGAGAGGGGCGGTACGGTTTCTTCGTCGGTATCCGCCTCGACCGATTTGGTGATAGCGGGAAGCGAGGCGGGGAGCAAGCTGGAAAAGGCCGAAAAGCTCGGCATAGAGATAATAGACGAAAACAAATTTATCGAGATGCTTCAAAGCAATTGAAATTCGGACGCGGAAGGTGTTATAATATAATTTAGCGTTGTGACGGAGGTTTATTAATTTGAATTACGACAAACTGTCGCTTTGCGGTGCCGCCGCCGCAATCAGGAACGGACAAATAAGCGCGTCGGAGCTTAACCGACATTGTCTCGAGGTTGCAAAAAAGACTGCCGGACTGAACGCTTTTGTCGTCATAGACGAGCAATATGTTTTGGAGCAGGCGGCAAAGACAGATGAGAAAATCAGGAGCGGAGAGGATGCGGGCGCGATAGCGGGAGTTCCCGTCGGCGTCAAGGACAATATGGCGACGGAGGTTTTGCCCACCTCATGCGCGTCAAAATCTCTCCAATCCAATACGATAGAGCGCAAGGACTGCGGCGCGGTCAAAAAGCTGCGCGAGGGGGGCGGCGTAATTTTCGGAAAGACCAATATGGACGAGTTTGCCATGGGCTTTACGGGCACCAACACCGCTTTCGGCGAGGTCTCCAATCCTTACAACAAGGATTACAGCGCGGGAGGCAGCAGCAGCGGCAGCGCGGCGGCGGTTGCGGCGGGCAGCGTGCTCGGCGCGCTCGGCTCCGATACGGGAGGCTCGATCAGACAGCCTGCGGCCAATTGCGGAGTGTGCGGCTTGAAGCCTACCTTCAATTCGGTTTCGAGAGACGGTATGTTTCCGCTTTCCGAAACGCTTGACCATGTGGGGTGTCTTACGCGTAGCGCGCGCGACAACGCATTGCTTTTTTCCGTTTTGAGCGAGAAAAAACGCAGCTTTGAAAATTGCTTTTTAAACGGTGCGGAAAGAGGTCTTAAAATAGCTTTTCTCGATGATTTTAACAACGCTTTTGCGGACGATGACGTTTTGAGGCTCTATTTTGCCTCTGTGGAGGCGTTCAGGCAGGACGGCTTGTCCATGCAGGGGTTGAGTTTTTCCTTTTCAAAGGACATTGCCGAGACTTATACGGTGCTGTGCAGCACCGAGGCCGTCGAGAGCTTCCGTCGTTTCAACAAGCTTCATCCTTTGAGTATTGTGTTGGAAAAATGCGGAAAGGAAGTCAACAAGCGTATCGGCTACGGACTGAAAATATTGAACGACACAAATCGCGCGCCGCTTGAAAAGGCGGCGAAGGTAAGGGCTGAGGTCAACGCGTTTATCGACAGAGTGTTCGAGGGGTACGACGTGATACTGAGTCCCACGACCTTGCTTGCCGCACAGAGAAAGGACGCCGAGGTTGACAACGAAAAGGGTTTTACCTCCGACCTGTTTTCCATTGTATGCAATCTGACGGGCATACCCGCTTTGAGCGTGCCGTGCGGCTTAGACGGCAGGGGACTGCCCGTAGGGCTTATGATTATGGCAAGGCGCGGACGGGAGGACGACATATACCGCGCGGCGGGATTTTTTCTTAACGAACAGCATGACGGAGAAAATACATAAATGAAAAGCATGACGGGATACGGAAAAGCTTTTGCCGAAAAAGAGGGGCGCAAAATCGTCGTAGAACTCAAAGCGGTCAACCACAGATTTTTAGACCTCAATTTCAAGCTGCCGAGAGCTTTCGCCGCTTTTGAGGACAAGATAAGAAGGATTGTTTCTGCGCGCGTAGTCAGGGGACACGTGGACGTGTTTTTGACCTATGCCGACAACGGCTTGAGACCTAAGCGGGTTGACGCCGATTTGCAGCTTGCCAAGGGCATTCTGGATTGCGCCGAGCTTTTAAAGAGCGAGTTTGACTTAATCAACGATTTTCAACTCACGTCGCTGATGAAAACTCCCGACGTCGTCACCGTTACCTTTGACGACGACGCTCCCGAAATTTTGGAGGCTCTTTTGAGCGAGGCGGTTGCGGAAGCGGCGGAAAAGCTTGACGAAATGCGGGTTGCGGAGGGCGCAAGGCTTGCCGCGGACATGAACGCACGTATCGACGAAATAGAAAACGTTCTCCTGTCGGTAAAGGCGCGCGCGCCCTTTGTCGCCGCCGAGTACAGAAAAAAGCTTGCCGAAAGGATAAGGGAAGCTGTCGGAAATTCGGTGGAAGTCGACGAGGCGCGTCTGTTGAACGAAGCGGCGTTTTTTGCCGACAAGAGCAATATAGACGAGGAAATCGAAAGGCTTGCAAGTCATATCGCGCAGGCGCGCAAAATTATGGCGCAGGGCGGAGAATGCGGCAAAAAATTGGACTTTTTGATTCAGGAGTTCAACAGGGAAACAAATACAATCTGCTCGAAAAGCAACGATTTGAGTTTGACGGAATACGGACTCAAACTCAAAAACGAAATCGAAAAGCTGAGAGAGCAGGTTCAGAATATAGAATAAGGTTGATGACGCGAATATGATTACTGATGACAAGGGACGTCTGTTTGTTATATCCGGACCGAGCGGAGCCGGAAAAGGAACGGTTTGCGACAGAATAAGAGAGCTTTTGCCGCAAGCGGTGTTTTCCGTTTCGGCAACCACACGTCCTCCGCGCAACGGAGAAAAGGACGGGGAGCATTATTTTTTCGTCAGCAGGTCGCGTTTCGAGCAGATGATAAACGACGGCGCGCTGTTGGAGTATGACAGACATTTCGGCAATTATTACGGTACGCCGAAAAAATTCGTTGTCGAAAGGCTTTGCGAGGGCAAGGACGTGATTCTTGAAATAGACGTTGCGGGAGCGTTGCAGGTCAAAGAAAACTATCCCGACTGCCGCCTTATTTTTCTTGCGCCACCGAGTATCGAGGCGTTGAAGGAGCGGCTTAAAAAACGAAATTCCGAATCAGACGAGCAGATAGCCGAAAGACTTGCGCGCGTCGAAAAGGAAACGGCAAATTTAAACCGTTACGATTACGTAGTGATAAACGACAAGCTTGACAAGGCTGTGGAGGAAATAATAGAAATTTTAAACAGCCGTCGATAAAGTAAATTTACGGGTTTTACCGTTAAAATAAAGGAGAAAACAGATTATGATTACAAGACCTCCGATTGACGAAGTCGCTCAGAAAGCGGGCAACAAATATCTTCTCTGCACGATAGTGGCAAAGCGCGCCAAAGAGTTGAATATCATGCAGAATCAGGACGAAATAGCCACCAACGTCAAGACTATTTCCTATGCCGCCGAGGAGTTGGACGAGGGAAAAATAAAAGTAGTCAAGGATTGAATATGCTTAAAGGAAAGACAGTCGTCGTAGGCGTCTGCGGAGGGATTGCCGCATACAAGAGCTGCGAGGTTGTGAGCAGATTGAGAAAGCTGGGCGCAGACGTGCACGTGATTATGACGGAGCACGCGACCGAGTTCGTGCGGCCGCTTACCTTCGAGACGTTGTCCAACAATCCGTGCGTTTCGGATATGTTCCGCCGACAGACCGAGTGGGAGGTGGAGCACATTTCGCTTGCGAAAAAAGCCGATTTGTTTGTCGTTGCTCCCGCGACGGCGAATTTTGTGGGAAAATTCGCAAACGGAATTGCAGACGATATGCTGACTACCACGGTTATGGCCACAAAGGCGCCCGTTTTGCTTGCGCCGTCCATGAACGAAGGTATGCTCACGTCCTCCGCGTTCGTCAGGAATCTTGCCCTGTTGAGAGAAACAGGCGTGTCTGTCGTTGACGGAGACAGCGGTTTCCTTGCCTGCGGAGACAACGGCAGGGGGCGCATGGCTGAACCGGAGTCTATATGCGAAGCCGTGTGCCGTATTCTTTGTCCCAAAAGGGACTACGAGGGCAAACGGGTGCTCGTAACCGCCGGAGCAACTCTCGAAAGGCTTGACGCGGTAAGGTTTATCACAAACTTTTCGTCGGGCAAAATGGGGTGCGAGCTTGCGCGCGCCGCCGCGGAACGGGGCGCTTTCGTCACGTTGATTTTGGCAAGGCACACGGTTGAAGCGCCGCGCAATGCGGCTGAAATAATAAACGTCGAAACGACTTTGCAGATGTACGACGAGGTTTTAAAGAGAGCGCCCGAGTACGACGCCGTGATAAAGGCGGCGGCGCCGTGCGATTACGCGCCGGAAAATTTCAGTCCGAATAAAATCAAAACGGAAAAGCTGACCGTCAATTTCAGAAAAAATCCGGATATTGCCGCCGCCGTGGGTAAAAACAAAGGAAACGCCGCCTTGTGCGTTTTTGCGGCGGAAACGGACAATCTGATGCAAAACGCAGCCGCAAAACTCAAAGCCAAAAACGCGGATATGATTGTGGCTAACGACGTTTTGAAAGAGGGGGCGGGCTTTGACAAGGACACCAATATAATTACGATTATAGACAGCGAGGGCGCGACGGAGTATCCGATGATGAGCAAATCGTCAGCCGCCGACGTTATTCTCGACAGATTGAGGCGTTTTGTAAAATGAGTTTTTCGGCTGAAATCCGCAAGCGCAGGTCGATTTCGGTTACGGAGGCATTTGCGTGATATACGAGGTCATAGTGGATATTTCCAACTCTCAGGTCGACAGGGTATTCGACTATCGGGGAGAGGGATACGAAATCGGTTGCAGGGTTGAAGTGCCTTTCGGCAGCAAAAGGATAGAGGGATTTATCGTAGGTCAAAAGAGCGAAAGCGACGTTGACGAAAGCAAAATAAAGGAAATTGTCAGACCTCTCGACGATTTTTGCGCTTTGAGCCGAGAATTGCTTGAACTGTGCGGTTTTATGCGAAAGAAATACCATCTGCGGCAGGTGGACGCTTTGAGACTGTGCATACCCGCCCAAATGCGCAACGGCAGAGTAAAGCCCCTGTTCAAAACGGAAATTTCTCTTGCCGACGGGTTCGACGCTCAAGCGGCGGCAGCCTCTTTGAAAGCAGGCGCGTTCAGGCAAAAGCAGATAATCGAGCGTTTGCAAAAAGAAAAAACAGTGCTTTCGGAGATTCTCGGCAGGGAATACGGCGCGGCGGCGCTAAACGCGCTAAAAAAGAAAGGTATTGTCGCAAGCCGTGAAGTAACCGTCAGGCGCATGCCTTATCGCGGCTTGGAGTCTGAAAGCGTCGCGCATATCCTTACCGAGGAGCAGCAAAACGCCGTCTTTCGTATAGAATCGGCAAGCGGAGTGTATCTGCTGCACGGAGTGACGGGCAGCGGCAAAACAGAAGTTTATATGCGCGTGATAGAGGACGCGGTTAAAAACAACAAAACGGCAGTTATGCTTGTGCCGGAAATTTCTCTTACTCCCAACGTCATGCGGCTTTTCCGCAACCGTTTCAAGGACAAGGTCGCGCTGCTGCATAGCGGTCTGTCTGCGGGTGAGAGATTTGACGAGTGGCATAGACTCAAAACGGGAGAAGCAATGATTGCAGTCGGCGCGCGCAGCGCGATTTTCGCGCCGCTTAAAAATATCGGCGTGATTATCATAGACGAGGAGCATGACGGCAGCTATTTTTCGGAGTCCAATCCGAGATACGACACGCAGGAGGTTGCGGAGTTCAGGCGCGCTTACAACGATTGCGCGCTTGTTTTGGGGAGCGCTACGCCGTCGCTTAAAACTTATTACAACGCGTCCAAAGGCAAGATTAACTTAATCGAGCTTAAAAACAGAATAAACAACCGCCCGTTGCCGCAGGTGGACATTGTAGACATGGCGGCGGAGGTCAGAGCGGGCAACAAGGAGCTTTTTTCAAGACAGCTCAAGGAAGAATTGCAAAAGACGGTTGAAGAGGGGCATCAGGCGATTTTGTTTTTGAACCGCAGGGGATACAGCTCATTCGTCATGTGCTCTAAATGCGGGTATGTCGCAAAATGTCCCAACTGCGACGTCAGTCTTACTTATCACAGGGACGAAGACGTTTTAAAATGCCACTATTGCGGAAAAATGTTTCGCTTATTCAAAACGTGTCCCGCGTGCAAAAGCGCCTTTATCAGACAGGGGCGCGTCGGAGACCAACAGGTAGTGGAGTACATACGGAGCTTTTTGCCGGACGTTAAGGTGCTGCGTATGGACGCGGACACGACGCAGGGAAAGGACAGTCACAGAAAAATTCTCGAAGCATTCGGCAGAGGCGAAGCGTCAGTTCTCGTGGGCACGCAGATGATTGCAAAAGGGCACGACTTTCCCCGCGTTACGTTGGTCGGAATTCTCGAAGGCGACCAAAGTCTGTATTATTCCGATTACATGGCGGCGGAAAAAACCTTTCAGCTGTTGACGCAGGTCGCCGGCAGAAGCGGACGGGACAAATCGGCGGGAAAAGTCGTTTTGCAGACTTACAATCCTAGGCATTATTGTCTGCGCCTTGCCGCAAGTCAGGATTATGTAAGCTTTTTCAAACGCGAAATCGCTTTGAGAGAGGCAACGGGCTTTCCGCCCTTTGCAACTGTGGTGCGTTTACTTTACTCCGACGAAAACGGAGAAAAGTGCATTGAGCTTTTAAACCGTCATTACAGCGAAATAGAGCGGTTGAAAAACGTGTACGGGGAGGATTTTCTTTTTTTGCAGAAAATGCGCTGTCCCGTAAAACGAATAGACAAAAAATACAGGTTTCAGATTCTTATGCGTCTGTCCGCCGGCAAGACGGATGAGATTATGCAAAGAATTTACGAAATTTGCGACAAAAACGAAAAGAAGGTCACGGTTTTTGCGGAGGTCAATCCGCAGAACATGAGTTGACGTCAAAAATGGTGAAATAAATGGCATTGAGAAAGATATTGATGGAAGGAGACCCGCTGCTGCGCAAAAAATGCAGAGTTGTGGAAAAATTCGACGGCAGGCTTGCCGCGCTTTTCGACGACCTTAAAGAAACGCTGTCCGCCGTCGAAGGCTTGGGGCTTGCGGCTCCGCAGGTGGGGGTGTTGAAGCGCGCGGCGCTGATAGTTTACGACGACAAAATTTTTGAAGTGGTAAATCCCGAAATTCTGGAAACGCGCGGAGAGTGCGTAGACGACGAGGGGTGCCTTAGCGTAGGAGACAGACGGGGGCTGGTGCGCCGCCCTCAGTACATCAAACTCAAATATTTCGACAGGGACGGAAACGAAAGGCTGCTTGAAGCGGAGGATTACTTTGCAAGAGTGTTTTTCCATGAAATAGACCATCTTGACGGAATACTTTTCACGGACAAAATAGAGGAGCCTGAAAGCAAACCGTCGCAATCGAACAAAAAAGACAAAAGGAGCAAAAACGGCTGATGAGGGTTGCGTTTTTCGGTACGCCGGACTTTGCCGTCAATTCATTGCGGCGGTTGATTGAGTCGGGCAGAGAAATCGTCGCGGTGGTGTGTCAGCCCGACAAGGCGGGCAACCGCGGCAAAATCAGCTGCTGTGCGGTCAAAAATTACGCTGCGGAAAGGGGACTGAAGGTTTTTCAGTTTGACAGCGTCAGCCGCGAGGGAGCGGAGACGCTGCGCGCATTGAGACCTGACGTAATAGTTACGTGCGCTTTCGGTCAGTTTTTAAGCGAGGAAATTCTTTCGCTCGCGCCTTTTGGCGTGATAAACGTCCACGCTTCGCTGCTGCCCGCTTACAGAGGAGCTTCTCCCGTTCAGAGCGCGCTGATAAACGGCGAAACGGTAACAGGCGTGACGATTATGCGAACCGTAAAGAAAATGGATGCGGGCGATATCATTTTAAGTGAAGAGGTGCCTGTCGGAGAGGAGGAAAATTTCGGCGGGCTTTTTGAAAGGCTTTCCCGCGTGGGGGCTCGTCTGCTTGACGAGGCGCTGACTCTTTTGGAAAAGGGCAACGCCGTGTTCACGCCGCAGGACGATAGTCTCGCCACTTACTGCAAAAAGATAACAAAGGAAACGGAAAAAATCGATTTTTCCATGCCCGCAAAAAAAATAAACGACTTAATCAGGGGTTTAAGTCCCGCGCCCTGCGCATACGGCGAGCTTAACGGACAGCGTTTGAAAATCGTTGCCGCGAAGGTGCGCGCGGATATAAATATTGAAGGCAAGGCAGGCTCGATTGTTCAGCGCGACGGGGCAGTGTTCGTCAGGTGCGGCGACGGCGTTGCTTTGTCCCTGCTGGAAGTGCAGCCGCAGAACGGCAGAAAAATGGACATAAAGAGTTTTTGCAACGGTCGCAGAACCGACGGGTGCGTATTTGAATGAAAGAAGCTTTTTGGGTCGCATACTCGTGTCTCGACGCCGTTTTCAGAAAAAAAGCTTTTTCGGGTATTGAGCTTAACAACGCGTTGAAATGCTGCTCGGAAAAAAACAGGGCTGTTGTCACAAAGCTGTTTTACGGTACGCTTGAGCTTGCTTTGAAATACGATTACATTTTGTCGCTGTATGCGAAAACCGTCAAGCCTTCGGTTGCGACAGCGCTGAAAATGGGGCTTTACGCTTTTGAGGCGCTCAATCTTCCGCAGGCGGCGGCGGTCAACGAGACGGTTGCGCTGATAAAAAATTTGGGCAAGGGAGGCGCGGCAGGATTTGCAAACGCCGTCATGCGGCGCGCAACGGACGACCTGAAAGAAGGAAAAATAAATTTCGGAGAGGACGAACTCGAAGCTGCCGCATTGAAAAACGGCTTTCCGCAGTGGGCGGCTTTGCGTCTTGAAAACGATTTCGGCAGGGAGACGGCGTTGAAATTCGTTTCTTACAGGCAGGACGAAGCGTGGGGACACGTCAGATACAATCCTTTTCGTATAGAATTGCGGGACTTTGAAAGTCTGCTGTCCGACAGGCAAATAAGTTTCAGACAAGGTCCGTTCAAGGGAAGTTATTTCGTAAAGGGCAGACTCGACGGCGTGCCGCAGGACTTGTTTACTTTTCAGAGCGCAGGCTCCATGGCGGTTGTCTTTACCTGCGTTTTGAAGCGGAACGGAAAATTTCTCGACCTTTGCGCCGCGCCCGGTGGAAAATCGGTGCTGGCGGCGCAGCTTTCGCCTCAGGCGGAGATAGTAGCCTGCGACATACATCCCCACAGAACCGATTTGATTGAAAAATACGCCGCGCGCATGGGAGTAAAAAATATCAAGGTTTTTCTCAACGACGCCACAGTATTCAATCGGGAATTTGAGGACGCTTTCGACTGCGTACTGTGCGACGCGCCGTGCAGCGGCTTCGGGGTGCTGTCCTCCAAGCCCGACATAAAGCTGTTCAGAAAAGAAAGCGACGTGGAGGAGCTTGCGGCATTGCAGAGCAAAATTCTCGGCGTTGCGGCAAGGTATGTCAAAAGGGGAGGTTCTTTGGTTTACTCTACTTGCACGGTGTTCAAAAGGGAAAACGACGACGTGGTCAACGATTTTTTGCTTGAAAACAAAAATTTCGCAGCGGAAAAAATCGACCTGCCCGTCGACACGGCTTGCGGCAGGGAAAAGTTTGCGCGTTTTTTTCCTTTCAGAGACGGTTTCGACGGCTTTTTTATCGCCCGCTTAAAGAGGCTTGATTGATTTATGAAGCAATTGTTGTCGGATTTCAATTCGGAAGAAATACGGGAAGCTCTCGATATTCCGCCCTACAAAGCCAAGCAGATTTTCAGGTGGCTTGCAAAGGGCTGCGATTTTGCGGAAATGAGCGACCAGAGCAAGGCGTTTAGGGAAACTCTTCAAGAAAATTATTTTGCGCAGGGCGTAAAAATAATAAAGCGTTTGGTTTCGGAGGACGGAACCGAAAAATATCTTTTTGCCTTAAACGACGGAGCGGTCGTAGAGGGCGTACTCATGAAATACAAGTACGGCAACACTCTGTGCGTTTCCACTCAGGCAGGGTGCCGCATGGGATGCGCTTTTTGCGCAAGCACCTTAAACGGTCTTGAAAGAAACTTGTCCGCAGGCGAAATTTACGGCGAGGTCGTCGCGGTAAACCGTTTGAAGGAGGGCGGTCTCGGCGAGGGGCGCGCGGTGACAAACGTGGTGCTTATGGGAAGCGGGGAGCCGCTTGACAATTACGACAACGTAATCGGTTTTTTAAGGCTTATCAATTCTCCCGACGGGCTTAACGTGTCTTACAGAAACATTTCCCTTTCAACCTGCGGCTTGGTTCCGCAGATAATCAGGCTTGCAGACGAGGGAATTGCCGTCAATCTTACCGTTTCCCTGCACTCGCCTTTTCAGCATAAGCGTATAAAACTTATGCCCGTGTCTAAAAAATATCCGCTGCTTTCGGTCGTGGAGGCGGCGAAGTATTATTTTGAAAAGACGGGCAGGCGGGTTTATTTTGAATACACGCTTATAAGCGGAGAAAACGATTCCGACGAAGACGCCGAAAGACTTGCCGAGCTTCTTAAGGGATTTCCCGCGCATATAAATCTGATTAGACTTAATCCCGTCAGGGAAAGGAGACTCAAAGGCACGGGCGACTCCGCGGCGGCGGCTTTCGCCGCCCGTCTTCAAAATCTAGGGCTGTCCGTTACGCTAAGGCGCAGAATGGGAGCCGATATAGACGGGGCGTGCGGGCAGCTGCGCAAGAGATATTTGGAGGAAAACGGCTTTGAAAACGGGTAAGGTTGTCAAAAGCGTGGGAGGGGTGTTTTACGTTTTCTGCGACGGCAGGAGAATGCGGTTGTTTTCCCGCAAAAAAATCAGGCTGCGCGACGAGGTGTTTGTCGGCGACAACGTACTGTTCGACGAAAAGGAGAGAACAATCGAAAAGGTTTTGCCGCGGACAAACCGTCTTGTGCGCCCGCCTGTGGCAAACGTGGACTGCGCGTTGATTTTCGTAGCGCCGAGTCCCGAACCGGACCTTTTTCTTGCCGACAAAATTCTTCTCAATTGTTTCAGACAGGACGTCAGTCCGTTGTTCGTCGTCAACAAAAAGGATATTTCCGACGACGCTTTTTGCGACAGAATAAAGTCCAATTATTCGTCTGCGGCGACGGTGTTTTGCGTGAGCGCTTTGACGGGTGAGGGTGTAGAGGCCTTAAAACGGGCTTTGGCGGGCAAAACGGTGTGTCTGACCGGACAGTCGGCAGTGGGGAAAACGACTCTCCTCAATCTCCTTACGGGGGAAAATATGCCTACGGGCGACCTGTCCGAAAAAATTTCGCGCGGAAAAAACACAACGCGGCACAGCGAGATTTTCGGCGCGGGACAGGATACGTTCTTAATCGACACTCCCGGATTTTCTCTGCTTGACACGCAGGAAATAAGAGCGTTTGAGTTGGGGCTGTTTTATCCCGACTTTGCCGAGCAGGCGCCGCTTTGCCGTTTCAATATGTGTACGCACACGGCCGAGCCAGACTGCGCGGTAAAAAGCGCCGTCACAAACGGACGGATAAACGGGGAACGGTACGAGAGATACGTCGCGCTTTTTGAACAGCTGAAAAAAGCTGAAGAAGAACGCTTTTAATTAACGGAGAATTTTATGAAAACAGTTATTTCGCCTTCTATTCTTTCCGCAGATTTTGCGGACATGGGAAACGCCGTCAGACGACTTGAACAATGCGGAGCCGATTGGGTGCATTGCGACGTTATGGACGGAGTATTTGTGCCTAACATAACCTTCGGGCAGAAAATGGTTTCGGACATATCGGGACTGACAGACCTTGTGACTGACGTGCACCTTATGATAACCGAGCCTATAAGGTACGTAGAGGAATTTGTCAGGTGCGGCGCGGATATAGTTACGTTTCATGTCGAAGCCGCGCAAAGCGTTGCGCAAACAATAGCGGCGATAAAAAAGGCCGGCGCAAAGGCAGGGCTTGCGTTGAAGCCCGCAACTCCCGTCGACGCCGTCGCGCCGTTTATCGACGGTTTGGATATGATATTGGTTATGAGTGTGGAACCCGGCTTCGGCGGGCAGAGCTTTATGCCCTGCGCATTGGACAAAATACGCCTTGCAAGGAAATTGGCGGGGACACGCAACATAAGAATACAGGTTGACGGCGGTATATCGGAAAAAAACGCGGCTTCCGCAGTGCAGGCTGGGGCGGACTGTCTTGTTGCGGGCAGCGCGGTGTTCAAGTCGCACGATATGGCACAAACAATAAAAAAATTGCGCGGCGTGTAACAAAAAAAGCTCAAAGGACATATAATGTAATAATTCCAAGAAAAGGGGGATGTCTATGAGAATTTGTTGTTTCAGATTGCCTAAATTTCTTTGTCCGTTGTTCAGATTGCTGTTCGGGAAAAAAGTCGTAAGATAATATTTCCGATATCCGCGTACTATTATTTCAGATATAATATATCGAAAAAAGAAAAAACGGCTTAAAAAGCCGTTTTTTGTTGGTATTTTTTATTTTTCGACTCTTACCGAGAGTTCGCCGTTTTCCGCGTCCGTTATAAGCGTGCTGTTGGGTTTCAGCTCTCCGCTCAGCATTACGCGCGCGAGCAGCGTTTCCACCTTGCTTTGAATATATCTTTTGAGCGGTCTTGCGCCGTAAACGGGGTCGTAGCCGTGTTCGATAATGAAATCCTTGGCGCGGTCGGTAACAGACAGTTTCAGCTGCTTTTCCGCAAGACGCTTGGACAGGGAGGAAATCAGTATGTCAATAATTCCCGTTATGTTTTCCTTAGTCAAAGGCTTGTAGAAGATGATTTCGTCAAGTCTGTTCAAAAATTCGGGACGAAAGCTTGTTTTTAAAAGTCTTTCCACTTCAAAACGGGCGTCCTCCTTTATTTCTCCCGTCTTTTCGTCTATGCCTTCAAGTATATAAGAGGAGCCGAGATTGGAGGTCAAAATCAGTATTGTGTTTTTGAAATCCACCGTGCGTCCCTGAGAATCCGTTATTCTGCCGTCGTCGAGAACTTGAAGCAAAATATTGAAAACGTCCGGATGGGCCTTTTCTATTTCGTCGAACAGCACGACGGAGTAGGGCTTGCGCCTTACCGCTTCGGTCAATTGACCGCCTTCTTCATAGCCCACATATCCGGGAGGCGCGCCTACAAGGCGGGAGACGGAAAACTTCTCCATATATTCGGACATATCTATTCTTATCAGATTGTGTTCGTCGTCGAAAAGACACTCTGCAAGCGCCTTTGCAAGCTCCGTCTTGCCGACTCCCGTCGGACCGAGAAACATAAAGGAGCCTATCGGTCGGTTGGGGTCCGCAATGCCTGCGCGTGAACGCATGATGGCCTCGCTGACCTTGGTTACTGCCTCGTCCTGTCCTATGACGCGCTTGTGGAGAACGTCGTCGAGGTGGAGGATTTTTTCTCTTTCTCCCTCCATGAGTTTTGAAAGAGGGATACCCGTCCAGCGGGAAACCACCTTGGCTATTTCTTCTTCCGTTACCGTATCGCGCAAAAGCGTGGTATGCTTGCTTTCGCTGTTTTGCTGCGCCTGCGCGAGCTTTGCGTTAAGCTCCGGCAGTTTGCTGTAACGCAGCTTGGCGGCAAGCTCGTAATCGGCTTTGCGTTGAGCCGCTTCTATTTCGGCGTTGGTTTTTTCTATTTCCGCTTTGATGTCGGAAACCTCGTTTATGCTCTTCTTTTCGTTTTCCCACTGCGCTTTCATGGCGCGGAATTTTTCTCTCAGGTCGGAAAGCTCTTTCTGAATGTCTTCAAGTCTGTTTCGCGACAGTTCGTCCGTCTCCTTTTTGAGTGCGGTTTCTTCTATTTCAAGCTGCATTATGCGTCTGGAAATTTCATCCATTTCCTGCGGCATGGAATCGATTTCGGTTCTTATCATCGCGCACGCCTCGTCCACCAGGTCGATTGCCTTGTCGGGGAGAAAGCGGTCGGTTATATAACGGTTTGAAAGGGTGGCTGCCGCAATCAGCGCCTGGTCGTGTATGGACACGCCGTGGAAAATTTCGTAGCGCTCCTTCAAGCCGCGCAGTATGGAAACGGTGTCCTCGACATTCGGCTCGTCAACCGTGACGGGCTGAAAGCGGCGTTCAAGCGCGGCGTCCTTTTCGATGTATTTGCGATATTCGTCAAGAGTGGTAGCGCCTATGCAGTGCAGCTCTCCGCGCGCGAGCAGGGGTTTGAGAAGATTTCCCGCGTCCATTGCGCCGTCGCTCTTGCCTGCGCCGACGATAGTGTGAAGCTCGTCTATAAAAAGAATGATTTTGCCTTGGCTTTTTTTGATTTCGTTGAGGACGGCTTTCAGGCGTTCTTCAAACTCGCCTCTGAATTTGGCTCCCGCAATAAGCGCACCCATATCCAACGCGAAAATTGTTTTGTCTTTCAGCCCTTCGGGAACGTCTCCGCGTACTATTCTCAGCGCGAGACCTTCGGCAATCGCCGTTTTGCCCACGCCCGGCTCTCCTATGAGTACGGGGTTGTTTTTTGTTTTGCGGGAAAGGATTCTTATGACGTTGCGGATTTCTCCGTCGCGGCCGATAACGGGGTCGAGCTTGTTGGAGCGCGCACGCTCAACGAGGTCGAAGCCGTATTTGTTGAGCGCGTCGTAGGTGGTTTCGGGATTGTCGCTGGTTATTCTGTCTGTTTTCACCTTTTTTAATTCCTTCAAAAATCCGTCTTTGGTTATGCCGTGCGCACGGAAAATATCTTTAAGCGCGCCCTCGGCATAGTCGAAAATACACAGCATTATATGCTCGACGGACACATAGTCGTCCTTCATGCCTGCCGCGAGCTTTTCTGCGGCAGTCAGAATTTTGTCCGTAAGGGGACTGATATAAACCTTGTCAGGTTCTCTGCCGCTGCCCGACACGGCGGGAAGCTTTCTTATCAAGGTGTCGGTTTCCGCAAGCAAAGCGTCGGGATTTTTGCCCATTTTGCGGAAAAGATTGTTTACGAGTCCGTCCTCGCCGTCAAGCAGTGCGTAAAAAAGATGTTCGGGAAGAATTTGTATGTTTTGATTTTCTATTGCGATGTTTTGCGCAGTCTGGATTGCTTCAAGCGCTTTTTGCGTAAGTTTTTGAGCGTTCATAGTGTACCTCCTTTAATTCAGATTATCAATGCGCCGCTGTTGAGATATGCAAGATAGTCGTCCTCCATAGCCGTCAAATCGGAATAAGCTCCCGACAAGTGCTTTTTAAGCATGGCGTCGAAAACTTTGATGTAGGAAGAAATGGCGTTTGCACAGTCGTCGGCGTCGTAACGCGCGTTGACGGGCACGGACAGACTTCTGGTAAACCGCGTTTCGTCAAGCGTATAATTCAAAGCGTTTTCCGGAAACAGTTTTAAAACATAGGTATTTTCCAACCTCGCCCACAGTCTGAAAAATTCCGTCAGTCCAACGATAAGGTCGGGCGATTGAGTGCGGAAGTTTACTTTGAGCTGACCTATATTGCGTTCGGGAGTGCGGAACAGCTCCACCTCGTAACGGATTGTGGGGCGGTATCTGTATACAAGAGAGCTTTTTAAGGACAGGGTATTGTCGTTCATCGCGTGCGCGGCAATCAGCTCCGTTCTGTCGAAAAGACTTTCTATGCTTCTGAAAACGTCCGCAATGTGCTTTTCAGGCGTCATCAAAGAGAGATAATCCGCAAGTATCTCGTTGATGAGTCTGGAACGATTTGTGTTTTGCTCCAAAGCAAGTCGGTCTATTGCTTCGACAACCTGCTCCGACAACATGAGGCTGTACATTGATTTTTTCATTTTTACCTCCGATTGCAAGTATTATAGCACACGGCAAAAAATTTGCAAGCATTTTTATATAAAATTATTAACAAAATTTTGTTTTTTAATACAACCGCGATAAGAAAAATCGACTTGACAATTCGGAATTTTTTATTTAAAATTAATCGAAATCGAGAGGTTAAATATGAATATAGAAAAAGGATTAAAAAACACCGAGCAATTCGAAGTGACGGAAAATCTCACCGCGGCAAGTCTCGGAAGCGGTCTGTTGCCCGTGCTTTCAACTCCTGCCATGATTGCGTTTATGGAGGGCGTCTGTCAGCATTCGGTGCAGCCTTATCTGAGCGAGGGATACGGTACGGTAGGCGCGGAGCTTAACGTAAGACATGTATCCGCCACTCCTGTGGGGATGCGTGTAAAAGCCGAATGCGAGTTGGTTTCCATCGACGGCAATATGTTTACGTTTGAAGTAAGGGCTTTCGACGAAACGGGGCTTATTGGCGAGGGTACGCACAAGCGGTGCGTAATCAACGACGAGAAATTCATGAAAAAAACCTTATCCAAGCTTGAAAACAGAAAGCAATCGTTTTAGAGAAAAAAAGAAAAATCCGGCAAACGCCGGATTTTTAATTTTCTTCCGATTCGGTATAAATTATGTTTCCGTTAAGTTTTTTTATGCAGTCGATAAAGGGTGTAAAGTCCTGCTGCGCGATGTTGATATGCGTGACGACGGGCTGCTCCGAGTTCTCTTGCGTAAGGATGTATAGCCTGTTGTATTTTTTGTCAAGTACGATTTGCCTCGCGTTTTCGATAAGTATTTTTCCTTTGAGAATATCGAAAAAGAATAAATTAAGACGGATATTTTTTGAGTTTACGACATAGCTTACGTTTAAGGCGGCAATCATAAACGCCACCAGCAGAACGGAAAGAGCAAGCGTGACGTATTCAAGCCAGAGAGCGGAGGGCTTTAAACCGAACAGGTTGAAAAGCCGCGAAAGCGTGTAAAAAATCATAACCGTCCAGACAGCAAGCACTATCCATGCGGCTGTCTTGAATTTTTTTGGCAGAATGTATCTGAATCGTTTCATATTTTTTCTCCGCGCTTATTCTATCACAGATTTGCGCTAGATGCAATTTAATTTGTATTCCCGAGCGAATTGTGGTATAATAATCTCTAACGGTGTTTATTATGGACAAAAACCTCGAATTGAGACGGCTTTACACTCAGAGCTTTGACGATTCGGAAGCCTTTGTGGATTATTTTTTCCGAAAGCTGACCTCTCCCGACAAGGTTGTCGCTTTAATACGCGACGGCAAAACGGTTTCTGCACTGCACCTGTTGGACAGAAGAATTTTTTTGAGAGGGGAGCTGTTTGAAATGCCGTTTGTTGTAGCCGCCGCAACTGTCAGGGAACTCAGAGGCATGCGCCTGTTGGAAACAGTTATGCGCTCCGCATTCGAGCGGCTTTATAGCGAGGGCAAAACGTTCGTCGCGCTTTATCCTTTCAGTCACGCGTATTATCGCAAATACGGTTTCGTGACTTATACGAAAATATCGAGGAAAGAAATAAAATACAGAAAGGACGACGAAACGGAGATTATGCCCTGCACGCCTTTGAATATGCTGAAAATTTACAATCGCTTTTGCGCGGGCAGGCAAGGTTACATCGTGAGACAGGCGGACACCTATGAGGAATTGCTTGAAAGGTGGTCGGTAGACAATCTTACCGCTTACACGGTGAAAAGAAACAGACTTGAAGCATACGTTGTTTTTTCGCCTTTGACGGGAGAAATAGAGGAGGCGTGCGGAGACACGGAGGTTCTTGACGGAGTAAAGGAGCTAAACGGAAAAACGTGCCCCGATTTCGACGGCGCTGCGGAAGAATATGCCATGACAAGGCTGATAGACGTAAAGGGCGCGTTGGAAAACATACGCTACGACAGGGACGGAGAGTTTTCCTTTCTGCTGCGCGACGATTTTTTCCCGTTGAACGACGGGGCGTACAAGCTTACGGTATGCGGCGGAAACGGAACGGTGGAGAAAGTACCCGCGCACGACGGACTGCCGCGTCTTGGCATAGAGGAGCTTACTTTGTGGATTTTCGGACAAGGAGGCGCGGACTGCCCGCTTCTGAGTCCCAAAAAGACTTTTTGCATTGACAAATACTGAAAAAACAAAAAGAGGTAATATGAGAATTATTGCAGGAAAGTGCAAGGGGCGGAAGCTGGAAACGCCATGCACGGATATGCGTCCCACTCTGGACAGGACGAAAGAAACTTTGTTCAATATACTTCAAACGGAGGTTCCCGACGCCGCCGTTCTGGATTTGTTTGCGGGCAGCGGTTCTTTGGGGTTGGAAGCGTACAGCCGCGGCGCGAAAAGAATCGTCTTTGCGGATATAGACAGGCGCGCTACCGAAACGATAAAACGAAACTGCAACAAGGTCGGATGCGACGCGCCCGTTTTGACGGCTCCTTTCGAGACGGCGGCGGCGCAGCTCGGAGAAAAATTCGATTTGGTGTTTATCGACCCGCCTTACAAGCAAAATCTCTATTACCGCGCTCTCAAAGCGCTGGTCGATTCGGACAGGCTCAACGACGGGGCAATCGCGGTGTGCGAGCACAGTCCGGAGGACAAGCTGCCCGATAAAGTAGGCGGCTTGTCAAAATACAGAGAAAAGAAAATGGGTAAATGTCAATTCAGCTTTTATCGCTTTGAAAGCGGACTATGCGATGAAGGCTTAAAGAAAGAGATTTCAGATAGGGAGGAAAAGGAAGAATGAAAGCGGTGTTTATGGGTTCTTTTCAACCGGTTACAAACGGACACGTTGACATAATTACGCGCGCGTCCCGACTTTGCGACGCGGTTTTTGCCGTAGTCGGATACAATCCCGAAAAGCCGCTGCTTGTGCCCGTCAGCGCGCGCGAGCGTTGGCTCAAACAGGCGGTAAGTCATTTGAACAACGTCAGAGTGGAAAGCTTTGCGGGAGCTTTGGCGGATTTTTGCGTGCAGGTTGGCGCCGACTGCATCATCAAATCGGTGAGAAACGCTTCGGATTTCTGTTTTGAAGCGGATATGGCGTATTTCAACAAACGTCTGTGCGGAATCGAAACTTTGCTTCTGCCTGCGGACGAAAAATATATTCATTTATCGTCCACGTTTGTAAGAGAGCTGATAAAATGCAAAAAGGACGTGTCTTTGTACGTGCCGCAGGGATTGGCGAAAGAAATTTCAGAGGCGTTTAAATAAATGTTGACGGTTTTAAGCTCCGCTCCTTCAAGGAAAGCGCTTTTGAGCGCCGTTCCGTTGTCCGACGCCGCAAAAAAAACAAAGCTTGACAACGACAAAACGATAAAAGACATAGTAGGCGGAAAAGACAATAGAAAGCTTGTGGTATGCGGCCCCTGCTCCGCGGACAATCCGGAGGCTGCCGTCGAATATTGCGTCAGACTCAAAAGCGTTGCCGACAAAGTCAAAGACAAGCTGTTTTTGACGCCGAGGCTGTACGTGGCAAAAGCAAGAACGCACGGAGAAGATTATCAGGGCTTGCTTATGGACGCGAAGGAGGGCGGCTCCCTTTCCGACAACGCTTTTTTATGCCGAAAAATGTTTGTCGAGGTTTTGGAACGTACGGGGCTTCCCGTTGCGGACGAGCTGCTTTTTGCAGAACAGATTGAGTTTTTCGGAGATATTGTTTCTTACTGTTTTATAGGCGCGAGGCAGTGCGACAGCCCTTTTTTCAGAGGGCTTGCTTCCGGACTCGACGTTGCCGTAGGCGTCAAAAACAACCTTGCGGGAAATCTTTCTCTTCTTGCGTTTTCATTGCAGGCAATCGCCATGAAACGCCGCTTTTTCGACGGGGGACGGGAGGTGGTTTCCGACGGCGCGCTGTGTCACGGTGTTTTGAGGGGCTTTTCCGACAGCTCGGGCGTTATGCGTCCAAACAACGACGGCGCAAGCGTCGGTGAATTTGCTCGGATTCTTAAAGAAAACAAGCTAAATAAGTTTATCATGATTGATTGCAGTCACGCAAACAGCGGTAAAAATTATCTGCGTCAGACTGAAAACGCGATAAACGCCATTAAAAATCCTTTGTGCGGTGGTATTATGCTGGAAAGTTATCTCAAAGAGGGACGCTGCGAGGGCGGCGTTTTCGGTTGTTCGAGAACAGACGCCTGTCTCGGCTGGTCTCAGACGGAGGAGCTTTTGCTTGAATTGCACGGTTTATTGTGAATTTCACGGCGCGGTTAAAAAATCTGCGCCGTTTTTTTATCTCCCGATGCGGAAAAATTATTTATATTTATTGCATTCGCAAGCGTAAAGTATTATAATTTATCGGTCAAAAAAAAATTGCCGCTTTTTGCCGAAAGGACAGGGGGCGGAAATGCTGAGGGATTTTGAATGAACACCGATTTGACTGTCGGAAAGCCTTGGAAAGTGCTTTTAAAATACATATTGCCTTTGTTCGGCAGCGCCGTTTTTCAGCAGCTGTACACTTTGGCGGATACGATTATCGCGGGGCGGTTTGCAGGACAGACGGCGTTGACCGCTATCGGAGCCTCCAACGCCATAGTAAACATACTTATGGCTGTTTCTCTGGGGGCAAACGCAGGCTGCGCCGTGCTTGTTTCAAGATATTTCGGGGCAAGGCAAAACGGCAGAACAAAAACGACCATTTACACGGCGCTTATTTCTTTTGCGATACTGAGCGTGTTGCTTGCAACGGCGGGAGTTGCCACCTGCCGCCTAATCCTGACCGCTCTGAAAACTCCGCAGGAAGCGCTTAGCGAAAGCATAGATTATCTCAATATCTATTACTTCGGACTGCCGTTTCTCATGCTTTACAATCTCGGCACGGGTATTTTTTCCGCGCTGGGTGACAGCAGAACGCCGTTTATATTCCTTGTGTTTTCATCCGTCGCAAACATTGTGCTGGATTATTTTATGGTGCAGGATTCGGGCGTCAGAGGCGTAGCCTGGGCAACCTTTATCGCGCAGGGAGTCGCTTGCGTTCTGACTTTGATTTTTGTCTTTTTGCGCGCGTCCAAATTCAAATCGGACGAAAGCAAAAAGGTCTATTCTTTCGGCTTGCTCAAACTTTTGCTGCTGCTTTCTCTTCCGATAGTTTTGCAAAACAGCTTTGTGTCCGTAGGCAATCTGATTTTGCAGGTGCGCATAAACGAGCTTGCGCAAGTGCAAGGCATCGGCATTACGTCGGGTTTTACCGCCGGCAGCAAGCTTGTCGTTTTCTGCACCACGTGCATATGCACCTGCGCAAGCGGTCTTACGAATTTCGTGTCGCAGAATTACGGCGCGCACAAGTTCAAACGGATAAAGCGGGGCTTCGGCTCGTCGCTTGTCATTTCTTCCGTTATTGCTTCGCTGTTTGTCGCGGCGTGTCTTATTTTTACCGAGCCGCTTATAAATTTGTTTATGGCACAGGGAGAGGACGTTGAGCTTGCCATGTCGTCGGCTGCCCAATATATTCGCATAGTGGCGCCTTTTTATCTTGTGGTCAATGTAAAAGTTAACGCCGACGCGACGGTGCGCGGGTGCAACGGAAACGTGGGCTTTATGGTTAGCACCTTTTCCGACCTTATTTTCCGTGTGGGGCTGGTTTATGTTCTTACGCCGTTTATGGGCTTTGCCGGCGTGGGTTGGGCATGGGCAATCGGCTGGGTGCTCGGCACGGTTGTCGCCGTTTTGTTTTATGCTTTCACAAAGTGTCTGCGCAAGAGTTATATCGAAAAATACGATGCGGAGCTAAACCAGCCCGAAGACGCCGAAAGTACCTGCGCCGCCGTGTGAGTTTTTGAGCCGCGTTTCCGTATGGCGATAAAAGCATATAGTTGAAATCAGTTAATTTCTCGCTCCGCAACAGGCGGGAAATTTTTTTGAAATCAGTCGCTTTTAAGAAGCTCGCAAGCGGAAACGTTCAATTTTTCCGCAAGCCTGACAAAGCCGCAAATGTCGGGCAAATTTTTGCCTTTGAGCCAATTGGAAAAGGACGGAAAGTCTTTCGTCAATCCGAGCTTTTTGAGCAGATAAAATTTTGTGGGAAATGTCTGCGCAAATTTTTTCAGATTTACAGACACAAAATCCGTGTCGAGTTTGTTTAACAGCGGAGTCGGAGAGTCCGTCAATCCGAGGACAAAATCAGCCGACAAATCGTATTTTTCCGCGATTTTTACCACAGTGCTTAAAGACGGCAGATAAGCGGGATTGCTTTTGAGCCTGCGCAAAATGTCGTCAAATGTGTCGTCGCCCGACAAAAGCTTTTCTTCTTCTATAATTCTTGTAATTCTGTTTTTGATTTTCATGTTGTTGCTCCTTTTTATTTTTTTGAGTCGTCCTCTCCGTTTTTAGTTTAGACTTTTAAAGTGCAATGTCGAGCGGTTTGAAATCATTTTTTCTTTTATGGAAAAAAATTTTGTCGTAAAACATTTAAATCGTTTTTTTTTAAGTTAAACAGTTTACAAGCTCTGAAATTTGTGATATTATTTTACGGTAAAAATTGCCGAAGTGGTGGAATGGCAGACGCGACGGACTCAAAATCCGTTGTTGGCAACAACGTGCGGGTTCAAGTCCCGCCTTCGGCACCAGCAGCCAAGCGCGCCCCGGCTCGTTTGGTTTTTTTCTTGCCTTTAAAGCAAGCAAAAACCAAAGCAACGCCAAAGGCATTGTTTGTCTGCCGTACAGACAGTTGGGAAAAGAAATAATGTGACGCGAAAAGGGGTTTTCGCTGTTCCGTCGCTGCGCTCCTTGCAAGTCCCGCCTTCGGCGCCGGCAAGCCAAGCGCGCCCCAATTCGTTGGTTTTTTTCTTGTCTTTGATATTTTACAACGTATAATTTTGTTATATTATCGATTGAAATGGTACAAAAAAAAACTTTTTTAAATATTTATGTGTCGGCTTATCCCTTTGAATGTGGGATTCAAAATATATCATTCGCACCGAGAGCGGAGGAAATTAAGGCCTGCACAAACGAAAATGTACGCAGGCAAAAGCTTTATGTATGGAAGCTTTTGGAGCTTGCCGTCGGTGATTTGCCGGGCATGGATTTAAATAGCTTGAATCTAAGAAAAGATGAAAACGGAAAATGGCAGTCGGATAAGATTTATATTTCGTTGTCGCACAGCGGCAATGTTGTCGCGGCGGCGGTGTCTGACAGCTCGGTAGGCTTGGACATTGAATTTTTCAATGAAAAAAAATTCGGAAAGTCGCTTGCAAACAGAATTGCAACAGAGAGCGAAAAATCTTTTTTTGCAAAAGAACGTGCTTTTTCGGAGCGGGTGTGCGCCTTGTGGACGAGGAAAGAAAGCGAATTTAAGCGTAAAGGAGAAAAAATTTTCAGTCCGCTTTTTACAGACGCGCTTTCGGCGCCGTGCAGGACATTTTTGCTCAAATGTAATAATGAAAGCTATGTTTTGTCCGTTTCGGGAAAAAGCGTTTCAAAATCGTCATTTGTCACGCCTTTTGATAATGTCGTTGTCATCGAAGAAATAAAATAATGCAGGAAATTTTTTAAAAAAGCAAAGAGAGTGCGTAAAAACGCACTCTCTTTGCAAAACAGTCGAGTTTCGACGTTGGTCGAGGCGACGGGACTTGAACCCACGACCTCTTGCTCCCTAAGCAAGCGCGCTACCAAACTGCGCCACGCCTCGACGGGCAACAAACAAGCGCCGTAACGGCGCATTAACAATGCTTGTTGATTACCGCAGATTATTCTACCATATCCCCAACCGCAAGTCAAGCCGAAATATGCAAAAAGTTTACAAAAAATAAGTTTTTGTTTTCTCGTTTTGTTCGGCAAGCCGAGTTAGCTTTACGTAAAAGTTGACGCGGTTATTTTTTTGTTGTAATATGAAATAATAAAACAGGCGAGGTTCGGAATGCGTCAAAGATTCAAAGTTACGGGTATGTCCTGCGCAGCGTGTTCTGCGGGGGTGGAGCGCGCGGTCGGCAGGCTCAAAGGCGTTAATTCGGTGGAAGTCAGCCTTGTTGCAAAAAGCATGGTTTGCGACTTCGACGAAAACATAATAAGCGAAAAAGAGATAGCGAACGCTGTGAAAAAGGCGGGCTTCAAAGCCTATCCCGAAAAATCTGCCGATTCGAGTCAGGGCGCGGACAGAAATGCCGGGGCAAACCCGATTGCGGAAACGGACGGCTTTACTCCCATGAAAACGCGCCTTATTGTGTCTCTGATTTTTCTCGTGCTTTTGATGTACGTATCTATGGGGCACATGATAGGGCTGCCTGTTCCCGCTTTTATGCACGGCGTTCAAAACGGCGTGGCATTTGCGCTCGTTCAGTTTTTGCTGGTTCTGCCAATCCTTTACGTAAACAGAAAATTTTACGTCAACGGCTTCAAGGCACTGTGGCATCGCGTGCCCAATATGGACAGTCTGGTTGCAGTCGGTTCGTCGGCGGCTGTCATATACGGAGTTTTCGCTATTTTCATGATATCCTACGGCATCGGCAACGGAAATTTGCAGCTTGCCGAAAAATACTTGTCGGGACTGTATTTCGAGTCGGGCGGCATGATACTCACGCTGGTGACGGTCGGAAAATTGTTGGAGGAGCGCTCTAAAAACAAAACTTATTCCGCGATACAAAAGCTCATCGACCTTGCGCCCAAAACGGCGCTTGTTTTGCGCGACGGGGAGGAAGTAGAAATAACCGTAGACAAAATAGCGGTCGGAGACATAATTTTGCTCAAACCCGGCAGCTCGGTTCCCGTTGACGGCGAGGTGACAGAGGGCGGCGGTACGGTTGACGAGTCGGCGCTCACCGGGGAAAGTATGCCTGTGGAGAAAAACGTCGGAGCGCAGCTTATTTCCGCTTCCATTGTTAAAAGCGGAGCGTTTAAAATAAAAGCGCGGCGCGTCGGGGACGATACGACGCTTTCGCAGATAGTCGAGCTTGTAAAAAACGCCGCTTCGTCAAAGGCGCCGATAGGTAGGCTTGCGGACAAAGTAAGCGGTATATTCGTGCCCGTTGTCATGGGCATCGCTCTCGTTACCGCGATTGTTTGGCTTGCGTGCGGAGCGACGTTTGAATTTGCCCTTAACGTGGCAATTTCGGTGCTTGTTATTTCCTGTCCGTGCGCGTTGGGGCTTGCTACTCCGTTGGCAATCATGGTTTCGACGGGCAAATGCGCTTCGCGCGGAATTTTAATCAAGAGCGCGGAAGCTTTGGAACAGCTGCACAATGTTACGACAGTGGTGCTTGACAAAACGGGCACAGTGACCGAGGGGAAGCCGTCGGTCACGGACGTTGTTCCGTCTGACGGAGCGAGCGAGCGCGAGCTTGTTTCGCTTGCCGCCGCGCTTGAAAAAAACAGTCAGCATCCTTTGTCTGTCGCAGTAACCGAGTACGCGGATATGCAGAATATCCGTACCGTCGGCGCGGAAAATTTCAAAAATCTCGACGGATTGGGCGTGGAAGCAACAATCGAGGGTCGTCAGGCTTTGGCAGGCAACGCAAAACTTATGGCTGAACGCAATATCGACGTTTCGTCGGCGTCTGTTGCCGCGGAGGAATTGGCAGGCAAAGGCAAGACGGTCATGTATTTTGCCTGCGGAGGCAAATTTTTCGGACTGATTGCCGTGGCTGACAAGGTCAAACCCACAAGCAAAGAAGCTGTTGAGGCTCTTAAAAAGAGCGGAATAGAGGTGATTATGCTGACGGGCGACAATGCCGTTACCGCGGAGGCAATCAGAAACGAGGTCGGTATAGACCGAATCGAAGCGGAAGTCATGCCCGCCGACAAGCAGCGCATAGTAGCCGAGTTGAAAAATGCCGGCAAAAAGGTTGTTATGGTGGGGGACGGAATAAACGACAGTCCCGCGCTTATGCAGGCGGACGTAGGCATAGCTATCGGCAGCGGCACCGATATAGCGATAGAGTCCGCCGACGTTGTGCTTATGAAAAACGATTTGACGGACGTGTCGCGTGCCATACATTATTCAAAACGCACCATCAGAAACATTAAACAAAACCTGTTCTGGGCGTTCTTTTACAACTCTCTCGGTATTCCGCTTGCGGCAGGAGTGCTTTATCCGTTGTGGCAGATAACTCTCAGTCCAATGATTGGCGCGCTTGCAATGAGTTTAAGCTCGCTTTTCGTTGTCGGAAACGCATTGAGACTGTACAGAGGCTGAAATAAAAAAGGAGAAGAAAAATGACAAAAATTCAAATCAAAGGCATGACTTGCAATCATTGCAAAATGCGCGTGGAAAAGGCATTGAAGCAGGCGGGCTGCGGCAAAGTCAAGGTTGAACTGGAAACGGGAACCGCAACTGCGGATACACGCGGTTTGTCGGCGGAGCAGATTCGAGAAACGATAGAGAGTCTGGGCTTTCAATGCGGTGACGTTTCGGATATGTAATTTTACAGTAAAAAACGCGCTTTAAGCGCGTTTTTTCATTTTAATATTTCTTATTGGCTTTCGACGGTCGCGCCGACAATTTCGTTTTCCGTTTTTTCTGCCGGAATCTTGTCGATTTTCTTTCTCGACAAATACAAAGAAACGCAAAGTAAAGAGATTGTCACCGCGCACAGAGCGGGATTTCTGAAATAGCTGAACGAAGTTGTACCGAATTTATATTCATTCAAAATTGCAATGACAAATACGATTGCAACGTGAAGGACGATAAATACTATATCGGATATATAAGAGTTGAAAATGCTTTTTTTGTTTTCCGAACTGTGCGCGAGAGTTACGGCTCCCGATACCAGCAAAATTACGGACAGAATCAGCTGCCAATACATATTGCCGATGATTTCCGGTTTGAAGAACATCCGGTTAAAAAAGTCGAGAACGGCAAACGAAGCCCTTACGAGACAGAAAATCATCGCCGCAAAACGTAATTTTGAAGCGGTAAAAGATGAAGTCGGTTTCTGCCTTACTCGGGAAGAAAGCGAAAGCGAAACGACGCATAACACGGCGGAAGCGGCATAAACCAGATATATCAATCCATTTTCAAAAATCGGAACTTCCGCGTCGGTCGGGTTGACGCCGATAAACGCGAAAAAATAATAAGCAAGCAAGATTAAATCGAGAGCGCGTCTTTGCTCAAAGCCGTTTTTTGTCCGTTCAGGCGGTTTGATTAACATTATCGAAACGGTCAGAAACAGCGTTGCGAAAGCTATAAGATATAACATATACAAAACCGGAATCGAATTGTTTTCATTGAACATCCAAATCACACAAAATATGATTACCGACGAGAAATGGACTGTGTTGAATATGCCGTTTCCCAGTTGAATATTGCGTTTCAGAGCGACTGCGCGCGCGGGTGACTGTCCGTATTTGTAAATCGTCAAAAAGGCGAATGTCGCGGAAACGCCGAAAAGCGCAAATTGAAAAACGCCGAGAGTGTTTGCAACGAAATTCACGTAACCGAAAAAAGGTTGGGAAAGAAATACGGAAAAAGAGCCCGCAAGGACAGCAAAAAGCAAAACCGCGCTTGCCGCGCTGCCCTTTTCTTTGCTAAAAACGAGAAATAGCGAAAGCAAAATTATGCAACCGTATACCACGTTGAAAGAGATGATATAAATTTTTTCCAACCCGGTACCGCGCAGCCCTGCGGCGTTGATAAAACCAAAAATCGCAAACAGTATTCCGGCTATACACCCGCAAATCTGATAAATTTTTTCTTTAAAATGCAGCATTGCATCCCTCCTGTTAAGTACGTAAACTTGTTTATTCCGCGCTTTCCGCATTTTCTTCCGTCACAACCGTTGTTTCCGTTTGTTCGGGCGACTTCTGACTTTTTCCCAACACTGTCGACACGGCGCAGCAGACGGCAAGCGCAAAGCCGAATGCGCAGGATGCTCTGAGATAGCTTTGCTCGGGCGTTGTAATCAGCCCGAATGTCAGGCACAAGAGGCAGGCGACGAAAATAAGCGTTTTCATGACGACGGGCGGGAAGATTTTTTTGCCAAAGTGCAGCGGAAGGGCAAGAATTACGACCGCCGTGCCCGAGACGAGATAAATGTAGTCGGCGTAATAGGGAATGCGCCTCAACGTATCGTCCTTTTGGCAAAAAACAAAATTTGCAATCACGGTCACTGCGAGAAGAATGGACAGGGGAAGAAGGGCTTTGTCCGCGCAAAAAGACAAATGCCCGCGTTTGTCCTCAAAGGGACCGAATTCGAATCTGTCGAAAATGCAAATCAGACTGAGCGCGATTATTGCCATACTCAAAAGAATATTCAGAAAATAAACGGGCTGCTCGTACAGCAAGTCTTCTTCCAACAGTTTCTTTATATCGTAAATGTAGTAAAGTACAAATAAAATATTGATTAAAGTTTTTTCATTGTATCTGCCGCTCATTTTCCAATGCTGTTCTTTGATGAGAAAGCATGAGAGAACTATTACCGCCGCCGACAGCAAAACGGGCAACAGCGAATCGAAATCGGCAAACCGCGAGTATAAAATAATCAATGCGCTTGAAAGGGCGGTTAAAATGCCTCTTACAAGGTTTGCTATGCCGTTGGCTTTGAGCAGAATCCGTTTTTTGTGAAAGACGTATTCGGCTTTTTGCGCGTTGAACTGAATGATTGCGGCGTTAAGTAAAATTATGAATACGCTTAGAAAAATGCGAACCGTGTCAAGCGCCAGAGAATACTGCACTTCGAGTTCTTCCCAGAAAACAAAACAGCACAAAAAAATATTGACGACGATGAAAACGATTTCCGCAGACAAAGATTCGGTTTTTGCCGACGCCAGATAATATACGGAAAAGATAACGGCAGTCAAAGCAATCGCAATGCAAAGGACGGACGCCGTGCTTTGTTCCGAATGAAAATCTTTCGGATTTAAGTGAACGAGTATTTCCGCAAGGATAAACAGCGCGGCGTTTGCAATGCAGCAAAACGAATTCAAATATTTAAGCAAAACTGTTTTGTTTGCCGACTCCTTAATTTTTTTCATTTAAAATTACCCTGAATATATTTTATATTATTCTGTCGAATTTTCCAAGCAAAACAGCATAAAAGATTTTTGAATTTTGGGAATCGGTGAGATTTATTTCGATTTATCAAAAAATATATATAGATTTGTTTGCAAAATTATGGAAAAATGTTAAAATAAATAATGAATAATATTCATATTCGGAGCGCCATGAAAAAGGACAACAAAAAAAATTATATTCTTCATATTTTGCTGCCCTGTCTCGTTTACAGCTCGGCGGGCGGCATACTTACCGGCGCGGTCATTTTCGGTTTCAGGGTTATGACCGATTGGCTCAACAAAATCGCAGTTGTGCTTTACGACGCGGTTTGCGCCGACCTTTGGCTGCTGCCGCTGTTTTTTCTTGCGCTTGCGGCGCTTGCGTTTTTGCTTTCTGTTATCCTGAAATGGGCGCCCTCCGCCAACGGAGGAGGTATTCCCACGGCGATGGGGATTTTGCGCGGCATTGTTACCTTCAAATGGCTTCGCACGTTTGTCGGAGTCATAGCCTCGTCGGTAATCACATTTTTTGCGGGAATGCCTTTGTGCAACGACGGTCCGAGCGTGCTTATCGGCGCGTCGCTGGGGAGGGGAGTAAATTCTCTTCTCGGCGGCAAAAAGGGCGCCGCATGGGACAGGTACGTCATGACGGGCTGTGCGGGAGCGGGGTTTGCCGCCGCTACCATGTCGCCGCTGACGGCTGTGTTTATCGCGTTGGAGGAAATACACAAGAAATTTTCCCCCATGCTGCTTATGGCGGTTTTTTCAAGCGTACTGTCCGCCACCGCAACCACCCGACTTTTGGGAGAGCTGTTCAAGGTTGACACCGCGTTCTTTCATTTCGGAGAAATGCCTTCTCTCGGACTTTCCGATATTTGGCTTCCCGTTGTGCTGGGCTGCGCCGTAAGTCTGTTTGCCGCTTTGTTTTTGCTGCTCGCCCGTTCGATAAACCATCTGTTTATAAACAAGCTCAAACGCATACCGCATTTTTTGCAGCTGACATTGGTTTTTGTGCTGTGCGGAGCGGCGGGGCTTTGGGCAAGGGATTTTATCGGAGGAGGACACGAGCTGATTGTTCACATAAACGCGCGCAGCGTTGTTCCGCTTGCGTTGCTTTTGATTTTTTGTCTTAAATTTTTCCTCGTGCCCGTGGCAAACGTGTCGGGCGCGACGGGCGGACTTTTTATACCGACGCTCGCGTTGGGCGCGCTTATCGGCGCGCTGCTTGCGGAGCTGTTTATCGCTTGGGGAGTTAACCCCGATTATTACAAAATTATAGTCGTGCTTTCGATTTCCGGGTTCATGTCCGCCGCTTCCCGCGTTCCGCTGTCCGCGATTATGCTTGCGCTGGAAGCCATGAACGGCACGGGAAACATATTGTTTATCGCGGTTTCCGTATCGGTTTCTTTCATGCTTTTAGAGTTGACAAAGCTTCCCGCAATCAACGACATAGTGCTGGAAACCACTATAAAAATTTCCACTCACGAAAGACAGCCCAAAAACGTTGAAATTTCGCTCGAAGTAAAGCCGGACGCATTTGTCGCGGGCAAGACAGTGCGCGACGTGCTTTGGCCCGCAAATACGATAATTCTTTCGGTGACGCGCGCGGAGCACACGGAGAGCGAGAACGGAGAGCGTCTGACTAAGGACGGCGAAAAGGAGCTTAAAGCGGGAGACATACTCAGGCTGCGCTTTCAGACGTATGACGAAGAGACAACCGTTTCAGGACTTTTGGCTTTGCTTGGCGAACAAAATTTAGAAACCTGACCGCCTCTGTCAAAAAAATTGTCTGTGCCCCGTTCCCAACAGGTTTAAAACCGTTGACAAAAGGTCATTTTTGCAATATCTTTGTTATCGGTATTTTTACGGGAGAATATTTTGAAAGTCAGAGAAGATTTGAGAAACGTAGCAATCATAGCCCACGTAGACCACGGCAAGACGACGTTGGTCAACGAAATGCTCAAACAGGGCGGTATATTCAGAGAAAATCAAAGCGTAGCCGACAGGGTGATGGACTCCAACGACCTTGAACGCGAACGCGGTATAACCATACTTGCAAAAAACACGTCGGTTTATTACAAGAACACTAAAATCAATATTGTGGACACGCCGGGGCACGCGGACTTCGGAGGAGAAGTGGAGCGTGTGCTTAAAATGGTAAACGGCGTTCTGGTGCTGGTCGATGCGGCGGAGGGACCCATGCCTCAGACGAGGTTCGTTATGCAAAAGGCGCTCGAATTGGGGCACAAGCTGATACTTGTCGTAAACAAGACGGACAGACCGGACGCAAGACTCAACGAGGTGGAAAACGAAATTCTCGATTTGCTGCTTGAACTCAACGCAAACGAATCGCAGTTTATGAGTCCGATAATATACTGTTCCGGGCGCAACGGAACCGCATCGGAGGATTTCCGCAAACAGGGAACCGATTTGAAGCCCTTGTTTGAAGCAATAATCAATCATTTCGAGCCGCAGACGGTCGACGAGCAGGGAGCCTTTCAGATGCTTGTTTCTTCCATAGACTACAACGATTACGTGGGAAGAATAGCCGTCGGCAGGATAGAAAGAGGTACCGTGAGGGTAGGCGACGCCGTTTCGCTTGTCAATTTCAATCAGCCCGACGCGCCTGCTAAGCAGGGGAAAATAGTGACTGTATTTCAAATCGACGGTTTGAGCCGCAAGCCTGTCGAAAGCGCTGAAGCGGGAGACATCGTCTGCATTTCCGGTCTTGAAGACGTGACCATAGGCGACACCGTATGCAGTCCGCAGGACCTGACTCCCGTGCCGTTTGTTAAAATAAGCGAACCTACCGTCGAAATGACTTTCAGCGTAAACGACGGTCCCTTTGCGGGCAAGGAGGGAAAGTACGTAACGACAAGGCATCTGCACGACCGACTTTTCAGGGAAATGCTCAAAGACGTTTCTCTCAAAGTGGAAAAAACCGATTCGGCGGATTCCTTTAAGGTGTGCGGAAGGGGGGAGATGCACCTGTCCATTTTAATCGAGACGATGCGGCGGGACGGCTACGAGTTTCTCGTCGGAGCTCCCAAAGTGCTTTTCAAGCGCATTGACGGAGTTTTGTACGAGCCGATGGAAAAGCTTGTGGTGGACGTGCCCAATGAAAAGACGGGCGTCGTCTTTCAGAGCATGGGCGAACGCAAGGGCGAGCTGCTCAATATGGAGAACGTAAACAACCGCGTGCGGATGGAGTTTTCGGTACCCGCGCGCGGACTGTTCGGATACAAGAGTCAATTCTTGACCGACACGCGTGGAGAAGGCGTTTTCAATACGGTATTTTACGGCTATCAGCCTTTCAAGGGGGAAATAGAACGCAGGCAGACAGGCTCGCTCGTTGCTTTCGAGACGGGAGAGGCGGTGACTTACGGCTTGTTCAACGCGCAGCAGCGCGGCGCGCTGTTCATTGTGCCCGGAACGGAAGTTTACGAGGGCATGGTGGTGGGGGTTTCTCCCAAAAGCGAGGACATAAGCGTAAACGTATGCAAGAAAAAGCATCTCACAAACACGCGCGCTTCGGGCAGCGACGACGCGCTCAGACTCGAAACTCCGCGTATTTTGAGTCTTGAAGAGGCAATAGAGTTTATCGACGACGACGAGCTGTTGGAAATCACACCCAAAAACATACGTATAAGAAAGACGATTCTCGACACGGAAAAACGCCTTAAAGCCAATTTCCGCAAGAGAGAGCAAAAGGTCTGAGAATTTTAGGCTGCGGCGAAAAACCGCAGCTTTTTTTTTGTAAAAATGCTCTAAATCTGTTGACAATAGTCCGAAACGGGACTATAATGTGCTCCGTCCGAAATCGGACTTTTATAAGAGACATAATCATGAACGAAAAAATGAACAGAATCGAATCTCTTTACAATATGCTTTACAAGGAAACGGACGAAATTTACGGAAAGCTTGCGCATTTTTTCGGAATGACGTCGACTGCCTTTTGGCTGCTTTATTTTATTCGAGAGAAAAACCATTGCACGCAGAGCGAAATCGCATCCCGTCTCTCCATACCCAAGCAAACGGTAAATTCATCTCTCAAACGTTTGGAAAAAGACGGGTTCATCCGTCTTGAAGCCGATTCGGACAATCACAGGAACAAGCTGTTGAGCTTTACCGAAAAGGGAGAGGAGCTTGCGAAAAGCACGATAGACCGAGTTTTTGAACTTGAAATTTCCGCTTTTTCCCGTTTTGACGACGAGGAAGCGGATATGTTTCTGGCGCTTGCCCGAAAGCACGTTGCCATGCTGTCCGAAGAATCGGAAAAAATTCTTAAAAAGCGCGCTTCGGAACACGGGGAGGAAAGTATATGAAGCAAAGAATACAGCTTAACGAGCACTTTACCTACGGAAAGCTTTTTAGGTTTGCTTTTCCGTCGATAATAATGATGATTTTCACTTCGGTTTACGGCGTTGTGGACGGACTTTTCGTGTCCAATTATGTGGGAAAAACCGCTTTCGCCTCTGTAAATCTGATTATGCCCTTTATCATATGTACGGGAGCAATCGGTTTTATGCTCGGAACGGGCGGCAGCGCCATAGTCGGCAAAACTTTGGGCGAGGGGGACAGAGAAAAAGCAAACCGCTATTTTTCGATGCTTGTTTACGCCACGATAGCGCTGGGCGTGCTGATTGCGGTATTGGGACTTGTCGCAGTAAAGCCCGTAGCGCGTCTTTTCGGTGCGGAAGGCGAGCTGCTGGACGGCTGTGTGACCTACGGTTCGATTTTGCTTGCGTTTCAGCCGTTTTTTATGCTGCAATCGGCATTTCAGAGCTTTTTTGCAACTGCCGAAAAAACATCCGTCGGCCTGTGGGTAATAGTGGGCGCGGGATTAACCAACATTTGGCTGGATTTTGTTTTTGTCGGGATTTTGCATTGGGGAATATGGGGCGCTGCGCTGGCAACGGGTATAAGCGAGGTTGTCGGCGGCGTAACTCCCGTCGTCTATTTTTCGGTAAAAAACGGCAGCCTGCTCCGCCTGACCAAAACGCGTTTTTACGGAAAAATTTTTCTCAAGGTTTGCGGAAACGGCTCGTCGGAATTTCTTACCAACATTTCCTCCGCAGTAGTGGGCATGCTTTACAATTTTCAGCTGATGAAGCTGGCGGGAGAGGACGGTATATCTGCTTACGGTGTAATCATGTACGTCAATTTCGTTTTTCTTGCCATATTTTTCGGCTTTTCCATTGCATCGGCGCCTGTTTTCAGCTATCATTTCGGAGCGGACAACAAAGCCGAGCTGAAAAGCCTTTTCAGAAAAAGCATGACAATCGTGGTGATTTTCGGCGTCGTGCTTGCGGGAGCGTCACAGCTTTTGACCGTGCCCTTGTCCAAGCTGTTTGTGGGAGATTATCAAGGTCTTTACGAAATGACCGTGCGCGGAATGAGATTGTTTGCAATATCCTTCCTTGTGCAGGGAATAAACATTTTCGGCTCGGCGTTTTTTACCGCGCTCAACGACGGTTTGGTTTCCGCCGTGCTTTCCTTCGACCGCACGCTTGTCTTTCAGGTTTCCGCCGTGTTTCTCCTGCCCTTGCTTTTGGGACTTGACGGTATCTGGCTGGCGGTGGTTGCCGCAGAGCTTCTCGCGCTGGTTGTTACCGTGGTCTTTTTCGCTGCGAAAAGAAAAAAATACGGTTATGCCTGAAACGCGCCGCGGCGTCGAATTACGTCAAAATTCCTTTCGTTTTGCGTTGCGCATTTCAGCCTTAAATGTTATACTTAAAATATGATTGAGGAACGGAACGAAAAAAAAGGCGTCGCGCCTTGCCTGCTGCTTTTGCTTTTGACGACGGTTTTGTGGGGCATAGGATTTGTAGTGACCGAGCAGCTGACGCAAAACAACGTGCCCGTGTTCATGCTCTTTGCAATTCAGTTTGCCATAGGCGCGTTTTGTCTGGCGTGGTTTGCGTTTTTCGGCAAAAAAGCCGAGCGCAAGCCTCCTTCGGCAGGCGAGGCGATAAACGGCTTGCTTTTGGGACTTTTGCTGGGAGCCGCCTTGGCGCTTAAACATTTCGGTTTGGATTCGTATTCCCAAGGGACGGACAAGAGTTATTTTTTTTCTTCGGCGTTCGTGCTTTTCGTGCCCGTACTTGTATGCGTTTTTGAAAAAAGATGGGCTTTGAAAGAACTCATAGACGGATTGATTGCGTTGACGGGACTTGCGCTTTTTTACAATATGTTTCAAAAGTCCGATTTCTTTTTCAGTCTGTTCGACGGCTTGTCGCTTACGGGAGGAATCGCCTTCGCGTTTTATTATTATCTTTTGGGCAGGTACGCAAACAGGTTCGACACCGCGCGTTGGGTTTTTTATCAGCTGGCGACAGTGGCAGTTGTCTGTTCGGCTTTCACTCTGATTTTTGAAATGAAATATATGTCGGAGATAAAAAACGGCATGGAAGTTGCCTTCGGTCTGATTTATCTCGGCGTGTTTTGCACGGGGCTGGCTTATTTTATACTTGTGCTGGCGCAGAAAAGACTGCCGTCGCCGTCCGTTTCACTGGTTGTGGGCGGGCAGTCCGTCTTTGCTTTTCTGTTTGCCTGGGCTATGGGCTACGTCGCCTTGGAGAGCGCCTCGACCGTGGTGGGGACGGTGATAATAATCGTTGCCGCGCTTTCCTCGCTTGCGGTAAGACCGGAAAAGTTTTATCTGTCCTTCGGACGTATTTTCCGTATCGCGAAATATTCCGAAGAAAAAACCTGCGAAAAAAACTCCGTCGAAGACGAAAAAGAAAAAGATTCTGCCTCCGACGGCTGAAAGGGGGATTTTTTGTCAATACTTGTGACGCGTCTTGAAAAAGCGCGTCGTTTTTGTATTTAAAAATTATTTCGGAAAAAACTAAAAAAGTTATGGACAAAACAAGAGCTATGATTTATAATACGAATATGAATTTGTTTCATAAATTTGAAACTTTACGGAGGTAAAAAATGGATTTAGGCAAAAAGATGATAAGCGTAGAACAGGCTTTGTCTCTGGTCAAAAGCAACGACCACATCGTGTCCGCGCTTGCGCCCGCCGAAGGCGCCGCTTTTCTCGGCTCGCTGCATACGATAGCCGACCGTGTCAAGAACGTCACCGTTACAAGCTGTCTGCCGATGGGAAATTTTGAATACATGACCAATCGCGCTTACGCCGACAGCTTCAATGTCGACGGGTGGTTTTTCACTCCTGCGCTGAGAAAAGCCATGCCAAACGGCAACGTCAGTCACGTGCCGCAGCAGCTTTCCACGGCGGCATTGAAACGTCTTTGTCATCTGAAATGCAATATATTTATAGGCAACTGCTCTATGCCCGACAAGCACGGATACGTTTCGTTGGGACTGTCCAACACATATGAAACGTATGTTATGGAAAGGGCGGACATTGTCATACTTGAAATCAATCCCAACGTGCCCCGCACATTCGGAGACGTCTTTATACCGGTAGACGAGGTGGATTATTTTATCGATGCGGATTACGCAATACCCGAAATACCCGACGCTCCCTGCAATGAAAAAGACCTTGCCATAGGCAAGACGATAGCCGAGTTTATCAACGACGGCGACACCATACAGCTGGGAATAGGAGGCATACCCAACGCCGTTGCCGAGTCCCTTTACGGTCTCAAACATCTCGGCGTGCACACCGAGCTTTACACTACGGGCATGATGAAGCTCACGAAAGCCGGCGTTATCGACAACAGCAGAAAAACGCTGCATAAAGGCTCCGCCGTCACTACGATGATTATCGGCACGCGCGAGCTTTACGATTTTGTAGACGACAACCCCGGAATCATGGTAATGAACGGTATGTATACCAACGACGCTTACGTTATCGGGCAAAACGACAATCAGATTTCCATAAACACCACGCTGGAGGTTGACCTTACGGGACAGTGTTGCAGCGAGAGTCTGGGCTCGGTTCAGTTCTCGGGCAGCGGCGGACAGGCGGATACCGCTATCGGCGCGCAAAAGAGCAAAAACGGAAAATCCTTCATAGCGCTCTATTCCACGGCTATGGCGAAAAATCCCGACGGTACGCGCACCGAGGTCAGCAAAATAGTGCCTCAATTGAAGCCCGGCGCGACGGTGACGCTCAGCCGAAACGACGTGCAGTACGTTGTCACCGAATACGGCGTGGCGGATTTGCGCGGCACAAGCATAAGAGAGAGAGTGGAAAAGCTCATCGCCGTTTCTCACCCCAAATTCAGAGAGCAGCTCACCAAAGAGGCTTATGAAATAGGTCTGGTGTACAAAAAGCAGGTTTAAGGAGTTTCTTATGCAATTTGAAATCGACGGCGTAAAGCTTTTTTACGAGGTAAGAGGCAACCAAAACTCCGACGTTGCGATTGCGTTTTTCAACGGCGTAATGGCGACTACAAACAGCTGGTACGGTATGCTTGACGGGTTTGAAAGGCTGGGTTTCAAAATCGTTCTTCACGATTTTATGGGGCAGATGAAGTCGGACAAGCCCCAAAGGAGCATGTATTCCTTTGAAGAGCATTGCCGTCAGGCAAAAGCTCTGCTTGACAGTCTCAACGTCAAAAAGGTGCACATAGTGGGCACTTCTTACGGCGGAGAGACGGGCATGAAATTCGCTTTGATGTATCCCGAATTCGTCGCGTCTCTTTCGATTATAGATTCGGTAAGCGAGGTGGACGAAATTTCGCGCTGTTTCGTTTCAAGCTGGAAAACTCTGGCGGACAGCGGGGACGGCGAAAAGTTTTTCTGGGGCATGGCGCCGAGCATTTACGGCGGCAAATTCATTGCGGAAAACAAACAGATGCTGGAAAAACGCGCTCAGGCGTGCAAGCTTATCGGAAAGGATTATTACGAAGGACAGAAAATTCTGTACGACACCTTCTGCAACGACCTCGATTTTACTTCGGAGCTTAAAAACATCGTTTGTCCTACGCTCATTATCTGCGGCGAAAACGATATTTTGAAGCCTCCCGCGATGTCTTTGCTCATGCACAGAAACATCGAAAATTCGGAATATGTCGTGCTTCCGGAGTGCGGTCACGTCGCGATTTTTGAAAAGCCTAAGGAGCTTGTTTCGGTTATTTTGGGCTTTATATTTAAGAACAGCTGAAAAAAGGACGCCTTAAAGGCGTCCTTTTCAACGTATAAAAAAACTGCCTATACGCACAACTAAATTATGAAAAAAGTGTCTGTGCTTTTGCTGTGCGTGTTGACGGCTTTCGCTGCCTGCGTGTTTGTCCCGCCCGCGTCAGAAGTCGACGCATCGCAAAAAAGCGCGAAAAATTTGGCGGTTGTTATGTATCACAACACCGTGCCCGACAACTACAAAGCGTCTGTCTACGTTATTCGCGCCGGCAGTCTTGAACGCGACCTTAAATTTTTGAAAGAAAACGGTTATCGTGTTCTCAGCGCTTCCGTCGTCATCGACAGTCTCAAAAACGGTATTGCTCTGCCCGAAAAAAGCGTTATGCTGACCTTTGACGACGGATATTATTTCAACAAAACCTATGCAATGCCGCTTCTTGAAAAATACGGGTTTCCCGCGCTGTTTGCAATCGTGGGGGAGTACACCAAGTTCAACAAAAACAACCCCAAGGTAAGCAAAACCTACACCTATTTCGACTTCGAGGACGTTACGGAAATCAATCGCAGCAAATATGTGGAAATAGCGGCGCACTCGTATTATCTGCATCACTTCGGAAAGCGTCAGGGCGTGAAAATAAAAAAATACGAGGACAAGACCGCTTATTGCGAAATGTTGGAAAAGGATACAAGGCTGCTTGAAAAATCCCTTTTGCAGGCGGGAGTTCGTCCGCGGGTCTATGCTTATCCTTTCGGCGCTTATTGCGCGGAAAGCGAACAGGTAATAAAGCGTCTCGGCTATGAAATGAGTCTTACCTGCAACGAAGGAATAAATTGCGTAAAAAATCCCGAAAATCTCTTTCTTTTAAAACGTCTTAACCGCAGCGGCACCGGAAAATCCGTTGAAGCCATGTTTGCGGAATACGGCTATTAAGGTCAGATGGACATCAGGTCGTTGTCCGGATTGAAACGCTTGTTGAATCTGCAATAAACGGCAAGCGCCAGCATGACGGACGCGATAACCAAATTGTATACGGGAAAAAAAGTTATCTGGGCAAGCAGCGCAAGAAAAACGGCGTTCCAAAAATAATAAGGGAAGCGTTTCTTGTTCAAGGCGAAGTATAGGATTTTGGAGGCGGGTTTTTTCACGTTTTCGGTAGCTTTAAGCTCCGGCAGCGTGCCGTGCTTTTTGAGAAAGCGGTAGGTTTCGTTTATGTCGGCAATACAAATTTCTTTTTTGACTATCTTGGTCAGCTCCTTTGCGGAAGCGTCGAAATCGGCGCAGAAAACGTAAAGCTTGGGGCAGTCGTAATGTGCCGCCAATTTCAATGGGGCGACAATGTCCTGGTCGGTCAATTTTTTGAAGGAAAAATTGACGTGCACGAAAATTCCGTCCTCCTTTTTGGCCACAAAGCTGTGGGAGTTTACCGTGTTTGCCGAGTAGCCGTTTTTTCTGAATGTTTCCTCGAAAATATCGGCGGAATCGCTGTCCATAATCAGCTTCAGTTTGAGCGCGGCGACCTTCTTTTTGTCCTCCTGTTTTTTCTCCTTGCGGGTTTTGTTGGAGCGGCTTATCCAGAAAAGCGTCACTCCGGCGACAAAAGCAAGCCCCAATCCCACTACGTAAGCAATCCACAGAATTTTTACGTAATAATACGTCCAAGTGAAAACAAGTCCGAAAACTCCCAATGCAATAAGTATAATATTTATAAAACGGGACATAAAAAACCTCTTATATTATTATTGCCAAATTACGCTTAACAAAACGGCGGTTTTGCGCTATAATAATCACATGAGGATTGCAATCGTCGGCGGAACCTTTTCGCCGCCTCACAACGGACACGTCGCGCTGGCTCTCTGCGCTCGGGACGGGCTGAAAGCAGACAGAGTTCTGATTATGCCGAACGCGGCTCCGCCGCACAAATTCTGCGGAGTTTCCAAGCTTGACAGGCGTGAGATGACGCGTCTGGCATTTATGGACGTCAAAAAGACGGAGCTTGACGAAACAGAGCTTTTTTCGGACGGAAAAAGTTATACCTATGAAACTATGGCGAAGCTTAAAGCGCTTTACCCGAACGACGATTTGATTTTCGTTATCGGAGGGGACAGCCTGAGGGATTTTGCCACGTGGCGCCATCCCGACCGCATATTGAAAAATTGCCGTCTTGCCGTTGCTGCAAGGAGGGGAGTCGATTTGTCGGACGCGCTCGGCAAAACGGAAAAAGAGTTCGGTACCGAAATCGAGCTATTGGATATGCCTTTCTGCGACGTTTCGTCAACGCTTGTAAGGGTAAACTGCAATTTCGGTTTTGACAATTCCGCCTATCTGCCTAGGCCTGTCGACGCTTATATAAAAGAAAAAGGGCTTTACTGCGATTTTAAACCTATGGTAACAAAGCTGCGCGCATTGCAGAACCGCGACAGATTCGAGCATACCTACAACGTGGTGCTTGCAGGTCTGGAAATAGCGAGAAAAACCAATCTGGACGAAAGCGAGGTTTTTGTCGCCTGCCTTTTGCACGACTGCGCCAAAAATATTCCTTGTTCGGAATGGCGCCGTTACGGCTTCGACAACGGCGAAAATCTTCTTCCGCCGATAGTGCACTGCGGGCTGGGAGTCAAGGTGGCAGAACGGGTATTCGGCATAACGGACGCCCGCATATTGGACGCAATACGTTTTCACACGACCTGCCGTCCCGAAATGACGCAGCTTGACAAGTTGGTTTTCGTTGCCGACAAGGTGGAGCTTACTCGGAACTATCCGGAGCTTAAAGAGAATTACAGCCTTGCGCTGAGTGATTTGGACGCGGCATTTCTTACAGTTCTGAGTCAAACCTATCGGTTGGCGTGCAAAAAGCACGGTGCGGAAAATGTGGACGAAATGACGCGCAGGGCGATGAATTATTATTTTTGCAATACAAAACAGGAGAAATAAATGGAACTTAACGACAGACAGATAGTGGAGCTTGCCTGCAAAACCCTTGCGGAGAAAAAAGCGGTGGATATTAAAATAATCGAGGTCGTGGGAATGACCGACATAACCGATTATTTTATCGTATGCAGCGGCAGAAGTATGCCGCAGGTCAAGGCGCTTTGCGAAAACCTTGAAGAAAAAATGGAGGAAAACGGAGTTTTCGCGCGCAGAAAGGAAGGCGCGGAAACAGGACGGTGGATTGTCATCGACTACCTCAACGTGGTCGTGCATATTTTTCATCACGAAACGCGTGAGTTTTATCAGCTCGACAAGCTGTGGAACAACGGCAACAACGTAGTCGATTACGGCGAATGATTGGCTTGAACGTGTTTTGCGGATAACGTATTCGGAGAGGTAAAATAATGAAACACAAGGTAAAATTGACGGTAATAGACAAAAAGCTGTATCCCGAGCTGCAGAGTGAGCATTGCTTGAATCCGCAGTCGGGTGCTTGTCCTTGCTACAACGTCGGCGACGAGTTTGTTTTTTTTCGTGACGGAGACAGGGACGATTTCTGGCATTGCGGTTTGAATACGCTTACCAAAACAAACGGCAATCCCGATACGGTAGCGGGCGGTCCGAAAATGCCGTTCTGCTCGGAATTGTGGGACGCCGTTTCGCGATACATATATACCGGGCTGCAAGGCGGTTCCATAATGAAAGGCTGGATGAAAGAGGAAAATACCATGATTGCCTGCTGCTCGGACGGAACCCGTCCCGTTATTTTCAAAATCGAAAGAATCGACTATGACGACTGACGGCAAATTCTTTTAATTAAATATTTGGAAAACAAAAAATACCGCGCGTTTTAAATACGCGCGGTATTTTAAATCTTTGCCTCTGTTCGGGCTTGAAAGCTTTTAGATTAAAGCCGCATTGTTTTCGGTTCTCGGCTGCACCTTGTCGTGACCGTGCTCCGGCGCGGGTTTTGAAGGACGCCTTTCAAAATCGAAAGGCAAATCCAATTCGTCGAGAGACTTGCCTTTTTCAAGCGCTCTGTTGATACGCTCCAAGGTTCTGAACGCTTTAAGCGATGTCGTAAGCTTTACGTTTGTATACTGAGGAAATGCTTCCCTGATTTTTTCTTCGGCAAGCTTGGAAAGCTCGGTTTCAAAGCTTTTGAGATAAACGCCCTTGGTTCTTACCGCCACGAGCACGCAGTCGCCGTAAGCAAAGGCTCTGCTGTCGCCTACGCCGTCTATGGTGTTGACGATTTCTCTTATCTTCTGATTGTCGTTTTGAGTGGTTTCCTCCGCGGCAAAAACAGGCAGGCAGAGGCATATCAGCGCGATTGCAAAGACTGCTATTGCCAAAAATCCGTATTTTTTCAAAATAAAGACCTCCTTTTTTCCTTAATGTGCGTAAAACAACAAGATGTTATTCATATCTTTAAAAATCAACAAAATTCGCGTAATGCGGTATTTTAAAATAAAGATATGGAAAAATTCTTACGGGGAGGAAAAGATATGGAATTTTTGCCTATTATAATTGTTTCTAGCATAGGTCTTTCGCTGTGCATAAGCTATCTCTTGTATCACGCGGTCGATTTTTTCCGCAAACGCCGCAAGTCGCCGACGATAAGGGAGGAGGATGTATACGTTTATTGCGACGAGCAGGAAAGCGGAGACAGCCTGATAATCAATCTGCAAAGCGCAAACGAGGACTATTGAAGTTTTCTTTTGTTTTTTACCAATTCGGTGGACTTTTACCCCTCGTCGGTGTTATACTTTAACAGTAAAATATCATTGAGGGACGGTTAATGGCAAGCTTAAAGAAATCTAAAAGCACGTTAGTCAGCTATACGCCCGCAGGTTGGTGGGCGGAAACGTGGCGCGAGGGACTGTTCTGCGGCAATGGAAAAATCGGCGCCAACATTTTCGGAGGAGCCGCTCAGGAACAGATTCTGCTAAATCATTCCGATTTGGTTTGGCAGGGCAGAATCAGCGTCGTGCCCGACGTAAGCGTTAAAATTTCTCAAGTGCGCAAGCTTATAGACGAAGGCGAGTATGAACAGGCCCGCGAGGTCATGCAAAAGGCTTTGATTCAGAAAAATTTTCGTCCGCAGCCGCATACGCCGCTTCCTTTGTGCGTCCTGAAAACCAAAATGACGAGCGACAACGCTCCGAAAAACTACGTAAGGGAGCTGAATATGGCTACGGGGGAAGCCACCGTAAGCTATTCGGACGGCTCCACCCGCATTGACAGAGCGCTGTTCGTGTCAAGACACGACGACACGGTAGTTTACGAAATCACCAAAACAGGCGGCAGGTTTATCGATTGCGAGCTGTCCTTCGACCTTATGGACAAAATCAACTGCCGCGCGCCCAACGCGCTTTCCTCGATGCCGGAAGGCGTCACCGCCCGATATGAACGGCAGTTTATGAGCTTTGCCGCCCGCAACGACGACGGCACCGAGTTCGGCGCGGTGGCGAGAGTCACCCACAACGGCGGCAATATGGAGCCGACGGACGCATGTATCAAAATCACGGGAGCGACAAGCGTGCTGATTTGCGTAAAGCTGTTTGTCAATTCGGGCAAGGAGAAAGAGTGGAGCGCTTTGAAAAACGCTCTCTCGACAATCAAGGAGACCTATGCGCAGCTTTTAAAAAAGCACAGCGCTATACATAGCAAATTGTTTTCTTCCGTTTCGGTGGATTTGGACAGCGCGGCGGACGACAAGCCGACAGACGAGCTGCGCCCCGACGGGGAAAAAGGACAGCTTTCGCCCGTGCTTGCTACAAAGCTGTGGAACTTCGGCAGGTATCTTCTCCTGTCGGCAACCTCTCAGACAGGAAAAACCTTCAACCCTTACGGCTTGTGGAACGGCTCTTACAAACCCGTCGGAGCATGGGTGAATTACGTCGGAGAAATGCAGTCGGTTTATCAATCCGCGCTTGCCGGCGACCTTGCGTCCTTTTTGGAGCCGGTATTTAACTTCTGGCAGGCGAATTTCGGAGACTTAAGAGACAATGCAATCAGACTTTTCGGCGTGAGAGGGGCGTTTTTGCCGCCTGTGACGACGGTTTCGTCTGGGCGTCTCGGTCTTGTCGACGCAAGGGAAGTTTACTTCACGGGCTGCGCAGGCTGGTTGGCGGCGCTTTATTACAGATATTACGAATTTACCAAAGACCAAAAATTTCTCAAAAATACGGCTTTCCCTCTGATGCGCGAGGCGGCGGAGTTTTATCTTAATCTCATGTCGTCAGGCGCGGACGGCTCGGTTACGTTAAATCCTTCGTTTGTGCCGTCCTGCGGCAGACAGAACGAGCTGGGACGCAATGCAAACGGCGATTTCGCCGTGTTCCGCAGTCTCCTTAAAAATCTGCTGAAAATATCTTCCGAGGTGCGGGCCGACGAAAAGGACGTGGAGCGTTGGAGAGACGCGCTAGAAAAGCTGCCTTCGGAGTTTACCGACAGCGAGGGACTGCTGCGTGATTTCAAAATGCGCGCAACCGATTTTTCGGGGGAGAGCACATACAGCTTGTTTTCCGCCTTTGCCTCGACCGACGTAGACTTTTTGTGCAGCGAGGAAACGCTGCGTTCTTTTACGGCGACAGTGAAAAAGCGTCTTGCGGAAAGCCGTGATTCTCAAACGGCTATGGGCATGAGCAGCCTTGCGGCGGTTTGCGCGAGATTGGGCTTGAAGCAGCAGGCGTCGGACGCACTTCACAATCTGACGGCGGGGTGTATGCTGAACAATCTCGTCTTTTCCGAGTCGGATTGGAGAAGCATGGGACGCTGCGGCTACAAGGTATGGCCTCAGCTGATGCTGAGCGCCAATATCGCTTTTTCCGGAGTAGTGCAGGAAATGTTGCTTTACAGCAAGGAGGGAGTGCTCAAAGTTCTTCCGTGCCTGCCTTCAAATTGGAAAAATCTGGAAGTAAAGGGGCTTGCCGCGGCGGGAGGTCTTACCGTAAATATGAATCTTTCGTCGAAATCAAGACTGCTCAATCTGGAAATCAAAGCCTCGAAATCCGCGTCCTTTGACCTGTATCTGCCAAACGAAACGAAAAAGCTCAAAAAGAGCAACGTCGCAACCTCTCTCGACGACGGCGACCTGTTCAAGAGTATCAAAAACATAAATCTTTCCGCAGGAAAAGCGGCTACATTTGTTTTCCTTATGAATTAAAAAAAACGACCGTTCAAACGGTCGTTTTTTTTTCAGTCGTTTTCAGGATTAAGATTTGTCGCGGCGGCAAGAGGGGAGTTCTCCTCGTCGGAAGACTGTGACGGCGGGGATTTAAGATTGGAGAATAAATCTTTGTTCTGCCATTTGTTTCCGAAATATCTTACCAACGCCCATATCATGCCTGCGAACCATGCCGTGCCGGACGCGGCAAACACTCCCACGTAACCGAAGAAATGGTTGAGAACAAAAGCGGCTGTGATTCTTACCGCAAAACTGAAAATGTTTACGCTCATGGCGGTTACGGTGTCGCCCGCGCCGCTCAAAAGCCGCGTGGTGAGGTGCATGACTGCAAGAACAAAATACGACGGCACCATAATGGATATGAACGTACCCGTTATGCCGATGACGCTCTGTATATCGACGTTTGTACCTTCCGTTGCGCTGCTGTCGAGAGAGATGAACAGCGAAGCTATGTCGTGTCTGAAAATCAGCACAAGCCCGCCGAGTATAACGGTTGTGAAGAAGGTTATCAGAAGCGTCTGCCAAAATCCTTTTTTAATGCGCTCGGTTTTTCCCGCCCCCTTGTTTTGCGCGGCAAAGGTCGAAAGCGTTGTGCCGAAGCTCTGAATTTCCATATTCATTATTTCGTCGATTCTGTTGCCCAACCCGTATGCAATGGTCAGCTCGGCGCCGTGGCCGTTGACAAGCATATTGACCACGAGAAAACCGCTGCTTGTCACAAGCTGTTGAATAAGAGAGGGTATAGCGGCTTTGTTTATACTTTTAAAATACTCTCCGCTGAATCGGAAATCTTTTAACCGCACTCTGAGGATGGGTATTTTTATCTGCATATAGACAAATGCAAGCACGGCGGATAAAAATTGAGCAATCAGCGTTGCGACCGCCACGCCGACCACGCCCATATGAAAAACGGCGACGAACAAAATATCCAGACCGAGATTCAATACGGTGCTGGAAATAAGTATAACAAGCGGAGCCGCCGAATTGCCTACCGATTTGAGTATCATGTTGAAGGTGTTGTACATGACGACGGCAATGGAACCGAGAAAATAAATTTGAAGATAAGTGGTAGTTCCTTCAATTTGTTCGGGACTTACTTTAAGCAGCTTTAAGAGTGGTTTTGTTCCGAAATAGCCTATTACAGTCACAAGCAGGCTTGCGACTAACATGGTTATCAGAATGGTGTTAAGCGACTTTTTTATGCCGACCTCGTCTTTTTTGGAAAAAAGCTGGCTTAAAATAACTACCGCGCCCGTGAGAAAGCCGTTTGTTACGGTGAGTATAAGAAAAATAACGGGCATTGAGGCCGTTATGGAACCGTATGCCACGGCTCCGTCGGTTTTGCCTATGACTATTGCGTCCGCCCAGCTGTAAAACAGTTGAAAAATGTTTCCGATTATCAGCGGTATGGAAAATACAATGATTTTTTTGAAAGATGAGCCTTCGGTGAGGTCCATAGTACCTTTTTTTTCTTTGACCGCGTCCATGACGATTATATTACACTTTTAACCTCGAAAAGGCAATTTTTATATCGGAGCAACAAATAAAATTTGAGTGAAACGCGCGGCTATGTTTGACAAAACGGGTTGACTTATATATTATTAAAGAAGAACGGCAAACGCTTTGCTTTGCCGGAGGTGAGAGAAATGAAATGTGTTTACTGCGGCTGCGAGGTGCTTAAAGTTATCGATTCCAGACCCGTGGACGAAACAAACGCAATCCGGCGGCGCCGGGAGTGCGCCAAATGCGGCAGAAGATTCACCACATACGAAACGGTGGAAACAATGCCTTTGCTCGTGGTAAAAAACAGCGGAAACAGGCAGCAGTTCGACCCGGTAAAGCTCAAAAACGGAATCATAAAGTCCTGTGAAAAGCGCCCCGTATCCGCCGAAAAAATCGACAGACTGGTGGAGGACATTCAAAAACAGCTTTACAACACGCTGAAATCGGAAATTTCCAGCAAGGAAATAGGCGAGCTTGTTATGGACGGGCTCAAAAAGATAGACGAGGTTGCTTACATCAGATTTGCGTCTGTTTACAGACAATTTAAGGACAGCAACACCTTTTTTGAAGAAATGAAAAAGATTTTCGACGAAAAAGAACACAAGGAGAGTTGATTTTATTCGATGATAGCCGACGATTTGTTGTTTACATACAGAAAATATCCTCTTATGCGGGCGCAGGATTTTGTAAAAATGCTCTATCAGGGCGAGTACGGCGGCGCGCACGGAAACAACGACGACCTTGCGGCGGCAGATTCTTTGAAAAAGGAAATCAAAAGCATGAAGCCCGTTTCCTTCAAGGAGGAGCTTGTCGAGGATATTTCCGCAAATTTCGCCCGCGTCAACCTGAGACCTTTCGTCGCGTCGGGTAAAAATGTCGAGACGCTGCGGGAAATGTTCGTCAAAAGCCGCGCAAAAAGCGCAAGCCGCGAAAGACTTGACAGAAAGCTGGAAATTTTTACCGAGCAGTGCTGCGTCAGAAAAATCGATTTGCCTTATTTGACTGTTAAAAAATTCGTAAACGAATACAAAGCGGCGGACTATCCCGTAGAGAACCACTCGATGACTTACAGATTGAATTATTTTCCCGCGTACAGGGTGGTGCGAAGAGATTTTTTCGGTTTGTTCGATATTATCGACAGCATAAATTCGCTGCTCAAAGCGCAGACCAATCTGATTGTCGCAATCGACGGTATGAGCGGCAGCGGCAAGACGTACACTGCGGAAAAACTGAAAGAATATTTCGACTGCAACATTATTCATACCGACGATTTCTTTTTGCCGTCGAATATGAGAACGCCCGAACGACTGTCGAAAATAGGTGGCAATATCCATTTTGAAAGACTTGCGCCGCTTTTAAAAAGCATAAAGAAGGGCGACGCGCCCGTTTTCGACAGATACGACTGCAAAACAGATTCTTTTGAAAAGGCGGAAATGCCGCCAAAGCGTCTTACGATTGTCGAAGGGTGTTACAGCCTGCATCAATCGCTTATAAACAGCTATGACGGCGCGGCGCTGTTCAAGGTAAACGGCGACGTGCAGTTGAAAAGGATACTTGACAGAAGCGGCGCGGAAATGCTGAAAAGATATCGCGAAGAGTGGATACCTATGGAAAACAGGTATTTTGAAGCAGTAAATCTTGCGCAGCTGCCGGTAAAGGTAATTGACACGTCCGACAGAAAAATTTTAAAAACGGATTTTTGAACCTGTGAAAACCTCCCGAAAAATATTTTCGGGAGGTTTTTTTGTTTGACATAAAAAGCCGTTGATATTAATATAGTTGCATTGGCAACAGTTGCGTATGCAACTAAAAGGTGAGATATGGCAAATCTTATGAGAATGATAAACGAAATTTACCGTTGCGGCGCTCTTTACCGCACCGTCAGACTTGAAAGCGACGGATTAAACGGGTTGCAGACGGCGTTTTTGATGAATATCTGCTCGAACGAAGGAACGACGCAGGAGAAAATCGCGCGTTCTTTGTACATACACAAAAGCACCGTTACCCGACAGCTTGCGGCTCTCGAAGAAAAGGGGTATATCGAAAGGCGTGTGGACGAAAACGACAAGCGCAATATGTTGGTTTTTCCCACGGAAAAGGCAAAGGAAATTCTGCCGAAAATCAAGCTCGTATTCAGGGAGTGGAGGGAATATTTGACGGAGGAGCTTACCGAGGAAGAAAAACGGAATATGGAAGGAATACTGACAAAGCTTGCCGACAGAGCTAAAAAATCGGTTTCGTCAACGGAGGCGGACGTACAATGATTACGCTCGGACATTACTTGAAACCGTATTCGAAGCGCATAGCGTTGGGTACGGTCATAAAAATCGTGGGAACAATAACCGAACTTTTTTTGCCTTGGATTTTGTCCTATATGATTGACGAAGTCGCGCCCGAGAAAAACGTCGCGCGTATTTTTCTGTGGGGAGCCGTTATGCTTGCCTGCGCGGTGGTTGCGCTTTTGGGAAACATAACGGCAAACCGCATGGCGTCAAAGGTGGCGCGCGACACAACGGAAAGTATGCGTTTCGATTTGTTTGACAAAACGCTCAACCTGTCGGCAAGACAGACGGACGGGTTTGCCATGCCCTCCCTTGTGTCAAGACTTTCGTCGGACACTTACAACGTGCACAATATGATAGGTATGATACAGCGGCTGGGTATACGCGCGCCTATGCTGCTGATTGGCGGGATTGTCGTGACTTTCATGGTCGAACCCGTGCTGGCGCTGGTTTTGCTGGCGACAATGCCTTTTCTTGTGCTGCTTGCCGTGCTCGTGGCTAAAAAAGGGACTTCTCTCTATACCAAACTGCAAAAAACAGTGGATACCATGGTGCGCAAAATTCGCGACATTTACAGCGGAATAAGGGTAATAAAGGCGTTATCCCGCACGGAATACGAAAAAAAGAGCTTTGAAACAATAAACAAAAATGTTTCGTCAAGCGAGACAAGAGCGGGACTTACCACAGGCGTGACCAATCCGATAATGAATTTGTTTCTCAATCTCGGTATGACTGCGGTCATCCTTGTCGGAGCCTATCGCGTGAGCGCGGGACTGACAAAGGCGGGGCAGATAATAGCGTTTATGACATATTTCACTCTCATGCTCAACGCAGTGATTTCCGTCGGGAGAATTTTCGTTATGTATTCAAAGGGCATTGCTTCTTCAAGACGCATTTGCGAGGTGCTCAACGCGCCCGCGGACCTTTTGACCGAAGAAATCGACCTCGAAGGGAGTTCGGAAGCGGATTCGGACCGAGCGCAAATCCGCTTTGAACACGTAAGCTTTTCTTACGACGGCGGCAAGGTACTTGACGACGTATCCTTTTCAATCGGCAAGGGCGAAACCTTCGGTATCATCGGAGCTACCGGCAGCGGCAAAACTACAATCATAATGCTTATGATGAGATTTTACGATGCGGACGAAGGCAATATCTACATTGACGGGAGAGATATACGTACTTTTGACAAAAAGGAGTTGCGCAGGCGCTTCGGCGTGGTTTTTCAGAATGATTTTCTCTTTTCGGACACGGTAAGAAACAATGTCGATTTCCACAGAGGGATTTCCGACGGGGAATTGGAAAAAGCGCTTAAATTTGCACAGGCGGACTTTGTATTCGGAAACGACGAGGGATTAAATTACGGACTTGCCGCAAAGGGAGCCAATTTCAGCGGCGGTCAAAAGCAACGGCTGCTTGTCGCGCGCGCCTTGTCGGGCGAAAAGGACGTAATAGTGCTGGACGACTCTTCAAGCGCGCTTGACTACAAGACGGACGCCGCATTGAGGAAGGCTCTCAAAGAAAATTTTTCAGACAGAACTATAATAATGATTGCCCAACGAATAAGCTCGGTAAGACACGCCGACAAAATTCTCGTCCTTGACGACGGCAAAGCGGCGGGGCTTGGCAGCGACGAAGAGCTGCGCGAAAGCTGTCCGCTTTACGGAGAAATTCTGCGTTCGCAAGGAGGCTGCTCAGATGAATAAAGCTCCGACTGCGAGAAAAAGAAAAAGCGCCGTTTTGCTGCGCATGGGAAAATATTTTGGGCGGCATAAGCTGTTGGTTGCGCTGGCGTTTTTTCTGACAATCGCAAGCAACCTTCTCGCGCTTTTGGGACCTTATCTATCGGGCTGCGCAATCAACGCGATAGACACGCCCGACGGCATAGTGGATTTTGACAGCGTATTTTTTTACTGCGCGCTTATGGCTCTTTTTTACATAGCTTCGGCTGCAATGTCCTATCTTTTGAGCGTGGTTATGATAAAGCTGAGCCAAAAAATAGTCAGGCAAATGAGGCGCGACGTTTTCAACAAGCTTATGAGCCTGCCCGTAGGCTTTTTCGACAAGTTGCAGGCGGGCGACCTGATAAACCGAATTTCTTACGATATCGACACGGTGAACGCTTCGCTTTCCAACGACATAATTCAGATTTCCACGGGTGTCATTACCGTCGTCGGTTCTTTCATAAGTATGCTTGTTATTTCACCCGTTCTGCTGTCGGTATTTGTCGTAACCATTCCCGTATCGGTGATTTTTACGATAAAAAAGAGCAAATCCTTGCAGCCGTATTTCCGCGCAAGGTCGGGAAAGCTTGCGGGGCTTAACGGTTATGCGGAAGAAATGCTGTCGGGAGTAAAAACAATCAGAGCTTACGGCAGGGAGAAAAAAATTTCCGAGCAGTTTGCCGAAAGAAACACCGACGCGTCGGACGCCTATTACAACGCGGATTACCACAGTTGCAGCGTCGGACCTGCCGTCAACTTTATCAACAACCTGTCAATGGTGCTGATAAGCTCGGCAGGAGCGCTTTTGTATATGGCAAACAAGGTGGCGGTAGGCGACATAGGCTCGATGATTATGTATTCGAGAAAGTTTGCCGGACCAATCAACGAATTTGCCAATATTACAACCGAAATTCAGTCGGCGGTTGCAGCCGCAGAGAGGATTTTCAATCTGCTCGACAAGGAAAGCGAGCCTGAGGACGCGCCCGACGCAACCGCGCTTGTCGACGCTGTCGGCGACGTGGAGTTTAAAAACGTGGAATTCGGTTATCTTGAAGGGGCGCCCGTGTTGAAAAATCTTTCTTTCAGGGCGGAGCACGGTCAGACTGTTGCCATAGTCGGACCTACCGGCGCGGGCAAAACCACGCTCGTCAATCTGCTAATGCGTTTTTACGACGCTTGGGGAGGCGAAATTCTTATTGACGGAAAAGCCGTCTCTTCATATACGCGCGACAGTCTGCGCGGCGCGTTTACCATGGTGCTTCAAGATACGTGGCTTTTCGACGGCACGGTTTTTGAAAATATAGCCTACGGCAGACCTGGAGCAACCCTCGACGACGTTCGGCGCGTCGCGCGGGCGGCTAATGTGGCGGATTACATAGAGTCGCTTCCCGACGGATACTGTTCGACGGTGGAGGACGGCGGGTTCAATCTGTCAAAGGGGCAAAAGCAGCTTATGACTATCGCGCGGGCGATGCTGTCCGACGCAAAAATGCTCATACTCGACGAGGCTACAAGCAATGTGGATACACGCACCGAGCTTAAAATCCGAGACGCCATGCTCAAGCTGATGGAGGGACGCACTTGCTTCGTAATAGCGCACCGCCTGTCTACAATCGTAGACGCCGACCTTATACTTGTTGTCAAAGACGGCGACGTGGTGGAGCGCGGAAAGCACGCCGAGCTGTTGGCAAAAAACGGCTTTTACGCGGAAATATACCGCTCGCAATTTTCGTAAGAAAAACGGCAGACAATTTGTCTGCCGTTTGTCAGTATCGATTTTGCCGCAATTGCCGATTTAATTTATCTGAATTTTCTCTTTCACAATGGTTTTTTGTCGAGAAAAATTTTCTGCCGCGGCGTCATTCCGTTTTTTCGTTTTCGGGAGCTTCGGTTGCGGTTGCGTCGCATTCGCTTTCCGCAGCTTCTCCGTCTTTTTCCGAGGACAGCTCCTGCGAAATATCCACAGCTCCGCTTGAAGTAAGAGAAATTATCGAATCCTCCGATTTGTCCTCCTTTGTGTTGGGGATTATCAGATTAAGCACGATTGCCACGACTGTGGCGATTGCAAGAGGAGACAGCTCAACCTGACCAATCATTATTTTGAGTCCCGATTCGCCGGTAATGTCGCCCGCAAGGCTCATCGCTCCGAGTCCCAAACCTATTGCAAGCGTGGTGGAGACGACAATCATATTCTTGGAATTTGAAAAATCGACTTTCGCGTCTACCAGCGCTCTGAGACCGCTTGCGCTTATCATACCGAACAGCACTATGGACGCGCCGCCTATAACCGCGCTCGGTATAGTGGCGAGAAACTCGCCGAAGGGCACGAAAAGACCTGCCACAACAGCCATGCAAGCCGCCCAAAAAATGTTTTTGGGGTTGTAATTTTTTGTTATGGCAAGCACGGCGGTATTTTCACCGTACGTAGTGTTTGCGGGACCTCCGAGCAAAGCGCTTGCGATGGTTGCGACGCCGTCGCCGAGAACGGTGCGGTGCAATCCCGGGTCTTTCATGAAGTCCTTGCCGCATACGGTGCTGTTGGCGTTGATGTCTCCCAAGTGCTCCATAAACGTAACGATTGCCAAGGGCACGAGCATAAGGATAGCCGAAACAAGCTGACTTCCGTCTATGTTGCCCAAACCTTCCTTACCCCAAAAGCCCCAGATTTCTCCTGCCTGTTGAAAAATGACTATGTCGCCGGAAAATTGTCCTTTGAAAGAGACCAATCCTATGCAGGCGGAGTAAACGTAACCCACGACAAAGCCGAGCAGGATGGGTATAACTTTAAGAAAGCTTTTGGGCTTGGCGAAAGCGTTGAAGCCTATTATGGTCAGCGCGGTGACGATTGCCGCCGTCCATTGCTTCCAACCCTCGCCGCCGCCGTAAAAACCGATTTCGAGATAATTCCCGAATATATTGTTCCAAAACATTTTGGGCGCGAGTATCATGCCGACCAGTATGACGACGGGTCCTACGACAATGGGGGGAAACAGCTTTTTGATTTTTTCTACGCCGACGGATTTTATTACGACGGACAGAATTACGTAAACAAGACCTGCGCAGACAAGAGCTATCATAACGCAAGCCATGGCTTGATTCCATTCAGGCGAACCTAAGTTTTTTTTGTCGAGAATCGTGCACAGTCCGGGCAGAAATGCAAAGCTTGAGCCGAGAAAAACCGGCACCTTCTTTTTGGTGAGAAAGTAAAAAATAATGGTTCCGATACCCGCCGCAAGCAGCGCAATCGAAATGCTCATGCCGGCGAGAATAGGCACGAGTATTGTCGCGCCGAGCATGGCAAACATATGCTGAAAGCTTAAAACGACGTTTTTGGCGGTTTCGCGCCCGTTTTTCCGTTTCGTTGGTTTGGTTTGTTCCATGTGAGAATTACCTCCTGAAAAATTTGGCGTAAGTAAAGAGGCTTAAAAAGCCTTAAAAAAATTCCCTACGGTTTAAGCAGGGAATTTTATTGTTAAAGGATTATTCGGGTTTTACGTCCTCGACGCTTGCGGGAGCTTTTTTGGTTGTTCTTTTAGGCTTTGCGGGAGTCTCTTCGGTCGCGGAAGCGGCGCCGTTTTCAGCGGTCGCTTCTTCTTTGGCTTTGGAAGAGCTCTTTTTCGTCTTGGGTGCAGCCGCTTCGTCAGCAGTCTTTTTTGCGGAGGCTTTTTTTGCGGGCGCTTTGGCAGGTGCTTTTTTGGCTGCCGCCGCTTCTTCCTTTGCTTTTCTCGCCGCGCTTCTTTCCTGTTTCAACGCCTCTTCTTCGGCGGCTTTTCTCGCCGCTGCGGCGCGCTGCTCGGCCTGTTTGAGGGTTTTCGCGTCCGCCTTGACGACGATGATGCCTTGTTTCAACTGATGGAGCGCTTTTCCTATTTGCGCCTTTTTGTGGTTGGCTGCGTTTTTGTGAATAACGCCTTTGACAGCGGCGTTGTCTATCATCGAAGATGTTTTAGGGAGAAGCGACTCCGCAAGCTCTACATTGTTTTCGGCTATGGCGGCGTTGAACTTTTTAACCGCCGTGTTCATCTGAGAACGAACCATTTTGTTTTCAAGCCTTTTTTTGTCGGATACCAAAACTCTCTTTTTAGCTGATTTAATGTTAGGCATAATAAAAACACTCCTTGTGTCTGTACTTTAAAATTCGCTTTGATTATATTATCACACATCCGAAATATATGCAACGGTTTTAACCCTTTTTTATTAAAAAATTGTATATAGAAAAGCTGTTTTTTCATATAATAGAGCATTGAAAAATCGGAAGGAAAAGAAAAATGAAAGGAAGCATTTTGGTGATTGACAGCGGCGCGGGCGGCATAAGCACGCTTAAAGTTTTGAGAAAGATTTTGCCTTACGAGGACTACATATACTTTGCGGACAACAAGAATATGCCGTACGGGAACAAAAGCCGAGCCTTTCTCGCCGAAAACGCGAGGGCAATAATAAAAAAGGTTTCGGAGGATTATGCACTCAAAATGGCGGTGCTTGCCTGCAACACTCTGACGGGCGCGGCGGTAAAAATTTTGAGAGAGGAGTTTACCTCCCTGCCGATAGTGGGAATGGAGCCGGCTTACAAGCCCGCGGGCGAAAAGGGCGGCAAAACGGCGGTGCTCTGTACGGCGGTTACGGGAGAAAACCTTTTGCAAAGCAGCAAGCTGTACGGACTTGACGCGAAAACAATCGTTTTGCCCGACCTTGCGCTTTTAATCGAATACGGCGCTCCCGACGAGGAAATAACTTCTTACGTAAAAAGGTACGTTTCCGACGGGGAATTTTCCAATATAGTGCTCGGATGTACGCATTACTGTCTCAAACGCGGGCTGTTTGAAAAAATGTTTCCCTCCGCCGCGGTTTTCGACGGAAACGAGGGGGTCGCCCGGCGAGTCAGGGATTTGCTTCAAAAAAACAACTCGATAAACGACAGACATTTTGTGCCGAGCACCGTGCTTGTTTTGAGCAGACCCGAGCGCTCTGAAATAAACAGATACGTCAGATTGCTGCGCGCGCCTGAGAGGTAAAACCGAATTGATTTCCATGCGTCCGTACAGAGCGAAAACAAAATTCATAAATTTTGCCCGAAATTCCTTAAAAAGTATTGAATAAATTTTGATTTTGTTGTACAATGCACACATAACCATTTCAAAGAGGTAATCACTATGGCAGGAATTTCAGCAAAAAACATTCGCAACATAGCTCTTTTGGGACACGGCGGTGAAGGAAAGACTACGCTGGCCGAAGCCATATTGTTTAATGCAAAGGCAATAGACAGGCAGGGAAGAGTAGACGACGGCAATACCACGATGGATTTCGACCCCGAAGAAATAGGAAAGAAGATTTCCATAAGTCTGGCAACGGCAAACGCAACCTTCAAGGGCGTCAAGCTCAATCTTATAGACGTTCCCGGATTTTTCGACTTTGAAGGCGAGTTCGTGCAGGCCATGACGGTTGCCGACTGCGCGCTGGTGGTCACGGGTCCCGGGGGCACGCTGCCGGTAGGCACCGAAAAAGCATTGGACTACTGCGTGGCGCACAAAGTTCCCACCATGATTTTCATCAACGGAATGGACAAGGAAAACGCCAATTATTGGGACACGGTAAACGCCGTTTCGCAGAAATATTCGACTAAGATAGTTCCGCTTATGATTCCTCTTATGGAAAACGGAAAGATGACGGGCTACGCCAATGTGCTCGAAGGGCTGTTTTACAAGGTTGGCGCGCACGGCGAAAACGGGCAGCCCTTGCCCGATTCCCTGAAATCCAAGTATGACGAACTCAAAGGCGTCGTTATGGAAAAGGCAGCCGAGAGCGACGAAGAGCTTCTTATGAAATTTTTCGACAGCGGAGAGCTTTCCGCTGAAGAAATGGTCAAGGGCATGAAGCAGGGCGTGAAAGAGGGCGCCGCGATAGGAGTGTTCGGCGGCAGTGCGCTTGCCAATTTCGGCGTGTTCAATCTTATGAACAATCTTATTTCCATGATGCCCTCCGCGGCGGAAGCCAAGCCCGTCGTCGCTTTTGACGAAAACGACAAGCCGACAGAGCTTAAACCCGACGAAAACGCTCCCGTCGTGATTCGCATATTCAAAACAATTGCCGACCCGTTTGTGGGAAGGCTGAGTCTGTTCAAGGTCGTATCCGGTACGCTCAAAAGCGGACTTACCCTCAAAAACGCCTCCAAGGACAGCGAGGAAAAAATCAGTTCGATTTATTTCTTGAAAGGCAAAAAACAGGAGACGGTGGACGCCGCCTGCGCGGGAGACATAGGCGCTTTGGCAAAGCTGTCCAACGCGACGACGGGAGACACTTTGAGCGAGGGCAGGGAGCTTCGTCTGCCTCCGATAGAACTGCCCAAGCCCGTGCTTTCAATGGCGGTCTACGCCGCAAAGAAGGGCGACGAGGACAAAATTTTCGGCGGACTCAACCGCCTCAAAGACGAGGACATTTCCTTTACCGTTACCAAAAACGCGGAAACAAACGAAATGCTTTTGAGCGGCGTGGGCGAAACTCAGCTTGAAATCCTGTGCAGAAAGCTCAAAAACAAATTCGGAGTCGAGGCAGTGCTCAAAGAGCCCCGCATCGCTTATAGGGAAACCATCAAGAAAATGGCGGAGGCCGAAGGCAAGCACAAAAAGCAGTCGGGCGGCGCGGGACAGTTCGGTCAGTGCAGCGTGCGTTTCGAGCCGGGCGCGGCGGACGGACAGTTCGAGTTTGTGGACGCGGTTGTCGGAGGAGCCGTTCCTAGGCAGTTTATCCCTGCGGTTGAAAAGGGACTGCGCGAGGCAATCAAGGAAGGCGTGCTTGCGGGCTATCCCATGGTGGACTTGAAATGCACCCTGTTCGACGGCAAATCCCACCCGGTTGACAGCAAGGAAGTGGCTTTCGTCTCTGCGGCAAAGCTTGCCTACGCCGAAGGCGTTGCAAAGGCGGCTCCCGCAATACTCGAACCCATTTATCAGCTTAAAATCACTGTTCCCGAGAGTTTCATGGGCGACATTTTGGGAGACATGAACAAGCGCCGCGGCAGAATACTCGGTATGGAGATGGTGGACGGAAAGCAGGTAATCAACGCCGAATGCCCGTTGGCTGAGGTGCTCAAATACGCGACGGATTTGAGAAGCATGACTCAGGGGCGCGGCAGCTATGAGATGGAATTTGTCCGCTACGAGGAGGTGCCGGCAACGCAGGTGCCCAAAATCATAGAGGACGCCAAAAAACAGGCTGCCGAAAAAGAATAAAATCTAAATTACAAAAACGGTCAAATTTTTTGACCGTTTTTTTCAAAACCTCTTTTCGCAAGGAAGTTTTTGTGATATAATTAAACCGTGCTCTACGGGAGCAATGTTTTGTAGGCGTAAATTGGGCAACGGGTAAAGCTGCCGTTTGCGGCGGCAAAAGAAATTTTATTTTTTATTTGACGAATCAAAGCAGAGAGGCTCGCATGATATACAGAAATTACAATTTTACCGAAACGGTCAAAAAGGCTCTCAATATCGCGGAAAGGATAACCGTAAAGGCGGAAAACAGCAGTATCGATACGCCTTACGTCGTATACGGACTTTTGAGCGTGGACTGTGTTTCCAAAACAACCCTCAACAGTTTCGGCATTTATACTCACAATTTTATTTTGACTTCCGACAAAATGGCGAGGCAGTTACTCGATTTTTCGCCGCCTACAATCTTGGTGTTCGACCAGTCGAAAGCTCTTGCCAGGCAGGCGGACAGCAATTATATCGGTGCGGAGCATATTCTGCTTGCGGTTCTTCTGTCCGATAACAATGCGGTACGTATTTTGAAGCACCTTGGCGTAGACATGAAAAAGCTGTTGATAAAAGCCGCGCAGGACGCCAATCTCATGCAGTTTATTTCTGACAGAACAGGGCTCGAAGCGCCCGAGGAGGAAAAGTCCGAGGAGGAAGAAAACGGCGATTTGGGCGAGCTTGCCAAGTTCGGCACAGACATAACAAAAAAAGCGAGGGAAAACAAACTGGACCCGGTCGTCGGCAGGCAGGAGGAAATAGAAAGGATAATTCAGATTTTGTCCCGCCGCACCAAAAACAATCCGGTGCTGATCGGGGAGCCGGGCGTTGGCAAGTCTGCGGTTGTGGACGGACTTGCCGAAGCGATAGTAAACGGAAACGTCCCGTCTCTGTTGGAGGGAAAGACGGTGTTTTCTCTTGATTTGGCGGGATTGCTTGCAGGCACGAAATATCGCGGCGATTTTGAGCAGAGGCTGAAAAACGCGATAGATTTCATAACGAAAAACGGTAAAATAATTTTGTTTATCGACGAAATTCACAATCTTGTCGGCGCGGGCAGCACAAGCGAGGGAAAAATGGATGCTGCCGAAATTCTTAAACCGCTTTTGGCGCGCGGCGAATTGCAGACAATCGGCGCAACGACCGTTGACGAATACAGAAAATATATCGAAAAGGAGCCCGCGTTGGAAAGGCGCTTTCAGCCTGTCATGGTAGAGCAGCCCACGGCGGACGAGACGGTTAAAATACTCGAAGGTCTAAGAGAAAAATATGAGGAGCATCATCGGGTAACAATTTCCGACGAAGCGATAAGAGCGGCGGCGAAGCTGTCGGACCGTTACATTTCCGACAGATTTCTTCCCGACAAGGCGATTGACCTGATTGACGAGGCGGCGAGCAAGGCAAAGCTCAAAACCTTCGTCATTCCTCCCGAATTGAGAGAGCTTGAGGACGAGCTGCACGAGCTTGAAAAGGAAAAGAACAAAGCCAAGCTTTCCGACGATTTCAATACCGCTCAGCGCTGCAAGGACAGAATAGAGGAATTAAACGACAAAATAATCGTTCTTAAACAGCAGGTGCAGGACAACTACGCCAAAGAACGCCCCACGATAGGCGAGGAGGACATTGCGGAAATCGTTTCCAAATGGACTTCCATACCGGTAGTCAAGCTCAACGAGAGCGAAGCGCAAAGGCTTTTAAATTTGGAAAAAACGTTGCACGAGCGCGTTGTCGGGCAGGACGAAGCGGTCAAAGCCGTCGCCCGTTCGATAAGACGGGCGCGCGCGGGCATAAACGACCCCAAACGTCCGATAGGCAGTTTTATTTTCGTGGGACCTACCGGCGTGGGAAAAACCGAGCTTACCAAGGCTCTGGCGGAAGCCCTTTTCGGCGACGAAAACCTGCTAATCACGCTGGATATGAGCGAATATATGGAAAAGCACACCACAAGCAAGCTTGTCGGAGCGCCTCCCGGATACGTCGGTTTCGACGAAGCGGGGCAGCTTACCGAAAAGGTGCGCAGAAAGCCCTATTCCGTAGTGCTGTTCGACGAGATAGAAAAAGCGCATCCCGACGTGTTCAATATGCTTTTGCAGATTCTCGACGAGGGCAGACTTACCGACAGCCGCGGAAGGGTAGTCAGTTTCAAAAACACCGTCATCGTCATGACGAGCAACGTCGGCGCGTCTCAGATTTCGGGAAATATGCGTCTCGGTTTCGGCGGAGGCGCCGACGCGGAGTCGGAATACGACAAGATGCGCGACAAGCTTACGGAGGAGCTGAAAAAGAGCTTCAAGCCTGAGTTTCTTAACAGGGTGGACGACATTATTGTTTTCCACAAGCTTGACAAAGACGCCACAAGACGAATTGCCGAAATTTTTACCGCGGGGCTTACTTCGAGGCTTGCCGAAAAGGATATTAAGATAGTCTTTACCGAACAGGCGCTCGACCTGCTCGCCGGGCAGGGGTTTGACAAGGAATACGGCGCGCGTCCGCTAAAAAGAGTCATTCAGCGTCTTGTTGAGGACAAGCTGAGCGAGGCTTTGCTGGAAGGAAAAATAAAGAGCGGAGAACGTATAAAAATAGACGCCTCCAACGGCAAAATTCAATTCAAAAAATAACTTTTACTGTTTGTAGAAGTAATAAGCATAAAGGAGAAATATCATGAGACTCGAAATCACAACAAGAAATTATACCATGCGCGGCAACTTTAAGGATATTCTCGAAAAGAAAATTCACAAGCTGGACAAATATTTCCCCAACGACGACGCCGAAGCAAAGGTAGTGCTTTCCACAAACGGAAAAAGCTGTCGTATGGAAATAACGGTTTCCTCCAACGGTCGGCAGTTCAGAACGGAAGTGGACGGCAATACGATGTACTATGCAATCGACGACGCTCTGCCCAAGCTTGAACGGCAGATATTGAAGCACAAGGGCAAGCTGACCGACAAAGCCGGAGCTGCGCCCGAATTCGGAGAGTTTGCGTTTGTGACTGGCGTGGAGGAGGAAAAAACGCCGGAAATAGTCAAGACCAAAAAATTTGAAATTTATGCAATAGACGTGAAGGACGCAGTGGAAGAGTTGGAAATGGTAGGTCACGATTTTTATGTTTTTGTCAACAGAGCTACCGACAATGTCGAAATCGTTTATCGCCGCCACGACGGAAAAATCGGACTTTTGCAGCCTTACGTCAAAGAATAATTTTGTTTTGGCGGCAATCTTAAAATACTATTTAAAAAATAGTACCCCGAACTTTTGTGTTCGGGGTATTTTATTCTTGCAGATTTTGCTTTTTCTTCTTTTCGGAAAGGCGTATCGCTTCAAGAAAATCGAAATCCACTTTTTCCACGAAGTCCCGCGCTTTAAATTTAGCATGGTTGAATTTTTGCAGATTGGAGGCGTCCGTGGTCGTGACGAGAGGCACGGGGCAGTTCAGTCTGTCGCAGACGTCGGCAAGCAGAGCATGCAGCTCCTTGGCATTTTCCGCGTTGCCTTCCGTCACCGTATCTTTTATTATCTTTTCGTTGCGTATTATTTTTATCCAAAGCTTCATTTGAGTCTCCGTTAAAACAATTATATACATTTTGAGTTTTCGAGGCAAACAAATCGGTTGCAAATTTTTTTCTAAATTGGTATCATTTATATCATGGCTAAATTGGTTGTTTTGCCTTGCGAGGACTATTCAAAGGAACACGTATCTGCGTGCGTGGACAGTATTTTCGCTGATTTCGGAGACGCGGAGGCATTTCTCGTAAAAGGAAAAAATATTTTTATCAAAGCCAATCTGGTGACGGATTTGCCGCCCGAAAGACACGGAACCACTCACCCGATGTTGGTGGAGTGCATTGCCCGCCGTCTCGTGGAGGCAGGCGCCCGCGTCGTTGTCGGAGACAGCTCGGGCGGCGCGTACACACGCGCTTACATGAACAACATTTACAGAGTGACGGGTATGACCGAAGCCTGCAAAGCTTCGGGTGCGGAGTTAAACGACGATTTCGGTTTTTCGACGGTGGACCTCAAAGGCAAGGTCAACCGTCATCAGGAAATTATCGACGTTTTTTTAAAAGCCGACGCGGTAATCAACGTCTGCAAGCTCAAAACGCACGGTTTCACGGGCTACTCCTGCGCGGTAAAAAATCTGTACGGTCTTATACCCGGACTTGTCAAAGCCGAGGTGCATTCCAAATATCCCGAGCTCGACGACTTTTGCGACAATCTGATTGATATAGAAAGATTCGCTTCGGAGAAAATTTTACTCCATGTCGTGGACGGCGTAATCGGTATGGAGGGAGAGGGTCCCACAAACGGCACACCGCGTTTTGTCGGTAAAATCATAGCCTGCGACGACGCTTATATCACGGACGTCGCGGCGGTAAAGCTGTTTGACGAACCGTCGAAAATGCCGTTGCTTTTAAAAGCGGTCGAGCGGGGCTTGCTCAACTCCGATTTCGGCGCGTCTTGCGTGGATTATTCCGAGTGCGAAAAAGCCTATATCGAGGATTTCAAACGCGTGAGCGTGCTTCACGCCTTGTTCAACAAGCGCGGCTTTTTGCGCAGATTTTTGCGCAAGGAGTGGGTTACAAGAAAGCCCGTAATAAAAAAGTCGGTATGCAGAGGCTGCGAAAAGTGTTTCAGACATTGTCCGCGTCAGGCTATAGAAATGAAATCCGACAAATCAACGCAAAAGAAGAGAGCGTTTATCCACTCGAAGCAGTGCATACGCTGTTATTGCTGTCAGGAGCTTTGTCCTTTCAATGCGGTAAAGCTGAAAAAACCGTTTTTATACAGAGTTATGCGCGCTTTGTCGGTTTCCAAAAGCAAAAAAACGAAAAAACAGGGATAAAAACAAAAGAGCTGATTATACTTGACTGAAAGCGAAAAATTTGTTAAAATAAACGACAATAAACTCACCTGACATTTTCGGGTGGTTTTTGTTTAAACTAAAAGAGGTGCAAAATGCAGGAAGTTTTCTTAACGGCACAGGGCTACAAAGAGCTGGAAGAGCGTCTGGAGTATCTCAAAACGGTACGCCGCCACGAAGTCAGCGAAAAAATCAAAATCGCGCGCGAGTTCGGAGATATATCGGAAAACGCCGAATATGACTCCGCCAAGGACGAGCAGGCAATGGTGGAGGGCGAAATTCTTGAAATCGAAAACAAGCTGCACGTCGCCAAAATCATCGACGAGGACTCGGCGTCGGGTCAGGTTGTGCGTCTCGGAAGCACGGTCACTTTTCTCAACGTGAGCAACGATACGCGCATGACTTATCAAATCGTGGGTACGACCGAGGCAGACCCTTTGAACGCGCGCATTTCCAACGAATCTCCCGTCGGACGGATGAGTCTCAACAAAAAGAAAGGCGCGATTATCGACGTGGAGGTGCCTACGGGAACGCTGCGTCTTAAAATTCTCGATATAAACTGATTTACCTTATTTAAAAGGAACACCCGAAATGGACGTTAAAGAAAAAAACAATACGGAAAAAACCAACGCTGCCGCCGAGCCTGTCGCAGAGGATTTAAACGAGGTTATGCGAATACGCCGCGAAAAGCTGGCGGCTCTTGTTGCCGAAGGAAAAAATCCCTTTGAAATCACAAAATTTCCCAAAACGCACGATTCCTCCGACGTAAAAAACGATTTTGAAAGGCTGGAAAACACCGTTGTCAGCCTTGCAGGCAGAATAATATCCGTGCGCATTATGGGCAAGGCTAGCTTTTGTCACATACTTGACGGGGAGGGCAGCATTCAGCTTTACGTCCGGCGCGACGAGCTGGGCGACGAAGATTACGCCGCGTTCAAAAGCTGGGACATAGGCGACATAATCGGAGTTAAGGGAGTGGTTTTCCGCACGCATATGGGCGAAATTTCCGTCCGTGCCGAAAAGCTCACTCTGCTTTCAAAGTCTCTTAGACCGCTGCCCGAAAAGTTCCACGGACTGAAAGATACGGACACGCGTTACAGACAGAGATACGTCGACCTCATTGCCAATCCCGAGGTCAAGCGGACGTTTGTCATACGCTCTAAAATTATCAGCTGTATCCGCGAGTATCTCGACGGACTCGGATATATAGAAGTGGAAACACCGGTGCTCAATACCATACCCGGCGGCGCAAACGCGCGCCCCTTTGTGACGCACCACAACACGTTGGATATCGATATGTACATGAGAATAGCGACGGAGCTGTATCTCAAGCGTCTGATAGTCGGCGGCTTTGAAAAGGTGTATGAAATAGGGCGGCTTTTCAGAAACGAGGGTATGGATATTAGGCACAATCCGGAATTTACCACTATCGAGCTGTATCAGGCGTATGTTGACTACAACCGCATGATGGAAATTTCGCAGGAGCTTTTCTGTTACTGCGCGGACAAGGTGCTGGGCACGCGCAAACTGCCTTACGGCGACGCGGAAATCGACCTTGACAATTGGAGCAAAATGTCCATGATTGAGGCGGTAAAAACATATACCGGCGTCGATTTTCAAAATTTGGACGATGAATCTGCCGTCAAAGCCGCCGAAAAGCTTGGCGTTGAGCTTGACAAGGCGAAACGCACCTGGGGATTCGCTCTTTACGAGGTGTTTGACCGCAAGGTGGAGGAAAAGCTGATTCAGCCTACGTTTATTTACGATTATCCCGTAGAGGTGAGTCCGCTTGCCAAGAAAAAACCGTCCGACAACCGTCTGACGGAGCGTTTCGAGTTTTTTATCTATGCGAGAGAAATGGGCAACGCTTTCAGCGAGCTTAACGACCCCATTGACCAATACAACCGTTTTGCCGAGCAGGTAAAGCAGCGCAACAGCGGCGACGACGAAGCGCAGATGATGGACGAGGACTATGTGACCGCTCTCGAATACGGGCTTGCGCCTACGGGCGGGTTGGGTATAGGAATAGACCGTATGGTTATGCTGTTCACCAATTCCTATTCAATTAGAGACGTTTTGCTGTTCCCCACCATGAAGCCTTTGGGGAAATAAACGACGGTTTTTTGAGGTGAGATATGCCGAGAGAATACGATTTCAAAGCCTTTGACGGAAAGTCGGTTCACGTTTACGTTTGGGACGAGGTTTCAAAGCCTTTGGGTATGGTGCAGATTTGCCACGGAATGGCGGAGCACGCTTTAAGATACGACCGTTTCGCCCGTTATTTGAATGAAAACGGTTTTATAGTATTTGCGGACGACCACAGGGGACACGGCAAGACGGACGCCGAACATCTCGGCTACTCCGACGGCGATATGTTTTTCGACACGCTTAACGATGAGGTGACGTTGTCGGACAAATACAGGCAGCTTTATCCCCGTTTACCGTTGGTGCTTTTGGGACACAGCTACGGCTCTTTCGTCACGCAGGCGTACCTTATGAGATATGCCGACAGACTCAGCGGCGTTGTTCTCATGGGAAGCGCAAAAATGGACTCTCCCGCAGTCGCGATAGGGCATTTGATGGCGAAAAGCGGCAAGCCGAAGGAAGCGGCTGAAAAGATAAAACGGCTTACTTTCGACAAATACAACAAAAAACTTAACTGCAAATGTTTCGTATCTTCAATTGACGAGGAGGCGGAGCGTTATCTTAACGACCCTTATTGCAATTTTGTTTGCTCCAACGCGTTTTACGAATCTTTTTTCAGAGGATTGAAAACGCTTTATAAAAAGCGCAATCTTAAAAAACTGAGAGTGGATTTGCCCATGTTGATTGTCAGCGGGGCTTCCGACCCCGTCGGAGGCTACGGACGTTCCGTCAAAAGACTTTACTCCATGTACAGACGCAGGGGAGTGAAGAAAATCGGTTTAAAGCTGTTCGACGGATGTCTGCACGAGCCGCTTAACGATACGGCGCGGGAGCAATGCGGCGAGGCGATTAAAAATTTCTGCCTTGAAGCTGCTAACAAGCCCGTCGTATAAGAAAAACTAAACCTTTGCCGCAGGGCAAAGGTTTTTTGTATAGTCAATATTTCGTTTATTCGTTTGTTTTTTTGATAATGTTATGTTAAACTATCGCTTGTCGGGCTTTAAAACCGACGGAATCTGAATTTTGTTACCGCCGGTTCTGAGGTCGGCGGCGATTTGATTGTCGAAAATTTGTTTCGGAATTTAGCGGACTGAGGGGTTTACCGATGTACGAAATCACCAAAAAAGAATATTTGAGCAAAACCTCCGTGCTTATGAACGTCAAGGCGCCTTTGGTTGCCGCCAAGGCGGAGGCGGGACAATTTATTATTTTGAGGTCGGACAAGGACGGAGAGAGACTTCCGTTTACAATAGCGGACAGCGACAGGGAAACGGGGGAAATCAGCATAGTTTTTCAGGCGGAGGGTTCGTCCACGAAAAAACTCGCGCTTTACGAAAAGGGCGATTTTTTGGAGGATTTCGTAGGTCCTCTGGGAAAACCGGCGCAGCTTGAAGGGCTTGAAAAGGCGCTTATTGTCTGCGGGGGGACGGGCGTGGCAAACGCTTATCCCGTCACCAAAAAGCTGTTTGGTTCGGGTTGCGTCACAGACGCCGTGCTCGGATTCAAAACCCGCGACAGAGTGATGCTTGACAAGCATTATGCCGCGATAACGCGGCATGTCACGGTTATGACCGAGGACGGCAGTTTTTCGCGCAAGGGGCGCGTGACCGACGGTCTTGCGGAAATACTTGAAAGAGAAGCATACGACAGAGTGTTTGTCATGGGACCGTTGACTATGATGCGCGACGTATGCCTGATTACAAAACAGCTCGGCGTGGCAACGACGGCGGGCATGAGCACCATTATGCTGGACGGCACCGGCATCTGCGGAGGCTGTCGCCTCACCGTAGACGGAAAAACCAAATTCGCTTGCGTGGACGGTCCCGATTTCGACGGGCACGCGGTGGATTTCGACGAAGCCATAAACCGTTCCGCCGTTTACGGAACGGAACGCGCGCACGCTTGCAATCTGTTTAAGGAGAACAAATGAATTTCAATATGTCGGAAAAAAAGACGCCGATGCCTTGTCAGGACGTTTCCGAGAGAATAAAAAATTTCGATGAAGTAGATTTCGGCTACGACGCCGAGCAGGCAAAGCAGGAAGCCATGAGGTGTCTTAACTGCAAGACGCGTCCTTGCGTAAAGGGCTGTCCCGTCAACAACGATATACCGAATTTTATTGCCAAAATCAAAGACGGGGAGTTCGAGGAGGCTTATCAGATTATCGCAAAGGCAAGCAACCTTCCCGCCGTCTGCGGCAGAGTCTGTCCGCAGGAAAATCAGTGCGAAAAAAATTGCACAAGGGGAATTAAAGGCGAGCCCGTGGCAATAGGTCGGCTTGAACGCTTTGTCGCAGATTATCATATAGTCAACAACAGAAAGACCGTCCGTCCGCAAAGCAACGGTCACAAGGTGGCTATCGTAGGCAGCGGTCCCGCCGGTCTGACCTGCGCGGGCGACCTTGCCAAAAAGGGCTACGAGGTCACGGTTTACGAATCTCTCCACAGACCGGGCGGAGTGCTGATATACGGCATACCTGAATTTTGTCTGCCAAACGAGGTTGTGGAGAGAGAAATAACCAAGTTAATCGAGCTGGGGGTAAAAATAGAAACAAACGTCGTGGTGGGGAAAACCCTTACAATCGAGGAAATGGAACGCAACGGAAACGAAGCGGTTTTCGTGGCAAACGGGGCGGAGACGCCGAGGTTTATGGATATACCCGGCGAAAACCTTAACGGAGTTTATTCTGCCAACGAGTATCTTATCAGAATAAATCTGATGAGAGCGCACAAAAAAAATACCGAGACTCCCATTCTGTTTTCAAAACGCGTGGCGGTTGTAGGCGGAGGAAACGTCGCTATTGACGCCGCGCGCTGCGCGGTAAGGCTGGGCGCCGAAAAGGTTTACATAGTTTACAGGCGCGGCGAAAACGAATTGCCCGCCCGCCGCGAAGAGGTGGCTCACGCAAAGGAAGAGGGAATCGAGTTTAAATTTCTTACCAATCCCGTCAGGATAAACGGCAAAAACGGATTTGTCAGCTCGGTTACCTGCGTTGAAATGGAGCTTGGAGAGCCGGACTCCTCCGGCAGACGCTCTCCCGTGGTTAAAGAAAATTCCGAGTTTGATATAGAGGCGGACGCCGTGGTTATGGCGATAGGCACGACTCCCGCGACCTTGGTGACGGATACCACGGACGGACTCGAAACCGACAAAAAGGGACTTATTGTCATCGACGAAAAGGGAGCAACAGGCAGACGGGGCGTTTACGCGGGAGGCGACGCAGTCACGGGTCCCGCGACGGTCATACTTGCCATGAGTGCAGGAAAGAGGGCAGCCGCTTCTATTGACGAATATATAAAAAGCAAGTCTTAATCTTTAAAAGCTTCCGCAAAGGCGGAGGCTTTTTTCTTGGAAAAAAATTTTTTTAAAACTTTAAAAAAATGCTTGACAAGATAGCTTTGAAGTTATATTATAGAGCCATAAATAGTAATGATTATCATTACTGATTGATTATGAGATATTCGGAACAGAGAGAAAAAATACTTCTTGCGGTCAAAAACTGTTGCGACCATCCGACCGCGGAGGTCATTTATTCCCGAGTCAAGGCGCAGATGCCCGATATTTCGATGGGCACTGTGTACAGAAATTTGCGTCTGCTTGCGGAAATGGGCTTGGTTGACACGTTGGAGACAACGGACAAAAGCCTGCACTACGACGGAAACACGGAGGAGCACGTTCATTTTATCTGTACGGGCTGCAACAAAATAACCGATGTTTTCGTCAGAGCGAAAATTCCCGCGCCGTTGAAGGATGACGGTTATCACGTCACAGGCAGCAAGCAGATGATTTACGGTCTTTGTCCGGAATGCCGGAAAGAAAATAAAAAATTTTTACAAGGAGATTAAAAAAATGAAAAAGTTTGTTTGTTCTGTTTGCGGTTACGTACATGAAGGAGACACGCCTCCCGAGTTTTGCCCTCTTTGCAAAGCGCCCGCGAGTAAGTTTGTGGAGCAGGCGGGAGAGAGACAATGGGCTGCCGAGCACGTTGTAGGCGTTGCCGAAGGCGCTCCTCAGGACATTATCGACGGACTCCGCATGAATTTCAACGGCGAGTGCAACGAGGTGGGTATGTATCTTGCAATGGCGCGCGTCGCCCACAGAGAGGGCTATCCCGAAATCGGAATGTATTACGAAAAGGCGGCTTACGAAGAGGCGGAACACGCCGCGAAGTTTGCCGAGCTTTTGGGCGAGGTTGTCACCGCTTCCACCAAGAAAAATCTCGAATTGAGAGTCGACGCGGAAAACGGCGCGACAAAGGGCAAGTTCGATTTGGCAAAACGCGCCAAGGAGCTTAACCTCGACGCGATTCACGACACCGTTCACGAAATGGCGCGCGACGAAGCCCGTCACGGCAAAGCGTTCGAAGGACTGCTTAAAAGATATTTCAAATAATTTCTTACTTATATGAGCTTGTCTGACGGTGAAAGAAATGAAAAGGAACTTTCAGACAACGGATACGCTTAAGAAGAAACGATAACTGCCAAAGAAAAAGCGCGGGGAAACCCGCGCTTATTTTATTTGAAAATTTATTTTTTATTTTATAGGCGGGGAGGTTGCAAAATTTGCCGTAAGATGTTAGAATAAAGCGCATGAACAGGTGTGGTATGACAAAGTATATTTTCGTAACCGGCGGCGTTGTTTCAGGCTTGGGGAAAGGCATCACCATGGCTTCTATCGGGCGGCTGCTCAAATTGCGCGGGCTGAAAGTGACGGCTCAAAAAATGGACCCTTACATCAACGTGGACCCGGGCACAATGAGTCCTTATCAGCACGGAGAGGTTTATGTGACGGAGGACGGCGCGGAAACCGACCTCGATTTGGGGCACTACGAGAGGTTTATCGACGAAAATCTCAACAAGTACAGCAATCTCACGACGGGAAAGGTGTATTGGAACGTGCTCAACAAGGAGCGCAAGGGGGAATATCTCGGAGAAACCGTGCAGATTATTCCCCATATCACAAACGAAATAAAACGCTTTGTACACAAGGTGGGGCAGAAAAGCGACGCCGACGTCATTCTCACGGAAATAGGCGGTACCACAGGAGACATAGAAAGTCAGGCGTTTCTCGAAGCGATTCGGCAGATTTCCCACGAGGTGGGGAAGAACAACTGTCTGTTTGTGCACGTCACGCTTGTGCCTTACATTCAGGGCTCAAACGAACAGAAATCCAAGCCTACGCAGCATTCCGTAAAGGAGCTTATGGGATTGGGCATTTCTCCCGACATCATCGTTACCCGCTGCGACCAACCGCTTGACGAAAGCATACGGGCGAAAATCGCTCTTTTCTGCAACGTGGAAAAGGATTGCGTCATAGAAAATTCCACGGTGGACGTGCTTTACAAAGCGCCTTTGATGCTTGAAGAAAGCAGACTGTCGGAGGTTATCTGCCGCAAGCTCAATCTCGAAACACCCGAACCCGATTTGTCGGAATGGGTTTCTATGCTTGACAGAATAAACAAAGTCAGACACACCGTGAAAATAGCCATTGTCGGGAAATACGTAAAGCTGCACGACGCTTATCTTTCGATAGCGGAGGCTTTGAGACACGGCGGCTTTGAAAACGAAACAAAGGTAGAAATCAAATGGGTTGAGTCCGAATGCGTCAACGACAGGACGGCGGAAAAGCTGCTCGGCGACTGCGACGGCATTTTGGTTCCCGGCGGGTTCGGCGACAGAGGCATAGAGGGCAAAATCAGAGCGGTTAAGTTCGCGCGGGAAAACAATGTGCCTTATTTTGGCATTTGCCTCGGTATGCAGGTGGCGGTCATCGAATTTGCCCGCAACGTGTTGGGTATCGAAAGGGCGACTTCTTCCGAATTCGAGCCTGACAGCGCCCACGCGGTTATCCACCTTATGCCCGACCAGGAGGGCAAGCAGATGGGCGGTACGATGCGTCTGGGCGCTTATCCTTGCAGGATTGCCGACGGTTCGTTGATGAAGGCGGCTTACGGCACGGATTTTGTAAGCGAAAGACATCGCCATCGCTATGAATTTAACAACGATTACAGAAGCAGCGTAGAGCGGGAGGGTATGAGAATAACGGGGACAAGTCCGGACGGGCTGTTGGTTGAGACCGTTGAAATTCCGTCAAACGATTTTTTTGTGGGCGTTCAGTTTCATCCCGAGTTCAAAAGCCGTCCCAACAGGGCGCATCCGCTTTTCCGCGAGTTTGTCGCGGCTTCTCTCAGACACAAAAAGAATTGAAGAATCAAAAACGGCGTCTAAGACGCCGTTTTTTTGTTTATTGAATTTTTTTAATCAGACAGCCTTCTTCTGCGGAGGAAAACAGGGATGAATACGCTTTGAGATTGTCGGACAGGGGAAGCTCGGGTGTTTCCTGCTGCCTTTTCCTCTGATTGAGCTCCTTTGCTTTCAAATCGACGTTCAGCTTGTTTTTGGGCAGATTTATTTCTATTGTGTCGCCCGTGCGGACGAGAGCCAGACCGCTGTCTGTCTGCGCCTGCGGCGAAACCAAACCGACCACGAGGCCTCTTGAAAAATCGGAAAAACGACCGTCTGTGACGACCGCAACCTTTTCGTCCATGTCCATACCGCGCAAAAGCGCAAGAGATGTTCTCAGCTCGTTGAAGCCGCAGGACGGTCCCTGATACCTTATTATCAGCACGCAGCCTTCGTCTATTTCTCTGTTGGCAATGGCGTTTACGGCTTCTTCCTCACTGTTGAATACTATGGCTTTGCCTTCAAAAACAGTCTGAGAGCCGCTGACGGCTACGGCGCCGTCCTCCGCGAGGTTTCCCGAAAGATAGGTGCATCTGCCCGTCGTGCCCTTCAAATAAGGCAGGATAGTTTCGCCAGAAACGGAAGGGCGGGCGCTCCTGCTCATTGGCTTCATGTCGTAAGCGGTGTAGTCGAGAGATATGTTTTTGTTGCCCTTTGCAAGCTCGTAAAGCACCGCCGCCACGCCGCCGTCGCCGCCGAATGCGTAAGCGTCGAAATTTTCGTTTTTAACCAATCGCGGCAGCTGGAAAAATTTTTTAAGCTCCTTCATGTCGAAACGTATATTGAGAAGCCGCGCCGCGGACAGAACTGTAGTAAGTCCCGTGCAGGAGCCTCCCATCGCGACGTCGAAACAGAGGGCTGTTTTTAGCGCTTCATCGCTTAACGTCATACGGGGCGTCAGCTTTTCTTTGTACATTTCCACAATCTGCTTGCCGGTTTTTAAAGCCAACTCTCTGTGGGCAGGCGTATCTGCCCGAACGGTGCTTACGCCGCTTACAGCCAATCCCAACGCCTCACAGATACATATCGCCGAGTTTTCCGCATAGCTTTTGTAATCGTTGCCCAATCCGTCCGCGATGGCGCTCTTCAAATCGGGCAATACGGCGGGATTGACTTTTCCGCTTTTTACGGCTCCGACGAAAGAATAAATTTCATTGAGTCCGAAATTTTTGCCCGCAATTTTCAAGGGAGGCATAACGCCGCAGGACATGAAAAGCGAGGGGAGATTGCAGGTAATCGCGGCTTCGAGCATACCCGAAACCGACTGATTGTCGCTTGCAACGAACACGAAGCCGTCGAACAGATTTGACTGAGCCATGGTTTCGGCGTAAAGCGGCACGAATTTGTTTATTGCAAACTTGCTTCTTTCCGCGGAAACACCGAAAATAAAGTCCGTTACGGAAGGGACGCAGAAAACGGCTGCTTCGGCTCCCGCCTTGGCCACGCCTTTTGCAACCCATTCCGCAGTGTTCTGCGCGTTTTTGTGTACGAAGGACAACCCGCTTTGCGCGCAAACAATGGCTATAAACGGTTTGGAAACGTCGATATTAAGACTTTGCAGCGCTATTTTTTGCGGAAAATCGATTATATCGTTGAAATCTCTCGAACTCATTGCAACAACCTCTTTGATTTATTTTAATTTTAAAACCCGTTTGTGTCAATATTTATTGCATAATTTCGCGCCGAATGTGCAAACTATTTTGGAAAGTCGGAAAAGTCCCGGCAGGTATTCGGAGAGAAAACATGGCACACAAGGTTGTTATTTGCGGCATAAATACGTCTGCGTTGCCCAAGCTAACCGGCAAGGAAGCGCTTTCGCTCATGCGGAAGGTCAAGGAGGGGGACGAGCTTGCGCGGCAGAAATTCATAACCTCCAATCTGAGGCTTGTGCTCAGCGTCGTTCAGAGATACGCGGGCAAGGCGGGATGCAGCATGGACGATTTGTTTCAGGTGGGCTGCGTGGGACTTGTCAAGTCGGTGGACAATTTCGACGTATCTCTTAACGTAAAATTCAGCACCTACGCGGTGCCTATGATTATCGGGGAAATCAGACGGTTTTTGCGGGAAAGCAATTCCATGCGCGTAAGCAGAGGCATAAGAGACGTAGCTTATCTCGCGTTGCAGGCGCGCGAAAGGCTTGAACGCGAGTCAATGGGGGAGGAAGTGACTCTCGAACAAATAGCCAAGGAAATAAATCTTCCCGTGGGACAGGTCGTATACTGTCTGGACGCGATAAACGAGCCGTTGTCGCTCAACGAGCCTGTGTACAACGACGGAAGCGATACAATCCTTGTTATGGACCAAATAAAGGACAAAAACAACACGGACGAAAGATGGATTGAAAACGTGTCGCTTAACGACGCGATAGCCCGTCTGGACGAGCGGGAAAGAGACATACTGACCAAGAGATACTTCGAAGGAAAAACTCAGATGGAGGTTTCCGAAGAAGTGGGAATATCTCAGGCGCAGGTTTCGAGGCTTGAAAAAAACGCCGTAGGAAGAATAAGGTTTTTTCTTTGAAAATATTGCCGTTTTTTGCCGCTTTTTGTTCTTAAAAGTCAATTCGCCGCATAAGAAATGAAAGAGGTGTCTTATGGAAATTTCTTATTGCGAATTGAGAAACAAGGAGGTAGTCAATGTTCTCAACGGCAAACGGCTGGGAAGAATAGTTGACCTCATTATATCAAGCAGAAGTTGCAGAGTGCTTGGACTGGTTGTACCCGGCTGCAAGAAATTTTTCAAAACCAAGGACGATATATTTATTCCCTGGAAAAATATTCAGAGAATCGGCGACGACGTTATACTCGTTCAGCTTCAGGACGGCCTTGCGGGAGAATCGGCGTCCTCCGGTTACGACGCTCCTCCGCCCGTAGTGCACGAGAGATACGCAGAGGACGACGAATAGAATATGCCCGCCGCAAATGTGCAATAAAAAAGTTATTGCGCATTTTTATTTGCAAATTTAAAATATTTGTGTTAAAGTAAATCCAAATGCTGAAACAGATTATACCTAAAAACAAAACCCGCCTGTCCGAGCTGATAAGGGAACAGACCGACCTCGGACATTTTCAGATACAGAAAATCATCAGCGGAAAAAGCGTTAAGATAAACGGACAGCGCGTCAATCAGGACGTTGTTTTAAAAGGCGACGAAACCGTTTACATTTATATAAAAGACAGAGAAAAGGATAAAATAGACATAGTTTATCAGGACAAAAACGTGATTGCGGTAAACAAGCCGGCGGGCATGGAGGTAACAGGCGAGGATTCCCTTGCAGAAAAGCTCGAGCTGCAACACGAGGACATGAAATTTTTCCCAGTGCACAGGCTTGACAGAAACACCACCGGGCTTGTAATTTTCGCGCTTACGCCGCAGGCGGAAGCGGAACTGAACAAGGCGTTCAAGGAAAAATGGGTAGACAAATTTTACAACGCCGTCGTCGTCGGCAGACCTAATGTTTCTCAGGCGCAGCTCAAAGCGTTTCTCTTTAAGGACGCCAAAAAAAGTCTCGCCATTGTTTCCAAAACAGCCAAACTCGGCTATGTGCCGATAGAGACGCATTATCGCGTTTTGAAGCAGAGCGGGGAAGTCTGCCTGCTCGAAGTCAGGCTTATTACGGGCAGAACGCATCAAATCAGGGCGCATCTAGCAAGCGAAAAGCTGCCTGTGCTTGGCGACGGCAAATACGGAATAAATCAGATAAACAAAAAGTACAGGCAAAACAGACAAATGCTGGCGTGCGTGAGATTGCAGTTTTCTTTTCCCAAAAATTCTCCGCTGTCTTATCTGAACAAGCGTCCGATAAGGCTCGACGCCGATTTGCTGGCTCAGCTCAAAGGCTGAAAGAAAATTAGCGCAAAATTACTTGCTATTGAGCCGGTTTTGCGATATAATATAAAAGTTAGAGGTACATCGATGAAAAAGGCACTGATTACTGTTATCGCGTTCTTACTCCTGTTTTCGTTCTGCGCCTGCTCTGCGGGGGAATTTATTTCCGCCTCCAAGCTGGAAAAAATCAAAGAGAAATCCGGTATAGACGCAAATCCCGTCGCCACGCTGACGCTGCGCTACACCGATATAAACGAGGAATCGAGTGGCGAGGTTTATACGGTCGTTATCGAATACGAGCTTCTTATCGACAAAGCGCCCATAACCGTCATAAATTTCATGAATCTCATTCAGCAGGGATTTTACGACAACACGGTGGTGGATTATATAGGCGAAAGATACCTTATCGCCGGCAGGTATTCGGAGGAGGACGACAAGTTTATAACCAAAGAATCCGGTTACACGATTAAGGGCGAGTTTCTTGCCAACGGCTTCAAGGTTGACGAAAGCAAAAAGGACGGGGACAACGCGCAGCCTATGCTGGGCAGTTTGATTATGTTCCACAATGCGCAGACTTCCACGAAAAATTATTTCGACACCGCAAGCAGCGCGTTTTTCATGGCTTTTACCAACGAGTTTTCAACGGCGACGGCGGTACCCATGTCCAAGGACAATTACGCTGTTTTCGCATACGTCAAGAGCAGTCGCATGATGGTTTCCGAAAACGGAGGTTTCTATCCCGCAGGCGGGACAGGCAGCTCCAATTCGACGGGTTTGGCTTCCAAATTCGTTGACGATATGAGAAATTACGAAACGGATACGCAGGAAACGGACGGCTCCGACTTGCAGAACGCTCCGGAGGAAACGATTACCATCGTTTCGATAACGCTGGACAAGGAATACAAAAATCTTCCCACAAGCTACCGTAAAAAGGCTTGAATCGCAGAAATGAAAAATGTTAAGCCCGCCCGCAAGAGCGGGCTTTTTCAAAGGTAACGAAATGCTTAAAATCAAAAGCGTAGACAAACGCTCGGCGGGCAAACGTCTCGGGGCAAAGAAAGGGTGGTCGCTGGCGGCTTTCGACGGTCGGGAGGTCGTCGATATACTCGATTACGAATATTACGACAGTCAGGAAAGCTTTTCCGTCGATTTTGAAACGCCTGAGGGCAGGAAACGCTTTGAAGTCGACAAGAGCGCGGACGAAAGTATGGGTTTTGAATTTGAAGAGGATTGCTATCTTTCCAAGCCACGTCCGTGCAGAAACAACTGCATTTTTTGCTTTGTCGCTCAGCTGCCCAAGGGGATGAGGCGGACGCTTTACGTCAAGGACGACGATTGGCGTCTTTCCTTTGTGTCGGGCACTTACGTGACGCTTACCAATCTTGCGGAGGGCGAGCTTGAAAGAATCAAGGAAAAAAAATTCAGCCCGATTTATGTTTCCGTTCATGCTACCGACGACGATGTCAGACGTGTGATGCTCGGCAATCCGTCCGCTCCGTCTATAATGCCGATGCTCGAAACATTGGCGGAAGGCGGTATAGTCATGCACACTCAAATCGTGGTTTGCGCGGGCTACAACGACGGCGAGGTTTTAAAACGCACTTTAAAAGAGCTGTATTCTCTTTATCCCATGGTCGCAAGCGTGGCGATTGTTCCCGTGGGGCTTACCTCGCACAGACAAACCCTGACGACGCTTTCGCCGCTTTCTCCGACGGAAGCGGGAGCGGTGATTGACATATCGGAAGTGTTCAATTCCGAGGTTTCCCGTTGCTTCGCTCTGTGCTCCGACGAAATGTATCTGAGAGCGGAGAGGGCTCTTCCTCCTTACGAATTTTACGGCGATTTCGACCAAATAGAAAACGGCGTGGGATTGATGGCGAAATTCCGCCGCGAATTCGAGGAGGGATTGGAGCTTGCTTCAAAAGTTCGGAAGGGGAGCTTTACGGTTGTCAGCGGCGTGGACGCCGCGCCGTTCTTGAGTCGGCTAATCGACAGCGCGGCGGACAAATTTCCTTCTCTTGACGCCGAGGTGGTGGCGCTCAAAAACAGATTTTTCGGAGAAACCGTCACAGTATCGGGACTTCTTACGGGAGGAGACATTGCCGACGCTCTCGAAAACCGCGACAATAAAAAAACGGTGCTTTTGCCGCGTACCTCGCTGAAAGAGTTTGAAAGCGTTTTTTTGGACGGTATGACAGTAAAAGAGCTGAAAAAAAGACTTAACCGCAAAATCAGAACAGCAGGCGACGGTTACGAGCTTGCAAAAATTTTGTTTGACGGAGATTTTCAATGAATACCAAACCGCTTATTGCCATTGTCGGAAAGCCCAATGTAGGCAAATCCACCTTTTTCAATAAAATAGTCGGTGAAAGGATTTCCATAGTATCCAATGTGCCCGGCGTAACAAGAGACAGAATTTACGCCGACGCCGAGTGGCTTGACCGTCGGTTTACGCTGATTGATACGGGAGGCATTCAGCTTAAAAGCGAAGACCTTATGCATAAGCATATAAAAAAGCAGGCGGAGCTGGCAATGGACATTGCCGACGTCATTTTGTTTTTCGTGGACGGCAAAACGGGGCTTACCTCCGAGGACAGGGAGGTTGCGTCCTTGCTGCACAAAACAGGCAAGCCCGTTTTTCTCGCGGTCAACAAGGTTGACAACTTTTTGTCTTTTGATATAAGCGAGTTTTATTCTCTGGGATTTGACGCATATCCTATATCGGCAGAGCACAAGCAGGGCATAGGCGACCTTTTGGACGCCGTAATAGAGCGCTTTCCCGCCGCGTCGGAGGACGGGGAGGAAGAGGATACAATAAAAATAGCCGTTGTGGGAAAGCCCAACGCGGGCAAATCGTCGCTTGTCAACAAAATTTTGGGCTATGAGCGCACAATTGTTTCGGACGTTGCGGGTACCACGCGCGACGCCGTAGACACTCCGTTTGAGCTTGACGGAAAAAAATATGTGATTATCGACACGGCAGGTATGCGCCGCAAGCGCAGCATAGAGGAGGATTCGGTAGAGGCGTACGGCATAATGCGTTCTCTCGCCGCGGTCAGACGCGCCGACGTTGTGTTGGTCGTTTTCGACGCTGCGGAAGATTTGTCCGAACAGGACGTAAAAATTGCGGGATACGCGCACGAGCAGGGCAAGCCTGCGGTAATCGTGGTAAACAAATGGGACCTCATCGAAAAGGATACCTTCACTGTCGAAAAATACAAAAAGAAATTGCAGACCGATTTGGCGTTTATGGATTATTTTAAATATCTCACCGTCTCCGCTCTTACCGGTCAACGTATCAACAAATTGATTGATATGATAAATTACGTATACGAAAAATCGCGCTTCCGTGCAACTACGGGACTGCTAAACGAGGTTATAGGCGACGCCGTTGCTGCGGTCGAGCCTCCCTCCAAGCACGGCAGACGTCTGAAAATCAAGTATGTAACTCAGCCGTTGACTGCGCCGCCCACGTTTGTGATTTTTGTAAACGACGAAACGCTTATGCATTTTTCTTACAGGCGTTATCTTGAAAACAGCTTGCGGCGCGCGTTTTCGCTGGACGGGACTCCATTGAAGCTCGTCGTCAGGAGCGGCGGCTCGGAGGAATAAAATGTTGAAGGATTATATTTGGCAGCTTGTGCTCACAGGCGTAGTTTCATATCTTATAGGTTGCGTAAACGCTGCCATTTTGCTTTCAAAAAAGTTCAAAAAAACCGATATAAGGACTGTGGGAAGCAAAAATCCCGGAACAACCAATATGTACCGCGTTTTCGGTTTGAAAATGGGCGTCGTCACTCTGATTTTCGACGCTCTCAAAGGGGCTGTCCCCACGTTGGCGGCGTTTTTTATTTTCAAAGCCATATCCCAAGGCAATGTGGAGATTTATGCATTTGCAAGCTATCTTGCGGCTCTGTGCGCTACTTTGGGGCATATCTTTCCCGTTTTCACCAAATTCAGGGGAGGAAAGGGATTTGCAACAAGCATAGGCGTTTTGCTTGCCTTGCAGCCCATTCCCACGCTTTGTATTTGCGTGGTCGGAATCGTGCTGCTGTTAATCACCGACAAGATGTCGATTTTCGCACTGTTCTACATTACCGCGGAGCTGATTTTCCATATAGTGGGCTGTTTTGTGGAAATTCATATGTGGGGTGCGATGAACAACGTCACGTATCCCATACTTATAACGGTGATTCTGCTGTGGATTATGATTGTATATGCGCATCGGGGCAATATCGAGAGACTGATAAAGGGAGAGGAAAACAATATGGGGCTCAAAAAAGCCCTTTTCAAAAAGAAATGCGCGACAAAGGAAGACGTCTCCCGAGCCGACGAAGCCGTTGAGGCGGACAGTCACCAAACGGACGAAAAAACGGAATAATTTGCGCCGCCTGCAACGGGCGGCTTTTTTTGTGTCTTATTGTTCTTAAACCGAAAGCGGCGACATATTATTTTGTAGGATATCAGTTAGCGGAGGTTTGAATATCAATGGAGCAATTCGACATTTACAGCGATATCGCAGCCCGAACCAACGGCGACATTTATATCGGCGTGGTGGGTCCGGTTCGCACGGGGAAATCCACCTTCGTGACCAAAGTCATGGAAAGTCTGGTTTTGCCCAATATCAAAAACAAGAACGCCCGTCAGCGCGCTACCGACGAGCTGCCTCAGGCAGGCGACGGCAAAACGGTTATGACCACTCAACCAAAATTCGTACCCAACGAAGCCGTAAAAATAAAGCTCAACGGCACAATGAATGTCAACGTCCGTCTCATCGACTGCGTGGGATACCCCGTAGAGGGGGCGGAAGGGTTTTCCGAGCAGGATAAAATGAGAATGGTAAAAACGCCGTGGTCGGAAGAAGATATGCCTTTTGAACAGGCGGCGGAGCTGGGCACTCAGAAGGTAATCGCCGAGCACTCCACGATAGCCGTAGTGGTGACTAACGACGGTACGATTACGGATATACCCCGCAGCAAATACGTAAGCGCCGAGGAAAGGGTTGTCAAAGAGCTGCGCAAAACGGATAAGCCGTTTATTGTGGTTTTAAACAGCAAAAATCCGTCTGATCCGGATTGCAGAAGCCTTGCCGACGCTTTGGAGGAAAAATACGGAGTGAGAGTTTTGCCCATGGACGTAAAAAATATGTCGGCGGGCGAAGTGGAAGAGGTTCTGAAAAAAATACTTGAGGAATTTCCGATAAGAAAGCTTGTGATGAATATTCCCAAATGGATGCAGACGCTCAAAATGGGCAACTGGCTTATCTCGTCGATTATCGAAAAAATCAAAAACAACAGCAAAGAAATGAACAAAATGAAGGATTACGGCAGATTGCTGGAAGGCTTTACAGAGGACGAAAACCTGTTTATGCCCGAGGTCGACAATATGAAAATGGGCGAGGGGGTTGTGACATACAAGGTTGAAGCAAAGCCGCAGCTCTTTTACAAGGTGCTTAGCGATTTTGCAGGTTCGGATATCGGCGACGAATTTTCTCTGATGAAATTCGTTTCGGAGTGTTCTTACGCCAAGCAGCAATACGACCGCATAGAGTCCGCTTTAAAAACGGCGGAGGAGGAAGGCTACGGCGTGGTCAGCCCGTCGCTCGACTCGATGACTCTCGAGGACCCCGAAATAGTGAAACAAGGCTCGAAGTACGGAGTAAGGCTCAGAGCCACCGCGCCGAGCCTGCATATAATGAAGGTGGACGTCAAAACCGAGGTGAATCCTATGATGGGCACGGAGCAGCAGAGTCAATATCTGTTGTCCGAGTTCCAAAACAATCCGCAAAGCATATGGGAAACCAATATGTTCGGAAAAAGTATGTCGGAGCTTGCGAAAGAAACCTTGTCCGACAAGCTCGGCACCATGCCGAAAGAGGCTCAGGCAAAAATAAGAAAGACAGTGGGCAGAATTGTCAATGAAAACAAGGGCGGTCTGATATGTATACTGCTCTGAAAATCCTCCGGTATTGATTTTCTGCTTCCCATACTGAAATAAATTCCCCCGACAAATGTCGGGGGAATTTGACTTAATTATTTTTCTGTCTCGTTGCTGTCCGAGAGTTCGGCTGTGTCGGCTTGCGCCGTTGCCGCAGTTGAGGTTTCCGGAGTTACGACGGCAGTGCAGGCAGTCTGCGCGCTTTTTCCCTTTTTCGCCCTTTTGGGAGTTTTCTCGATTTCTCCCGATTTGACAAGTGCTATTTTCGTAATCAACGGTCCCACCAATTCGTAAACGAGAGTTGCGCAAAGCACTATGGTGACAATCTGAGAGGATTGAGCGGCAAATTCGGGGGTGTTGGCGACAACCTGAGCCATGCCTATTGCGACGCCCGCCTGCGGCAGCAGCGTCAGTCCCAGATAATTGCGCACGTTTTTGTCCGCCTTGACCATTGCCGCGCCCGTAAAGGCTCCGAGATATTTGCCCATAGACCTGAAAACGATGTAGGCTACGCCGGCTATTCCTATCAAAGGAATAACTTTCAGGTCAAGCTCCGCGCCCGAAATGACGAAAAACAGCATATAAAGGGGCGGCGTCCAATTTTCGGTACCGTCAAGGATTTGCAGGCTGTCTTTTCTCATGTTGGCAAAGACAGCTCCCGTCATCATGCAGGTCAAAAGGGAGGACAAGGACAGTCCCATAGGCCAATTCATTTCCGACAGCCCTACGCCCGCAAGAACGGCGACTATCATCAGGCACAGTCTGTTTGCGCGCGACCTGAAAAACCTCATGCAAAGCGCAAGCAGCGCTCCCAAAGCCGCTCCGACAACGAGGGACAAAGCTATTTCGAGAAGGGGAGTGACCACGGTGCTCATAAAGGTCAATTGCTCGCCTACGGCAAAAACCTTTGCCAACGCGACGCATATTGAAAATACCATAAGTCCGATTGCGTCGTCCAACGCAACGACGGGCAGAAGCGTGTCGGTGACGATGCCGCGCGCCCTGTATTGTTTTACTACCATGAGCGTTGCGGCGGGCGCCGTTGCGGTGGCAATCGCCCCGAGCAGAAGAATCATGGGAGTGTCAATCTGGTCGGGAAAGGCGAATTTCAGCGCAAACAGTCCAAGCATGACGAATGCGACCGCAAACAACGCCTGACAGAAGGTTATTGTGACGATGCTTTTTCCGAGCTTTTTCAAATGTTCGAGCTTGAACTCTCCGCCTATGGAAAACGCGATAAAGCCGAGCGCGACGGTGCTGATTATTTTTATGTAGCCCAAATTGGTTTGGTTTACAAGATTAAGACAGCAGGGACCTACGATAAGCCCCGCGATAAGGTAACCCGTGACGTTGGGAAGCTTCAACAGCTTTACGACGCGCGACAACACAAGACCGCCCGCCATGGCGAGCGCAATACTTAAAAGCACGTGCATATCAGTTTATCAATCCCTCCCAAAAGGTTACGGGCAATGCGAACATTATTCCTTTTCTGCTCAGTTCCTTGGCTACCGAGTGCACGATTTCCTTGATTTCGTCGATTTTTTCTTCCCTTACAAGCATGAGCAGCGTGTGGCTTGCCTCAAAATCTCTCTGCATGATTTTGCTCAGGCTGCCGAACAACGGCGCCGCGTCAACCTTTGATTCGAGCAGAGCGTGCTTTAAGCTTGTCGAGGGCAGAACTATGCCGTTCAAGCCGTTTTCTTTAAGTGCGGACAGCGTTTGAAGAAATTCGTTCATGTCGTCCAAAGTTATTACCAACAGTTGCATATATGTCTTCCTTTGGGATAAATCCCAATATATTATAGTCTTTTAAAATACATTGTCAAACAAAATGTCGTTTTATTCTATTGCTGTTTTTAAGGAATTGATACGCAAGCTCCGTCAGTCTGTTGCGCGCGGGCGGGCGTTTGTGATAAAATAAAAAGCATGGATATAGTTATTGCTACAAACAATCCCAACAAAGTAAGGGAAATAAAAAGAATTTACGAAACGCTTTGCGCAGAAAAGAACGCGCGTTGCCAAGCTCTGAAATTTTTTACCTTAAAGGAAAAAAATCTGACCTGCGACGTCGAGGAAAACGGCTCGACTTTCAAAGAAAATTCTCTGATAAAAGCAAAGGCGACGGCTTCTCAGACAAATCTGGCGGTTTTAGCCGACGACAGCGGAATTTGCGTGGACGCGCTAAACGGCGCTCCCGGCGTTTTTTCCAACAGATTCGCGCATGAAAACGACGACGCGGCAAACAGAAAAAAACTGCTTAAAGCTTTGGAAGAAAAGGGAAAAAAGGCGCGGGAAGAAAGAAAAGCGCATTTTGAATGCGCCATGACACTTATTTCGGGCGGTGAAATTTTTACCGCCGCAGGCAGGAGCGACGGGCGCATTTCGGAGAGCGAGGACGGCACGCACGGCTTCGGATACGACTGTATATTTTATTCGGAAGAGCTTGGCAAAAGCTGGGGAGAAGCGTCGGACGACGAAAAAAATTCCGTCAGCCACCGTGCGCGCGCGCTTAAAAATCTGCTTGAAACGGCAGGGCTGTTAAAATATTCCGTCTGATTTCATTTCAGAAACAAAAAGGTGAGCGGAGCGCAAAAAGCTGCGGAGAAAATCGCCTGAGTCAATTTGAACAGCATTATTTTTCCGCTGCCGACGCCGCATTTTCTGTAAAACACCGAAGATTGCAAAAAAATGCAAAGCCCGCCGAGGCTTATCAGAAAGCAGCACAAAACGACTGTCAGAGGGGCGCTGCCCGTATCGGCGAGTATTTTGCAACCGGCGGTTACTTCAAGCAATCCGCCTGCAATCCCCTGAACAAGCTTTCCCGCGCCGCTCAAAGGCGGCAGCGACAAAAGCATTTGAGTCCACATATAGAAAACAGTTACGAATCCGCCTACGCTCAGCACGGAAATTATGGAATTCTGCATACAGTCGCCGAGTATTTCGCCGTTGTTCTTTTGTCGTGAGATAAGTCTGCCGCATTCCGAAACCGAGACAAAGCGTCTGCGGTATAGCAGACCGTTTGCAAGCGCGCCGAGTATATGGGAAACAAGTATGATTGCTCCCGCAGCCGCACTTTTAAGGTATACGCCGCCGACAGTACCAATAATAAAAATCGGGCCTCCCGTCGAGCAGAAGGTTGCGAGCTTCAAGCATTGCGTTTTGTCCAACGCTCCTTTTTCGTAAAACTCCGCGGTTAGCTTTGCGCCCATAGGGTAGCCGCAAACTACGCTCAGCAAAAAGATATAGCTTGCCGCGGGCGGCGCGCCGAATATTTTTTGCGTCGGTTTGGAAAGGAGAGTGGAAAGTCCTCCGAAAGCGTCCAGCTCAATCAGTAGTTTTGAAAGAAAGAAAAAAGGAAACAGGGCGGGCAAAACGCTTGTCGCCCATATCAGCACGCCTGTCGATACGTTTTGTATGTTTTTCGCGGGATTGAGGAAGAACAAAACGACGGACGCCGCGCAAACGAGAATTGCCGCAATACGCTTGTACATAATAATAAATTTTATGTTTCGCGCGGCGGATATATGTTTTAAGAAAAGCGTTCAGTATTTTTCGAGTTTTTTCAATGAGGAAAAGGGGATTTGTCTGATTGCGCAGAAAAATCGCTCGGAACAAAGCGTCAGCTCCTTTATGCGTCGGTAAATTTCGGAGCTTTCTTCCGTGAAAGAGGGATTCAATGTTTTTAATCCTTTGCAATCCTTTTTTGCCGCCAAAAGCAACAGCGGAGGAGAGGTTTTTCTGCATTGTTCCGCAAAATTTTTGGTTACGCCGAGAACGGCGTTGAGAATGACTCGTTTAAGTCTCGACGACGTATACCGCTTTGTTTTAAGCGCGTTGAAAAACGCGTCGAAATTTTTTTCGCACGCCGCAGCGGAAATTCTGTTTTCAAGACCTTCGGTCACGCCCTCGACTCCGTTCAGATATTCCTTTGAACAAAGATTTAAAAACGCATGGGCAAAGTCGCCGTATTCGCGCGTAATTTCTTTTCCCGACTTATTCAAATCCTCGGCAACATATGGGGGCACAAACCCGCTTAAAGCTTCGTTTTTCAGATTTTTTCTGATTGCCGACGCCGACGCGACGCAAGCTTTACTGTCAAGACTTTCCGAACAGTAGTCGGTGTTTCTTGTTAAGGTTATAGGCTGCATTGTGCTGCCGACGCTTTTTAGGGCGCGCAGATATTCCACGGCGAGAATATTGTTCGGAGCGTTTAAGACGCCGCCGTATTCTTCTCCGGCAAGCTCTGCGGAAACGGGATAAGATTTGCCCGCCTTGACATGAAGCTTCAACGATTTGTTAAAGCTGTCCGAATCTATAAGCTCGGCTGCTTTTTCTAGCAAAGATATGTTTCCGCATTCGCTTCCGAAGCAAATATGAGTGCAGCCCATCTTTTCAAGCAGCTTAACTCCTCCCTCGGCAAAATCCTTTGCGCCTGCGGCGGCATAGGGCAGGGGCAGCTCTGCTACAAGGTCTGCCCCGCTTTGCACGGCGTGTTTTGCCCTTATTCGTTTTTCCAACACGGCAGGCTCTCCGCGCTGCGTAAAGTCGCCGCTCATAGCGCAAAAAATCAAATCCGCGCCTTTGCTTTTGCAAAATTCAAGCTGTCGTGCGTGCCCGTTGTGAAAAGGGTTGTATTCGCATATAATTCCGAAAATTTTCAAACTTTTTGTCCTTGTCCGTTTTACTTAACCGAGAAAATGGTGTATAGTATAAAAGTTGAATATATTTCACATTATATCACGCAAAAATATTTTTTTCAAGATATGGGAGAAATGTAATGTTAAATCTTATCGAGAACTTCAAAGAAAAAGCGAGAAAGCTCAACAAGACAATCGTGCTGCCCGAGGGAGAGGAGCCGAGAGTTATCCGCGCCGCGGAAAAAATAACTGCGGAGGGCTTTGCAAAAATTATTATTCTCGGCGACGAAAAGGTTATTCGCGAAAAATGTCCCGACGCAAAGCTTGACGGAGTGAAAATCGTCAATCCAAAAACAAGCGAAAAGGTAGGAGAATACGCAAAGGTGCTTTTCGAGCTTCGCAAGGCGAAGGGAATGACGGAAGAGGAAGCGGAGAGACTGATTAAAGACGAAATGTACTACGGCGTCATGATGGTCAAGATGGGCGAAGCGGACGGCATGGTCGGCGGAGCGGTTCACTCGACGGGCGATATGCTGCGTCCCGCCTTGCAGATAGTCAAGACGGCTCCCGGCATAAATACCGTTTCGGGTTTTTTCATCATGAACCATCCGCAAAAAACGGAAAAAAGCTGTTTCCTGTTCGCGGACTGCGCCGTGACTCCCGAACCTACGTCCGAACAGCTAGTGGACATTGCCGTGTGCAGCGAAAAATCCGCAAGAGTTTTCCTTGCCGAAGAGCCTAAAATCGCGCTTTTGAGTTTTTCCACTAAGGGCAGCGCAAAGCATCCGTTGGTCGAAAAGGTTCAGGAAGCGGCGCGTATGATAAAGGAAAAATATCCCGAGCTGCCCATAGACGGAGAGTTGCAGGCGGACGCCGCGCTTGTCGAGGAAGTCGGTCAACTCAAAGCCAAAGGCAGCAAGGTTGCGGGGCACGCCAACGTGTTCATTTTCCCCGACCTCAACGCAGGCAATATTTCCTACAAGCTTGTGCAGAGATTGGGCGGCTTTGACGCATACGGACCGATTTGTCAGGGATTTGCAAAACCGATCAACGATTTGTCGCGCGGATGCAACGTGGACGACATAGTGGGCACCGTGGCGCTTACCGCAATCGAGGCGTCGATAAATTAACGATAGGATTAAAGGAGTTTTTGAAATGAAAATTTTGGTTATCAATGCGGGCAGTTCTTCCTTAAAGTATCAGCTTATCGATATGAGCGACGAAAGCGTCATCGCCAAGGGGCTTTGCGAGAGAATCGGCATTGACGGTTCGGTGCTTACCCACAAGGCGCACGGCAAGGAATTTGTGTTCAAAGAAAATATGCCTTCCCACGTAAAAGCCATTCAGATGGTTTTGGACGCTCTCACGGGCAAGGATTGCGGAGTCGTTTCAAGCATGAAGGAAATTGCCGCCGTAGGTCACAGAGTCGTTCACGGAGCGGAGGATTACAAGTCGTCGGTGCTTATTGACGAAAAAGTGCTCGATTGCTGCAAGGAAAACATAGAGCTTGCGCCGCTGCACAATCCCGCGAATATTATGGGAATCGAGGCGTGCAGAAAGGTTATGCCCGATACGCCCATGGTAGCGGTATTCGACACGGCTTTTCATGCCACAATGCCCGACGTCGCTTTTCTTTACGGCTTGCCCTACGACGACTACAAGCAATTGAGAATAAGAAAATACGGCTTCCACGGCACAAGTCATATGTTTGTTTCGCAGGAGGCTGCTAAATACCTCGGACGCGAAAACGACGAAAATTTAAAGGTCGTTACCTGCCACCTCGGCAACGGCTCCTCCATTTCCGCAGTCAAGGGCGGACGCTCGGTGGAAACCTCGATGGGCTTCACGCCGCTCGAAGGCGTGCCCATGGGCACCCGCTGCGGCAACGTGGACGCCGCCGTTATCGAATACCTGATGAACAAGAAAAACATGAACATTTCCGAAACGATAAGCTACCTCAACAAAAAATCCGGTATGCTCGGAGTTTCGGGAGTGAGCAGCGATTTCAGAGATCTGACGGAGGGCAACGCTTTGGACAATCCGAGAAACAAGCTGGCTGTCGATTTGTTCGCTTACGACGTAAAGAAATATATCGGTCAGTACGCGGCGGTTATGAACGGCGTGGACTGCATAGTTTTCACCGCGGGCGTGGGAGAAAATACTCCTTACGTAAGAAAGCATGCCTGCGAGGGACTCGAATATATGGGAGTGGAGCTTGACGACGACAAAAACGCAAAATGTCCCAGAGGAAAAATCGCGGATATTTCAAAAGAAAGCTCGAAAGTCAGGATTCTCGTCATTCCCACAAACGAGGAGCTTGTAATAGCGAAAGAGACCAAACGTGTTGCGAAAATATAGTCGAAATCGTTTGACAAAATCTTTTTCACACTCTATAATGATTTATCGTGAACTAAAACTATGTAAGTCAACGGGAGGCGAAAGATATGGCAGTACCTAAAAGAAAAACTTCTAAGCAGAGAAAGCACACCAGAGCGGCTAATTGGAAAATCAGCGCTCCTTCCTTGGTTGAATGCCCTCAATGCCACGAAAAGAAGTTGAACCACAGAGTTTGCAAAAACTGCGGATATTACGACGGGAGAGAAATCGTCGTCGTTTCGGATAAGAAAAACTGATTTCTTTCGTTTCCGCCGGCAGATTTTGATTTTTACGAATGAGCAGACCGCCAACGGTCTGCTTTTTTGTTGCGTGAAACATAGCTCGAATTTGTGAAACATTTTTTATTTTTTGCGCCCATATGATTGTCATAGTAGGATTTTTAGGGTATAATCTTTAAACAGAGGTTATTTTCCTTTTAATTTTTCAAAATTCGGAGATATATAATGAAGGTTGTAGTGGATATATACGGCGGCGACAACGCGCCAAAAGAAATTGTCAAGGGCTGCGTTCAGGCGCTTAAAGAAAACAGAGGTTTCGATTTGGTGCTTGTGGGCAAGGCAAACGAGATTGCCGACCTGCTCAAAGAGCAGACGGTGGAAATGTCGCGCGTGGAAATAGTGGACGCGCCCGACGTGATAACCAACGACGACGTGCCCACAACGGCGATTAGAACCAAAAAAGAAAGCTCGCTCGTTGTGGCTCTTGACAGAGTAAAAAACGACGAGGAGTGCATAGGAATGGTGTCGGCAGGAAGCACGGGAGCCGTGCTTACCGGTTCTTTTCTCAAAATAGGGAGAATAAAGGGCATTTCCAGACCTGCGCTTGCGCCGCTTCTGCCTACGGTTGACGGAGGAAACGTACTGCTTATCGACTGCGGGGCGAATGTCGACTGCAAGCCCGCCATGCTTGCCCAGTTTGCTCTTATGGGCAACGCGTATGCCAAAGCCATACTCAACAAAGAAAATCCGAGAGTGGCGCTTATGTCAAACGGCACGGAGGACAAAAAGGGCAATGAACTCACCAAAGAAGCTTTCGGGTTGATAAAGGAGCTGCCCGTAAACTTTGTGGGCAACATGGAAGCGCGCGATTTGCTTTCGGGAGATTTCGACGTGGTTGTCTGCGACGGCTTTTGGGGAAATGTCGCGTTGAAGTCCTGCGAGGGCACGGCGGCTATGCTCATGAAGCTTTTGAAAAAGGAAATCATGTCCGGCTTCTTTTCCAAAATTGCGGGAGCGATGCTGAAAAAGAAATTTAAGAATATACAGAAGGTCATGGATTACAACGCCGGCGGAGGAGCGCCTTTTATAGGAGTCGAAAAGCTCGTTATCAAATCTCACGGTTCAAGCAAGGCGAAGTCCATTTGCGGCTCCATAATGCAGGTTGTGAATATGCACAAGGCGGGGCTGATTGAAAAGATTAAAAAGGAGCTTTATGCGACAAACGGAGAACAGCCTGCAATTACGGGAAATTGAAAAGCGGATAGGTTACGAGTTCAAGGACAAAAGTTTGCCCGAGACCGCTTTTATGCATTCTTCTTACGCCAACGAAAGAAAGCTTCGCAGCAATGAAAACATGGAGTTTTTCGGCGACGCAATCCTTGAATTTTTGGTTTCGGAATACCTGTACAAAAATTTCCCCGACAAAAACGAGGGGGATTTTTCAAGAGCGCGCGCGGCAGTCGTTTCGCGGGACAGCCTTTTTCTCGCAGTGAAGAAAATGGGGCTGGAAGAATTTTTGCTTATATCCAACGCTCAGGCGCTTGCGACCGAAAATTCCAAAATAAAGCTTTTCGCAAACTTGTTCGAGGCGGTTTTGTGTGCGGTTTATCTGGACGGCGGCTTGTCTGCGGCGGAAAAATTCGTATTTTCCCACTTGAAGCCGTCTTTAAGCGCGGCAGTCGCGGGCGCAGGCTGCGCAAACGATTTCAAGCGTATTCTTTTGGAATACTGTCAGTCCGTCCACACCGAGCCGGAATATACGGAAGAGGAAAAAAGCGGACCTCCGCACAATCCGCGTTATGTTTATGCGGTGAGCGTCAACGGCGAGCTGTTGGGCAGAGGCGAGGGCGCCTCTAAAATTCAGGCGCAGGCGGATGCCGCGGAGCAAGCGCTTAAAAAGCTCGGCATTGATTACAATCTTTTCAACAGAGGCAGTAAGTGAATTTAAAAAAGATAGAGGTTTACGGCTTCAAGTCCTTTGCGGACAAGCTGGAAATGAAATTCGACAAGCCTATTACGGCAATAGTAGGCCCCAACGGCTGCGGCAAAAGCAACGTATCGGATGCAATAAGGTGGGTGCTCGGAGAGCAGAGCGCCAGAGTTTTGCGCGGCAAAAGCATGCAGGACCTGATTTTCAGCGGCACCGAAAGACGAAAGTCGATGAGCTATTGCGAGGCGTCTCTGATTTTCGACAACACCAACAGGATTTTTCCGATTGAAATGGACGAAGTCGTCATTTCCAGAAAGCTGTACCGTTCGGGCGAAAGCGAGTATCTTTTGAATCGTCAGAGTTCGAGGCTCAAAGACATATCGGACCTGCTGCGGGACGCGGGACTCGGACGCGAAGGTTATTCGATTGTCGGTCAGGGACGCATGGACGCTATTCTCAACGCCAAACCCGACGACCGCAGAGCTATATTCGAAGAGGCGCTCGGTATATCCAAATTCAGGGTGCGCAAGGTTGAAACCGAGCGCAAGCTGGAAAAAAACAAGGACAATATGTCCCGTCTGTATGACATTATGACGGAGCTTGACAGACAGCTCGGTCCGTTGAAAAAAAACAGCGAAAATGCAAAAAAGTATTTGCAGCTTGCCGAAGAGCTTAAATATCACGAAATAAACGCTTACATATACGGGTATGACAACGCGAGCTTAAACAAGTCCAAAATTTACGAAAAAATCAAGGGCATAGAGGAAGAACTCAACCTTGCGGAGCTTAAACTCAACGAGTCGAACGCCGATTACGAGCGTCTGCTCGAAGAGTTGAGCAGTCTGGATATGGAAAAGGAGCAGCTTTCCAGAAGAGAGTTGGAAATTTCCGTTCAGCTGGAGCGTCAGTCGGGAGACAACAAGCTTTTGGCGGAGAGAGCCAACCATTTCAGAAACTCATGCAGCGAAACGGAGTATGCGCTGGACGCAAACGCCACAAAAGCGCAGAGACTGAAAGAGGAAATAGCCGAAACGGAAAAGGAGCTTAAAGAAAAGAAGAAGGCTTACGACGCGTTGACGGAGCAGCTTGCGTCGCTTAACCTGCTTTACTCCGAGGTTTCGGATAAAATCAACAAAAATCAGAATTTTATGCAGAGCGGTCAGGACAAGCTTGTAGGATTTTTGGGGGGGCTTGCCGACGTAAAGAGCGAGGCGGCTTCTTTGTCCGCAGAAAAGCTTACGGCTTTGGCAAGGCTGGAGGAAATCGCGCTTGCCGAAAAAAAGCTTGCCGAAAAGCTTGCCGACGCTGGAGACGCGGAAAAGGAATATTCGCGGCAGTACGAGCTGCTGTGTCAAAAACGGAACGGCCTTGATTCGGATATAGACGAGGCGGCGTCCTGCCTGAAAGATTTTGAAGCGCAATTGTTCGAGCTAAACAAGCGTATTTCCAAGCTGAACGAGGAAAAGACGGTCATGCAGGCGCGCAAAAATATGCTGGATTCGCTGACTGAAAATTTTGAAGGCTATATCAACAGCGTAAAAAGACTTTTAAAGGACGCGCAGCACGACGCTGCTTTGTCCTCTAAAATAGAAGGCGTGGTGGCAAACCTGATAAAGGTTCCGGCGCACCTTGAAACGGCAGTGGAGGCGGCTTTGGGCGGCGCGCTGCAAAACGTCGTCACCCGAAACGAGGATGACGCCAAATTTCTTATAAAATATCTGAAAGACAACAGGTACGGAAGAATTACGTTTTTGCCCGTTACGTCTGTCAAAAGACGTCGTCTTGACAACGACGGCATTCTTAAAGAAAAGGGGTGTCTGGGAGTCGCAGACACGTTGGTTGATTTCGACAAAAAATATTCAAACGTCGTGTCTGGTCTTTTAGGCTCCACCGTTGTGGTGGAAAATATAGATACTGCGGTGAACCTTGCAAAAAAATACGGCTATTCGCACAGGCTTGTCACCCTCGAGGGCGACATGATTGTTCCGTCAGGCTCGATTTCGGGCGGAAGCAAAAAAGCGGAGTCGGTAAACCTTTTGGGCAACGAAAGGGAATTGAAGGAGCTTGAGAGCAAAATTTCCCGTGTCACTGCGGAAAGGGACGAAAAGGAAGCGCTGAAAAGAGAACTGTCCGAAAAGAGGGACACCCTTTCCGACGCGCTGTCGGAGCTCAGACAGCAAAAGACCGAGACTGCCGTCGAGCTTGCAAAACTGGAAGAAAAACTGTCTAAATCGAGCAGCTTTACGCTTTCGGAAAGAGAACAGCTTAACGAACTCAACGGGGAACGCGAGAGACTTAAAGACAGAGTTAAGGAAATTTCCGAACAGGTTGCGCTGCTCGAACAGGAGATAAAAAAGCTGAGCGATACAAAAGAGGATATGGCGGATAACGTCACCAAATCCCAAACGGAATACAGACAGCTAAAAGAAAAATCCGAAGCTTTGCACGAGGAAATAACGTCCGTCAAACTGAAAGTAAACTCGATTGTCGCCAATATGCAGCAGGACAACAAGACAATCAACATCGACAAGCTTGCGTTGGAGGAAATCGCATCCGACGACGCCGAAAAGCGTAAGCTTTTGGAAACGTACAGACTGAATATTTCCGACATAGAAAAGCAGCTGAGGGAGAGCGCGGACAACTCGGTGGATATAGGCGAGCTGGAAGAAATAAGAAAACAGCTCAAAGGGCTTGACGGGCGCAAGGCGGAAGTCAACGGCTCGTTCGCCAAAGCGGACGAAATGCGAAAGTATTATACCGAACAGGTGCACAAGCTGGACTCAGACAAACAGCAGGAGGAGTTTAATATCGCGCTGATTGACACCGACCTCGAACAGCTGCAAAAGCGCATAGAGGAGGCGTACGACGTGACCTATTCGGGCGCGTTGCGCTACAAGGACGAGAATTACGACCTTGAAAGCTCCAAAGAAAACATAACCGCACTTCGCAACAAGATTGCGAGACTCGGTCCCGTTTCGGTAAACTCGATAGAGGATTGCCTCGAAACACAGGGGCGCTACGACGAAATCGCCTCGCAGATGGAAGACTTGAAAACGGCGGAAAGCGACCTCAATCAGATATTGCAGGAACTGACGCATGAAATGGTCGTTAGGTTCAACGAGGGCTTTGAGATAATAAACCGCAATTTCGGTTCGGTGTTCAAGGAGCTTTTCGCGGGCGGACACGCGCGCCTGACCATAGAGCAGGACGAAAACAAATCTTCGCTGGACTACGGTATAGAAATCGAAGCGCAACCGCCCGGAAAAAAATTGCAGAATATTTCGCTTTTGTCCGGCGGCGAAAGAAATCTGACTGCGGCGGCTATTTTGTTCGCGATTTTAAAGCTGCGTCCGATGCCTTTCTGCGTGTTGGACGAAATAGAGGCGCCTTTGGACGACGCAAATGCCGAAAGAATAGCATCGTATTTAAGAAAATTTTCTTTGGAAACGCAATTCCTCGTCATCACCCACAAAAAGCCGACTATGGAAAGCGCGGACGTTTTGTACGGCGTGACGATGGAGGAAAAGGGCGTTTCCAAGATGGTTTCGGTTGAATTGACGGAAGCAATCAAGCACACTGCCTGAGGAGGCGGATATGGGATTTTTCAAAAAAATAATCGACGGTCTGAAAAAGACTCAGCAGAACATCGGATTTCAGATAAAAAAACTTTTCAAAGTAGGTATTTTCAACGACGATTTTTACGAGAATCTCGAAGAAATTTTACTTACAAGCGACGTGGGTGCGCAAGCCACGGAGGAAATTGTTGACAATCTGAAAGAAAAAATCAGGCAGACCAAGACGGTTGACGAAGAAAACGCTACGCGGCTTCTCAAAGAGGCTCTTTCAGATGTGCTCGGAGACGAGCAGTTTCAGACCGATTATCCTTGCGTCATACTTGTTGTAGGCGTCAACGGCGTGGGCAAGACAACCACGATAGGCAAGCTTGCCCGCAATTTTGTCCGAGAAGGCAAAAGCGTGGTTCTTGCCGCCGCGGATACCTTCAGAGCGGCAGCGGGAGAACAGCTTGAAATATGGGCGAAGAGAGCCGATGTAAGAATAATCAAGCACGAGGAAGGCTCCGACCCTGCCGCCGTTGTTTTCGACGCTTTAAGCTCGGCAAAAAGCCGCAAAACCGACGTTGTTATTGTGGACACTGCCGGCAGACTGCACAACAAGAAAAACCTGATGGAGGAGCTGAAAAAAATCGACCGCGTAATAGACAGGGAGTTTCCCGAGGCGGAGCGCAAAAATCTGCTTGTGCTCGACGCAACTACGGGGCAGAATGCTTTGACGCAGGCGGAGCTGTTTGACGAAGCAATCGATTTGGACGGGATTATTCTCACCAAGCTTGACGGCACCGCCAAGGGAGGAGTTGTTTTCGCAATCAAGAGCGAGCTGGATATGCCCGTTTATTTTGTAGGCGTAGGCGAAGGAATAGACGACCTGTTGAAATTCGACGCGCAGTCATTTATCGACGGAATTGTCTGAAAAGTTGCATCAAAACATTTGACAAGACGTTCGGTTTATATTAAAATGTCAAGGTGTAAAGTATTTTTACTTTACACCTTTTGTTATGGATGCGAAAATAGACGCAATGGAAATCACGAGGCTGAAAGACGTTTACGGCGCGCTGCTTACCGACAGACAGGCTGAAATGCTTTCGTTGTTTTATGATTTCGACAACTCTTTGTCCGAGATTGCCGAGCAATACGGCGTGAGCCGACAGGCGGTAAGGGACGTTATCGAGCGCGCCAAAGTTCAGCTTGCCGAGTTGGAAGTCAAATTGGGCTTTGCAAAAAAAATCGCAGAAACCCTCGAAATTTGCAAAAGGCTGAGAACATCGTATCGGGAAAGAGATGACGCGGCGGCGCTTGCGGAAACGCTCGAAGCCGTCTGGGAGAAAAAGAATGGCATTGTTTTCGGGACTCAGTGAGAGAATAAATCATATTTTTTCCAAGCTGTCCAACCGCGGAGCGCTGACGGAGCTGGAAATAAAGCAGGCCATGCGCGAGGTGCGCGTCGCTTTGCTGGAAGCCGACGTAAACGTGTCCGTTGCGAAGCAGTTTATTGCCGACGTGAGCGAAAAAGCCGTAGGAGAGCAGGTGCTTAAAAGTCTGACTCCTGCGCAGCAGGTGATAAAAATCGTCAACGAGCAGCTTACCGAGCTTATGGGACCGGTGCAGAGCAAGCTCAAGGTTGCGAGCAGGCTTCCGACCGTCATCATGATGTGCGGACTCCAAGGCGCGGGAAAAACCACTATGTGCGGCAAGCTTGCCGTTCACCTCAAAAAACAGGGCAAAAATCCCTTGCTTGTCGGGTGCGATATTTACAGACCTGCGGCAATCGAGCAGTTGAGAGTGGTAAGCGGAAAGGCAAAAGCCGGTTTTTTCGAGATGGGACAAATCAATCCCTCGAAAATCGCCGTCAAGGCTGTGGAATATGCCAAAGCAAACGGTTACGATACGGTTATTCTGGATACGGCGGGACGTCTGCACATCGACGAAAAGCTGATGGCGGAGCTTAAAGACATAACAAAGCACGTGGAAGTCACCGAGACGCTGCTGGTTGTCGACGCCATGACGGGGCAGGACGCGGTCAACGTGGCAAAAACCTTCGACGAACAGCTGGAAATAACGGGCGTCATTATGACAAAGCTTGACGGCGACACGCGCGGGGGCGCAACGCTCTCCATTAAAGCGGTCACGGGCAAGCCGATTAAGTTCTGTGGAATAGGAGAAAAGCCGGAAGACATCGAACCGTTTTATCCCGACAGAATGGCGGGCAGAATTTTGGGGATGGGAGACGTGCTCACCCTTATCGACAAGGCGCAGGAGGCAATCAGTCAGGAAGAGGCGCAGGAAATGGCGAAAAAGCTTCGCGAAGCGAGCTTTGACCTTAACGACTATCTTGCGCAAATGGAAAAGCTTAAAAAAATGGGCAGCGTGAAGGACTTGTTGGCTATGGTTCCCGGCGCGGGAAAGCTGAAAATTTCCGACGACGACGTCAACGAAATCGAGCTTGAAAAAAATAAGGCGATTATCAGGTCCATGACTCCCGCAGAGAGAAGCAATCCCAAAATACTGAATTATCAGAGGCGTCGCAGAATTGCGGCGGGCAGCGGAACTCAGGTGCAGGACGTAAACAAGCTTATAAAACAATTCGAGCAAAGCAAGGACATGATGAAGCGCTTCAGCGGAAAAAGAGGCGCTCGTCTGCCTTTCTGAAATAAATAAAATCAATCAATTAAACTTTCGGAGGAAAACACAAATGGCAGTAAAAATGAGATTGACAAGATTGGGTGACAAAAAAAGTCCTTTCTATCGCATAGTCGTCGTCGATTCGCGCAAGGCGAGGGACGGTCAGTATGTCGACCTTATCGGCACATACGACCCGCTGTCCGAGCCCGCGACGGTGAAAATCGACGCCGAGAAAGCGAAGAAATGGATAGGAAACGGAGTTCAACCTACCGACAAGGTCAGGGCTTTGCTTGTCAAAGAGGGTATTATGGAACCCAAAAAATTCTGTGTGAGAAAACCCAAGCAGGCGCCGCCCGCGCCCAAAGCAAAAGCGGAAGGCGACAATCAGGAAGTCAAAGCGGAATAAAAAATGAAAGAGTTTGTAGAATATCTTGTAAAACGTCTGGTTAAGTATCCCGACGAGGTTTCCGTGTATGTCAGACCCGACGGCGAAGACGGCGAGACAATATACGTTAAGGTTGCCGAGTCAGACGTGGGCAAGGTCATTGGCAGACAGGGAAAGATAATCATGTCGATGCGCACGCTTGTGAAAGCCGCGGCAACCAAGCAGGGCAAAAAATATTCCGTGGAAATCGCAGACGGCAAAAGCGGCAAAGCTTGAATATGAAAATTCAGGTAGGAAAAATAGTCAAAGCGCAGGGGATTAAAGGGGAAGTCAAATTGGCTTCCCTGATTGACAATACGGAAAATTTTAAAAATTTCCGTTATCTTTATCTCAACGAGCAACGCACCGGAGTGGTTTCGGTAAGAACGGACGGAAATTTTGTGTATGTCCGTTTTTCGACGGTAACGGACAGAAACGCTGCGGAGGGACTGAGAGGATTGGGCGTGTTTGCGGACAAAGAGCAGCTCCCGCTTGAAGAGGGACGTTTTTTCATTGACGAGCTGATAGGTTGTTCGGTAAGGCTCAACGACGGCACTTTTGTCGGCGTTCTCGACGAAATTTTGCAGAACGGAAGCGCGGATGTGTACGTTGCGGTAAAGGACGACAAAAAAATTCTGTTTCCGTTTTTAAAGGATTTGACAATAAGAATCGATGTTGACGCAAAAGAAATTCTGCTTGACAAAAAACGTTTTTCAGAGGTAAGCGTAGATGAGAATTGACATTCTTACGCTTTTTCCCGAAATGTTTTCGCCGTTGGAATATTCGGTTATCGGTCGCGCAAGACAAAGAGGGATTTTGCAAATCAACATTGTCGATATACGCGACTTTTCCGCCGACAAGCATAAAAAGTGCGACGACTATCCTTTCGGCGGCGGAGCGGGTATGGTCATGATGCCTCAGCCCGTACACGATTGCGTCAACGCCGTAGACCCGGACAGGCAAGCGCTGAGAATTTATTTGTCCCCCAAAGGCGAAAAGCTGACGCAGAAAAAGGTGGTAGAGCTTTCCGAGAGGGAGAGATTGCTTTTTCTTTGCGGACATTACGAGGGCGTCGACCAAAGAGTGCTGGATTTGGATTTCGACTGCGAAATTTCCGTAGGAGACTATGTGCTTACGGGAGGCGAGCTGCCCGCTATGACGCTTGCGGACGCCGTTGCGCGTTACGTTCCGGGAGTGCTGGGAAGCGGAGAGTCTACTGCGGAGGAGAGCTTTTCTTCGGGGCTTTTGGAATATCCTCAGTATACGCGTCCGCAAATATTCGAGGGATTGGAAGTGCCCGAAGTGCTTGTTTCGGGACATCACGCCAATGTGGCAAAATGGAGAATGGAACGGCAGCTGGAAATAACCCGTCGCTGCCGCCCCGACCTTTTGAAGGAAGATTGAGTTATGCACATACAGTGGTTTCCGGGACATATGACCAAATCATTGAGAATGATGGAGGAGAGCGTAAAGGTTGTGGACGCAATAGGTTACGTCCTTGACTGCCGTGCTCCTTTTTCTTGTTTCAATCCCGCTTTCGGTCAGTACACTGAAAAAAAGCCGTGCGTATTTCTGTTAAACAAGTCCGACCTTGCCGACGAAAAGACCACCGACAGGTGGCTTGCATATTTTGCTTCAAAGGGAGACAAGGCGATTGCCTTGAACGCAAACGAAAAGGGGTGCGCAAAACAGGTGGTAAAGGCATTCGATTCGCTGGAAATGAAAAATGTTTTGCGTTTAAGACAAAAAGGAGTAGTCAGACCCGTCAGGATAATGATTATCGGCGTGCCCAATTCAGGTAAATCAAGCATCATAAATCTTTTGAGCGGCAGGAAAAGCGCCGTTACGGGAAACAAGCCGGGCGTGACGCGGGGAAAGCAATGGATTCGTCTCGGCGACGGCTTGGAGCTGCTTGATACGCCGGGCACGTTGTGGTCAAGATTCGAGAACCAATGCGTAGCGCAGAATCTGTTTTTTATCGGAAGCATAAGCGACAATGTCGTGGATTTGTGCGAGGGGGGGCAAGCCCTTCTCGACAGGCTCACAGAGGTGGCTCCCGACGCTTTGAAAAACCGTTACAAATTGACGGACGGGGATTTGAGAGACGAAGGATTGATGGATAAAATTTGTATCAAGCGCGGCTGTCTAAACAAGGGAGAGCCTGACAGGGAAAGATGCGCCGCCGCGATTATCGACGATTTCAGAAAAGGAAGAATGGGGCGCGTGTCTCTGGAAGCGCCGCAAGCGGAAGATGAAGCTTAAACTCGATTACGAAAGAAAATTTATCGCTCAGGGCAAAGCTTTTATTGCCGGAGTGGACGAAGCGGGCAGAGGCCCGCTTGCCGGTCCCGTTGTGGCCGCGTGCGCGGTTATGCCTTTGCGGGAAGAGCAGCTGATTGACGGTGTGGACGACAGCAAGCTTTTGTCGGAATCCAAACGCGAGGAATTGTTTGAAATAATCAGAGAAAGGGCAATAGAATATACTATTTCTGTAATAGATAATCGGGAGATTGACAAAATAAACATACTTAACGCTACCAAACGGTGTATGAACCGCTGTCTCGAAAAGCTTAAAGCGCGCAGCGATATTGTCCTTGTCGACGCCGTCAAGTTGGAAAATCCGCCTTTTGATACCCTGCCGATAATTCACGGGGACGCGCTTAGCTACTCCATTGCGGCGGCAAGCATACTAGCCAAGGTTTTTAGGGACAGACTGATGAGAGAGTACGACAGCCAATATCCCGAGTACGGCTTTGCAAGACACAAGGGATACGGAACGAAAGCGCATATAGAGGCGCTCAAAAAATACGGCGCGTGTCCGCTGCACAGAAAAACCTTTATCCGCAATTTCGTGAAAACAGATGAATACTAAAATATCGGGACGCAAAGGCGAAGACGCGGCGGCAGCATATCTTAAAAAGAAAAAATACAAAATTTTAAACAGAAACTATGTCGCGGTCGGCGGTGAAATAGATATAATTGCGCGCGACAAAAGCTTTATCGTTTTCGTCGAGGTTAAGTACAGAAAAAATCTTCTTTTTGAAATTCCCGCCGAAGCAGTCGATTTGTATAAGCGCAGAAAGATAGTGCGCACCGCAAAGATGTATCTTGCCGTAAACAATCTTACCACGTCGCCGTGCCGTTTCGATATTGTTGAGGTTGTAGGCGAAGGCGACAAAATGCTGATAAATCATTTGGAAAACGCTTTCGAGGACGAGTAAATTTTCCGAAAAGGCAGCGGAAACAAAATTTTTATGTTTTTTGCTTAAAACGCTTGAAAAAACAGTCAATACGTGCTATTATTGATTGGTGACTTCGGACGTTCCAATGGCAAAGACTTGCGTATGAACGTTTAGTTAACTATTTTTTAGGAGGAAAAGTCAAATGGACATCATCAAAGCAATCGAGCAGGAAAATCTCAATCCCAACGCGCCTGTTTTTTCCGTCGGAGACACGGTCAAGGTTTTCTTTAAGGTTATCGAAGGAAACAAGGAGAGGATTCAGGCGTACGAGGGTATAGTTATTGCCCGCAAGCACGGAGGACTCAGAGAAACATTTACCGTGCGCCGCATTTCAAGCGGTATAGGCGTTGAGAGAACCTTCCCCGTACACAGCCCCAAAATCGACAAGGTCGAGGTTTTAAGACGCGGACGCGTGAGACGTGCAAAGCTGTATTATCTGCGCAAACGCACGGGCAAGGCTGCGAAAATAAAAGAAACCGTTTAATAAAAACAAGCTGTCCCTATGCGGACGGCTTTTCTTTTATCGCGACAATGCCCGCGCGAAAAAATCGATTTTATATGCCTTGATTTGCTTGTATATTTGAAAAAATTTCTTTAAAATAAAAAATCAAGGAAACGGAGGGTTTTACAAATGTTGGCAAAACTGATGAGTTTCGGACTCAACGGACTTAACGGATATCCCATAAACGTAGAGGTCGATATGCACACGGGCGTCCCCGCCTGCGACATTGTCGGTCTTGCCGACACGGCGGTGAAGGAAGCCAAGGAAAGAGTACGTCTTGCAATCAGAAATTCGGGCTTCGGGTTTCCGATTGGCAAGATTGTGGTAAACCTTGCGCCGGCGGATACCAAAAAAGAGGGCTCGCTTTACGACCTTGCAATGGCGATAGGTATGCTTGCCGCATCCGAGCAGCTGTCTTGTTCGAGATTGAAAAATAAAATTTTTCTCGGAGAGCTGTCTCTCGACGGCGAGCTTCGCCGTGTAAACGGCATTCTTCCCATTATCATTTCGGCAAAGCAGCAGGGCTACGACAACATAATCATACCTTACGGAAACAAGGAAGAAGCGCAATATATCGAGGGACTCAATATTTACGCCGCGCATTCTCTGACGGAGGTATACGCTTATCTTTCGGGCGCGGAAGAATTGGAGCGTCTGGAAATCAAATCGTGGAATTTCGGAGGCGAATTCGACGAGTCGCAGGACATAAAATACATAAAAGGTCAGTTTGCGGCAAAAAGAGCGATGGAGGTTGCCGTCGCAGGCGGTCATAATATATTGTTGATAGGACCTCCCGGCGCGGGCAAGACCATGCTTGCAAGAGCCGTACCCTCCATTATGCCCGACCTGAGCTTTGCCGAAGCTCTCGAAATAGCAAAAATCCACAGCGTTGCAGGCAAGCTGGACGGCTTCGTTTATTCAAGGCCGTTCAGGTCGCCGCATCACACCGCGACCATGCCCGCAGTTACGGGCGGCGGCGCAAAGGCGAGACCGGGAGAGGTGAGTCTTGCACACAACGGCGTTTTGTTCCTCGACGAGCTGCCGGAGTATCAGCGCAATTTGCTTGAAACGCTAAGACAGCCTTTGGAGGACAAGGAGATTACCGTTACGCGTTCCGCGCATACGGTGACATATCCCGCAAATTTCATGCTTATAGCAAGCATGAACCCGTGTCCGTGCGGAAATTACGGCAGTGCAACTCAGGAATGCACCTGCTCGGCAATGCAAATACACAATTATCTTTCCAAGCTCAGCGGCCCGTTGATGGACAGGATTGACATACACGTAGAGGTGGACAGCATTTCCTATGAAGATTTAAGGGACGAATCGCTTTCCGAGGACTCGGCTTCGGTGAGAGCGCGCGTAAACGCCGCAAGAGAGCTTCAGAAGGTGCGATACGCTTCGGCAGGCATTTATTCCAACGCTCAGATGAACAACGCGCAGATAAAGGAATTTTGCCGCATTGACGACGAAAGCGCCGCGCTAATCAAAACTTCCTTTGAAAAATTCAGAATGAGCGCGAGAGCTTACAACCGCATATTGAAGGTGGCGAGAACTATCGCGGATTTGGAGGCCTGCGAAAAAATTTCTTCCGCGCACGTAGCGGAAGCGATTCAATACAGAACGCTGGACAAGAAGTACAATGTCTGAGAAAAAAGCAAGCAATCTGACCAAAATGTGTCTTGGGCTGAGTTATCTCGAGCCGGGCTCTCCGCTTAAAGCCTACGCGCTAATCAAAGAATGCGACAAAGAACCCGAGCTGCTTTGGAAGCGTCCCGACGCGCTCAGGGATAAAATCGTGGCTTTGTTTGACGAAAGCTTTTTTTCCAAGATAAAATTCGTGCTTTCGGAAGAATTTTTTGAATACATCGACAGAGAGCTGACTGCCTTCGGAATCAAAGCCGTAACATATTTTGACAGGGATTATCCCGATTTTTTCAGAGAAATGCCCGACCCGCCGCTGACTTTGTTCTGTCGCGGCGACACGGCGCTGCTGAAAAAAACTCCTGCTCTTGCCGTTGTCGGCACGAGAAAAAACACTTCTTACGGCAGAAGGGTTACCGAGCATTTTGTCGGGGAGCTTGCAAACGATTTCGTTATAGTAAGCGGACTTGCTCTCGGCATTGACTCTCTTGCGCACAGAACGGCTTTGGCAAAGAAGGGGAAAACCGTCGCCGTATTGGGAGGCGGTCTAAACAACGTGTATCCTTACGTCAACAAGGGACTTGCGCAGGAAATAGCCGAAAACGGAGGACTCGTTTTCAGCGAGTTCAAACCGTCGGCGGAGTCGAGCGCTTTTCAGTTTCCCATGAGAAACAGACTGATTGCCGCTCTTAGCGACGGAGTGCTGCTTGTCGAGGCAGGCATGAAAAGCGGCGCCTTCGGCACCATCGATTTTGCGACGGAAATGGGAAAGCATCTGTTTGTGGTTCCGGGGGAGATTTACAATTTCGCTTCAGGAGGGGCGAATGAAATTATAAAAAGCTATCCCGGCTGTATGGTTACGGCGCCGGAGGAAATAAGAACGCGGTTTCTGCTTGAAAAATTTCGCGGAACCAAAGGCAAAAAAGCCGTGCAGCTTTCTCAAAACGAACAGCTTGTGGTGGAGCTGCTCAAAACGGACAGGCTTCATTTCAACGAACTGTTGTCAAGGAGCAAAATCAAAACCGGAGAATTGAGTTATCTGCTTTCCGTGCTTGAACTTAAAGGACTGATAACTAAGCTTCCGGGCAACAATTATCAACTTGATGCGGAGGCATTTTTATGAAATTAGTCATCGTGGAATCTCCCGCGAAAGCTAAAACGATAGAAAAATATCTTGGCAGGGATTATATTGTGGACGCATCGGGCGGACACGTGCGCGATTTGCCGGAAAAGGCAATCGGCATAGACGTAAAAAACAATTTCAAGCCCGAATACGTGATTTATCCCAAAAAGCAGGATGTAGTCAGAAGGCTTGCGGGCTTGTCCAAAAAAGCCGAGAAGGTTTATCTAGCAACCGACCCCGACAGGGAGGGAGAAGCCATTTCCTGGCATTTGATGAACGCTTTGGGGCTTGACGACAATTACAGCCGCATAATGTTCAACGAGATTTCCAAGCGCGCGGTGAACGAGGCTATCGAAAAACCCGGAAAAATCAATATGGACCTCGTGAACGCGCAGCAGGCGCGCCGCATACTTGACAGATTGGTGGGCTATGAGCTGTCTCCCGTGCTTTGCAAAAAAATTCAGGGCAAGCTGTCTGCGGGGCGGGTGCAATCCGCCGCCTTAAAACTCATAGTAGACAGGGACAGGGAAATAAAATCCTTCGTAAAAGAGGAATATTGGAGCGTTACCGCTTTTCTTAAAAAGCTGACCGGCAGCGATATTGTTTTTAAAGCCGTTCTGGAATCCAAGTGCGGCAAAAAAATCAAGCTGGAAAACAAGGAAAAGACGGACGCCGTTTTAAAAGAGCTTGAAGGAAAGGATTACACAGTCGAAAGCGTCAAAAAGAGCGTGACCTACGGGAATCCTCCTCCTCCCTTTACAACAAGCACGTTGCAGCAGGAGTCGTCAACAAAGCTGGGAATGGCGTCAAACGTGACCATGCAGATTGCGCAGCAGCTGTACGAGGGGCTGGATTTGACGGGACTCGGACACATTGCGCTGGTTACTTATATCAGAACAGACTCTACTCGGGTGTCTGCCGAGGCGACGGCGAAAGCGCGGGAAACGCTTGCCGAGAAATACGGCGAAAAATATGTTCCGCAAAAACCGAACATATACAAAAGCCGCAAAAACAGTCAGGACGCGCACGAGGCCATACGTCCGATAAATTTGGAGCTTACTCCCGAAAGTCTCAAAGACAAGCTGCAAAGAAACCAATACCGTCTTTACAAGCTTATCTACGAAAGATTTCTGGCTTCGCAGGCGGCGAAAGCCGTTTACGACAGCGTAAACGTGACGATAAAAAACGGAGACTACGCTTTTAAAAGCACGGGAAAAACCATGACGTTTGACGGCTACACGCGTATTTATGCCGCTGCGCCGAAAGAGGAAGCGGGAGAGGACAACGAAAAAATTCCGCCTCTTGCAGACGGCGAAAAGCTTGAACTGTCAAAACTCAGTCCCGAACAGAAATTTACCAAACCGCCCGCGAAATATACGGAGGCGAGTCTAATCAAACTGCTCGAAGACAAGGGGATAGGTCGCCCGAGCACTTTTGCAACCATACTGTCGACCTTGTACAAGCGCGAGTATATAAAAAAGGACGGAAAAAGCCTTGAACCTACCGAGCTGGGGGAGCTGGTCACGGTTTATCTCGAAAAGTATTTCAACGATATCGTGGACGCCAAATTTACCGCTCGCATGGAGGAGGGACTCGACAAAATAGAGGAGGAAGGCGCGGACTGGCACAAAATTCTGAACGATTTTTATCCTCCGTTCAGGGAAAAAATCAAAGAAGCGTTGAGCGGCGCCAAAATGGACGTAGCCGACGAGCCGAGCGACGTCAGATGCGAAAAATGCGGCGCGATGATGGTTTTTAAACGCGGTCCTTACGGCAAGTATCTTTCGTGCCCCGAATGTAAAACCAACAAGAGTTTGAAAAGCAGGGGGGAGGAAAAAGTCTCCGACGTCAGATGCGAAAAATGCGGCGCGATGATGGTGGAGAAAAGCGGCAAATACGGAAAATATCTTGCTTGCCCCAATTATCCTTCCTGCAAAAACATAAAATCCGTGCAGGAGGTCGTCGCCGTTTGTCCCAAGTGCGGAGGCGACGTGGTAAAAAGATTTTCCAAAACGGGCAGGATATTCTACGGCTGCGCAAAATATCCCGAATGCGATTTTGTCAGCTGGGACGTGCCCGCCCCGATAAAGTGCGAAAAATGCGGCGGAGCTATGGTAATAAAGGAAGGAAAGACAAAAACGGTATACAAATGTATGGATAAAAACTGCGGATTCACCGCGGATGCGGAGAAAAAATGAAAGCTACGGTTTTCGGTGCGGGGCTTGCCGGCTGCGAAGCGGCGTATCAGCTGCTAAAAAGGGGAGTAGAGGTCACGCTTGTGGAAATGAAACCGCTTAAAAAATCTCCCGCGCACCGTATGGACGGCTTTGCGGAGCTGGTATGCAGCAATTCTTTGAAGTCGGATTCCTTAACCGGCGCGTCGGGCGTTTTGAAAGCGGAGCTGAGAAAGCTTGACAGTCTGCTTATCAGATGCGCGGACAAAACCTCCGTACCTGCGGGAGGAGCGCTAGCTGTTGACAGATACGCTTTTTCCGACTGCGTTACGGCGGAGCTTAAAAAATTTCCGAATCTGAAAACGGAGTACCGCGTTGCGGACAGAGTCGCGGACGGAATAAATATAATCGCAACGGGACCTTTGACGGACGAGCTGTTTCTTGAGGAGATTAAAAGGCTTTGCGGCAGGGATTTTCTTTATTTTTTCGACGCGGCGGCGCCGATAGTGACGGCTGAAAGCGTCGACAAAAGCAAATCTTTTGTTTCAAGCAGGTACGACAAGGGCACTGCGGATTACGTGAATTGTCCTTTGACGCGTGAGGAGTTTTCGGATTTTTACCGCGAGCTTACAAACGCGGAAACGGTAAAGCTCAGAGGTTTTGAAAATTCCGCCGTTTTTGAAGGCTGCATGCCGATAGAAATTATGGCGGCGCGAGGCGTGGACACCATTCGCTTCGGTCCCATGAAGCCTGTGGGGTTGACAGACCCCCGCACGGGCAAAAGACCTTTCGCCGTGTTGCAATTGCGCAAGGAAAACGCCGAAGGCAGCCTTCTCAATCTTGTGGGCTTTCAGACTCATCTGACTTTCGGAGAGCAAAAAAGAGTTTTTTCCCTCATACCCGCGCTGAAAAATGCGGAGTTTGTCAGATACGGAGTCATGCACAAGAATATATTTATAAATTCTCCCGCTCTGCTTGATTGTGATTTCAGTATGAAATCCAAACCCGAAATCTTCTTTGCGGGACAGATAAGCGGAGTGGAAGGATACGTCGAAAGCATAGCAGGCGGACTCATGTGCGGCGTCAACGCTTTTCGCAGGCTTAAAGGCAAGGCGCCTATAAAACCAGACGGAGCCACGCTGTGCGGCGCGCTTGCGCTTTATGTATCCTCTCCAAACGAGTGTTTTCAGCCGATGAATGCAAACTTCGGCATTTTAAAGCCGCTCGGAGAGGAAATCAGGGACAAAGCAAAGAAAAAAGAGGCCTATGGCCTGCGGGCTTTGGCTCACACCGATAAAATTTTAACGGAGGTTTCAGATGGATAACGACAGAGTTTTTGCCGATTATATAAAAGGCACTACTATATGCGCCGTCAAAAAAGACGGCAGGATTGCCGTCGCCGGAGACGGACAGGTAACTCAGGGGCAAAGCACGGTGTTGAAGGGCAACGCTGTCAAGGTGAGACGCATTTACGACGGCAAGGTCGTGGTGGGTTTTGCGGGTACGGTGGCGGACGCCTTTACGCTGTCGGAAAAATTCGAAGCAATGCTCAACAAGTACAGCGGAAATTTAACCCGAAGCGCCGTGGAGCTTGCGCAGCTTTGGAGAAGCGACAAAATTATGCACAAGCTGGAAGCCATGATGATTGTGGCGGACAAAAACGATTTTCTTATAGTCAGCGGCAGCGGCGACGTGATAGAACCCGAGCCGGACGGAGTTTGCGCAATCGGCAGCGGCGGCAATTACGCTTTGGCGGCGGCGAAAGCTCTTGTAAAGGAAACAAAGCTTCCCGCGGAGGAAATAGCAAAAAAAGCTCTGTTGATTGCAAGCGAAATATGTATTTTTACCAATTCCAATCTGACGGTGGAGGTGCTTTGACATGGAATTGACTCCGAGACAAATAGTAAACGAGTTGGATAAATATATAATCGGTCAGACCGAGGCAAAAAAGGTCGTGGCGGTGGCGTTGCGCAACCGTTACAGACGCAGCAGGCTTAGCGCGCACGACAAAGAGGAAATAACGCCTAAAAACATTATTCTCAAAGGTCCGACCGGCGTAGGAAAAACCGAAATTGCAAGAAGACTTGCAAAGCTTGTCAAAGCGCCTTTTCTTAAAGTAGAGGCCACCAAATACACAGAGGTCGGTTATGTCGGACGGGACGTGGAAAGCATGGTGAGAGACCTCGTAGAGGTTGCCATACGCCTTGTCAAGGACGAAAGGTTCAGAGAGGTTCAGGACAAAGCCACGTCGGCGGCAGTGGACAAAATTGCCGAGCTTTTGCTTAAAAACAAGGACGCTCTGCCCGAGGGGATTGCAAAGGAAACGGTAAAAGACGAGATACTTTCGCACAATCTCGACCATTTGACCGTGGAAATAGACGTGCGCGAGGCGCCTAAAAGCATTGACGTCGGTATGGGCGGCGGGGAAATCAATATCGGCAATATTTTCGGCGATATGATGCCCAAAAGATACAAAAAACGCAAGCTTGCGGTCAGAGACGCAATGAAAATTCTCGTTGACGAGGAGGCAGACAAGCTGATTGACAGCGAAAACGTAAACACCGAAGCCATAAGGCGCGCCGAAAACGACGGAATTATATTCATCGACGAAATAGACAAAATTGCAGGAGGCGCCAATCACAACGGTCCCGACGTATCGAGAGAGGGCGTTCAGAGGGATATTCTTCCGATTGTAGAGGGATGCACCGTCAACACCAAATACGGAAGCATAAAAACGGATTATATTTTGTTTGTCGCAAGCGGCGCCTTTCATATAAGCAGCGTCAGCGACCTCATACCCGAATTGCAGGGGCGTTTCCCCGTTGTGGTCGAGCTTAACAGTCTCAACAAGGAGGATTTCGTAAAAATTCTCACCGAACCCGAGAACGCGGTAACCGTTCAATACCAAAAGCTGCTTGCGGTAGACAACATAGAGCTGTGCTTTACTCCCGACGGAATAGACGAAATCGCGGGCGTTGCTGTCGACCTGAACACGACGCAGGAGGATATAGGCGCGCGCAGGCTTCAAGCGCTTTTGGAGCATTTGCTCGAAGAGGTTTCCTTCAATGTGGACAACGGCGGAGAAAAGGTTAAGGTCACGGTTGACAAAAAATTTGTGAAAGACAATCTGACTAAGGAAACAATAGCTCAGAATCTCAGAAAATATATACTTTAAGGAAAAAATTATGTCGGACTTTTTGAACGGACTGAAAAGAACGGATATGTGCGGCAGCTTGAGAAGCGGCGATATCGGCAGGCAAGTAACGATAATGGGCTGGGTTGTGCGCAGGCGCGACCTCGGCAACCTTATTTTTGTGCAGATAAGGGACAAAACGGGCGTTGTGCAGGCTGTTTTCGATTCATCGGAGACCGAAAAGGCGCTGTTTGACAAGGCTTTTTCCCTGCGTCAGGAGTATGTCGTCGCCGTCGGCGGCGTCGTCAGGGCGCGCGTGGGCGACAACGTAAACAAAAATATGGAAACCGGCGACATAGAAATTGTTGCGAACAGCCTTAAAATACTTTCCGAAGCGGATACGCCTCCGTTTGCCGTCGGAGACGAATCGGCAAACGAAGCGTTGAGATTGAAGTACCGTTATCTCGATTTGAGACGCGAAAAGCTTCAGGATATTTTGAGTATGCGTTCTAAGCTCAACAAAACTATACGCGAGTATATGTACGCGCAAGGCTTTACCGAAGTGGAAACGCCCATGCTCGGCAAATCCACGCCGGAGGGCGCAAGAGACTACCTTGTGCCGAGCCGCGTCCATCACGGAAAATTTTACGCTTTGCCTCAATCTCCCCAGCTTTACAAGCAGCTGCTTATGATAGGCGGCACGGACAGATATTTTCAGATTGCTCGTTGTTTCAGGGACGAGGATTTGCGCGCGAACAGACAGCCTGAATTTACCCAGCTTGACGTCGAAATGTCGTTTGTGGACAGGGAAGACGACGTTATGGGCATGATGGAAGGGCTTTTTGAAAAGATATTCCGCGAAATCAAGGGTATTGAAATAAGCCTGCCGTTAAGGCGCGTAACCTACGCGGAGGCTATGACAAGATACGGCTCCGACGCGCCGGATACGCGTTTCGGCATGGAGATAAACGACCTTTCGGACACAGTGAAAAACAGCGGCTTCGCTGTCTTTGACGGAGCACTTAACGCGGGCGGAAAGGTCAGGGCGATTGTTTTAAAGGACAGGGAGTCGGCTTTGTCGAGAAAAGAGCTTGACAAGCTTGCCGATCTGGCAAAAACATACAAGGCGAAAGGTCTCGCATGGCTCGGAATCGGCTCCGACGGGCTGCGCAGCAGCTTTGCGTCGAAAATTTCCGCGCAGCTCGTTGACGAGATCGCGAAAAAGCTCGAACTGAAAAAGGGAGATATGGCATTTTTTGTCGCGGACGCGGACGATTACGTCGTGTGCACCGCGTTGGGCGCAGTGAGAAAAGAGCTTGCGGCTAGGTTCGACCTGATAGACAAAAACCGCTACGATTTGCTTTGGGTGGTTGATTTTCCTCTATTCGAGTACAGCGAGGAGGAAGGACGCTACGTTGCCATGCACCATCCTTTCACAAGCCCCAAGGACGAGGACTTGCCTTTTATGGAAAGCGAGCCGTCCAGGGTGCGCGCCAAGGCTTACGATATAGTTATTAACGGTCAGGAGGCGGGCGGAGGCAGCCTGAGGATTTACAAAAAGGAAATTCAGAACCTGATGTTCAAAACTCTGGGCTTTTCGCAGGAGCAGATAGAAAACAGATTCGGATTTTTCGTAAACGCTTTCAATTTCGGCACGCCGCCGCACGGAGGCATCGCTCTCGGGCTTGACAGGTTTGCAATGCTTCTTGCCAATACGGACAATATAAAAGACGTGATAGCCTTTCCCAAGGTGCAGAATGCAAGCTGCCTTATGACCGAAGCTCCAGGAGTGGTGGAGAACAGACAGCTTGAAGAGCTTGCAATCGAATTAAAAGACGTTGAAGAAGGTTGACAACCGAAAATTAAAAATATACAATGGGATTGACGATATGACCGAACAGGGAAAGGTGATAAAAATCGAAAAAAACGAGGCGGTTGTCAGAGTGCAGCGCAAATCCGCCTGCGCCTCCTGCGGAATGTGCGCAATGAAGCCCAAGGACAGTCACATAGACGTCAGGGTTGAAAACGCGCTTGACGCAAAGGAAGGCGACCTCGTTCAAATAAAGTTGGAAAGCGGTTCGGTGGCTAAAATTTCATTGCTTGTCTATATTCTGCCTCTTGCGCTTGCGGTGGCGGGTATGCTGACGGGCATATTTTGCCGTCTTCCCGACTGGGCAAATCTTGTCCTCTTTGCGGGGCTGCTTGCCGTCGGTTTTATTATCGTTTTTCTTTTGGACAAAAAAATCGCGAAAAGCAAAAAACTTCAGCCCGTTTTGCTTGCGGTGCTACCCGACGGCGAAACGGAGCAGGAAATAAACAAGAACGAATCTATTACGGAGACTTAATCAATGATTGATTTCAAAACCATCAGAAAAACCGACAGCGAAATAGCCGACGTTTACGCAGAGGAACTTAACCGTCAGAGACGCAACATCGAGCTTATTGCCAGTGAAAATTTCGTTTCGCCGGCAGTTATGGCTGCAATGGGAAGCCACCTGACAAACAAATACGCCGAGGGATATCCGGGCAAAAGATATTACGGCGGATGCGTTTATGTCGACAAGGCGGAAACTCTTGCCATCGAGCGTGCAAAGCAGCTTTTCGGCGCCGAGCACGCCAACGTGCAGCCGCATTGCGGCGCAAACGCCAATATTGCCGTTTATTACGCTTTTTTAAAGCCCGGAGATACCATTCTCGGCATGAATCTGGCGCACGGCGGACATCTGACGCACGGCAGTCCCGTCAATATATCCGGCAATTACTTCAACGTCGTTCCTTACGGGGTGAGCGAGAGCGATTGCAGAATCGATTACGACGCGTTGAGAAAAACGGCGCTCGAATGCAAGCCCAAGCTCATAGTTGCGGGTGCAAGCGCTTATCCTAGAATCATAGATTTTGCAAAATTCCGTGAAATTGCGGACGAAGTCGGGGCTGTTCTCATGGTGGATATGGCGCACATTGCAGGTCTTGTTGCGGCGGGACTGCACCCGAATCCCGTGCCGTATGCCGACGTAGTGACAAGCACCACCCACAAAACGCTGAGAGGTCCGAGAGGCGGGCTTATACTTTGCAAGGAAAAATGGGCTAAACAGATTGATAAGGCTGTTTTCCCCGGTATGCAGGGAGGTCCTCTTATGCACATAATCGCCGCAAAGGCGGTGAGCTTTAAGGAAGCTCTTTCCGACGAGTTTAAAACATATCAGCAGCAGGTTGTTTCAAACGCGCAGGCGCTTGCAAGGTCTCTGACCGACAGCGGCGTAAAGCTTGTTTCGGGCGGCACGGACAATCACCTTATGCTGGTGGATTTGACAAACGACGGAATTACCGGAAAGGAGCTGGAAAAGCTGCTTGACGAGGTTCACATCACCGCCAACAAAAACGGCATTCCTTTCGACAAGGCAAGTCCTTTCATCACAAGCGGTTTGCGTTTGGGAACGCCGAGCGTGACGACGAGGGGCATGAAGGAGCCGGAGATGAAGATTATAGGAGAAGTGATTGCCGATGTAATCAAACGCAGGGAAGACGCTCTTGACGAAAGCAGGGAAAAGGTTCTTGCGCTCACCGAGAAATTTCCTCTTTATGCAAACGATATAATAGAATAAACTTTTTTAAAGGCAGACAGAAAGGTCTGCCTTTTGAATTGTAAAAAAACTGTACCGTCAAAAAGGCGATTGGACGAAATTTTTTGTATCGATATCAAATCGTTTGACAATATTATTTAGTGGATTTATACTAAACACAGTAATTTGATAGGAATTGAACGCCATGAAAATGTCAACGAAAGCCCGATACGGCTTGTATGCCTGCGCAAAGCTGGCGCAGGATTACGACAAAGGTTTTATCAGCACAACGGAGCTTGCAAACGCAATTTATGTATCCGACGGCTATTTGGAGCAGATTGTTTCTTTGCTTAAAAAGGAAGGAGTGGTGCTTTCTCAAAGGGGAGCATTCGGCGGCTACAAGCTTTCCGCCCCTCCTTCGGAAATATCCGTAGGCAGAGTTTTGCGCGCGGTGGAGGACAATCTCGAAATTGTGGACTGCCTTTCCAACGGATGCAGCAACAACAACTGCAATTGCGTCACAAAGGGATTGTGGAGCGATTTGTATCGTCAGATAAACATTTATCTCGATTCCGTATCATTGGCTCAGTTGATAGATACGACGAGAAAAAATCGCGTTTATCTGGATCACGCCGCGACCACTCCGTGCGACGACGACGTTATTGTTGCCATGATGCCGTTCTTCAACGAAAATTTCGGCAATTCGCACAGTCAGCATTCCTTCGGCAGGGACGCGATGAGCGCGGTTGACACGGCGAGAAAACAGGTTGCCGACGCGCTGGGAGTCAAACCAAATGAAATTTACTTCACGGGTAGCGGTACGGAAGCGGACAACTGGGCTTTGAAGGGCGCGGCGTTTGCGAGAAAGGATAAGGGAAAGCACATTATCGTTTCCGCGATAGAGCATCACGCAATCCTCAATTCCGCCGAATGGCTGAGAAAACAGGGATTCGACGTATCTTATCTCGGGGTCGACGAATACGGAAAGGTTAAAACCGACGCGCTTAAAGAGCTTATGCGCCCCGATACCGTACTGGTCAGCGTCATGCTTGCCAACAACGAAATGGGCACGATACAGCCGATAAAGGAAATTGCCGAAATCGTGCACGGGCGCGGAAGCATACTGCACGTCGACGCGGTGCAGGCATTCGGCGCGCTGCCGGTAAAGCCCAAGGAACTGGGGGCAGATTTGCTTACCGTTTCCGCTCACAAGTTTTACGGTCCCAAGGGCATAGGCGCGCTGTATATAAGAAACGGTCTGCATATCGACAAATTGGTTGTCGGCGGCGGTCAGGAGCGCTCCATGCGCGGCGGCACGACCAATGTGCCCGCGGTTGTGGGCATGGGATACGCGGCTCAAAAAGCCGTTGCCGAGATGGAAAAAAATTCCGCGTATGTCGCGTCGCTGAGGAATAAATTCGTCAAACGCGTTCTGGAAGAAATTCCGTTTGTCAAATACAACGGACACCCGACGGACAGATTGCCGTCAAACGCCAATTTTTCTTTTGAGTTTGTGGAGGGAGAAAGTCTGTTGATGCTGCTTGACCTGGCGGGCATAGCAGTTTCCAGCGGCTCGGCGTGTTCAAGCGGTTCTTTGGACCCGTCCCACGTTCTGCTCGCAATGAACGTAGACATTGTGCTTGCGCACGGTTCAATCAGGTTTTCCTTCGGAAAGCACAACACGGAAGCGCAGGTGGATTACGTCGTTGACAAATTGAAGGAAATAGTCGAAAGGCTGAGAAAAATGTCGCCTTTGTTTTCACTCAAAGAAGGAGAAATAAGAAATGTATAATCAGAAAGTTATGGATGTTTTTGCAAATCCGCACAATGTCGGCGTGATTGAAAACGCCGACGGCGAAGGCGTTGTGGGCAATCCCACCTGCGGCGACATCATGAAAATCACGCTCAAAATCGAAAACGACAGAATAGTGGACGCCAAATTTCAGACATTCGGCTGCACCGCCGCCATTGCCACAAGCAGCACTGCAACCGATATGATTATCGGCAAAACGCTTGACGAGGCGTTGAAAATAACCAACGCGCAGGTCGTGGAGGAGCTTGAGGGACTTCCTCCGCAGAAGCTTCATTGCTCGGTGCTTGCTGAAGAGGCTATAAAAAAAGCAGTCGAGGATTACAAAGCCAAGCAGAATGCCTGAATGGAATAATATGGCAGATTTGTGCCGTTTAAAAACGCGCTTTCTCCAAAAACTAATACAAGGAGGAGGTGTAACGCAATGAAGGTAAGTTCTTTCTTGGCGGTGCTTACGTTGGGCGCCGTTGCAGGCGTGATGATGTCGGAGTACAGTCCCGAAATCAAGAAAATGCTCAAAAAAGGCAAGCAGCAGCTTGGCGGCAACTGAATCCGACAAAAAGGAAGGCTGAAATCGGCTTTCCTTTTTTAGTATAAAAGAATTGTGTTATGCGGGATTTTCTGTTACAATACTAAAAGGTGAAAAAATGGGCAGAATTGTGGCGTTGGATGTGGGCGACGCCCGCATAGGAATTGCGGTGTCCGACCCCATGAAAATAGTTGCCAATCCTTTAAACACGCTTTTCAGAAAAAAAACGGACGAGGATTTTGAAGAAATAGCGCGTATCGTCAGAGAGCAGGACGCCGAGCTTGTCGTTTGCGGTCTTCCCAAAAGCATGAACAATCAGGAAAATGCGCAGACGGCAAAGACAAGGGAGTTTGCGGAAAAACTGAAAAGCTATATTTCGGTGCCCGTTAAATTTTTCGACGAGCGACTTACGACGGTGTCGGCGGAGCGCGCTCTTATCGAGGGCGGAGTGCGGCGCGAAGACAGAAAAAACGTCATCGACAAGGTGGCGGCGACAATGATATTGCAAAATTATCTGGCTTATATAAATTGAGCCGATGTTTATTTAATCGGAGGTATATAATGAACGAAGAAAAAATCGATGTCAACGGTCTGGACGAAGACCTGGTTGTTCTTACGACCGACGACGGAGTGGAACACAATTTTTATCACGTGGCGACGGTTGACTACAAAAACGAGTGGTACGTTTTCTTTCAGCCGGCGGAGGAAATTCCCGACATCGACGAAGACGAGGTGGTGATTTTCCGTCTTGAAGAGGATGAAAACGGAGAGGATTTGTTTGTGCCCATAGAGGACGAAAATCTCCTCAACGAGGTTTATGAGGAGTATGTCCGTATGGCGGAGGAAGAGGACGAGTGCGGCTGCGGTTGCGGCTGCCACGAGGACGGCTGCGACTGCGAAGGAGAGGAAAATCAGGACGCCTGCCGCTGCCGCGACGGCAAATGCGATTGTTCGGGAAATTGACAGAGAGGGACGGTTTACCGTCCCTTTTTGACGGGCGGAAACGGCAGCAATTTTTTTTGCGCTAATTGGTTTTAATCGTTTGCCAATTGAAGAGCCTTGTGGTATAATGTGCAAGGTTTATTACGCACCCGCGTCTGTCCTGCGGTTGTGCCTTTTGAAAGGTAAAAGCGGGAGCTATGGAGCGGGGAGGAAACTAAAACAAAAAAGGAGAAGAACAAAAAATGGCAGTGGTTTCTATGAAACAGCTTCTGGAAGCGGGCGTTCATTTCGGACACCAGACCAGAAGATGGAATCCCAAAATGAAAAAGTACATCTACTCGGCAAGGAACGATATTCATATTATCGACCTGCAACAGACCGTACAGCTTGCCGAAGAAGCTTACAATTTTGTGCGCGAAATTGCGGCGGAGGGCAAATCCGTTTTGTTTGTCGGCACAAAAAAGCAGGCTCAGGCGGCGATTAAGCAGGAAGCCGAAAGATGCGGGATGTACTATGTCAACAACAGATGGCTAGGAGGCACTCTTACCAACTTCAAAACCATCAAAACGAGAATCGAGCGTCTGAACAAAATCAATCAGATGGAAAAAATGGGCGAGTTCGACCTGCTTCCCAAAAAAGAGGTTGCCGGACTCAGAGCCGAGAGGGACAAGCTTGAAGCCAATCTCGGCGGTATCAAGGATATGAAAACCATGCCGGGCTGTATGTTCGTTGTGGACCCCAAGAAAGAAGCGATAGCGGTTGCCGAGGCGCGCAAGATGGGCATTCCCATTGTTGCTACCGTGGACACCAACTGCGACCCTGACGAGGTTGACGTGGTTATACCGGGCAACGACGACGCCATAGGCGCTGTCAAAATCATGGCGGCAATCATTGCAAACGCGGTTATCGAGGCAAAAGAGGGCGTAGTGCTTTCTATAAACACGGAGGAGGTGCTTGCCGAGGCGGCGACTCTCGAAGCGGAAGTTCTCGCGGAGGAAAAAGCCAAAGCGGAATCCAAGCCCAAGAAAAGAAAATACGATGAAAACAAAATAGAGGAAGCCAAAATCGAGGAGCTCAAAAAGCAGGACGAAAAGGCTTTCGTAGCGCAGGAAACAGAGGAAAAGGCGGAAGCCGAATCCGAAGAAAAGGCGGAATAAAGGAGTTTAATTATGGCAAATTTCACTAACGCGGACGTCATGGCTCTTCGTCAAAAGACGGGAGTCGGCATGATGGACTGCAAAAAAGCGCTTGTAGAGACAAACGGAAATATTGACGAGGCTATAAAATATCTCAGAGAAAAGGGTATGGCTACCGCCTCGAAGAAGGCTGACAGAATCGCAGCCGAAGGCATAGTGGACAGCTATATCCACATGGGCGGAAAAATCGGCGTTCTCATAGAGGTAAACTGCGAGACGGATTTCGTCGCGAGAAGCGAACAGTTCGTTGAGCTGGTTCACAATCTGTGTATGCAGATTGCCGCCGCAAAGCCCTTGTATGTCAGAAAGGAAGATGTTGAAGCCGAAAAGCTTGCAGAGGAGAGAGAAATCCTTTTGGCTCAGGCTAAAAACGAGCCTAATCCCAAGCCTGCCGCCGTCATCGAAAAGATGGTAGAGGGCAGAATAAACAAGTATTACAAGGAAGTGTGCCTGCTCGAACAGGATTACGTTAAGGACAGCTCCAAGACGGTTACCGCTTTGATAAACGAAGCCGTCGCCGCTATCGGAGAAAAGATAACGGTCAGAAGATTTGTCCGTTACGAAATGGGCGAGGGGCTTGAAAAGAGACAGGACAACTTTGCGCAGGAAATTCAGGAACAGCTTGAAAGCGTAAAGAAATAATTTAAATTTTATTTTTGCAGTGGGAGCATTTCGATTTATGTTCCCACTTTTGCAAAGCGGAGGTTTTCTTATGCCCGTATACAAGAGAATTTTAATAAAAATCAGCGGGGAAGCACTGGCGGGCGAATCCGGTTTCGGTCTTAGCGACGACAGCATTGCCAATTTGGTCGAACAGATAAAAACGCTTAACTCCGCAGGCGTGGAAATAGGCGTTGTTATCGGCGGCGGAAATTTCTGGAGAGGCAGACAGGGCACGAATATGGACAGGTCTACAGCTGACCATATGGGTATGCTTGCGACGGCGATAAACGCGCTTGCTCTTCAAGACGCTCTCGAACAGAAAGGGGTGCCGACGAGGGTGCAGACGGCGCTTACAATCACGCGCGTGGCGGAGCCTTATATTCTCCGCAAGGCGTTGCGTCATCTGGAGAAGGGCAGAGTTGTCATTTTCGGCTGCGGCACCGGCAATCCTTACTTTTCCACCGATACGACGGCTGCTCTGCGTGCGGCGGAAATTCATGCCGAAATTCTGCTTTGCGCCAAAAATATAGACGGCATTTATGATTTTGACCCCAAATTGGTGCCAAACGCCAAAAAATATGATAGAATATCATATATGGAAGTCATAAAGCAAGAGTTGAAAGCGCTTGACACGACAGCGATTTCCATGTGCAAGGAAAACAAAATTCCCATACTTGTTTTTGACGGAAGAAAGCCCTGCGGTATCGTAAACGCAGTTGAAGGCAGAGACGTCGGTACGGTGATTGAGTAAAAAATATAAATGAGGAGATTTGAATTATGGATTATCAACACCCTGCGATAGAACAGCTTTTTCTCGGACTCGAAGAAGGGATTTCCAAGGCTGTGGACTATATGAAGTCGGAATATTCGCTTGTGCGTCCCGGACGCGCAAACCCTAAGCTTCTGGAAAGGATTTACGTCGATTATTACGGTACCAACACTCCCGTGCATCAGATGTCCAACATATCCTCTCCGGAACCCAGACAGCTGGTAATCACGCTTTGGGACAAAAGCATGCTGGGAAAAGTGGAAAAGGCGATTCTTGCCGCCAATATCGGGGTTACGCCCCAAAACGACGGCACGGTCATCCGTCTTACCTTTCCCGAATTGACCGAGGAGCGCCGCCGCGAATATGTAAAAAACGCCAAAAAGCTGGCGGAGGATACCAAGGTTGTGGTAAGGAACGCCCGCCGCGACATCATGGACGGTCTTAAAAAAGCCAAAAACGATAAAATCGTGTCGGAAGACAGTATAAAGGATTTCGAGGCAGAGGCTGAAAAAATCGTTTCCAAAGCTATCGAAAACATCGATTCGCTGGCGAAAGAAAAGGAAACGGAAATTATGGCCGTATGATTTCGGACGGGAGCGACAATGAGGCGCTTATCGGTCTTGAAGCAAAGGATTGCTTTGAACTGCTGGACAAAAGAGGCTTGAAATATACCGCCGAAACTTTGACCGACAAAAAAGCCGGAGCTTTTGACAAAGAATTGGTTATTGCGGTCAGAGAAAGGGAAAACTATTTGCATATTATCCTGGGACGGTTTGATTTTTCCGTCCGTAAATGAGAGGTGGCGTATGTCGGCTATTCCTTGTCACGTTGCGTTTATCATGGACGGCAACGGCAGGTGGGCGGTTAAGCGCGGTCTGTCCCGTTTGAAGGGACACCGCGAAGGCATAAAAAAGGCGGAGCTTGTCATAGACTATTGTCTGAGACGAGGCATAAAAGTAGTCAGTCTTTTCGTGTTTTCAACCGAAAACTGGAAAAGAGCCGAGCGCGAAGTGGCGGGGCTGTTCAAGCTGGCGTCCCGTTATCTTGACAATATCGCCGATTTTTCAAAAAGAGGAATCAGGGTGGTTGTGTCGGGAGATTTGTCCCGACTGCCTGAGGAGCTTGTCTTAAAGATAAACAAAACGGAAACGGCAACGGTGTCAAATCGTGTCATGACTTTAAATCTCTGCATCAATTACGGCGGCCGCGCGGAGCTTGCGCACGCGGTAAACGAGATTATCCGCAGCGGAAAAAACTCGGTTTCGGAAAAGGAATTGGGAGAATTTATGTATCAGAATCTGCCTGACCCAGACCTCATTGTACGGACGGGCGGACAGATGCGTCTGAGCAATTTTCTTTTGTTTCAATCCGCTTATTCCGAGCTGGTGTTCAGCGACACGCTTTGGCCGGACATAGACGAAAAGGAGCTTGACGGCTTTTTAAATATTTACCAACACAGGAACAGAAATTTTGGAGAAGTTAGGGACACAGGCAAAACAGTCGATGGTTAGGCGCAGCCTGATCGGACTGGTCATCGGGCTGATTTACGTTTCGGTAATTTTGGCAGGATATTATATAGACCGCGTTGTGGTCTCGGTATTCCTGTGTATTGTCGTTGCTTTGAGCGTGCTGGAAGTAAGGGACGCTCTCGGAAACAGAATACCGAAACAGTTCAATGCTCTGGTGTGGATTTTTGCGCTGTGCTTCGGTGTGCCGTATTTTTTGTTCGGCATAAGCGGAGTCGCCGTATTCGTTCTCGCTATTTTTATAATCGGCTGTGCTATTTCGGTGTTTTCTCAGCTTAACGAAGCGGTGGTGCATCTCGCATATTTTTCTTTTTTGCTGATTTATCCCGCTTTCGTAATGTCCGCAATGTTTTTTATCAACAAATCGATGGACTCTTCGGGAAATCTGCTTGACATACATACGGTGGGATTGGCTCTTGTTTTTCTCGTCGCCTCCTGCACCGATATGTTCGCGTATTTTTTCGGAAGTCTGTTCGGCAGACACAAGCTCGTGCCTTCAATCAGCCCCAAAAAAACCTGGGAGGGCGCGGCAGGCGGACTGTTCGGAGGTCTGGTGGGAGCAGGTATTGTTTATCTGCTTTTTGAAACTCCGTTTGCGCTCTTTTCCCCCGGACTGCCCTTGTCGGGCGGACTTAAAATAGTCGTGTACGTAATAATCGGCATATTCGGTTCGGCATCCACTCAGATAGGAGACCTTGTGGCAAGTCTCGTCAAAAGACAGTGCGGCATAAAGGACTATTCCAATCTGTTGGGGGCGCACGGCGGAATTATGGACAGATTTGACGGGATGATGTTCAACGCGGCGTTTATTGCCATAATTTACGCATTTTTGTTGTCATGAAAAGAAAAAAAATTGCTGTTTTGGGAAGCACAGGCTCTGTCGGAACTCAGACTTTGGATTTGATAAAGCTTTATCCCGATTTGTTTGAGGTAAAGGCGCTTGTTGCTTATTCAAACAAGACGCTTCTGCTTGAACAGCAAAAGCAATTTAATGCCGAATATGTCGGAATCATCGATAAAAGCCTTTACGGGAGAGAAAGCGGCGTTTGTTTCGGCAGCGAGTGTCTTGAAAACGTCGCGGAGCTGGACTTAGATGTTATTCTGGTTGCCACAAGGGGGATAGCCGCGCTGCGCGCAGTCCTGAAAGCAATTGAAAACGGCGTCGACGTGGCGCTTGCCAACAAAGAAACTTTGGTTTGCGGCGGCGCTTTGGTCAAGGAGGCGCTTGTAAAAAGCAAGTCGGCGTTGTTGCCCGTAGACAGCGAGCATTCAGCCGTCTGGCAGTGTCTGGGCAAGGGAGAGGTTTCAAGACTTGTCCTTACGGCAAGCGGGGGACCTTTTTTCGGTTTTTCAGCCGAAAAGCTCAAAGGCGTAACTCCCGAAATGGCGCTTAAACACCCCAATTGGAGTATGGGCAGCAAAATAACCGTAGACTCTGCCACTATGATGAACAAGGGGTTGGAAATAATCGAAGCGCATTGGCTTTTCGATATGCCTTTAAAGCAAATTGACGTCGTTGTGCATCCGCAGAGCATAGTGCATTCTCTCGTTGAGTATGCGGACGGCACAATGCTTGCGCAAATGGCTCTGCCCGATATGAAATACGCAATAGGGTACGCTTTGTCTTATCCCGAAAGACTCCCGGCTTTCGACGCGCGTCTCGATTTGACAAAAATAAAACCGCTCGAATTTTTTCGTTACGACAAAAAAAATTTTCCTGCCGTTGACCTTGTACGCGAGGCTTTTTCGCTTTCTCCGCTCATGCCGACAGTGTTAAACGCCGCCAACGACACGGCTGTCGGCGCTTTTCTGCAAAACAGAATTGGTTTTACCGATATATGTGAAACAGTGAGAAAAACATTAGATTATTATAAAAACCGTCTCAACGGCATACAATTAAGCATCGACACTGTTTACGGGCTTGACGACGAGGCAAAGAGAACAGCCGAAAATTTTTTGAAAGGGAAATGACCTGATGAATTTATTGTTGTTTGCCGTTTCCGACGTTGCGGAAACGATTTTATATATTTTGCTGGCTTTGGTTGTGCTGCTTGTTATGATTACCATACACGAGGCGGGGCACTATACTGCGGGCAAAATTTTAGGGTTTAAAATCAACGAATTTGCAATCGGTATGGGACCTAAGCTGTTTTCAAGAAAAAAGAAAAGCGGCGAGGTCTTTTCGGTGCGCCTGTTTCCTTTGGGCGGATACTGCGCATTTGAGGGCGAGGATGAAAATATGCCCGACTCTCCCGATGCTTTTAACAGCCAAAAGCCGTGGAAAAGAATAATCGTGCTTGTATCGGGCGCATTGTTCAATTTTATTTCGGCGATTCTTATTGTCTTTATCGCTTTCTGGGCTTTCGGGGACGACGCGCTCGCCATACAAAAGGTTTACGAATCGTCGGTGAATTACGACGCCTATCAGCAGGGCACGGGTTTTAAGGAAGGCGACATAATCTATAAAATCGACGGAAAGGTAGTTTATCTCGTCGTCGACGTAAGCAATTATATTGCCGGCGCGGGCGATGAAATGGACGTCGTGGTTTTGCGCGAAAACGCACAGGGCAAGCGTGAAAAGGTAACAATCGAAAACGTCAGAAAGGGAAAGTTTACCGTCGACAAGCTTGACGAAAACGGCAATGTGGTGCTTGACGAAAACGGAAATCCCGTCAAGGAAGAGGCTAACGGCTGGGGCGTGCAGAACGCCTATGTAAAAAACAGTTTTACTTTCGGACAGGCGCTCGGCAGAAGCGTGCCTTATTGTCTGCGCGCGGGAGGATATATACTCGAAACTTTGGGGGGATTGATTACCGGAAGGGTGCCGATTAAAGACATCGGCGGCCCGATAACTACAATCGATATGACCACTCAGGTAATCCGGACGGGCTTTTCCAACGTGCTGTTCCTTATCACGCTGATTTCCGTCAATCTTGCGGTTTTCAATTTGCTGCCTTTGCCTGCACTGGACGGTTCGAGAGTTATATTCGTCCTTATCGAATGGATATTCCGCAAGCCCGTAAACAGAAAGGTCGAGGGCTGGATTCATGCGATTGGCATGATTTTGCTGTTCGGTCTCGTTATATTGGTTGACGTATTGCGATATCTGACATAAGAAAAGACAGATGAGATTTTCCAAAGTAGTAAAAGTAGGAGACGTGCTGCTCGGCGGCGGAAACAAAATTGCCGTACAGTCCATGACAAATACCCGCACAGCCGATACGGACGCTACGATAAAACAAATCAGAGAGCTTGAAGGCGCAGGCTGCGATATTGTCCGAGTCGCGGTGCTTGACCTTTCAGACGCTGAGGCGCTGAAAAAAATCAAGGACGGAATCAGCTTGCCGCTGGTTGCCGACATTCATTTCGATTTCAGACTTGCCGTCGCCGCTATTGAAAACGGCGCCGACAAAATCAGAATAAATCCCGGCAACATAGGCGGAGAAAACAATGTGACGCGTGTTCTCGACTGCGCAAAGGCTCACGGCGTTCCGATAAGAATCGGCGTAAACAGCGGTTCCGTAGAGAAATGCTTTTTGAACAGCTATAAGGACAAGTGTGTTGCGCTGACCGAAAGTCTGCTTGCCAAAGCGAGATTCTGTGAAAAAAACGGATTTGAAAATCTTGTGCTGTCGCTTAAATCAAGCGACACGACGGAAACAATTTCCGCCAACCGCAGGCTTGCCTCGCTCTGCGATTATCCTTTGCATATCGGTGTTACGGAAGCCGGCGTCGGTCAGACGGGTATAGTAAAAAACAGCATAGGCATAGGCGCGTTGCTTTCGGACGGAATAGGGGATACAGTACGTGTTTCCCTGACGGAAAATCCTGTGGACGAGGTGTTTGTCGCAAATGAGATTCTGACCGCTCTGGGGCTTAACGAGGGGCTTAAATTCGTATCCTGTCCCTCCTGCGGCAGATGCAAAGGCGACCTAATCGGTACCGCAAAGGCAGTTTACGCGTTTGCGAGAAATATAAAAAGACCTTTGAAAATTGCCGTCATGGGATGCGCGGTAAACGGTCCGGGCGAAGCCAAGGACGCCGACGTCGGATTGGCTCTCGGCGACGGCAACGCGGTATTTTTCAAAAACGGAGAAGTTTTCAGAACGGTAAGCTCGGCTGATGTGGTAACCGAGTTTATAAAAGAGTTACAAAAGCTTATATGATTTTAGATATAATCAAAGAAAAAATCGGAAATATATCTGTTTCCGCGGGAGACAAAAGCTATACTCTCGATATGCTCAAACTCAGGAGAGTCAAGCTGGATATGAGAGAGAGGTCATGCCTGTTTAACTTTGCTTTTCCCGTTCTCCCCGACGACGGTTTAAGAGACAAAATTTTGAGCGTCGTGCGGGAGGCTTGTCCGCCTTATTTCAAAATCAGGCTGAAAATAGACAGGGATTATTTGGACCTCAGGGGAGCGCAGGATTTGTTTGTCGGATTCTTGTCGGGGTTTCAGGCGCTCTCCGCTGCGATTTCCCCGAAAGAACAGTCATTCGTCGTTTCGGAAGACGGTTTTTGCGTGGAGCTGAGGCTGTCGGAAGAAACGGAAAGACTTGTGGAGTCCTCCCGTTTTGCCGAAAAATTTGCCGATTTTGTTTCTGGATATACCAATTATAAGATAGCTTTAAAACGAATCGTAAAGCCGTCCGACATAGATTTCGACGAAAGGGTAAAGGAGTTAGATGAAAAACGGGACCTGAATATAAGCGCTCAGCTTTCCCTGCCTTCGCGCAAAATCAAGCTGGAAAGCGTAAAAGAACTTATAGGAAGAGCAATCGATACCCCTCCTAAATATATTCTCGACGTAAGAGCGGGAGAGGAGCTGACAATTGTTTGCGGCAAGGTGCACAATCCGACGACATACAGACCGCGTGAAAAGGATTTTGTACTGTGCAAATTCGATTTGCAGGATTTTTCGGGCGAAATACCCTGCGTATATTTTGCCAAAGACGAAAACAATCTCAAAAAATTCCTGAGCGTTTACGACGGGGACGAAATCGTGGTGAGAGGCAAAACCACCGTCAGCAATTTTACAAAGTGCGAGCAAATTACCGCTTATCAGATAAGCCGATGCAAGATAGCGGCGGACGAGGACGGAAACTCTTTCGTTTCAAGACCGCCGTGCGCCAAATATATGGTAGTCGAGCCTGAGCCTTACATAGAACCGAATCAGATTGATTTGCTTGCCGCGACGAACAAGCCGCCTGAATTTTTTTTGAATAATACCGTAGTGGTTTTTGATTTTGAAACCACGGGATTGCGTGTTTTGGAGGATAAAATCATAGAGATTGGCGCCGTAAAAATGATAGACGGCGAGATAAAGGAAAGTTTCAGCACGCTGATAAATCCGCAAAAAAAAATAGACGCCCGAATAACCGACCTTACTGGCATATCGGACGAAATGGTGGAAAACGCGCCGACAATTCAGCAGGTCATGGGGGATTTTTACAAATTTTGTTTCGGCTCCGTCATGGTTGCTCACAATCTCGAATTCGATTACGGTTTTTTGAGATATTTTGCCAAACCGTCGGGATATCTGTTCGACAACAAAAAGCTTGACACTCTTGAACTTTCGCGGCAATTGTTTGCGAAAGACAGGTTCAGGGGAGAGGAGCCGAGCAAATTTACGCTGGACGTGCTGACAAAGTATTTTGAAATTCCGTTGGACAATGCGCACCGCAGTCTTTGCGACGCGGCGGCAACCGCGCATCTGCTGAAAAAATTATTGGAAAAAGACCCCGAACTGATATAAAACAGTTGTAAAAACTTTTTTTATGTGATATAATATCACTATCTTAAATACTGAATTCGGTATGAGAGAGGGTTTTCCCTCTCTCATATCCTTATGAGGAGACTTGGCTTACATGAAAAATGTCAAGGAAGAAGCCGAAAAACTTGCGCGGCCTTTCGCAGACGAGTTGGGGTTGGAAATAGTCGAGGTCGAATACGCACGAAAGCACAACGGAATGAACCTTACTTTTTTTATCGACAAGGAAGGCGGCGTGACAATAGACGATTGCGAAAAGCTTCACCGCGCCATAGACGAGCCGTTGGATATTCTCGACCCCACGAACGGCGCGTCTTACATTCTCAATGTTTCTTCGTTGGGAATCGACCGCCCCTTAAAAACGGAAAGGGATTTTGCGAGAAATGCGGGCAAGGAAATCGAAGTGGGTTTTTATGCGCCCGTCGACGGCAAAAAAAGAATAGTCGGCGTGCTTGAAGAGTACGACAAGGAAGGATTTTGCATAAGAACCGAAAAGGGCGGGTTGGTGGAAATCAAATATTCTGCTGCGGCTTCTGTAAAGCCGGTCATTAAATTTTAGTCGGAGGACACGGGAAATGATTAACAAGGATTTTTTTGCGGCACTTGATGACCTTGAAAGGGAAAAGGGAATCGATAAGAGCGTTTTTGTTGCCGCGCTCGAAAACGCACTGTCTTTTGCCTGCAAAAAGAATTTCGGCGAGGCAATGAACGTAGAGCTTAAACTTAATCCCGAAAAGGGCGGGATAGAGGTATGCGCGTACAAAAACATTGTGGAGACCGTAGAGGACCCCGAAAAGGAAATCTCTCTCGAAGAAGCGCGGGAAATAAAAAAGAGTTACAAGGTGGGGGACAGAGTGGTTACGAAAATCGCTCCCAAGGAGTTTGGCAGAATCGCCGCTCAGACTGCAAAGCAGGTCGTTATGCAGACGTTGAGAGAGGCGGAGCGCAGCATGACTTATTCCCAATACGCCGACAAGGAAAACGACTTGATTGTAGGCGTTGTAAGTCGAATCAAGGACGACGGCACCATTTTTGTCGAAATCGGCAAAAATCAGATGGAAGGTATGCTTTTGCCCGCCGATCAGGTGCCCGGAGAAAAGTTTGCCGTCGGAGACAGGATAAAAGTATTAATCAAAAAAGTCAAGGATGCGGGAAAGGGACCTCAGGTTCTGCTCAGCAGGTCAAGCTTTGCTTTTATTCGCAAGCTTCTTGAAAACGAAATACCCGAAATCCGAGCGGGAATAGTCGAAATAAAATCCATTGTGAGAGAAGCCGGATTCAGGACAAAAATCGCGGTTTATTCCAAGGATGCGGACGTGGACGCCGTGGGCGCGTGCGTAGGCAACAAGGGCGTAAGAATCAACGCGGTCGTTTCCGAAATAGGCGGCGAAAAAATCGACGTTATACCTTGGAGCGAGGATATACTTGATTTTATCGCCCGTTCTTTGAGTCCCGCGCAGGTGCTTATGGTTCAGGCTAACGAAGATACCAAGGAAGCCAAGGTTATTGTACCCGACGACAAGCTGTCGCTTGCGATAGGAAAGGAAGGACAGAACGCCCGCCTTGCCGCGCGTCTTACGGGATGGAAGATTGACGTGAAGTCTTATTCCGCCGCCATGCAGAGCGGGCTGCTTGACGCGGAAAGCACGGAGGACGACGGCGTGGCTGCCGCCGTTGCCGAAGAAAAGGTCGAAAAAGAGGATTGACCTATGGCGGAGAAACGTGTGCCTTTGCGTATGTGCTGCGTGTGCAGACGGTATTTTCCCAAGAACGAATTGTTCAGGGTTGTGAAAACACCAGACGGTAAAATTTTTCTCGACGACGAAAAGGGAAAAACAAACGGGCGCGGCGCGTATATATGCAAATCCGAGCAATGCGTGGCAAAGTGCGCCAAATCTAAAATTCTCAACAGACAGCTCGGCGAAACGGACGAGGAAGTTTATGCCGAATTGAAGGATAAAATATAAAATAACATTTTGTTGTTCTTTGGAGGTAAAAATTTGACAGCAGAAAAAGTTAGGTCCGCGCAATCGCAGTTGGAAAATTTAAAATCGCTTAAATCGGTGGTTATGGGAAATGCCAACGCGTTTGCGAAAGAGTTGAGCGACGCAAGACAAAAGCTGGACGCGATTTCCAAAGCTATTGCGGATAAACAGAAAGTTTTCCATGAGAAAATTCAACGGGAAGAAGCGTTGAAGGAGGCTGCCCGAACAGCAGAGCCTGCCGCCGAGCCAAAGGCTGCGCAGGAAAAAACAAAGCAGTCGGAGGAAAAAGAATCTAAAACTGTCGTAGAGGAGAAAAAATCCGAACCTGCGACAGAACGTCCTGCTGCGGCAAAGCAGGAAACTTCTTCCGAAGCTGTCAAAAAGGAGTCTGCCGCGGACAAAAAGACGGCTGAGGTCAAAAAAACCGATGTAAACGCTACGGAAAAGTCCGATAAGGAAGCTAAGGACGCTCAGTCTCAGTCTGTCGCCGAAAAGACCAATCAAAAGACCTATACGGACGAAAAGGGCAACGTCAGAGTAAGAAGATTTCTGACCGATTTTGACAAACAGAAATTAAACTCAATCAGCAAGCCGAGAAGCAGCGACACCTCCAAGCGCTTCGGCGACAAAAATCAGAGAACAGCCTCGCAAAGCGCCGCTCAGGGAGCGAGAGCGCCTTACGGAACGGCGGGACGCGGCGGTCAGAGCGCCGGCAGCAGAACGTCGTCTCCTTCGTTGCCGCGCGGACCTAGAATAGGCTTTGCACCTTTGCCTCCCGTTATGGGTTCGGCAGGCAAAAATTTCGGAAACAAGAATAAAACGCCTGAAAAATCCGACGACAAGAGAAATACCGCAAGCAAAAAGCAATTGCTTATGCGTACCTACAACCCCGGATTGGACGAGGACGACGAGAGAATGCTTGCCCGTCGCGCAAGACCGAAGAAGCAGGAAGTCAAATTCGAGCCGATAATCAAAGTGATTGACCATGCGGTTGTCAACACCAAGGATGTGCCGATTAAGGTTCTGAGCGAAAAAATCGGCGTACCCGTGGCGCAGATAATCAAGCAATTGTTCAAGGAAGGAATAATAAAAACCATAAACGATACGGTTGAATTTGAATATGCCGAATACATTGCAAGCAATTTCAACGTGACGCTGGAATTGCAGGAGGAAAAGACTGCGGAGGAAATTTTGCTTTCCGGCTTTGAAACGGAAAGCGACGGACTTGAGGACAATACCAAGCGTCCGCCCATTGTCACTGTCATGGGACACGTTGACCACGGCAAAACATCCCTTCTTGACGCAATAAGGCATACAAACGTAACGTCAGGCGAAGCGGGCGGCATCACTCAGCATATAGGCGCTTATACAGTTTCTGTAAACAACGAAACGATTACGTTTATCGACACGCCCGGACACGAGGCGTTTACCGCCATGAGAGCGCGCGGCGCAAAGGTCACGGACGTGGCTATTATTGTGGTTGCAGCCGACGACGGCGTGATGCCGCAGACGGTAGAGGCCATAAACCATGCCAAAGCCGCGGAGGTTTCGATAATCGTAGCAATAAACAAGGTTGACAAGCCTGCCGCAAATCTCGACAGAGTCAAACAACAGCTCAGCGAGTATGAGCTTCTTGCGGAAGATTGGGGCGGAGACACTATTATGGTGCCCGTGTCGGCAAAGACGGGTGCGGGTATAAAAGACTTGCTCGAAGCTGTTTTGCTTGTCACGGAAATAAAGGAACTCAAAGCCAACCCCGAAAAGCAGGCTGTGGGAACCGTTATCGAAGCAAAGCTGGACAAGGGACGCGGACCTGTTGCAACCGTCTTAATAAAAAACGGCACGCTGAGCATAGGAGACTCTGTCATCGCGGGAACGGTTGTAGGAAAAATCCGTGCCATGTTCGACGACAAGGGCAGGCGCGTCAAGAGCGCAGGACCGTCGATTCCCGTCGAGGTGCTGGGATTTGACGATGTTCCCGTTGCGGGCGACATCATGCACGCCGGCACGGAAAAGATGATTAAGAGCGTTGCCGAGGAAAGAAAGAGCAACGAAAAGCTGTCCAACATGAAGGCGGCTTCCAACGTCACGCTCGGAGACCTTTTCAGCAAGATAAACGAAGGGCAGCTTAAAACACTGAATCTGATTATCAAAACCGACGTTCAGGGCAGTCTCGAAGCGCTCAAAGTTTCGCTTGCAAAAATTTCCAACGAAGAAGTCAAGGTATCTCCCATTCACGGCGGCGTCGGCGCAATCAACGAGAACGACGTCATGCTTGCACGCGCGAGCAACGCAATCATCATAGGTTTCAACGTCAGACCGGACGCCAACGCCAAAGCAACGGCGGAGGCGGAGGGCGTGGATATAAGACTTTATCGCATAATTTACGATGCGGTGGACGATATAACCAAAGCCATGAAGGGTATGCTTGCGCCTAAATTCAAGGAAGAAATTCTGGGACAGATTTCAGTCAGAAACGTGTTCAAGATTACCGGAGTCGGAGCGGTGGCAGGCTGCTATGTCACAAGCGGGAAAATCACGCGCGATTCCAAAATCAGAATTTATCGCGACAATGTCATTGTGCACGACGGAGAAATCCTTGCGCTCAAACGCTTTAAGGATGACGTGAAGGAGGTTTCCGCAGGCTTTGAATGCGGCGTTTCTATTCAGAATTACAACGACATAAAGGTTGACGATGTTTTTGAAGCATACAAGATGGAGCAGATTGTCGACTGATTGGAGGACAAATGGCAAACGCAAGAGTGGACAAGGTCAATGCCGAGCTTAAAAGAAGCATATACGAAATACTTTCCAAAAAGGTCAAATCGCCGGAATTGACGGAAATGTTTTCAATTGTCAAGGTGGATGCGGACAAAGAGTTGACATATGCAAAGGTGTACGTCAGCGTCTTTTCCGCAGACAAAGAAAAGGCGGATAAAACTTTTGAGGCGATTAAGCACAGCGAAAACTTTGTCAGGCAATGTCTGTTTAAGGAAATGAGAATAAAGTCTGTCCCGCAAATTGTTTTTTTGAAGGACGACAGTATGGAGTACAGTCAGAAAATAGAAAAAATGCTCAGTTCGCTTGAGGGCGGCAAAAATGAAAAAGAATGATTCCCCCGAAAAAATCCTCGAATTGCTGAAAAACGCGCGGAATATTGCATTGTTTACACATTCCCGACCGGACGGTGATGCAATCGGGAGTACGCTTGCCTTGAAATCGGCATTGGAGCGTATGGGGAAAAAAGCTTTCGCGTTTTGCGATACCGAAATCGGTCATAAGTACGATTCTTTGGGCTTCGGCAAGTTTTTTTCGGACACTCCGCGCGGAAATTTCGATTTGTATGTAGCTTTAGACTGCGGCGACAGCGGCAGGCTGGGGGATTTGTCGGAGTTTTTTCTAAAACAGACAAACACGCTCAGTATCGACCACCATTACTCGCATATTTCCTTTTCTAAATATAATTACGTTGTGGATTGTTCAAGCACCTGCGAATTGGTTTATAAACTGTTGAAATTATCCGGAACGGAAATAGACGCCGAATCGGCACGACTGCTGTATATCGGATTGAGCACCGATACGGGGAATTTTTCTCACAGCAACACTACTTCCGAAGTTTTTGCGATTGTGTCGTCGCTTGCGGAGAAGGGCATAGATATAGCGGACTTGTACGACAAACTGTACGCTTCGAGCCGTTTCGAGCGTACAAGGCTTCTCGGCAGGGTTCTCGGTAGAATCAGACATTATTACGACGGCAGACTTTGTCTTATTTACGTAACTAAAGAAGATTTTGACGCAACAGGAACCAAAAAGGACGATACCGAAGGCTTTATCGATTACGCAATCAACGTCGAGGGCGCAAGAATAGGCGTCTCTATATGCGAACACAGCCCCAATGTTTACAAGGTAAGTATGCGGAGCAAGGGAGAAAATATTTCCGAAGTGTGCGCGCATTTCGGCGGCGGAGGTCATGTGCAGGCTGCTGGCTGTATGATTTCGGGCTTTTTCGAGGACGTTGTGGACAAATTGCTTAAAGCCGTCAGAGATATTGTATGGACGGATTTATAAATATTCTCAAACCGCAGGGACCTACCGCAAGCGATATGGTGGTCAGACTGCGCGGCATACTCAAACAGAAAAAAATAGGGCATTTGGGGACGTTGGACCCCGGAGCCTGCGGAGTTTTGCCTATTGCAGTCGGCAAGGGCACAAAGCTTTTTGATTTTTTGGTTTTTAAGAGAAAAAAATACAGGGCATTCTTTACCTTCGGCAAAGCAACCGATACTTTGGATTCCTTCGGCGCCCTTGTCGAGGAAAAGAATTTTGTGTTTGATAAAGACGCCATGAAAAATGCGCTGAAAAGTCTTGAAGGCGTGCAAATGCAAATCCCTCCCGCTTACTCCGCATTGTCTGTAAACGGAGTCAGGGCATATACTCTTGCCCGAAAAGGCGTGTCGCCTGATTTGCCTCCGCGTAGAGTTGAAATATATTCGCTTGATTTGGTCAGGCAGGTTGAGGAAAAGGTTTTTTGTATCGATATAGAGTGCAGCGGAGGCACGTATGTAAGAAGTATATGCCGTGACGTCGCTCAAAAGCTCGGAACCGTAGGATATATGAGCGGACTCATACGCATTGCATCGGGAAAATTTTCGACAGAGAACGCCTGCACGTTGAAAGAGGTGGAGGAAAATCCGGAAAGTTGTGTTTTGCCTTTGACCGAACCGTTGAATGAGTTTCCCGAAACGATTGTCGAAGATAGGTTTTACAAAGATTTATCCAACGGGGTGAAAATACCTACTAATATGTCTGAAATAGATTTATGCAGAGTCTATTGCAAGGGCGAGTTTTGGGGCTTGGGAAGAAATGAAAACGGTTTTCTTAAACTTGTTTACTATTTGAGGTAACGGCGATGAGGATTGCAGAATTGGGAATGCCCTTTGCGGAAAAAACCGTCGTCGCATTGGGTTTTTTCGATTCGATACATATAGGGCACCGCGATATAATCGCAAAAACAATAGGCAAGGCAAGGGACAACGGTTGTCAATCCGTACTTTTTACGTTTTCCAACAATCCCGCGGAGTTTTTCGGTTCTTCAAACAAATTGATTTATACGTTTGAAGAAAGATGCGATATTATTGCCGAACTCGGCATGGACGTTGCGGCGTTTGCCCGTTTTGACGAAAATTTCAGAGATATTTCTCCGCTTGAATTTATGCGGCTGCTTCTTTCGCTCAATCCCGTATGCTTGGTGTGCGGCTTCGATTACAGCTTCGGAAAGGGCGCCGAGGGCAAGCCCGAAACATTGCGCGATTTTTTTCTGCCGCAAAGCATAGGGGTGGAAATTGTAGAGGAAATAAAGGACGGCTTCGGAAAAATCGGCACGACAAGAATCAAGGGACTGCTTTCGGAGGGTAAAGCCGAGCAGGCGGCGGTTTTGCTCGGAGAGGCGTACAGAATGGAGGGAGTCGTAATGCACGGCTACGGAGTGGGAAACAGTCGTCTCGGTTTTCCTACCGCCAATTTGTCTGTACCCAAAGAAAAGCATCCTTTAAAAAGCGGCGTTTACGCGGGAAGAGCCAAGGTTGACGACAATGTTTTCCGTGCGATAATAAATATGGGCTGCCGTCCCACATTTGACGACGACGAAATTAAGGCGGAAGCGTTTCTGCTGGATTTCGACGGAAATCTTTACGGAAAAAAAATTACGTTGTTTTTTGATTCGTTTTTGCGCGAAACAAAAAAATTCGACAATGCGGAGTGTCTCAAAGCACAGCTTGAGGCAGACAGAAAAGAAGCTTTACGGAGAATAAAATGATAAGATTCGGACCGAGCGGCAACGCGCGCGAGTTTTACGAACAGGGCAAAAAAAACAGCGAGGAGGCGCCCGAGTGGCTTGCTCGGAGAGGGCTTAACGCTTACGAATACTCTTTCGGGAGAGGTATCAACATCAGCGACAAAAAGGCAAACGCCATAAGGGACGCGGCGGCTGCGTATGACGTCGAGGTTTCTGTGCACGCGCCTTATTACATAAATTTTTCCAATCCCGACGACGCAATGGCAGAAAAATCCTACGATTACGTTTTGCGCTCGTGCGCTAAACTTGCGGAAATGGGAGGAGAACGCGTGGTTTTTCATCCCGCAGCAGTGGGAAAGGCGGGCAGAAAGGACGCGTTTGCACTCTGCCTCGACAGGATAAAAATCCTTCGTGACAGAATTTACGCAGCGGGCATGGAAAAATTCAGGTTTTGCCCCGAGACCATGGGAAAAATAAATCAAATCGGAAGTCTCGACGAAATAATCGAGCTGTGCGCCGTAGATAAAATTTTTTTGCCCGCCATTGATTTCGGACATCTGAACGCGCGCACTATGGGCGGTATAAAAACGACGGACGATTACAGGAGAATTCTGGAAAAGCTGACAGAAGGGCTTGGCTTTGAAAAAGCAGACAACATGCACGTGCATTTCAGCAAAATAGAGTATTCCAAGGGCGGAGAGGTAAAGCACCTGACCTTTGAGGATGAAATTTTCGGACCGGAGTTCGAGCCTTTGGCGGTCGCTGTTGTCGAATACGGGCTGCACCCCGTTTTTATCTGCGAATCGGACGATACGCAGGCAAAGGACGCGGTTGAAATGAAAAATATTTTTGAAAAAGTTAAAAAGGAGACAGTATGAGAAAAGCGGACAAAGTATTCGAGCAGAAGCCGAGCGTAGACGCGCTATTGATAACGAGCGAGAAAAACAGGTTTTATTATACGGGTTTTGCAAGCACGTTCGGCTATCTGGTAATGCTCAAAGAAAAAAATTACTTTATTACTGACAGCCGTTACATAGAAATGGCAAAAATTCTGGAAAAGGACGCGGAGCTCATTGAAACTACGGGCGGCAACGCGTTCGGACTCGTTTCCGATATTTTAAAGCAGAACAACGTAAAAACCGTCGGCTTCGAGGATACAGAAATCACGTATTCCGAATATACGGGGTTTTGCGAAAAGCTTGTGGGGTTTGAGCTTGTTCCCGTTGGAGACGCTATACTCGTGCAAAGACGTTTCAAGACCGACGACGAAATCGAGTTTATTACTAAAGCGCAGAAAATTACCGACAAAGCGTTCAAAAACATCCTCAATTTCATTAAGCCGGACGTGACGGAATTGGACGTTGCGGTTGAGCTGGAATATCAAATGCGCAAAAACGGAGCGAGCGGTCTTGCTTTCGACACTATTGTCGCGTCGGGACAGAACGGCAGCAAGCCCCACGCGCATCCCACTGACAAAAAAATAAGACTCGGCGACGCAGTGACGATGGACTTCGGTGCCAGGTACAACGGTTACTGCTCCGACATGACTAGGACGGTTTTCTGCGGCAAGCCGAACGAAGAAATGCGTAAGATTTACGAGGTTGTGCTGCGCGCTCAGACCAACGCTCTCAAAAACATCAAGTGCGGTATGCTCTGCCGCGACGGAGATATGCTTGCGCGCGAGGTAATAGAGGCTAACGGCTACGGAGCTTATTTCAAGCACAGTCTCGGACACAGTCTCGGTATAGACGTGCACGAGCTGCCCTCCATGAGTCCGTCAAGTCAGGATTATTTGCAGGAAAATATCATGATGACTGTCGAGCCGGGCATTTACATACCTTTTTTGGGCGGAGTGCGTATAGAAGATATGGTTGTTGTCAAACAAGATAGAATAATTGATTTGACAATGTCGGAAAAAAATATTATTATATTGTAGAATAACAATTCGGAGGATTATATGATTTTAGCAGGAGATTTGAGAAAGGGCGTTACGTTTGTTTATGACGGAAATATCTATGTGGTAGTGGACTTTTTGCACGTCAAGCCCGGCAAAGGCGCAGCTTTCGTGCGTACCAAACTCAAAAACGTGGTTACGGGAGCGGTGCTTGAAAAGACCTTCAACCCGACGGAAAAATTTGAAAAGGCCATGATTGAAAGCAAGCAGATGGAATACCTTTACAGCGACGGCGAACTGTATTATTTCATGGACCCCGAGAGCTACGAACAGGTGCCGCTCAACAAATCTCAGGTGGAGGACGCTCTCATGTTCATGAAAGAGAATATGCAGGCGACGATAAAATTTTACAAGGGCGAAGCCTTTTCCGTCGAGCCTCCCAACTTCGTGGAGCTGCTTATCACGCATTGCGAACCCGGCGTTGCAGGCAACACCGCAACAAACGCAAGCAAGCCCGCTACGCTTGAAACGGGCTACGAGTTGCAGGTACCCATGTTCATCAACGAGGGAGACGTGATAAGAGTGGATACTAGAACCGGCGAATACATGGAAAGAGCCAAATAAATTTTTTGTTTTTCAGGGACGCTTTTTAAGCGTCCTTTTTTTGTCTAAGGAATTTTTTGTCTAAATTTGCGACTTGATATACTTGTCCTCATAACACGAATTTTACGGCATAATGTATTTATATGATTTTGAAAGATATAATCCCCGAAAAGTGGCGCAACGGTTTTGCAAAGCTTTCCGACGATTTAAATGAAATCAGACTTCGCGCCTTGGCGCCGGTTAAGGTTGTCTGCTCGGGTAAACACGGATACTTGACGGAATCGGGTTTTTCCGCGGCGGCGCAGAACGCTTTTACGGCGCAGGTCAAGGATATAAACGACGCGCTGTTTCTTGCCTGCGAAAAATCGGTATACGCTTTTAACGACAATATAATAAACGGCTTTCTCACTCTTTCCGACGGATGCAGAATCGGCGTGTGCGGTAGGGTGGTAAAAGAAAACGGCAGGGTAATCGCAATCCGCGACGTTTCGTCCTTAAACATCAGAGTGCCGCGCGCGGTAAGAGGCTGCGCGGACAAAATTTTCGGAGAAATATATCCCGTTCTTAAAAATTTGCTTGTAATTGCTCCTCCGGGCGCGGGCAAAACAACCTTTTTGAGGGAAACGCTCCGCCTGTTCGACGGAAAAAAAGTAAATATACTCGTGGCGGACGAACGTAACGAGCTGGCGTGCATAAGAGACGGAAAACCGTTTTTCGATTTGGGAGGAAGCGTTGACGTTCTTTCAAATTCCGACAAGGCTTTCGCGTTTGAGTGCGGACTCAGAACCATGACTCCCGACATAATCGTTTGCGACGAGCTGTTCGGAAACGACGCGGAGTATATCGAAGGCTGCATTGCGGGAGGCGTAAAAATGATAGCGTCCGTGCACGCGGAAAGCGTCGCAGGCGCGCAAAAAAGGCTGGGACGCAAGGTTATGGAGTGCTTTGACAAATTTGTCGTTCTTTCGAAAAAAAACAGACCGGGAGAAATAACAGGCACATACGGAAAGGAAGCGTTGATATGAAACTTCTCTTATGCGCGGTTCTTGTTGCCGTGTGCGGCTGCGGCGGCTTGTTTCTTTCAAAGAAATACAAACGCAAGGAACGGTTGTTTTTCGATTTGAATAATTTTTGTTGCAGCTTCAACGCCAATCTCGGCTATGAAAGAGTACCAGTTGAAAAACTTTTGGAAAACAACGAAAATCTTTTCGGAAAGGATTTTTCTCAGTTGGCCGAGGGGTATTTGCTGGACGGAGAACAGGAGGCGCATTCGGATATTCTTTCGGACAGTCAGGCAGACAAAATCGAACAGTTTTTCGGATTGATAGGTAGAGGAGACGCCGCGGCTCAGCGCGAAGCCGTGTCTGCATACGGCGAATATTTCAGAAACGAACTTAAAAATGCGGAAAACGAGAACAAAAGTAAGGGAAATCTGAACAGGAAGCTTGGATTTTTGCTGGGTGTATTTTTGAGCGTACTTGTATTGTGAGGCGGGTATGGAAGTTGAAATCATATTTAAGATTGCTGCGATAGGAATCCTTACCGCGTTAATCAGTGTTCTTCTTAAAAAATCGGACAAGGACGAAATCGCAACTCTTGTCACGATTGCGGGGCTTATACTCGTGCTGCTTATCGTCATAGACATGATTGTGCAGTTGTTCGACGTGATACAGGGACTTTTCGACCTTAAAGCGCTGTATGAATATTATTAAAATAGTTGCGGTGGGCATCGTAGCGACGATTTTCATAGTGCTGTTAAAGCCCTCCCGTCCGGAAATAGCCACTGTGCTGGCGGTCGGCGCGGGAATAATAATAACGCTTTCGGTATTGGACGAGTTGTTTGAAATCGTCTACACCTTTTACGATATTGCCGACAGCACTGGTATAGAAAGAGGAATCTTTTCTTCGATTCTTAAAATTATCGGCATAGGCTATCTTACGGAATTTGCAAACGGTATATGCGTAGACTCCGGCGCTAAAAGCATAGGAGACAAATTGCAGTTTGCGGGCAAGGTTGTCATTCTTCTGCTTGCGCTTCCGATACTCGAAAACCTGATAGAAATAATTGCGGAGATTTTGCCATGAAATTACGGAAGAAATACGCCGTGTGGCTGTTGTTTTTATGCGTTTTGCTTATATGCTCCCTTGCTCCGTCGGTTTATGCAGAAAGCGACGTTGAAAAGGAATTGAACGAAACGATTGACGAGCAGCTGGGAGGAATCGATTGGAGCGGCCTGGAAGACTATTTCGACGGATTGGGAGAAGACGACAACAAGCTGTTCGACGGAAGCTTTCTCAAAAAAATAAAAAAAATCCTAGGCGGCGAAATGGATACAACCGCCGCAAGCTATCTCGGTTTTCTGGGAGATGTGTTTCTCGGCGAGTTCAACAAGGTACTGCCGTCGTTGCTTTCGGTAGCGGCAATCTGCATACTGAGCGGTCTGATAAACCGCACGAAAACCACGCTTTTGTCCGACTCGACGGGGGAGCTTATTAACTTTGTCTGTTACGGCGTCATAATTCTGCTTGTGTTATCGGGCGTATGGGAGCTGCTGGACTCGACAAAGGTTACCGTGCTGAGGATAAAACAACTCACAAATGTGGCAATGCCGATTTTGCTCGCCATGATGTCGGCTACCGGCGCAGCCGTGGGAACAAAGGTATATCAGCCCTCGGTAGCGCTTCTTTCCTCGGGGATAACGGAAATCATAGCAAATATCATTTTGCCTATGTTTATATTTACCGTTGTTTTTTCGGTGATTTCCAACCTTTCAAAAAATATCAGGCTGGACAAGCTTTCGGACTTTTTTAAAAAAACCTCGGTATGGATAGTAGGAATATCCTTCACGGTTTTTACGGGATTCCTGACGGTGCAGGGGCTGACAAGCTCGACGATAGACGGCGTTTCGATAAGGGCGGCGAAATTTGCGACCAAAAATTACATTCCGATACTCGGAGGTTATCTTGCGGACGGCTTCGACCTGATTCTTGCAAGCAGCGTACTGATAAAAAACTCCTTGGGAGTGGTGGTTCTGATTTTACTGGTAATCACCATTATGGCGCCCGTTTTGAAAATCGTTGTTTTCAATCTGGCGTTGAGTTTTGTTACGGCAATAGTGGAGCCGATTGCGGGAGACAGGATAGTTGGTTTTTTGAGCGGAGTAGGCAAAAATCTGACAATTCTGCTTGTTTCCATACTTGCGGTGGCTTTTATGTTGTTTATATTGATTATGCTGATTATTTTTTCGGCAAATACTTTTGTTTGAGAGGTAGCGTATGAATCTGTCCGCGTGGGTATTGTCGATTGTCGGAATAGTGGTGCTGACGCTTATGGTGGACATAATCATTCCCGAAGGAAAGACGGGCAAATATATCAAAGGAGTGTTTGCAATGCTCACGGTTTTTGTAATTGCCATGCCGTTGCCCAAAATTTTCAATTCGGAGTTTGATTTGGAAGAGTTTTTGCAGCAAAACACATCGGCGTCGGCAGATTACGATGTGTTGGAAAATATATATTATATGCGGCTGGAAAGGCTGGAACAAAAAATAATTACGTCCGCCGAAAGCGAGGGAATAAAAAATATGGAGGTGAAAATAAACGCGCTGAATAACAATTCTTTTGTCGAAATCCAAAGTATCGAGATAAATTTAAAAAATGTAGTTATAGAGGGAAAAAATCCTAATATAAATATTGTAGACATCGTAATCGATTTGGTTTCGAAGGCGGCGGAGACGGATAAAAGCGCGGTGAAGGTTTATGAGTGAAAAAAACTCCTCGGCAAAGCCGAAAAGGTTTAAGGGGTGGGAGCTTCTTGTAGCGACAGCGTTGTGCGTAGTCGTGGCGGTCATCTTTTTTTCGGGCTTTTCCGGATTCGATTTCGGAACGAGCGGGAAGAGCGCATCGACTGACGATTTTGAAGCGTACAGGAAAAACCTCGAAAGCAAGGTCAAAGAGGTTGTGGGCGCAATCGAGGGCGCCGGAAAGGTGGAGGTGGCAATAACCTTCGACGGCACGGTGGAAAGGGTTTACGCCTACGAAACGAAGACCACGTCCTCAGGCAGCGTAACGGAAATCGTTTTTGCCAACGGCGCGCCCGTTGTAATCAAAGAAGTGCCTCCCGTAGTAAAGGGTGTGGTAATTGTTGCCGGCGGAGCCGACAATGCGGTGGTAAAATTGAATATTTTGAGAGCGGTGACGGTGCTGCTGGACGTGGATTACAACCGCATCGAAATAATCAAATACAAATAAATTCAAACGACATTTAAACGGAGGAAATTATTATGTCGAAAACAAAGAAAATCATTTTGCTGGTCTCTATGGTGGTTGTGCTTGCCGTTGCGGCATATCTCAACATTATGCTTTTGAGCAAAAAGAGCGGCGAAAACGGCGGCGGAGACGTTCAGTCCACAAGCACGTTTTTCAATACCTGCCGCGAGGACAGAGATACCGCCCGCAAGGAGGAAATAGCCAATCTCGACGCAATAATCAATGTTGAAGGCGACGAATACGAAACGGCAAGAGCAAACGCCGTCGCTCAGAAGCAGACGATAGTCAAGGCTATGGAAATGGAAATGCTGCTTGAAAATCTGCTTAAAGCCAAGGGCTTTGAAGACGTGGTTGTGAGCGTGGGCACTTCCTCTAACAGCGTCAACGTAATAGTAGCCGCCGACGGACTGACGAGAGAAAACACCGCCGTCATTTACAAAACCGTAGCTACGGAAACGGGATACGAAGCCGATTACATAAGAATACTGCCTATATAAAAATTTGCGCTTAATTTATTGTAATTTTTTCCGTTTTGTGCTACACTATATTAACTGTGGGGTACAAGCATGAAGGTTATCAAGCGCATAAACGCAAAAGGAAAGACCGCTTACAGCAGCGATATTCTGCCTAATATCGTGCTGTGCGCTATGGACGGGATTGAAGGAGTGGTCAACAATCGTTTGAGCGACGCCAAAAAGGAAGCGGCTCGTGTCAAGCGTATGATAAGCATCGACGCTTCGGGCGATTTCATTTACGTCGACGTGTACGTAAAGGTCAGATACAACGTCAACGTGACGGACGTCGCCTGCAAGATTCAGGAATCTATAAAAAACGCCTTCAACACTACGGAATTTAAGGTGAAGGATATAAACGTCCATATTGTAGACGTTGAACTTGCTGGCTGAAAAACATACCCTCTGCAAAGGGGGTATTTGAATTTGGGAGATTTTTATGAGGAAATACGCCAGAGAAGTTGCTTTCAGTCTTGTGTTTGAGTATATGTTTACGAAAGCTTTCAATGAAATGGAGCTTGAACAGTTTGATAAAAACAATTTGACGGACGAGGATTTGGATTTTATCAAAAAGCTGTACAAGGGAGTCGTAGGAGAGTATTCCGACTTGGAAAACAGGGTGGGAGAGCTTTCAAAGGGCTTTAAAATAGACCGTGTTTTCAAGGTGGACAAGGCGGTGCTTATGATGGCTATTTTCGAGCTGGACAATCTCGATACGCCCAAAAGCGTAGTCATCAACGAGGCGGTGGAGCTTGCCAAAAAGTTTTCCACGGAGTTTTCCGCCAATTTCGTGAACGGTGTGCTCGGAGCATACGCAAAGGATTGAAAAAAGAAACAAGGAGAGAATTGATTTATGGCTAAGATTTTGGACGGAAAAGCGTTGTCGCAGCGCCTTATGGGTGAATACAAGGCTCGTATCGAAGAAATAAACAGGAATGATTCCATTTGTCTTGCAATGGTTATTGCCGGCGGAGACCCGTCGAGTCTTCAATACGTAAAGGCAAACGAAAAGAAATGCGTTTCGATAGGAATAAACGTTAAAATCATACAGCTTGATTATGACGTAACGCAGGAAGCTTTGGAAAAGACAATTTCCGAACTCAACGACGACGCGTCCGTAAACGGCGTTCTGATTCAGATGCCGCTGCCTAAACATATCGACAAGCAGCGCGTCGTCAATCTTTTGTCGCCGGACAAGGACCTCGATTGTCAGGGCGACGGAAATATCGTCAGTCTTTACAACAATACCGAGGGATTTTGCCCCTGCACGCCGTCGGGAGCCATAGAGCTGTTGAAGGGCTACGGCATTTCGCTGAGCGGGAAAAACGTCTGTGTGCTTGGAAGAAGCAGCGTGGTGGGCAAACCGCTTGCGCTTATGCTTTTGAACGAAAACGCCACTGTTACCGTTTGCCACAGCAAAACGAGAAGCTTAAAAGAGGAGTGCCTCAAATCGGATATAATCATATCCTGTACGGGCAGAGCGGGGCTTGTGACTGCCGACATGGTGCCCGACGGAGCGGTTGTGCTTGACATAGGTACAAATTTCGTTGACGGAAAACTGTGCGGCGACGTGGATTTTCAGGCAGTCGAAAAGGTTGCCGGAGCTATCTCTCCCGTGCCCGGCGGCTGCGGTCCCATGACCGTGACCATGCTTATAAAAAATCTGCTTGCGGCCTACGACAGGCAGCATAAAACCGAATGATAATAAGCGTAACCCAATTCAACAATTTCGTTAAAGCAATGCTTGAAAGCGAGCCTGTTCTCAACGATTTGCAGGTTCGCGGAGAAATATGCAATTGCAGATACTCGGGGGCTTCGGTATATTTTTCCTTAAAGGACGAAAATTGTCTTGTCGATTGCTTTGCGTATACCTCGTCTCTTAAAGAAGATTTGAGTGACGGCGTTTCCGCAATTGTCAGGGGACGTCCGAATTATCTGAAAAGCGGAAGATTTTCCTTTACCGTTTCTGAAATCAGGACGGAGGACAGGCAGGGCAAGCTTTTTGAAAGCTTTTTGCAACTGAAAGAAAAACTGCGCGCCGAAGGATTGTTTTTGCCCGAGAACAAAAAGAGCCTGCCTCGATTCTGCTTTAAGGTGGGAGTTGTCACTTCGGTTTTCGGGGCGGTAATAGAGGACATAAAGAAAGTGGCTCAAAGACGGTGCGATTATATCGAGCTTGTCTTTTTCCCCGCCCGAGTTCAGGGAAACGACGCGATAGAGGATTTATGCGCCGGGTTGGATTATTTCTCCGCTTCGGACGTTGACGCGGTTATTGTTGCGAGAGGCGGAGGCTCCTTCGAGGAGCTTAATCCCTTCAACAGCGAACAGGTGGTGCGCGCCGTGGCGCGCTGCTCCGTTCCCGTAATTTCCGCAGTAGGACACGAAACGGATTTTACGCTGTGCGACTTCGCCGCGGATATACGCGCGTCTACTCCTTCCGTAGCGGCTGAAATGGTGACTGCCGACAACGTTAAGCTTGCGCTTTTTGAGTTGTCGCGCAAAATGGGCGCCGCCGTGACAAACAAGCTGTCGGGCGTGTTTCTTTTTTCTCGCGAGACGGCGGGGAGACTGATTGCCGGACTTTCGGCAAAAGAATTGAAGCTTAAAAATTTTTATTGCAATGTCGGTTTGCGATTGCTGGGCGGAACGGAAAAAAAGGAGCTTGCCGCAGAGTCTGCTTTTACGACGCTTTCGCGCAATTTGAAGCTGGCTTCACCGTTGGGCATTCTTGAAAGAGGATACGCCGTTGTAAGAAAAGACAGAGAAAAATTATTTTCTCCTTGTCAGGTAAAAAAAGGCGACGATTTAGAAATAATACTACGTGACGGAAAAATAAAAGCCTCCGTCGAAACAGAGTAAAAATATGTTGGAAAATTCTTTGAACAAGCTAAAAGACATATCGGATAAGCTTGAAGACGAAAACACTTCTCTTGAGGAAGGAATAAAGCTTTTTGAGTCCGGCGTTGAAATTCTGGAACAGTGCGCCAAAGCGCTCGGCGAATGCAAAGGCAAGGTCAGCGTGCTTAAAAGCCGATTGGCTGCTTTGGACGACATTTTCGGCGAGGATTGAATGGAGTTTTTTGAGAAATTTTTATCCGATACGGAAAACAGCAGAGCGTTGGAGGCAGCGCTCTATACGTTGAGAAACGCAGGCAAGAGAATACGCCCCAATCTTGTTTTCAAAACCGCCGCGCTGTTCGACGTCTATGACGAAAACGTGGAAAGGATAGCCTGCGCTGTTGAGCTTATACACAATTATTCCTTGATTCACGATGATTTGCCGTGTATGGACGACGACGATTTCAGAAGGGGCAAGCCGAGCTGCCACAAGGTTTTCGGCGAGGGGACTGCCGTGCTTGCAGGCGACGGGTTGCTCAATCTTGCCGCAGAAGTGCTTTGCGGCGGACTTTGCGGAGAAAAATATTTCAAAGCCATGGGCAGACTGTTTTCCCGTACGGGTTTTAACGGTATGATAGGAGGTCAGTCCTGCGACATAGACGAGAAAAAGCAAAACGACGAAAGCACGTTGCTGTTTTTGACGGAACGGAAAACAGTCAGACTGTTTGAAGCCGCAATGCTGTCGGCGGCGGACTATTGCGGAGCGGACGACTCTCAGACGCGCGCGCTCGGCGATTTTGCCAAGGCGTTCGGCTTTGCCTTTCAGATAAAGGACGATTTGCTGGACGAAGGGACGGAGCCGGATAAGCTTACTTTTGTTTCCGTTTACGGCGAGAGAGCGAAAGCTCTGTTGCGGGAATATTCGCTGAAAGCAGAAGAAAGTATGAGTCTGTTTAAAGACAAGTCGGGCTATTTTGTTGATTTAGTCAAAAAGAATCTTGACAGACAATAAAAATGTTGCATTTTTGGCGCAAATATGCTAATATAATAACAGTGATATAATCTATTGGTGGTGCAGTATTCTAGTCAGGCGTCGTTGCGTTGAGGGCGGGGATAAAATATCGCCAAAGGGCACATCGATGAAGTTTCTTGTGCTTGCTTCCGTTGCCCAAACGGGGGCTTGTGCTGGGAGTTAAGAGCTTTGGGTAAGTCGTAACGGCATACGACCTATCCCATTGTTCGGGGAGACTCTATAGGGTAGACCTTCTTTTAAGCCGGTTTACTCGTAGAGATTAAACCTGCTATGCGGTGACAAAAAGCTGTGTACAGAGTAGCCTGCTTTGAGTGAAGTTTCGGGATTAAAGAACACGAAGTCCGACGTTGGCCGACTGAGGGCGGAGATTGCTTTATGAAATTGACTTTGCAAAAGAAGCTAAACGCATCGGTGTCTGTTAAGGAAAACTTCTAGACTGTTTTCGGTAGCTCAGGGATTATAGTACGGACTTAGTGGCGATTCAGTTGCGTGTTCGGAGACGACGCGCTGCCGTGTTTAAAAGGAAACTGCTTTTTCGGCGACGAAGAGTACGCGACAGGGAAACCCTACTGAACCTATGCCGTAAGGTTTATCTGAGCTATTACCACCAATTCTTATATCGTGAGACGTTATTCTAAACCGAAAGGCTTAGAATTTTTTAATAATAAAAATGGAAACTAAAAAAGATAATTTAAAAAAAGTCAAAGACAATCAGGCGGACGAACCTCCTTTATCGGAAACGGAATGCAAAAACGCGTCCGACGACGCGCTTCCGAGCGAAACCGCCGAAAAAAGCAAGGAAAAAGCAAAATCCGAAAAGCCCAAAAAGAAAAAGGGCAAAAAAGTGCCGTGGTCCGTCAAATCGTTGATAATTACGTTGATTCTGTCATCCGGATTCAACATTTTGTCCGAATTGGTCGTAGCCAATCTGACACTCAAAACGATATTCATAGCATATATTCTTATATTGGTAATCGTACTTATCAGTATTATTGCCGACATAATAGGCGTTGCCGCAACATCCTGCGACATTCAGCCCTTTCTTGCTATGGCCGCCCGAAAGGTAAAGGGCGCGAAAATGGCGGTAAGAATCGCCAAAAACAGGGACGTGGTCAACTCTGTCTGCTCTGACATAATCGGCGATATATGCGGCATAATCAGCGGCGCGTGCGGCGCGGCAATTATTACCGTAATGGCGATTTCCGACAGCAAAATCAACCTTATTGCAAGCGTTGTGTGCAGCACCGTTATAGCGGCGCTTATGATAACAGGCAAAGCTATGGGGAAAAAATTTGGGTTGAACAAAGCAAGTCAGATTGTTTTGGGCGTGGCAAAGGTTTTATCGGTGTTCAGCAAAAATTGATGTTTCTGGAAAGTATAGGAGATCCGTCTGATCTCAAAAAACTTGATATAAAGCAATTGCCCGCCCTGTGCGACGAGCTGCGGAAGGAGCTTATACAAACCGTTGAGCAAAACGGCGGGCATTTGGCAAGCAATCTGGGGGTAGTGGAGCTTACTGTGGCGCTTCACTACGTTTTTGATATTCGAGACAAAATTATCTGGGACGTCGGACATCAAAGCTATGTTCACAAGCTTTTGACGGGACGCTTCAAAGATTTTTCCACACTGAGAAAAAAAGACGGACTTAGCGGTTTTCCCGATATAACCGAAAGCCAATACGACGCCTTCGGCACCGGTCACGCAAGCACGGCGATTTCTGCGGGACTCGGGCTTGCAAAAGCGCGCGACATAAAGCACGACGATTTTTCCGTCGTATGCGTGGTAGGAGACGGCGCGCTGACGGGCGGGCTGTCGTACGAGGGGCTTAACAGCATAGACGGCACAAATATGCTTATCGTGTTTAACGACAACGATATGTCGATAGGCAAAAATGTCGGCAGCGCTACGAAAAATCTTTCCCGCGTAAGAGTCAGAAAGGGCTATCTCAAATTCAAAAGCGGTCTTGAAAAAACAGTTGGAAAAATTCCGCTCATAGGAAAACCAATAGTAAAATTTTTAAAAAGCATTAAACGCGCAGTCAAGCTTTCCTGCCTGCGGAATATATATTTTGAAAACTTCGACATAAAATATGTGGGACCCGTCAAGGGACACGACGTAAGGGAATTGGTGTCGTATTTAAAATCCATCAAGGAAAACGTCAAAAAGCCTACCGTCCTGCACGTAATTACAAAAAAGGGCTTCGGACTGCCCGAGGCGGAAGAAAACCCCGCGCTTTATCACTCGCTCGCCTGCAAAACCGACAATTCGCAAATTAATATGTCAGAAATAGTAGGTCGGGAATTGCTTAATCTCGGCGAAGACGAAAGAGTTGTTGCTGTCTCCGCAGCTATGACGCAAGGCGTAGGACTTAAAGGCTTTGCCGAAAAATATCCCGAAAGATTTTTTGACGTAGGCATAGCGGAAAGCCATGCGGTGACCTTCTGCGCCGGACTTGCCGCGGGAGGCTTCAAACCTTTTTTTGCGGTTTATTCGACATTTTTGCAGAGAGCCTACGACCAAATATTGCATGACGTGGCAGTGCAGAAGCTCAATGTGACAATGCTCATCGACCACGCAGGCTTTGTAGGAGAGGACGGGCAGACGCATCAGGGTTTGTTCGACATCGCCGCGCTTTTGCCTGTGCCCGGTATGACTTTGCTTGCTCCCGCCGACGACGTTGAATTGAAGCAGATGCTTGCTTTTGCTTATCTGTACGGCGAGCCGTTGGCAATCAGGTACCCTGCAAAAATTTGCAGAAGCTTCGGCGCGGAGTTCAGATTCGGAGTCTGGCGCCGCATGAACGAAATCAGTTCGGATATAGCCCTGCTTGCCGTCGGCGGAAGATGTCTTGACGCGGCGTTGGACGCTGCGGAAATACTTGCGTCGCAGAGTATTGCGGCGGAGGTCTACAATTGTTCGACGTTGAAGCCCTTTGACGAGGATTGCCTCAAAGCTCTCGAAAGCAAGCGCTTGGTAATTACGCTTGAAGAGGGCGTAAAAAAAGGCGGCTTCGGCGAAGCAGTCGCGGCGCGGCTCAGAAAACCTGTCTGCATCGGGCTGGGCGTGGACGACAAATTTGTAAGACACGCCACCGTCGAACAGCAGCTCGAGGAAAACGGACTGACTGCGGACAATATAGCGGGAATTGTAAAAAGCAATTTGTTTTGAATTGCGGACAAAACACAGCGTATATATACAATCGCATAATACTATTCAAGTCACTCGGATAAAGCCGTAAAAATTTATGGCTTTATTTTTTTGTTCAACTATTGCATATTATTGAAACGTGTTGTATAATAATTCAGGCGAGGTAAAAATGTTGATTGCGGCTATAAAAAATATAGTTAAAATATTCGACAATACCATTTACGACACCTTTATCAAAGCGGCGGAAAAATGCGGCTTGGACTGCGTTTTGTTGGAAAACACCAAAGAGCTGTTGGAAATCGTAAGCAGGGTTGACCTGATTACCGTGTTCGGCGGGGACGGAACAACTCTTATGACGGCTGAAATAGCGGCGACATACGGCATCCCCATTTTGACGGTAAATCTCGGAAAGCTCGGATTCATGTCGCAGCTTGAAGTCAAGGATATAGAAAACGGACTCAGGCTGATTGCGAAAAAGCAATATAAGCTGGACTCCCGCGAAATGATTAAAATCCAATTCAAGGACAAAACAATCAGCGCCTTGAACGATATAGTCATCTGCAACAAATTCCGCAACAAGGTTGTGGCTCTCGACCTTTACATAGACGACGAGTTTGTGGATACCTTAAAGGGCGACGGCGTTATTGTTTCGACTCCGACAGGCTCCACGGCATATTCGCTCGCGGCGGGCGGTCCGATAATACATCCCAATCTGAACATTACTCTGATAACGCCGCTGTGTCCGCATTCGCTGCGGAACAGACCGATAGTGGTAAACGGAGACAGTATAATCAAAATCTGTTGTGTGGACAACCTCGAATGCGTCATAGACGGAGTTTCCACCTACTGGGACATAACGGATATGGATGAAATAACCGTAACGAAATCGCCGAAGGTCTCACAATTCATTCAATTTTACGATACTTCGTTTTTCTCGAAGCTATTCTGCAAACTTAACAGCTGGGGAAAAACCTTCAAGGAGGATTAAAATATGTCGCGCAGCAAGCGTCAATCTAAAATTCTGGAAATTATCAGCTCAAAAGAAATCGAAACGCAGGACGAGCTGGTCAGCGAGCTGTCCAAATGCGGATTCAACGTCACGCAGGCGACAATAAGCCGCGATATAAAGGAGCTGGGTCTGATTAAAGCTACGTCCGACCAAGGCGTTTCGAGATACGTGACCGTCAAATCGGTGGATTACATAATTTCAAGCAAGCTGATAACTCTTTTCAGAGAGGCGGTCGTGTCCTTTACCACCGCGAGAAATCTGGTTATAGTCAAAACTCTGTCGGGTTGTTCCACCAATGTAGGTATGGTTATCGAGCAATTCAAGTATCCGGAAATGATTGGCTGCGTTTCGGGCTACGACACCATTCTTATGGTAGCTATGACCGACGAGGACGCGGAAACCCTCAAAACGAAACTTGAAGCTATTTTGGGTTGAAATGTTAAGAAATCTTTTTATAAAAAACATTGCTCTGATATCTTCGCAGAATATAGAGTTTGAAAACGGCTTGTGCGTGTTAAGCGGCGAAACTGGCGCGGGAAAATCGATAATAGTAGACGCGCTGTCCTTTGTTCTCGGAGAAAGAGCGGATAAAAACTTAATAAAATATGGCGAGGAGACCGCCTTTGTCGAAGCCGCTTTCGAGCTTGAACCCGATTCGAGAGCGTTGGCGGTTTTGGAAGAAATGGGCTTTGAAAGAGACACCGCCTTGATATTGAGCCGTTCGTTGAACAGAAACGGAAAAAACGAAAGCCGAATCAACGGCAGGCTTTGCGCTGCCGGTATGCTCAAAGGTCTGACGGCGCTGCTTGTGGATATTTTCGGTCAGAGCGAGCATTTAGGTCTGCTTAAACCCGAAAACCATCTGAAAATTATCGACGGCTATGCTCCTGCGGAAAATTTAAGGGAAAAGCTGACGTCTGCCTGCGCCGAATACAAGGCAGTGGAAAAAGAGCTGGAAAAATTCGGCGGCAGCGACGAGCAGAGGGAAAGGATTCTGGATATACTTTCTTTTCAGATAAACGAAATAGAATCCGCAGGGCTTGACGAGGAAGAGGAAACGCGCCTTCTTGAAAAGAAAAAAAAGTTGCTTAATTTTGAAAAAATTTCTTCTGCCGTGGGCGGCGCGCTTGTCGCGCTGGACGGAGAGAACGGAGTTTTGGAACGCATTGCGGAGGCGGTGCAGTGCTTTGCGGGTATTTCGTCGCTGGGAGATGACTTTGCCGCGGTTTCTGACAGACTCGACGCGTTGAGATACGAGGCGGAGGACATAGTTTCAACAATAGAGGATATGTCGTCGGACGACGAGTTTGACGAGACGCTTGATTCAATCGAGGAGAGGCTGGACAGGATAAAGAGCCTTAAAAAAAAATACGGAGCAACGTTTGCCGATATTTTTACCTTTTTGAAGAACGCAAAGGAGCAGTACGACACCCTTTCGGACTCCGCCCGTATAACCGAAAAGCTGAACGCACGCAAAAGCGCGCTTAAAACAGAGATTTATTCTTTGTCGGACGGGCTTTCAAAGCACAGGAGAGAGGCGGCGGAAAGGTTTGCGGAAGAAGTGGTCGGACAGCTGAGGGAGCTTGGCATGAAAACCACCTTTGCCGCGCAATTTGAAAAAGCGCCGTCGGAGGAGGAATTTTCGCCCAACGCAAACGGATTCGACCGAATGGAGTTTATGCTGTCCGCCAATGCGGGAGAGCCTTTGAAGCCCATGTCCAAGGTGGCATCCGGCGGAGAAATGTCGCGTTTTATGCTGGCTTTGAAAAACATAACGGCAGCTATCGAAAAAATTCCCACGATGGTCTTTGACGAAATAGATACGGGCATATCCGGAAATGTGGCGCAAATGGTGGCGAAAAAGCTGGCGCAGGCTTCCAAAAAGGAGCAATGTATTGTTATCACGCACCTGCCGCAGATTGCGGCAATGTCGGACGCGGGGTATTTGATAGAAAAGCGCGAATTGAACGGCAGAACCGTTACCGAGGTTACGAGACTGGATACGGACGCCAAGGTCGGCGAAATTTCAAGACTTATCGGCGGAGCCGAGATAGGAGCTTACGGCGGCTTGCACGCGCGTGAAATGATAGATTGGGCGGAAAATTTTAAAAAAGGTTTGCTTTGATTTGGAAATTTATAAATAAAATGTACGAAAAGCCTCAAACTAATTTTGAGGTTTTTTGTTATGAATAAAAAAATTGTAATGGTTTTCGTTGCCGTTTTGCTTTTTGCGGCGTGTTTCTGCCTTGTACTTGCCGGCAGCGAAGCTCCCGAGCCGGCGGCAGCTCGGTATGAAGCTTCGACGGACGACATATCGGAAAAGGTAAGTTCGTTATTCGTTGCGCCCAAGCGCAAAAAAATCGAAGAAAAAGTTTATGCAGGCGGTTATCCCGTAGGACTGAGCTTTGAAGGGGAGGGCGCCTTTATTATCGGTTTAAGCGACGTGATTACGGAAGACGGAGTAAAAACTCCCGCTCTTTCGGCAGGTCTCCAAATCGGAGACAAAATCATAGAGCTTGACGGCGTTATGATACCCAACACTACGAGAATGATGGAGGTTCTGGGAGCTAGCGACGGTCGTGAGCTTTCTCTGAAATATATCAGAGGCACAAAATTTTTCGAAACCAAAATCACGCCCGCGCTCGATATAGGCACAAAAACCTATAAACTGGGCTTGTGGTCAAAGGACAGCAGCAGCGGAGTGGGCACAATGACCTTTGTGCGCGCAAACGGCGCTTTTGCAAGTTTGGGACACCCTGTCACGGACAGCAAGACGGGCAGAATAGTGACAGTTACGGGCGGAACTGTTTACGGCTGCGAAATTATCGGCGTTGACAGAGGGATTAAGGGAACTGCCGGCTCTCTCAAAGGAAATATACTCACGGACAAAAAGCTGGGAGAAATTTACGAAAACAACAAATTCGGTGTATACGGAAAGCTGGACTCAACAGCGGGCGACAAATCCGATTTGTATCAAATAGCCTCCGCCGACGAGGTTCATCCGGGAAAAGCTACAATACTTTCTACGATAGGCACGGAACGAAAGGAATATAAAATCGAAATAGTAAAGGCTTACAGACAGAGCGCGATGGACGACCGCAGCATGGTAATCAAGGTGGACGACAAGGAGCTGATCGATGCGACGGGCGGCATTGTTCAAGGAATGAGCGGCAGTCCGATAATTCAGGACGGCAAGCTGGTCGGTGCGGTAACGCACGTCTTTGTCAACGACCCGACGCGGGGCTACGGCGTTTATGCGGAATGGATGTTTGAAAATACCGACAAAATAATACAAAAAAATTCATAAACTACGGGAGATGTTCATATTTTTTTATATGAACATTTCTTTGTTTCTGCGGGACGCGGGAGCGTCGGTCAGAGATATCTTCAAATCGAATAAGACCAAGATGCTCGTTTACGTTGCGATATTCGTTGCGGGTATGATACTTGGTTTTATTTTTTTCAACAGGATAGAACAGACGGAGTGGCTTTACGTGCATACGACGGATATAGTAATCGTCGTTGTTCAGTCAAACAATTTTTTTGCCGTCTGGTTTCAGAATTTTTGGAAATGCGCAAAACTTGTGCTTGTTTTGTTTTGTCTTAATTTGTTTTCCTTCGGCAGGCATTTTCATTTTTTGCTGATAATAATCAGAGGAATAGTGCTGGGCGTGGGAAGCGTCGTTTTGATTGCGGAATTCGGATTTATGGGCGGGGTTTATCTTGCGGTGGTATTTGTTACGCGCAGCGCCTTTATGTTTGCCTGTATTTTCGTCGGGAAATACATCTGCGTTTACGAAGGCGGGTGTTTAAATCGGGATTGGTGGCATACCGCGAAAAAATATTTGTTCATGCTTGTCATGTGTCTGGTTTTCTGTCTGGCGTCGGCGCTTGTCGTCTTTCTCGTGTTGAGACCGCTTTTCGCCGTAGGCTGAATACATAATTTCTTTTCACGGAGACATACTAAGGAAAAAAGGAGATGGGCATGAACAGAAAATTATTTTTTGCTATTTGTTGTTTTGCGATTCTTGCCTGCATAGCCGTCGGACTTGGCGGAGCAACCGACGTAAGCACTGTCAATGCGGACGTCGTCAAGGGAATAAATCCCTCGTCGCTTCTTATGGATTACGCTAGCGGCTCAGTCATTCACGAGCTGAATGCGTCTCAAAGGCGTCCGATAGCAAGCATGGTAAAAATCATGACGTTGTTAAGAACCTATGAGAGCGTGGCTTCGGGCAAGGTTTCGCTTGAAGACGACGTAACGGTGTCGCAGCGTGCCGCGGATATGGGCGGCTCGCAGGCATTTTTGGATGCGGGCAGCGTGCACAAGCTGAAAAACCTGATTAAAACGATAATCGTCGCAAGCGCAAACGACAGCTGCGTTGCAGTCGCGGAGCATATAAGCGGCAGCGTTGAAAATTTTGTCGATTCCATGAACAAAAGAGCGGGAGAGCTTGGCTTGAAGGATACCAATTTCGTTAATTGTACGGGATTGCCCGCCACAAATCAGTATTCCTGCGCCAAGGACGTTGCCGTAATGATGAGAACGCTCATATCTACGGAGAGCAATTATTTTGAGTATTCTAAAATCTGGATGGAGGATTTCGTTCATCCCGGCGGAAGAGTGACGGGACTTACAAACACCAACAAGCTGATTAGATTTTATCAGGGGTGCGACGGAGGCAAAACGGGATACACCAACGAAGCCAAGCATTGCCTTTGCGCTACGGCAAAACGAGGCGACACAAGGCTGATTGCGGTTGTGGTGGGCGCACCCGACAGCAAAACAAGATTTAAGGAAACATCCGATTTGCTAAATTACGGTTTCGGAAATTACGAAAGTAAAGTTATGTTAAGCCGCGACGGTCTCGAAGATATGCAGATAAAAAGCGGCGTAAAAGAAACTCTCAAAATAGCTCCCGCCGAGCAGCTGGCTCTGTTCGGCAAAAAAGGCGAAACCAATGGAGAACTCGTAGTGGAGCTTGACAGCGTTAAAGCTCCCGTAAAAGTGGGAGACGCAGTCGGTCGCGCGCTGATAGTCGCGCCGGACGGAACCGTTCTTGCCAAGACGGATATTGTTGCGCTGGAAGATATTGAAAATCAGAGCTATTTCGATACTGTAAGAGACATTCTAAGACAGTGGTAAGGCAAAAATGAAAAAATAAAGGGAGGTTTAACGCCTCTCTTTATTTTATGTGCTTGTGGAACGGCGCTTATTGGTGTATAATACATTATTATGATATTTTACGGAGCAATTGACGCTGCGGCTGCGGCGGGCGGCGACGTATTGGTCGGCGTAATTTTCGTGTTGGGCTTTGCGACAGCGCTGATTTTCGCGTTGTCGCTTCACGAAATGTCGCACGCGCTTGCGGCGAAGATGAACGGAGACCTTACTGCCGCCATGTACGGCAGATTGAGTCTTAATCCCATGAGACACTTTGACCCCGTGGGACTTGTTATGATGCTGCTTGTCGGCTTCGGCTGGGCGCGCCCCGTGCCCGTCGACCCGAGGAACTTCAAAAATTACAGAAAGGGCATGCTGGACGTTGCGCTTGCGGGAGTTATAACAAATCTCATAGTAGCCTTTGTATGCAGCTTTGTCCTCGCTTTGCTCGGAGACTGGATTTTCTCATACAGCGCGTCTGCCGCAGTGGATTATCTGAAATATTTTTTATTATATTTATTGGGGTACAGCGTTTTGTTGAACATAAATTTCGCGCTGTTTAACATTTTGCCGCTGTTTCCTTTGGACGGGTTCAGAGTAATAGAAGCGTTTTCCAAAAGGGATAACGGTTTTTTACGCTTTATGCGTCGTTACAGCGGGACAATCCTGCTTGCGCTTATCCTTTTGGGCTTTGTTTCCGACAGCTTTTTCGGCATAGACCTGTCGCCCGTGACTCTTTATATCACACACGTGGGCGGATGGATAACTTCCGCGCTTAAATGGCTGTGGGGACTATTGGGACTTAATCTGCCGCTTTGAGGATACGTTTATGACGGAACAGACAGAACAGGCGGCTTTGTCCGCGCCTGTGAAAACAAACGAGCTTTCTTTGAATATTAAAAATTTCAACGGTCCGCTGGATTTGCTTTTGCACCTTGTAAAGGAAGCCAAAATCGAAATAAAGGATATTTTTCTTTCGGAAGTCACCTCGCAGTTTCTTGCATACATGACTCAGCTTAACACGCTCGACGTGGACAAAGCAAGCGAATATATGGAGATAGCGGCTACGTTGCTTGAAATAAAATCCCATTCGCTGCTGCCGGTCATGCCCGGACTCGAGGACGACTCGGCGGAGACGTCGGAACAGCTGCTGATTAGGAGATTGGAGGAATACGCAAAGCTGTTCAAGGAAGCGTCTATGGAGCTGAAAGAGCTGGAAAATGTCGACCGCCTATACAAGGAACCCTCCAAAGAGGCGGGAGACGTCAGGCTTACGGTAAAGGACCTGTCGCTTGAAAATCTCCTAAATGCTTTTGCGGGAATATTGCACAAGGTTGAGTTGAGAAAGCTTGACGTAAACAGTCCGCGTCAGATAAAAAAAGAAACATTTTCCGTAAAGGGGAAAATGCTGTATATAAGAGATTTGCTTATGGAAAAGGACGAGACGTATTTCTTTTCGCTGTTTGAAGAGGATGCTTCCGCAAACGAGGTTGTCGTCACCTTTTCCGCTTTGTTGGAGCTTATGAAGCTGCAATTTATCAAGACCGAACAGCCGGACGCCTTCGGCGACATAAAAATAGTGAGAAACAAAGAAAATACGGGAGAAATAATCATAGATTATGACGAAAGTATCTAATTATCTCGAATCCATAGTTTTTGTGGCGGGAAAGGAAATTGCCATAGACGACGTGAGAGAAAAGCTCGGCATAACAAAAAAGGAAATGGACGAGGCGATTGCGGAGCTTAAAGAAAAGTATTCGGGAGAATGCGGTATAAATCTTTTGCTCTTTCACGGAAAAATTCAGTTTTCCTCCAATCCGGCATACGTTGAACAGGTGTCGGAGGTGCTCAATCCGATTAGGGAAAAAGAATTGACAAAAGCCATGCTGGAAACGCTGGCAATAATCGCCTACAAGCAGCCTATAACAAGATTGGAGGTAGAGGAAATCAGAGGGGTGGACTGCACGTACGCCGTTCAGAACCTTTCCAAGCTGTCAATGATAAAAATCGTCGGCAGAAAAGACGCGATAGGAAAGCCGCTGCTGTTCGGCACTACGGACGAGTTTTTGAAAAGGTTCAATCTCTCGGGTATAGACGAGCTGCCCAACTACGACAAGCTGCTTGAAAGGATAACGACGTTGAGCAACGCGACCGACGTAAACGATTTTTACAACTCCAATCGGGATATGAATTACGCTTCGTCGGAAAACGGCGAAGACGAGGTGCCGGAGTTTTTGAAGGACGAGGACAATCTTAACGTAATTTAAAATTTGCTGCGGTTGAGTACATTGGAATTAACGGGCTTTAAAGCCCGTTTTTCTTTGCGCATATTTTTTGTTTAAATTCTAACACTAATATTATGACGGCGGCAATACGTTTATCGGCTATCGCGGCGGCGGTGTTGATTGTCTTGTTTTTTCCTTTCAGATTCAATGCCGGTGCTTACGCCGATTTTAAAAACAAAAAATTCGGAGCAAAGATTTATCTGTTCAACTTTGTCCGCCTTTTTAAGATAGAAGGAGAGGCAGACGGACTAAGGCTTACGCTTGAGGGTACGATAAACAAGCAGGTCGACCTTTTAAGAGACAAAATGAGCAGCCCCAAAGGATTATTTCTGCTTAAAGCTCTTAAAATAAAGGCGCTGCACGTAACAATATTGCACGACATAATGAACTATTTTTCAGATAGTATTTTGCCGAAAGCCGTTATGGATTTGCTTTGCATTTCCGCCGGACCTGTCCTGTGTCAAAAACTCGGCGCGTGCGTAAACGTGAATTACGCCGTGGGCAGCGAGGCGGTGACGGCAGAGGGCGTTTTCGCCGTTATGCCGATAAACGTCGTAATATTATTATTGAAAAAGGCGGTTGAAAAACTATGGAGCAACAAAACCAAATTCAGGAAATCGTAGAGGCGGCTATTTTAAACCTAAGACAGGTCGCAGAGGTAAACACGATAATCGGACAGCCAATCCTGACAAGCATGGGAGCGACGATTTTGCCCGTAAGTCAGGTTACGCTCGGCTTTGTCGCGGGCGGCGGAGAATACGGAAACAGCGAAAAGATACTAAAAAACAGCTATTCCAAGCAGTTCGCCGGCGGCACCGGCGGCGGCGCGACGCTGACTCCCGTGGGATTTCTCGTTTTGTCGGGAAGCGAAGTCAAAATGGTCAAGCTGTGCGAACAGAGTAATCTGGAAAAAATCGTGGACGTAACAAAGGATATAGTCGAGAGGTTCGTCAAAAACTGAAAATGAAAAATCAATCATCGAAAAAATTTCTTACGGTTGTTCTTTGCGCGCTTTGCTTCGCTTTGGCAGTGTGCGGCTTGTTAAACGTGCCTCAGGCGCACGCATACCGCGCGACTACAACTGCAAAAGGCGCGGTGCTGATGGAGGCAGGCTCTCGCAGGGTTTTGTTTTCGCATAATCCCGACGCTAAAATGCCTATGGCAAGCTGCACCAAAATCATGACTGCGCTTGTAGCGATAGAAAGCGGCGAGCTTGACAAAACGGTAGAGGTGCGTCCCGAGGCGTGCGGCGTAGAAGGTTCGTCCGTTTATCTCAGACCTAAGGAAAAGCTGACATTGAAAGAACTGCTCTACGGTCTCATGCTTCAAAGCGGAAACGACTGCGCGGTGGCGATTGCATACGAGCTTGCGGGGGGAGTGGAAAATTTTGCCGATATGATGAACAGCCGCGCCAAAGAGCTGGGTGCAAACAATACCAATTTTGTGACGCCCAACGGACTTCACGACGACAATCATTATACTACGGCTTACGACCTCGGACTGATTGCCTGTCAGGCGCTTTCAAACGATACTTTCAGAGAGATAGTAGGTACCAAAAGCGTAAAAATTTCCAACGAGGGCTTTGATTATCCAAGGGTGATAACCAACAAAAACAAGTTGCTCGGCAGACTGGACGGCGCAGACGGAGTTAAAACGGGTTACACCAAAAAAGCCGGAAGATGCTTTGTCGGCTCCGCGACGCGAAACGGAATGAGTCTTGTTTGCGTGGTGTTGAATTGCGCTCCGATGTTCGAGGAGTCGGCGGAGCTGATTGAATACGGTTTTGAAAATTACGCTTTGAAACGCATCCTCCCGAAAAACAAAATGCTGGGACTCAAAACCGACGGCAAAAGCAATCTGGTTTACACCTGTGCGGAAGGCTTTTCCTATCCGTTGCGCAAGGACGGCAGCGAGGACAACAAAATTTCAGTTTTGACGGATACGGAAAACGGAAAACTTGAAATAAAGTTCGACAATGAGTTGATTTTTTCTTCGACAATCGGTATTATAAATATAAACGATTGAACGGAGATTAAATGAGGCTGAACAAATATCTTGCGGATTGCGGAGTGGCAAGCAGACGCGGCTGCGACGCAATTATTGCTCAGGGAAGAATAAAGATAAACGGCAAAACGGTCACGCAGCTTGGAATTGACGTAAATCCCGACAACGACACAGTCAGTTTGGACGGCAAAAGACTGAAACCCAAACGGCGCGACGTTTACGTTATGCTTCACAAGCCCAAGGGAGTCGTCTGCACGGCAAAGGACGACAAGGGCAGAAAAACCGTTCTGGATTTGCTGGACGTGAAAGCGAGACTGTTTCCCGTCGGCAGACTGGACTATGACACCGAAGGATTGCTGTTGCTTACGACGGACGGTCAGCTCGCCCAAACGCTTACTCATCCGAGCCACCATATTCCCAAAACTTACGTTGTCAGGATTTTCGGCGAGCTTACGGAGGATGAAAAAATTACTCTCGAAAAGGGCGTTATGTTGGACGGCAAACCGACTCTTCCCGCTTCAATCAAGGTTGTAGGAAAGGACGACAGAACCTCGCGCTTGGAAATAACGGTTTTTGAAGGTCGCAACAGACAGGTCAGGAGAATGCTGGATTCGGTAGGAAAGGACGTCGAGTTTTTAAAACGCGTGAGCGTAGGGGATTTGAAGCTTGGCGGACTGAGTCGCGGCAAGTACAGATATCTCACCGAAAAGGAAATAAATTATTTAAAATCGTTGTAAGCAGTCGGCTTTCAGGTCTGACTGCTTTGGCGTTGAGAGGAAAGAATGAAAATATTGCTCAGCAATGACGACGGAATAGACAGCGAGGGCTTGAAGCTGCTTGCGGAGACGCTGGGGAAAGAGCACGAGGTTTTTGTGGTCGCTCCTGCGGAACAGAAGTCTGCTTTCAGCCACAGCATGACCTTCAGGAGGCCGCTGTACGTCGACAAAATAAAAATGAAAGGCGCGGCAAATGCTTACGCATTGAGCGGCACTCCGGGCGACTGCGTAAAATTCGGCGCGGAGTTTTTCGGCTTCAAGCCGGATATAGTTTTGGCGGGTCCCAACAAGGGACCCAATATAGGCATAGATATTTTGTATTCGGGCACGGTCGGCGCGGCTCAGGAAGGAGCCGTTTTGGGGTACCCCGCAGTCGCGTTGTCCTGCGTTGCGTTCGAGAATTTCAGATTCGACACCTGCTGCCGATTCATGTCGGAAAATCTCGACAGAATAAAAGCCTTGAATCTTAAAGACAGCGTATTGAACATAAACGTCCCCAATGTAGATTACGGACAGATAAAGGGCGTAAAGGTTGTAAAACACGGCAGACATTGGTTCGACGATATTTACGAAAAGCATATAGACGTGGAGGGCAACAAGGTGGGCTGGTGCCTTACCGGCGGTATAAGACAGCCGCCTAAGGGTATTCATTGCGATATGGAGTATATTCTTGAAAATTACGTCACACTCACGCCTTTGAAAATAGACCGCACGGATTATGAATTGCTTGACGTTGTCGGCGAGGCTTTCGAAAAATGAAGGTTCTTGTAGTGGGAGCCGGCGCGTCGGGGCTTTTCGCTGCGTACTCCGCGGCAACGCATACCGAAGCCAAGGTCACGGTTGCCGAGAAAAACGAAAAAGCGGGAAAAAAAATTTACATAACGGGCAAGGGACGATGCAACCTCACCAACCTGTGCACGCCGCGCGAATTTCTTGACAACGTCGTGCGGAACCCTAAATTTCTTTACAGCGCGATTTACGGCTTTACTCCCGAAGATACCGTCGATTTTTTTGAAAAAAACGGGCTGAAACTTAAAACCGAAAGAGGAAACCGTGTGTTTCCCGTCTCAGACAAAGCGTCCGACGTGACAAAAACACTGCGCGCCGCCGCCGAAAAAGCGGGAGCGGAATTTCGTTTTAATATGTCCGTTGAAAAGCTTACGCAAAAAAACGGAAAAATTTGCGGAGCGACGTTAAACGGAAAAGAGGAAAATTTCGACGCCGTGATACTTGCCTGCGGAGGAATGAGCTATCCGTCAACGGGCAGCGACGGAAACGGTTACCGTCTCGCCGCGTCTGTCGGACACAAAATAATCGAACCCGTACCCGCTCTTGTGGGATTTAAGGCGGAAAATACAGCCGCTCTTTCGGGACTGACTTTGAAAAACGTCAAGCTGTCTTATGCGGAAAACGGAAAGACAGTTTATTCGCAATTCGGCGAGGCGTTGTTTACGCATGAGGGTATTTCCGGTCCTGCGGCGCTTACGCTGTCAAGCTTAGCCGCGCGTAAAGACGTAAACGGCTCGGAACTTGTTTTTGACCTGAAACCCGCTCTCGACGCCGATATGCTCGACAAGCGTGTTCTGAGAGATTTTGATGAGGGCAAAAATAAAGATTTGGGAAACGTATTGACCGCGCTTATGCCAAAAGCCCTGATTCCGTTTGTTGCGGAGCAGGCGGGGCTTAAAGAGGACAAAAAGGTCAACTCGATATCCGCAAAGGAGCGGAAAAAACTTGTTGAAGTCATAAAAAATCTTAAATTCGCCGTCAAAGGCTTTTGCGCTCATGATTCTGCCATAATTACGGCGGGAGGAGTTGACGTAAAGGAAATAAATCCCAACACTATGGAGAGCAAACTTGTTGAAAATCTTTATTTTTGCGGAGAAATGACGGACGTTGACGCGCTTACGGGAGGTTTCAATATGCAGATAGCTTTCTCTACGGGTTTTCTCGCGGGCAAGCTTAAAGGGGTGAAATCATGACGGCAATCAGAGGAGCTACTACCGTTTCGGTAAACGCAGCGGAGGAAATAGCAAACGCCGCTGCCGAGCTGATTGACGAGATAATGAACAGAAATTTTCTCGACGGAGAGGATATAGTCGCAATTATCTTTTCCTGCACGAAAGATTTGACGGCGGCTTATCCTGCGAAGGGCGCAAGGGAAAAGTCGGGGCTGAATAAAGTTCCCATGTTCTGCGTTCAGGAGCAGTATGTCGTCGGAGCCGTTGACAAGTGCATTCGGGCTCTGGTTCTGTGCCAAAAGACAATAAAAGACGCGCGTCATATTTATCTTAAAGGCGCAATAAATTTAAGAAGCGATTTGAGTTCCGATTAGCGTGGCATTTAATGCTTTAATCGTTGTCGTAGTCAGTGCGCGTCCGTCCGTTGAGCAGGTTGTCGGAAAATATCGGAGCTTTAAAAAATTTCGGAGATTTAAATGTCATATTACGGATTGATTAAATTTCTCGGCGGGTGGGCGGTCAGACTGTTTAACCCCGTCAAAATTTACGGAGCTAAAAAATTTGAAAACAAAAAAAGCATCTTTGTGATGAACCACGTATCCAATATGGATTCTGTAGTTTTCGCAGCTTATTTCAAAAACGAATTTCGATTTGTTTATAAAGCGGAGTTTGACGAAAAACCTTTTTTGAGACACATATTTCACAATATGAGGCTTATTCCCGTCAAAAGGGGCGAGGTTGACTTGAAGGCTACGAAGGAATGTCTTTCCGCCTTGAAGCAAAATGAAATTCTGTTTATTTTTCCCGAGGGCACAAGAAACAGGGAGAGCGACGAAATGCTGCCCTTCAAAACGGGACCGGCGATGTTTGCACTTAAAACAAAAACGCCTATTAGACCTTTTTATATTCAGAAAGCAAAAAAAGGCAAAAAAAGATATATTATAGTAGGAGAGGAGTTCGAGCTTTCCGATTTTTACGAGGGGGGACTGAACAAGGAAAATTTGGAAGCCGCAACGGAATTTATCCGCGTCAAGGTGACGGAGCTTAAAGAAAAATTGAACAGGGAGCCGAATGCTCTGAAATGACTGAAAAAATCATTTACGTTTCTGAAACAAACGGTTTTTGCAAGGGCGTAAAAAACGCCGTGGACACGGCGTTGAGATACGCGGGCGAAAACGTCTATACCTTCGGAGAAATAGTCCACAACAAGCGTGTGGTCAACAAACTCGCGTCATTGGGTATCAGGATGACCGAGGACGTATCCGGGCTTAAAAAAGGCGATACTCTCATAATCCGTTCTCACGGAGCAAAAAAATCGGTGTTCGAGCAATGCGAAAAATCGGGCGTAAAGGTTGTGGACGCAACCTGCCCCTACGTAAAGGTAATCAGAAACAAAGCCGCCGAATATTTTGGCAAGGGGTACCTTATCGTGCTTGTGGGAGACAAAAACCATCCCGAGCTGCAAGGCATAAACGGTTGGTGCGGGGACAGCGCCGTTTTCTTCGACGGAAAGGGCAAACTGCGTCTCGAAACGGACAAAAATGTTCTCGTGCTTTTTCAGACTACATACGAAAGTAAAAAAGTTGATGAAACGCTGCAAAATATTGTGGCGGATAATGCAAAAACAGTTGAGTTTTTCAACACGATTTGTTATACTACTGAGGATAGGCAAAATTACGCGCTTTGCGTTTCCCGAAAAAGCGAGTGCTGCGTAGTGGTCGGCGGGCGCAACAGCTCCAATACCAAGAAGCTTTTCGACATCGCCAAATCCAACTGCAAAGACACCTTTCTTGTGGAGGAAGCCGCGGAGCTGAGTGATATTTGTCTGTCAAAATACAGTAGAATGAGTTTAATAGCAGGAGCTTCAACTCCGCAGGAGTTGATGGAGGAGGTTTTGTCAAAGATGTTTGCAGAAGCAAAGGACAACAGCGCAACGGTCGCAGTGGAAGAAATCAGCAAAGAAAACGAAGCTCACGAATTCGCAAGCGCCGTTGAGAAGATTGGAAAGAGAAGACCCTTGAAAAAGGGGCAGAAAATCAAGGGAACCGTTTCCCACATTTCCGAAGAGGGCGTGAATGTTTCAGTCGGCTCCAAAACCGACGGGTTTATTCCCAATGAAGAAGTGTCTATGGACGGCGACTTTGAAGCTGCCAAGAAAAATCTCAAGGTAGGCGATTCGATTGAAGTCATAGTCACTTCAACGGACAAAGGGTTGACGCTTTCCAGAAAAGAAGTCGAAGAGCTTTACAAGGACGACGAGCTTGTTGAAGGCATCAAAGAGGGTAAAGAATTCGATTTGGTCATGAACAAAGCTGTAAAGGGCGGTTTGCTTTCAAAGCTCGGAAGCTACACCGTTTTTGTTCCCGCTTCCCATATACGCAACGGTTTTGTGAGAGATTTGACTCAATATGTCGGCAAAAAGCTCAGACTGATTGCGTTGGAGGACGGCATCGACGACAACAAGAAAAAAATAGTTGCAAGCCAGAGAGCCTTGCTTGAAAGGGAAAAGAAAGAGAGAGAGGACAATTTCTGGAACAACATTGAGGTCGGAGAAATAGTTGACGGCAAAGTTTTGCGTTTCGCCTCTTTCGGCGCTTTCGTAAGCGTGCGCGGTATGGACTGTCTGGCACATCTGAGCGATTTGTCCTGGAATCCCGTAAAGGAACCGGGAGACGTGCTCGAGCTTAACAAAACGTATGAGTTTGTTGTATTGAAGCTTGACAGAGAGACCAACAGAGTTTCAATCGGTTACAAACAGCTGCAACCCCATCCTTGGCAGATTGCCGCAGAAAAATATACGCCCGGAACCGTCGTCAAAGGCAAGGTTGCGCGTATTTTGCCTTTCGGCGCGTTTGTGGAACTGGGCGACGGCATAGACGGCTTGCTCCATATTTCCAATATATCCTGGGATTGGCTGTCCGATATAACGCAGGTTATCAAAATCGGCGACGAGGTTGAAGCCATGGTTATGGATTTTGACCTTGAAAACAGAAGAATCACGCTGTCGAGGAAGGCTTTAATCCCCGAACCGGGAAAAGCAGCCGAAGCCGAAAAGGTTGCCGCCACGTCGGAGGAACCGACAACGGAGGAGCCGACGGTTGAACAAACCGGAGCATCGGCCGAAGAAAATAAGGAATAATTTTTTAAGCAATTGTCGAAAGCGGTTGTTTTATTTGACAGCCGCTTTTTTTCGGCAAAGCGAACAAAGTTTCTTAAAAAATTTTTTCTCAATTACGTTAAAATCGTTGACAAATCTCCGATTTTAAGTTAAAGTAAATAGGCTGTGATGTGCGGTTGCTTGTCTCGGGGTGTAGCGCAGTTTGGTAGCGCACGTGGTTTGGGACCATGGGGTCGGGAGTTCGAGTCTCTTCACCCCGACCAGATTAGTCCGAATAAGGGCCTTTAGCTCAGTTGGTCAGAGCGGTCGGCTCATAACCGATTGGTCCGGGGTTCGAGTCCCTGAAGGCCCACCAACAAAGTCAAGTAACCTGCTTTACATACCGGATAATTGTGGTTTGTGGCCTGGTAGTTCAGATGGTTAGAACGCTAGCCTGTCACGCTAGAGGTCGAGGGTTCGAGTCCCTTCCAGGTCGCCACTTTTGCCTCGGTAGCTCAGTCGGTAGAGCAGGGGACTGAAAATCCCCGTGTCGGTGGTTCGATTCCGCCCCGAGGCACCACTCGAAGTGGTGTTTTTTTTAGAAATCTTTGCGCTGGTGTAGCTCAACTAGGCAGAGCAATTGATTTGTAATCAATAGGTTGTAGGTTCGATTCCCATCACCAGCTCCACAATTTAATATTTTTGGGAAGATTCCCGAGCGGCCAAAGGGAGCAGACTGTAAATCTGCCGTCCACGACTTCGGTGGTTCGAATCCACCTCTTCCCACCAAGCAGCCTGAATCGGTTTTGTAAAAGAACCGCATTCAGGTTGTTTTTTTGCTGCTGAAATATATTCAAACCTATAAATTCGGGAATTAATTTTCGATAAGTTCTTCAAAAGAAATATCATATAATTTTAAAAGTTTTACAATAGCATCTATATTGGGTTCGGTATTGTTATATTCCCAGTCTGAAATAGTACGTGCCGAATAACCTAAAATATCGCCTAACTGTTTTTGAGTCTTTTTACTTTTGGTATTTTTGGAATCGGTTGGCTGATAGATATTTTTAATCACTTGGGAAAAAGCGACCCTTATTACGTTTAACACGTCAAAAATATTTTGTGCGATTAAATGCTTGAAATGTAAGTTCAGCCGGCTCAAAAATCGTTTGAGCCGGCTGTTCTGGCACATATAAATTATATGTTGCTTTTTAAAATTATTTTTCCGAATCGATTTGGTTGTTTTCAGACAATTGCAGCCGCTGTTTTTTGATTTTTTTTGATAAACCAATGCAAGCGGCAATACCTGCAATCAAAATTATTGCCGCAACGCCGCAAACAGCCCATCCCCATTGAATGGCGGCGTCGCTTTTTTGAACTTCCGCATCAAAGAAAGTTATAATTATCCCGAACAGGAGCATGATTCCCGCTTCCACGGTCATTATTATGACATTTTTAAGGCTTTTTTCCAATTTTCGGTACAAATCATCAGATTTCATTAAGAACACCCTTAAAAACAGCTTATTCCCGGCAGTGTAAAAAAGCTACAAGTATACGCCAAATGTGCAGTCAACTTTTATTCCGTCGATTTGCGCTCGAACGGATTTTGTGTTATAATATTTTCATGGAAAAAAATAATATCAGAATAACGGACGACGGCGAAATCAATTTTTTTGAAAACGTCGATTCGGATTTGTTCATAGAAAAAACTATGCCGTATATGGAACTTATGATGAAATACGGCTGCGCTTTGAAAGAAATCACGACCAAGTTCGAGGTGCTTAACAGTGAATTTTCTCTTTTATACAATCGGAATCCGATCGAATCAATCAAAACAAGACTGAAAAGACCGCGCAGCATTATGGCAAAACTGGCAAAACACGGCATACCGGTCACTGTGCAGAATATCCGTGAAAATGTTTTCGACGTGGCTGGCGCGCGCATTATCTGTTCTTTTCCCCACGATATTTATTCGTTGGTGGAGATGCTTAAAAAGCAGGACGATATAACGGTGTTGAAGGTCAAGGATTATATTTCCAATCCCAAACCAAACGGATACAGAAGTCTGCATCTGATTGTCGAAATACCCATATTTTTATCCGACAGAAAAGAAAACGTCGTTGTCGAAGTGCAGTTGCGCACAATTGCCATGGATTTTTGGGCAAGTCTCGAACATAAACTAAAATACAAGAAAAATACCGATACTCCCGAAGAGATTGTAGACGAGCTAAGAGAATGCGCGGACGAAATCGGCAGACTTGACCTCAAAATGCAGGAGATACATAAGCGCATAGAAAATTTATAAATCTTCTCGTTTTCGGTTGCAATAGAAATAAATATATAGTAAAATATCCGAAAAGGGAGTAGCCGGCGTTTTAAGCGTTGTTAAATCAACAGTCACGTTTTTACTGGTTTAACATTGAACGGCAAGACTTATGCGTTTTTTCGCATAAGTCTTTTTTGTTTCCCGCACCCTTCTATCGGTTTAAAACAAACAAAATATAGAATAATTTGAAAGGAGAAAAAAATGAAGCACTATTTATCGGAAGTTCGGGACGTCTTGGAAAGCGTTGACGCTACGCAAGACGGACTGAAAAGCGCCGAAGCAGGCGAGCGGCTGCAAAAAAACGGTCCGAACAAGCTTCGGGAGCCTAAAAAAGTTTCTTTGTTTGTCAGGTTTCTCAAACAGCTTGCCGACCCGATGATTATCATTCTGATTGTTGCGGCGGCAGTGTCCGCAGTCATCGCCGTATTGGAAAAAGAGAGCTTCGCGGACGTAATAATCATAGTTGCGGTTGTTCTGATAAACGCCGTGCTGGGAGTGGTTCAGGAAAGCAAAGCCGAAAAGGCGATTGCCGCTTTGCAGGAAATGACAGCCGCAACGTCAAAGGTGCTGCGGGACGGAAAAATTGTTCACGTCAAGAGTCAGGACTTGGTGACGGGGGATATAATTCTGCTCGAAGCCGGAGACTCTGTTCCCGCGGACTCGCGGATTATCGAATCGGCAAGTCTGAAAATAGAAGAAGCAGCCCTCACGGGAGAATCTGTCCCCGTAAACAAAACCGCTGCGGTTCTCAATACGCCTGACGGTCAAAAGGACGTGCCTTTGGGCGACAGAAAGAACATGGCTTATATGGGCAGCACCGTCGTATACGGCCGCGGCAAAGCCGTGGTTGTGGCTGTCGGTATGGACACCGAAATGGGCAAAATCGCAACGTCTTTGGAGATGGCTAAGGAGGAAGCGACTCCGCTTCAAAAAAAGCTCGGACAGCTAAGCAAGGTTTTAAGCTTTGCCGTTATCGGGATTTGCGTGTTTATATTTCTTTATAAGTTTATTTACGCCAAGGCGACAGGCTCCGTATTTGATTTTCCTACCGCGCTTGACTCTTTCATGATTGCCGTAAGTCTTGCGGTTGCCGCTATCCCCGAAGGACTTGCAACCGTAGTTACAATCGTTCTTTCCATAGGCGTAACCAAAATGTCCAAGCGCAACGCAGTGATTAGAAAACTGACTGCTGTGGAAACTCTCGGCTGCGCGCAGATTATATGCTCGGACAAGACCGGAACGCTCACCCAAAACAAAATGACTGTGGTGGAGTGCTTTTGCGAGGACAACGAGCTTTTGGGAACATGCCTTGCGCTTTCATCCGACGCGGAGCTTGACGAGGACACCAATCAAGCCGTAGGAGAGCCTACGGAGTGCGCTTTGGTCAATTACGCCTATTCTATCGGGTTGGATAAAAACCGTCTCAAAGCCACTAAAAGGCGCGTAGGCGAAGCTCCTTTCGACTCGATGCGGAAGATGATGTCCACAATCTGCAAAAACGAAGAGAACGGCGAGCTGTTGCAATATACCAAGGGCGCGCCCGACGAAGTGTTGAAACGATGCTCCAAAATGCTTTCCGACGGAAAAATTGTCGAGCTTGACGACTCGTTGAGAGCAAAAATCCTCGATGAAAACAAGCGCATGGCAAGCAAGGCTTTAAGAGTGATGTGCGGCGCATACAAGCCCTTGACGCAGCTGCCGACAAGCTTTGAGCCTTCCGAGCTGGAAAAAAATCTCGTTTTCATCGGTCTTGCGGGAATGATGGACCCCGTGCGTCCCGAGGTGAAAGCCGCGATAGAGGAATGCAATCGGGCGGGCATCAGACCTGTTATGATTACCGGCGACCACAAGGACACCGCGGTTGCCATTGCTTTGGAGCTCGGAATCATAACCGATTCCTCTCAGGCTTTGACGGGCGCGCAGCTTGACGAGATGTCCGACGACGAGCTGCTAGGCAAAATAGAAGATTTTTCCGTTTACGCGCGCGTACAGCCCGAGCATAAGGTGCGGATTGTGAACGCATGGAAGCAGCGCGGCTGCATAACGGCAATGACGGGCGACGGAGTAAACGACTCTCCCTCAATCAAGAGCGCCGATATAGGCATCGGCATGGGAATAACGGGCACCGACGTAACCAAGGGAGTAGCCGATATGGTACTTGCCGACGACAACTTTGCCACGATAGTGTCGGCGGTAGAGGAAGGACGGCGCATATACGACAACATAAGAAAGTCTATACAATTCCTGCTTTCCTCAAATCTGAGCGAGGTTATTGCAATTTTCGTTGCCACGTTGTTCAACTTCGTTATACTCAGCCCGATACACCTGTTGTGGATAAACCTGATTACCGATACGTTTCCCGCGCTTGCGCTCGGAGTAGAGCCTGCAGACGAAAATATTATGAAACGTCCCCCAAGAAACTCCCGCGACAGTATTTTCGCAAATCATCTCGGAATCGACGTTGTCTATCAGGGGATTATGGTAGCGGTATTGACTCTTGCCGCCTATTTTATCGGCTTTGAAATGGAAAACGGTTATTGGGGAATCGGGCAGAGCAACGACGGCATAACCATGGCTTTTCTGACGCTATCCATGGCTGAAATGTTCCATGCTTTCAATCTGCGCAGTCGCAGCCGCTCCGTTTTTGCGGTAAAGAAACAGAATTGGATTTTGTGGGGCGCGTTCGGAATTTCGCTTGCGCTTACTACACTGATTATTTTCGTGCCCGCGCTCAGCGGAATTTTCGGACTGACGCCGATAACAATCGCGGAATATTTTACCGCTATGGGACTTGCGTTTCTTGTCGTGCCGATTGTCGAAGCGGTAAAGCTGTTTTCGGGCGTTTCAGAAAAGAAAAAAAGCAAAAGGAAATAACAGTCGACAATTCCTATTGATTTAGTTGCTTTTGTCCCAATCCTTTTTCTTGACTTATGGGGCAAGAAAGTTTATTATTAAGAAACTTTTTCAGAGGAACCGAATATGACACAAAAGGATTGGCTTAAAGAGGAAATAAAGGCATACAGGAATTATGACGTCGCGGCAAAAAGCGACAGGGAAATCGCCAAGCTTTACCCGGGATTAAAAGCAAGCCTCAGACACAAAAAAGCGCACAGGCTTTATCTCGAAGGGAAATACTTTCTTGCGCGAAAATATGCGGACAAAACAAGACTCAAAACGGGCATAGAAATACATCCGGGTGCAAAAATAGGCAAGGGCTTTGTCATAGACCACGGGATGGGAGTCGTTATCGGAGAAACGACGGAAATAGGCAACAACGTGCTGATATATCAGGGGGTTACTCTCGGCGGCACGGGAAAGGAAACGGGCAAGCGTCACCCTACGATAGGCAACAACGTGGTCATAGGGTGCGGAGCAAAAGTTCTCGGTCCGGTAAACATAGGAGACAATGCCAAAATCGCCGCAAACGCGGTTGTACTCACCGATGTTCCGCCGGACAGCACGGCTGTCGGAGCGCCTGCAAAGATAATAAAGATAAAGGGCGCGAGGGTAAACAACACTGCCGCGTCCATGTTGAACCATGCGGACATACCCAACGTAATCGAAGAGCTGTACGGCAGAATAAATGCTTTGGAAAAACAAATTGCGTCGAAGGAGAAAAAGTGATATGCTGAAAAACTCCGCAACGAAAACAATAGGCAACACACCTTTACTCCGTATGACGCGGCTTAAAAAGAGTCTCGGATTGAAGTCGGATATCTTTGCCAAGCTTGAATTTTTGAATCCTGCGGGAAGTATAAAGGACCGTGTTGCCGAAGAAATCATCGCTTCGGCAATACGGGAGGGAAAAATAAATGCAAAAACTACCGTCATAGAAGCGACGAGCGGAAACACGGGGATAGGGTTGGCGTTTTGTTGCGCGTGCAGAGGGCTTAAACTTATTGTGGTGATGCCCGATACTATGAGCGGAGAAAGAATTTCGCTGATGAAAGCTTACGGAGCGGAGGTCGTTCTCAGTCAGGGCAAACTGGGTATGCGCGGAGCGGTAGAAGAAGCCGAACGGCTTGCGGCAAGCTCGGACAATGCTTTTTTGGCGCGTCAATTTGAAAATCCCGCCAACGCAGCCGCCCATTTCAAAACCACTGGACCTGAAATTTACCGCAATTTGAGCAATACGGATTATTTCGTAGCAGGCATAGGCACAGGCGGAACAATAACGGGCGCGGGCGGTTTCCTCAAAAAAAAGCTGAAAGACGTCAGGCTTGTGGGAGTGGAGCCTGCCGCCTCTCCCGTGCTGACCGAGGGCAAAAGCGGAAGCCATCGAATTCAAGGTATAGGCGCAGGCTTTGTCCCGCCTTTGCTCAAAAGAGAATTGCTTTACGACATAGTCACGGTGAGCGACGAAGATGCGATTTATTTTGCAAAGCTGGTCGCATCGACGGAAGGATGCTGCGTAGGTATTTCTGCGGGAGCAAATGTTTGCGCCTGCGTCAGACTTGCGCAAATGGAACGCGGAAAAAATATAGTCACCGTTTTGCCTGACAGCGGCGCAAGATATATTTCTACGGAATTGTTCGGATAAAACTATTATAGTGTAAATTGAGACGACTCTTTAGAGCCGTCTTTTTTCTTACCTTTTAAGGACAAAAACCGTCCGTATTCGACAAAATAGGCTCTTTCGGACGTTCTTATTTTTGATAAAATCGTTTGGCAAGGAGGCAATCATGGAAGTAGCTGCAAAAAAAGAATCCAACAATCTTGTCATTTTTCTAATCGGCGAACTGGACGAATACACGGCTCCTTATACCAGAAGCGCCATAGACAAGGCGTTGGACGGTTACAAAAGCGCGGATATAATCTTCGACTTGTCGGGACTTACGTTTATGGACAGCACGGGAATAGGTGTGCTTATCTCCAAATACAAGCAGCTTAAAGGCGCAGACAGCAGACTTTACGTAAGAAAGCCGTCCAAAAGCATAGACAAAATTTTTAATATGGCAGGATTGTATTCAATAATGCCGAAAATCAGTTAAAGGAGTTTTGAAAATGAAATACGACAACGAAATGACTCTTACCGTTTCCTCCAAATCCTGCAACGAAAGCTTTGCGCGAAGCGCCGTGGGCGCTTTTTGCGCGCAGTTAAATCCGACCATCGAGGAAATCGGAGACATAAAGACGGCGGTCAGCGAGGCGGTTACCAATTCGATTGTGCACGGATACAATTACGAAGAAAACGGCAAGATAGACATATGGGTGGGACTCAACGTGGAGAAAAACGCCGTCTATATCAAAATCTGCGACCACGGCAAGGGAATACCCGACGTGGCAAAAGCCATGCAGCCGTTTTTCACCTCGTGTCTGACCGACGAAAGGTCGGGAATGGGATTTACGGTTATGCAGGCGTTTACCGACGAGCTGAATGTAAAATCTGAGCTTGGAAAGGGGACTACGGTAAAAATGCGCAAAATAATCGGCGCCTGCGAAGAAGCCGAAAATCTGGAGAGTGAGGCTAATGTTTGACCATGACGTAACTATGGAACTGATTCGCCGCGCTCAGCAGGGCGACGAACAAGCTAAAACCAGACTCATAGAGGAAAACACGCCTCTGCTTAAAAGCATAATCAGGCGCTATGTGGGCAAGGGCGTCGAATATGACGATTTGTTTCAGATTTCAAGCGTGGGACTGCTTAAAGCAATCAACAATTTTTCTTTGGAGTATAACGTAAAATTTTCCACTTACGCCGTCCCTATGGTGCTGGGAGAAGTAAAAAGATTTCTCAGAGACGACGGCTATGTCAAGGTATCGCGCTCTGTCAAAACTCAGGCGAATAAAATCAATCAGTGGGTGGAGGCTTATCGCAAGACTCATCAGAACGAGCCGTCGGTTGAGGAAATCGCGGCGGAGTTCGGGCTGGATACAAGCGAAGTCGTTTTTATTATGGACTCCACGAAAATTCCCGTTTCTCTGTTTGAAAAAATCAACGATTCGGACGACAAGTCCCTTTGTCTTATGGATAAAATTCCTTCTCAGACCAAGGACGAAGACCTTATAGACAGAGTAATACTGAAAGCAGTCATAAAGGAACTGACGCAAAGAGAAAAGAAAATTATTATCATGCGATATTTCAGAGATATGACTCAAAGCGATATAGCAAAACAGCTGGGGGTGTCGCAGGTTCAGGTTTCAAGACTTGAAAACAAAATACTTGAAAAAATCAAAGCGAAATTTTCCGTTTAGGAGTCCGAAAGACTCCTTTTTTTATTTGAAAATTGAAAAATTCGGCAATTATATAATATTATTACAGAAATAGTGAGCTGTAATTTATTTTTTTTATATTAGTTTAAAATCGAATTTAGAGGAAAAAATAAATCAAGAGGTGTTTGCTATGAAGACAGAACCTTTTGCCGAATTTGAAAAAAATATAGATTGCCGGGAAATAAGGTACAACGACAAATCGCCAAAACAGACAAGGAGAAGAACATGAGCAAAAAGACTGCGGATGATTTTGTTGAAATAGACAAATCCAATTATAAGGAGTACGTTTTCGTCAAGTCGCCCAAATCCAAGCATTGGAAAAATATGATGTGGGCGTTTTTAATCGGAGGCGCGATATGCGTTCTCGGACAGTGCTTTATCGAATTGTACGTCTGGCTGGGAATCGTGCGCGAAGAGGCAAGCGTGCTCGCATCGGCAACTCTCGTTGCGCTTGCAGCGATTTTTACCGGTATAGGTATTTACGACAAGCTGGGCAGATTCGCAGGGGCGGGCAGCACAATTCCGATTACGGGATTTTCCAATGCGGTGGTTGCGCCTGCGCTTGAATTTCGCTGTGAAGGCATGATATACGGACTGGGCGCGAAAATGTTTCTCGTTGCAGGACCTGTCGTGGTTAACGGCGTCGCCGTTTCGATAGTGATTGCGTTGATAACTCTTATCGTGGGAGGGGTTTAAAATGGGCACAAACATAGAAACCTCTTTAAAAAAGCGCACGATTTATTTCGACAGGGTCTTCTGGCAGGAGGGCTTTGCATTGGCAGGTCCCAAGGAGCTTAAAGGAAAGCTCGGAGACAAATTCGACTTTACGTTAATCAACGACAAATTCGACCAAGATACCTTTGAAAAAGCCGAGAGAAAAATGTTTGAAACCGCGCTCGACGGACTGCTCGCAAAGTCAAAAAAGCTGCCGATTGAAATCGACGTCGTGCTTGGCGGAGACCTTTTGAATCAGTGCGTTTCTACGTCGTTTGCCATGAGAAAATCAAGCGCGTCCTTTCTCGGACTTTACAACGCCTGCGGAACTTACGCCGAAAGCATGATTCTCGGAGCCGCCCTTGTGGACAAGTTTTTGGACAATGCCGTTTGTGTAAGCGGAAGTCATTTTTCAAGCGCCGAACGACAGTACCGTTATCCTTTGGAGCTTGGCGTTCTCAGGTCTCCCATGACGCAGTGGACTTGCACGGGCGTGGGATGTTCGCTGTTGAGCAGAGAAAAATCTGAAAACGCTCCGCGGATTGTTTCGGCTACAATGGGACGGGTTATCGATTTCGGAATAAAAGACGTCAACAATATGGGCGCCGCCATGGCTCCCGCGGCAAAGAATACGTTGTCGCAGTATTTTTCGGACACGGGGAAAACGCCCGACGATTTCGATTTGATACTTACGGGCGATTTGGGCAAGCTCGGCAAGGATATTCTTATCGACCTCATGGAGCGCGAGGGCGTCGATTTGACAAAAAATTACGCGGATTGCGGAGCGGCGCTTTATTACGAAAAACAAAAAACCTATCAGGGCGGAAGCGGCGCGGCTTGCAGCGCAATCGTTGCAAACGGAATAGTGCTGGACAATCTGAGAAAAGGGCAGATGAAAAACGTGCTGCTTATCGGAACGGGCGCTCTGATGAGTCCCCTGACCGCCTTTCAGGGGGAAAGCATTCCGTCAATCGCGCACTGTATAGAAATTTGCGCGGAAAATATTGATTCGGAGGGAACTCAAAATGCTGTGGCTGACATTTCTTAAAGCATTTGCGGTCGGAGGGGCTATCTGTCTTATCGGACAAATCATAATAAATTGGACCCACCTGACAAACGGAAAAATACTCGTAATTTTTCTTTTGGCGGGCGCCGTGCTGCAAGGCTTCGGAGTTTACGAATATCTGATAAAATGGGCGGGTGCGGGAGCAAGCGTGCCCATAAGCGGCTTTGGCTACGCACTGGTAAAGGGCGCGGTGGAAGCGGCAAAAACCGACGGCGTTGTGGGCGCTTTTACCGGCGGACTTGCCGCCTGCGCAACCGGAGTGTCCGTTGCGATTTTCTTCGGTTATCTCGTCGCGCTGATTTTCAAACCGCGTACAAAAACCTTCTGATTTGGGCGGGACAAGCACAAAATCTCCTGTTACGGAATAAAATAGTGTGAAAGGAGAGCGACTGTGCATACGAAACGCGCCGCAAAGAAAAGCGGAAAACTGAGAAAGCTTCGCAGAGGCTTTATTTTGCTCGTGCTGCTTATTGCGATAGTCGTTCTTGTAATTTACACCTTGAACTCGGTGGGGCCCGTAATCGTGTCCGTAAGCGAAGCAAGAATACGCGCCTTGACTACGTCTGCCGTCAACAGCGCGATATTTGAAGTTATGACCGAGCCTACGAAATACAGCGAGCTTATCACAATACAGAAGGACGACGCGGGCAACATAACTCTGATAGAGGCAAACGCAATAGTCATCAACAACCTTGCGCGCGAAATGGCAAAACAAACGGAAACATACATGGAGGCAATCGGAGAACAGGTAATTAAAATACCTGTCGGCACTCTGTCGGGCAGTCCGCTGCTTTCGGGCAAAGGTCCCAAGGTGACAGTCAAGGTAGTGCCTGTCGGCTCGGTAAAATGTCATTTCGTTTCGGAATTCGAAGAAGCGGGCATAAACCAATCCAGGCACAAAATTTACCTTGACATAATAACCAATGTGTCCATAATTCTGCCCACATCTCAAACTACGGTAAAAACAAACACTCCGGTGCTTGTTTGCGAAAGCATCATAGTGGGAAAGGTGCCGGACACCTATTTCAACGTAGGCTCAATCGGAGGCAGCAATTTGGATTTGCTCCCTTGACAATGTGTTGTCGGACGGGCGCTTTAAGCGCCCGTTTTGATTTAAGTTTTTGCAATTACTTTAAAATACTTGAAAAATTTTCCTACTTGTGCTAAAATATAAAAACAAAAAAGACTGTGACCAAGCATAAGAATTGCGTGCAGGAGACCTTTCAGAGAGCAGCCGTTTGGTGCGAGGCTTGCGGGAAGCGCGCAAAAGATATTCACTTGCGAGTTCGGCGCGTGAGTCTTAAAAAAGAGGTAGCCCGCTGCGGAAACGGCTCCGTAATGCCTAAAACAAGGTCGAGCTTTCGACGAAATCAGGTGGTACCACGAAAATTTTCGTCCTGACATTTTTTGTCGGGACTTTTTTCAATATAAAATCCAGAACGGAGAAGATGTAAATGAAAGCCAAAATTGCAGATATTGCAAAAAGATTCAGAGAAGAAATTGCTAAGTGCTCCGATTTCGACTCCCTGCAAACAATAAAGGTAAAATTTTTGGGTAAGAGCGGAGAGCTCACGGGACAATTGAAGTGCATGAAGGAGCTGCCTCCGGAAGAACGTCCGGCCTTCGGCAGTCTGGTAAACAGCGTAAAGCAGGAGCTTGAACAGCTTTATGCGCAGACTGCGGAGCGTCTTAAAATAAGCGCGCTCGAAGCCAGACTCGAATCGGAGAAAGAAGACATAACAATCGAAAAAAAACTTTCTTGCCGCGGCACGATTCACCCCATAAACAAGGTAACCGACGAAATCGTCGATATGTTTGTCGGTTTGGGCTTCAAAACGGTGGAGGGGCCTGAAATCGAAACGGATTATTACAATTTTCAGGCGTTGAATCTTCCTGCCGACCACCCTGCGCGCGATATGCAGGACACCTTTTACGTCGCGCCCGGACTTTTGCTGCGCTCACAGACGTCGCCCAATCAGGTAAGGGTTATGGAAAAGGAAAAAGCGCCCATAAAAATTTTGTGTCCGGGCAAGGTATACAGGTCCGACAGCGACGCTTCGCACTCTCCCATCTTCCATCAGATAGAAGGTCTTGTTGTGGACAAAAATCTTTCGTTGTGCGACCTTAAAGGTTGTCTTGAATTTATGGCTCGCAGGCTGTTTGACGACGATACCCGTATAAGATTCAGACCGTCTTATTTCCCTTTTACGGAACCAAGCGTGGAAGTGGACGTAACTTGCTCGAACTGTCACGGAAAAGGATGTCCGCTGTGCAAATATACGGGATGGATTGAAATACTCGGCGCGGGCATGGTGCATCCCAATGTATTGGAAAACTGCGGCGTCGACAGCAAAAAATTCAACGGTTTCGCTTTCGGAGTAGGTATCGAGCGTATTGCCATAATAAAATACGGAATACCTGATATACGGTTGTTTTACGAAAACGACGTCAGATTTTTGAAGCAGTTTAAATAGGAGGATAAAATGAAAATTCCGGTTTCTTGGCTGAAAGATTTTGTGGATTTGGAAAATATAACGGTAAATCGGCTTTGCGAAGCGCTCGTGTCCGTCGGGTTTGAGGTGGAGGAGGTAATTGAGCTCGGCAGGGAAATAAGCAACGTCGTGGTGGGCGAAATTATATCTATGGAAAAACACCCCGACGCGGACAAGCTTAAAGTATGCAGGGTTGACGTAGGAAAGGAAGTTTTGCAGATTGTGACCGCCGCTACCAACGTTGAAACGGGCGACAAGATACCTTTGGCGCTGAACGGAGCAACGCTTGCGGGCGGTACCGTGATAAAGAACGGCAAGCTTCGCGGTGTGGCTTCAAACGGAATGATGTGCGGCGGCGAAGAATTGGGTATTTGCGAGGACCAATATGCAGGCGCGTCTGTGGACGGAGTTCTTATTCTCGAACAGAATGCAGAAGTAGGCAGGGACATAAAGGAAATCGTCGGATTGGACGAGTGCGTTATAGACGTTGCCGTCACATTCAACCGTCCCGACTGCAACAGCGTCGTCGGTATTGCAAGAGAGGCGGCAGTCGCATTGGGAAGAAAATTCACGCCTCCCGAAACGGATTTCGAAACCGTTGAGGAAATATCGACAAGGCAGTACGTAAACGTGGATGTTCGTGACGCCGAGCTTTGTCCCGCTTACTTTATGCAGGCGGCGGAAGTCAAAATAGAACCGTCTCCCTTGTGGATGCGCAGACGCCTCCATGCTGCGGGCTTGCGCGGTATAAACAATATAGTTGACGTGACCAACTACGTCCTGCTTGAAGTAGGTCAGCCCATGCACGCGTTCGATTACAAGGAAATATCGGACAAAACCATTGTTGTACGCCGCGCAAGGAAAGGGGAAACCATTATTCCTTTGAATGAAAAGGAATACGGGCTTGACGAAAACATACTTGTTATAGCGGACAAATCGCGCCCCGTGGGACTTGCCGGGGTGATGGGAGGACTCAATTCGGGTATAAAACCCGATACGTCCGCAGTGTTGTTGGAAGCTGCCGAATTTAACAGAGAAAACATACGCCGCACAAGCCGCAGGCTGGGCATTCGCTCGGATTCGTCGGCACGTTTTGAAAAAGGCGTAGACTCCTGCACGGCGCATTTGGGACTTATGCGCGCGCTTCACCTCATTTCCAAATTAAAATGCGGAAGAATTGCCGCCGATACGATCGAAAGCCTGTCGCATGAGATAAAGGAACGCGAAATCAAATTCCATTATTCTAGAGTAAAAAACCTGCTAGGAATAGACATACCTCGAAGCGAGAGTAAAAAAATACTTGAAAATCTCGGCATAAAAACCGAATTTGAAGGTCAGACGTTGAAATGTTTTGCGCCGGCGTACCGTCGGGATTTGGAAAGCGACTGCGACATAATCGAAGAAATCATCAGGGTTTACGGATACGACAAAATAGTTTCCTCCTATCTGGAAAACACAGTGCCGACTTACGGAGGCAAAACATCGGCGCAGGAACTGTGCGACAGAGTAAAAAATATTGCCGTCGGTCTCGGCTACAATCAGATAACGACTTATTCTTTCGGAGGCAAGCAATTTTTCGACAAAGCGGTTTCGGACGGAAACTCCGACAGCGAAAAATGTATCAAAATAGTGAATCCTTTGGGCGAAGAATTGAGTCTTATGCGTCGTTCCCTGATAGCGCATATGTGCGAAACCCTGTCAGTCAACCTCAGCAGAAAAAACGAAAATCTGTCCTTGTTTGAAATCGCCAAAATTTATCTTGCCGAGAATCTTCCCTTGACGGAACTGCCCGAAGAAAGGGAAACGCTTTGCATGGCTACTGACGTCGGAGACTTTTTCAAACTCAAATCGGATGTAATGACGCTTCTCGACAACTTCAACATTGACGCCGTCTTTACCCGCAGCGTCGTCAAATGCCTGCATCCCGGCATAAGCGCCGACATAACGGACGAAAACGGAAATTGCTTGGGCTTTCTCGGAGAATTGCATCCCACGGTATGCGCAAATTTTGAAATAAACAAACGCGTATATGTTGCCCAAATAGATTTGGAAAAGTTAAAGGAATCAAAAAAGCAAAAGTCCAAATATGTTCCGATTCCGAGATATCCGTCCGTTGACAGAGATATTGCCGTCGTCGTGAATGTAGACGTTGCGGCGGCAGACGTCATAGATACGATAAAACAAAGCTGCAAGCTGTGCGAATCGGTAGAGCTTTTCGACGTATATCGCGGAGAACAGATAGGAAAAGACGAAAAAAGCATGGCGCTTTCGCTGAAATTCAGGAACAAAGACAAAACTCTTAACGACGAGGAAGTAGAGCCTCAGATAAAGCGCGCTTTGCGCGCTTTGGGAGAGCGTTTCAATGCGAGACTCCGCTGAAAAACCCATTCTTCTTGCTCCCGCAGGCAGTCCGCAGGCTTTGAAAGCGGCGGTTTACAACGGCGCGGACGCGGTCTATCTTGGATTGAACAAATTCAATGCAAGATTAAAAGCCGAAAATTTTACCCTTGAAAACTTATCGGAATGGATAGAATTTTGTCATTTGTACGGGGTAGAGGTTTGCATAACCGTTAACACGTCCCTCAAAAAAGAGGAGCTTGAAGAAGCCAAAAAATTTGCAGAACAGCTCGCGGCGTTAAAAGCTGATTGCATAATCGCGACGGAGCCTGCGTTGATTGAATTTTGCGCAGGACTCAAAGGCATACGCACGGTTGCAAGCACGCAGCTTAATATTCACAATGTCATGGGCGCGCAGACGGCAAAGGCAATGGGGGCGGACGTTGCGGTTTTGTCCAGAGAAACAATTCTCGACGATATTCGCGATATAAACCTTTATGCGGATATTGAGACGGAATGCTTTTTGCACGGCGCGCTTTGCGTCTCTTTGTCGGGGCAATGCTATTTGTCTTCTTTTGTGGACGGCAACAGCGGCAACAGGGGCTTGTGCGCGCAGCCGTGCAGGCAGCTTTACCGTTCTTTCTGTCAAGACGGGGAAATTAAAAAGAGCGGTTACCTGCTTTCCGCCAAGGATTTATGCGGAGTTTACACCGCAAAGCGTCTCGCGGACGCAGGCGTAAGCATATTTAAAATAGAGGGGCGGAACCGAAGAGAACAGTACGTAGGCGAGGCCTGCTCCGTTTACAGGAAAATTCTCGACAGCGATTACGAATGTCAGGCGGACGATATAAAGCGCCTCAAAACGGCTTTTAACAGAGGCGACTACACGTCGGGATATCTTAACAATGCCGACAATATCATTTATCCGCTTTTTCAGGGGCATAAAGGAATAGAAGCGGGAATTATAAAAAAGGTGGACGGAAGTTTTGTAATTGCCGGTAATCTTTTCCTGCACGAAGGTGACAGCTTCAAAATTTTGCGCGATTTTAAAGAAACGGGCAATTGCGTGGCTGTCGGCAACTCGTCGAATTTGATTACAAAAATAAAATATTCGGGCAAGCCGCAGGAAGGCGACCGCGTATACCTGACAAGCAGTGCGGCGATGAATTTTCGCATAGCGCATACGGAAAAAAGAATACAGGTACAAGCGGAGTTTTCCGCAAAAGTCGGTGAAGAACCTGTTTTAAAACTGACTGCACGCGACGCAAGCGCAATTGTCAAGGGAAAAATCAAAGCACAGTCTGCCTTAAATCAGCCGTTAAGCAATGCTCAAATAGAAGAATTATTGCGTAAAACTGGAGAAACTGAGTTTACTATTTCAGATGTAGTAATAAATTCCGACAATATTTTTCTCCCAAAATCTTCGATAAACGAGCTAAGGCGCGAAGCAACAAGCGCGTTGCGCGCCGAGTTGCTGCGGAATTATTATCAAACCCGAAATCTGCCTGCACATAACGACCGTACCGAAAAAAGCTATGAAATGCCTTTTTTGAATCATTCGGGCAAAATTATTTGTCAGGTAAAGAATGCCGACGAATATCTCAGAATAAAGCAATACACGGATTTCGTGGTTTTCAAACCAGACGATTATTCTGTGGAGTCGATAAGCGGTTTCAAAACTGCGTGCAGCGATTTTTATTTGGATTTGCCCAATTTCGCAACGCAGCATGACCTGCGGATAATAGCGGATATAATCGAAAAATGCAGCGTAACGGGTATTGTGGCGAACAATTTGTACGCATTGAGATTGGCAAAAATCTATTCGCTTGACGTAGTGCTCGGATTGGGGCTGAACATTTTCAACAGAGAATCCGCTTGTGTGTTGGGCAAAAATTTGAAGGTAAGAGCATACCTTGCTTCGCAGGAACTCAGCTTGAAGGATATACGCGACAATCTGAGCGATGCGTATATTTTTGCAGGCGGCGACATTACGGTTATGACTGTAGCTCACTGCCCGATAAAAGTAAATTTCGGAAACGAATGCAAAAAATGCAGGTACGAAAATCTTATGTACGGAGATAAAACGGGAAGAAAATTTCCTTTAAAAAGGAAGCGCATTGCCCGCTGCTATTTTGAGATTGAAAATTGCGTTCCCTTAAACGGCACGCGCAAAATAGACTTTCCCGGTAATTTTTTTCTGAAATTAGACGGAGACGAAAGAGAGGTGGCTCATTTTTCACTGCTTGCGCAGGGCGTTGACGACGGGTATCGCAAAAACGGTCAATATACTGCCGGACATTTGTCAAACAGCGTAAAATAAATATGATAGAAGAAAGGACATTAAAAAAACTCGAATATTTTGAAATTTTGAATAAAATTTCTCAATATACAACGAGCACGACGGCAAAAAACAAAGTAAGCAATTTGCGTCCCGAATCCGCGCTTGAAAAAAGTCAGTCATTGCTCGACGAAACGGAGGAGGCGGTAAATTTTTTGAATTTCGGAGTTTCTCCGGATTTCGCCCTCGACTCTACGGAGGATATTGCCGCAAAAGCAAAAATCAGGTCTACGCTTTCGTTGCGCGAGCTGCTTGTAGTCATGCGCACCTTGCGCACATCCAGATTGCTTATTTCGACTTTGAACACGCCACTGCCCGTTGCCGCGCATATTTTGCCGGACATGGCAAACGGTTTGTATGCAAACAGAGCGGTGGAAGAGGAAATCGATTTTTGCGTGCTCAACGAAGACGAGCTTAACGACAAAGCTTCCGACGCCTTGTTTTCAATTCGTCAAAAAATCAAAAAAACAAATGCGGAAATAAGAGAAAAACTCACTTCTTTTTCCAGGTCGTCGACAATATCCAAATATCTGCAAGACGACATAGTCACGCTGAGAAACGACAGGTACGTAATTCCCGTCAAGCAGGAATACAAGAGCAATGTGCAGGGCATAGTTCACGACCAGTCGTCAACAGGCTCGACATTGTATATCGAGCCTATCGCAATTGTAAATCTCAATAATCAGCTCAGAGAGTTGCTTTTGAAAGAAAGGGAGGAGATTGAAAGAATTCTGTCCGAGTTTACCGATAAAATCAGCGTCTTTGCCCAATTTTTGGTTGCAAACTCCGAAATTATCGCATATTTGGACGGTGTTTTTGCGAAAGCGAGGTATTGCATCGAGTTGAACGCAACTCGCCCCAAGCTCAACGACAGGGGGATTCTCGACATAAAAAGAGGGAGGCACCCTCTCATAGACAAAAAATCCGTTGTGCCTATCGACCTCCGTCTTGGCGGAGATTTCGACATGATAGTGATTACGGGACCAAACACGGGCGGAAAAACCGTTTCCCTGAAAACGACAGGCTTGTTTTGTTTGATGGCGATGAGCGGAATTTTTCTGCCTGCCGCTCACGAAACAATCGTTTCGGTATTTGAAAACATTTTTTGCGATATCGGCGATGAGCAAAGCATAGAACAGAGCCTGAGCACTTTTTCAAGCCACATAAAAAACATATCCCACATAGCTCAATCCCTCAACCGCAATTCTCTTGTGCTTTTGGACGAAGTCGGCGCGGGAACCGACCCCGCCGAAGGCGCGGCATTGGCTCTTGCGATAGCGGAATATATTCTCGACAGCGGCGCAAAATCCGTTCTTACCACTCACTACGGGAGACTTAAAGAGTTTTCGCTGACAACCCCTAAGGTTGCAAGCGCTTCGATGGAGTTTGATACGAGTACGCTGTCTCCAACTTACAGACTTGTTTTGGGGATTCCCGGCAGTTCAAACGCATTGGACATTGCGGGACGGCTCGGGCTGTGCCAAAAAATCGTAGACAACGCACGCGGCAAGCTTTCTTCGGAAAAAGTGACATTTGAAAATGTTTTGAGAAACGCGGACACGTTGCGTAGGGAATACAAAGCGCAGCTCGACGAAATAAACTCTCTCAAAGCGAGCATACAGGAAGAGTATGCCAAGGCTGCCGACCAAACGAGAATTTTAAAGGAGGAAAGAGAACGCCTGCTTTCAGGTTCGCAAATCGAAGCAAAAAGAATTGTGAGCAATGCCAAAGCCGAGGCGGAGGAACTGCTCGACAAGCTCAAAAAAATGGTGCGCGCCGCGGCGTTGGAGGAAAAAAGCCTTTTTGAAGCGCGTTCCGTAATCAAAAAGCTTGACGACAAAAAGTACGACGTAACGGCGGAAGAGCCTGACATAATAACGGGCGCGAGAATCAAACCCGAAAAATTAAAAATCGGGGAATGTGTTTTCGTCAAAAAGATGAATACAAGCGGCATTGTTTCGGGATTCGGTAAAAACGGCAAAATCGAAATCAAAATCAACAAGATGACTGTATTTACCGACGCCGACGATTTGTATGAATGCGTCGATTTGTCGGACAAACCGAAACCGAAGGTTTCGCAGGGAGTAAAGACGCATATCAGAGCGGCAGCGCCGGCAAGAGAAATTATTTTGCTTGGACAAACGGTAGACGAGGCCATTGCCAATGTGGACAAATTTCTCGACGACGCGGTTCTGTCCGGTCTTTCGGAGGTACGTGTCGTTCACGGCAGCGGCACGGGGGCGCTCAGAAAAGGTCTGCACAAATATTTCGCCACGCATCCTGCAATAGACAGTTTCAGACTCGGAAAATACGGAGAAGGAGAAAGCGGCGTCACGATTGTGACGTTGAAATAGGGTATGATATATTATTTTGACAATGCGGCTACAACGCAAATGGAGCCGTCGCTTACGGAAACATGGAGAAAATATTCCTGCGAAGAGTATTTTAATCCGTCTGCTCTCTCCGACCACTCTACGAGCGTTTACAAATCAATAGAGGACGCGCGTAAAAAGGTAGCCTCCTCATTGGAAGCGGACGCCGACGAAATTTATTTTACATCGGGCGGCACGGAGGCGGACAATCTTGCCGTTTCGGGCGTTACGGGAGGTAAAAAAGGAAACATAATCACTTCCAAGGTCGAGCATCCAGCAGTTTACAATACCATTAAAAATTTAAAAAACAAGGGGTTTGAAATACGATACGTCAAGCTAGACGAAGAGGGCGCGGCGGACGTGCAAAGTCTTGCAAGCCTGATTGACGAAAACACCCTGTTGGTGAGTCTTATGCACGTAAACAACGAAACCGGCGCGATAAACGACATTCAAAAATTGGCAAGCTTGACAAAAAAAATAAACAAAAATTCCTTGTTTATGTCCGACGGCGTTCAGGCATACGGAAAGCTCCCCGTGAAGCTGCATTCGACTGTCGTCGACTTGTATACGATAAGCGGACACAAAGTCCACGCGCCCAAAGGAATAGGGGCGCTGTATGTAAAAAAAGGAGTTAAAATCGCTCCTGTTTTTTGGGGCGGCGGTCAGGAAAGAAATTTAAGGTCCGGCACTGAGAACGTAGCAAATATTGTCTGTTTGGGCGAAATTGCCGATAAAATTCTTCACACCAGTATAAATAGTTGTGCGGATTTTAAAAATTCAAAAAATACTATTCTTAAAATAGTAGACAATTCAATCGAAGATTACCTGAATCTTTCAAAGCATGGAATAGATTCTTTGCTTTTTTTGTTTTTTAAAGGCATTAAGTCGGAGGTGCTTATGCGCCTTTTGGAAAACGAGGGATTTATTGTCGGCAACGGTTCGGCATGCAGCTCCAAAAACAAAACTTCGAGAATTGCCGACGCTTTGGGAGTGAGCAAAAGCTTTGCGGAGGGCGGTATCAGAATATCTTTCGGAAAATACAACACACCGGAAGAATCGGAAAAGCTGGGCAAGGCGATAGTCAGAAACATTCTTTTTTTGAGAGGCGCAAAGTGAAAAAAGTAATAATAATTCGTTATTCAGAAATTCATCTGAAAGGCAACAACAGGGGATTTTTTGAAAATGCTCTGCTGACTAATATTAAAAAAAGCCTTTCGGATTTAAAATGCGAGCTTTTGAGGCAACAGGGCAGATATCTTATTGTTGATTTTGACGAATGCGACGAATGTGCTATTATCGACAGATTGAAAAAGGTATTCGGCATTCACTCTATAAGTCCCGCCATGGAAACCGATTCGGATACAGACAAAATTTTTGAATGCGTAAAAGCTTTGGCTCAAACAAGGGGAAGATTCAGAATCAACACCAACAGGGCGGATAAAGCCTTTCGCCTAAAATCCATGGAAATGTCTGCGGAAATGGGAGGTCGACTGCTCCAATTCAATCCCGCCCTCAAAGTCGATTTACACAAGCCCGATTGGTGCGTCAATATCGATATAAGAGAAAACGGAAAAACCTTGGTATATGCCGAAAATATCAGAGGCGTAAACGGAATGCCCGTAGGGACGAGCGGCAAAGGACTGCTTTTGCTTTCCGGAGGAATAGACAGTCCTGTCGCAGGCTACATGATGGCGAAAAGAGGGATGTCCGTAAGGGGACTGCATTTTCACAGCTATCCTTACACGGGACTGCGCGCAAAGGAAAAGGTTATGGAATTGGCTGAAAAAATCGCCGATTACACGGGCGAGTTTTCTGTCGAAACAATATCCGTAACCGAAATTCAGACCCAGATACATGAAAAATGCCCCGAGGAGCTTATGATTACGCTGCTGCGAAGGTTTATGATGCGAATAGCGTGCAAAATAGCTAAACGGGAAGGGTGCGGAGCCATTATTACGGGAGAAAGCTTGGGGCAGGTGGCAAGTCAGACGCTTGAAAGCATAAACGTTACCAATGCCGTTGCCGACAAGCCGGTTTTCAGACCGCTTATAGGCTTCGACAAGGATGAAATAATAGAAACGGCGCGCAAAATAGGCACTTACGAAACATCCATATTGCCTTATGAAGACTGCTGTACTGTTTTTTTGCCAAAGAATCCCGCAACGAAACCCAAACTTGAAAAAGTTGAGGCGGCTGAAAAGCTGCTAGACATAGAGGCCTTGACGGACAGAGCATTAAGTACCTCGGAAATAAAAATATTTAAGAATTAATCAATAAAAAATCCGACGAAAACTTCGTCGGATTTTTTACCAAAACCAATTTTCAAACCACTTGCGATTTTCCTTTTCCTTTATACGGACTTTTTTATAATAAAATTCTACGTTGCTTACTATTTTGCCGTCCTGCTTGACATAATAAGCATAAATTCCGTTTTCCGCAGCCTTTTTGTCCGTAGCAAAAACCACTCCGTCGATTTCTTCTGTTTTTAGTTTTGTTTCCTTTCCCTCAAACTCCCTGAACAACCTTTGATTGTCTTTCAGGTTGTCCGCAAAAATGACGGGAATGCCGTTTTCGCAGACAATTTTTATTTCGGGAGGCAAGTCGTTTTCGGGTGTTTCCGCAACGACAGCGGGGCAATTGTCTATTTCAAACAATTCGGTAAACGCTTCGTTTTGCTTGCAATCGACTCCGGCTACTGCAAGCGCGTGTTTTTCCGAAAATGTTTTTTTATCAAGCTTCTTTTCTACGATGTCGGCAGGGCGTGCAAAATTTGAGGGGAGCGTCGTATACGCGCTCTCCAAAAAGCTTTTTGCCATACGGGCGGAGGCGTTTCCCGTAATTTCGGAACCGAGAGGGTCCGAGCTTTCTGCGCCGAGCCAAAATAAATAAGTATTCCGGGTATCGTAGCCGCAAAACAAAGCGTCGGTATTTCCGCTTTTTACTCCCGCAGTGCCCGTTTTGCCCGCAACGTCGAAGCCTATATCGGATAAAACCTTTGCGGTGCCAGAATCGGCAACGGTTTTAAGCATATCCGTCATAAGATAAGCGCTTTCCGCGCGAAAGACGCGTGCTCCGTTCTCGGTATTTTTTTTGTACAGCACCTTTCCGTTAAGAGAAATCTCGTCAACAAAGCCTACGCTTTTATAAACCCCCGAATTGGCCAATGTCAAATAGCCCGCAAGAAGCTCCTGCAAGCTTACGCCGTTGTAAAAGCTGCCAAGCGCAATAGATAAATTTCTGTCTTGCTCGGAGGTTTTTATTCCGTTTTTGTTTAGATAGCCGATAGAGGCGCTTACCCCGATGGAGTTGAGCACTTTCACTGCGGCAGTATTCATGCTGTCCGCAACGGCTCGCCTCATCGTTGTCCAACCGTAATATTTATCATTGAAGTTGTTGGGGGAATAACCGTCAAAATCGGTTTTTTCGTCAAGAACGGGAGTGGCGGGAGTGATTGCTTTTAGGTCCAATGCGGGACAGTAAACAGCCAACGGTTTGATTGCAGAGCCTACTTGACGTTTTATGTTGTAAATATTATATTTGGAATATCCTATATATGAAGATACTCCACCTGTAATATTATTTACAACGTAAGCGCAACGCGATGCGGAGTCGCCGCTTAAAGTTTTTACCTCCGTATTCATGCTTGATTTAAGCGCAGCCTGCAAGCCGCCGTCGTAAAAGGTTTTGACTATATAAGGCTTGTTTAACATTTGTTCTTGTTTTGAATTAAGAATCAGGCACGCTTCGATTAGCGCCGCGTCCAGATAGCTTTTTTCCGTAGCCGCTCTTGTGTCGACAGCGCTCAAATCAATCTTTTCTTCCTTTGCCGCCTCGCATAGATTGTCGTCAATAAAACCGTTTTCTCTCATGAGATTAAGCACTAGATTTCTGCGGGAAATATATTTGTCCGGATTGTAGACGGGAGAATAGTTGTTCGGCGCTTTCAGCATACCCGCAAGCCCCGCGCTTTCGGCAAGGGTAAGCTCGGACGCAGACTTGCCGAAATAAGTTTTGCTTGCGGTTTCGATTCCGTATGCGTTGGCGCCGAAATATATCGTATTCAGATACATTTCAAGAATTTCTTTTTTGCTGTATTCCTGCTCCACTTTAAGCGTAAGAAACATTTCGTTGACCTTTCGCTTCAAAGTTTTTTTATTTGTCAGAAAGGTATTTTTGACAAGCTGCTGCGTGATGGTGGAGGCGCCTTCCTTGTAGCTTCCCGAAAAAATATTTTTTATAAGCGCAGAGCCTATCCTTTTAAGGTCGAGACCGTGATGTCTGTAAAAACGTTTGTCTTCCGTGGAGACGAAAGCGTTCAGCGTATAATCGTTAAGCTCGGACACCGACACATACTTTCCCTGTTTGCCTGCGTCCAATTCCATACTTTGTCCCTGTGAATCTTTGAAAACCGCTTTTTTTCTGTTTTCATTCATTTTTGCTGCGTCGAATTTGACAAAATCCTTGTCGGTAACGCATGCAATCATAAAAATGCCCGATGCAAGTACGCACAGAGCAATCAAACCTGCAAATATGACAATAACGATTCGCCATGCGGCAGTCTTTTGCCTTTTCACGCTTTTATTATTTGTAATTGAGGGAATTTTATTATTTAGCTTGAAATTTCACAGACAAAAATGTATAATATTTCAACGAGGAATTTTACTTGAAAAAATATCTGATACACACCTACGGTTGTCAGATGAACGTGCACGAATCGGAAAAAATCGCCGGCATATTAAGGGACGAGGGTTTTGAAGCGACTGCGCGGGAAACCGACGCCGATATAATCGTATTCAACACCTGCTGTATACGCGAAACCGCCGAAGCCAAAATCATGGGGCACATAGGTCAGATTAAAAAAATCAAAAAAGCGCGTCCCGAATTAAAGGTTGCGGTGTGCGGTTGTATGTCGCAGCAGGAGGGAGCGGCGCAGCTCATATTAGATAAATTTCCGTTCGTGGACGCGGTTCTCGGTACAGCCAATCTGCATTTGTTAAAGGAAGTTGTCGCCAAAGCGGACAATACTTCCAAAAACAGATTTTTCAACCGTGATTTTCTCGGAGACAACGACAACCGCCCTGTTTTCAGGACAAGCGGCACCAACGCATGGGTAAACATAATTTACGGCTGCAACAATTTCTGCACTTATTGCATAGTTCCGTATGTGAGAGGGCGGGAACGCAGCCGCCCCGCAAAAGATATAATTTCCGAGGTTAATGCATTGCTTGACGAGGGATATAAGGAAATCACTTTGTTGGGGCAAAATGTGGACAGCTACGGAAACGACCTTAAAGACGGTTCGAATTTTGCGTCTCTTCTCGGAGAGCTAGGAAAAATAGGCGGCAAGCACAGGATTCGTTTTATGACCTCGCATCCCAAGGATTTAAATCAAAGCGTGGCGGAGGTTATCGAAAAATATCCTTCGCTGTGTCATAACATTCATTTGCCCGTGCAAAGCGGCAGCAATTCGGTGTTGAAAAGAATGAACAGACGCTACACAAGAGAGCAATATCTGGAGCTTGTGCGTACAATCCGAACGCACCTTCCCGACGTCGGACTGACAACTGACGTTATGGTCGGTTTTGCGGGAGAAACGGAGGAGGATTTCAACGATACGCTCTCTTTGATGGAGGAGGTGCGCTTTTCAAGCGCATTCTGCTTTGTTTACAGCAGACGAAAGGGAACTCCGGGTTATTCTATGGAAAATCAGGTGTCTCGTGAAGTCAAGACTGAAAGAATAAAAAAGCTCATTGCTCTTCAAAACCGCATTACAAAGGAAATAAGCAAAGAGCACGAGGGGAAGGTTTTTGAAATTCTTGTCGAGGACAAAAACGAAAAATTCGAAAACACATATTGCGGACGTACCGACGGAGGCAGACTGGTGAACTTCAAAAGCCCGACAGACATCGTCGGGCAATTCGTCGATGTAAAAATTAAGACGTCGAGGTCTGCCACTCTATGGGGGGATTTGATTACGGAGGAAAAATGATTTACTCACCTATGATGCAGCAATATCTGCAAACAAAAGACGAATACAAGGACAGCATATTGCTTTACAGGCTGGGCGATTTTTACGAAATGTTTTTCGACGACGCAATCAAAGCAAGCGAAATTCTTGATTTGGTTCTTACAAGCAAGGTCTGCGGACAAAAATGCAAGGCGCCCATGTGCGGTATACCTTATCACGCCGTGGACAATTACATTGCCAAGCTAATCGAGGCGGGAGAAAAGGTTGCAATTTGCGAACAGCTTTCCGAGCCCAATTCGCGCGAGCTTGTCAAGCGTGGAGTCGTCCGCGTGGTAACGCCGGGCACGGTAGTTGAAAACACTATTTTAAACGAAAAAAACAACAATTATCTTGCCGTTGTCTTTTCCGACGGCAAGACGACGGCGGCGGCTTATTGCGACATAACCACCGGTCGCTTTTTCGCACATGAGTTTTCAGGCGAATCTGCTTACAAAGAGTTGCAGGAAAACCTGCTTTCCTATTCTCCAAAAGAAATTTTGACCGATTCGGAATGTTTGCAGTTAAACGAACGTCTCGACGTCGTCCGAGCCAATCTTATACCGCGACTCAAATGTTACAACGACGGCGCTTTTACCGTCGAGAAAGCAACAGAGGTCATAAAAGAGCAATATAAAACCTCTTTTACAGAAGTTTTCAACTTAAAAACGCATAAAACAGCTTTGCGCGCAAGCGGCGCATTGCTTTCATACCTCAACGAAACTCAAAAAAGGTATTTGTCCCATCTCGAACCGATTAAATTTATTGAAAACAGCGAATTTATGTCGCTTAATGTCAATACTCGGCGCAGTTTGGAGCTTGTGAGCAGCGGCAGAGAGAACAAAAAGAAAGGGAGCCTCTTATGGCTGCTTGACAACACAAAAACGGGTATGGGCGGCAGACTTTTGTGCGATTGGGTAGAGCATCCGCTTCAAAATCCGAAAAAGATTCAAAGACGGCTTGACGCGGTGGAGGAATTGGTCGAAAATTTTTTGCTTCGCGAAGAAATTTCCGAATGTTTGCAGCGCATAAAAGATATCGAACGATTGTCGGGTAAAATATCGTACAACAATCTGACGCCGAGGGATTGCAACAGTCTTCAAGCGTCGTTGGCAGAGCTGCCCGTATTGAAGCGAATTTTGTCAGAGACGCACACGCCTCTAATCAAGGATATAGACGGCAGGCTTGTCGACGTGAGCGATGTTGAAAAGCTTTTGTTTTCCGCAATCAAGGAAAACGCTCCCGCCATTTCGAGAGACGGAAATTTCATAAATGAGGGCTACAACGCGCAGGTCGATTACCTGAGAAATATTTCTCAAAACAGCATCGGTTTAATCGGCAAGCTCGAAGAAAGAGAAAGAACGAAAACAGGCATAAAAACCCTGAAAGTGGGCTACAACCGCGTATTCGGTTATTACATAGAGGTATCCAATGCCTTCAAGGACGTGCTGCCGCAAGGTTATATCCGCAAACAGACTATTGCCACGGGCGAAAGATTTGTTACGGAAGAACTGAAAAAGCTCGAAGAAGAGATTTTGAATGCCGACGAAAGCGTTTTGCGGCTTGAAAAGGAGCTGTTTGAAAAACTCAGACAGCAGCTTCTTGCGCATATATCGGAATTTCAATCCATAGCGCAGGCGGTAGCCGAACTCGACGCTCTTACAAGCCTCGCGCGCACGGCGGTTGCAAACAATTATCGAAAGCCCAAACTGAATACGCACGGAACCGAGCTTAAAATTACGGAGGGGCGCCACCCCGTTGTGGAAAAGTTTTTGAAAAACGACGTATTTGTGACCAACGACACCTGTCTCGATACGGACGAAAACAGAACTATGATTATCACAGGCCCCAACATGGCCGGTAAAAGCACTTTTATGCGGCAGGTCGCGCTTATTGTTCTCATGACGCATATCGGAAGCTTTGTACCTGCAAAATCCGCGCTTGTGCCGATTGTGGATAAAATCTTTACAAGAGTGGGCGCAAACGACGACCTTACTCTAAACCAGAGCACCTTTATGGTGGAAATGGTGGAAATAGCCGCGATAATGAACGGAGCGACTTCAAAAAGTCTGATTTTGCTTGACGAAGTTGGGCGCGGTACCGCCACCTTCGACGGTCTGAGCATCGCTTGGGCAATTATGGAACATATAACTGAAAAAATCCGCGCAAAAACCTTGTTTGCCACTCATTATCACGAGCTTACCGAGCTGGAGGGACGGCTGGAAGGCGTAAAAAATTATAAATTTTCCGTCAAGGAATTGCCCGACGGCATAGTGTTTTTGCGCAAAATCACAAGAGGCGGCGCCAACAAGAGTTTCGGCATTGAGGTGGCTGCTCTTGCGGGAATTGACAGCGCAGTGTTGGACAGAGCGTCGGAATTGGTTTCGCTTCTGGAAAAAAACGATATAAACGCTTCCGTTTTCAGCAAGCAGGAAGCGGACGAGGAGGCGGAGAAAAAAATCGCCCGCGAAAGACAAACCAAAGCCGCGCTCAAAGTGGCTTCTGCCCTCAAAGAGGTGGATATGAACAATCTGACGCCGTTGCTGGCTTTTGACCTCGTCAACGAGCTTTCTAAGCAAATCAAGGAATCCTATGAGTAAAATCAATATACTTTCAAGCGATATTTACAACAAAATTTCCGCCGGAGAGGTAGTGGAAAGACCTGCGTCCATAGTCAAGGAGCTTGTGGAAAACAGCATCGACGCGGGCGCCGAAAATATAGAAATAACCGTTAAAAACGGCGGAATCGACCTTATAAATGTTGTTGACGACGGTTGCGGTATAGAAAAAGACGATATCGACGTCGCATTTCTGCCGCATACAACAAGTAAAATCGCTTTGGCGGAGGATTTGAACGAAATCAAAACTCTCGGCTTCAGAGGCGAGGCTTTGGCAAGCATAGCCGCCGTTTCCGTTGTGGAAATGCTTACAAAAACGGAAGGCGACGAAACAGGCTCGAAGGTAGAGGTACAGGCGGGACGTATTAAATCCAAAGGGGAGTTTTCCGCCAACACGGGCACAAGCGTCTGGGTGAGAGACTTGTTTTACAACGTTCCCGCACGCAGAAAATTTTTGAAATCGGCAGGGCGGGAAAGCGCGGAAATAACATCTGTTGTAGGGAAGCTTATTCTTGCCAATCCCGAATTGAAGTTTAAATATATAAACAACGACAAGCTGATTTATCAGACCAACGGCAGCGGTGCGAAAGAAGCCATTTATACCGTTTACGGAGAAGAAGCGGTAAAGCATTGCGTCAAATTCGACGATTTCTACAAAAACCTGAGAGCCTGGGGATATGTCAGCGATTTGAATTATTTCAAACCTAACAGTTCATATCAAACATTCGTGGTAAACGGACGTTACGTAAACAGTCCGCAGCTTTCTTCCGCGCTTAAAAATGCTTACAAGGATTTTATGATGACGAAAAATTTTCCTTTCGCCGTCATTTATATAGAAATCGCCCCTTCGGAAATTGACGTAAATGTCCATCCTAACAAGCTCGAAGTCAAATTTTCCGACTCCAACGCGGTGTTTTTGTCGGTGGCAACTCCCGTTAAGCAAATTTTAAACAATCTGTCGCATGACAGGGCGCGTCTCCTGCTTGAACGCGACGAGGCGCAGAGAAAATTCAAACGCGATTCTGACTATGAGTTGAAACATCTCGATACCCACAATCCTTTAATCTTCGTCAATCAAAAATACGAGCCTGAGGAAATAGATGTAAATTCACTGCTCGTATGTACCGATTCCGATTCCGATGCGGATTTAAGCGTGCAGCCGAATTTCGGAATCGAGGAAACGCAGGAATTTAAACCTGCGCTTGAAGAGCTTGTTCAAAAGATAAACGGAAAAAATTTGTCGGAACATACTGAGACGCACGGCGAAAACTCGGTTTACAATCAAAAGCATATGCTGCCGTTCAGCAAGTGTTACAGAAAAGGCGTGCTCTTTCGTTCCTATCTGATGCTTGAAGATTACGAAAATGAGCTGCTGCATTTAATTGACCAACACGCGGCGCACGAAAGAATCCTGTTTGACAAATTCACTGCAGAATACGAAACGCGTAAACTCGAAATTCAGGATTTGCTTACGCCCTATGTAAGGCACGTCTCAACGCCCGAATTTCAGGTTCTTTGCGAGCTTATGCCTCAGATGGAAATGATGGGCTTTTATTACGAGCCTTTCGGAAACAATACCGTCAAATTGACTGCAATACCGTTGCTGTTTACCAGTATGAGCCACAAGGACTTTTTCGATGCGGTTTTGGAAAATTGCGGAGAGGGGTTTGACACAAAATCTTTAACAAAAGACATACTTGCTCAAAAAGCCTGCAAAGCGGCAATCAAAGCAGGGGAAAGCATGAGTGTATTCGATGTGGACTACCTTTTGAAAATGCTGGATGAAAACATATTTTTAAAGTGCCCGCACGGCAGACCGTTGGTTGCCACTTACAAAAAGTCCGACTTCGACAAACTTTTTAAACGCATAGTTTAGCAGGATAATTAATTTATGGAGAATACTATGCGTAAAATATTAGGTATTACGGGGCCTACGGGAGTCGGAAAATCCCGTTTGGGAATGACGTTGGCCGAAAAAATGGGCACAGATATTATTTCTGCGGACTCCGCTCAAATTTATATCGGCATGGACATCGGCACGGCAAAACCCGACAGGGAGGAGCAGAATCGCGTCAGACATCATTTGATTGACATTGTCAGGCCTGATGAAGAAAATTTCAACGCTTTTACCTTTTCAAAAGCGGCGGAAACAGTTATAAACGAAAATACTTCCAAGCAGCCGTTAATTGTCGGCGGTACGGGCTTGTATTTTGAAACTTTATTTTACGGGCTTGATTTTTCCGTGACGGAAGAAACCTTCAAAATAAGAAAAGAGCTTAAAAGTTTTTATGAAAAATACGGCGAAGACGCGCTTTACGAAAAGCTTATGGCGGCGGACCCCGAAAGCGTAAAAAACGTGCATAAACACAATGTAAAGGGTGTTATACGTGCATTGGAAATCTTTTCGACAGGCGGCAAGAAAAAATCCGACGCTGTCGGAAAAAAAAGATTACCCGTAAAGGATTTCAAGCTATATATTCTTAACGACGAAAGAGAAAGTCTGTATGCGTCGATTAACCGACGAGTCGATATTATGATTGAAAAAGGTCTTTTTGACGAGGTTGAAAATTTGCTTAAAATTTATCCGTCAACTTGCAGAGGCTTGACGGCAATAGGATACAAAGAAAGCGTTGAATATTTGTCGGGCAGCTGCACAAAGGACGAAGCTATAGCCTTGATAAAACAGCATACGAGGAATTACGCAAAAAGACAGTTGACGTTTTTCAAAAGGCTTCCCGCAGTGTGGATTGACAAATACGAGACGGAAAAAATGTGCGATTTCATTTTAAAGGATTTTTATGGACGCTAAAAATTATGAAAGCCAGGCGGCAAATATAGTGCAAACGGCAGAAGCAACTCTTTCGGACAACTTTAAAAATATAGATAACGTCGCTTTACTGAACCAAAGAAAAGTTTTGAATGCCTTTATAAACAACCGTGTTTCTGCACGTCATTTTGCGGGTACAAACGGATACGGTTACGACGACGTCGGCCGCGAAACTTTAAATTGTGTTTTTGCCGATGTATTGGACGCCGAAAGCGCATTGGTAAGCCCTCTTATTGTTTCCGGCACGCACGCCCTTACTTTGGCTCTGTTCGGAATTCTGCGCCCCGACGACATACTTTTGTCCGTCACGGGCGACGTTTACGATACGTTGAACGACGTAATTTCCGGCAACGGCAACGGTTCCTTAAAAGACTTCGGAATAAAATTCGACAAAATCGAACTGTGCGACGGAAAAATAAATCTCTCAGAAATACGCAAATATCTTGAAACAACGCATCCGAAATTGATTTATTTTCAACGTTCAAGAGGCTATTCATGGCGCAATGCATTGACAATCGACGATTTCGGAAACGCGGTAAACGTTATTAAGAAAATTTCTCCGGATTCGCTGATTATGGTGGACAATTGCTACGGCGAATTTACGGAAGAATGCGAACCCACAGTTTGCGGCGCCGATATTATTGCAGGCTCGTTGATAAAAAACGCGGGGGGCGGTCTGGCGCCGACAGGAGGCTACATCGCAGGAAGAAAAGAATTGGTGGAGCTTGCCGCAAAAAGGCTTACTACGCCGTCCACGGGAGGCGAGGTCGGCTCGTATGAAAACGGATACAGAAATTTTTATCAAGGTATTTTTCTCGCGCCGCATACGGTGGCGCAAGCTTTGAAAGGGGCGTTGCTTTTGTCGGAATGTATGTCGATTTCGGGGTTTGAAACGCTTCCCGACAAACATAGCAAACTCGGCGATATAATTTGTTCAATCAAATTCAATGACAAACAAATGCTTATTGATTTTTGCAAGCTTGTTCAGTCAAACTCTCCGATAGACGGTTACGTAACGCCTGAGCCGTGGGATATGCCGGGCTACGAAAATCAAGTAATCATGGCGGCAGGCTGTTTTGTGCAGGGCGCATCAATCGAACTGAGCTGCGACGCTCCCGTCAAACCGCCTTATACGGCTTATCTCCAAGGCGGGCTGACTTACGAACACGTTAAAATCGTGGCGCAAAAAGCGGTGGAGTATTTTCTCAAAACAAATAAAAAGACCGATTGAATCGGTCTTTTTATTTGTTTTTTTCGCTGTCCGTTATACTGATTTCCACAGCGGCTTTTCTTCTGATATCGTCGGTAATTGCGGCATAGTGTTTTTTTGTGGTGTTTACGTCCTTGTGCCCCAAAACGTCTGCAACGACATAAATATCTCCCGTGTTTCTGTACAACTGAGTTCCGAATGTGCTCCTTAGCTTGTGCGGCGTGATTTTTTTAAGAGGCGCGGCTACTCCGCTGTATTTTTTAACAATATTTTGAACTGCCCTTGTGGTTATTCTTGAATTTTGGAGCGACAGAAACAAAGCTTTGTCATCGGGAGAGGCTGCCTTGTTTGCCAAGCGCTGTTCGTAATAATCTCTTAAAAATCCGCCGACCTCGTCGTTAAAGTAGAGGATAACGCGATTTCCGCCTTTGCGAGTCACGACAAAGCTGTTATTTGAAAAATCAACGTCGTCAGTATTAAGACCGACCAACTCGCTGTTGCGGATTCCCGTTCCCAAAAATAATGCAATAATTGCCGAATCGCGTATTTTTGTATGCTTATGAAAAGACTCCTGTCTGCCGCCCAGACCGTCGCCTGTTTCCGCCGCAGTAAGAATTGCCGGAATTTCTTCCTTTTCAAGACGTACGATTTCCTTGTCGTGAATTTTGGGAGTATCTACTCGTTCCGCCATATTGGACGTCAGACTTCCTTTTTTGAAAAAATATTTATACAGATGCCTCACGGCGGATAATTTTCTCGCTTTTCCGTTTTCGGAGTTTTTTATTTGACGTCCGTCTGCGCCGTAATAGCAAGTCAGATAATTAAGATAAAATTCAAGGTCGAAAGAGGAAATTTTTTCCAAATCTTTCACAGCCAAGTCTTTTGCGCTGCAATTTTTAAAATTCTTGATTTCAGAAACAAGAAATCTGAAAAACACCTTCAAATCGTATGCGTAATTCAAGCGAGTCAACGGAGAAGTTCTGCTTTGAATGCCTATAAAAAATTCTCTGCAAAAATCAGGCAAATCGTCTTCAAGCATCTGATTTATCTTTTCATTGCATTCAAATTCTCTGTCCGCAAAATAATCTGAATTATGTTTTTTCATTTGATTAAAGGCGACACTCCGATAAAAAGATGATTTCAGTATACATCAAAAACAAAAATAATGCAATCTCGGGACAAGAATAGTGGAATAATTTCATCAAAAAACACTCCTATATTTATTCGCAAAATACTGATTTTGCGAATAGATATGTGCATTCGCGCTGAAATTTAGCGAGTCTAAAAAAATTTTCCAACAAGAATATTATTTTCTCTTGTTTTAAGTCAAATTAAATATCGTTTATTAAAAATTCAAATCTTTTCAAGCTGCGCCTGCGTTCAGCCCAATCCGGAATAAACTGTTCAAGCGTTTTCCAAAATCTTTCCGAATGATTTAATTCCAGAACATGACACAACTCGTGAACCACCACATATTCTATCAGTTTAGGTTCCAGTTGAATTAACCTTGAATTAAATGTAATCATTCTGTTGGAATCGCAGCTTCCCCATTTGGATTTTAACGATTTAATACGCACTCCCGCCGGACAAATTCCGATTTTACTGCCGATTTGCGACATGATTGCGGGAAGATTCGTCTTGGCTTTTTCCAACGTAAATTTTTTCATAGCATCTTTTAGCTGTGAAATCTCGGTTACTTTTTGCGGTACGATAAACATATCTTCCAATATAGTTGCCTCGGTTACGTTACTTTTTACCACTCTGAAACGCTTTCCGAACAATAAAAACTGCTGATATTTGTAAATTTCTTCAAATTCATTTTTGATATTTTGTTTTTCTTTTGCTTTTTTCTCTATCCAGCGTCTTTTCTCGCGCACAAATCCCTCTATAGCTTCCTTACTGAGATTTTTCGGCGCGCGAACCTCCAGCGTTTCGGCATCCCGGACGGTAATAATCAAATTTTTATTATCTGTACGGATAATTTCAACTTTCATGACGAACCCTTTTTTGATAATCATACCACTTTACATAGTTTAAATACCGTTTAATTTTGTCGTTTTGATAAATTTTTTGAAATAACAGAATATTATGCGACACATATTAGTTTATACACTTGACTTTATTCGGCATTTATATTAAAATTTATTTGATTTTTACACAGGAGGTTTTTTAATGGTTGGAAATTTTGATTTTCTTAAAGGAAATATCGAAACTATTATACTCAACGCCTTGTACGGCGGAGATAAATACGGCTATGATATAACCAGAGAAATAAAGGAAAAAACCGATAATCAATACGAAATCAAGCAACCCACTCTATACGGTTACCTGAAAAAACTCGAATCTGAAAAATTAATCGAATCGTATTGGGGAGGCGAATCCAACGGCGGACGGAGAAAATATTACAAACTCACTCAAAAAGGAAGAGAGCTTTGTATAGAATATAAAAGCGAATGGAAATTTCACAAGAACGTAATGGAGTCATTGGTTGACAGCGAATCGAGCAATGACGAATTGCCCCAAAAAAATCAAAGCGAAGTAACCTCCATTTTCGGACACAAGTCGGGCGGCAAAAGAACCCGCTCGACAAATATTGTCACAAAGGAAGATTTAAACCGAGTCAACGAGCTTTTATCCAACAATTCCGACACCACGAAACAAACCGCCGAAACTCTTGACGAAAAGAAACCGCCACAAACGATTTCGGAAGTCCCCCATTCCTCCCCTGCAAAACAAGACGCAAATGCCGTTTTCTCAGACTCGGAGACAAAATCTCGGGAAAAGGTTTCGTATTTCGCACAGATAGAAAAACAGGAAACTCAGCAGGAAAAAGAATACAAAAGCATATTGGACAATCTTGTCGGCGAGCAATTGACCGAAAAGGAAAAACGTGCGGCAGAGCACAGAAACATTGCAAGCGAACAGGATTCCGCTGCGACGTCTACTCCCGTATCTCCCAACGAAGTAAATCATCTTCAACTGAGCGAAACAGCTGACGCTATGGCAAAGCAAGGGCTGAGAATGAAGCTTTACAACAGAGTGGCTTCCGTTTACAAGCCGGCGCCCTTTTTGCCTGTCAACAAACTCAATTTTTTGACAGTTTTGTTCGGTTTTGTTTTTGCCGCCGTAGAAATGACGGTATTTTGGCTATGCGTAAGAAACAAATCCTACGGAACAAGCACGCCTTTTCTGATAGTGTTGGGAGTCGCACTGCTCATACTTGCAGCTTTTCTGTTTATTTGGCTGCGCTGGCCCTCCAAAAAGGTCAAGCCGCGTTTCCACCTCAAATTTCACATCATAAACAGTCTGATATTCTTTGTAATAGCTTCCGTTGCCGTATTGGTGGTTGATTTGCTGATATTTAATCTGGCCTTCAACGACCAGCAAGCCGTTGTGATGTATCTGGTCTTTCCCATTATGGTTTTGCTGAATGTTCCCGTGTATGTCTTAATCAATTCCTTTTTGAGGATTCAATACCTTAAAAGACTTTAAAAAAATGCAGCCGTATCGGCTGCATTTTTTATTTTACGCCCGCGTCCGAAATGGCTTTTTTCGCCAGCTCGTCGCACCTGTTGTTGTAAAGATTATCGGCGTGACCTTTGACCTTGATAAACGTAGGTTTGTGTTTTTTCAGTTCAAATCTCAAAGCGTTCCACAAATCTACATTTTTGACGTCGCTTTTGCCTGACGTTTTCCAGTTGTTTTTCTCCCAAGAGGTTATCCAATTTTTTAAAAAAGCGTCCGCAACATAAGCGGAATCCGTATATATTTCCACCTCGCAGGACTCTTTAAGCGCTCTCAATGCCTGAATAACCGCAAACAACTCCATACGATTGTTGGTTGTCTGCTTGTCATATCCGCTTATTTCCTTTTCAACTCCGTTAAAAATAAGTATAGCCGCCCAGCCTCCGACGCCGGGATTGCCCGAACACGCGCCGTCGGTATAAATTGTCACCTTTTTCATCGCCCATTTATTTTATAATTTTCCGTAAAAAAAGTCTATCGTTTTTTAAGCAAACAAAAAATACTTATAGACATTAACTTGACTAAAAGTATGGAGAAAGCTAAAATTATATAATATGACGTCACGCGCAAAGTCTTCGGAGAAGCATAAAAAAATCAAGAACAAAAAATGGCTGACCGGTCTGATTTTTCAAAGATTCGTAGTAATTTTACTTATCTTGCTTCAGCTTGCAATCCTAATCTTTTTAATCTCGAGCGGCAGCCGCAAATACACCTGGGTAAGCATCACTCTTACCGTTGTCTCCCTGCTGATAGTTTTAATCACAATCACCAAAAACGAAAAAGGCGCTTACAAATTTACGTGGGCTATTTTTATTTTGGTATTTCCTGTTTTCGGAGGACTTTTTTATCTTTTTTTCCATATTGAATCGGGCACAAACAGATTCAAAAACAAATTGAAGGAAGCCGACGAGGCTTATAAAAAATATTTTCTGTCGCGCGGCAATTTTTTGCCGGGTATCTGTCAAACGCAATGCAATGAAAAAAATATAAAACTCATGAAATATCTGCACAACTTTGCAGGCTATCCCGTTTTTCCCGATTCCGATTGCAAATATCTTAAAATAGGCGAAGAGTATTTTGAAGAAATGTTATCGGAGCTGAAAAAAGCAGAAAAATATATATTTTTGGAGTATTTTATTTTATCCGAAGGCTATATGTGGGACGCCTTATTTGAAGTCCTGCGCGAAAAAGCAGCGGCAGGTGTCGACGTGCGGCTTATTTATGACGACGTCGGATGCTTTTTGCGGCTGCCCAAAAACTTCGCCAAAGAACTGTCAAAGCATAAAATCAAAGCCGTCGTATTCAATGCCATTCACCCCATGCTTACCACAAAGCAAAACAATCGAGACCACAGAAAGATTACCGTAATTGACGGAAAGGTTGCTTTCACAGGCGGCATAAACATTGCCGACGAATATATAAACAACATTGAAAGATTCGGTCATTGGAAAGACGCGGGAATAAAAATCGAAGGCGCTGCGGTTTGGAGCTTCGTATTGTTTTTTCTGCAAATGTGGTTCTACTGCACAAAAGAAAGAGAAGACGACCTTTCCCGCTTTTATCCCGACAATCTTTTGCAGAGTCGTTCAGAATTGTCGGAATGCAATACAGACGGATTGGTTCAACCGTACGCCGACAGCCCTGCGGACAAAGAAAATGTAGGCGAACACGTCTATCTCGAAGTAATCGGAAGCTCTAAAAAGTATCTCTACATCACAACGCCCTATCTTATTATTGACGACACAATGCTTTCGGCGCTCAAATTGGCTGCAAAAAGCGGCGTTGACGTAGTTTTAATCACGCCTCACATTTGGGACAAGCGTCTCGTTCATTTTACCACTCAGTCATATTACAGAGAACTGATTGAAGCAGGCGTAAAAATATTTGAATACACTCCGGGGTTTATACATTCCAAGATATTCGTTTCCGACGATTCCGTTGCAACGGTAGGAACGACCAATATGGATTTCAGGAGCTTGTATCTCCACTTCGAGTGCGGCGCGGTGATTTACGATAAAAACACCATTGCAGACATAAAGGACGATTTTTTGGAGACGCTTAAAGAAAGTCAACAGATAAGCATAGAACAATGCAAAAAGAGCTTCCCTGTGCGGCTTATACAAAACATAATGAGACTGTTTGCGCCTTTGATGTAAAAGCAAAAGCCCCGAAAATTTCGGGGCTTTTGCTTAAATAAATCCGCAAAAAATACCCGTCGTTTTTTTCACCGACGGGTATTTTTTCGATTGGCAGGGGAGACGCGATTCGAACACGCAACCAGCGGTTTTGGAGACCGCTGCTCTACCGTTGAGCCACTCCCCTATGCTAACTTTATAATTATACTATTTTCAAGAAAATTTGTCAATAAATTAAAAATACTTTTCAATCGAATCGGGCAGTCAAAAATCACCGCCCGATTCGAAATTAAAGTTATTTCGCGTATTCGACGCTGCGGGTTTCCCGTATTACGTTTACTTTGATTTGACCGGGATAATCCAACTCGTTTTCGATTTTTTTGGCAATATCTCTTGCAAGCATAACGGCGTTTGCATCGTTCACCACCTCAGGCTTGACAATAACGCGGATTTCGCGCCCTGCCTGCATGGCAAAGGATTTTTGAACTCCGTTGAACGAATCGGCAAGATTTTCAAGTTTTTCAAGACGTTTTACATAATTTTCAAGGCTCTCGCGTCTTGCCCCCGGTCTCGCTCCCGATATCGCGTCGGCAGCAGCCACAAGCACAGCTTCTATCGTCATCGGCTCCACGTCGCCGTGGTGCGCCATAATCGCGTTGACGACTTCCTTGCTTTCCTTGTACTTTTTGGCAATATCCGCGCCGATTTCGATATGCGTCCCCTCAACCTCTTGGTCAACCGCTTTGCCTATGTCGTGCAGCAACCCTGCGCGCTTGGCAAGCGCTACGTCGCACCCCAATTCCGACGCCATCATACCTGCAAGATAAGATACTTCAAGCGAATGATTTAAAACATTCTGTCCGTAGCTTGTCCTGAATTTGAGGCGTCCCAACAAGGTGATTATTTCGGGATGCAAATTGAAAACCCCCGAATCGAAAGACGCCGCTTCACCTGCTTCTTTTATAGTTACGTCCATCTCCTTGCGCACTTTTGCAACCATTTCTTCAATGCGCGCGGGATGTATTCTGCCGTCCGAAATAAGTTTTTCTATTGCTATTCTTGCAATTTGCCTTCTTACCGGGTCAAAGCCCGAAAGTATGACCACCTCGGGAGTATCGTCGATAATCAGGTCAACACCCGTGGCGTTTTCCAACGCGCGTATATTGCGCCCCTCACGCCCGATAAGCCGCCCTTTTATTTCATCGTTAGGCAATGATATGGTAGTGACCGTTATTTCCGAAACCTGATCCGCAGCACAACGCTGAATTGCGCCGCTTATAATTTCACGGGCTTTCTTTTCGCCGTTTTCCTTGGCTTCTGCCTCGATTTCCCTTACAAGAGCGGCTGCGTCCCTCTTCGCTTCGGTTTCAATTGTGGATATAAGCAGCTTTTTAGCCTCGTCCTTGGTCATATTGGAAACTTTTTCAAGCTCCTGAACCATTTTTTCTTCGGATTTTTCAAGCTCCTGCTGCTTTCTGTTAAGTTCGTTCTGATGATTCTGAACGCTTTTGATTTGTTGCTCCAGATGCTCGTTCTTTTTGGAAAGAACGTCCTCTTTTTTATCTAGCGCCTCCTCTTTCTGAATAAGCCTGAATTCCTGCTTCTGAATCTCGTTTCTGCGTTCCTTCGATTCCTTGTCGAAATCCTGTTTAAGTTTTAAAACTTCTTCTTTCGCCTCTAGTATAGCTTCCTTTTTTAAAGTCTTGGCTTCGATTTTTGCCTCGTCGACAATAGATTGAGCAACATTTTTAGCTTTACCTATTTTTTTGTTAAGCACGAATCGCGTAACCAACCACCCGCCGCAGCCCGCCGCAGCAATGCACAATACGGGAACTACGATTAACCAGGCCAGGTGTACTTGAGCAAAGAAGAAATTCAGTGCGTTGAATGACATAAATTTCCTCCGAGTTTAAATTTTTAATTAAGAACGTCAATTTTCACGACCGGTTGCGTTGCGTAAAAATTTGCACACTCCGCTATATATTGTATATCTATTATTGCCCTCTTGTCAAGATATAGGACGAAACAAAATTTATTTTTTTCAGTCAAGTAAACGCAAAAGACAAAAAAGTGTCTGAAAACACTGTTCCAGACACTTTTAAAAGACAATAAATGTACTATGTATGAAATATTAGCTTGCATTTAGATTAAAATTGAGATACTATTTAACCTTCGGGGTTTTCGGATTCCGCTTTGCCTTTTTTATCCTCGATTTGAGCAAGCAGTTTATTTTTAATCTCCTCCATCACGGCAGGGTTGGCGGAAAGATAATTTTTGGCGTTATCTCTGCCTTGACCTATTTTCTCTCCGTTGTATGCAAACCAGGAGCCGCTCTTTTCCACTATATTTGCGGCGACAGCCAAATCGAGTATGCAGCCGCTCTGCGATATTCCTTTGCCGTAAACTATATCAAATTCTGCCGTTTTGAAAGGAGGCGCAAGCTTGTTTTTGACTACCTTCACCTTTGTCCTGTTGCCTACTATTTCGGCGCCGTCCTTCAACGTATCCGCCTTTCTCACGTCGAGCCTGACACTCGCATAGAATTTCAACGCCTTTCCGCCCGGAGTAGTTTCGGGATTTCCGAACATAACTCCGATTTTTTCACGCAGTTGATTTATAAAAATGACGCACGCATTCTTTTTATTTGTGATTGCCGCAAGTTTTCTAAGAGCCTGCGACATAAGTCTTGCTTGAAGCCCTACGTGCGAGTCCCCCATATCTCCCTCTATCTCGGCTTTGGGGGTGAGCGCGGCAACCGAGTCGACCACTATCAGGTCAACCGCACCGCTATCGACAAGATAATCGGCAATATCCAGCGCCTGTTCGCCGTTGTCAGGCTGTGACACATATAAATTGTCCAAATCCACGCCGAGATTTGCCGCGTAAACGGGGTCGAGCGCATGCTCCGCATCGATGAACGCGGCTATTCCGCCTTGCTTTTGCAGTTCTGCAATGATATGAAGAGAAACGGTGGTTTTACCCGAAGATTCGGGACCGTAAATTTCGATAATCCTGCCTTTGGGTATTCCTCCTATTCCCAACGCTATATCCAGCGCAAGGCAACCTGTGGGTATGACTTCTATATTTTTTAACGCAGCGCCCTCGCCGTATTTCATTATGGCGCCCTTTCCGAATTGCTTTTCTATCTGCAATATCGCCGATTCGAGCGCTTTTTTTCTGTCGGTGTTTTTCTTTTCGTCAGCCATTTTTTAACCTCTCTTATTTTTCAGCAATTTAATAAGTTGAAACAATGCGTTTTTTGTCGTTTTGACGCGCACCTGATTTCGGTCGCCGTCAAAAACATACTTGAATACATGGATACCGTGATTGTTTCCCAACGAAACGTAAACAAGTCCCACAGGCTTGTCTATACTCGCACCGGTAGGTCCCGCAATACCCGTAGTCGCCAACGCAAAATCAGTTTTTGCAGTGTTCAGTACTCCTACCGCCATTTCATACGCTACTTCCGAACTGACCGCTCCGTAATTAGACAATGAAATTCCGCTTACTCCGAGCCGCGCGGCTTTTGCCTCGTTTGAATAAGAAACAATGCCTTCTAGAAACGCCTTGCTTGCATTGGGCACATTTACGATTTTGGAGGCAACCATACCGCCCGTCAACGATTCGGCTATCCCAAGTGTTGCGCCAGCAAGCTCCAACAATTTGACCGCGACGTCTTCGAGTTCGCAATCCTCGTCGGCATAAATATTCTCTCTGAACTTGGCGTACACAGCCTCGGTTATTTTTTCTTTTACGTTTTTAGCTACCGAATGCGAAAAGCACACTGTAAGTTTGGTGTCGCACGCGAAGTCGGTTTCCACAAAAAATCTGACGGTAGTCAATCTTTTGAATTCGGAAAGACTGTGGATTATTTCGTTTTTTTCCGGACCGAAAATTTTATAAACGCTTACCGATGAAAATTTTTGCTTGGTTGCAAGATACGGCATTACGTAATTGTCCAGTGTATATAAAGCTTCGTCGAAATTGTCGGGCGCAAGAATAATATCGCCTCCGACATATTTGCCCATACTTGCACATTCGTAACCGTATCGAGGACTGAATGTGGAAAAATCTTCAGGAAAAAGCAACAGCTTTTCCATCTCAAACTCCGCGGGAGGTTTAAGCTTCTTTTCCTTCTCGGGCACTCTTATCAAATCAATCTGAGCCTTTTTGTCATAAACAAGCTGCCTGTCAAGAACATCCGCAACAGTCTCCTTTACAAAAAAGGACTCGCCTATGACAAACAAATCGGCAGAACCGCCAAGCTCGGCAGCAAGACAATCCTTCAACTGCTTTTCGGGGGCGGACAAATAAAGCAGCTCAAATTCCACTCCCGCATTTCTGAACCTTTCCCCCAAAGGTGTGCAGATTTTTAAATCCGATGTAATTACCTTTAACATTTTTTATCTTCCGCTCTCAGCAAATTTTTGTTGCGACAAATATATACTATGCCTGAAATAATAGTTAATATTGTCGCCAAAACCAACAATCCCAATGCAATGTAGAATACAACGTCGTAAAAAGTCTGCGACCATCCGATAATCACATCCTTCATTTTAAGAAACAACATCAGCGGCAATGCAATATCCTGCACAACTGTTTTGATTTTCCCGTAAACATTCGCCTGCATTACGAAGCCCTTAGCTGCTGCAATTTGCCTGAAAACGCTTATAAAAAGCTCCCTTCCGATAATAATTGACGCGCAGATATCCGTAATATAATAAGGAATAAACTCATTTTCAAGCACGCGAGCGCCTGTTGCCATAAAAAGCGCCACCGCCACCAAAAGCTTGTCGGCAACGGGGTCAAGCAATTTTCCAAGTTCGGTAATCTGATTTGTTTTTCTTGCGATGTAACCGTCGAGAAAATCGGTAAATGCCGCAATAAAAAACACCGCAACCGCAAGCAAAGCTCCGTAGTCGAAATTTATGTAAAAACACACCGCCATAACCGGCACAAAAGCTATTCGCAGCAAAGACAATCTGTTGGGTAAATTCATTTTGCGACCTCTCCCCGCAAGTCGTAATCCTTGAAATCCGTTATCGCCACGTCATAAAATTCGCCGATAACAAGCTCGTTTTCCGACTCTATATAAACAACTCCGTCAACTTCGGGCGTCTGAAAATAGGTGCGCCCTTTATAAATCAAAAGATTTTTTTTCGAGTCAAGCTCGCAGAAATCGTCGATTAGCACCTCGTAAACCTTTCCCACATGGCGTTTATTCAATATCCTTACAACCTTTTGCTGACACTTCGCAAGCTTTTGAAGTCTGTGCTGAGTCACCTTTTCGGAAATTCTTTCCTTCATCAGAGCAGCCACAGTTCCCTCTTCGGGCGAGTATGCGAAAAATCCCACGTTTTCCAGCTTCTGCTTTTCAATAAAACTTTTAAGCGTCAAAAAGTGTTTTGTCTGTTCTCCGGGAAAACCGCATATAAACGTGCTTCTGATTGAAATATCGGGAATTTCCGTGCGCAAAAATTTAAAAAGCTCGCAAATTTCCTCAAAGGATGACCTGCGGTTCATGCTTTTCAATATATCGTTGTGCACGTGCTGCAACGGGATATCCAGATACTTCACGATTTTAGGGTTTGAAGCAATTTCCTTTATCAATGCTTCGTCGATTTCCTCCGGATAGCAGTAAAGCAGCCTAATTCTTCTTACTTGCTCTATTTCGGAAAGACTGCGCAGCAGTTCTGTCAGTTTGGGCGAATTATACAAATCCGCGCCGTATCTCGTGACGTCCTGCGCAACAAGAATAAGCTCCCTGACTCCGCTTTCCGCCAGCTGTTTTGCTTCCCCGACTATGTCCGAAATGGTGCGGGAACGAAAACGTCCCCTTATGTAGGGTATAAGGCAATAACTGCAATAGTTGTCGCAGCCGTCCGCTATGCGCAGATAAGCGTAATGGGAGGGAGTTGTAAGCACCCTTTTCCCCGACGAAATTCCGTTGCAGACTTCAACGTCGTAAAATTGACTGTCGGCGTTCAAGACTTTTTCAACGATTTCCCCCATTTTTATATAGGAATCCACTCCGCAAAATGCGTTAACCTCAGGCAACTCCGGCAAAAGCTCTTTACCGAATTTTTGCACCATACAGCCCGTAACAATTATTTTTTTCCCGCTGTTTTTGAGCTGAGCCGCTTCGAGTATGGCGTCTATCGATTCTTTACGGGCGGCTTCGATAAAACCGCACGTATTTATTATTATAACGTCTGCTTCGTTTTGCTCCGAGGTCAGTAAAAATCCCTTTTCTCTTATGCTTGCCAGCATTATTTCGCTGTCAACGCGATTTTTGTCGCATCCGAGCGAAATCACACCCACCTTTATCATCAATCGTCACCAAACAAATTGTTGTATTCTTCCATAGTAATCAGCATTTGGCGGGATTTCATTCCGTCGTATCCGCTGACAAATTGTTTGCGCTCCATATCCTCGACAATTTTCCCCGCTCGATTGTAACCGATGTTGAATCTTCTTTGCAGCATGGAAATGGACGCACTGTTTTTTTCGATGCAGTATTTCAATGCGTCGTAAAAATACGGGTCGGTCTCCTTGTCCTCTCCCTCGCCGCCGGCGCCCTGCTTGCTGTGCGTAATTTTCTTTATTGCGTTGTCGTTGTAGTGAGTTTCGTTGTGCTCTTTGAGATAAGACACAACCTCAGTAACCTCTTCCGTAGAGATGAAAGAACCCTGCAAGCGCACAGGCTCGGGAGACGCTTCGGACATAAACAGCATATCACCTTTGCCCAAAAGCTTTTCCGCGCCGCCCTGCGCAAGTATTGTGGAAGAGTCTGTCGGAGTGGGCAGCTTCAACGCTATACGCGTTGCGATATTGCTTTTTATATCGCCCGTAATGACATTGACCGACGGTCTCTGCGTAGCAAGAATAAGGTGTATGCCCGCAGCTCTCGCTTTGGCGGTCAGCTTCTTTATTTTCGCTTCCACCTCGTTTTTGTTGTACATCATAAAGTCGGCAAGCTCGTCGATAACCAGCACGATTCGGGGCAATCTTTCGGTAAGATTCGGGTCGACGACGGCATTGTAGCTGGCAATGTCCCTCACACCCGTTTCGCTGAAAATGACGTATCTGCGTTCCATTTCGTCAACCATCCACTGCAAAGCCTTCAAAGCCTTTTCATTTTCGCAGATGATTTCGTCAATAAGAAGATGCGGCAATCCTTCATAGGTTGTAAACTCCACCTTTTTGGGGTCAATAAGGATAAACCTCAGCTCTTCGGGCGAATATTTGTAAAGCAGGCTGACTATGATGCCGTTGAGACATATACTTTTTCCGCTGCCTGTGGAACCCGCAATCATGAGGTGCGGCATATCCGCAAGGTCCGCCATGACCTTTCGTCCCGCAATATCTATGCCGACGACAAAGGTCAGAGCGCCTTTTGCCTGCCAAAACTCGTCGCTGTCTATCATGACTCTGATAGGCACCTTCACGCCTTTTGAATTGGGAACCTCTATGCCGAACAGATTTTTTCCCGGTATCGGCGTCTGCAAACGCACTCCTCCCGAAGACGAGGACAGTCTCATGGCAATGTCTTCGTCGAGAGATTTGATTTTTCGCACAGAAATGCCGGGAGCAAGCTCCAACTCATAACGGGTAACCGTGGGACCGTTGATTACGTTGACGACCTTGGCGTCTATTTTAAGACTGCTCAACGTATCTTCCAGCGCTTTTGATTTCTGCGCGTTGGTCTCCGCGTTTACGTCAAGCTTCATGGGCGAGTCGTCCAGAATTTCAACCGGCGGCTTGTCGTAGGGCTGATAAATATGAACGGTATGCTCTTCTTTCTCCTCCTTTATGCCTATGCCGATTTGAACGCCTTTGGACTTGGAACCGGAAACGAAAGGCTTTTCGGTAAACCTTATGTCCTTCTTTTCCACCTCGATTGCTTTCGGCTCCGAAGGAGTTTCCTCGATATTCAGCTCCAACGAAGAAAATTCAATCGGAGCTTCGTCCTTGTCGTCATCGAATTTCGGTTGCTCGGATATAAAAGACTCCGTCTCTTTTTCTGAAAGTTCCGATTTTTCCTTTGAATCGTGCGTTTCATCCGCGAGAATAAAATCTTTTTCTTTTTGTTCTACGACGCGGATATCGTTTATTTCATCCTTAGGCGGCACGGACGCATCGTATCTCTCGGCGGATACCTCCATGAAAACGTGTTCTGTTTCGGGAGCAAACTCCTCTGCCGGGCTTTCGACGGTTTCGGCGGGAATTTCGGTTTTTTCTTTTCCGTAAACTCCCTCTCTTATTTGCCTGCTTACCTCGTCGCCGTTTATTATCGGTGCCTTATTGTTCCCCAAGCCGTCCGATTTAAGGGTACGCAAATCCTTTGCAAGACTTTCCTTGCGCTGACGAACAAGCTTGTCCTCCTCTCGCACCGTTTCGGAATAATAACTGTTTCCGTCTGTTCTGTGCGGAAGAGCGTCCGTATCGTGGATGATTTTAGGCGGCGCCGTCTGTCCGGCTCCGTTGCCGTATGATATATGCGCGGTATCGAATCTGTTTTGCACGCTGTTCTCCGTCGGGGAGGAAAAAGTTTCCTTTTCTCTCAGCAAATCCAAATCGCCGAACAGCTGTTTTCTCGCAAGTTCTCTCGAATCGGGCTGACGGGTCGCTTTGGCGACGGATTCACCGAAAAATTCCGTTTTATCCGATTCGGAGCTGTCAAAAGCAAGCCTCTGCGCCAGCTCCTCCTTTGTGGGGATTTCTATTTCAACGGTGTCGCCCGACTCTTTTTCCGCCGCTTCTCCTTTTGCGCGCTTAAAGAAAAAGTCCATTGCGACGATTATCGTCGCAATCAGTGCAAGCGTCAAAAAGATATAAGTGCCCCAACCCTTTATATAACTGTACAGCGGGTATATGAAAATACCGCCGAAAGCGCCTCCCATGGTTACCATTGTATCTCTGTAATAAAAACAAGCGTCGAGATACTCCGTATAGCTGCGTTCGCTTATCAGAGAGGAGGAGGTCATGGCATGTACAAGGAGAATTATAATAAAATACATAAACGCGAAATTGACTATATAGCGCGGTTTCACGTTTACGGATTTGTTCATAATAAAGAAAATTCCCAACAAAAGCGCGGCAAGAAAAATGCCGTACGCAGAAATTCCGAAGCAGCCGATAAGCGCTCCGGAAACGGCGGGAACCAACCCGGTTACCATAAAAATCAGCAGCAGGGCTGCGACGGAGGTAATGCAGATACCTACGATTTGTTTGGGGTTCAGCTTTTGTTTTTTCATCTTATCTGTCACTTAAAATCAACTCCCCTTGACGTACTGTTAAATTATACAATAATAATCCGTTTTAAGCAAGGCAAATATTTTAAAAAAACCGAAAAAAGTTTTTCTCTTATTCGATGAAATTTTCTACGCAGCGAAAATCATCCGTCTTTTGTCCCACGTATACAGCCGAACACAAGGAAAAATCAAAGCATTTTTTAGCCGCCTCCCACACGCGCTCGGGAGTGATTGCGTCTATCTTTTTCAGTCGTTTTTTCAAATCGTAAACTTCGCCCGTTTTCAGAAAATAATTGGCATACGCAGACATAATCCCCAAAGGATTTTCCTGCCCCATAACCAGATTCCCTTTAAGCTGCTCCTTTCCCTTGTTGAACTCCGCCTTCTTGAAGCCCTCCTTGACAAAGCGTTTTATTTCGCTTTTCATCAGTTCCGCAAGCCTTGAAATGTTTTTCGGCGCGGTTGCGGCATAAACCTCCATGTAACCGTTGTTTTTATAAGCGGAAGGATAAGTATACACCGTGTATGCCAATCCGTTCTTCTCTCTGATAGTCTGAAACAGGCGGCTTGACATACCTCCTCCCAACATGAACGAGGCGATTCCCAACGCGTAATATTCGTCGCTTGCGAACTCCGCTCCCGGAAAAGCAACGGCAATATGCGCCTGCTCCACCTCCTTAAACGCATATTTAAACTGTGTTTCCGTAACTGCGGGAACAAGAGAAAGCACCTGCTCGGCGCGTTTTTTTGAAAATCTGCTTTCAAAGTATTTTTCGGTAAGGTCGCAGGCCTTCTCAAAATCCACGTCGCCCGTCAAGGCAATACACATATTCTCGGGCACATAAAGCCTCTTTTTATAATTCAACAGGCTCTCTCTTGTGGCTTTTTTAATATTTTCGGGCTTGCCCGTTATCGTCATCCCAAGAGCGTGGTTTCCGTAAAAAGCCTCCGCAAGCAAGTCGTGACACACGCTGTCCGGCATATCCTCGTCCATAAGGATTTCTTCAACCACCACTTTCTTTTCTCTCTCGATTTCTTCCACGTCGAACTGTGCGTCGAAAAACATATCGGAAAGCAATTCCATGCTTTTTTCAGTATGCTCGGACATGGTTCTCGTATAAAAACAAGTAACGTCCTTTGAAGTGTATGCGTTGAGCTGCCCCCCTACGTTGTCGATTTCCTCCGAAATTTCAAGCGCGCTCCTCTTCTTCGTACCCTTGAACAAAAGATGCTCTATAAAATGGGAATAACCGTTGGTCGAGGTATTTTCCACGCTGCTGCCTACTCCTACGAAAACCCCGCAGCAAGCGGTATATATACCGCTCATTTTTTTTACGATAAGTTTAAGTCCGCTGTCAAAAACTTTGATTTTTTCCATTGAAAATGCGTCTCCTCATTCATTTGTAATGTTTTCACCTACGGGCACGACTTTAAACCCGTTTTCGATATAAAATTTCAAAATCGTTCCCAGCGCGTCGGCAGTGTTTTTGGTCGGGTGCATCAATACAAGCTCTCCGTTTTTGACATTGCTTGTTGCCCGCTTGACAATAAGCTGCGTGTCCTTGTCTCTCCAGTCTATGGTATCCTTCGACCACATAATGGTTCTGTATTTAAGCTGGGAAGCCACTTTAAGCGTGGTTTTGGAAAAACTCCCGCTGGGCGGGGCAAACAAATCCATATCCACTCCCAAAATTTGTTTAATCAGCTTGTGCGTGACGTAAATTTCATTGTAATTGCCGTCAAAATCCAGCTTTGCATGGTCTTTGTGATAGTAGCCGTGACTGCCTATTTCGTGCCCCGCCGTCGCAATTTTAACAAGCACGTCCTCGTTTTTTGCAGCCCAGCTGCCACCGATAAAAAAAGTCGCTTTTACATCGTGCTCCTTCAAGGTTTCTAGCATCGAGTCGATATATTCCGTCCCCCAATACACGTTTATCATGACCGATACGTTGTTTTTCGTCTCGTCGCCGCGATAAATGGCTTTTTCGTAATCATACCCGAAAACGCTCGTTATGTCTCCCGAAAAGCTGATGACGAAAACACTGACTATCAAAAGCGCAATCACAACATTGCAGACCACGTTTACAAATAATTTTTCGCTGATTTTTTTCAAAGCACTTTCCCCTTAAAAACCGTCCCGATTTGTTGCGGGCGTCGTTTTATGTTATGAGAAAAATGCTTTCAATATGCGTAGGGCCTCATCATAGGATGAGGCCCTCGGAATTATTAAAGCTTTTTGATAAGTTTCAGGTCTATCCGTCCCTTTTCATCTATCTTGATTACCTTTACATGAACGGTGTCGCCGATGTTTACAACGTCGGTCACGTTTTCCACTCGCTCTTTTGCCAGCTTGGAAATGTGAATCATGCCGTCCTTTCCGGGCGCAAGCTCGACAAATGCACCGAAATTCATAATCCTAACCACTTTTCCGGTAAACTCGTCGCCTATTTCTGGCTCCTTGACAATCGCCATGATTATGCGTTTGGCCTTGTCCGACATTTCCTGATTGTTGGTGGCTATGAACACCGTGCCGTCGTCGGTAATATCGATTTTTACGCCTGTTTCCTCTATAATCTTGTTGATTACCTTTCCGCCGCTTCCGATAACCTCTCTGATTTTGTCGGGGTCGATTGTAAAAGAAATAATTTTTGGAGCATATCTGGAAAGCTCGGGCTTGGGCTGCGGCAAAATCTCCGCCATTTTGTCAAGAATAAACATTCTTCCTTTTTTCGCCTGTTCCAACGCCGTTTCGAGAATGTTCCTGTCTATTCCCTTGATTTTTATATCCATCTGAATTGCGGTGATTCCCTGCCTCGTGCCTGCAACCTTGAAGTCCATGTCGCCCAGAAAATCCTCCAAGCCCTGAATATCGCTTAAAACCGCAACTTTTTTGCCGTCGTCGCTCTTCATGAGTCCCATGGCAATGCCCGCCACAGGCGCTTTTATCGGCACTCCCGCATCCATAAGCGCCAGCGTGGAGCCGCAGATACTCGCCTGCGACGTGCTTCCGTTGGAGCTTACAACCTCGCTGACGGTACGTATCGCGTAAGGAAAATCTTCCTCGGAAGGTATAACCGGTTCAAGCGCTCTTTCCGCAAGCGCGCCGTGGCCTATTTCGCGTCTGCCCGGACTGCGCAACTGCTTGGCTTCTCCCGTCGAATAAGGAGGCATATTGTAGTGATGCATATATCTTTTGAAATTGTAATCGTCGTCCAGGCTTTCAAGCTTCTGCACTTCCGAAATGGTGCCCAGAGTAGCGGTAGTTATGACCTGCGTCATACCTCTTGTGAAAACGCCGCTTCCGTGCACTCTCGGCAGAACGCCGTTTTCGCACCAGATGTGACGTATTTCATCGGTTTTTCTGCCGTCGGGACGTATTCCCTCGTTGAGTATACGCGCTCTCACCTTTTCCTTTGTCATCTTGTAAAGCACGTCGTTTACGAAAGGAAGAGCTTCGGCGTCAGCCTGAGCAAAATGCTCCTTTGCGGCTGCGTTTACCTCGTCCTCGTTTTTCTGTCTCTGAGCTCTGTCGAAGGTATCCAGCGCTTTTGTCAGCATATCGTCGGCAAAATCACGGATTTCGTTCTCCTTGTCCTCCGGAATGGGATGCAGGTCGGGGACGATTTTGGTTTTGCCTACCTCGGAAACGATAAATTCTATAAAATCGCACTGCTTTTTGATTTCCTCGTGACCGAACATAATTGCTTCCAGCATCTGCTGTTCGCTAATCTCGTTTGCTCCCGCCTCCACCATCATTATGGCGTCCTTCGTGCCCGAAAGATTGAGCGTAAGCTGAGTTCTGTCTCTCTGCGCAGCGTCGGGATTGATTACCAGCTTGCCGTCGACCAGTCCGACGACTACGCTGCCCGTAGGTCCCGCAAAGGGTATGTCTGATATGCTGAGAGCTATGGAGCTGCCTATCATGGCAAACACCTCGGGCTGTATGTCAGGCTCTACCGACATGGCTGTGGCAACGACTGCCACATCGTTCAAAAATCCTTTGGGAAACAAAGGTCTAATAGGTCTGTCAATCAGTCTGGACGTCAAAATCGCTTTGTCGCTCGGACGGCCTTCGCGCTTTTTGAAGCCTCCGGGGATTTTGCCCACCGAATACATTTTCTCCTCGAAATCTACTCCGAGCGGGAAAAAATCGATTCCGTCGCGCGGCTGAGCGGCTAGCGTCGCGTTTACCATAACGCACGTTTCTCCGCATCTGATAAAGCAAGAACCGTTTGCCTGCTCGGCATACTTGCCGATTTCAACGGACATCGTGCGTCCGCCGATTTCCGTCTCAAAGACGTAATACTCTCTTTCTCCGATTTTGCAAACCTTTTTTTCGTAATTACTCATTTTTAAATCTATAATCCTCCGATTTACCTGTCACCTTAGCTTTCGCAAAAAATCCGTCTTGCGAAACAAAAAAATATAAAACAGGGGTGAACAAAATCACCCCGTATTTCGGATATTTATTTCCTCAAATCGAGCTCGACTATGATTTGTCTGTACTTTTCCAAATCATTTGCTTTGAGATAGTCGAGCAAACCGCGCCTCTGTCCGACCATTTGAAGCAGACCGCGTCTGCTGTGGTGGTCCTTTTTGTGTGTTTTGAGGTGTTCGGTCAAATGATTGATGCGCGCCGTAAGCAACGCGATCTGAACCTCCGGCGAACCGGTGTCGCCCTCTTTTCTGCCGAATTTGGCAATGATTTCCTGTTTGTTGATTTCCATTTTGTATTTCTCCTTTTTTAATATGCCGTCAACAAAGAAATCCGTTGGAGAAATCGGTATATCCTTGTAAACGGTCTAAGGTATGATAGCATAAAATTCCGTTTTTGTAAAACGATTTACGACGCATTCACAGGAAAAGATTTTCTTTTCCGTCAACAAGCCTTTCAATCTTGTCGATATATGTCGGAATATCCTTGGGGTTGGCAAAACGCTCTATTCTGTTTTGGGAGGAAAACACTCTTTTTGAAATGGCATTACTTCCGCAAGCGAGGATGCTCGTGGTTTCTTCCATTATGTCGATATTGTACAAGCCCTGTTTTCCGTCAAGACAATAGCCGACGTTTTCCAGATTTTCGCTCATATACTTTTGTCTGTAAAGGTAATACGGCTTGTAGCCTTCCGAACAAAGCCTGTTCCTTGCATAGTCTACCATGGCGGCAACACTTTTTTCGCGGTCGGACTTGTCCATTCCGCGCTCCTTCAAAACGCTTCCTTTCTTTAACGCCAAAGTATGTACCGTGATATTTTCCGGTCTAAGTTCGGCAGCGCAATCCACGCTGTGTCTGAATTCTTTTTCGCTTTCTCCCGGCAAACCGGCAATCAAATCCATATTGACGTCGAAAGAGAAGTTTTTTGCCATACTATGTTTAAGATAGATTTCTTCGACAGTGTGGTTTCTGCCCACTTCGTCAAGTATTCTTTGATTAAAGCTTTGCGGATTGACGGAAATGCGGTTGACTCCCCTACACGCCATTATTTCAAGCTTTTCCGTGTCGATAGTGTCCGGTCTGCCCGCCTCTACGCAAAATTCGCGCGGAGAATATTCTCCGAAGAGAGAAAGCAGTCCGTCAAGTCTTTCGGCGGATACAGACGTAGGCGTTCCTCCGCCGAAATAAATATTTTTTACTTTGATATTTTTTTGCGAGACAAGCCTTTTCACCGCGAGTATTTCCCTTTCCAACGCATCCAGATAAGGCTCGACGTATTTTTCCAGACGTTTAATTTCTCCGCACGTAAAGGAGCAGTAGCTGCACCTGCTCAGGCAAAAAGGTATTCCCACGTAAATATCCGCTTCGTCGTCTTTCGCCGCCCTAAGCCCATCCTGCTGCCTAAAAACAGCGTCAACCAATTCGATTTTCGGTTCGGTAACGTGAAAAAGACTCCTGAAAGCCTCTTTGTAGTCTCCGTTTTCGGCGGTCAGTTCGCAGGCGAGTTTTGTCGGTCTGATTCCCGTGAGCGCTCCCCACGGAAGCTCGGCGGGTCTAAACAGCTGCAAGCAATCGTATACGCACAGTTTGGCGTATCTTTTCTGTTGTCTTTTCAGAATCAAAAAATCATCGGATTGTACGGAAAAAACATTTTCGAAAACCACTCCGCCGCACTCGGCAGTATTCCTCCAACAGCTCGATTCAAAACGCAAATCGTGTCTAAGCCACGCGTCCTCGCGTTTGTCGGCAAGCGAGACGTGCGCGTCTGCAAAAAACAAACGGATAACCTCTGCCAAATCCGACGAATACTGCTTGTGGCTTGTCCAAAACAAAATTTCTTTCATTTGCTTCTCTTGAAAGCCGACAGGTAAGGGTTAAACCGAAATTCATGAAACAAATCGGTATCCTCCTCGTGCCCTGCGTATACCTTGTAATTTTTGTCGATAAGTGCGATTTTAGAAAGCGAATCCATCATTTCGCGGTAGTCCCCGCCGGGCAAATCAATTCGCCCTATACACTCCTTAAACAGCGTATCTCCCGAAAACATTATGTCGTCGATAAAATAGCACACGCCGCCGGGCGTATGACCGGGAGTTTTCATAACGCCGAAAGAGAAACCGCCTACGGAAAAGCTGTCAATGCCGTCAACGTAATCGGTTATCTTGCAATCGTGGCAAAATACTCCCCAAAGGTTTTTGGACGCGCTTGCCGCCAGAGCCGCGTCCTTTTCGCTGCCGTAAACGGGCACGCCGTATTTTTCGACTATGGGCTTAGCACCTCCGCAATGGTCGAAATGTCCGTGCGTCAGCAAAACCGCGACGGGCTTCAAGCCCTTTTCCTCTATGAATTTCGTTATCTTATCTCCGTCGAAAGCGGGATCCACAACCGCGCAGCATTTTGTTTGGCTGTCGTAAAGCACATAAGTATTGGAGGGAAGTATCCCCGCAGAAATTTTCTTCACTTCGTACATAAATCGTCTCCCTTCACATAGTCGTCCTGAAAACCTTTATGGTATTGGGCAGAGTTTCAAGTCGGGCTATGAGTTGATTTAACTGTTCGTGATTGGTTATTTCCACCGTAACAACCGCAATGGCGTTTTTGTTCCTGTCCTTTCTCGCATTGATTGACATAATCGGCAATTTCTCGGCGGCTATGACCTTGGTCAATTCCGCAAAAGCGCCTACCTTGTCTTCCATAACTATTTGTATTGTGGCTCCGAAGGTGTTTTCGGAATTTTTGTTTATCCAATGCGCCTCGACAAGCCTTTCTTTTTCCAGACTTTTGAGCGTATGACAGTCAGCCCTGTGCAGACACACGCCTCGACCGCGGCTTATATACCCTACAATTTCGTCGCCCGGCACGGGAGAACAGCAGCGCGAAAAACGGACGAGGAAATCGTCGTAGCCCTTGATTTCCACCATATTTCCCTTGCCGCTTTTACGCAATACGCGAGCTCTGTTTTCCTGTTCGTCCGAGGTTGTCTGAACATTGTTTATGTTCAAAAGCTTGAACATAATCTGATTTATCGATACTCCGCCGTACCCCACCGCGGCGTAAACCTCCTCCAAGGAGGCAAAACGATATCTCTCGCAGATATTGTTCACGGCTTCCAGAGTCAGCAGCTTGCCAAGCTCTACTCCGTGACGCTTTGCTTCGCGTTCCAGCATGGATTTGCCTGTTTTTATATTTTCGTCGCGCAGCTCGCGCTTGAAAAACTGTCTTATTTTTGCTTTCGCACCGGAGGTCTTGACGATTTTAAGCCAGTCTCTCGACGGACCTTTTGAATTTGAAGAAATCAGAACCTCGACTACGTCGCCGTTTTCAAGCACCTTGTCCAGAGGCACGATTTTTGAATTGACCTTTACGCCTACGCATTTGTTGCCAACCTCGCTGTGTATTGCGTAAGCAAAATCCAGCGCCGTGGCGCCGGCGGTCAGGTTGCGGACGTCGCCCTTCGGCGTAAAGCAATAGACTTCGTTGGATATGGAAATATCGCGTCTTATTAAATCCAGAAACTCTTTGGAGTCTTTCAGGTCGCCTTCGTATACGAGAACTTCCTTTATCCAATTGAGCTTGCCGTCAAGCTGCGAAACTCCCGTTATCCCCTCCTTGTATTTCCAGTGGGCAGCGATACCGTACTCCGCGACCTTATGCATTTCTTCCGTGCGAATCTGAATTTCAAACGGCATACCCACTTCCGTTATAACCGTAGTATGCAACGATTGGTATAAATTGGGCTTGGGCACTGCAATATAATCCTTGAATCTTCCGGGGATAGGTTTCCATTGGGCGTGAATCGCCCCCAAAACGCTGTAACACTCCTTCAAAGATTTTACGATTACCCGCAAGGCAGTCAGGTCGTAAATTTCGGACAGCGTTTTGCCCTGATTTTTCATTTTTTTGTAAATACTGTAAAAATGCTTTGTTCTGCCCGATACCTCGCCTTCTATTTCAAGCTCCTTTAAAATTTCTTTGAGCTTGACAATCATTTTGTCTACGAAAATCTGACGCTCTTCCTTTTTGAGAGCAATGTTTTTGGCAAGATAATCGTAAGCCTCCTTGTCAAGATATTTCAGCGACAGGTCTTCAAGCTCGCATTTGATTTGCGAAATACCCAGCCGCCCCGCCAAAGGCGCATAAATATCCAGCGACTCTCTCGCCATGCGCTGCTGTCTCTCGGGCGACAGATATTGCAGCGAGCGCATATTGTGCAGTCTGTCGGCGAGCTTGATAATCAGCACCCTTATATCCTTCGCCATGGCAAAAAACATTTTGCGTATATTTTCCGCCTGTTCCTCCTCCGCAGAGTTGAATTGCAGCTTGTCGAGTTTGGTAACGCCTTTTACCAAATCGGCTATTTCGTCGCCGAATTCCGTTCTTATTTTTTCGTCTGTCACGTCTGTGTCTTCTACGGTGTCGTGAAGCAAGGCGGCGCATATTGCGGGCACGTCAAGTCCCAAATCCACAAGAATGTCGGCAACGACAGTGGGATGAGTGATATACGGTCTGCCGCTTGCTCTGAATTGTCCGTCGTGCGCGGAGAAAGCAAGGTCAAACGCCTTTTTGATTATCCCTTCGTCCTTGGGATAATAATATCTGACCTTTGATAAAAGATTTTCTATCGTAATTTCGGTCGTATCTTCCTTGTTCATTTCTTATTTCCGCCGAAATAGCAAAAGACGGCGGAATCCTCCAGATTGACTTTTTTATTCTCCACTATTTTGTATTTTCCGTTGTCGTCGAAAACAACCAAACCAAGCTCTTCAAACACTTTGAGTGCAATCAAAAACTGTACGTAATTCAAATCGAACAGCATTGCATTGTCGAAAAGACTTTTCAGGTCAAAGTAATTGGGCGACTTTTTCAACGCCTTGAAAACATCCATGCAGGTTTTTCTGTCGATGCGGACGGTTTCCAGATAGCTCGGCAACGGCTTTTTTTGCGGCACGTAAACAATATGTTCGCCGTAGCTAAAAGAAAGCGCTCCTTCATAGTCTCCGAAAACAATTGTTTTGGAATAAAATCGCGTATCTGCGTCAGGCGAAATTACAATCTGCTTTTGAGCGCCTGTGGTATTCCTGAAAATATCTACGTAAAACTCCTCTAAATTATACGTCTCGCACGCGGTTTCGTATTCCAGATAATCGTTGAAAACAAGCATGACGCTTTTGCTTTTTAGAAACGAATTCAGCAGCGCGCCGTCCAACCTGATTTTTTTCTTGTTCTCAAAGGAAAGTCTGCCTATAAGATTGGCTGCGTAAACCTCGTCAAGCCTTATAGAATTGAGTATCGACAGCGACACAAGCGTGCCCGTCACCCTTTTGGAATAAGAATCATATTCAAGATTGCACACGCCTTCGACGTCCGCGCCGCTTTTGAGAGCAGGCAAAAAACCGGCGAAATTCCCGAAACCTTTGAGTTCAAGTCCGTCCGCAAGAGACATTTTGAGATAAGAGCCTCCGAAAAGACCGCAGAGCTTGCACACCGATTTGAAGTGAAAGCGCAGCTTGTCGTTGGGATAGCAAGGTTCAAGCAGCGCAAGCTTTGAAAAGCTTTCTTCTCTCAGATATTTTTCGTCGTACTCCAAATCATAATAAACGGTGTAATCGGAGTCGGAAAATTCTATATTTTTTTCAAGCTCCTCGACCAGACTGCCGAGCCTGTCCTTTTTTACCGTACATCCCACGGACGCTCTGTGACCGCCGAAGCGTTCCAGCAAAAATCTGCATTTGCCGAAAGCCTCGAAAAGATTCACGTTGTCCGTTCCTCGCGCGGAACCGACGAAATTTTCTCCGTCGGCGGTTAGCATCAGAACGGGCTTTTTGTAAAGCTCCTTGAAACGATTGGCGGCGATACCCAATATACCGTGTTTCCAGTGCTCGTCGTACAGCACTATTATCTTTGAGTCCGCAATATTTAAGCCCGCCAGCTTCTCGTTTGCCTGCGCCACGGTTCTTTCAAGCATTTCCTGCCTTATTGTATTGCATTCGTTAAGCTTGGCTACTTTATCGCTTTCGGCGCGCTCCCGCATAAGCAACACCTCCAACGCGATGTATGGGTCTCCTATTCGACCGGCAGAATTTATTTTCGGGCAGATTTTCATTGCAAGCGCGGAAGCGCTCAATTCTCCGCCGCACTTTGACAGCTCCGCCAGTTTTTTCAAGCCTCTGTGATTGAAATTTTTAAGTCCGAAACGGACAAGGCTTCTGTTTTCCGATTCCAGAGGCATCATATCCGCCACCGTCCCCACTGCGGCAAGGTCGGCGTAAAGCGCGGCGGCTTCAAATCCCGCCACAGCCTGAACAAGCTTGAAAACGACACCCGCTCCGCAAAGGTTTGCAAAGGGATAACCCAGCTTGGGATTTATGCAGACGCATTTTGGCAAAATTTCGGGCGGCTCGTGATGGTCGGTAACAAGAACGTCCGCCCCCGTTTTTTCAATCACGTTTTTTATTGTATCCGCTTCCGATATGCCGCAATCGACAGTAATCAGCAAGTCATAGTCAATGGTGCCAAACTTTTCCAAAATAGGTTGGAGATGCAAACCGTATCCTTCTTCTCTCGTGGGAATCAAAACGTCCGCATAAACTCCGTTGTCGTTTAAAAAAAGCTTCAGAATTGCCGACGCGGTAAGCCCGTCCGAATCGTAATCCCCGCATATAAGCGCCTTTCCGTGTCGTTTTATTATATTGTTGAGCAATTCTGCCGCTTTATCCATATTCGACATGGAAAACGGCTCGAAAAAGCCGTCGCGCCCGTCTTGATTCGGCTTGTCGTCGGCAAGTCCTCTTTCTGTAAGAACCTCTGCAAAATCGCGCTCCACGCCGAATTTTGCCGCAACGGCGTCGATTTTTTCGGGAGCGCAGTCCGACGTTCTGCGTTTGTATTTTTCTTTCATTTCCGCATTGCTTAAACAGCCTTCCGTCCGGAAGGCTGTTTACTCTGAGTCAAATAAATTATTTGTTAAGAGACATCCAAAGTCTCGGAGCTGCGAAGATTGCCGACAGGGTGTTTACGGCAACCGCAATTATCAAAGCCAGGCAAGTCTGGGCCACGTTTCCGCCGCAAACGAAGACCGCCGCCAAAGACAACACAACAATCACCGCACACGAAATAAGCAACCGTTTCAGCGTCTGCTTAACGCTAAGGGAAACAAGCTCCTCGCCTTCAAGTTTAAGATTTTTTTCGTTGCTCCTCAACGTGGACAAAAGCATGACATTGTTGAACGCCGAGTAAAGTATTACAAACGCCGCTACCGACATGATGTAAGTGTTTACCTGCAAGCCGACAAATCCGAACAGTGCCACCAAAGCCGCTGCGACCAGAAAATCCCACAACATCATGATAAGCACCGTCAAAGACGCGTACACGCCCTTAACTTTAAGATATCTCAACAAAACATACAGGTAAATTATGACCACTGCCGCGGCAAGAGCTATCGAAGCGCGTTTCAAAAGCTTGGCGCTTCTCGCGTTGTCGACTTCGAGCAGACGGCACTGAACGCCGTTTATCGTAGCGGACTCAATCGGCTTGTCCGAAGTGAAATTGACGACTATGGCGTCGTAGTTGTCGCGGTCGGAAATATTTTCTCTCGGTTGCAGGGAAGAAACCCTTGCTCCGTTGTTTTCGAGATAATCCCTTATTGTCTGCGCTTCCTTTTGGAAGTCGTCCTTTGAAAATACTTTTTCGTAAATAAGCTGCTGCCCGCCTCCGACGGTGGCGTCCGCGTTAAACCCCGCAACGCTCACGGCAACTATGCCTGCAAGCACAATAACGGCGCATACGATGAGAAAGGCAATAAAACTCTTTTTGGAAAGCAATTTAGTCATTTATTTGTCCTCCTTCACGATACCGAAGGCTTTGTCGTTGTCGGGAGAAACTCCGCGCAAAACTTTGACGTAACCCCTTGTAAACAGGAAGGTTGCAATTACTCCGAGCACAAGGCTGAATGTGGCGCCCATAGCGAAAATTTCTATCGAGCCTGTTCCGATTATCCAAATAAGGATAAGACCGAGCAACACCACGATAGCGCCGTTGAGAATAGTCCACACGGATTTTTTGAATCCGTCGTCAAAGGACAGTTCAAAGCTTTTGCCCTTTTTGAACTCGGAATTGATATTTCCGAGCAAAACGGCGTTGAATGCCGCAAACATCGCCAGACCGAAAAACAGCCCGACAAAGCCGGCGAGAGACATAAACTGCGCCAAAGGTATGAACGCAATGGCAAAAGCCAGCAGAATCAGATAAAACAGGAAGGAAAGCGTAAAGGCAACTCCCATCAGTCTGTAAACGGCGATAAAGGCGACAATAATAAGAACGCTCATAACTGCATAAACAAGAAGAAGCATATTTGCCGTGTCGTTGCCAAGCTCCGCTCCCACGTCGTTGAAGTCCATCGTATTAACAACGTCCAGCGGATAGCTGCCGCTCATGAATTGAATAGCCATTGTCTGTGCCGCAACGGGAGTGGAAAGCCCCGTTATCTGACTGTAATTCGAAGTAATCTGAGAGGAAACATTGGGATTGCTTATGGTTTCTCCGTCAAGTATAAAATAAATAGGAGTCGAGCTTGTTATCGCGCTTGTTCCTTCTTTAAGCGCTTCGAGACCGAAATCGTCAAATTCGACGTAAATGCCGTAGCTTGACGTAGACGAATCGTAGATAGCGTCGGCACGGACTATGCATTCGTTCCACGTGAGTTCGTCGCCCTGAGCGTTTTTGGGGATAAAAGGCTCGGAACCGTCCTCGTTCAGCGAAATGACAAGCTCCCCTTTGCTGCCGAGTATGCCGAAAACATCGGAAATTGAAAGCGCGCTCTCTGTTGCGGGCACTTCCACGCTCACAAGACCCTCCGCGGGGGAAGAAGCCACAAGCGCTTCGGTAAAGCCCTGAATGCCCATACGGCTTTCTATAAGACTCATTCTGTCCTCGAGCGTGGCGATAACCTCGTCGAAACCTTCCGCATATTCGCTGTCGGAAAGCTCGTTTTTGTTCACTTCAAAGGTAACGAAAGAACCGCCCTTCAAATCCAAGCCGTATTCGATGAGAGTAACGGGAGAATGATAGTCGACGTTGCCCAGCGGCACGACGACGGGACAAAAGGTCATCACTCCGAGGAGCAAAATCAAAACTATGGAAATAACTAATAAAGTGATGGACTTTCTTTTGTTCATCCTTTAAAGCCTCCTTCAAATTTGCATTAACTTAATTAGTATACAGTTTATTCCCAAATAAGTCAATTATATTTTAAAAATAAAATTTAAATTAGCCGCTCTTTCGCATATACGTAAAGCGCGCATTCCGTCCTCTTTTTCATCAGCGCGCACGCCTGAGAAAATGGTTTGTTTATGTCGCCGTTGAAGTGCACCGCATTTGCCGAACACCCGCCGCTGCAAAGATATTTTGCCCAGCAGTCCTTGCAGTCCTCTTTGGAAAAAAGATTGCTTGAAGCAAAAATTTTTCTCTTGGATTCGTCAAGATTCATATCGAACACATTGCCGAGCAGATATTCCTTTTCGCCTGCGAACTGATGGCAGGGATACACTCCGCCATCGGGAACGACGGCAAGATATTCGCAGCCGGCGCCGCAGCCTTTAAGTCTTTTTTTGAGGCACGGTCCGTTTTCCAAATCGATATTGAAATGAAAAAAACTAAACCACGTTTCGGGCTTTTTGCGAAGCTTGACATATTGCTTTGCAAGCTCCTCGTACTGTCCGAAAATTTCCGGCAGGTCGGAGTCCTTTATTTCCATTTCGCTTCCGCGCGGCAGAACGGCGGGTTCCACGGAAAGCTGCTCAAAGCCCAGCTCGCGCATAAAAAGCACGTCTTTGGCAAAATCGGTGTTGAAATGCGTGAAGGTCCCTCTGAGAAAATAGCTTTTGTTTCCTCTTATAGAACGGAAATAACGGAAATTGTCTACAATAAGGTCAAAACTGCCTCTGCCGTTGGGACACGGACGGGCAAAATCGTTGACCTCTCGTCTGCCGTCGAGGCTTAAAACCACATTGTCCATTTCCTCGTTAAGATAATCGGATTTTTCCCTGTCCAGCAGCAGTCCGTTTGTCGTGCATGTGAATTTAAAGATTTTCCCCGCCTTTTGAGCTTGTTCTTTGGCGTAACTTACCGTCTGACGCAAAACGTCGAAATTCATGAGAGGTTCGCCGCCGAAAAAATCCATTTCCAGATTTTTTACCGAGCCCGACTTTGCAATCAGCATATCCACGGCTTTAAGCGCGACGTTCAAGGGCATATTTTCGCGTTTGCCGTGATAGTCGCCCTGATTGGCAAAGCAATAACGGCATCTCAGATTGCAATCGTGACTTAAATGCAGACAAAGCGATTTTACGATACCCGCCTCGTAATTTTCTCCGACCGAAGTCTGCGGCGCGGAAAAAAGCAGCCCTTTTTCTTTAAGGGCTTCGATTTCCGCCTGCGCTTCCGCCGTTTCGTCGGCGGAATATTGCGAAAGTATTTCCTTATTGTCATTGAGCAACGCGAAAACAAGTTTGTCCGCCGTGTGGAGCGAGCCGCTCTCCGAGTCGAAAACAAAATATTCGCCGTTTACCTTAAAGCTATGTACCATTTTTCTCCCTACGCAAAAAAAGCAGTAATTTTAATACTGCTTTTAAATGCGAGTTTTTAAATTATTTGCCTGCGCCTTTTACCAAAACGGCAACTCTCTGCTCGCAGCTTTGGTTGCCCACCGTGCAGCTCGTCTTGCAAGCCGATTGGCAGCTTGAACGGCATTCGCCGCAGCCTGTGCCTTGCCTTTCGATGTTGAGTTTTGGAGCCGCAACTGTGTTGATGTGTTTCATATTTTTTACCTCCGATTGATTTACCGCAGGATATTATACTACGAAACGCCGAATTTTTCAACTGTTTAAACGACTTTATTTTCTCAAACCGCAAATAATGCCTGCAATCGCCCCTACAACCGCGTCGATCGCCAGGTCAATTCCGAAACCCGCCCAATTGAAGCTGTTTGCGAGAAGGGAAAAAACCACAAAGCTGAGCACGGCGAAAAGCAAAGCGGACAAAATGCCTTTCAGCCAGCATTTTTCCTTGTTTTTAAGAGAGAAAAACACGCCTAGAAATACGCTTAAAATTTTTATTACCTGATTTACTATCGGCACGGCGGTTGCCGACATATTCGTAAGCTTGACAATCAGTGAAAAGACAAGCACAAGTATTGTGGCGAAAACAAAGCTCAACAGTCCGCCCCTGATTATTTCGCCCGAATTACTTCTTTTTACCGCTGCGTTGGACATAAGAAAAACCTCCTACAAGTACATTAAATACTTATTCGGAGGTCTGTCCGTTTATGCCTTTGAAAGGTTATTTAATTTCGTTTGTTTCAACGATTTCTTCCACTTCCTTATGCTCTTCGGGGCGCTCTATTTTGTAAACGGCTTTTTTGAGAAATTTCATGGTGGTCTTGTTGTCGCCCTCTCCCGTTTCCACAACGAAGGTTTCGTTTATTTCGTCAACGCTGACTATTGTGCCGACTATTCCGCCGATTGTCGTGACAATGGAGCCCGGAATATAGCTTTTGAACATTTCATCCTGCGCCGCCTTGTTTTTCTTCTTGCTGCGCGCGTTGAAAATCATGAAAACCACGATAAGAACAATCAATATGCCGAGCATAACCCAAGTGCCCCAATTGTTTGACTTTTCGGTTTCTTCAAAAAAGAATAAAAAATTGTTTAGCATCGTTTTACCTCATAAAGTTTTGTAAAAACAGTATAAATCATTTTTGCCCGAAAAGCAATCAATTTACACCCTTATTGTAATAATCGCGATAAAAATTTTCTCTGAACTCACCCAGCCTGTCCTCTGCTATGGCTGTGCGTATATTTTCCGTGAGCTTCAAAAGAAAATTGATGTTGTGGATTGACAAAAGCATAGCCGCCTCAATCTCGTTGCAGTTCACTAGGTGCCTCAGATACGCTTTGGAAAAATTTTTGCAGCAGTAGCAATCGCAATTTTCGTCCAGAGGAGAAAAGTCCTCCTTATAACAGGCGTTTCTTACCACCACCTTTCCCTTAGAGGTCATTGCCGTTCCGTTGCGCGCGATTCTTGTAGGCAGAACGCAGTCGAACATATCGATTCCGCGCAAAACCCCTTCGATAATATAATCGGGTGTGCCTACGCCCATAAGGTAGCGCGGCATATTTTCGGGATACAGAGGTTGAAGCACATCCAGCATTTCGTACATAAGCGAGGCAGGCTCTCCGACCGAAAGACCGCCTACGGCAATGCCGCACTTTGCGTATGGAATTGTCGCTTTTGCGCTTTCCTCTCTCAGACGCGCAAAAAAGTTGCCCTGTATTATCGGAAAAAGCATCTGCTCCTCTCTGCCGTGAGCCTTTGTGCACCTGTCAAGCCAGTTTAACGTCCTTTCCATAGCCGTTTTGGCATAATCCTCGCTGCAACCGTAGTCGGAGCACTCGTCAAAAGCCATGATGATGTCCGCGCCGAGAGCGTTTTCTATTTCCATCACCTTTTCCGGCGAAAAAAAATGCCTGCTGCCGTCTACGTGGGAAGAAAACGTAACGCCGTCCCACGTGATTTTCCTCAAAGACCCCAGCGAAAACACCTGAAATCCGCCGCTGTCCGTCAGAATAGGCTTGTCCCAGTTCATAAATTTGTGCAGACCGCCCGCTTTTTCCACCGTCCTGTGTCCCGGTCTCAAATACAGGTGATAGGTATTGGACAAAAGTATTTGACAGCCTATTTCTTCGAGAGTTGAGGGCAAAACGGCTTTTACGCTTGCCGCCGTGCCCACGGGCATAAATGCGGGCGTTTCAACTATTCCGTGCGGAGTGTGAAAGCGTCCCAGTCTTGCGCCGCTTGCGGCGTCTTTTTTTAACAATTCAAATTTAAAAAACTCTTTTTTGTCCGTCATTTTTTCAAAAACATCGCATCCCCGAAGCTGAAAAACCTGTATTTTTCGCGCACGGCGGCTTCATATACTTTAAGAATATTTTCCCTTCCTGCAAAAGCCGAAACAAGCATGAGCAGAGTACTTTTGGGAAGATGAAAATTTGTAATCATAGCGTCCGTCGCCTTGAATTTGTAAGGCGGATAAATAAAAATCTCCGTATTTCCGGAACCTGCCGAAATCAAACCGTTTTCGTCCGACGCGCTTTCCAGTACGCGCACACTTGTCGTGCCCACGGCGACCGTTCTTCGCCCCTCTCGTTTCGCACGGTTCAAAGCCGAAGCGGTCTCGGAGCTTACCGAATAAAATTCGCTGTGCATTTTGTGCCGCGAAATATCTTCCTCCTTGACGGGACGAAAAGTGCCCAAGCCCACATGCAGCAAAACCTCGACGATTTCCACTCCTTTGTTTTTAAGCCTGTCAAGCAACGCGTCGGTAAAATGCAGTCCCGCAGTGGGCGCAGCGGCGGAACCCTCCGTCTTGGAGTAAACCGTGTTGTAACGGCTTTGGTCCGACAACTTCTTCTTAATATAAGGCGGAAGCGGCATTTCTCCCGCGCGTGAAAGGATTTCCTCAAACACGCCGTCGAAAAAAAACCTGACAATGCGTCCGCCGTCGTCGCAGACCTTTATTATCCGCGCTCCAAGCCCGTCTCCAAACAGAAATTCCGCTCCTTCCTTAGCAATGCGCCCCGGCTTTAAAATGACCTCCCAATCGGTGTAATTCAGACGCTTGAGCAGCAGAAGCTCGATTTTTCCGCCGGTCGGGACTTTTTTACCGTACAAACGGGCGGGTATGACTTTGGTGTTGTTTATTACCAGCACATCGCCGCTTTCAAGCTCGTCTTCAATCTGATAAAAGTGTCTGTGACGGATTTCGTCCGCCGAAACGTCGTAAACAAGCAACCGCGAGCTGTCGCGCGGCCAAACAGGCTCCTGCGCAATCAGCTCCTCCGGCAGGTAATAATCGAATAGCTCCGTTTTCATTCTTCCCGCTCTTCTCTGTTGAAAAAAATACTGATTTGGCTTTCTCTGTCCGAAGAAAGAGACCTGCCGTAATGCCTGTACGCCGCGGGCAAACATACCCGACCGCGCGGAGTTCTTGCAAGAAAGCCTATTTGAAGAAGATAAGGCTCGTAAACGTCCTCTATGGTTCCCGCGTCCTCTCCCGACGCCGCGGCTACGGTTTCCAGCCCCACGGGACCGCCGTTGAATTTGTCTATCATGGACAAAATTATGTTTCGGTCCACTCCGTCAAGCCCCAATTCGTCGATGCCCATACAGCTTAACGCGAAGTCGGTTATTTCCGGCGTAATTCTGCCTTCGCCCTTTACCTGAGCGAAATCCCTCACTCTTTTTAACAACCTGTTGGCTATACGCGGCGTACCGCGGCTGCGTCCCGCAAGCATAGCCGCCGCTTCGGCGTCGATTTCCGTTTCCAGAACTTTGGACGAGTTGCGCACGATTTTTACAAGCTGCTCGGTCGAATACATTTCAAGTCTCGCGTGCACTCCGAAACGGTCTCTAAGCGGCGCAGACAGCCGTCCCGCCTTTGTAGTCGCGCCTACAAGCGTAAAACGGGGAAGAGAAAGCCTGATACTTTTTGCACTCGGCCCCTTACCTATTATGAAATCCAACGCGTAGTCCTCCAACGCGGGATAAAGTATTTCTTCGACCGAGTGATTGAGTCTGTGAATTTCGTCTATAAACAAAACTTCGTTTTCAGTCAGCTTGGAAAGCAGCGCGACAAGGTCGGCGGCTTTTTCTATGGCAGGTCCGCTGGTTACGGTTATCCTTGTGTGCATTTCGTTGGCTATTATGTGAGCCAAAGTAGTTTTTCCAAGCCCCGGCGGACCGTAAAGCAGCACGTGGTCGAGATTTTCGTTTCTTCTTCTTGCCGCGCTGATATAAACCATCAGATTTTCCTTGACCTTGTCCTGACCGATATATCCTTCGAGAGTCTGCGGCCTCAGTATGTTTTCGCTTTCGGCTTCCCGCTCCACAAGCGTGCTTGAAATCAGTTCGTTGCCGTCGTACATTTTTTAGCTTCTCCTTTCAGCTGTTTTTAAGCGCGTAGGAAAGCAATTCCTCCGTTGTTTCCGCGCCGTTTTCCGACGCGTTTTTAATTCTTGCCGCCGCATCCTGTCTGCTCAGTCCGAGCGAAACAAGCACGGAAACGGCTTCGTTGGCTTCGGAAGAAAGCAGACTGCCTTTGGCGGCGGGCGATACGTTTACGAATGCTTCGCGAGACACGTCTACTTTGTCTTTAAGCTCGAGAACAATTCTCTCGGCAGTCTTTTTGCCGAGACCTTTTACGCTTGTAAGCAAGGCTATATCTCCCGTGACGATTGCGGAAGACAGGTCGGACATTTTAAGCCCAGACAACACGGACAGGGCTACCTTGGGACCAATCCCCGAAACGGAAATGAGTTTGAGAAACATCTCTTTTTCTTCGACGGTTGCAAAACCGAAAAGCGTAAGCCCGTCCTCTCTCAATTGAAGATAAGTAAACAGCTTAACGTCCGCGCCCGTTTTAAGACTGTCAAGCGTGTTGGACGAAACGGCAAGCTCAAAACCAAGACCGTTGTTTTCGACAACCGCCGTCCCCTCGTATAACGAAACGACCTTTCCGCTAACGAATCCCAGCATTTTTTGCTCCTATATTCTGAAATTTTCGCACAGATTTCTCGTCTGCGCATGAGTCAAAGCAACCGCCAGCGCGTCTGCCGCGTCGTCGGGTTTGGGAATTTTGTCCAGATTAAGAAACACCCGCACCATTTGCTGTACCTGACGCTTGTCGGCGCGTCCGTAACCGACCATTGCCTGTTTTATTTGAAGAGGAGTATACTCAAAAAGATTGCCGCACAGCTTTACCGCACAAACAAGCAATACGCCGCGCGCCTCCGCTACCCGTATGCCTGTCGTTATGTTGGTATTGAAAAAAAGCTCTTCGACGGCGACGGCGTCCGGTCTGAATCTGTCCATAAGCTCGGCAGCCGCGGCGTCAATCATGGCGAGCCGCACCGCCGTGTTTTCGTCGGGCGGAGTCTTGATTACTCCGTAGTCAACCGCAACATTGTTTCTGCCGTCCGACTCAATCACGCCGTACCCCACAGTCGCAAGTCCCGGGTCAAAGCCGAGTATTCTCACCTTAATCTTCCTCTTCGGGCAGGTCTACGTTGTGATAAACATTCTGCACATCGTCGAAATCGTCGAACATATCCAGCATTTTTCTGAATTTCACAAGCTGCTCGTCATTTAAAGTAACCATGGTCTGCGGCAGCCACTCCACTTCCGCCGAGATTATGTTGACGCCGTTTTGGACCAGATTGTTTTTTACCTCGTTGAAATCTCCTACCGATGTGTACACCTCGAAAATTTCTTCCTCCACAGTCACGTCGTCCGCGCCGGCTTCCACAGCCACATCGAAAATTTGCTCTTCCGACAGCTTGCCGTCGCGCTCGCCCACGATGACTCCCTTTCTGTCAAACATAAAAGAAACGCAGTTTGTAGTGCCGAGCGAACCGCCCATTTTGTCGAAATAGCTTCTGATTTCGCCCGCAGTGCGGTTTTTGTTGTCCGTAAGGCACTCCACAATCACGGCGCTTCCGCCGATTCCGTATCCTTCATAGGTCATAGGCTCGTAATTGATGTTGCCAAGCTCTCCGGAAGCCTTTTTGATGCTCCTTGTTATGTTGTCGTTGGGCATATTGTTGGCTCTCGCCTTTGCTATGACGTCGAACAGCTTGCTGTTTGTCGACGGGTCGCTTCCGCCTGCCTTTACCGCCACGGCTATCTCTCTGCCTATTTTGGTGAATATTTTTCCCTTTGCGGCGTCACCCTTAGCTTTTTTGTGTTTAATGTTAGCCCATTTGCTGTGCCCTGACATTATTTTACCTCCGCATAAATTAAAAATTATTTTTTCCCATCAAATACATCAATATGCCCGCACTCACCGCCACGTTGAGCGACTCCATATTGTTTTTCATGGGTATACTCACGGTTTTTTCGCACCGCATACGCGCGGCGCTGCTGACGCCGCCGCCTTCGCTGCCGAGAACCAGCGCGTGCTTTTCCGCAATGTCGGCGGTAAATACGTTTTCGCCCGACATATCGGCGCATACAAGCTGACAGCAGGAAAGCAAATCGAGTATTTTTTCCCTTTCGCCCTCGAAAATATTGAGAACATACTGCGCGGACATTCCCGCACGCAGGCTTTTCGCCGAAAAAGGGTCCGCGCAGCCGCACAAATAAACGTCGTCGTATCCAGACGCCGCCGCCGTGCGCAAAACGGCTCCCACGTTTGCGGGGTCCTGCAATCCGTCAAGCAGAAGACATTTCCCCTCGGGGCTTGACAATTCTTTTTTTTCCCGCCTTACGACTGCAAGCACACCCTGATTTGTCACAGTGTCGCAAAGCTTTCCGAAAATCCTGTCGTCGGCGACAAAACACGGAGCCGACAAAAAGGACTGCTCGCCCGCTTCGCGTTTTTCGGCATAGGCACGGGAGCATAAGACAAACTCCGCCTTCAAACCGTGCCTGAAAGCGTCTTTTACCAGTTTTTCCCCTTCGGCAACAAACAAGCCGTACCTGTCCCTGTATTTTTTATCGGACAGCTTGCGCACAAGAGTCAGGCGCGTATTGTTGGGCGAAACTACGTTTATCATAAATCTCCAGATAATCAAAAAGCCTTCTCACCGAAGGCTTTTGCAAACAGCTCAAAGGCTGGCTTTGGCAGTCTCCACAAGCTTGGCGAAGGACTGCGCGTCGTTCACTGCGATATCCGCCAAAACTTTTCTGTTAAGCTCTACGTTGGCTTTTTTGAGACCGTACATAAATTTGCTGTAAGACATACCGTTTGCGCGCGCCGCCGCGTTGATTCTCGCTATCCACAGGTTGCGGAAATCTCTTTTTTTGAGTCTGCGGCCGATGTAAGCGTAATTGAAACTCTTCATCACCGCCTGTCTGGCTATACGGTAATTTTTGCTCTTTGCTCCGAAATATCCTTTCGCAAGCTTCAATATCTTTCTGCGTTTTTTAACCGCGTTTACACCGCGTTTGATTCTCATAATAAGTTACCTCCTATCAGTGGGACAGCATGCGGCTGATTGTCTTTTCCTGCGTGCTGTCTACGTATGCGGCGCCGCGCAGATTGCGCGTGCGTTTGGTCGTCTTTTTGGTCAGAATATGATTTTTGCCTTGCTGCGCTCTTTTGATTTTGCCGGACTTTTTAAGGCTGAATCTTTTGGCTGCGCCGCTATGCGTTTTTTGTTTGGGCATATTTTAATCCTCCGTTATTTCGTATTTTTGTTATCGACAGGAGCAAGCACCATGGTGATGAATCTGCCTTCCGCCAAAGGCTTCTTTTCTATCGTGGCGTAGTCCTTTATCTTTTCGTAAAAGCTGTTGGCGACCTCGATTCCGTTGCCCACAAACGCCATTTGTCTGCCTCTCATCCTGAGACTTACCTTGACTTTGTCGCCGTCCTTCAAAAATTTGACGGCGTTTTTCGCCTTTGTGGCAATGTCGCCCTCGTCGATTGTCATCGAAAGTCTGATTTCTTTCAGCTCCACGATTTTTTGATTTTTTCTGGCTTCCTTTTCGCGCTTGTTCTGCTCGTAACGATACTTGCCGTAATCCATCACTTTGCAGACGGGCGGAACAGAATTCGGTGAAATTTTAACCAAATCCAAATGAGCGTCATCCGCAATCTGCTGCGCCTGTCGCGCAGACATGATACCGAGCTGCGCTCCGTCCGAACCGATGAGCCGCACCTCTCTGTCTCTGATTTGCTCGTTGGTCTGTAAATCTTTGATAACCTTTACCTCCGAAAAAATAAAAAAGTGTGAACAGCAAAAAGTCCACACGCAACAGACGTATCCTTGAAGACACGCTTGGCTATTGTCTACCCTACAACGCAAGTCGTACGGGTGAGAAAGTGACCTTTCTGCTTTTTGCTCGATTATTTTAGCACAATACTTTTTTCACGTCAACCGTTTGCAACGATTTTTAAAAATTTTTTGGCAAGGAAATTAAAGCGCGCCGCGCTCTGTGCCTTAGCTAAGCGCGCTTTTGAATTTTAATCGATAGCTTTTTCTTTGATTTCGGCAAGAATCCTTGCGGAAAACTCGTCAAGACTCATAAGTCCCAAATCGCCCTTGCTTCTGTGGCGCACCGAAACCTTGTTTTCCGCCGCCTCCTTGTCGCCGACAACCAGCATATACGGGATTTTTTCCAGCTGAGCTTCTCTTATTTTAAAGCCCACCTTTTCCGACCTGTTGTCAACCTCGGCTCTTATGCCTTTGAGTCTCAGCGCGGCGGTAATTTCCTCCGTTTTAGCCGCCGTTCTGTCCGTGAGGGACAATACTTTGACCTGCGTATACATCATCCATGCGGGGAGCGCTCCGTTATACTTTTCAATGAGCAGCGCAAGCGTCCTTTCGTAGCAGCCGATTGAACTGCGATGTACGATAAACGGTCTTTTTTTGTTGCCGTCCGCGTCAACATAGCTCATATCGAAACGCTCGGCAAGCTCGAAATCGATTTGAATGGTGAACAGAGTGTCCTCCTTGCCGTAAACATTCACGCTCTGCACGTCGAGCTTGGGACCGTAAAAAGCCGCTTCACCGACTGCTTCGTAATAATTTACTCCCGCGTCGTCGAGTATTTTTTTCATCAGCCTTTCGGAATTTTCCCACGCTTCGGGATTGTCAATATATTTTTCCTTGTTTTCGGGGTCCCAACGGCTGAAACGATATGACACGTCATTTTCCAGCCCCAGCGTTTTCATAAAATAGCGTATCAGGTCAAGCACGCCGAGAAATTCCTGTTCTATCTGATCGGGGCGGCAGATTATATGCCCGTCGGAAAGCGTAAATTGACGCACTCTTATCATACCGTGCATTTCACCGCTGTTCTCGTTTCTGAACAAAGGCGCGGTCTCGTTGTAGCGCACGGGCAAATCGCGATAGCTTTTCAGCCCGTTTTTGTAAATCATGAACTGAAAAGGACAGGTCATGGGTCTTAAAGCCAGCACCTCCTTGTTGACGTCTGCTTCTTCGGGATTTCCAAGTATAAACATGGCGTCGCGGTAGTGATACCAATGACCGCTGATTTTGTATAAATCGCTTTTTGCCATGAAAGGCGTTTTGGTAATCATATAGCCGCGCTTTTCCTCTTCGTCCTCCACCCAGCGCTGCATTGTCTTCAATATATGCGCGCCTTTTGGCATGAACAAAGGCAAGCCCTGCCCTATGTTTTCCTCGGTCATGAAAATGCCCAGCTCTCTTCCCAGCTTGTTGTGGTCGCGCTTTTTGGCTTCCTCCACCCTTGCGAGAAATTCTTCCATTTCGGATTTTTTGTCGAAAGCGGTGCCGTAAATTCTCGTCAGCATTTTTTTGCTGCTGTCTCCGCGCCAATACGCGCCCGCAATGCTCGTAAGCCTGAACGCTTTGAGCTTGCCTGTGGACGAAAGGTGGGGACCCCTGCACATATCGGAAAATTCGCCCTGAGTAAAGAATGTGACAGTTTCGTCCTTTATTCCTTCGAGCAGCTCCAGCTTGTAAGGCTCGTCAGCCAGCATTTCCTTCGCGCGCTCAACGGAAACGACGGATTTTTCGACGGCAAAATCCGATTTGACGATTTTGTTCATTTCCTCCTCGATAGCCTTGAAATCGTCGAGGGTTATCGGCCGAGAAAAATCTATATCGTAATAAAAACCAGTTTTGACGGCGGGACCGATTGCCAGTTTCGCATCGGGATAAAGACGCTTGATTGCCTGCGCCAGAACGTGGCTTGCAGTGTGTCTGTAAACCTCCTTTCCTTCCTCGTCCTTGAAAGTTAAAACCTTGAAGCTGCCGCCTTTGTCTAAAATTTCGTTCAGACCTAAAAGCTCTCCGTCCACACTGACGCACACAGCCGCTCTAAGCAAGCCCTCGCTTATGCTTCTTACCACTTCCGACGCCGCAACGGGAGAAGAAAACTCCTTTACCGCACCGTCGGGCAATTCGAATCGAATCATTTTAATTCACCTCTTGTTCTGTAAATAAAAAAGCCGTCCCTTAATTTAAGGACGACTGAATATGCCGCGGTTCCACCTTAATTGTCGGACAAAAAGCCCGACCGCTTTGACAACGCAATTTACGTATGCGCCTACGCTGTCGGAAAAGCGGTACGGTTTCAGGCTGCTCCGCACGGCTCTCAGCTTGCCCGCGCTCTCTGTAAGAACAGTGCTCTGTCCGCTTGTCTTTTCTTTCAGACAGATATTTGAATTGCATTCATAATAGCACAAAAAATAAATTTGTCAACTGATTTTCGCGCTTTTCATATCGTTTATTACAAAAAGACTGTCCGCTATGTCTTTGAACTGCTCGGACATACTCTGCCAGTCGCCGTAAAAATTTACAGCCGCAGGGTTTATACACACAAGATTGTAAAGCAAATCCTCTTCTGGCTCCTGCCTTACAGACAACGTGGTGAGTTTGTTCAGTCTCAGCCCCTTTTCGTCAAAAAGCTCGAACCCGCTTTCCTCGTCGAAAACGACCGACAAATTGTTTACGAGAGTGGGTATGGCTTCCAGTAAAAACATGAGAAAATCACGCATGGTATCGTAATCGTTGATAACCGTGTCGTATGAGTTGGACAAAACGACTATTTCGTCCCACTTCTTTTTTACGTCGCCCAGCCTGAAATTGTAAAAGCCGTCCAAAGAAAAATTCCGTATATTTTCAAGATTTCTTTTTATTGCCGTCTTGTCGTAGGAATTGTCGAAAATGCACATTGTATTTATCAGCGTGCGCGAAAGCAAATCCTCCGAGCCCATATTCAATTTTTTACTCAAATATTTGTTTTTATAACCTATGGAAAAAATGTCCGCAAGCAAATCCTTGACCAAAGCGGACATCTGTCCCGCGCTTTCGTCGTAACAGGCAAGCGAAAAGAACGTCCTGTCGTCTATTTCTTCCAGCGCGGAAACTCCTCTGGCTTGCGCAAGCGGTCTGTCCAGCTGTCTCGCCAGATAATCGAGAAAATGTCCGTCTTTTTTGTCCACATTCAAAGAAAGCTCGTACATCGGGTACTCCTTTAATATCAATAGTTTATGCAAATAGAAATCTTTTAATTATTTGACGGCAAATTATTCGATAAAAGAACAAATAGCGCTAACGGCAATAAAAAACCGCTTTAAAAGCGGTTTTAAAGTTTATTTGTTTTCTTCTTATTTGTTTTCTTCGATATACTTGACGATTGCGCCTACTGTTTTGAGTTCGCTTGCGGTGTCGTCGGGCACTTGAAGATTGTAGGTTTCTTCCAGCGCCATAATCATTTCCACTATATCCAGAGAATCCGCGCCCAAATCGCTGATTATGTTGGACTCCATGGTGATTGTGTCTGCGGAAATACCGAGTTGCTCGGAAAGCATCGATTTAATTTTTTCAAATACCATAAGTTTCACCTCCGTTTGGATAGTATGTATTTTACTATAAAAAAATCGAAATCACAAGCAATTTGACGTGAAATAACAAAAAAACGGCAAACGTCATAATTTGTAGAATGGAGGCACCCTTATAATGAGACGCAATTTTACCAACGAGCGGGACTATTTGAATACTGTCGAGCAGGACAGATGCGCTCCTCCCTGCTGTCTCAATCCGCCGAGACCAAAGCCCCCGCCCAAGCCCGACACGGGATTTGACTGCACTTGCAGAACGGAAAACTGCAAAGTTAAATTCAGTACCGACCCGTTTTCCGACTGCATCGAAATAAAATGCAGAAAGCGCCCCGAAGACATTTGCGCCTGCAAACCCAAGCCGCGCTGCCACTGCGAAAAAAGACCGCCGTTTTTTCCTTTCTGAATTTTTTGACTAAAAAACCCGTGCCGAAACGGCACGGGCAACTTAATTTTAAAACAACGCGTTGAAAACCGTTCTCGGAAAGGGAATAACGTCCCTTATGTTTGAAACGCCCGTAAGGTACATAATCAGACGTTCAAAGCCCAGACCGAATCCCGCGTGCTTCGTGCTGCCGTATTTTCTCAAATCGAGATACCAGGAGTATTCCTCCTCCTTCATGCCAAGCTCGCGGATGCGTTTTTCAAGCAGCTCGAAGCGCTCTTCTCTCTGACTACCGCCTACTAGCTCGCCCACTCCCGGCACGAGCATATCCATTGCGGCGACGGTTTTTCCGTCATCGTTGAGCCGCATATAAAAAGATTTTATTTCTTTGGGATAATCGGTTACGAAAACGGGACCGTCGAAAACCTTTTCCGTCAAAAATCTTTCATGCTCCGTTTGAAGGTCGCTGCCCCAATGTACGGGATACTCGAATTTGTCGTTGTGCTTTTCGAGAATTTTAACCGCTTCCGTATAAGTTATGCGCCCGAACTGACTTGAAACGAGCTTTATTAGCCTTTCGGTCAATCCCTTGTCGATAAATTCGTTGAAAAACTGCATTTCCTGAGGACAATTTTCCAGCACGTAATTTATCACGGATTTTATCATGTCCTGCGCGAGCTCCATGTCGTCGTTAAGGTCGGCAAAGGCTATTTCCGGCTCTATCTGCCAGAATTCGGCGGCATGGCGCTGCGTGTTGGAGTGTTCCGCTCTGAACGTAGGTCCGAAGGTATAAATATTGCCGAACGCCATCGCATAGGTTTCTCCGTTTAGCTGCCCCGACACCGTCAGGCTTGCCTGCTTTCCGAAAAAGTCCTTGCCTGAATCAACCCTGCCGTCGGCGGTTTTGGGCGGATTGTCAAGGTCAAGCGTCGTGACTCTGAACATTTCTCCCGCACCCTCGCAGTCGCTTGTGGTGATAATGGGCGTGTGCACGTAAACAAAGCCTCTCTCGTTGAAAAATCTGTGCACCGCGAAAGCCGCGACCGAGCGCACACGCATAACCGCGTTGAAAAGATTGGTTCGAGGTCTCAAATGCGCGATTTCACGCAAAAATTCAACACTGTGCCTTTTTTTCTGCAACGGATAATCGGGAGTGGATTTCCCCTCGATTTCTATGCTGTCGGCTTTGATTTCAAAGGGCTGCTTCATCTGCGGCGTAAGGACGACTTTGCCTTTTACCACTATCGCGCTGCCTACGTTGAGCTTTGCGATTTCTTCAAAGTTGGTTATTCTTCCCTGCTCGAAAACAACTTGCACGCTTTTAAAGCAGCTGCCGTCGTTAAGCTCGATAAAACCGAAAACCTTGCTGTCCCTTATTGTTCTTATCCAGCCCGCCACGACCACGTCCTTGTCGGCGTAAACCCCGGACTCGCGGTATAAAGCAGACAATAAAAGTCTTTTCATCCTTCACCTCAGTTGTTTTTGTTTCTCAGCTTTCTCAAAAACGGAGGAATGGAGCTGTCTTCCTTGAGATTCATATTGGGATTTGGCAAAATGCCGTCGGAATAAGCCGCCGCCGTTTCTTTAAGCTGCTCCGCAGAGACCTGAGGCTGCTGCACCTTGACAGGCTCCTCTATTCTGCTGCCGTAAAGCTCTTTTGCCGGACTCAAAGCGGAATTTTCCGTTTCCTTTCCCGCAAACACGTTTTGCTTTAAGGGCTTGTCCGTAGGCTTTACGTCGAAGCCGGTGGCGATAATAGTCACCTGCACCTCGTCGTCTATATCCTCCCTGATGTCCGCTCCGAAAATAATCGCCGCGTCTCTGTCCACAACCTCTTTTACAAGGTCTACGGCGTGTTGAATTTCGCCCATGGTCATATTCAGCCCGCCGGTAATATTTATTATTATTCCCGTAGCGCCTTCTATAGTGGTTTCAAGCAGCGGACTGTAAACGGCCTGACGAACCGCGTCTATGGTGCGGTTGTCGCCGCGACCTACGCCAAGCCCCATATGCGCCATACCTCTGTTGCGCATGACCGTTTCCACGTCGGCGAAATCGAGATTTATCAGCGAAGAGGAGACGATAATATCGGAAATGCCCCTGACTCCCTGCCGCAAAACCTCGTCGGCGCGTTGGAACGCTTCCACCACAGTTATATCCTTGCTGAAATTCTGTATCAGCCTGTCGTTGGGTATGATGACAAGCGTGTCCACGTTCTTCTTCAAATTCATTATGCCGATTTCGGCATTGTCCATGCGGCGTTTCCCCTCGAAGCTGAACGGTTTGGTTACGACGCCGACGGTAAGAATACCCATTTCCTGCGCAATACCTGCGATTATGGGTGCAGCGCCCGTGCCGGTGCCTCCGCCCATACCTGCGGTAATAAACAACAGGTCTGTTCCCTTGAGAGCCTCTTTAATGGCTTCGCGACTCTCCTCCGCCGCCTGTCTGCCGATTTCCGGATTGGCTCCCGCTCCGAGCCCTTTGGTAAGCTTTTCGCCGATTTGAATTTTTTCCGACGCTTTTGACAGGTAAAGCGCCTGCTTGTCCGTGTTGACCGCAACAAACGACGCGCTCGTAATGTTTGCCTGTATCATACGGTTGACGGCATTGTTCCCGCCGCCGCCTACTCCGACCACCTTGATTTGTGCGACTTTGTCCGCTTCGTTATATATATAATCCATAATTTTCTCCCTGATAAATCTGATAGTATATGTTTATTTTTGTTTAAGCGCGATATCCAGCAAACCGTATGCCGAGGTATAGAAGGCTTTGGTTGCCTGCGGAATGTCCGGAAGCGCGTTTTTAACGTTGACGTCGAGATATTGAGAAAAATATTCCGTTCCGCCTATGACGGAAGACAAACCGCCTCCCGTAACGTATATCGGAGTATTGCGCTTTATTTCGTAAGGACACAATTCCAGAGCTTTTGCAAAATAGTCGGCTATTTCTTCGATTCTTGCGCGAACCACCTCGTTTGCTTTTTCCGCTTTGAGCGAAAGCCCTCCCGACAACACGTAATTGTCCGACGAATCAAATTCCAGCTTTAAATTCACCTTGCTTTTGAGTTCTTCCGCCTGCGCAAAGGAAATTTCCATCACCTGCTGCAAATCCGCCGAAATGTTTCCGCATCCCATGGAAAAGGATTTAAGATAAACCAAGCCCTCGCCGCATACAAGCATGACGTTTGAAGTGATGTAGCCGACGTCCAGCAAAAGAGCGTAGCCGTCTCTGACGGATTGCTCGATTAACAGCAGCGATTGGGCAAGACAGGAGGAAACGAATTCCCAGCCCGAAAGAGCGCACTTTTTAAGAATTGCCCCGACAACGTCCGTGAAAGCGCGGGAAGCAAAACAATAGGATATCAGACCGTCCATTTTGTTCGCCGTCCGACCTATCGGGTCGGCGACGTCCTCTTTGTCGTCCAGAGTGAAATAAATATCCGACCTGCCTATCGGCAAAAACTTTTTGTCGCCGTCAAATATGTCCGTCTTTTTGTAAATTTCATTTACGTCGTCTTTCGTTATGCGTTTCTTGAAACGATAGAGATTTGTCGCTTCGCCCACTGTCACGGAAGTAAACTCTCCGGGTACACCGACGAATACTTCCCTTATCTGACGGCCATAGCTTTGTTCCGCCTGACGGAGGGCATAAGACACGGCGTCCGACAGCCTTTCCGGCTCAAGCCACTCTCCGTCGTAAAATCCGGCGTATTTGCTTTCGCCGCGCGCAACAATCAAAAAGCCGTCGGGCGTTTTCTTGCCTACGAAGACGACAATCTTGCTCGAACCGAAATCGATGACAGCGACTTCGGCGTTTTTTCTGAAGTTGAAAAAATTCATTTTTAATCCTCTGATTCAGTCGGCGTTTACTACCGTCGTGATTTTTCCGTCCTTTTCCGATACCTCTATTGTCGTCCCGAAATGCGTGTTGTCCTTCTCGTCGGATGCGTAAACGCTCCAACCGGCGTGAATTTTGCGTTGAAGGTCGGAAACGGGGTCGTTGATTTTAAGCACCGCTCCCGTATTGAATGCAAGACTCAAGCAATAGTAGTCCGGCATTGCCTGAACGGAAACCGAATCAAGCAAATCGGGTAGCTCCACAAAATCGAATCCTCCCTGCCACAGCGTCCTGAAAACCACCTCGCTTACCTCGTTGAGCCAGTTCGCTTCGGGCTTGAATTCAAGCCGTCTGCCGACAGAGGGAGCGCCGTTTAAATAGGAGGAAAAATTCAGCGCGGGAAATTCGGTCACAGGCTGATTGAAAGCTTCCAGCACATAATTTTCGCTGTCAAGAAGATAATAAATCCCGTTGTGGGAAATGACGGAAACTGGCTCCCGCACGGTTACGAAAATTTCCAGAAAATTGGGAAACAGACGGTTGACGCCCTGCACCTTTATGTAAGGATAATTCGACTCAGTCTGTGAAATCAGCTTTTTGCCCGAAAGAAAGAAAATGCTCTTTCCCTTGAAATCCTCAATCAGCTTTTCTCCCGTCAAATCCGAATATCTTTCCGGCGCGTCTACATAAACCGTCTCGCCCGTGTTTTCGTCGTAATGCAGAAACACAAGACTTGCTTTTTGAAGCGTAAAAACAGTGCTTCCCAAAACGATAAGTATGACTATCGCCAGGAAAACCGAAAAAATAATCAGCAGCTTCTTTTTCGCGTTTTGCTTCATCAGATTCCTCCGGACAAAAATCCGCATTTAACTTTTATATTATACATACGGACGACGGATAAGTCAATAAAAACGCGCGTACATTTAAAGATGTTGAAGCAGTATTTTGACATATTTTAACACGAAAAGTAAGAAATATGGATGATTTAAAATATTATGTCAGAAATAATACGCAATCAAAGTCTAGTTTTTTAAAATAATCCAAATGAAAAAGCCCGCCGTTCAGGCGGACCTTTTACGTTCATATTCTGCGTATATCCGCGCCGACAGAATTGAGAGCTTTGTCAAGCATAAAATATCCTCTGTCAATATGCTTCGCATTGTTCACGACAGTCACGCCTTCGGCGTTAAGCCCCGCCAGCACAAGCGCGGCGCCGCCTCTGAGGTCGCAGGCGTTTACCTCTGCGGACTTCAATCTGTTCACTCCCCTGACCAACGCAAGTCTGTCGCGCACGGTTATGTCGGCACCCATTTTCGTAAGCTCCGACACATGCTTGTAGCGCGTCTCAAAAATATTTTCCACTATTACGCTTGTGCCCGAAGAAACCGTTTCCAAAGCAAGTATCTGCGCCTGCAAATCGGTAGGAAAACCGGGGTACGGAGAGGTCTCTATAAGCGAAATGGCGTCGGGGCGTTTAAGGCACTCGATATAAACGCTGTTTTCTCCGACGTTCAACCGCGAAACACAGTTTTCAAGCTTGCTTAAAAGCGCAGTGATATCGTCGGGCACGCAGTTGGACACAAGGAGCTTGCCGCCCGTTATTGCAGCGGCAATTATGTAAGTGCCCGCAACGATTCTGTCGGGTATAGGCTCAAATTCGCATCCGTCAAGCTTTTTCACGCCTTCGATGACGATTGTAGAGCTGCCCGCGCCCGCTATTTTCGCGCCCATTTTGTTTAGAAATTTTTGCAGCGCGGCAATTTCCGGCTCCTTTGCGGCATTTGTTATCGTTGTTTTTCCTTTGGCAAGCACTGCCGCCATCATTATATTTTCCGTTGCTCCCACGCTTGGAAAATCAAGATGAATATCGTTTCCTCTCGCATTTTCTCCGTTGCAATACAAAAAACCGCCCGTTTCCTCTATATCTATGTTCAACGCTCTCAAACCCTTGAGATGCAAATCGATCGGACGGATTCCTATATCGCAGCCGCCGGGAAAAACGGCTTTTGCGTGTTTGAGCCGTCCGATAATCGGCCCCATAAGAAAAAGCGAGCTTCTTATTTCCTTAGCATAGCTCGAAGGTATTTCATTGCCGGTAAGAACCGAACAGTCAACGGTCAAATCGTCTTTTTCCCAAAAGATTTTTCCTCCGAGCGCCTCTATGATTTTGGTCATATTTATTATGTCGGTGATTTTGGGGCAATTGAACAGCGTTACGGGACGCGTAGCCAAAACACACGCCGCAAGCAAGGCAAGCACGCAGTTTTTTGCGGAATGAACCGCCAACTCCCCCTCCAACCTATGACCTCCGTTTATCAACAGTCTGTCCATTTTGAGTTCTCCATAGTCAAATCTTTGTTGCAGACAGCCCGTTCCGAAACACGACTTGAATTTCGTCAACAAAAAAACGTGCCGCCTTCAATAATATTATCTTATGGCAAACCGTTTATAAATGTGAGACGGACGGCGTCTCCTCGCTTCTCGAAACATTGAGAAGCAGACCTGCGGCAAACATGAACATAACGAGCGACGTGCCGCCGTAGCTGATAAAGGGCAGCGGCAATCCCGTGGGAGGTATGCTGCCCGTTACCACGGCTAAATTTATCGCCGACTGTACGGCAATTATCGAAACGATTCCTCCGCACAGCAGAGAGCCGAATTTGTCCGCGGCGTTGAGACTGATTTTTACTCCTCTGTAAATCACAAGCAAAAACAGCAGCATGAGGAACAGGCAGCCTACAAGCCCCGTTTCCTCGCCTATGACGGAAAACACGAAATCGCTTTCCGCAAACGGCAAAAACGAGTATTTCTGACGGCTGTTGAACAATCCGACTCCAAACCACCCGCCGCTCCCCAACGCATACAACGACTGTATCAGTTGATAGCCTTCGTCCTTGGGCGAAGCCCAAGGGTCGATAAAAGCAAGAAGTCTTTTAAGCCTGTACGGCTCGACTAGTATCATTACAGGCACGGCGACGGCTGCCGCAACAAGCAGAAATACAAACCATTTGGGCTTCATGCCGCCGATAAAAAGCATTATAAGCATCACAAGCCCGACGCACATGGTTATAGACATATTGGGCTCGAGAATAATCAGCAGACAAACTGCAACGCCGCTCCCCAAAACGGGAAGCGTGTGCGATATGCGCGTCATATCGGTTTTTTCGCGCGACATATAAGTGGCGGCAAAAAATACGAAAGCGAATTTTGCTATTTCGGAGGGCTGAAAGGAAAATCCGCCGAAGCCCACCCATCTTTTTGCACCGTAATTTTCTATGCCAAGCCCGGGAACAAACACCAACCCGAGCAAGACCAAAGAAACCGCCAGCAAAGGAAGCGAAAACTTTTTTAATATATCGAGATTGAGCCTTGACGCCAAAAGCATAGCTGCCACGCCTACGACAAAGCCTACCGCCTGTTTGGTGAAATAATAAAATTTGTTGGAAAAATCCCTTTCCGCCATGTAATAGCTGGCGCTGTAAATAAACAGCAGTCCTATGAGAGCTAGCAGTATGACTGCGCCCAAAAGTATGTAATCGGGTTTTCCGCGCGTGTTAATAAGTTTCATTTTTCAATTTTTCCACTATTTTTTTAAAATGTTCGCCGCGCTCGGCAAAATTTCTGTACGAATCAAAGCTTGCGCAGGCGGGAGAAAGCAGAATCACGTCTCCCGCGGAAGCTTCGGCATACAGAGTTCTCACCGCATTTTCCAGCCCGTCGCAGAAACAATATCTTTTAAAACCCTTTCTTTGCGCAAATGAAGCGATTGTTTCGGCAGCCTCTCCGATAAGTGCAATTTTTTTTACCCTCGGCGGCATCTTGGCAAACAATTCGCAAAAATCCAGATTTTTATCCCTGCCGCCCAAAATCAAATATGTTTTCTCGCCAAAAGCGTTTACGGCTTTGATTGTCGAATCTACGTTTGTGGACTTGGAATCGTTGACGAATTTCACCCCTTTCACGCTACCCGCAGATTCAAGTCTGTGTTCCACTCCTTCAAAGCTCAAAAGTCCCCTTCTCAGCTCGTCGACGTCAAGCCCCAGCTCGCGGCAAACAATCAGCGCGCACATGGCATTCTGAATATTATGAACGCCCTTGATTTTTAACGCAGACGCGTCGCATACCGTGTCTTTCGTACCGCCTTTTTTAAGAATGATTTTCCCGTTGTCCAGATAACATCCCTCAGGTTTTCTTTCCGTACTGAAAAAAAGCTTTTGCGCTTTGCCACGCCATTCTATTGCGCGGATTACGGGGTCGTCGGCGTTCAGCACACAGAATCCCTCGTTCTGAAAAGCAAAAATATTTTTTTTCGCGGCGGCATAGCTCAAAAAATCTCCGTGCCTGTCGAGATGGTCGGGAGTAATGTTTAAAATGGCGCTTATGTACGGCGCAAACCGAGTGCAGCTTTCAAGCTGAAAGCTGGACGCTTCGAGAACGGCTATATCCTCCTCGCCGAGTTTTTCACACATCGAACAAAACGGAACGCCTATGTTGCCCAGCGCGTAAGACGACCTGCCCGCACTGCGCAGTATGTGATTGATTAGACTTACCGTAGTCGTCTTTCCGTTTGTTCCCGTTACCGCAACCACACGGCATTTGCTTCGTATGTAACCTAGTTCCAGCTCTCCCATGACAGGTATGTTTTTTTCTTTGCAGGCTTTGACCAACGGGCGGTTCAAAGGTACGGACGGAGACAAAAGCAGCGCGTCTGTGTCGTCGGGAATACTTTCGCCTTTACCAAGAAATTTTTTTCCTTCCGCCCATTCGGGCACGCCTTCTCCGTCCCGATACAACAGTATTTCGCACTCATCTCCGAGCAATTCATACATTGCCTGACCGGAAACTCCCAAGCCGTAAATTATAACCTTTTTCATTTTTCCTCCCTAAATCAACGTCAAAACGCAAATCAAAGCTACTATTCCTGTAATAGTAGAATACAAAAAGCCGATTCTCGTTTCACTCAGACCTTTTTTCTGTAAATGATGATGAAACGGCGCCATAAGAAAAACTCTCCGCTTGGTTCGCTTGTAGTGAACAACCTGAATTATGTCGGAAACGGCGCTTGTAGCGAACATAACGCCCAATATCGGTATATACAGACTGAGTCTCCCGAGAATAGATACGCACGCCACAACACCGCCGAGAGCGAGAGAGCCTACGTCTCCCATAAAAATCTTTGCGGGAAAGCAGTTGAAAAGCAAAAAGCCCGCCAAACTTCCGACAGTCGCAAAGCATACCGTCAAAAGCCCCTGATATTCTTTTACGTAAAGCGACAGACCGTTTTTATCCGCGTCGGCAGCCATAATGGCAATTATTGCGGCAATTCCCGCCATATAAACCAAAGTAGTCGACGCAGCAAGCCCGTCCAAACCGTCGGTAAGATTGACGCTGTTTGTGGTTGCGATAAAAATAAAAACCACGAGCGGAATGACTCCCCAACCCAGCGACACCGTATTTTTTGTAAAAGGGATATAAACGTCCCCTCTTATCAGTTCGTTTTTATATACCACAAACGCCACAATCAGCGCAATGGAAAGCTGGAGGATAATTTTCTGATATGGTCTGAGCCCCAGATTCCTTTTGTAGCGGATTTTTATCGAGTCGTCGAGAAAGCCGGTAACGCCGTAAGCAAATGCAACGGCAAGAGTTATATATACGAATTTCCCCTTTCCGAAAATCAGCGCGGCTGTAAGCATGGCGAGTATTATGGCGATTCCGCCCATTGTGGGAGTGCCGCTTTTGTAGCTGTGCTCTTTGACGTATTCCAAAATTTCCTGTCCCGCCTTTTTTCTTTTCAAAAGCGGCAGCAACAGAAACAGAAGCGCAACGCACAGCAAAAAAGCTATTAAAGCAGCCAAAAGATAATTACTCATTGTCCGTCATCCCAAAAACCTATGTACTACCTCGATATCGTAAAACGGATATTTTCTCCCTTTGATTTCCTGATATCTTTCCGCGCCCTTGCCGAGAATAGCCACGGTGTCCGCCGCTCCCGCCTGATTTAACGCATGAAAAATAGCGTCCTCGCGGTTCTGTATTATTTCGTAATTTTCTTTCAGTCCCGCAACTATGTCGCGGAAGATGGAAAAACTGTCCTCAAATCTCGGATTGTCGTCCGTTACTATTGCCAAATCGGCATATTTTGCCACCGCTTTGCCCATAAGAGGGCGCTTGAATTTGTCCCTGCCGCCGCCGCAGCCGAAAACAACTATCAGGCGGCCGCCCTTTTTTCCCGTCGACGACAGATAAGAAAGAATATTTTCCACACCGTCGGGAGTATGTGCGAAATCCACCACCACGCGCGCGCCGCTTTTCATGAAAAAGGTTTCGTTTCTTCCGTCAATGGACTTTACCTTGCTTATACCTTGTGCAATGACGTCGGCTTTTATTCCGTAAAGACGCGCCGCTGCGGAAGCGGCAAGCGTATTGTACATATTGAATTTTCCTTTGAGAGAGTAGCTTACGCGCTTGGTTTCGCCGCAAAGACCGAGCGTATAGCTTATCCCCTTTTCGCTGCCCTCGAAGTCGCTCGCGAAAACGTCCGCGGGATTTTCGCAGCCGTAAGAAATCATAGACAAATCCGCGTTTTTAAGTATTTTCATTCCCAACTCGTCGTCGGCGTTGATTACTCCCACCCTTACGTATTTTTTGTCGAAAAAACTCTCTTTGACAGCCGCATAGGTCTGCATGTTTTTAAAAAAGTCGAGATGGTCTTGGCTCAGGTTGGTAAAAACAGCTATGTCGCTTGTCACGCCTTCCATTTTTTTGAGGGCTATCGCGTGAGCCGACACCTCCATAATCACATACCTGATTTTATTGAGATGTATTTTGTAAAACAACTCGTGCAAATCAATAGGGTCGGGCGTGGTGAGAGCGGATTTTATTCTGCGCTCGCCTATCCATACGCCGTTTGAACCGATAACCGCGGTTTTCTCGCCGGTTTCCTTTAATATGGCGTCAAGAAGATATGTTGTGGAGGTTTTGCCGTTTGTGCCCACCACGCTGATAATATTCAGCAAATCGCATGCGCTGTGAAAAAAGGTTTTCGCCATTTTCGACATGACTGCCCGCGTGTCCGAAACAATTATACGACACACGCTGTCGTCGGCAAGGTTCACGTCTCTGCCGCATACCAACGCTACCGCTCCGTCCGCGACGGCCTTGTGCGCGAATATATGCCCGTCGGTCTGAGTGCCTTCCAGACAAAAAAACAAGCCGTCCTTTTTAACTCGGCGCGAATCGCATGACAAGGAAGATATGTTCAAATCCGTATTTCCCTTGACGTCGATATAATTGATTCCGCTCAAAAGCTCAGATAATTGCATTTTAAGAGACCTCGCCGTAAAAAAAATCCATACTGTTCGTATGGATTATTTTATTATTTGCGACGCCGCATTATGTTAAGCGGGCTTTAAATTCTTATAATTGATTATCTGCTGAAAAATCATCTTCGCGTAAGGCGCAGCGACGGTGGAGCCGTAATGCGCGCCGGTAGGCTCGTCAACAAGCATTAGCGCCAGATACTGCGGATTGTCGGCGGGGAAAAATCCCACGAAGGAGGAAACGTATTTACCCACGGCGATATGACCGTTTTCGTATTTTTGAGCCGTGCCGGTTTTGCCCCCTACCTTAAAGCCTTCGATATAAGCCTGTTTTCCGCTGCCGTTTGTCACGACGTTTTCCAGCAGCCCCGCAAGCTCGCGGCTAACTTTTTCGCTGATTGCCCTCTGTCTTACGGTAGGATAAAACTTCTTTACAAGCTCGCCTTCCTGAGTCCTGATTTCCTTTACAAGGTAAGGCTGCATCAAAAGACCGCCGTTTACAGCCGCTGACGTCGCCATAGCGAGCTGAAGAGGCGTCACCGCAATAGTTTGCCCGAAAGAAATTCTCGCCAAATCTCCGTTGGTTACGGCGCTCTCCGCAACAAGCAGACCTGCCTGTTCCCCCGCAAAATCTATCCCCGAAACCGCTCCGTAACCAAAAGCGGAAAGATACTTGTACATGGTCTCCTTGCCCAACGACAAACCTATGTCTGTGAATATGGGGTTGCAGCTGTTGTTCAAAGCGTCGCCCAGATTCTGATTGCAATGCTTGGAGGAGGTGTGCGTTGTCCAGCACTTGACTCTGGAGCCGTCAACGATACGGAAATTTGCGTTGTTGGGAAAAACGTAAGACGCCGAATGCGCTTTGGGATTTCTCCTCGCATACTCCTCAAGCATCGCCGCCGCAGTAAGCACCTTGAAGGTAGAACCCGGCTCGTACACGTCCGTTATCAGCATATTTTTCGTGCTTGCCATAAGCTCGCCGATATTGTCCCGCGGCAGATTGTTTAGGTCTACGCTTGGCTTGGAGGACATCGCCAACACCTCGCCCGTCTGCGGATTGACAACAATGCACCTCGCGCCTTTGGGAGAGTGCCCCTGCATAACAAGGTCTAAAACATTCTCCACCACGCGCTGAATCCTGAAATCTATCGTAGTCACCACGTTGAGTCCCGATACGGGCGGCGTATAATACGCGCTTTCGCCTTCAAGCTCTTTTCCGACAAGGTCGCTCGGCGTCAGAATGGCGCCGTCCACGCCTCTCAGATATTTGTCGTAATACGCTTCGAGACCGCTTTGTCCCGTGTTGTCGGAAGAAACAAAGCCTAGCACCTGAGACAGGAAATCGCCGTAAACGTATTCACGCGAGGTGTCGGCGGCAAGATAAACGCCTTCGAGATTGTAGCTTCGGATTAAATTGGCTTCCTCGACGGTTATTTTCCGCTTGATTGTATTTTCGGAAATTTTTGCCGTCACTTTGTCGTATACGTCCTGATAAGACAGCTTCAAGGCCTGCGAAAGCAGCTCCGCAACAAGAGAATGATTGCTTACGCTGTTAGGTCTGACGTAAACGGTGTAGCTTGTTCCGCTGGACGCAAAAACAATACCGTTAGTGTCGGTTATATCCCCTCTGTCCGCCGTTACGGGCAAATCGCGCGTCCATTGCTCCAAGGCTCTGGTCTGAAGCTTTTTACCCCAAACTATTTGTATATAGCCCAAACGCAAAAAAATGACAAAAAAAATAAAGGCTATTGCAACAAACATTGCAAACAGCCTTTTTTTTGTTGAGAAATACGTGTTACGCACCTTTTTTCAGCCTCCGAAAATATTTGACAACCATTCGCAGAAGTTGTTGAACCAATTGGAAGGCACGTCATATTCTGCGGACGGTCTCATCTGGAGCGGTTCGTAATACATCGTGTTGCTTTCAGAGGCCTCTTCGAGACCGAGCTGACTTTCCGCGATGTTCTTTATTTCTTCGTCTGTATACATATTGTCGATTTGAGAATTGAGCGCTTCGAGCTCTTGAAGTTGAGATTCCACGCCCGCCTGCAACGCCGCGACCTCTCCCATAACATTGCTAAGGGCAACCGCCGTCAACGATATGGTAAGTACGAGAACCAACACAACAGCTATATACGAAACTATAACTATTTTTTCTTTAGCGGAAAGCTTCGCGTTGGTTTTCGTACTTGTCGTGCGGGGAACCGTATTGTATTCCCTGCTGAAATATTTGCTCAAATCGATTTCTTTGTTTTGTTTAAGCGTTTCAAAGGAAGGCATAAGGTCGGGATTGGAAAAATCCTCTTCCGTTACGCTTGCCGACGTCCGTGACGCAGCCGTTTCCTCTCCGAAAAGCCTCGAAGCTATATCGGTGTTGGAAAAATACGAGGGCTCTTCAAAGGAACTCTCTCCGGAAAAATCGTATTTTTCCCTCGCCAATGCGCTGTCGTTAAACGTCAGCTTTTCCTTGCTTTCGTTTTCGATATTATCGACCGTAACCTCGCGTCTGCTTGTCGTCAACATTATATTCCTCCTCGGAGAACAATATTCCCCTTCACACTCTTTCGCAAGCCCTAAGCTTTGCGCTTGCGGCTCTCGGATTGTCGTCAATTTCGCTTTTGTCGGGCGAAACAGGTTTTGTCAGTATTTTTATTTCTCTTCTCTTTCCGCAGACGCATATCGGCGCGTTTTTGTCGCACACGCAATCCGCTTCGAGTTCTTTGAACGTCTGCTTTACTATTCTGTCTTCAAGCGAATGAAAGCTCAAAACAACCATTCGTCCGCCTGCTCTCAAAGACAGGGCAAGCTCCTTAATTGCCTCGCCAAGACCGTCAAGCTCTCCGTTTACGGCTATTCTCAATGCCTGATAAGTCCTTTTTGCGGGGTGTCCGCCCTTTTTTCTTACGGACAAAGGAATAGACGCGTCAATTATGTCGTTCAGCTGTCCTGTGGTTTCAATAGGCTGTACGGTACGAAAAGCTACGATATTTTTGGCTATTTTCGACGCAAATTTTTCTTCTCCGTAATCGCGTACAATCTCGAATATTTTTCTTTCGTCGTATTCGTTCAGTATTTCTTTCGCAGTCAGGCTTTGGATTCTGTCCATTCGCATATCCAAAGCGGAATCCCGGCTCATATACGAAAATCCTCTTGATTTTTCGTCTATCTGATGACTTGAAATACCCAAGTCCATCAAAATCCCGTCCGGTTTCAATCCTTTTTCCGCAAGGAACCGAGCCGCGTTTTTGAAATCGCTTTTTATCAGCTCCACGCTGCCGCAGCCCTCGAACCGCTTCGCGCAGAACCGTATCGCGTCGTCGTCCTTGTCGAAAGCAAGCAATTTGCCTTTTCCCGAAAGCTTTTCCAAGATAAGCGCGCTGTGTCCGCCTCCTCCCGCAGTACAATCGACGTAAATACCGCCCTGCCTTACGTTCAGAAACTCGATACATTTTTCGGCAAGTATAGGCTTGTGATAGGACTGAGCATCAAACGCCATATTTTGTACCGATTTCGGCCAACTCCTGGTCGAAATTTTCTATCGCGCTGTAAGAATCCCACTTCTCCTCGCTCCAAATTTCGACTTTGGAGCCTGCGCCGTTTATCACTATGTTTTTGTCTATTTTGGCAAAATCCTTGAGATTTGCGGGTAAAATAAACCTGCCCTGCTCGTCCGGTTCCACTTCGCTTGCCAAAGAGAGAATTTTTCTGATTGAGCGCTGCGCTTGCAGGTCAAAGCTGGGTATGCTTTCAAGCTTTGCAACGTAATCGGCAAACTTGTCATAGGCGTAAACGCACAGACATTCGTTGCTGCCGACAGTCACAACATACTTGCCGCCAAGCTCGGAACGGAATTTTGCAGGCACTCTCAACCTGTTTTTCGCATCCAACTGATGTCTGCTTTCGCCTAAAAACACGGAAACTCTCCTTCTTACAAGCAAATTATATAGGGAAAAATAGGGAAAGTCAACTACTTTTAACCACTTTATAGGAATTTTTTTTAAGAATTTGGAAAGAGCGTCCACTTTAAAGCAAATAAAAAGGAGACCGCGTAGAATTTCGGTCTCCTTTTAAAGGGGTCTGTAACGTATGTCGTCAAATTATTTCGGTCAATTTGAAATCCACCAAATCGGCGGAAGTCAACCAGAAATTCATGTTGAATTTTCTGACAAACAAGTCGCTTCTGACTTCCTTGCCGTGCAGATGTCCGTATACGACCGTGTCCACGTCGTGCAGTATCAACTGCCTGACAAATTCGCTTTCCTCGCGCCTGCCGTTGAAGGGCGGATAATGCATAATACATATCACACGGTCACCCTCCTGCCGCAGTTTCTCCATAGCGGCAAGCGACAGCTTGATTCTCTCGATTTCACGCAAATAAATTTTGTTGTCGCGTTCATTAAGCGGTCTTTTAGGCTCGGGCAAAACCCACCCGCGCGAACCGCAAACAATCAGGTTGCCGAACTTTAACGCGTCGTTCTGTATGGCGAAAAAGCCTTCCGGTAAAATTGCTCTTACCTGACTTATCGTGTTCCACCAAAAATCGTGGTTTCCTCTGAGAATAACCTTTTTGCCTTTAAGCTCCTTGAACAATGCGAAATCGCTTTCGGCGTCCTCCGATTTGATTGCCCAGCTGAAATCACCCGGCATAAGCACTACGTCTTCGTCGGATACCTTTTTTTCCCAATCCTCCTTGATTGCAAGGAAGTGATTGCTCCAATTAGGTCCGAAGATATCCATAGGTTTGTTTACCGTAGTGGACAAATGTAAATCGCTGATTGCAAAAACTTTCAATAAATTTTTCTCCTCTTTGATTTTAACACAAAATCGGAGAAAAAGCAATCGCCGCTACCATTCGTCGCCGTATTTTTTAAGACAACGCGCGCACATATCGTTTCTGAGCACAGGACGCAGACCGCAGAATATGCAGAGCCTTTCGGCGTCCTCCTCCTCGTCGAAAGTGTCACCCTCCAATTCTCTCATACATACTGAGCAGTATTTTTCGTCGGAGCTTTTATAATTCAACTCGCATCTCGGGCATTTTTCATATATCATATTATCACCTACGGTGTAATATGTTATGTCAAATAAGGTTCAAAGTGTGTGTGCCCGGGCTTATCGAATCAAGTGTTGGAATTGGGGAACAAAGGCAGGTCGAAGAAGCCTGCGCAGACCTCCTGCGAATATTCCTGACAAGGCGGTATGACGGCGTAGCCGTATGTGGGAACTATGAGCTCGACGTTGATTACTATTTTAAGTATAACGGAAACGCAGGTAGTCACGTTGAACACGTAATCTCCTTCGACACCGCTTTCAAATACGCCGTCGGGAATAACCACGCTTGCTGTGGCCTCCACCTGATAAGGCATTATGGACGCTTCGGGAAGAAGCAGAATTACGTCCTCGTGAATGGTAACCGTGCCGTATCCTACGCCCTCTTCTCCGTTGTTGTCGGTGTAAGTAATTTCGACGGGTATGACTACGTCGCACTCCACTCTGCCGTATCTCGGTCTGTCCGCAAGACGCTCCACGCTAAGATTTGTCACCTCGCCTGCAACCGCTATGCTGCGTCCGCCCACGAATTTAAGCGGCAGCGCGGGATTTGCGGGATTGAGGTCGTTTAAGGTGATGACCACGTTTTCAAGAGTAGCCTGCTTTATGCAGGCATCGAAAACTTTTTTGGTCTGTATACAAACTTTATCGCAAGGCATATTGCCTCTTGAATTGTTGTCTATGCCGTTGAACATAAATTAACCTCCTAATGCTATTACTAATGTATGTGCAAAGGTGTCAAAAAGTGCATAGAAAAACGCCGCGTTGCGTCTACGGCGTTTCGGTGTAAATTATACGTTCGATTTTGTCGAGTACCGCTTCTTTTCCCGTTTTTAAAAGTCCCGAAACGGGAAGAATATCGGCTTCGCCCAGCTTGAATACCGCAGCAAGGTGCCGTATGCGGTTTTTTATCTGACTTTTCGGAAGCTTGTCGCTTTTTGTAGCAACAACGGTAAAGGGCAGATTGCGCCTGACAAGAAAGTTATACATTTCTGCGTCGTCAGCCGTCGGCTCGTGACGTATATCAACGAGAAAAAGCACATGGCAAAGCATTTCTTCGTTCAACAGATAGTCGTCTATAAGAAGCGCCCATTTCTGTTTTTCCTCCCGACTCACTCTGGCAAAGCCGTAGCCCGGCAGGTCGGTCAGAAAAAATTCATCGTTGATTAAAAAGTAATTTATCAGTCTTGTGCGCCCCGGAAGCTTGCCGGTGCGAGCAAGCTTTCCGTCGTTGGTCAAAAGGTTGATAAAACTGCTTTTGCCGACATTGGATTTTCCGACGACGGCAATTTGTTTAAGATGACTTTTTATTCTGTTCCCCGGTGAGGCGGCGCTGCTCACAAAGGCGGATTTTTTTATTTCCATTTGTTTTCCCGCGTAAAATATCAGACAAGAGAATTTCTGAATACCGTGTTTATGTTGTCGGACAAAACCACATTGATGTTTTTAAGCACTTCCTGAGGTATTTCCTGCAAATCCTTCTCGTTGTCTTTTGGTATGATAATTTTTCTTATCCCCACGCGATAAGCCGCAAGCGTTTTCTCTTTGAGACCGCCGATAGGCAAGACCTTTCCGCGCAGAGTCACTTCTCCCGTCATAGCCACCTTTTTTGACACCGCGCGGTGGGTAAAGGCGGACATGATTGCGGTTGCCATGGTTATGCCTGCGCTCGGACCGTCTTTGGGGATGGCGCCTTCGGGTATATGAATGTGAATATCCGTTTTGGCAAACACCGAAGGGTCGATTCCGTATTCGCGGCAGCTGCTCTTGACAAGACTGATTGCAGTGCGGGCAGACTCCTTCATTACGTCGCCCATCATTCCCGTGAGCAAAATATCGCCCTTGCCCTCGAAAAGCGTAACGTCGATGGTAAGCGTAGTTCCTCCCACCGCCGTCCACGCAAGTCCCGTTGCGGAGCCTACTTCGTCGGCTGTGTCAAGCTCGTCTTCCTTAAACTTTTCCACTCCGAGATAATCCGAAAGATTGTCCGGAGTGATAACCTTTGTTGCATCCTGTTTTTCAACGATTAGCAAAGCCGTTTTGCGGCAAATCCTCGCTATCTCTCTTTCCAGCGTGCGCACGCCCGACTCTCTCGTGTAGCGACGGATTATTTTGCGCAACGCGTCGTCCGTAATGCTCAGCCCGCCCACAGGTATGCCGTGCTGCTTCTCCTGCTTTCCGATAAGAAACTTTTTGGCAATTTCCATTTTTTCTTCTTCGGTATAGCCCGTAAGCTCAATAATCTCCATTCTGTCAAGCAGCGGCGCGGGTATAGTGTCCACCTTGTTTGCCGTCGCGATGAACAGCACCTTTGACAAATCGTAGGGCGCTTCAAGGTAGTGGTCGGTAAAGGTGTTGTTTTGCTCCGGATCGAGAACTTCGAGCATGGCGCTGGCGGGGTCTCCGCGCATATCAGACGACATTTTGTCGATTTCGTCAAGCAACAGAACGGGATTTTTGCACCCTGCCTGCTTCATGAGATAAATTATTTTTCCGGGAATAGCGCCGATATAGGTACGTCTGTGACCTCTGATTTCCGCTTCGTCCCTCACTCCGCCGAGACTCATGCGCTCGAAAACCCTGTCGAGACATCTTGCTATGGATTTGGCTATCGACGTCTTGCCCACTCCCGGAGGACCGACGAAACAGAGAATCGGACCGTTCAACGTGCCTGTAAGCTGCATTACCGCAAGATATTCGAGAATGCGCTCTTTTATCTTGTCGAGACCGAAATGGTCCTCGTCGAGAATTTTTTTTGCGCGTTCCAAATCCTTGTTGTCCTCCGTCTGAAAATCCCATGCAAGGTCGGTCAGCCACTCTATATAGCTGCGCGAAACAGTCGCGTCGGGAGAGGTGGGCGCCATCTTTTCAAGACGCTTTAACTCCTTCAATGCTTTTTCCTCAACCTCGGCAGGCATTTTGGCGCTGCGTATTTTCTTTTCGTATTGGGCGATTTCGTCTGCATCCTCGCCAAGCTCGTGGCTAATCGCCTTCATCTGCTCTTTGAGATAATATTCCTTCTGCCCCTTGTCTATTGACTGCTTGACCTGCGCGGAGATTTTTTTCTCCACCTTGGCTATTTCGGTTTCGCTGGCTATGATTTTGCACAGCTCTTCGAGACGAACCTGAGTGTCGTCTATTTCCAAAAGCTTTTGTTTGAGCTTGTCCTGATAAATAATAAGATGACAAATCAGGTCGGCGTATTGATTCGGCTCATACGTGTCGGCAAGCTTTGTCAAAAGCTCCTTGTTTATCTTGTTTGGAACATTTACGCACAACGTCGCCAAAAGCTCTCTTGCCTGACGCAAAAGCGCCTGCGTGACGATTGTATCGGAATTTTTGTTTTCCAACTCCTCGACAGCGACGGAAAAATAATCGTTCTCTTTAAGATATTCGACTACTTTTGCTTTGTACTGCCCCTTTATCAGCAGACGCACGTTGTTGTTGGGCAAATCGATTTTCTGCAAAACCTCGCACACCGTACCCACGTCGAAAATTTCTTCCTTTGAGGGGTCGATATTTATCAATTCTTTCTGCGCGGCGAAAAAAAGCTTGCCGTCACGACGCAAAGCCTCTTCAAGCGCCCTGACCGATTTCGGTCTGCCCACATCCACCGTTATGGTTGTATTGGGGAAAACCACCAGACCTCTCAATGCAATCAACGGCACTACTTTCGCATTGTCCTTCAATTTTTTCTCCTCTGGATTCATCATGTAATTAGTATTATAAATTGATTTGGTTTTTATTGCAAGTGTTTGAAAAAATCCCGCGTGAGAAAGCGGGATTTTATTTTGTTCAAGCGGATTTCGCACCGTCGGAACGTATAATTATAGGCTTCGACGTCCCGGATACGCACCCTTTGTCGACGATGATTTTTGTTATGCTCTTGTCGCTCGGCGCTTCGTACATAAAGTCAAGCATCACGTTTTCAATCACGCTTCTCAATCCGCGCGCGCCCGTTTTGAGCTTCATGGTCTTTTCGGCGACAGCCCTTAACGCTTCCTCCTCGAAAACCAGCTCGATGTTGTCCATCTGCATGAGCTTTTGATATTGTTTGAGCAAAGAGTTTGCCGGCTCTTTAAGAATCTTGACCAACGCCTCCTCATTGAGCGGGGACAACCCCACGACGATAGGCAAACGACCGACAAATTCGGGGATAAGTCCGAATTTTATGAAATCCTGCGGCTGCGAATTCTGTACAAGCTCGTTGGCGTCGACCTCGTTGTTGGATTTGACCGTTCCGCCGAAGCCCAACGAGCCCTTTTCCATCCTTGAATTTACTATTTTGTCAAGCCCCACAAACGCACCGCCGCAAATAAACAGAATGTTCGTCGTGTCGATGCTTATAAATTCCTGCTGGGGATGCTTTCTTCCTCCCTGCGGAGGTACGTTTGCCACCGTGCTTTCCAAAATTTTAAGCAGCGCCTGCTGTACTCCCTCTCCGGAAACGTCCCGCGTGATGGAAACATTTTCAGTTTTCTTGGCGATTTTGTCTATTTCGTCGATGTACACAATGCCGCGCTGCGCTCTTTCCAAATCGTAATTCGCGTTCTGTATCAGCTTCAACAAGATGTTTTCCACATCCTCGCCGACATAGCCCGCTTCCGTCAGCGTCGTGGCGTCCGCCACCGCAAAGGGTACGTTGAGAATACGCGCAAGCGTCTTTGCCAACAGAGTTTTTCCGCTGCCGGTAGGTCCGAGCATGAGAATATTGCTCTTTTCAAGCTCCACGCCGTCGTTTTCCGCCTTGTTTTTGGCGGAATACACTCTCTTATAATGATTGTAAACCGCAACAGACAGCGTTTTTTTGGCGTTGTCCTGCCCTACTACGTATTTGTCAAGCTGCTCCTTGATTTCGCTCGGAGTAGGCAGCACTATATTTTCCGTATTTTCCTCTATGTTTTGGTCTTCGAGTATCGCATTGCAAATTTCTATACAGACGTCGCAGATTGCGGCTTCGTTGGGGCTGGCAATCATCCTTTTAACCTCGGACTTTTTGCGACCGCAGAACGAACAGCGCTGCTCCCTGTTTTCAGATACACTTAAATCCATATATTCCGTCAATCCTTTCTCGAATAAAATATCCTGTCGATTATGCCGTATGCCTTGGCCTCTTCGGCGGACATATAAAAATCTCTGTCCGTGTCCTTTTTGATTTTCTCTATTTTCTGCGACGTGTTTTTTGCCAAAATTGCGTTCAGCTTTTCCTTTGTTTTGAGGATTTGCGTCGCCTGAATTTCTATGTCGCTCGCCTGTCCCTGCGCTCCGCCCAAGGGTTGATGAATCATTATCTCGCTGTTGGGCAGCGCAAATCTTTTGCCTTTTGCGCCGCTTGACAACAGAAACGCGCCCATGCTCGCGGCAAGCCCCACGCAAATCGTGGAAACGTCGCATTTTACATACTGCATGGTGTCGAAAATCGCCATACCGGCGGATACGCTACCGCCCGGACTGTTGATGTAAAGACTTATGTCCTTTTCGGGGTCCTTGCCTTCGAGGAAAATAAGCTGCGCCACAATGCTGTTTGCCATTTCGTCACCGATAGTTCCGGACAGAAAAATAATTCTGTCCTCCAAAAGTCTCGAATATATATCGTAAGAGCGCTCCCCTCTGTTGGTCTGCTCCACAACCATAGGTATCAGGTTCATGGCAATTTTCTCCTAAAAATAAATATTGTTTAAGCCTCGATAGTATTCTCTTTTTTGAGCATTTCAAGCAGCTTGTCGGTTATTACTTCGTTTTCAAAGTAACCGAGCTGACGCTCGTTGAGAGACTCCTTGTATTCCTTGAAATCGCGTTTGATGTCCGCGGCAAAATCCTTGATTTTCTGATTTAAAGACTTTGCGTCGCATTTGATTTTCTCGGCTTTTACTATAGCCTCCATTACGAGCCTCGTTTTGACTGCCTGTGCCGATTTTTCGCGATAATTGTCCCTTAAAGCCTCCATTGTAGTATTGGTATATTTAAGGTAATCCTCGATTTTAAGCCCCTGATAGGTAAGCGAATACTGAAACTCCCTAATATAATTGTCAATTTGTGTCTCAATCATACATTGAGGAATTTCCACCTTGCATTTGTCTACTATCATCTGCAACAGCCTGTTTTCGACGTCGGTATCGGCAGCAGCGTTCTTGCGTTCGGAAATATGCTTTTCAATATCCTTTCTGTAATCGGCAAGGGTATCGAATTCGCTTACGTCCTTGGCAAATTCGTCGTCGATAACGGGAAGCTCTTTGAAGCGGATGCCGTGCAGCTTGATGTGGAAAACGCTGTCCTTTCCTTTCAGATTTTCGGCGTGATAGTCGTCGGGGAATTTCACGTTTATATCCTTTTCCTCGCCGACGCTCATGCCCTCCACCTGCTCCTCAAAGCCCGGTATGAAGGTGTGGCTGCCAAGCAGAAGAGTCTGCTTTTCAGCCGTGCCGCCGTCGAACTTTTTGCCGTCCACGCTGCCGCTGTAATCTATCACGACCTCGTCTCCGCTTTTCGCGGCGCGGTCGCTCACTTCGATGAAACGCGCGTTTTTCTCGGCTGCGGCGTTGACCTCGGCATCTATTTCCTCCGAGGTGACTTCAACGGGATTGCGTTTGATTGTCAGTCCCTTGTATTCCCCAAGCTCCACTTCCGGCTTGACCGTCACCGTTGCGGTAAAGACAAGCCCTTTTTCGTCTAGACTGACAACGTCTATTTCAGGTCTGTCGACAGGCTCGACGGAAGTATTTTTGTCAAGAAACTCCTCGTAATATTTAGGCACACAGTTTTGGAACGCATCCTCCACAAACAGTCCCTCGCCGTACATTTTTTCCAGCACCTTGCGGGGCGCATGCCCCTTGCGGAAGCCCTGAATATTGTACTTGTTTTTGTTTTTCTGATAGGCTGCTTCCGTTTCCGCCGCCCACTCCTCGGCAGTCACCTTAAATGTTACGACAACTTTACCCGTTTGCTTTTTTACCGTGTACTTCATTATAGTCCTCCGATTTGATATAACTGAACCAATAGACGTTATTTTACCACACAAGCACAAAAAATACAACTGTTTGTGTCGCTTGAAAACTTGAATTAAATTGAAATATGTAGTAAAATAATTCAACAGCGAGGTGAAAAATGGCTTTTGACGCTTTGAGTCTCTCCGTGCTCGTAAAGGAGCTGCGGGAGAAAATTTTGGGCGCAAAAATAAATAAAATTTTTCAGCCGGAAAAAGACGAGCTTCATTTTCTGCTTTTCAACAACGGCAATTTTCGTTTGGTAATGAGCGCCAACGCGTCTGTCAACCGTTTTTGCGTCACGGCATATCCTGCGGAAAATCCGCTTACCGCGCCGTCCTTTTGTATGCTGCTGCGCAAGCATATCGGCGGCGGAACGATTTGCGACGTCAAGCAGCAGCCTTTTGAAAGAGTTGTCGAACTTACGGTGGAAAACAAAAACGAGCTCGGTTACAGACAGCTCAAACGGCTTATTTTTGAGGTCACGGGCAAAAGCGCGAACATTATTCTCACTGACGAAAATTATACGATAACGGACTCGCTCAAACGTCCCGACGCGGAGCTGACGTCGAAAAAACTGCTTGTAAAAGGCGCAAAGTACAGATTTTTTGAAAAAACAAAATTGTATCCCGACGAATTTTCCCTGATTGACTGCGCGGCACGGGATTTCAACGGAGAGCTTTTCGATTTTTACGCTTCCTCCGTGGCAGGCCTTTCTCCCAGAACAATAAGAGAACTATGCGCCCTAGCCCGCAACGAAAAGAAAAACGCCTCGTCGGCTCTGAAAAGATATCTCGACAATCTCGCGTCGAAAAAACCGCAAATCATTTTCGACAAGGGAAAACCCTGCGACGTAATCCCCTTCGATTACGTTTCCTATGACGGCGAAAGGCTTTGTTTCGACACCTTAAACGAGGCTCACGACAGCTTTTACCACCAAAAAGACAAGGCGCTGCGTTTTGCCGAAAAATCCAAATCCGTTTCAACGATTGTCAAAAACGCCTTAAACCGAACGGAAAAAAAGCTCGGCATACAAAGACAAGCGCTGCTCGAAGCGAGGGAAGGAGAAAAATACAGAATATTCGGAGACCTGATTCTGTCAAATCTCCACAGAATAGGCAAAACGGACGACAAGCTGATTGCGCAGAATTTTTACGAAGAGAACTGTCCCGAAACGGAAATACCTTTAAATCGTGCTTTAAGTCCGCAGCAAAACGCGCAGCAATATTACAAAAAATACAACAAGCTCAAAAAAAGCCTTGTTTACAATGAAAAGCTTGTCGGGGAAAATTCCGAATTTATAGAATATCTCAAAACCCTGTCCTTTGCATTAAGCGTCGCGGACGAAAGCGAGCTGCCCGAAATCGAGGAGGAAATGAGACGCGCCGGACTTCTGAAAGCCGCAAAAAACAACGTCAAAAACAAGAGCAAGGAAATAAAAAGCACGCCGAGACTATACGAAATAGAAGGCTTTTCCGTATACGTAGGCAAAAACAACACTCAGAACGAACAGGTAACTTTCCGCATAGCCAAAGCCAAAGACATATGGATGCACACGCAGACGGTACACTCGGGACACGTGGCAGTTATTGCCGAAAACCGCGACGTTCCGCCTTCGGTGCTGTTGAAGGCTGCCGAAATCACCGCTTTTTTCTCTCAGGCGAGAAACGGAACAAAAATCGCCGTTGACTACACCATGCGCGAAAACGTAAAAAAACCTTCGGGCGCGAAAACCGGCTTTGTGACTTACGTCAATTTTTCCACGCTTTTGGTAAATCCCGACGAGCACGCCGAGCTTCTCAAACAATAAAAAAGGAGCGTTTTTGACGCTCCTTTTGTTTTAAAACAGCTTTCCCGCAAACGTAAATATGCTTACGACTATTATTGCAAGCGTAATGATTATACTCGCAATCATGTAGGCAAGCAGCCCCTTGGATTTGGTTTTGTCCTGCATATTTTCAAGATATTCCGCAATCTGTATGACGGAAAAAGCAACTGCCGCAATCATGAGAATAACCAAAGCGGCATTGGCAAGCACGCGCAGACTCAACACAAGCCCGAGCACCGCAAGCACAAGCGCAACAGAAAGCACTCCGATAACTATTTTTTCTACAAATTTCCTCATATTACAACTCCTTAAAAGCCCTTGACTTTGAACAGAATGTAAGCCGCAAGCAAAATCAGCACAGCCGCCCAAAACAAAATTTTCCACGTCTTGCCCTTGCCCAACGTAAAGCCGTAGCTTGCGATACAGATGACGAGTATCATACATACTTCCCGAATGGTCGCAAATATGCCGACATTGAAATTGACGCCGAACCATTTTAGCACAAGCTGAAACAGCGTGAGCAACGCGGAAAGCAAAAGGACGATGTACGCCGAAAGCTTGACCAAGGAGTAAACTCCGCTTCCCCTCGATGAGTTGGAATTGTTCTGATTTTTCTTTCCCATAAAAAAACCTGCCTGTAAAATATTTGCTCAGTTTCTCGACATGAGATAGAGCGCCGCCATGCAAACCGCAAGGCGGTTTTTTATCTGTTCGTTTAGGACGCTGTGCGCATATACCGTCCACTCGCCCTTTTCTTTTGAAAAGACCTTTTCGCAATCAAACAAAGGCGCGTTTGTCTGAGCCGATTTCAAAAGCTCCTCCGTTAAGCCCGCAGGATGACCGTAAAATTTTTTTTGTTCGCCGTCATACTTCAAGCCGCAGTCGATGACTGCGTCGCATCCGCTCACGGCAATCCCAATGTCGTTGTATACCCTGCATCCCTTTTCTTTGAGAAAGGTCTGTTCGCCCGAAGCAAACACGGAAACCTTGGATTCGTAACGGGCGAGCGTCGACGCAAGCTCTCCGACAAAAATCCCATCCCCCGCGTCGCCCAATACGGTAACGTCCAAAGACTTGACGGTTTCAAGCGTATCCTTCAACGTAAAGAGATAAGTAAGTATTTTTACCGCCGACGCATCCGAGCCGCAATCGATAATCTGCGCGCCCCCTTCCGCCGCCTGCTTTACGGGTTTTCCGTCGCTGATTAAAAGTGCAACGAAATTTGCTCCCAGCGCCCGAGCGCGCGCGACGCTTTCCCCGACGTTTTTGCAATCGGAAAAGCAAAAGCTGATTCCGCTCATGTATTCGCAAGCCAGCTTCAATGTATTTGCCGCAAGAAGGTCGCCCTCAAAATCAAGCACGGCAAGCGATTTGCCCAGAAGCTGAGGTCCGCGCTTGACGCGGGAGTTGACAATACGCTTCATTTCGGAGGCTATGTCGAGCAGCTGATTTATTTCCGCCGTGGACAGCGAGGACGCCGTCGTTATGCTTTTGAATGACAAGAAAATACCTCCCGCACACCGTCTTTGCAATAAATAATAGCATTTTGCGGAAAAAAAGTAAAGGCTACGCAAGCAGATTCAAAACTTTTTTGAAATAATCGGGCAGCTCGCATTCAAAGCTCATTTTTTCTCCCGTATGGGGATGCGTAAATTCCAACTTTTTCGCGTGCAGCAGCTGACCGTCGAGCTTAAACCGCTGATTTTTGTATCCGTAAGCTTTGTCGCCGACAACGGGATGTCCCATATATGCGGCGTGCACTCTTATCTGATGTGTTCTGCCCGTTTTAAGCTCAAATTCCACCAAGGTGTTTTTCTCAAATCTTTTAAGCACCTTAAAAAGCGTAACCGCGCTCCTTCCGTCGGCGCGCACCGCCATAAGCTTTCTGTCCTTTAAGCTGCGTCCCACAGGCTTTTCGACGCGCCCCGAATCTTCTTTGAGAATTCCCTCCAAAATCGCCCAATATATCCGCCTGCACTCCTTTGCGGCTATCTGTCTCGACAGCTCCGTATGGGCTTCGTCGTTTTTTGCGACAACCATAAGTCCCGACGTATCCTTGTCGAGCCTGTGCACTATCCCGGGACGCAAATCTCCGTTTATTCCGCTTAAATCCTTCAAATGCCAAAGCAAAGCGTTTACCAAAGTGCCCGTATAAACATTGTTTGCGGGATGAACTGTAAGCCCTTGCTGCTTGTTTATTACTGCAAGCCACTCATCCTGATATACTATGTCTAACGAAATATTCTCCGCTTTCAGCTCCACAGGCTGCGGCTCGGGCAAATCAAGGACAATTTCGTCGCCCGCCTTTACCTGACGCTTTCCTTTCAGCTCGGTTGCTCCGTTGATTTTTACGTTTCCTGCCTCAATCAGTTTCAGCGCGTGCGCTCTGCTCAGTCCCTCCGCAGCCCCCGCAAGAAAAACGTCAAGCCTTTCGTTTTCGGTTTTTTCCGCTTTGAAAAAAAGCTTTTTCAATTCTGTCCGCTCTCCCCGCCGTCATCCTCGCGCTCGGTATGCGGCTGTTCCTCTTTTTCGGCGGCGGATTTTTTTCTTTTCGCGTCGGCAAGCAAAGAATCCTTATCGAAAAACAACAGCGACGCCGCAAACAAAGCTACGCCTGCGACAAGAGATATATCGGCAACGTTGAAAACGCTGTCAAGTATGCCGAAACACTCCGTTGCGATAAAGTCCCTGACTCCGCCGTTAAAGAAACCGTTTCCCCTGAAAGCTCTGTCTATGGCGTTGCCTACCGTGCCCGCAAACATCATCGCAACGGCAAAGCATCCCGCATTGCCCGAGTTTCTTCTGAAAAAAATCAAAACGCAAAAAGCAGGCAGCGCCAGCACCGTGAGTACAAAAAACAATACGTGCCGACCCGCCATGCCTCCGAAGGCTCCGCCCAAGTTTTCCAAATAACTTATTGAAAGCACGCCCTTTATCACCGTCACAGGCAGTTTGCCGTCCTCGTAAGCCCTGACCGCCATCATTTTCGTAATTTGGTCGAGCACGACTATCGCAATCGCGGTAGCCGCAAGAAGGGCAAACAAAATAAGATTTTTCTTTGTAAGTTTAATTTTTTTCATGTAGCGTAAAACCTTTCACCGAACAGCGCTCTGCCAGGTCTTATCATATTGGAGCCGTTTTCGATTGCCGTCAAGTAATCGACGGACATGCCCATGGACAGCCACTTTATATCGCTTCCGAAATTTTCCCTCAATTTTTCAAACAGCTTGTAGGTCTTTTTGTAAAGAAACGCGCTTTTTTCGCTGCCTAACGGCATGACGGTCATAAGTCCGTTGAGCGTCAGATGTTTTTTCCCCCTTACATACTCGGCAAAAGCCATAAGTCCGTCCGGACTGACGCCGTCGCGCGTCAACTCTTCTCCGTGTTTGACCTCGACCAAAACGGGCATAGTCAAGCCGCGTTTTGCACACTCCTCCTCCAGCTTGTCCGCCAGCGAAACCCTGTCCAAAGACTGAATCAAAGACACCTTGTCCAATATATATTTTACTTTGTTTGTCTGCAACTGTCCGATAAAATGCCATTCCAGCCCCTCCACGGGTTGGTATTTGGACAAAAGCTCCTGCACCCTGTTTTCTCCCGCGGCAAAAATACCGTGCGCGGGACACTCCCTTACAAGCTCAATAGAGCGGCATTTTGTTGCCGCCACGACTTTTACGCCGGACGGTATTTTTTTTAGAAAATCCTTGATTCTGCGCTCAGTCTGCCCGTCCATAAATCTCCTCCATTACGTGCCCGATATAAAGTTCTGCAACATCCACGCCGGTACAGTCGGATATGAACATAAAATGAGCGTTGGTGTTTACCTCGCAAAGCAAGGTTTTGTCTTTGTCGAAAAGCAAATCAACGCCGATATAGTCCGCGCCCAGCAGTCGGCAAATTCGCTCCGACAGCTCGACCTGCTCTGAACTCGGAATATATTTTTCGCCCACGCCGCCCAACTCTATATTTGCGCGGAAATCCCCCTTATTTTTCCTTTTCATTGCCGCAACCGCTTTTCCGCCCACGACGATTATTCTTATATCCTCTCCCGAGCTGTTCTTTACGTATCTCTGATAAAGGTGCGGCATATATTTGAGCCTGTTTCTTAAAGCGTCAAGCTCGGAACGGTTCTTTGCCAGATACACCTGCGCTCCGAAAGAGCCGTAAGCCTCCTTGACAACCATAGGATACCCGAGACGTTTTTCTACCGAGTCCGCAAACAATCCGTCGGTATCGTCAAAAGCGGGATACAGCAGCGGAGACGTAATTGTTTCGGGCATGGGAATATTTTTTCCCGACAGATAAAGAAACGTCTTGTTTTTGTCGTCGCAAAGCTCGATTACCGCGCTTTTGTTGAACACTCTCACTCCGCATTTTTCCAGCATGGCAGCGCGCTCCACGTCCTTGTCCCAATATATGCAAAAATCGGGAAGCTCCTCGTCGCACACCGCGTTTCCGCTTTCGTCGAAATAAAGCGGCAGCAGATTGTGTTTTTTTATCTGCGCGTCAACATTTTTTGACAACAGATTTTGCCTTAACCTTTCCAATGAAAGCCGAGTGGACTCGGTTTTGCTGAAACCGTTATGAACCAGCCAGCAACGCCCCTTTTTCATACGGTCAATCCTTGAACTCGAATATATCTTCCGCATCCGGCTTGGAAAAGAATTTTCTGCCGGTTGCCGCACCGTCGCCGAGTATCGACGTTTTGACAAGCTTGCGGTAATACAAAACGCCAAGCACGATAACCGCCGCCAACAGCACTGCGTGCACGATTGCGGGCTCGAGAGTTTTGCGCCATGCATCCGCAACAAGCTCGTTGGCGGCGTTCTGCGCAACGCTCAAAAAGCCTTCGTCGGTCAAAGCCGCAGTTATCGTATCCGCAACAGACTGCATTTTATCCACAAAAGAATTTCCGAAAGCGGATTTGAAAAACTCCAAATTGTCGTTGGACGTGTGGGAAAGTCCAGTTGGAAAGCTTTCCGCCTCCACAAAGCCGAAATATTTGGAACTCATATTGCCCGAAAAAATCAGCAGGGACGGCACGCCGGCGCTTCTGAAATAAAGCTGGTCGCTGTTCTGCGCCGCGTGAAAATAAGGCAGTCCGTCGCTGCCCCAAAGCAAAGTGGTTACGCGCTTATTGGCAGGCATATTTTTCAAAGGCACGGACACTCCCTCTTTTTCGGATATTTTGACGAAAAAATCTTCAAAATCGGTTTTAACGTCCTCGCCGTAGGCGTAAAGCATATCGCCGCCGGCAATCATATCGATGTTAATGAAAAGCATGGTGTTTTCCGCGTCAAGCGTCTGCGCGGCATAAAAATACGAGCCTACCATACCCGCTTCCTCCGCGCCGAAAGCCACTATCTCAACATTGAAGGGCAGAGAAGCGCCGGCAAGCTTGCGGGCTATATATATGAGGGCGGCGACGCCTCCTCCGTTGTCGAAGGTACCGTCAGACGCTCCGTAAACGTCGTTGTCGTAATGAGCGCCGATTATCACCGTCCGCGCAGTAGTCTGTGCTGCGGGTATGCGCCCCGAAACATTTTGAGAGCTGTCCATTCCGTAATTAAACGTCGTTTGTTTTACGTCGGCAAGTCCCTCCTCGACAAACCGCTCGGCAATATAATCGGCTGCGGCCTTTTCCTCCTGAGAAAACGCCTGTCTCTTGGGGTGCGTCTGTACGAAATCTTCAAGTATAAGATAAATTTCGTTGTCCTCTCTGTCAAAGACCGAGGTCTCCGCCGCCGATACGCTTTGATTGCCGACGGGTATGAATACAAAAACCGCCAAGCAAGCGACAATAATAAATGCCAAAATCCTTTTCATCACAATGCCTCCAAAAGCACAGACACAAGCTTCAGTCCGAAATAAATCAGATATGCGATTGCAAACACCTTGAAGTAATAAGGCGCGGCTTTGTCGTTGAAATACAGCTGTTTCGTCTTGACGAAAAACAGCCACAAAAACGGAGTTGCCACGACAAACTCGAACAATACGCTTCCCCAGCTTATGACAAGAGGCGTCAGGTAGAAAAGCAGATTAAGCGCGCCCAAAATGAGATTTATCGGTATCAGACACAAAAGAAACAGCACGGTAAACTCATTGCGCGGAACCATAACTATTTTCGATACGTAAAAAACAAATCTGAGTATCAGCCAAATCAAAACCTCCGTTATAACCGCGCCGATAAGTCCGCTCGCCGCCACAAGCCAAAAGCTGCGTTCAAGCGCTAAGCCGAACAGACCGGCATACGACATATAGTTGAATGCGCTTTCGATGTCGAACCAGTTGCAGAACACAAAGCTGATATAGAAAAACAGCCTTGTCAGCCACAAAGAAAGAGAATAATTTTTCCTCAATTTTTCTACCATATATATCCTCACACACAAAGCAAATTTAGCACCAGCGCCCTGACCGTTTCCCTGTCGTTTACGCTGAAATCTCTCAAATCCTTTTCCGCTTTTGCGGCAAGCTCCAAAGCCTGCTTCAATTGCGCAGGAGTGTAGCGCGACGCCGTCTGCGCGGCACGCTTCATCGCGTAGGGCTTGACGTTGAACAGTCTGCTCAATTCCTCCGTGCCGCAATCGCCGGTTGCGGCGTAAAACATTCTTCGATAGAAATTGTACAGGGTGATGATTATTTTTACCGCGTCCTCGCCGCCGTTTAGAAGCGCCTGAATTATTTCTATGGATTTAGCCGCGTTTTTTTCACTGATTGCGTCGGACAAATCGAATACGGCGTATTCTACGTCTTTGGTTACGTGCTGCTGCACAAGCTCCCGCGTGATTTCTCCGAAGGAAACAAGCTTTTTCGTTTCCGAAGATATGCGCGACATATCTCTCAGACAGTATTCGGCAAGAAGCGCTGCCGCTCCGTTTGCAACCGATGCGCCGCAGGACGCCGCGAAATCGTTTATCCATTTTACGCAAAACGACAAATCAGGCTTTGAGCAATCGATTTTTTCCGCTTTTACACCGTCAAAGCAGCCGCTTTGACTGTCGTCGCACAAAATCAGGCACGTGCTTTCAAGAGGGTTTTGACTGTATCGGAGCAAAGGGGCATTTTCTTTTGAATGAACGGTTTTTCCCGCTCCCGCGTTTGCAAGACCGCGCGCAACAACAACTCTCTTTTCGCTTAAAAACGGAAAGCCCGACGCACACGCTACGAGCTCTGTTACGGACGGTTCTCTCAAAACGGTTATATTCAATTCAGGCATAGCCACGTTCAGGGATGCGCAAACGGTTTCGACTGCCTTTTCACGCAAAAAAGCGTCGTCGCCCTCGACAAGCAGCACGGGAAAAAATTCCTTTTTCAGTTTTTCTTCAAGCTGAACAAATCTCAACGGGCAATCTCCTTTGCCTAAACCGACAAAACCATTTTATCATTTAACACCCTTAAAGTAAAGTTTCCGAGCCTCTTTGTGGAATAAAAATTTTCGTCCGTCGTGTATTCGTTGGTAAACAGCAGGCAATCAAAATACCGATCCAACCCAAAATAAGCACGGTCGGTAAGGACTGCGTCGACATAACCTTCGTACAATGCGGCTGTCTCGGCTCCCAATACAGCCATACTGCCGTTAAACGATACAAATATATTTTTGCCGTTGAAATTCACGTTAATTCCCGCGGGGATTCCGTTTACGACAAGCGGCGAAAAACTCATGCCTTCCCAGTCGTCGGCGCCGTAAAACGCGTCCGCCGTTTCCACTCCCCCGCGTGAAAAAATCAAATCCTTTTCCGCGTCGTTTATCCCGCGCATTTTGTAAACTTTTTCAACCCGCACGTCCGAGTCGTTTCCGCCTTCAAGTAGATATTTCGGTTCCAGCTTGTCATATTCCAATACTACGGCGTCAAAGCTTTTTATTCCTCTTTCCGCGCAGAATGCCTTGATTTCATTAACGCATGCATAGTCCTCGAATGACGAAACTGCGACCGCTCTGTTTTCGTCGTCCACGAAAACCGCAGTTGCGCTGCGGCAGTCAAGCATTGCGATTTCAAATCCGCCCTTTTGGGGAAACTGACACATCACGGCGCACAAAAGAAATATTCCGCACAGTCCCGCGCAGACAATTCTCCCGCCTTTTTTCGTAAGATTGACAAATCCGCCCGCCACAAAAAGAATCGTCAAAAACACAAATGCTCCCGCGCCGAAGCTTCTCAACGGAATAACGGCAAAATCGAGCTCGGACACAAACCCGACTGCGGTGTTTACGGCTTTAATCAAAAAATCCGGCACAGCAAGCAAAAATTTCATGAACGGAAGCATGCCTGTCCACAAAAGAACGAAAACAACTGAAATCAACGGTATAACGACAAGATTAAGCGCCAGCGAAAAAACGGGAATCAAACCGTAATAATGCACAACCAAAGGAAACGTCCCCAGCGACGCGCCCGTTGACAAAAGCAGCGACGACAATATGCCCTTTTTGAACCTGTTCATATTTTCGTCAAGACGCCTGATTTTTACGGCAGAAAAAACGGCGATACCGTAAACGGCGGCGAAAGACATCTGAAAACCGCCGTCGAAAAGATAAAAAGGATTTATCAGCAATACGATAAGCATCGCAAAGGAAACGGAGCTTAGCATATCCGATTTTGCGCCTATTGCGTTAAGAAAAAGACCGACAAAGGTCATGACGGCCGCGCGCACGACCGACGGTGAAAAACCGCATAACCAGGCGTAAAACAAAACGGGAACAATTGTCACAAAAAGGGATAATATGCTTTTGAGACGCAATTTTCTGACAGCAAAGGCAAATATACCCGCAACAAAACCGACGTGCAAGCCGCTGACCGCGAATATGTGGGCGACGCCCGTTCTTTTGTAGGCGTCCGCCAAGCAGTCATCCATAAAAGCCTTGTCCCCTATCAAAAGCCCGACAGCAACGCTAGAGCTGACTTCACTCATGTTTTCAGTCATGGACTGCCGCACAAAATCGCGCACCCTTTCGGGAACCGTCGCGTAACCGACGCTGCGCGAAACTCCCGTCACGTTTTCGCAGGAATAAAAAACCCCGTTTTTGATTAGATAAGACTGCACCCCGTCCGACAAAAGCGCAATCGGATATACGTCGGCGGAAAAAATTATTTCATCGCCTACCGATATGTTTTTCAAAGAAAATCTCGCCTGAACCTTGCCATCAAGCTCCAACGTCTTTTCGCCGTCGAAAATGTATACATCCCTCAAAAAATATTTTCCGTAACCGTTTTCGTCAGGAGTGAAAGAGTTGTCGGTAACTATGCCGCGCAGGGTAACGTTTTTGTAGGCTACGCGCCGGTTTATTTCGTTTATTCCGGCATTGGTTTGGAAAAAACCGCAAAACAAAGCCGTTATAATCAAAATAAAGGTAAGCAATATCTTTTTATTTTTTAAAATAACGCCGACAAGCGCACCAGTCCCCGCCGTGCCGAAAGCTATCGCAAGCCAATAACCTTTGCCGCGCCACAGCGCATACGCGCACAGCACACCTCCGACAAAACCCAAGGCAAGAAAAAGAAATCCTCTGTAATTAAGAAATCTTTTCATAGGTTTTCACCAATGTGCAGCTTATAAAAAACCTGAGAGTAAATTTCTTCCCCCAACAGCTCTTTCAGCTCGGACATTTCGGTAAAACAAGAATCGAGTTTAAAGTTCTCTATCGTCAGTATTATATCAGGCGCTATTCTTCCCTCGGCGGCAAGAGGGAAAAAAGACGAATTGACGTTTATGGACGGATAAACGAAGCTCCCTTCGCGATAGTCGAAAATGACCGTTCTTCTGCTTCCAACGGGCATGGAATAAGACGATATATATTCGGGAGCGGCGGTTACGCTCAGCTCGCCCGCCGCCGCAAGCAATTCGCCGTAAGTTGCCCCGTCCCGCAGGAAAAACCAGCCGCTCGACTCCACCGCGCCGCCGACATAAACATATCTGCCGCCTTCATATCCTTCAAAAGTTTCGTCCTGCGCCTTGTCGGGCAGAGAAAAACAATTTTCCGCACCGAAAGACAGAAAGCCGCTTAAAAATACGGCTACAAACATCAATGCGGCAACAAAAAAATATAAACAAACCTGTCCTTTCTTCATGAGTAAGTTTCCGTGTATATCTTATCACAAAACCGTTTGAGTGTAAATAAAAAAATTCCCGCCTTGCCGTCGGAGAGCAATAGTCAACCTGAATAAATCAGGTGGGTAATTAGCCGGCATTTTTTGTCTTCCCCCGAAGCCGTTTCCGACTTTTGAGCCGCTTTAGGCGGCGAGAGGCCTGACATATTTGCGCGGACGTCATTTCCCTTTTGCTAAATGTGGTTGACGCAAACGCTCGTATTCCTAACGCACAAGGCAGGAAATAAAATTATAACCAATCGTATCACTTTTCAGTCTGTTTGTTCCACCGTTTGAGAGAAGGCAGCAGAGCTTTGAGATATTCCTCCGCAGTTTCGTGAGTAAAGCTTTCCTCTCCGTTTGCCATATGAGGCACGCACAAATCTATCATTTGCTGCATGGTGCATTCATAAGTAAAATGCCCGTCCTTGTAGCAGTACATACAGTAGTCGTCGCTTTTTCTGCCGTCCTTTTCCGTGCCTCTGAGTTCCATAAAATCCAGCGGCATGCCGCAGCTTTGGCAAATCGTGTTCATCGTCTTCTCCTTTCAGGCAACTGTATTTTAGCATAATTTTTGATAATTGGCAAGAAAATTTTTTGTCTTATGTTGACACGGGAAAAATTATGTTTAAAATAAAACAGGAGGCTTTTTATGTGCGGACGCTTTCAATTGGACGTTAACGACTCCGAATTTCGGAGCATCTTTAAATCTTTAAACTATACGCCGACAAATTCCGTATCCGAATCCGGGGATTTTACTCCCTCGCTTTTGCTCCCCTCGCTTTGCCTGAACCGAAACGGAAAAATCGCCGTAAAGGCTTTGAAATGGGGACTGTCCGCCCCGTCCGGCAAAGGTCTGTTGATAAACGCCCGCAGCGAAACGGTTTTTACAAAACCTTTTTTCCGCTCCGACTTTGAAAACAGGCGCTGCCTCATACCTGCGCACGGTTTTTACGAATGGGACGCGGAAAAGAAAAAAATATTATTTAAAAGGTACGACGGTGCAATGTTTTTTCTTGGCGGAATATTCAGAAGGCTTGAAACCGACGATAAATGTCTGATTTTAACGCGGAGTGCGCGCCCTCCGATTTCCGCCGTTCACGACAGGGAACCGATTATGCTGGAAATAAAACAAGCGCGCGCATGGCTGACCGACACTGACGCGGCAAAGAATATGCTTGAAAACGATTTTTCGGCAAACCTGATAAAAACAGATTAATCATTCCGACAATCTTACTGAGACGTAAGAATACAAAAAACCTGTCGAATTGTTTTTGAGCATTCGACAGGTTTTTTGGTACACCATCAGGGACTCGAACCCTGGACACCCTGATTAAGAGTCAGGTGCTCTACCAACTGAGCTAATGATGCATATTTGGTGATCCATCCGCGATTCGAACGCGGGACACCTTGATTAAAAGTCAAGTGCTCTGCCGGCTGAGCTAATGGATCTTATTTACTTTGCTTTCTGTTGTGGCAGGGGTGGCAGGATTCGGACCTACGAATACCAGAGTCAAAGTCTGGTGCCTTACCGCTTGGCGACACCCCTACAAATGGGGTGAGCAATGGGAGTCGAACCCACGACCTCCAGAGTCACAATCTGGCGCTCTAACCAACTGAGCTATGCCCACCATTTTTGGCGTGCCTGAAGGGATTCGAACCCCCGACACACGGCTTAGAAGGCCGTTGCTCTATCCGGCTGAGCTACAGGCACACACTTCGCGTTTCCACAACGTCAAAAGGCGGGACTCAATCTCGCACATGAAGATGTGTTGGAGCGGGTGATGGGAATCGGACCCACGCGACCAGCTTGGAAGGCTGGGATTCTACCATTGAACTACACCCGCACGACAACGCTAAAAAATCATAGCACAAGCAAATTTCATTGTCAAGATTTTTAGCCTATTTTATAAAAAAATTCTCTCCGTCAAGCATTTTCATCTTTCAAAATTTAAAAAAATTCAAATGTTTTCCGACATCCTGATTGATTTTAATCAACGACCTGCTTATGTTATTGACAAATCCCTTGACTTGTGCTTAAATATATTTCAATGCGGCTATGGCGGAATTGGCAGACGCGCCAGACTTAGGATCTGGTGTCACAGACGTGGGGGTTCGAGTCCCTTTAGCCGCACCAAAACAGACAGAGATTGAACCCGATATACATTTTTGTAAACGGTGTTGCGGGCTTTATCTCTGCAAGGTAAGGAAAAAGCACAAGGTTTTATGCCTTGTGCTTTTTGTTGCATACACGAACTTAAAATCCACAGAAGTTTTTTTCAACGCGAATAGATACACTCTACCGATAGTATGCTTCTGCGGATAAAATATTAAGTTAGGTCGCAGATTTATTTAAAACTTATTTAACGGTTTTGCAATAGTTTCTGAAATAAAACACGTTCTGAATTTTGTATTGAAAATTTTTAAAATCTTGCAATAAAAACAAGCCCGGAAAGCCTTAATAGTCTAAACTAAAAAACGAGTGAAACACTCAAAAAAAATTAAAGGAGTTTGTATTATGGAACAAAAAATGCACAAACGAATCCTGAGCTTTATCGAAGAAGAACGGCTTTTGTCGGGCGACGAGCGAGTTTGCGAGGATATTTTCCGCAGGTTGAAGAAAAATCGGTCTTATCTGCCCTCTCTTCATGCCGTCGTCGAGTTGGCGAAAAGTTTCAACTGCTCGGCAGACTTTCTCTTGGGACTCAGCGATTTTCCCGACAGCGCGGATGAAAACATCGACGTAAATTCATTTTGCAAAAATCTGAACAGATTTGCCAAGCTGCACCCGACAAAATTTTATTTGCTTAAAAAACAAGGCTTTTGCAAAGAATTTTCCTCGTTTTACAATTGGTTGAACGGAAAATATCTGCCCGACGCGTTAAGCCTTGCAAAACTGGCAAAACGCCTTAACATTTCGGCGGACGCTCTTTTGAAAAAATAACCGTGTCAGGCAAATTCCGCTTTTTGAGGCGGGATTTGCCTTGCCTGCAATCGGCGCATTAAAATTCCCTCGTTCAATCTCCGCGTCCCAACAGATAATCGACCGAGCAATTCAACGTTTCGGCAAGGCACACGAGATTGAACACATTTGGCATGGTTCTGCCCGTTTTCCAATTGTTTATCGAGGATTTGAATTGAATCTTACCCGTGCGTTTCAGTACAAAAACCTTCAATTGCTTTTTTTCGAGAATTTTGCACAGCCTTTCTGAAAAAACGGGCAATTCCCGTCTCGGGTTTGGCAAGCTGTTTTCATTTTCCAAGCCCAACATATACGCAAAAGAACATCTGAAAAAATTCGCCAATTTGAGCAAATTACTCGTGGAAGGCAGTTTTTTGTTTTTGTCGGACTTCCAATGCATGAGCTCGGTTAAATCAATGCCCGTGCTTTCGCTTATCTGCTTCGGCGTAAGCCCCGTTTCTTTCATCAATTCATTTAATCTTGCAGTAAACGACGAAACAATATCCATTTCTTTTCTCCCGAAATATATGTTACACTGTTCCTCGCATGATTTGTTTAAAATGTCTCTTGTTGCATACTTTTGACAAAATAATTAAATATAATACAAAACTTTCTAAAAAACGATATAAATAAGTGTCGAATTTGCCCAACAATCACCATTGATTTTGTTTTACCGCAACAAAAATTTAAAAAATGACGGAAAAACAGTTGCGCCGCAATAAAAAAAATGATATACTATGCAAGTGTTGATTTGCCTCCATAGTCTAGCGGTCAGGACGCCGCCCTCTCACGGCGGAATCAGGGGTTCGAGTCCCCTTGGAGGTGCCACTTGCAGTTCGTAAACGAACTGCTTTTTTGTTTGGTTACGGACTCTCACCCCCGGGGTGACGCGTTTTTGCGCTCGGCGCAAAATTCGCTATTCCGTCGCGGGACTGCCTCCCGCTCCTTGCGAGTCCCCTTGGAGGCGCCGCTTGCAGTTCGTTTAAGAACTGCTTTTTTGTTTGTTTCAAACATTTCAAACTTTACGAGGTAAAAACAATGATTTTGGAAACGGAAAGATTAATGCTAAGAGAAATGACGCAATCGGATTTTGACGACCTCGCGGAAATGCTTTGCGACCCTGAGGTGATGTATGCTTACGAAAGAGATTTTTCCGATGAAGACGTCAGGCAATGGCTTGACAATCAGCTGTCGCGTTACAAAAAATACGGTTTCGGTATGTGGAGCGTGATTCTCAAACAAAGCGGAAATATGATAGGTCAGGCGGGAATTACAATGCAGCCCTACAAGGACGGAGAGCTCCACGAAATAGGTTATCTGTTCAAAAAAGCGTTCTGGCACAACGGATATGCGACGGAAGCGGCGCACGCGCTGAAAAATTACGCTTTTCAGACCTTGAAACTTGATGAAATTTTTTCCACAATCAGGACAAACAATTATCCGTCCATTGCCGTAGCGAAGCGCAACGGTATGGAATGTATAGATTGCTACGTCAAATATTATTACGGAAAAGAGATGCCGCACTATTTGTTCAGAGCGACAAAAAAGCTTGAAGATATGCCGTTAAATGAACTGTGGCGCTTGTTCCCCGTCGAGCTTATGCCGCACGACGACGGCTTTGCCCGCTTATTTTCGGAAGAAAAAAAATTTTTACTCGATTTGCTTCCCGAAAATAAAGTGTACAGAATCAGTCACATCGGCAGCACGGCGATAAATTTTATTGCGGCAAAACCGATTGCGGACATTTTGCTTGAAACATACTCCTCTGCCTGTATGGAGCAAATTTGCGATATTCTGACCGAAAACGGATATGTTTGCATGTCAAAAACAAAAGACAGAATTTCACTCAACAAAGGCTACACGAAAAACGGTTATGCGGAAAAGGTATTTCACCTGCATTTAAGAATAAAAGGAGACAACGACGAACTTTATTTTCGCGATTATCTTAACGAAAAACCCGAAATTGCCAAAAGTTACGAAAAATTGAAACTTACCTTGTCTGAAAAATACAAATATAATCGCGACGCGTACACTCAGTCCAAAACAGAGTTTGTCTCCGACGTAACCGAACGCGCGAAAAAATATTTCGAAAACAAATACAATTGATTGTTTTTCAAAGTAAAATTAAGATAGTTAAAACATGGGCAGCAAAAGCTGCCCATGTTTTTGCTTTTGGAAAATTTCCGCAATGTTTTATTGCCAAAACTTTAAGCCCAAATTTATTAACCGTCTATCAGATTGTAGTTCAACAGAATGCGTTTTATTTTTATCGCGTTGGTTTCGCTCGCCTGCGCGTAATGAATGGTGTTTTTGAAACCTATCCACATTATTTTGATGCCCGTTTCCGAGTCGTTTTTTACCGCCTCCGCAAACGCCTCAGCCATTACGCAGCATTCGATAATAAACGGTTTTGACATAAAAGTATCCAGCTTTATTTTTGCTTCAAATTCCGCTATTTCGTTAAGAATAGCCGTTTTAGCGGCGGAATCAAGGCGAAAAGCCGGCGGCGGCGCGATTTTCAACGCGGACTCTTCGTCATAGTCTTCGTTTGAAGCAGCAGAACTGCCGAGATTTTTCAGCACCATCTCCCCCGCCCTTTTGAAGGGCTTGAGGACGGTATCGCAGAATTTCGTGTAAGCGACGTTTGTGTCCTCGTCGTAAAAAAACTCCGTCAAAAATTCCAAAAGACTGCGCCTGCCGGAATCAAATTCCGTCAAAAGACATACCGTGAAAGCGATTATCCTCTTTTTGTCGTTGGGCATTACAAATTTGCAAACGGATTTTCCGTTTTTGGTCAACACAACGCGCGCCTTATCGTATTCGTCGGCGTAGCTGACGTTTTTAAGCGTTTCGCCGACAACCGCAGTCAGCTCGGGAATGGTCGCCACGCATTTAAGCAAGCCGGAAATATGCCTGTCTGCAAGAATAAAACGGGAGTTGATTGCCTCCTCAACCCGCTGCGAAAACATACCGAGATTGTTTTTTTGATTGCTCATATATACCTCGCGAATAGTTTAACACAATTTGTGTTTTTACTCAACAAAATAAAATCTTTTGCAAAAAAAGTTGTTTTATCGTCCGAAATATAGTACAATCAATAAGCAAAGATTCTTTTGCTGTTTTTTTGCGCGTTTTTTTTCTGCGGAGGTAAAAGTTTGGCAATCTCTATGGACAGCACACAAAATAAATTGTTGCTTTTGTTCGTCTTCGATAAAATGGAGATGCCTTTAAGCGAACAAACTATTCTCGAAATGTGCTGCTCCGCCAACAATTGGATAAATTATATAGATTGCAAACAGGCATTGATGCAGTTAATCGACGCGAATTTTGTCGCCGCCGTCAACAAGGGCGCGTCAAACGAAGCTATGTACTCTATTACGCCGGAAGGCAGAATTTGTCTTGCACATTTTTTCGTGCGCATTCCCTCCAGCCTGCGCGAGGTTGTAAGCGACAACGTCAAACTGAACAGGATGAACTACAAACGCAAACAGGAATACGCAAGCGACTATCAAAAAAATCCCGACGGCACTTACGACGTGCTTCTTAAAATAATCGAACCTAACGAGCCGGCGCTTGAAATCAAAATCAACGTGCCCAACAGAACTATTGCAAAACATATTGACAAAAAATGGGAAGAAAAAGCCGCCGGCGCTTTCAGAATAATTTACGATTATCTCATCGAATAGCAACTTGCAAAAATTTTTTTGACAATTCTCCAAGATTGCTTGACTAATCTGAAAACAAAAAGTATAATATTTTAGCGTTGTTTTGCGAAGATGGCGGAATAGGCAGACGCGTACGTTTGAGGGGCGTATGGTAATACCGTGTGGGTTCAAGTCCCATTCTTCGCACCAACAAGCGGATGTGGCGGAATTGGCAGACGCGCTAGATTCAGGTTCTAGTGGTTTCACAGCCGTGCAGGTTCAAGTCCTGTCATCCGCACCAGAACAGACAGAGATTGAACCCGATATACATTTTTGTAAACGGTGTTGCGGGTTTTATCTCTGCAAGGTAAGGAAAAAGCACAAGGTTAAATGCCTTGTGCTTTTTTCTTATGAGATATTTATTGTTTTAAAGTGGTTTATTATAAATTTAATTCTTGAACTAAATGACTTACTTTGTCAATAAAGTCATATCTATCTGGTGTTGACTTTAATAAAACAAATAAATCTTCGCTTTTGCTATCAAAATCGCCTATTTTGTGATAATGGTACAACAATTTCGTAATGTTTGCCTCTAATTCAACGCTATCCCGATAATATATATACCATTTCTTATTAGCATAATTCATTAACTTCTTGGTAAATGCTTCATAGGGTTTTTCTAATGCCATTTTTTTATTACGGCAAATACCACCTATTTTGTTAAATACCGTAGTTACCGAATTTTGTTCAGGTTCACCATTGCTATCAAACCTTAAATATTGAGTAATTGCTATGGAAACACTTTCCAAAATTAAATCCAATCCAAATTCGTTCAACCAACTTTCACATAAAATTCTACCTTTATCACTAAATCTAGATTTTGTTATGCTTAAACTTTCTTCAATAATTGCAATTTGTTCATCGTTGGTTAAATTAGTTTTTATTGTTTGTTTTGCTCCGCAAAAATTACAAAAGGCAGAATTTTCATCAATTTCTTTTCCGCACTTATTGCATATTTTATAAACTTTATTACCCATTATGAATATCCTCGATATTTAAGGTTTTTTGATTATATCACGATATAAGTAAACCCCACACTTATTATGAACCAACACATTACTATGAGAAAC